>Ga0070741_10000006_pt1 | contig 728509 bp, 680 predicted proteins | sample Coa_R1_4_FD_66440 | JGI IMG/M metagenome (GOLD analysis project Ga0070741, IMG submission 66440) | Surface soil microbial communities from Centralia Pennsylvania, which are recovering from an underground coalmine fire - Coalmine... | ecosystem: Environmental > Terrestrial > Soil >...
GTCTTTTGTCGCTGGTTGCCCCGGGCAATGACGTGATAGAGCAGGCCGGGTGCAAATACGCGGGGGCGGCGGGCCATGGGCGGAACCTACAGAAATCCACTGCCCGTTGTCAATAGAGTCGTGATATAGAAGTCTGACCCCATGCCCCGCGCCCAAGATTAAAGACGCGACCCCATTTTCCTCATTTTCCTCCTGTTGCAGGCCTAATCCTTTATCTCTTTGATGGATCTCTATACCAAAGGAGAAGTCCACCGACCAAACAAATCACGGAAATGATTCGACCTTCGCCTGTTGAGACATCGGAGGGCTCAAAAAAATAGCCATTCCAACGAGGGAAAAACCAGTTAGCCGCAGAAAGAATGAATAGGCCAATAGCCCATGTTTTACGATCCATTTTAGCCCACCACTTTTGCATATGCTTTCTGGTTAAGCATTAGGGTTTCATCATCACTCCACTCACCGGTGAAACCGATTTCCAGGACTCGCTCAATCGGTTTCGTATTGCTCGCCGCGATCCGGAGCGCTAGGCGGTAAGTTCCAGGTGCAAGCAGGTGAGTGCGTGTATTCGTTGGGACCTCGACTTCAAGCGCACAAACAGCTGTTGCATTCTCTTCTTCGCTCGGTAGGGATTCACCCAATACGCTTTTCCAAAATGGCGAGACTATATGCGCAATATCGCAATGCTTGCCCATTCTGGAGGATATTCCGTCAGCAAACACTTCCGGTTTATCTGTTCCGCCTGATTGCGACCACCGAAGATTCATTGGAAGAAAACTTCTAACTTCCTCGAACGTGTTATCGAGCCTCTTTTTCTCCAATTTCGCTATAAACACTTGGACCTTTTCAGCGCGGAGTGACCCGACGTTTTCTACCCACAAGCGAAAGTAGTAAATTCCTGAACTCCGGGGCCTATTTTCGTAATTAAAATAGATTGTTGTTTTGTGGCAGTCTGACGAATTTGGGCGTATTGCGATCCGAAGATCGGAGTGACGAAAGGTCCTGATAATTTCTTCTTTTAGTAGTGCGATTACGGCCACCATGAATGTGGCCGTAATGCTAATCCATTGCCCTACTGTGCCCCAAATCGCTACGTCAAATTTCTCCATGATGGCCAACCCTCGTTTCTGCCAGCGGAGGCACCTTAAAAGACATCATCATTCGTTACTGGCTCAATTAAGGATGTAATTCTCCTCTCCTAACAGCAGCCTGCGCGTCAGTATAAACACCACGCCTCAGAGCTTCGGCGGGGTAACGCAATGTCCCAATCTCTTTTAAGTTGAATTGTTTGGAACACGCGCATGCGACTTTTTGCGCGTTAATGACGCGGCTAAGATCTCTCTTGCATTTTGGACAAAGAGGACCATGAATTGCCGTTGCCAAAAGAACATCATCAACCTGATCAACAGCAAGATCGTTGTAATTATCCCAGAACGGCTGTCTGAGCAGCCATAAAAAGCCGCGCCATTCGTATTCCTTTGGTTTTACTGGTGGCGCGGCAGATGATGTTGGAGGATCTGCTTGAGCAGTGCCACGCTTTTGATTTTCCGCCTCAATCTTTTTCAATTGTTCAAATTCGCTCATCTTGATGAGCTTCCAGGAGCGAAGCCATTTATAACCTTTGGGAACGTAGTTCAGGGCACCAATGATTGTGCCTAACGCGAGAATGACTTTCGCGCCGTATGCAACCGTTTCAAGATCCATAGGTCACCTGGTAATCACCGAAATCTAAACCGCAAACACATATCACACTCGCTACTTTGTGGCGATCCCCCACTGCTTTAGTGGCCCACCTATTACCTGCCGAAACTTTCCATCACCTCCTGGAATTGAGAGATAATGAACGTCTCCAAATCCGCGCCCCCTTCTGGTCGAATAGGTTAGGCAAATCTGACAATGATGGTGCGTATCGACCCGCACCTCGTACTGGTTGGGAAGGTCGATCCCAAGTGTTTGCCGAGCGTCAAGGAAAAGGTTTGCGTCCCCTTGTTGTGGTCCTTATCTTACCCACTCAATTTGACAGGTCTGATGACGATCGAATAGTCTCGCCTTCGGAACGGGGAACCGCGGCTCACGGCAAATTTCCAATCATTTTTGCAGGGAGGAAAACGGCGGATGAAAAGACTGCAAGAGACGCATGTGCCTTACAATACCGGCTGGGCCGGAGAACTGAAGCAAGGACAGGTGATTCGGATCACCGCGACCACCACGGTGGATTTTGTGTGCATGAGACTGGAGAACCTCAAGGAGCGCTTCGACCAGGCGCGCACCAAAGTCTACAACATGAAGATCTTTCTCACGACCGGCGATAAGCTCATGGGGCGCAACAATCAGCACATGATGACGATCGTCGAGAACACCAACCGCGAAGGCACTCACGATCTGCAGAAAGGCATGTGCAGCGGCTATCGCTTTCAACTCGCCAAACAAGAGGGGAAGTTAAGAGCCTATTACAACCGCGATTATAAGGACGAAGAGATTCCCGATCATGGCTGCTACGAAAATCTTTCACGGGCTCTGGCGCCCTACGGCATCGCTCCGGAAGACATTCCCAATCCGTTCAATCTCAATCAGCACATGAAGATCGACGGCGCGACCGGCCGCATGGATCACACCACGGTACGGCCCAAAGCGGGCAGCTACGTGGATCTCAGAGCCGAGATGGATCTGCTGGTCGCCTTCAGCGCCTGTCCCGATATGCCGGTGGGAGGAAAGCCGGTGGACCTTTTAATTTACGAACCATAAATAGGGTGCTCGCTCGTATGGAATTCCAATGAAGAACCCCGCTGCAAGCAACGGAGATATCCAGGCAAACGCGTCGAAAGAATTGTAGGGTGGGTGGAGGCGCAAAGCGCCGATACCCACCGCGGGGGAACGATGGGTATCGCTAACGCTCCACCCATCCTACCCCGTAATCTTAGCGGGGCAAGCCGCTGGGGAACCCACAAAAAAATTTCCGCGCCCTGACTTCTGAACAGGAGAGTACGATGAACATGATAAGACACCGCTACAGCGCGGAAATCCAACGCACGAGAGGACTGTTGGAGTTGGCCGCCGCTCTCTACGACACTTCGCTCTCGTATCAAACCGAACGCGCCGCCGAACAGGCGATGCAAACCGAATCGCGCGTCGGCTACTCGCTCACCCTGGCGCTTACGGCGACGCGGGAGAAAGGGATTTCTTTTTCGTTTGCGGCGGATGGATTTCGCGAGCTCCAGGCGGTCAGCCGGGGCAAGCTCTCGCTCGCCTGGATCAATCCTTCGGTCGCCGCCACCATGGCGTATCGGGGCAAGGGGCTCTTCTCCAGGCGGCAGCCGATCAGGACAATCGCGGTATTTCCATCCTACGACGTCATGGGATTCGCGGTGCACGAATCCACCGGCATCACCTCGCTCGATCAGATCCGCAAGGAGCGCATCCCGCTTCGCGTCTCGACGGGAACCGTCTCCCCGGAGTGGGTGAAGTACAGCCCGACGATGTTCACCGTGTGCGCGGTCATGAAAGCCGCAGGCTTTACCTTTGCGGACTTGCGGCGCTGGGGCGGGAAGATTCAGTCGGTGACGCGGCCGAGCCATCCGGATCGTCGCGCCGCCCTCGAGCAGGGAACAATCAACGCCGTGTTCGATGAAGGAATAAAAAGCTGGGGGCAGACCGCGCTCGATGCCGGGTTTCGCTACCTGCCGGTGGAGGGGAGCACGCTCAAGAAATTGACCGCCATCGGCTATCGCGCGTCGGTGCTGCCGAAGTCGCGCTTTCCCACGTTGCCCGCGGACGTGCCGACGGTGGATTTCAGCGGCTGGCCCATGGTGGTCAACACGGCGATGCCGAATGATGCCGCCTACGCTCTTTGCGAAGCGATCGAGGCGCGCAAAGCGCTTATGCCGACCGACAACTTCAAGCCGCTCGATATGACCCAGCTGTGCGCCAACGATCTGGAAGCGCCGTTTGACGTTCCGCTTCATCCGGGCGCCAAGCGGTTCTATCTGGAAAAGGGTTATCTCAAATCGCCGGCTTGAGAAGGGGCAAAGCCTGGCTTGAGCGAAAAGGTTGCCATCGGCCCATTCATGAGCTTGTGCTCGCACACTGGAGATGGCCCTCACCCTTTCCCTCTCCCATCGGAATGGGCGAGGGAATTTGTCGATTTAAGGAGTATCGGAGGGTAACCCGTCGACCCCGGTTCGTGAGAAGTTACGGATTTGTCTTTTCAAGGGCTTCCGTTTGGCATAAACATCGCCAGCAACCTTTCATCCCGAGGAGGAGTCATGACCGCTGTCGTCTCTATTCTCGTTTTCGTGCTTGCAACCGTGGTCGCGCATCGAGCCGATGCAGCTTCGGCGGAGGATTTCTACAAGGGTAAGACCATCCGCGTGGTTGTTGGGTTTGCCGCCGGCGGCGGATTCGATAGTTACGCGAGAATCCTCGCGCGCCACATGCCGCGGCACATGCCCGGCAATCCGGCGTTGATTGTCGACAACATGCCGGGCGCGGGCAGCCGTCTGGCGGCAAATTATCTCTACAAAGCCAGCGCGCCCGACGGCTTGACCATCGGCAATTTCATCGGCTCGCTGATCATGCAGCAGGTTCTCGGCGATCAGAGCGTCGAATTCGACGGCCGCAAATTCGAATGGCTCGGCGCGCCGGTTACGGACGAGACGGCCTGCGCCGTCACGACCGCCAGCGGCGTGACCAACATGGACCAGTGGATCGCCGCGAAAAAACCGGTCAAGCTTGGCGGCGAAGCGCCCGGCGCGAACGATTCCGATGTGCCGAGAATTCTGCGCGCCGCAATCGGACTTCCGATTCAGTTGATCGAAGGTTACAAGGGCACCTCGAATATCCGTCTTGCGGCCGAAGCGGGGGAAGTCGACGGCGGATGCTGGACCTGGTCGTCGATCCGCTCGACCTGGAAGAAAGGACTCGAGTCGGGCGCGGTCAATGTGGTCTTGCAAGTCAATGCGAAAAAGGCTGCCGATCTTCCCAGCGTGGCCAATGCCATCGATTATGCGAAGACCAACGAAGCGCGCCAGCTGATCGACGCGGGCGTCCACGCGACATCGGCGATCCTGCGCGCCTATGCTCTGCCGCCGGGGACGCCGAAAGACCGGTTGAATGTGCTGCGCAAGTCTTTCATGGACACCTTGAAGGATCCCGAGTTCGTGGCCGAGCTAAAAAAAGCCGATCTCGACTTGAACCCGGTGACCGGCGCCGAGATCGAGGCAAACGTTCGCAAGCTCTTTCAGCTCGACTCCGGGATAGTGGCGAAACTGAAAGACATTCTGGTCCCGAAAAAATAGTCGAGTGGATCTCTCCAGGACGGCGCCGCGGCATTAGGGTCGGAACCCACAATTGTTGAACGGCGGAGGAAGCGAGTGATGTTTGCCAAGCTGAAGCATGTGGCGATTTGCAGCGACCGATTCGACCTGTTGGGCAGATTTTACGAATCGCTTTTCGGCATGCGCTCGTCCAAGCCGTCGTCGGACGAGCCGCGCGGCGCGGCAACCGTCGGCGACGGATACGTGGGATTGAATATCAATTCCCGGGCGCCCGGGCGGCAAGCCGGTCTGGACCACTTTGGCTTCGAGGTCGAGGACGTCGAGACCGTGTACGCTCGCCTTCGAGCGAAATATCCCAGGATCAAAGTTCTTCAAAGGCCCGGCGGCCGATCCTTCGCCGGCATCAGCACCCACGATCCCGCGGGCAATGTGTTCGATCTATCGAAAGGCGTCGGCAAACGGCGCGGTGTTTACGAGGAAGGCGAATGGCAGCAGGAACGCCGCCTCAATCACCTGGCGCTTCGCGCCGTGAGCCCGGAGCTGCTCGCCGAGTTCTACACGGAGGTTTTCGAGCTGGCGCCGCTGGAAAAGCCCGCCGGCGATCCGAATATTTATCTCAGCGACGGCCGATTGACGTTCACCATCATGCCCTGGGACATCACGGATTACCTGGGCTCGGGGATCGAAAGGCCGGCGCTGGACCACCTGGGATTTCAGGTCGAAAGCCTGGCGGCGTTTCAAAAAGATCTCGACGCGCTGATCGAGCGCGATCCGTCGCTGGCGCCGAAGCGCGCGCGCAAAGCCGACGAAGGCGATGCGCGCCAGCGGCTTTTTGCCGCATGTCCGCACGGAAAGTTTCACCTGGCCGATCCCGACGGCGTGCTCATCGACGTGACCGACGCTTCCCGGTAGTCAGCACCGAACGTCATTCCGGAATCCGAGGAATTCTGTAGTTGGCGCATGGCGTGCGCCCTCTGGATACCGGCCTTCGCCGGCATGACGGGATAAGACCAATCAACCTGGATTCCCGCTTAAAACATGCGGGAATGACGGACATTAACACGCCGCCGAAGAAGCCTCGGAGTCCTTCGACTTGGCTCAGAGCCTGTCCTGAGTTTATCGAAGGAACGGACGGATCAGTGACGGCAATCGTCCGTTCATGCCGAGCCCGTCGAAGCGTTCCTCGATCGACTGTCTGGGACGCGCTTCGTTTCCAGCCGACTACAAAGTCCCGGCCAGGGCGCGATCGAGAATGCCGTTCTTATCGAAGCTGCGCAGGAAGCTGTCGTCGATCAATCGCTCCGGTTTCACGGCGGCGGCTTTGGGATTGGACACTGCCAGCATGCGCTTGATGTTGTTGAGGCCGGCGGCAGACGGGAACGGCTTGCGGATCATGTTGCCTTTCAGCACCTGGAATCCTTCTTCGAGGGCCGCCGGATTCGTTTCCCTGAGATAAATTCCCATCGTCTTCAACACCGCCGGCTTGTTGCCGGAGCGGTTGATAAAGCTCTGGCTTTCGAGCAGCGCCTTCAGGAAATTTTCTATGGCGGCCGGGTTCTCGCGCAGGAATCGAGAGGAAACCACGACACCGGCGCCGACAAACGGGATCTTCGCCTGTTCCAGGTCGGCGATCACGTTGAAGCCTTTGCCCTGAAGCGCGCGGCTGAAATTCCCCTGCAGCACCGCCGCGTCGATGGTGCCCTGCTCCAGCGCGTGATAGCGGCTGGTCTGATTGGCCATCGCGGTGACCTGAATGCGATCTCGCTTTTCGTCGAGGCCGAGATATTCGAACGCCAGCTTGCCCGCCATCCACGGCGTGCCGCCGAGCGAGCCCACGCCGAATTTTTTTCCTTTCAGGTCGCTAACGCTCCTGATCTCGGGCCGCGCGACGATGTCGTAGGTGAGCTGCACGTCGAAAGACGCCAGCATGTAAAGCGGCAATCCCTCCGCCGCGGCGTTGAGCAGCGCCGAGCCGCCGATGAAGCCGAATTGAATGTTGCCCGAAGCCAGACCGGCGGTCGCCGTCGCGCTGCTGCGCACGAGAATGATCTCCGCGTCCAAACCGTATTTGCGATAGAAGCCCTGCGCCCGCGCGATTTCCAGTTGGGACGAGTTGGGATTGATCGAGCTGTAGGCGGCGACCACCCGCGCCTCCTGGGCATCCACTCCGGAAAGCAGGCAAAGAAAAAATCCCGCCGCCAACGAGAGGATCGACGCAAAGCGTCGATGGATGCGGCAAGGTGATTGCCTGACTGCTTCGCTCACGACACCGCCGGATAGCACGATGCGATGGCCGCCGCAACGAATTCTCGACGGCCCGTGCGCGCCGTCGCTCGACCCGCCACGGATTGAAAAGCACGGCGGCAAGGCCGGATTGTGGTCTTGCTCAAAGGTCGTCAAGCGCCCGCTCGCAGCCGATCTTGGTGGGCATTGCTTGAAATCCGCCTACTCCGATGCCGGCTGATATTTCCCGGGAACAGTGCCAAAGGCGATGTTGAGACGGTTCCAGCCGTTGATCGCGACGATGGCGAGGGTGAGATTGACGAATTCGAGCTCGCTGAACTCCTTGCGGACGATTTCGTAGACATCATCCGGGGCGCGTTCGTCGGCGATCAGGGTAATGCACTCGGTCCACGCCAGGGCGGCTCGTTCTCGGGCGCTGTAGAAAGGCGATTCGCGCCAGGCGCTGAGCAGATAGATCCGTTGCTCGGTTTCGCCTTTGGCCCGCAGGTCTTTCGCGTGCATATCGATGCAGTGCCCGCAGCCGTTGATCTGAGATGCCCTGAGGCGCACCAGGTCCAACAGCGATCGTTCCAGTCCGCTGGCATTGACCGTCTGCTCCAGACCGAGCATCGCCTTGTACGCATTGGGCGAAAGCTCCTTATAATTTAGCCGCGCTTCCATAGGTCTATTTCCTCCTTTGCCGCGGATCATCCGTGCCCGGTCAATTTATACCATGACGCCTTCACGGAGTAACGCAAAGCGTGCCGCTCCGCGCCCATGCTCTGGATAGTTTGCAAAGGCCGGAATCAGTCTCTGCAAGGGAAGCGCGGATGGCCCGGCAACAACAGCGACTAAGGACCGTGACTGTCGGCTTCACGCGGGACGCTTCGCCGCGGCAAGCTTCTGAGCGGCGAAAAATTTTTGCTGGATGATTCGGCAAATCAGGATGGAAAATTGAGAGCGAGGTGGGGAGGAGCACCTCGCTCCGTCGAAGCCGGAGAAGCTGGCGGTCGGTCTATTTTGTCTTCTGTTCGCCCACGAAGCCGACTTTCCGGTCTTCCTTCGCTTCTCGGCTCTCGGGCACCGGGCCGCTCTTCACATTGGACGGGGTCTTTTTGTGACCCGATTTCTGCTCGCCTACGAAACCTACTTTCCGATCTTCTTTTTCTCCTCGACTCTCGGACACGGCGCCGCTCTTGATGTTGGAGTTGGTGTTTTCGCCGGGCGTTTTCTGTTCGCCTACGAAGCCGACCTTCCGGTCTTCCTGCGCCGCGTAGAGCGCCGAGACCGCCGAGACCAAAAATATCGAAGCCGCCAAAATTGCCAGGAACTGTTTCATATGTGATCTCCCTTCATGACTGGTTTTAGTTATCTGTTCCAAAGGAAACCCCTCGGCGCCGCCCTCCGCTCGGCTCCATTGGGTTTGTAGAGCCTTCCACGCTCGTCGGGGCGTGAAAAATTCAGCTCTGTCCTTATCCGGTCGTTTGTCCGAGTCAGCAACGATGGTGCCAGCGAGAGACCAAAGGCAGCTCACCGGCTTTTCAGGAAAGAATTCACGGAGCTGTCCCGGCCCTGCGCCGGCGAGGCGGGAGCGATCGTGACGAAAGATCGACACCTGACGATTTTCTCCATGCCCTTCGACGAGGCCCCGGCTCGGTTTCCCGCAGCGCGCGGGCAGCATGGGATGCCCGGAGATGCAGAAGGATGCGGCAATTTCCTGCTTGTCTGCATTTCTTCAAGCTGATATGGCACTCACGAAAGCGGCTTTTCATTTTCAGCTTTGATCCGTAGTTTTGGTTGGAGGGGGCGCGAAGGGAAAGCCATGAAGTACATTGACGCCGACGGCCACGTCGAAGAGTGCTTGCCGACTTTCAGCGATCAATATCTCGACCCGGCCTTTCGGCCGTTGCGTCCGACGGTCATCGGCCGCGACGGGTTGGCGTACTGGGTGATCGACGAACAAATGTTTCCGCGGCGGGCCGGCAAAGGCTGCAACAATCTGGGCACGCCCGCGAGCTACGACGGCAAGCCGACGCGCCACACCGCGTTGAAGCCCGACAGCATCGAGAGCATGGAGTTGACCGACATCGGCGCGCGCCTGCGCTCGATGGACGAGGAAGAAATCGCCATCCAGGTCGTCTATCCGAGTCTGTTTCTCGCTTACCCGCTGACTTCGAATACCGCGCTCGCCAGCGCGTTGTACTCTTCCTACAATCGCTGGCTGGGCGATCGCCTCGCCGGCAACGAGCGCATCCGCTGGGCCGCCATCGCCAATCTCGACGATATCGGCGCCGCGGTCAAGCAGGTCCACGAAGCCAGGTCCCTCGGGGCGTGCGCGGTGATGGTGCTCGGCACCGCGGGCGATCTCACGTTCGATCACCCGACGTTGCTGCCGTTTTTCGAGTCGCTCGCAGAGACGAACCTGCCGCTCGCCGTTCATGTCGGCTGGAGTTGTCCGGCCTTGAACAATATTTACAGCCACATCTATCCGTCCGGCGTCATCGCCTTTCTGGTGCCGGTCATGATGGGGCTGGTCGCTCTGATCAGCGGCGGCGTGTTGGATCGCTTTCCCGATTTGCGCGTAACGTTTCTCGAAGCCGGCTGCCAATGGATCCATTTCGTGCTCGAGCGCATGGATCATCGCTTCCGGCGCACGCGCAATCAGCTCTCCACGTTTCATTCGCAGACCGCGCCGCGGCACGAGCTGCCGCCGATGGAATACGTGCGCAAGGGCAATCTCTTTTTCAGCACCGAGGCCGACGATGTCCTGTTGCCGCAGGTCATCGATCTCGTCGGCGAGGATAACATGGTGTTCGGCTCGGACATGCCGCACGGCGACCGCGAGCCCTTCGTGGTGCGCAAAGTGAAAGCGCGAACGGACCTCAGCGATGCGGCGAAGCTGAAGATCCTCGAGAGCAATCCGGCGCGACTTTACGGCTTGTCGCTTTAGCGCGCTTGACAGCGCGGGCGGGCCGGCATATTCCGTCGCACGAACCCTCCAACGTCTAGCCAGAAAGGAATTTTCTGCTATGCGTAAGCTCTCGGCTCTGCTGTGCGCCATTCTGTTGTTCTCCGCGCATCATCCCGCCGTTGCGCAAGACGCCAGGTCGATCGAGGCCGCGAAGAAGGAAGGCGGTAAAGTCGTCTTCTACACCACCATGGAAGTCTTCACGCTGGACGCGGTCAAGGCCGCGTTCGAAAAGAGAACCGGGATCCAGCTCGAGTATTGGCGCGCCGGCATCACCGATGTTCTTGCGCGCGCGCTGAGCGAATATCGCGCGGGGAAACCGATTATGGACGTCATTGGCATCCCCGGCGATTACATGCAGCTCATGGCCAAGGACGGCGCCCTGGCGAAGTACAGCTCGCCGTCCTTCAAAGGGTTCGCCAAAGACGCGATCGATCCGGTCCTCGGCGCGCGCTACAGAAACATTTTGTTTGGTGTGATTTACAACAAGGATGAGGTCAAGGGGTCGGCGCCCCGGACGCTCGAAGACATCGTCAAACCGGAATTTCGCGGCAAGCTTACCATGCCGCACCCGGTCAATCATTTGACCACCACCCAGTGGCTCGCGAGTCTGGACAAGATCCTGCCCAGAGCGCGCGCCGAGAAATTCATCAACGAGCTCGCCGCGGCGAAACCGGTGTTCGTGGACAATACCGTGCCCGCCGCGGAGCGCGTCAGCTCCGCCGAATCTGCGGTTGCCATCAGTTTCCCGCGTTTTGTCCTGACCTATAACAAGCAGGGGGCAAACCTGGACTACGTGCGCGACTACAACATGCTCGGCGACGGTCATTACATCAACCTGGGCGCCAAGGCGCCGCGGCCGAGCGCGGCGAAAGCGTTCATCGATTTCTTTCTCGATGACGAGAGCATGAAACTGCAGGCGGAAATCGGCGAGTTCGTCAACCGGCGCGGCATTTATCCGCCGCTTCAGGATGCGGATAAAATCAAATTCGTTCAGATGCGCCGGTTCGCCAAAGCAGAGCTTGAGACGAAGAAAAAGGAGTTCCAGAAAATCTTTTTGCAATAATTCGCGCGCTCCGACGGCGCGCTTCCGCTCTCCTCAACTCGTGCCGGCCTCGAACATTCGGACGCCATCACATCGCCCGGGAGGAAAATCAACATGATCAGCAAGGAGTTTTCGGCAATCGGCGTTCTTGTCTGCCTCGTTCTTATGGCATCGCCCCTTTCCGCCCAGAGCGTCGCCTTGCGCTACGGCCAGATTCCCTCGTCGATCAAGACCGTTTCGGCCGTCCAGTTCGTGATCGGCCAGCGCAAAGGCTTGTTCGAGCGCGAAGGCATCCAGCTCGACCTCCTGCCGATCGAGGGCGGCGCCGACAACATGATGGCCGCGCTCAACGCCGGCAAAGTGGACATCACCCGCACCGCCACGCCCTACCTGATTCAGTCCGTGCTCAAAGGCTCGGACGGCGCCGCCATCGCCGGCGAAACCGCGACGCCGATCTACAGTCTGATCGTCAAGCCGGAGATCAAATCGTTCGCCGAGCTGAAGGGAAAAACCGTGGGGCTGTCGCTGGCCGTCGACACGATTTCCATTTCCACGCGCAAGCTCCTGGCCATGAACGGCGTGCGCGAACCCGAGTTCAAAGTAAAAGAGCTGGTCGGCACGCCGGCGCGCTCGGCGTGCCTGCGCAAGGGCGAATGCGACGCGGTGCCGCTCGGCCAGCCCGAAGATCTGGTGCTGATGCAGCAGGGCTACCGGCGCCTCGGCGTTTCCACCGACGCCATGCCGAATTTTCAGTTTATCGTGAGCGCGGTGAGAAAATCCTGGGCGGAGAAAAATAAAGACGCGCTGGTGCGCTACGTGCGCGGCCTCGCCGCATCGTTTCGCTACCTGCGCGACCCGGCCAACCGCGATGAAGTGGTCAAGATGGTCGTCGATACCACGGGATCGAGCGAAGCGATCGCGCGCCAGACCCTGTCGCTTTATTTCGAGCCGGAGCGCGGCGTCGTGCCCCGGCAGGCGGAAATCGACATGAAAGGCTTCAGCCAGGTGCTGCAGGTGATGGCCGAGGCCGGCGAGCTGCACCCGCCGCTGCCCGCCGCCGAACGCTTCGTCGATCTCCAGTATCTCCGCGCCGCCGGGCTGATGAAGTAATTGAGCAACCCCCGGCTCGAGGCCGGGGGATTTTGCCGGCGTCGGCTCGAAGTCGACTTTCTCTTTTCCGTCATTCCGGCGCAAGCCGAAATCCATGCGGCTCTTGCGCTTCACCGAAACAAACCGGGATGCCGGCCTGGGCCGGCATGACGAAACTTTTCCTCGCGTGATGACGAAGGATTTCAACCATCCCCGAAAGGGACATTAAACCAGCGATGCAGGTAACGAGGCGATGACCGCAGCCCGACTCCTGCTCGCTTGGAGCAGAGAAAAGGTTTTGAGTTAGGGGAAGACTCGGGCGAGCGCGCGGATGCCGAGGAAAAAATTCCAGCCGGCATCCGCGCGCTGCGGGATGTGCGAATCAGGAGGCCGCGGCGATGCGCAGCGGCGCGGGTTTTTCCGAAAAGTTCTGCTTCAGCCACCATTCGGCGACTTCGATGCCGGTGGCGAACCACACGCCTTCGTGGCCCTTCATGTATTCGATCATTTCCTTGAGCGCGCTGGTTCTGCCGAGCCGGCTCGACACGTACGGATGGAGCTGGAAGGTCGTGAACATCGGCGCCTGCGCCGATTCGGCGTAGAGATCGTTAAAGAAGCGCTTCCATAAACGCAGGGCGTTGTCCGGGTGATCGCCGGCGCGGTTCTGATGGCCGAAGAGCCGGCCGTCGCCGAAGGGCTGGCGCGGCAGCTCGACCAGTCGCGATGCGCCGTTTTCCCACACAAACGGCAGATCGTCGGCGAAGGAATTGCTGTTCCACACATAGCCCTCTTCCATCAATAACTCGACGGTGTCGTCGCTCTGGGTGCAAGTGCGCCAGCCGATCGGCCGCTTGCCGGTGCGCTTGAGCAGCATGTCGGTGGTGCGGCGGATGCAGTCCTTTTCTTCCTGGCGCGTGAGATCGCGCGCGATCTCATGATGGTAGCCGTGGCCGGCGACTTCGTGGCCGCGCTCGACGATCGCTTTCATCGCCTCGGGATATCTTTCCGCGATGCCGCCGCAGGTAAGAAAGGTCGTCTTGATGCCGACTTCGTCGAGCATGCGCAGGATGCGCCAGATGCCGGTCTTGGGTCCGTACTCGCCTTCCGCGTAATCCTCGTTGTTCAATTTTCCGTTGGGTCCCGGCCGCACCGGCTCGCCGCCCTGAAAATCGAACGTGATGGCGACCGCGACGCGATTTTTGTTGGGCCACGAAATCGGTCCCTTGGCATGATTCTCGATGATCATACGACCTCCTCGGTGGTAATCTCGGAACCAAAGCGACTGTAAATGAGTTTCACCGGCGGTGTCAAGAAAGCCGAAATCGAAACCAAACGAGCGGCGCTGCGAAGCAGCGCGCCCGCAATTTTCGATTGCGAATCGCCGCAAATGACGCTTTTGAGAAGTTTTACGCAGTTCGCTGCATCGCTTTTTCGTCAAAGCACGACCGGGAAAAAATTTCCTTGACACATTTTGTTTACCGGCGGTATTTGTTTTCGCGTAACACAGTCTCTTGTCGAATCTCGCCGCCGCGCACGGTCGTCGCGGCTGGTTTTTACAACAGCAGCGACAGGACCCTTGGCGTTCTTGATAGGGTTTTCCCCGGTCGCATGACCGACCAGCGGGTAAACTCGCCAACAACACGGCGGTGGCCGATGATTTTTTCAAAACTCGAATCCTTGCTCACGGCGCGGCGCAGAGAGCTCGCGCTCTGCGCTTTGACCGTCGGCATCCTGACGCTGTTTTTCGCCGGCGCCGGCGTCTCCAGCCCACCGATCGTCCCCGACAACACGCCTTTCAAAAATCCGACCGGCTCGGCCGTCACGGTAAATCTCCACGGCGCCATCGATCTGTCGAACGAATTTTTTCAAAACCTCGGCACCAACGGCCGGAGCTGCGGCACCTGCCATCGCTTGGAGGACGGCTGGTCGATCACGCCCGCGCATGTCCAGGCGCGATTCGACGCCACGCAAGGGACCGATCCGATTTTCCGGGTGAACGACGGCTCCAATTCTCCCAACGCCGATGTTTCCTCGGTGGGCGCGCGGCGCGCGGCTTACAACATGCTCCTCAGCAAAGGCTTGATCCGCGTCGGCATCGGGATTCTCGACAGCGCGGAGTTCGAGCTGGTCGCAGTCGACGATCCCTATCATTTCGCCAGCGCCGCTGAGCTTTCGCTTTTTCGCCGTCCGCTGCCGGCCACGAATCTAAGATTTTTGAGCACCGTGATGTGGGATGGCCGCGAAACCTTCGCCGGCCAGACGATTCATTTCGACCTGGGTCACCAGGCCAACGGCGCCACTCAGGGCCATGCGCAATCGTCCAATCCGCTGACGAGCGCCCAGCAGGAAAGCATTGTCAATTTCGAGACCGGCCTTTACACGGCTGAGCTGCATGACGACAAAGCCAAAACGCTGGACGCCGCCGGCGCCGATGGCGGACCGAAGAATTTATCGTCGCAAAATTATTATGGCGGCATCAACGATCTTTTCGGCGACAGCATGACCCACAAGCCCTTCGACCCGATCGTCTTCAACATTTTCGACGCCTGGAAAGGCTTGAAGGGCGGCGGGGTCAACGAAGCGCGGGCGGCGGTGGCGCGCGGACAGGAATTGTTCAACACCCGGCCGTTCAGAATCAGCGGCGTCTCGGGCATCAACGACGAGCCCGCGTTCGGCAGCCCGTCGTTCGTCAACGGAACCTGCACCACCTGTCACGACACGCCCAATGTCGGCAATCACTCGGTCTCCGCGCCGCTCGACATCGGGATTTCGGACGCCAGCCGGCGGACCTCCGACATGCCGCTGTACACACTGCGCAACAAAACCACCGGCGCCACGGTGCAGACAACCGATCCGGGACGCGCGCTGATCAGCGGGAAGTGGAAAGACATCGGCAGGTTCAAAGGACCGGTGCTGCGCGGCCTCGCGGCGCGGGCGCCGTACTTTCACAACGGCTCGGCGAAAGATTTAGAGGCCGTCGTTGAATTCTACGACTCCCGCTTCGGCATCGGCCTCACTCGGCAGGAGAAGGACGATCTCGTGGCGTTCCTGCGCGCGCTGTAGGTCGGCCGATTCGTTTGCTTTGCGGCGCTGAAGGATCATCGAGAAAATCCCTCGGCTCGCCGGGTTGTGTGAAAAGTCTTTCGGAGCCCTTCGATCGCACTCAGGGCGAACCGACAAGCGCACACTTTTCGGTGATAACAGATCGTCGCAACCGCTCCGCTCTGATTATTAGAATCCCCGCGCTGCGCGCCGGCATCGAACCGTATTTCTCTCTTATCCGGCGCCGCCGCAAATCTTCAACTGAACACCGCGAAGCACGAGTCGGTATTCAAGGTGAAGGTCTCGATGTAGTCGATCACTTCCGGATTTTTTTTCATATCCGACATGGCGCCGGCGAGCGCGCACCAGATCGTCAGCTCGTGCTGGCCGGCGTCTTCCAGCGCTTCGCGGCGGAAGTTGCGCCATTCGGCGAGGCGGTTCTCTTCGAGCTCCGCGAGGCGCTTTCGGTCGCTTGGATGATCGGGATAGAGCCAGTGGTTTTTCGCAGTGAGAAAACCATGGCCCCAGCTCGACGAGCCGATGATCGCGGTGCGCCACGGCGAGGCCGCCATCGCGCGGCCGATCGCGCGGCCGATATCGAAACACGCAGCCGCCGAGGGCGCGGACGGGTCCGGCTCGTCGTCCACGTCGGTGGGCGCTTTGGTGCCGCCGCGCTGGCGGATCAGATCGCCGCCGTAGCAGTTGATGTGGATCGGCAGGATCGGGTAATCGAAACCTCTTCGATCGGGATCGAGAAATAGCAGCGTGTTGATGAACGAATGCGCGAGCCCGTTTTTGTAGCGCAGCCGGTAGGCGTAGGGCATGTGGATTTCGCGGTCGCGCAAATAATTGATCAGGTAACGCGCCGCGCGCGAGTTGCCGTGGTGCTTGAACACGGCGTCGCCCGGCTCGTTCCAGACATTGGGCCGCGGCTTCGGCGAGGCGGGCCCGGCCGCGTACGGCAGCGACTGCATCTCGTCCAAAATGTAAATGCAGAACGGCGGCACGATGTCTTCGACGAAATTTTCATACTGATCGTCGCCGTAGATAAGGACCAGGTCCGGCTTGAAGGCGTCGAGCCGCGCGCGCAGCTCCCGCGTCGCCGCGAAGCAGCGCCGGTTGTATTCACGCCCCGCCGCGGCGCCGTAATCGTCGGCCCACTCCGCCCGCATGGCGTCCGGCCAGTTGCGCGGATCGCGCAGATGCGGCGGCAGGTGCTTGCCCGCCAGCGTGCGGCGCAGCGACGACGTCATTTCTTCGGGAATTTTCCAGAGGGTCGGAGCGTGGGTGGTTCCGAGGCCGAGAATTTCCGCCATAACCTTCTCCTTGAGTCCATGAAGTTGCGCGCCGGCGCGCTATTTGAAGAAGCCCTTGTCGGCGAGCTCGCGCACGTAACCGGTGTCGGCGACATCCTCGAAACGAAGGCTCGCCACCTTCGGGTTGCGCGGCGCGAGCAGATCGAAGACCGCCTTGAAACCTTTTTCCGTGGGATAGGGAATCTTTTCGAACATGTAGGATTTCGCGTATTGCCACTGGCGTTGGATCAATTCCGAGTTCGTGCTGCGGAGGTTGCGCGCCGTAATCGCGGTCGCGTCGTCCTTGCGCTCCTGAAAAAATTTTACCCCGCGCAGATAGCCGCGGATGAAGGCCAGGACGGTATCGCGATTGGCGCCGGCGAACTTGCGCGTGGTAAACAGCCCGGTCATCGGATATTCGATGCCCAGCTCGGTCAGGTCGACGAGCTTGTGCAGACCCGTGCCCCCGCCGATGTAGGTTCCGCCGCCGATCATCGCGCCGTCTACGGCGCCGGCGCGCAGCGCGTTGAGTCGCTCGCCCGAGCCGCCGGTGGAAATCATCGTCACCGTCGATGGGTTGACGCCGAGCCGCTCCAGAGCGAGTCGCGCCGCGAGACTGTCCGCGCCGCCCACGCCGCCGCCGATGCCGAGTTTCTTTCCGGCGAAATCACCGGGCCGAGCCACGGGCTGCCGCGCGACCAGAACGTAATCCAGGCGATTCATGGGCACGGCGGCGGTGAAAACCCCCTCGCCGGCAGCGCGCGCCGTGATCGCGTACGAAGTGTTTCCCAGCGCAAATTGCACGTCGCCGGCAATCAGCGCCTGCACGCCGCGCACGCCGCCGGGAATCAGCATGTTCTCGACATCGAGTCCCTCGTCGCGGAAGAAGCCCTTTTCGCGCGCCACCCAGAGCGGCGCGAAGTCGATCACCATGCTCGGAAAAGCGATGCGCAGTTTCTTTGCCGCCTCCGCTGCCCGACCTTCAGCCGGCAGGACAAAAACGGCCAGGCATGCAACCATCGAAGGCATGCGAACCAGCCAAAACCATCTTCGGTATCTCGTCGTATGCATATCGGCTTTTCTCTCCCGGCTCGCTGCGAGGTTCCCGCTTCTATCCCCGCTTTGATTTTCTTGTCAACCGAAATTTCCTGAAGCGCATCGGCCGGGCCGGGCGCGGGCCGAGACGTATTGTAGAATCTCTCAGGAGAAGCTATTTTCAGCGGCGTCCTTTGCGCGAAAGGAAACCCACTATGACCACGATCAAAGAGATCATGCAGGTTGGCGTCGGCGTGCCGGATCGCGATGCATTCGCGCGCTTCGCTCATGACATGCTCGGCTTTCCGACCACCGGCTCGCCGGATGGAAACCTAACTTACATGCCGGCGGATCGCTATTCGCATCGCCTGGCGGCGCGTACGGCGCCCGCGCCGGTGCTGAATTACGTTGCCTTCGACGTCGGCGGAGCCGATGCGCTTGCCGCGTGGAAAGCCGAGCTCACGGGCAAGGCCATCGGCTGGCGCGCAGGCAGCCGGGCCGAATGCCGCGAACGGCAGGTGGCGGACTTTGTCGAGCTCAAGGATCCCGACGGGCATCCGCTCGCGCTATCGCACGGCTTCGAGGTCGGCCAAGAGCCGGTGCGCTACACGCGCGAACTCAACGTTACGAACTTGGGCCATGTGCTGCTGACGGTAAAGGACACGCAGCGCTCCCACGACTTTTACACCGACGTCCTGGGTTTTCGCCTGAGCGACTGGGTGTGCATCGACGATCAGATTCGCTTGTGTTTCCTGCGCTGCAATGCGCGCCATCACAGCATCGCCTTCGCGCCCTGCATGCCGGGCAAATCTCCGCGCCTGCAACATGTGATGTTCGAGGTTGAATCGCTCGATGATGTCATGCGGTCCTACCACTTTTTGCGCACCCACGGAGCGCCCATCGGCATGGGACCCGGGCGCCATCCCAATTGCCAGACCGTGCATGTCTACGTGCAGACGCCCGGCGGCTTCGCCGTGGAATTCGGCTGGGGCCACCGCCGTCTCGACGACGCCGCTCACCAGCCGATCGTCTACCCCAGCGGCACCCCGGTCGATGTCTGGGGCGGCGATATTCAGAGCGCGGCATTCGAGTTGGGCTAGCAAAATCATTCTCACACAAATTTTCCAGCCCTAGTTTTTCGCCCGCGCCGCCATCCAGCCGGCGAGCAGGGCGCCGGCCACGGCGGCAAAGTGCACCGCCGCCATCGGCACCCAGGTGCCGTCTGCGAGCATGCCGGTGAGCTGTTGCAGCGCCGCCGGCCAGAAAAACTGCGAGAACACCACCGCGCCCGAGGCCGAGCCGGCAAGCTCGGTGTCGACCGCCATCGCGCCCGCTTGCGCGTAGGGCATGGACAGTCCCTGAGCGAGGCTGACGAACATTCCGGGAATGTAGAGCGCGGCCATGGAAATACCGCCGAAATAGAGCCACGCAAAAAGCAGCGCGCCGTTGGCGACGCCGATCAGACCGCCGAGGCTGGTCATGAATTCGATCGAGCGGCTCGCGCCGATGCGGCCGGAGATGAAACTCCCGGCCATGAAGCCGATCGGGAAAGCGAAGAACCACCAGCCGATGTTGGCGGCATCGACACCGAGATGCTCGGCGGCAAGAAAGGATGCCGCGGTGGCCTGAACGTAAAACGCCGCCGACAACAAGCCGGGCTGAAGCATGAAGCCGACGAAGCGGCGCCGCCGGAGGAGCGATTTGTAGCCGGCGCACACGCCGCGCGCCATCGCTGTGCTGCGCGCGCGGGTTTCCGGCACGGCGAAGGTCACCGCGAAAATCACCAGCAAACCGAACACCGACGCGAGCACGAACAGCGCGCGCCAGCTGAACAGCGTCGTCAGCTGGCCGCCGATCGGCGGGGCAAACATCGGGCCGAGCACGTAGGCGGCGGTGAGATAAGCGATCACCTGCGCGACGCGCTCCTGGCCGTAGACGTCGCGGGCGATGGCGCGCGCCAGCACGACGCCGCAGCCCGCGCCCGCTCCCTGCAAGATGCGCCCGGCGAGCAGCATCGGCATATTCGCCGCAGCCATGCAGCTGGCCGCGCCGCAGGTAAACAGCACCAGGCCGCCGAGAAGCACGCGCTTGCGCCCGAAGCGGTCGGACAGGCCGCCGTACGCCACCGTAAAGAACGCCATCGACAGCATCGCCAGCGACATGGTGAGCTGCGCCACGCCGGTCGAGACGCCGAAGTCCTCCTTCACCGCGGGCATCGCGGGGATAAACAGATGAAGCGACAGCGGCCCGATGAAGGTCATCGCGACGAGCGCGACGAAGAAATGCCAGCGCGGGCGGAAGGGAATCGTCATGGAAATTTTAAACAGGAATTGGGAAAGCAGCTCGCATTTTCCACCACGGGTCGATGATTTTCGTAATCGGCAGAATCCGGGTGAATGGAGGAGTGCGATCGAACCAAAGAGTTAGCTCGTGCCCGGAACGACGATCTCGTAGTCCTGGCCCAGCGCCGCGAAATCGCCCGCGTTGAAGGTCAGCACTGCGGAGACCCGGGCCTGCTCGGCACAAGCGCCGATCACCGCGTCGTAAATACGACCACCGGCTATGCCCTTCTTGGGAGCGGCGAGCAACAAAGCCTGATAGATCTTCGCGTTTAGCGCGACAACCGTTCCCAGCTTCAGGAAATTCCGTTCCAGCAGTGTCAAAGTGGTCTGCGGCGACAAACGATGCGGTGGCGGGAGACGAGTCAGGACGGCATACGTCTCGAGTAACGCCGGCGCCGCTACGAACATCCTGGCCCGAACGGCGAGTCGGTTATCGATTTCGTTGGCGGCGGCCTCATGGCGTTCATGCCACGCGCATACCGCTGCAATCATGCAGCTCGTATCCGGGAGAAAAGCGAGCGCCACACCTAAACGGTATCGCCGGAACGTTCTTTGCGCAGACTCTTTCGGGTGCGCTCCACGGCGTCCGCCGAAAGGTGCGAAGTGTCGTGGGCCGGGACCGCCACGAGCAATCGTCCCTTCCGCTCGAGCTTCACTTCCAATGGAGCCGGTGTAATGGCGATGGCGCCTTTTTCCCAACGAACCTCGAGCGGCATTCCCGGCTTGATGCCGGACTCGCGGCGAATGTCTTTCGGGATCACCAGCCTACCGGCATGATCAATGGTGGTTTTCATGGTATTTCTTTTACCATATGGATTCCCGTCGGCCAAGCAGCGCTGTCACGCTCGTCCACTTTGATAATTCAATTCCGCTCTCGCCTCACCGCGCCGCGGCGAGCTTCTCCCGCCACTCGGCCTGCTTGTGCACGGTGGTTTTGATCTCGAAGCGGCTGTCGAAATAGTGCCGGGTCGGATCGATCGGCACGCGCCAGCGAACCTTGCTGTAGAAATTAAGCCGGAGGAAATTCTCGTCTTCCGGCGGGATGCTGATCACGCTGTGGGAAATCCCCAGCGGAATGATGGTGATCTCGCCGGGGGACACTTCGACGTTTTCGAATTCCGAGAGATCGAGCGCGTCGCCGCGGAACTGAATGCGCACTTCCTCGCTCCGCAGCGCGCGATGAAACGCGAACTGCTCGTCCTGCATGTTGTAGGTGCGGATGCGCATGTTGGCCGATTCCATCAGCGGCTGGGTGCCGGCGTCTTCGCGGCCCTTGCCGACGATCGCAGTGAAGTGATCGAAGGCGCGCAGCTTGCGCACCAGGCTTCCCGGCTTGCCGCGGCCGATGCCGGCGACGCCGACCAGCGATTCGTAATCGCGCTCCACCACGGTCTGATCGTCCGGCCCGTCGTCCCAGAAATGCATCCGCTCGATAACCTGTCCTTTCGCCGGCGCGGTCTCGGGCGCGCGCCAGTTGGGACCGCCGATGCGCTTCACTTCGAAGCTGGTCAAGCTCGTGTACTGGTCCTCGTTCATGACGTAATCCACCGCCTCGTGGCTCTGGCAGAAATAACGCAAACTGTCGTTGCGTCCGATCGAGCGATGGGCGATGCCGCCGGGCACCAGCATCACTTCACCGGGCTCCATCTCGTAAACGCCGAACTCGGTTTCCACGGTGCTCTGGCCGCAGAACTGAAAGTAAACCATGTCGGCATCGATGTAGCGGTGAAAGCTGTCCTGCGCGCCGACGACGCTCTCGACGCCGATGCGGTGGTATTCGTTTTCCAGAATCACCAGCGATTGGTTGGGGATGCTGAGCATGTCGAAGGGACGAAAGCGCGGGATGTAGCGCGTGCTTTTCGCCGTGCCCATCAAACCGGCCTTCCGGCGCTCCGCCCAGGCGGCAAGCCCCGGCCTGGGGAAATCCTTCCAGGTGGTCATGAACTCGCCGATCTGTTTTTGTCTGTAGACTTTTTCTTCCGCCACTTTGGTTTCAGGTCTCCGGTACATGATTCCTCCTCTTGACTTACGCGCTCCGCGATCGCGCTTTAAGCTTTCATCCCGAACAGGCGGGCCGCGTTGCCGCCGAGAATTTTTTCCTTGTCCGCCTCGGAAATGCCTTTCATCGCCTTGATCGGCGCCACGGTGTTCGGCCACGTCGAGATCGCGTCGCCGTGGTCGAAGTCGCTGCCGATGATGATGTTGTGGTTGGGCCACATCTCGACGATGTGCGGCAGATAATCCTCCCAGGCGATCGCCGCGACGTAGAGCTGATCGAAGTAAGCGCTCGGCGCTTTCTTGAGCTTGTCGCGCTTGCGGAAAAAGTCGTTGACCGAGGTCGTGCCCGGCGATTCGCCGAGCGTGTGATGATTGAGCGTGCGCATCAGCCACGGCACCCAGCCGACGCCGCCTTCGAACACCGCGATGCGCAACGACGGGAAGCGATCGAAGACGCCGCTCATGATCAGGCGCGCGGCGCTGACCATATAAGTCAGCGGAAAGCCCAGCGCGGTGGCGAGCATCTTGAAGCCGTCGTAGCGCTCGCTGCCGACCAGCCAGGGGTGGCAGTCCTGCGCTTCGAACACGCGCGTGCCGGGATGAACGAGCACCGGCACGCCGAGCTTGCAGACTTCCTCGTAGAACGGCCACAGCACTTCGGCGTCGAGATCGCAGTTCTCGTGGCCGCCCATGAGCTTCACGCCTTTGAAGCCGAGATCCTTGACCGCGCGGCGCAGCTCGCGGATCGCTTCATCGACGTCGGGAAGATAGACCCAGGCGATGCCGATGAAGCGCTCTCTGCCGGCGATGTCCTCGGCCACCGTGTCGTTGTAAGCGCGCGCCATCTCGACACCGAGGTCGTGATCGACTTCGTAGATCAGCGGCCGGTTGTCGGCGATCACGACCTGATAATCGAAGCCCTCGCGCTCCATGACCTCGTGGTGCATATCGAGGTTCCAGCGGGTCTCGCTGAAGGAATGGATTTTCTTGCCGTCGCGAAAATACGTCGCGGCGTCGCCGGGAAAGGCTTCGCCGTAACGAATCATCGTGCCCGCGCCCTTTTGAAATTCCAGATAACCGCGGCCGGAATGCTTCACGCGGTCGAGAAAACGCACCGGCCAGTAATGGGTATCGCCGTCGATATACATGAAAACCTCGCGGTGAAAGATGAAAGCGATCTTATGTCGCGGCCACAGCGAGGTCAACGATTTGACGCCGCCGAGTCGAACGGCTACAGTGCGGCCACTTTTCCTCAATCGTTGCAAGGACCCCGCTCACGAGTGTCACCGCCTCCCGATCATTCTCCATCTGAGCCGCGCCCGGCGCCGGTCATTCGCCCCTGGTCTTCGCTGCTGATCCGCGACTACCGGCTGATCTTCACCTGCATTCTGTGCGCCAATACCGCCAACAACATGCGCAACGTCGCGAGCCTCTACCAGGTCTATCACCTGTCGGGGTCGTCGGTGCAGCTCGGCCTCGCCGGTTTTTTTCAGGCTTTGCCGTTCATCGTCTTCGGCCTTTTCGGCGGCGTGCTCGCCGACACTTTCAATCGCAAGAAACTGATTGCGATCACCCACTCGCTCAACGTGCTGCCCGGTCTCGCGCTCGGCCTGCTCACGCTCACCGGCCACATCGAGGTGTGGCACATCAACGCGCTCAACATCCTCGCCTCGTCGCTCCAGGTGCTCGGCGGCCCCTCGCGCCAGGCGATCATCCCGAGCACCGTGCCGCCGCCCTATCTGCTCAACGCCGTCACCATGGCGACGCTCATGATGCAGGGAACGCAGCTCACCGCGCCGGTGATCGCCGGATTTCTGATCGATTTTTTCGGCGTGCAGGCCTCCTACTTCACCGATGCCGCGCTGTTCCTGCCTTCGATGATGTCGGCGCTGTTGATGCGCGTCTCCGGCCAGCCCCAGGGCGAGCGCCGGCGCATCAGCTGGCGCAGCCTGATCGAGGGTTTTGAGTTTCTCTGGCACACGCGCATCATTCTGTCGCTTTTTCTGCTCGACTTCTTCGCCGTGCTGTTCGGCTTCTTCCGGCCGATCCTGCCGATCTTCGCCGATGTCGTGTTCCACGTCGGCGCGCGCGGCCTCGGCATGCTCTACGCCGCGCCCGCCGTCGGCGCGCTGATCGGCTCCGGGCTTTTGCTCACCGCCGGCGACGTGAAGCGCAAAGGCGCGCTTTCGATCATCGTCACCCTGCTCTTTGCCTTGAGCCTCGGCTGGCTCGGCCTGTCGAGAACCTTCTGGATGGGACTGCTCGCCGTCGGCGCGCTCGGTTTCAACGACGCGATCAGCGTCGCGGTGCGCCGCACCGTGGTGCAAATTCTCGCGCCCGACGACATGCGCGGGCGCGCGACCAGTTTCCTGACCGTCTTCGCGCAGACCACCAATGCCACCGGCGCGGTGATCGCCGGCGCCGGCGCCGCGCTGCTCGGCGCGCCCAACGCGGCGCTGGTCGGCTGCGTGCTTTGCACCTTGACGATTATCGCCACCTGCTGGGCGATTCCCCAGCTCTGGAGCTATCGGTCGTCGTGAGGCAGCGCGCTCGCGGCTGGAATTTTCGTGCCGCGCGCGGAAATTCGCGGGCTGCGGGATTTGTCGGAGCCGCTACTTCGACGCGGCTTCTGCGGAGCAACCCGGGATCGGCGTATCGTAGTTGTATTTCTCGCCGGCGTAGGAAACCCAGAAGCGGCCTTTGCCGCAGCTCTCGATTCCTTTGCCCTCGAACACGAACCAGTGAAATCCCTCGCCGAGCTGGCCCAGGGACTGCGTCATGAAATTCTGGATCATCGCGGAAAAAGCGTTGACCATCGGCGGCCACGATTCCTTGGCCAGCGGCTGGCGCGCTTTGCCGTCGCCGGTCAGCACCGCCACGCCTTCGGGGACGCGAAAGGCCAGATGCCCGCTGTTGCTCGGGGTGCCGTGCGCCACGCCGATGATCAAATGCTCGCGCAGCATCGTGCGGTAGGCTTCCACGTTCGGCATCGCCGGATTCATCGTTTCCGGCGCAATCCAGTAGATCACCACCACGTCGTGGTCGGGCCGCTGGTCGATGATCTGGCTGTAGTCTCCGGCCAGATCGGTCGGCGCGATGCGCCACTTGCGCGCTGCCGCGTCCTGCGGCGCGCTCAGTCCAACGATCAGAAACACCAGGCTTGCGACCAGGGCCATCATGCCACGCTCCTTGGGTAATGGCGCAATTGTAACCCTTCGCCCGGAGCGACACTAGCCGGCGCAGCAAATTTAATTTTTCGCTCGGCTCAAAACCGCGACGCTTTCCACCTGTTCGGTTTGCGGGAACATGTCGAAGAGCCGCACCTGCGCCGCTCGATAGCCCGAGTCCGCCAGCCGCGCCAGGTCGCGCGCGAGGCTGTTCGGATCGCAGGAGACATAAATCAGCTTCGGCGCTTGAAGATCGACGATCGCCTCCAGCGCCGCCGGCTGCACGCCTTTGCGCGGCGGATTGAGCACGGCCAAGTCGACGCGCGGCAGCTGCAGTTTCAATTGAGCGGTCGTCGCAGCCACGTCGCCGGCGATGAAACGGCAATTGCCGCGCCCGTTGCGCCGCGCGTTCTGCTTCGCCGTGTTGATCGAAACCTCGCTCTCGTCGACTGCCCAGATCTGCCGCGCCGCCGGGCTCAGATGGAGCGAAATCGGCCCGACGCCGCAATAAAGATCGAGCACAGTTTCCGTGCCCGCGAGGCCTGCCGCCTCGCCGACGGCCTCATAAATCCGGCGCGCCGTGAACGGATTGGCCTGGGAAAACACCCCGGGCGGAAAAACCAGTTTCAAGTCGCCGATCCGTTCCATGATCGTGTCGCGCCCGCCGAGCACGCGAAAGCTCTCGCCCCAGATCACGTTGCCGCGCTGCTCGTTGATGTTCTGGATCACGCCGGTCACGAAGGAAAAGCGCTTGAGCAGCGCGCGCGCCAGCTCGGCGCCGCGGGCAAACGCGGCGCGCCGCGTGACCAGAGTCACGCTCAGCTCCTGGCGCGCCGCGCTGAAGCGAAAGTCGAGATAGCGCAGATCGCCGCTGTCGTCGCGCTCGTCGTAGGGCGCGATGCCGAGCTCGACAAGCTTCTTCTTGAGATACTGTACCGCCTGATTCACCGGCGGCGGATGCACGGGACACGAAGAGATATCGATCACCCGATGGGTCTGCGGCACGTAGAGACCGATGGCAACCTGATCGCGTTTTCTTCGCACCACCAGTTTCACCCGGCCGCGGTAGCCGAGCCGGCGCGGCGACGGCGCCACCGGCGCCGGGTCGATAGAGGCGAGAGACGGATAGTTCGCAAACGCTTCGCGCACGAGCGCGTGTTTGCGCTGCAGCTGCTGCGGATACGGCACGTCGATCCACGGGCAGCCGACGCAATGGGGATAATGCGGACAGGCCGGCTCATAACGCTCGGCGGCTGCGCCTTCGCGCCGCTCGGGGTTTGCCGATGGAATTCTGCCGGACGATTGCCGGTGCTTGCGAAAGTTTGCCACGAAGCCTACTCGCCGATGATTTTCACCAGCACGCGCTTGCGCCGCCGGCCGTCGAACTCGCCGTAAAAAATCTGCTCCCACGGCCCGAAGTCGAGCTTGCCGGCGGTGATCGCCGCCACCACTTCCCGCCCCATCACCTGGCGCTTGATGTGCGCGTCGGCGTTGTCCTCGCCGGTGTCGTTGTGGCGATACTGCTGGATCGGCTCGTGCGGCGCAAGCTTCTCGAGCCAGGCGGCATAGTCTTTGTGCAACCCCGACTCGTCGTCGTTGATAAACACCGAAGCCGTGATGTGCATGGCGTTGACCAGCACGAGCCCCTCTTGCACGCCGCTTTCCCGAATACCGTCCTGCACCTGCCCCGTGATATTGATGAATGCCACCCGCGTCTGCGTGTTGAACCAGAGCTCTTTGCGATAGGTTTTCATGGTTTCGCCTCAGCCCGTTTGATCTCGCCTTCAGGAATTTATACATGATAATAGACGGCCGGCAGGAACGAATGAAGCCGCTGCAACGCTCTTTCCCGGAGGCTCAATGACCACCCCAGTCAGATTCATCGACACCACCGTGCGCGACGGCAACCAGAGTCTCTGGGCGCTCAACATGAGAATCGGCGCCATGCTGCCGGCCCTGCCGCACATGGACGAGGCCGGCTTCGAGTCCATGGAATTTTTCCTGAGCGTGATTTTCAAAAAGTACGTGCGCGAGCACAAGGAGAATCCCTGGTACTGGCTCAAAGAAGGAACCAAGCGCATCAAAAAAACCCGGCTCCGCTACCACGGCGGCATGCACAGCGCTTTCGAGAAAACGCCCCACTGCATTCTCAAGCTGCTGGTGGAGCGGCTGGTCTCCTACGGGCTCACGTTGACCCGCACATCCAATTGCTGGAACGACTACAGCGCGTTCCGGGAAGAAATCGCCGAGCTGAAGAAAAACGGCATGGACACGGTGGCCAACCTGATCTATTCGGTCTCGCCGCGCCACACCGACGAATACTACGCGCGCAAAGCGCGAGAAGCCGCGGCGGCCGCCCCCTGGCGCATCTGCTTCAAAGACGTGGGCGGCCTGCTCACGCCCGAGCGCGCGCGCACCTTGATCCCCGTGGTGCTCGAGGCTGCGGGCGCGATCCCGGTGGAATTTCACGCCCACTGCAACAGCGGCCACGCGCCGGTGAATTATCTCGAGGGCGTGAAGCTCGGCATGCGCATTCTGCACACGGCGATCCCGCCGCTCGCCAACGGCTCGTCCCAGCCGTCGGTGTTCAACATCGCGAGCAATCTGAAAGCGCTCGGCTACGAGCCGCAGGTCGATCTGAAACCGCTGGCGCCGGTGGTGCAGCACTTCACCGCCGTGGCAAAAAAAGCCGGCCTGCCGATCGGCCGGCCGGTGGAATACGATCAGTCCATGTACGGCCATCAGGTCCCCGGCGGCATGATTTCCAACATGCGCCATCAGCTGAAAATCGTCGGCATGGAGCACAAGATGGACGCGGCGCTGGAAGAAGCCGCGCGCGTGCGCGCCGAGTTCGGCTACCCGATCATGGTGACGCCGCTTTCCCAGTTCGTCGGCACCCAGGCGGCGATCAACGTCATCGTCGGCGAGCGCTACAAAGAAGTGCCGGACCAGAATATTCAATACGCCCTCGGCATCTGGGGCAAGGAAGCGGTGGAGTACATGGACCCCGACGTGCGCGACAAGATTTTGAGCCGACCGCGCGCGAAGGAATGGACGCATTGGGAACAGCCCGAGCCGACCTTGCACGAGATCCGCCAGAAATACGGCGCGCAACTCTCCGACGAGGATCTGATCCTCCACTATTTCGCCGGCGCCGACTACGTGAACGCGCTGCCCGATCACGGCAAGCCGCGCGAATACCTCGACGCCACCCAGCCGCTGGTGAAAATCATCGAGCAGCTGGCCAAGCGCAAAGAGTCCAATCAGGTTTATATCAAGCAGCCGGGATTTTCGATCCGGATGGAAAAACGATCAGGCACCGGAACCGCCGCCTGACGGTTTCCGTTTAGAGTCGGGCGTTTCGCGTCCCGCGCTTGAGATTGGGCGGAAACGGCTTGAACGTTTTGAACGACTGGAACGCCGCGTAGCGGCAAATGGAACGATTGGAACCGCCGCCGCAAAGCGGCGGCTTACGGATCGTCCCCTTCGCTCGCCGCGCCCGGCGCGAGGTGGCTCACGTCGCCCCAGGTCAAAAGCAGCCAGATATCTTCCTCGCGCGCGAAGATGTTGAGGCCGGCATTGACGAACTCGAAGCGGCGCGGCGCCTCGAGGGGAATTTCCAGAGTGTAGCGAAAAAAACCGCTCACCACGCCGCCGTGGGTCACCACCACGATCTGCTCGCCGCGATGCCTCGCCGCCAGCTCGTTCAGAAACGCGACGTTGCGCGCCACCTGCTGGCGCATGCTCTCGCCGCCGGGAATCACGTAATCCGGACCGACGGTGCGAAACAGGCGCCGCTCCTCCGGATATCTCGCGTTGATCTCCTCGCCGCTCAGGCCCTGGAAAATCCCGAGATGGCGCTCGCGCAGGCGCGGATCGGTAAGAATCTTGTGACCGGTCAGCTCGGCGATCGCCGCCGCGGTCTGCACCGCGCGGCCGAGATCGCTGCTGTAGAGGGCGCTGAATTTTTCCCGCGCCAGCCGCTGCGCCAGCGCTCTGGCCTGGGCCAGCCCTTTTTCCGTCAACTGGCTGTCGAGATGTCCCTGGCGAATCCCCGCGATGTTCCATTCGGTCTCGCCGTGGCGCACGATGATCAGATGAGTGCGTTGATGCATGAAGCGAAATCCCCGCAGCCCTGCTTACTCTCATAGCCCGCCGAACAAAGTCAACTGCGGAGAGGACAATTGCGTTTTCATCGCGGCTGGCGTAATCCAACTCAGGAACTCCGTCCATGTTTTTCGCCAGAGGCGACATCAAAATTCATTACGAAGCCTGGGGCGAGGGCGCGCCGTTTCTTTTTTTTCCCGAGACCGCCTGCGCCGGCGACGTGTGGAATCGTTTTCAGGTGCCGGAGTTTTCCCGCGATCATCGGGTCATCACCCACGACTATCGCGGCACCGGGGAATCGAGCCGGCCGACGACTCAGTACTCGTGCGAAGATTTCGCCGACGACGCGGCGGCGCTGCTGGATCATTTGAATGCCGGTCCCGCCATCCTGCTCGGCCATTCGATGGGCGGGCGGGTCGCCATGCTGATGGCGTTGAAATACCCAACCAAAGTAAAAAAGCTCATCGTCGCTTCCGTCGGGCCCGGTTTTCCCGGCGCGCCGCCGATCCCGTTCAAGATGTGCAAGGAGATGGCCGAGCGGGGCTATGAAAAGTACGTGCGCGAGCACACTCTCGAAGTCGGCTGGACGCGCGCGTACATCCGGCGGCATCCGGCCGAGGTCGAGCAGTTCCTGCAGGTGCGCCTGAGCAATCTGCCCGGCCTCGAAGATTACCTGCGCCACGTGGTGGCGCGCCAGGCCTGCGATCTGAGCGCGCGCCTGAAAGAAATCCGCCAGCCGACTCTGGTCATCGTCGGCGAGCAGGATCACGGCTCGGCAACCGGATCGTCGCACCGGATCGACGCCGAAGCGATGGCGCAGGCGCTGCCCAGCGGCCGGTTCGCGGTCATAGCCGACGAGGCGCACAATTATTTTATGACCCATCCGGCGGAGGCCCATCGGATCATCAGAGAATTTTTGGCTTCGACTCCGTGAGCAGAGGATCGAACACAATTCAACCGGCCGCCAGCGAATCGAACGGAGGGCTCCGATGATACGAGTTCCCTTTTCGCGATTTTTGATTGCCGTCGCTCTTTTTGCCACGCTCCCGACCGCCGCGGCCCACGGCCAATCCGAAAAACTTCGGGTGGCGATTTCTTCGATCAGCACCAGCCAGGTCAACGTCTGGGTTCCGCTCGACACGGGCTTTTTCAAGAGACAAGGCCTCGACATCGAGCTCGTCTACATCAGCGGCGCGCCGGTCGGCGCGGCGGCCTTGATGTCCGGCGAAGTGGCGATCAGCCAGGGCGGCGTGACCGGCGCGATCACGTCCAATCTCAAAGGCAGCGGAACGTATATCATCCTCGGCGGCGCCGACCGCTTTCCTTATCAGCTCGTGGCAAATTCCACCATCCGGCAGATTTCCGATCTGAAGGGCAAGCGCTTCGCGGTGTCGCGCATCGGCTCGGCGGATCATACCGCCGCCATGTTCGTGCTGCCCAGGCTCGGCATTCAACCGGACAAGGAGCTCAACATCGTGCAAGTCGGCTCCGTGCCGGCGCGATTCGCGGCGCTGGTCAACAACTCGGTGCAGGGCGCGCTGTTGATTCCGCCGGAAACCGTCAAAGCGCGGGAGCTCGGCTACCGGATTCTCAGCAACTTCGCCGATATCGACATTCATTACCAGCAGAACGGCGTCTACACGACGCGCGCCTTCATCAACAAACGACCGGATGTGCTGCGCCGCTTTGCCGCCGCCTATTCGGAAGGCAACCATTTCATTCACACCAACGCCGAAGGCACGCAGAAGATCATGCGCAAATATCTCCAGGGCGATGAAAAAGCGATTCGCGAGGCCTACACCGAAGTCGTGCTCAAGGCGACGCCGAAGATCCCCTATCCGAGCAAGCCCGGCATCCAGACCCTGATGGATTTCCTGGCGAAGAATTCACCGGAGATGGCCAATGCGAAGCCCGACGACTTCATCGATAGCCGATTCGTCAAAGAGCTCGAAGACCGCGGTTTCTACGCGCGGCTCTATCAACAATAGCGGAGACAATCGCGCGCGCCGTCGCTTGACAACTTTGCCGCCGCTCTCCTAAAAATAAATCCAGCCAAGCTTTGGGAGGCACGCCATGTTCGCCAAAATCCGCCACGTCGCCATGTACACCCACAATCACGCCGCCGTGGACAAGTTTTACCGGACCGTCTTCGGCATGAAGCGCATGACCAGCCATACTCTGGATGAAAGCGGCAAGCAGAATGCCGAGCGCGGCCACATCAGCGACGGCGTCATCGGCCTGGCGATTCTCTCGCGCTACGCCGGCATGCAGTCGGGCATGGACCATTTCGGCTTCGAGGTGACCGATATCAAGGAATTCGTCCGGCGCATGGCGGAGCATTATCCGAAAACCAAGATTGCGCGCGGCCTCGAATACGTGCCCTTTGCCGGCCTGCGCAGCTACGACCCCGCCGGCACCCAGTTCGACATCGCCCAGGCGCACATCGCCAACGTGCGCGAAGGGTACAACGAAGCGGGCTGGGACCAGCCGCGCTGGATCAACCACATCTCGATCCGCGCCGACGATCCGTCCCGGGTCGCCGAGTTCTACGAAAAAATTTTCGAGCTCAAGGAAGCGGAAACCTATCGCGACGACGGTTCCCTCTGCATGACCGACGGCAAGGTGAAGCTGCTGCTGCGGCCGCGCGACCCGAGCCTTTACCGCGGGCTGCGCGAAGGACTCGACCACCTGGGCTTCAAGGTGGAAAGTCTGCAGCAGGTGAAAGAGGATCTGGCGGCCTTCGCTCAGGCGGCGCCGGAAGCCGACGGCAAGCTCGGCGTGGGCGGCAACGGCAAGAAGAACGAGGAGGACTTCCGCCGCTGCTGTCTCGGCCGGCACTTTGCCGCCGATCCCGACGGCGTGCTGATCGACATGGCGGAGTGAGCGGCGAAATTTATTTCAGTTGAGCGTGCGCGGCGGCGTATCCTCGGCCGCGGCGTCGAGCGGCGCCGCGCCGAGCTGAAGCAGATTGACGAGCATTTTTTCGCGGTCCTTGAGGCTCGGCGCTTCGAGCAGCGCCTGCTTTTCCGCCGGGTGAAACGGCAAAGAGACTCCCAGCAAATTTACCAGCTCCAGGTCGGAGAATTGCGCCGCCTGCTCCGGCCGCACGTTCATTCCGTGCGCTTTGCCGTAGCCCGCCAGCGCTTGCAGAATCGACGCGCGATCGCATTGCCAGCCCGCCTCCGCGCCGGCGTCGGTGAAGTCGTCGTAGATGGCTTTCACCCGCCGATACCCGCGCTCCAGCGCCAGCTCTTCGTCGAAGCGGAAACGGTTGACGCCCTTCAGCTGGACAAAGAACCGGCCGTCCGGAAATTTTTCCCATTTCTCGATGTAGCCGGCGCAGCCGACTTTGTATAGATCCGGCGCCGCGGCGGTTCCCGGCCGCGGACCGCGGTTGTCGTCCTGGGGCGTGAACGGCTGAATCATGCCGAAAACCCGCTCGCTTTCGAGCGCGTCCTCCACCATGGCGCGGTAGCGCGGCTCGAAAATATGCAGCGGTAGCACGGTGCCGGGCAGGAGCATCACGCCGGTCAATGGAAACACCGGCAGGATCTCGGGCAGCGGCACGCTGGGAACCGTCATTGCCATCGGATTTTCCTCGTCACGGTCTGGTTATAGGGCAACGCGCGGAACCGGTCAAGGTTCCCGGCGCGGATGGCTCTTGCAAAAGCAGGGCGCGTGTATTCTAGTTTGTCAAAGCGGCGCGAAGCCGATTTTTTTGCCGGGGGAGACGATGGCCGAATTCGTCCCGATCGATGTCGACAAAGCCAGGCAATTTCTCGCCAGGCATCACTGGGGCATTCTGGCGACGCGCCGCAAAAGCGGCGATCTGCAGATGTCGCCGGTCACGGTCGGTCTGGATGAAGCCGGCCGCGCCATCATCAGCAGCCGCGAGACCGCTTACAAGGTCAACAACCTGCGGCGCGATCCGCGCGCGGCGCTGTGCGCGATCACGCCCTCGTTCCACGGCGAAGGCTGGGTGCAGATCAACGGCCGCGCGGAAATCGTTTCCTTGCCGCACGCCCTCGACACCCTGGTTTACCTGCAGCGCCAGGCCTACGGCGAGCACAAAAGCTGGCCGGAGTTTCACCAGCGCATGGCGCGCGAGCGCCGGGTGATCATCCGCATCCACATCGAAAGCGTCGGCCCGAAGGTGCGCGGCTGAATGAAGCTCGATCTCGATGGCATGCGAAAGCGCAAACTCTCGGCGGCGCTAGCCGCTCTGTTTTTCTGCCTGCTCATGGCGCGGAGCGCGAGCGCGGCCGACGGCGGCGATCGCGCTTTCGCGGGTCAATTGCTGGTGGCGAGCGAAGAGATGAAGGACCCGCGCTTCGTCGAGACCGTGATCTATCTGGTCCGGCACAATGCTGAAGGCACGCTCGGCCTGGTCATCAATCGGCCGGCAGCGAAAGGACCGATCGACGACCTGCTCAAGGGATTCGGTGTTCCCGCCCAGGGCTCGAAGCGCGAAGTGATCGTTCACTACGGCGGACCGGTCGGCACGCGCCAGGGATTCGTGCTTCACAGCGACGACGTGAAGCTGGAAAACTCGATCGCCGTGAAGGACGGCATCGCGATGACTTCGGACGTGAAGATGATCGAGAACATCGCCGCCGGCCACGGCCCCCGCCAATGGCTGATGATGCTCGGCTACGCCGGCTGGGCGCCGGGGCAGCTCGCCGCCGAAATAAAAAATCAGGCGTGGTTTCTCATCCCGGCCGACAAGGCGATCATTTTCGGCAAGGATGCCGAGAAAAAATGGACCCAGGCCATGGCGCGCCGGCAGATCCCGCTTTGAACCGGGCGGCGCGGCAACGGCCGTCGCAGAATCCGCGCGTCACGAAAACAGGAGGCAGTCATGAAAATCGTCCGGCTCTACACCGGCGCCGATCAGAAATCTCATTTCGAAGAGATCGAGCTCAAATTCGGCGGCAATCAACCGATGTTGACCACTGATGCGCGCGCGGCGACCAGCGCGGTGTTTCGCTCCGCGCCGCCCGGTCTTTTTCTCGAGCGCCATCCGGCGCCGCGCCGGCAATTTCTCGTGACCCTCTCCGGCTCCTGGGAAATCGAAGCGGGCAACGGCGTCAAGCAGGTTTTCAAAACCGGCGACGTCATGCTCGCCGACGACACCAGCGGCGAAGGCCACACCTCGCGCGTGCTCGGCAGCGAGCCGCACGTGTTCATGACCGTGCCTCTGGCCGATTAATTCCATCGGCTGCTTGTTTTTGGGAACCGCTGGAACCTTTGGAACAGTTCCAGACGCTTCAAAAGTTCCAATCGTTTCATCGTGTGGAGACATCTCAAATCATCGTCCAGGAGATAAAATGCTTCGCATCGCCGTGCCCGATTTGATTTCCAATTCCTATTTCCCGATCATCGCCGCCGTCGAGATGGGTTTTTTCAAGCAGGAAGGTTTCGACGCCTCGGTCGATTTGCTTTTTCCCATTCCGAAAACCTTCGAGGCGCTGCGCGACGGGCAGCTCGACTTCGTCGTCGGCTCGGCGCACGCAACGCTGCTGGCGTTTCCCGAGTGGCGGGGAGCGAAGCTCCTCGCGGCCTGCGGCCAGCACACCTACTGGTTTCTGGTGATTCGGAAGGATTTGAATCCCAGGCGCGGCGATCTGAGCGTCGTGAAAGGCCTGCGCATCGGCGCCGCGCCCGGAGTAGACCTGAGCCTGCAAAAAATGCTCGTGGCCGCCGGCATCGATCCGGAAAAAAACAACGTGCAGATCATGCCGATTCCCGGCGCCGCCGGTCCCAACGTTTCCTTCGGCCTGTCCGCCGCCAAAGCGCTCGAGGACGGCAAGCTCGACGGTTTCTGGGCCAACGGCATGGGCTGTGAAGTCGCGCTCCGCCGCGGCGTCGGCGCAATGGTGCTCGACGTGCGCCGCGGCGACGGTCCGCCCGCGGCGCGCGATTATACTTTTTCCGCGCTGGTGGCGACGGAAAAATTGATCGAAGAGCAGCCCGCCGCCGCCCGCGCCGCGGTGCGCGCGCTGATGCGCGCGCACCGCGCGCTCAAGGAAGATCCCGACCGCGCCACCGCGGTCGGCCAAAAACGCTTTCCGCCCTCGGAAGCGGAGCTGATCGCGGAACTCGTGCGCCGCGATCTGCCTTATTACGACCCGCGCATCGCGCCGGAAAAAGTCGCGAGCATGAACCGCTTCGCGCAGGACATCGGCTTGCTCAAGGCGCCGGCCGCCTACGAGCAGGTGGTCGCCACGGAATTTTCTTCTCTATGGAATGAGCCGGTTTAGCGAGACGCGCCGCCATGAAGCCGCGCATCCTGCTGGTCAACCCGCCGATCTACGATTTTTCCGCCTACGATTTCTGGCTGAAGCCCTACGGTTTGCTGCGCGCGGCGGGCTTTCTGCGCGGCCAGGCGGACTTCGCGCTGTTCGATTTCCTCGACCGCCTCGATGCGCGGGTGCCGCCGGGAAATTATCGCGCCGATCGCTGGGGCCGCGGCGAGTTTTTCTCCCGGCCCGCGGCCAAGCCGCAAATCTTCAACGCCATCCCGCGACGGTTTTACCGCTTCGGCCTGCCGCGCGAAGAGTTCCGGAATTCCCTCGCCCAAAACGAACGCTACGACTTCGCCCTGATCCAGACCGGCATGACTTACTGGTATCTCGGCGTGAAAGAAGTCATCGAAGACCTGCGCGCCCGCGATCCGAATACGAAAATCGTCCTGGGCGGCGTCTATGCGACCCTGGCGGCGGCCCACGCGCGCGCGCTCGGCGCCGATCTCGTCATCGAGGGCACGGATCTGGCGCGCTTGTGGCGTTTTTTGGCGCTGGCGCCCGACGAGCGCGCGCTGCCGTTGTGGGATCTTTATCCGCGCTTGCAAACCGGCGTGCTGAAGCTCGCCGACGGCTGTCCGTTTCGTTGCACCTACTGCTCCGTGCCGCAGGTCTATCCGAGATTTCATCCGCGCCCGCTCGAGCGATCCCTCGCCGAGCTCGAGCTCGTGCGGCAATGCGGCGCCGGACACATCGCTTTTTACGACGACGCGCTGCTCTACCGGCCCAAGGAAATCCTGCAACCGTTTCTTGCAGAAGTTCTGCGCCGCAGAATCGACGTCGATTTTCACACGCCCAACGCGCTCAACGCCCGTTTCATCGACCGGGAGCTGGCCGAGCTGATGGTTCGCGCCGGCTTTAAAAATTTCTATCTCGGTTTCGAGAGCGCGGCCTTCGGATGGCAGAAAAAGACCGGCGGAAAAATCTATTCCGATGAGCTGGCGCGCGCGGTGAGTCACCTTTTCGCCGCCGGCGCCGAGCCGCGCGGCCTGCACGCCTACCTGATCGTCGGCCATCCCGGCGGCGACGAGCAGGCCGTCGAGGATTCGATGCGCTTCGCGCATGGGCTCGGCATCCGCGTCATGCTCTCGGAATTCTCGCCCATCCCCGGCACTCCCGACGGCGAGCAGGCCCGGCGCTGGGCCGATCTCGAGGAGCCGCTCTGGCACAACAAGACCGCCTTTGCCGCTCTCCGGCTCGGCGCCGTCGAAATAAACCGGCTGAAGGGTCTGGTCGGTGAATTGAACCGGCGCCTCGCGGGAGACCCCGCCGCCAGGGAAATTTCAGCCTCTGGCCTTCGGCCGCCCGGGATTGCTACACTACCGTTATCGCCATTTCATTAGGCCGGGCGGCGCCGGCCGGGAACCTTTTGCTTGGAAGCTTTGTCTAACCCTTCAAACGCGATGGTGTCGGACGGGATGAGAGACGCGGAGTGCGTCCGGAGGCTGCAGCGTGGAGAAACGGATGCCTTCGAGGTCCTGGTCCGCCGCCACGAAAAGACGATTTTCAATCTGGTCTACCGGATGCTCGGCGATTATGAAGAAGCCGCGGAAGTCTCCCAGGAGGTTTTCCTGTCGGCCTTCCGCGCGGTCGGTCAGTTTCGCGGCGACGCCAACTTCTCCACCTGGCTCTACCGCATCGCGCTCAATCAGGCGAGCACCCGGCGCAAGACCCTCGGCACGCGCCAGCACCGCCTGTCGCCGATCGACAGCGCCGAGCCGTTGAGCGACCCGCAGCCCGGCCCATCCGACCAACTTGAAAAAAAGGAGATCCGCGAAAGAGTGCAAGCCGCGTTGAATCAATTGGACCCCGAAGACGCAGAAGTCATCCTGCTCCGAGACCTGCAGGACGTCTCTTACGACGAAGTCGCGCGGGTGCTGGAAATCCCCGTGGGCACGGTGAAGTCCCGTCTCCACCGCGCGCGCCGCGCCCTCAAGTCGCGCCTGGCGCCGTACTTCTGCGCCGGGAGGAAAGCGGTATGAACTGCCGCGAAGCGCAAACCCAACTCTCGGAATACCTCGACGGCGGGCTGGACGCGTTGCGCGCCAAGAGCGTCGAAAGCCATCTGCTCGCCTGCCCGGTCTGCCGCGCCGAAGCCGACGGCCTGGCCGATTGCATCCGGCAGATAGCGGAGCTGCCGCAGGTCGAGCCGCCGCCCGGTTTCACAGAGCGGGTGATGGCTCGCGCGCGCGTCTTCGAAGCCGAACCCACCCTCTGGCAAAGAATCCTCGCGCCGCTGCGCTTTTCTGTGCCGATCCAGGGCGGCGCCGCCGTGCTGATCGCAGTGCTCGCGATTGTGATTTATCGAAACGAACGGCCGATCGACAACAGCCGCCCGCCGGTGCCGAGCGCGGTCGCGCCGGCGCAGGATCAGCGCGCCGGCGAAGCGCCGCTTCGAGACGCTGCGCCCAGGGCGAAATTAGACAGCAAGCGGATCCGCTTGGCCGAAAAGGCCGCCATCCCGCCGGCGCCCGCCGCGAAAGAGAGCGCGGCCCAGGCCGTGGCCAAGGCAGAAGTTGCGAGCGCGGTCGGCGAGCTGAAAGATCTGCCCCACCGGGCGCCGATCCCGGCCCAGGAGGTTGCCACCGGCTCGGAGAGCGCGCGTCCCGATGCGGCCCCGTTCGGTTTCGGGCCGAGCTTTAACGCCCCGTTTCGGCCCGGCCTTTTTGCCACCGACCGCCTGCTCTCGCCGCTGAGCGAGCCCAGCGCGGATGTGGAATTCGTCGTGCGCCGGCGCGAGGTCGAGCAGAAAAAAACCGAGGCGCGCCGTGCCGGGGCCGACAGCCGGGCCGCGAGCGCGGCCAAGCGCTCCGCCGAGCCCGCGGCGCCGCAGCCCAATTCGCTGACCGAAGTGAAATGGTTCACCGTCCCGGCCGAGCGCTACGATCAATTCAAAAAAGAGCTGGCCGCCGAAGCGACCATCGACTCCGAGCGGCCGATCGGCAGCCTGACCAACGATCTCTCGGCCAAATCCAACCGCGATCTGCTGATCAAAGTAATTGTTCTGACGCCGCTGGAACGGTAAGACGCCGGAAGCCCGCCATGATTTAAAGCCGGTCAGCCGACAAAGAGCGTGAACTTCGCGCCGTTGAGGTTGGCCATCGGCTTGGGCCACAGGAGGCGGCGGTCCGGCGCGAGCACGCGCTGGGCGATTTCCCAGTTGACCGGCGGGAGCGGAGCCAGCCCGCGAATTTCCTCGAGCGTGAAATAGCCCGCGTAGTCGGTCTCGCGGCCGTCGGCGGCCGGCTCCCCGCCGATCGGCTTGAGCAAGAGCACCACGTACATGCCGTTGCCGTTTTCCGGATCGTAGCGGCTGCGCAGTCCGAGCACGGCTTCCACTTCGGCCCGCACTCCGGCTTCCTCCTGCACTTCGCGCACCACCGCCTGTTCCATGGTTTCGTCCGGCTCGATGAAACCGCCGGGCAATTGCCAGTTGCCGCGGCCGTGGCGCGACGCGCGCCGCACCAGCAGCAGCTTGCCATCGCGCACCACCGCGCCGCCGACGCCGATGTTGTAGCCCGTGTTGTAGCGCGCGGGGATGGCCATCGCTAAACCGGCAAGCCGAACAATCGCCGGGCGTTCTGCCAGCGAATCAGCTCCTTGGAGCTTTCAGACAATTTGGGATTTTCCCTGAGCAGGCGCACGTCCTCGAACTTCATCTTGCCGCCGGGATCGTCGTGCGGGTAGTCGGTGGCAAAAAGAAAACGCTCGGCGCCGAGAAACTCGACGGCCTCCGCCAGCTCGGGCTCCTCGGTCTCGATGGTGAAGTAGAAATTATTCTTGAAATAATGGCTCGCCGGCTTTTGATTCTTTTCGAGAAAAATCTGCGCCGGCTGGATCGCCCGGGCGCGCCGCAGGCGCTCGCCGACCTTGGTCAAGGTTCGATTCGACAGCGGCGCTTCCTGATCGTCGTAGTCCACCGGCGGCCGCTCGAGAATTCTGTCCAACCACTGCGCCAGCGGCTTGATGAACGAGGTGCCGGCCTCGGTATAAACGAATTGCAACTTTGGATAGGCGTCGAGCAACCCGCTGGTGAACAGCGACACCAGGCTCATCTGCCCTTCCTGAGGCGCAAAGATGTAAAGCCCGTCGCGCTGATACACGGGCAGATTGCTCATTCGATGGCCGTGCTGCACGTTGTGCAGGTAAATCGGCATGGAGAGCTCTTCGGCGCGCTCGAAGAACGGCCAGAGCTCGCGCCGGCTGCCGAGCGGCTCGCTGTAAGGATGATCGGCGACCGGAAATACTTTGTCGAGCACCACCGAGCAGAATCCGTTGTCCTTCGCCCATTCCATCTCGCGGATCGAAGCCGGCACGTCCTGCAGCGGAATCAACGCCGAGCCGAGAATCCGTCCGGGAAATTCTTTCATGAAACCGAGCAGCGCCTGGTTGTGCGAGCGCGCCATCGCGCAGGCGAGCCCGGGCTCGATCAGGTAGGACCACCAGCCGGAGAACTGCGGCAGGACCACATGGCGCTCGATGCCGAGCCGGTGATCGTAGTCGCGCATGCGCTCCTCGACGTTCCACAGGCTGCGAAACATGGCGCCGGAGCCCGGCGCCAGCAGCGGGCTCGTGCCGGCAATCTCGCGATAGCCCGGAAACTCGACGTCGGCATAAAGGCCCTGGTCGTCGAATTTGAGGATCGGCCTGACACTGGAAAAATTTTCTCCGACCGCTGCGAAAGCGCCGGCCGGCATGAGGTGGGTGTCGCAATCGATGATCACTGAGCCCTCCGCGAAAAACTCTCTCGCTTATACGGCCCAGCCGATTGCCAAGTCAAGATTGGCGAGAGGCGGGAAATCCGCCTCTCTTTTGGAAAGGAAGAAGAACTGCGGCGGGGAATCGATCAATCGTGACGATAATCGTACCGCCAGCGATCGCGATACCGATCGCGGTCGCCATTGCCCCACCAACCGTTGCCCCAGTTCCACCAGCTATTGTCGTAGCGATTATACCCGTAGTTGTAACCGTAATAATCGCCGTTGAGTCGATCGCGCCCCTCGGCGATTTCGCGCATGTCCTGGCGAATCTCGGCTTTTTTGCGGTCGATCTCGCGCCGGCTCGCGCCGTTTCGGTACATCCGCGACAGATCCGCGCGATCACGCTCCAGCTCGGCCTGGTCGCGGCGCAGCTCGCGCCGGACCTCGTCGTCCTGCCGGCGCTGGCGGTCGCGCCAGTCCGCGTGCGCCGATCCGGCGCCCAGAAACGACCCCAGCGAAAACACCCCGGCTGCCAATAGAATTGTGAAAGTCCTTTTCATGGCTTCCTTCCTCCTTGCCGCCTTAGACGGACCGCGCGATCCAACGTTAACGGGGGACAAATCCGCGCTGCGCCGGGGATCGGGGCGGAGTTGTTTCCGGGCCATTCGCCCGATAGTCTTGGGAAAAGAGTGAATAAGGAGCCGCCATGGCGAACCAACCAGCCTACGACCCCACCGACCCGCGCTACTACGACGAGAAAGACCTGCGCGCCGAAGTGGAGCGAATCTTCGGCCTGTGCGCCGACTGCCGGCTCTGCGTGAAATTCTGCGGCAGCTTTCCCAAGCTGTTCGACGCCATCGACGACTACTGCACCGAAGGCAAATACGCCGAAGTCGATACCAAGAAATTGAAAAAAGCCGACGTCGATCAGGTGGTCGATCTCTGCTTTCAGTGCAAGCTCTGCTACATAAAATGCCCCTACACGCCGGGCGACCACGAGTGGGCCATCGATTTTCCCCGGCTGATGGCGCGGGGCAAAGCGCAGGAGGTGAAAAAAAACGGCGTGCCGCTGGCGGACAAGCTCCTGGGTAATCCCGACCTGGTCGGAAAGGTCGGCACGGCGACCGCGCGGCTCGCCAACTGGGGCAACGAAAACCCGCTCAACCGCCGGCTCCTGCACAACGCGCTGGGCATTCACAAGGACAAAAAGCTGCCGCCGTTCGCCTCGCAGACTTTCGCCGCCGAGTTCAAGCGGCGCTACCGAAAACCGGCGGGCGAGGCGGTTGCGAAGATCGCGTTTTTTTCCACCTGCTACGTCAACTACAACCAGCCCGAGATCGGCGCCGCCACGCTCGACGTGATGGCGCACAACGAGGTCGACGTGGCGTTGGCGTACGAGCGCTGCTGCGGCATGCCGCTCTGGCACAACGGCGACATGGACGGCGCCATCGAGGCGGCGAAAAATAATGTCACCGCCCTCTCGGCGCACGTGAACGATGGCCGAAAAATTATTGCCACCAATCCGACCTGCTCGCAGATGATACGGGTCGAGTACCCGCGCTTGCTCGGCAGCGAAGAAGCCAGGAAGGTCGCCGCCCATACCACCGATCCGATGGAATTTCTCGCCGGCCTGGCGGCCCAGGGCAAGCTCAGGAAAGATTTCAAAACCGGCGCGGGCCGCCTGACCTATCACATGCCGTGTCATCTGCGCGCGCAGAACGTCGGCTACAAGACGCGCGACGTGCTCGCGCTTTTACCGAACACGAGCGTGAAAGTCGTCGAGGAATGCTCGGGCCACGACGGCACCTGGGCGATGAAGAAGAAAAATTTCGAGCAGTCTTTGAAGTGGGGCGGGCGCGCCTTCAGCGCCATGGCCGCGGACGATCCGCCGGTCACCTGCTCGGATTGTCCGCTGGCGGCGATTCAGATCGAGCAGGGCAACGGCCGGCGCCGCCCGCTCAATCCCATGCAGATCCTGGCAAAGAGTTACCGCGGCGAGCCGATCGAATAGGATTCAGGCGACTTCGGCGACCGCCATGCGCGCGGCCAGATTCTCTGCGTCGCTCTTCACCAGGCCGCAAAGTTGCGCCACCGCGTCGCGATAGTCGAGCCAGAATTCCAGCGCGTCTCTCACCGCCCGCACCACCGTTCCCCGGCGCATCGGCGCAACGTGATCGAGAATCGCTTTCCAGGCCGCGGCGCGATGAGAGCCTTCCACCTGGCGGTGCGCTCTGGTGAGCGCCAGCCGCTCCACCGAAAGACCGTAATGCTTGACCAGCGGGTGCTGTTCCAGCGGCGCGGCCGGCGCGCTCTCGTTGCCATCGAGCGCCGCGCGCTCGCCTGACGATCCTTCGACAAAGATCGTCACCACGGCGGCGCCGACGTCCCAGCCGAAGCGCTGGGTCGCGTCGTCGAGAAAATCGCGATAGCGCTGCGCCGCCGGCAAGAGTTGCACGCGCTCGAAGCGTTGCAAATCCATGCCGAGGCCGCGCGGATATTCCAGGAACAGCTCCGGGTGCGGGCTTCCCGCCACCAGTCCGCCGGTTTCCTCCTCGTAGAGATTCTCCGCCAGGCTGCGGCGGATCTCGGCGATGGGGCAGCGCACGTAGACCCGGCCGACCAGAACCGGAAAGTCGCGCACGTAGGTCGCGTATTCCTGCTCGAAGTGAAAATGGAGCAGCTCCCGCGCCACCCGGCCCGAGGTGAACAGCGGCCAGGCCCAGTGGCTCTTTTGCTCCATCACGCCCAGCAATTGTTCGCGAAAAATCTCCCGGTCCATCGGCGTCTCCTTCGCAAGCGGCGCTTTCATCGACTTTGCTGTGCAACGAAAGTGCCAGAACCTAAAAGGCTGATCTTATTGCGAACTGAACAGCGGCACCCCGACGGCAGAATGGTTACTGCTTCGCTTTGTCGGAAGATTTCGGGCCGGGTTGCCGCACTGCGGCGCGGCGCGCGCGCAGCGGCATCGAAGAATCCGGCGCAACCGCCGGCGCAACGCGGGCGGATTCGGCAAGAACGGCGAGCGCGGGGGGAGATTTCAAGCCACTTTGGTCCGCATGGTCACGAACTCCTCGGCGGCGGTGGGATGAATGCCGATGGTCTCGTCGAACTGCGCTTTGGTCGCGCCGCAATTGAGCGCCACGGCGAGTCCCTGGATGATTTCGCCCGCATCGGCCCCGACCATGTGGCAGCCGAGCACCCGGTCGCTGGCGCGGTCCACCACAAGCTTCATCATCGTGCGCTCGTCGCGCCCGCTGAGGGTGTGGCGCAGCGGCTTGAAGTGACTGCGGTAGATGTCGAGATCGTAACCCGCCTGCCTCGCGTCCTGCTCGGTCAGGCCGACCGTGCCACAGTTGGGGGTACTGAACACGGCGGTGGGCACGTTCAGATAGCGCGGGCGCATCGGCTTGCGGTTGAACAGCGTGTTGGCCACGGCCATGCCTTCGGCAATGGCCACCGGCGTGAGCATCATTCGGTCGGTGCAATCGCCGATAGCGTAGATGCTGTCCACGCTCGATTTCGAGTATTCGTCCACGATCACCGCGCCGTTGGCGCGCAGCGCCACGCCGGCTTTTTCCAACCCCAGGGCGCGCGTCTTGGGCGCGCGCCCGGTGGCGTAGAGAATCTGCTCCGCTTCGATCGCGCTGCCGTCGGTCAGGGTCGCGCGCAATCCCCCATCGGTTTTGTCGATGCGGGTAATGCCGGTGGAAAATCTCAGATCGACGCCGCGTTTGCGCATCTCTTCCGCCAGCGTCAGGCGAATATCGTCGTCGAAGCCGCGCAAAAACAGATCGCCGCGGTAGAGCTGGGTGGTGCGCACGCCCAGGCCGTGAAAAATCCCGGCGAACTCGACACCGATGTAGCCGCCGCCGACGATGACGACGCGCGCCGGCGCGCGCTTAAGAAAAAACGCTTCGTTCGAAGTGATCGCGTATTCGGAGCCGGGGAAATTTTCTTTCACCGGCCAGCTCCCGCTGGCGACAAGAATATAGGTCGCGGTGATTTTTTTGCCGTCGATCGACACGGTGTGCGGATCGACGATCTCGGCGTGGCCTTCGAGGATGGCGACGCCGGCGTCGCCGAGAATTTTTCGGTAAACGGCGTTCAGCCGGCGGATCTCCCGGTCCTTGTTGGCGATGAGCTGCGCCCAATCGATGCGCCGCTCGCCGACGGTCCAGCCGTAACCCGCGGCGTCCGCGAAATCGTCGGCGTAGTGCGCCGCGTAGACCAGCAGCTTTTTCGGAATGCAGCCGACGTTCACGCAGGTGCCGCCGAGATAAAGCTCCTCGGCAATCGCCGCTCTGGCGCCGAAGGAGGCCGACATGCGGCTCGCGCGCACGCCGCCCGAGCCGGCGCCGATGGTAAAAAGATCGTAGTCGTACTGGGCCATGCAAAAAATTCCTTTTTTCGAATTAGATGTGCGGCCGCCGTTAAAAGTAGCACCCGCCGGCGCAAAAGTCTTGCCGCACTTTGACGGCCATGCCCGTGGGCGGCATGAGCGCCGGAGGCATCGCGGAATTCGGCGGCGCGGTGATCGCCATGCCGGCGATCGTCGTCGCGCTATTTCCGCCGCGCTGCGGCGCTTGGAAGAATGAGCCGCCGTGTGGTAAGCAAACTGTTCGAGCAGCGTCGTCATGGCGGAGAGAAAATCCAGGAAAAAGCCCGGCGCGCCGCGCCAGCGGCGCAAGCTCGCCGGCAAATCCATCGCTCTCGGCGCCTCGGACTTGATCGGAGCGGCCGCGCCGGAGGAAGTGAAAGAACTTCAGCGGGCGATCGAAAAAGACGGCGGCACGGTGCTCACGACCTATCGCGAGCCTTTCGGCGGCCAGTGGTTGGTCTCAGCGGCGCTGCCGATCGAGCGGGTCGAGCCGACGCCCTATCAGCGCAATCTCTCCGATACCCACGCGCGCAAGCTCGAAGGCGTGATCGCCAAGCTCGGCCGCTTCCTCGACCCGATCATCGTCGTGCGCAAAGAAAGCAAAGACAGCGACATCCGCTACTGGACGCCCAACGGCATGCACCGTTTATCGGCGATGAAAACCCTGGGTGCGAAGTCCATTGTCGCCATTGTCGTGCCGGAAACGACCGCGGCCTATCAGATTCTGGCGCTCAATACCGAGAAGGCGCACAACCTGCGCGAGCGCGCGTTGGAAGTGATCAAAATGTATCAGGAGCTGGCGACCTTCGATGGTGCGACCGAAGACACCTACGCGCTCGAATTCGAAGAAGCGGCGCTGATCACGCTCGGGCTTTGCTATTTAGAAAACGGCCGCTTCAGCGGCGGCGCCTACCATCCGATTCTGCGGCGCTCGGATGCGTTTATCAAAAAGCCGCTCAAAGCCGCTCTGGCCAGCCGTGAACAACGCGCCAAAACGCTGATGGATCTCGACGGCAAAGTGATCGAGAAGGTCGAAGCGCTCAAGGCCAAAGGTTTGACGAGTCCCTACTTGAAGAGCTTCGTCGTCGCCCGCATCAACCCGCTGCGCTTTCGCCCCAAGGACGCCGCGCCGCTCGATTTCGACGAGGTCATGGATCGCATGATCAAAGCGGTGGAGAAGATGAACGTCGAAAAGGTCAAAGTCGAAGATCTGGCAAAATCCGGCGGGGCGGCGGAAGAGACAGCGTAACGTGCCCGGCAAAGTGCCCGCTGATCGGTGACTCCGTTTAGCTAATTTTTCGGATACGTCGGCACCATGTCCGGCCGATAGCTCCACTGCTTGATCGGTCTGCCCTCGGCTAGATTCTTAAGCTCCCGCTCCCAGATTTTGCGCAGCAGAAAAACTCCGCGGTCGCTGCGGCCGAGATGCTCGTTGCTGCGCACCGCGATGGCGCCCTGGCCGGTCTGGGCGACTTCGTCTTCGATCATCACGAAATCGACGCGGTTGGGATCGACGTCGTCCAGATGAAGCTTGCCGGCGAGGATTTGTCTCACCAGCTCGGGGCGATCTTTTTCGGCTTGCGCGCGCAGCGCGCGCCGCTCTTCGATCCATTTTTTTCCCTGCTCGCCGGTCAGCGGGATGGCGCGCACTTCGAAGTGAATGTGGTTTTCGTCGTCCACCGGCACTTTGAAAACCATCACATCGGCGCGCTTGATCACCGGGTCGACAACCTGGCCGTTGATGAAATTGATGTTCGGCATGCCGAAGAAAAACGTCACGTTCTTGCCGTTGGGATATTTCACGTAGCGCTTCACGCCCCACTCCGTCTCTTCGACGGTGATGACCGGATCGCCGAGCACCACTTTGTCGTCCACCGAGTCGCGATGGCGCGAATGCACGAAGCGCACGTGCACGCTGTCGAGGGAGTTGTCGATGTTGTTGAAGTAGTTGCAGATGCGCCGGATTCCGGCGACGTCGAGGGAGATGTCCGCGCTTTCGAAACGCGGGTAGCGCGGCAGCGGCGGTGGCGCGCCTTCTCCGAGATAGGCGAAGATGAGCCCGATGTATTCCTCCACCGGATAGCCGGGGATGCGGATCTTGTCGGCAAACGATTCACTTTCCGCCGGCTGCTCGACGCACTGGCCGGCGCCGTCGTATTTCCAGCCGTGATAAAAACAACGAATGCACTCGCCTTCGATCCAGCCGACCGAAAGTTGCGTGCCTCGGTGCGCGCAGCGCGAGCCGACGAGATGCGGCATGCCGCTCTCGCCGCGATACAGCGTGAAGTCCTCGCCCAGAATGCGAATCGGCAACGGACGACCAGCGGCGAGCTCGTAGGAGCAACAAACCGGCTGCCAGAACATGCGCAGGAAACGGCCGGCCAGAGTTCCCGGTCCGGTATGTACGAATTCGCTGGATACCATCTCTACCCCCGCTCGATTGGAACGTTTTAAACGACTTGAACGGCTTAAACGCTTTGTTCTTCTTCTAAGTTTCCAGCGTGCTCGGATGAAACATGTCTTCGGGCTGAAAGCGCCGCGTGACCAAGCCCTGGCGCCAGGCATAGTCGAGCATCTTGTCCACCTCGGCGCGGCTTTTTTTAAATCCCCAGACGTAGGGATCAGCGCCGGCGCTCGTCCGCTCCTCTTCCCAGAGCGAGCGATACCATAACCCGGTCATGTGCACCCGCTGCCGCTCGAGCCAGCGATAGCACTCCTGTTTCGCTTCCTGCCAGGCGTCGAACAGGCTCATCGCCACCCACGGATGCTTTTCCAGCACTTCGTTTTTGATCAGCAGCGTGTGCTGTATCGGAAAAAATCCGGTCTTCTTGTAATAGCGCCGCTCTTCCTCGGCGTAATTCGGCAGCAAAAAAGCGATGTCGGGGTGGCCGAACGGCGCCCAGGTTTCGGTCGTGATGCCGGCGCCGATCTCGCCGGCGATCAGCAGATCGTGCAGCTTGGCGCCTGGCGGCGCGATTTCCAGCTTGAGCCAGGGCGGCGGCTGCCAGTTGCCGACTTTCTCCGCCCAGTTCGCGACCCAGATAATCGCGCTGAGATCGACGCCGTACTCGTCTTCCAGAATGCCGCGCGCCCAGAGCGCTGTGGTCGTAAACCACGTCTGCAAACCGACCCGTTTGCCCTCGAGATCCTTGGGATGGCGAATGCCGGCGCGCTTGTTGACGTAAATATACGAGTGGCGAAACATGCGCTTGACGAAGATCGGAATCGCCGTCAGCCCCAACGTCCGGTGCTCGAGATCCGCCAAGTAGATACCGGTAAAAAATTCGGCGATGTCGAACTTCCCTTCGCGGCCGTCGCGCTGCCGGCTGCGGTCGTCGGAGTTGACCTTGATTTCGAGATCGATATCGCGCGGTTTCACCCGCCCGTCGATCAGCGGCTGGCTGCGATCGTAGAGCGCGCAGGTCATGCTGAGTTTCAATGCCATGGGATTTCCGTCGTCGGGCTCACGGCCGCCAATGCCTGGCTTGCAGCTCGCTCGCCACTTTGCGGGTCAAGGAAAAATCGAAAATCTTCGCCAGCGGCGGCGCTTCCTTGAGATCGAGCCGTTTAAGCACGTGCTCGACGGCCCTGGCCTGCATCTCCTGGCTGAGCGTGCCGTCCTGGGTCATCGCCGGCTTCACCACCTGATCGTAGGCCGACGCCGCGACTCTGTCGTTCACCTGCAGATAACGCGCGATGAAAGGAACCGTCGCCGCGCGATTCTCTTTCATCTGGAGAAATCCTTTGTAGGTGCCGCGGAGAAACTTCTCCATCTGGACCGGATCGGCCTGCAGCGACGCATCTCTGACGAGGACGCTGCCTTGCAGCTCGACCAGGTCCTGTTTCGGAAAAGCGACCAGCTCGCGAAATCCGCCTTCCTGCGCCTTGAAAGTTACCGGCGGCGAAAGCATGGCGGCATCGACGATGCCGCTTTGCAGCCCGGCAAATATTTGCGGCATCACACCCAGACTCAACACCGTGACGTCGCGATTGGAGTCGAGGCCGTGCAAGCGCAGCATCTCGCGCAGCAGCGAATCCGGCCCGCTGCCGATGCCGGACACGCCGACCCGTTTGCCTTTCAACGACTTCACGTCGCGAATTTCCGGCTTGGCGTAGAGCCAGAACATCGCGCGGTTGTAAGCAGTGAAGAGAAACTTGAACGGCGAGCCGCGCAAGAGCGGCGGCAGACCGGCGCCGCCGACGGTGGCGACCAGCACATCGCCGCCGAGCAGCGCGCGGCTGGCGAGGGGCGCGCTCACCAAGATCAGCTCGACGTCCAATCCTTCGGCGCGGTAATAGCCTCTGTCGCGCGCGATGGTGAACGGCAGCACCGCCTGGGTAGTGCTCGGAATAGCGATTTTGATCGTCTCGGCGCGGGCTCTTGCGAAACCCGACGATAGCAACAGGATCAAGACGATTCGTATCGAGCGCGTCATGGAAATTGTTCTTCCCGACCTGTCCCGTTCGATCACTTTTCTTCGACGCCCATGATCCGCGGCAGCAAACGCTCGGCCAGGCTCGCGCCGGGCAGCGACAGGCCGAGCTCTTTGGCCAGCGCCAGCGCGGGACCGAGACTCTTCTGGAAAACTTCCGTGCGCCGGCGGCGAATTTCCATCGGATCGCCGGCGAGCTTGAAGCGATCGAGCCAGTGCTCCGCGACGAAGCTCTGTCCCGAGCTTGCCCGCAAAACTTTTTGCATCGCGGCGAAATCCAAGCCCCACTCCGCCGCGAGAAGCTCCGCCTCGTGCGCCGCCAGCATGTCAATGCAAGTCGCCACCTGCACGATCATCTTGGCCGCCGCGCCGCTGCCGAGCGCGCCCAGGTGAAAGACTTCCGCAGCCGAGGCGGCGAACACTTCGCGGCAGCGCGCGACCGCCGCGCCGTCGCCGCCGACCATGTAACAGAGCGACTTCTGCCGCGCCCCGGCTTCCCCGCCGCTGATCGGCGCGTCGACGACGCGCACGCCTTTGCTCGCGGCAAGACCGGCGAGCCGGAGCGCCGTTTGGGGTGAAATCGTGCTGTGAATCGCCACGATGGTTTCAGGTCGCGCGCCTTCGAGGATGCCGCGCGGTCCGGCCACCACGTCTTCTACCTGCCGGTCATCGACCACGCACACACAAACGATTTCGCAATCCGTTGCCGCTTCCCTCGGCGATGCTGCCGGGCGCGCGCCGGCGGCGGTCAATGCGCGAGCCGCCTCCTCGCGCGCATCGTGAACGACGAGGTCGAACCCGGCGCGCACAAGATTGACGGCCATCGGCTTGCCCATTCGTCCGAGACCGATAAATCCGACTGGAGTTGTTTTCACGGCCATTGGTATCGCGCCCTGGAAGCCCGGATGATAGGAGTCCGCCGTCCCATTGTCCAGCATTCGCGTTGAGCGCTTGACGCCAACTCCGCACAAGTGATTAGATCGGCCACCGTTCAGCAATCAGGAGGCGGAACATGGCGGAGCAGGAATATCTCGTCGGCACGGTGCGTCCAACCCATCGTCCGGAAGCGGGCCAGGAGCTCGATCTCGACACTTTGATTCCGGCGAAGATCAAGTTTTTGTCTTCGACGATGAATTTCACCCGCGGCACCGAGGAAGAGTTCAGCACCTCCATGCCCGGCTACGAAGCCAAGGCGGCGGAGTTCGCCGGGATGGGCGCCGATCTCGTGCGGCCCAGCGGCGCGCCGCCGTTCATGCTGCTCGGCTACCGGCAGGAGCAGGAATTGATCAGCGGCTGGGAAAAAAAATACGGCGTCAAGATGTTTACTTCCGGGCAGAATCACGTCCAGGCGCTGCGCACGCTGGGCATCAAGAAATTCGTCGGCGCGAGCTATTTTCCGGAAAAAATGAACAACATCTTCGCGCGCTACTTCACCGACGCCGGTTTTAAAGTTTTGGCGATGGAAGGCATCGACTCGCCCTTCGCCGACGTGCCGAAGGTGCCGCCCGAGCAAATTTTGGAATTCGTGAAGCGCATCGCCGCCAAGCACAAAGACGCCGACGGCGTCTATATGCTCGGCTCGGCGTGGAAAACCGTGGCGATCGTCGATCGGCTGGAAAAAGAGACCGGCCTGCCGGTCGTCCACGCCGGCCCGGCGCGCGCCTGGGGCACGCAGCTCTCGCTCGGTTTGCGGCACAGGATTCCCGGCTACGGCCGGCTGCTCGCCGAAATGCCGCAGTAACGGCGGGCCACAGACCCGGAGGATTTTGGCCCCTGATGGTTTTTCAAGACACCAAGATGCGGCGGCGATTCGCGTCACAGAAATCGGCGCAAGCAATTCGCGTAGGACGCGCTGATTCCGAGAACAGAATATTTCTTTGACTTTGCCTTCGTCGTGGGAGGAGCGATTCTATGGCGAGCACTTACGTCGATTGCGACGGCCACGTGATGGAAAACGTCGACGAGCTGATCCGCTACATCGGCGAACCGTTTAAAAGCACGGGCCATATGAATCCGCGGCGCATGCTGCCGAGCCTCGACCGCTTCCACACGCCGCGCCTGGAAGAGCGCAAGCCCGGCACCTTCGATCCCGGCGTCGGTCCGGAAAAGTGGCTTCAATTTCTGGAAAAAACCGGCCTCCAATCGAGCGTGCTCTTTCCGACCGAAGGGCTCGCCTACGGCCAGGTCGCGTTTCCACCCTGGGCGGCGGCCTACGCCAAAGCGTACAACGATTGGCTCCAGGCGAAATATCTGAATTTCAGCCCGCGTCTGAAAGGCATGGCGTTGATCCCGCTGCAGGACGTGCCCGAAGCGGTGAAGGAGCTGCGCCGCGCGGTGAAAGAGCTCGGCATGGTCGGCGCCATGCTGCCGTCCAACGGTCTCACGCCGCATCTGAGCGCCAAACATTTCTGGCCGGTGTATGAAGAAGCGGCACGGCTTGACTGCGCGCTCGCCGTGCACGGCGGCTGCTACGGCGATCTCGGCTTCGACACGTACACGGTTTTTCCCGCCACCCGCGCGCTCGGCATGCCGGTGCCGCTGGCGATCGCGGCCACGGGCATGATCGTCGACGGCGTGTTCGATGCGTTTCCCAGTCTGCGCGTCGGCTTTCTCGAGGGCGGCACGAGCTGGATTCCCATGGTCATCGACCGCCTGGAACGAGAGCTGGAATACGGCGGCCTGCGCATCGCGCGCAAACCCGAAGATTATTTCAAGAGCGGTAAAGTGTTCGTGAGCTGCGAAGGCAACGAAAAGGCGCTTTCCTACGCGATCGAGCGGGTCGGCCCCGAGCCGTTCATGTTCGCCTCGGATTTTCCCCACGAAATATCGCTCGACAACTGCATGGAGGAGATCGACGAAATCGTCGAGCGCGGCGACCTGAAAAACGAGCACAAGGCGGCGATCCTGGGCGAAAACGCGCGGCGCTTTTACAAGATTTAAGAAAGGAAGAAGTCAATTGCAGCTGCGACCCGCCCTCGCCATTCTGATCGCGGCCGCGCTCTTCGCCGCCGGCGCGCCCGCGGCGGCGCTCGACAAAATCAAATTTCCTTACTCGCCGATCTCCTATCACAGCCTGCCCTTTCTGGTCGCCTACGAAGCCAAACTGTTCGAGCGCCGCGGCCTCGAAGTCGATCCGATCTTCGCCGGCGCCTCGTCGCTGATCGTGCAATCGATGCTCGCCGGCGAAGCCGATCTCGCCGGCATGGCCGGGCCGGCGGTGATTTCCAACGTGCTCAAGGGCGGCGACGTGATTCAGGTTGCCGCGCTGGTCAAATCCTTCAGCGTGCCGCTCTACGTCCAACCCGCCATCACGCAAATCGTGCAATTGAGCGGCAAGCGCGTCGGTGTGACGCGCTTCGGCTCGGTGTCGCACTTCACGGCCAAAGCGATCCTGGAGCGCTCCAACGTCACCGACGCGGTGATCGTGCAGACCGGCGGCTACCCGGAATCCATGACCGCGCTCAGCACCAACGCCATCGCCGGCGCGATGATCCCGGCGCCGCAAAGCGTGGTGCTGCGCGAAAAGGGTTTTCGCGAGCTGGTCAGCATCAAACAGATCCGCGACATGAATATCCGCTTCATCGAGCAGGGCGTCGTCGCGCGCCGCGGTTATGCCGAGAAGAATCCCGAGATCGTCAAGCGCTTCATCGAGGCGGTCTGGGACGGTTTGAAAAAAATCCACGACGACAAGGCTTTCGCCGTCAAGGTCCTCGGCAAATACACGAAGATCACCCGGCAGAACATGCTCGACGAGAGCTATCAGGCCGGCCTCGACGCCTTCGCCAGAGACCCGCGCGTGCCGCCGGAAGTTTTCAAAGACTTGGCCGAGCAGCTCGTCGCCTTGAAGCTGATCGACGCGGCGGCGGCGCAGAAAACACCGGCGAGCGCTTACTACGACAACCGCTACGTCGATGAGCTGGACAAGGCAGGATTTTTCAAAAAGCTCTGGCAGTGAATCGGCGGCCCACGCCGATGGAGACCAGACATGAAGCAGCGATCGCACCGGCAGGGTCGCGGGTTGGCAACGCTCCGGAGGCTTCTGGCCGGCATTGTCCTGGCGGTGCTCGGGACATCCGCCGCAGCTCTCGCCCAAAGCTCCGCGCCGATCCTGGTCGCCTACGCGGGCCAGAACGAAACCGTCGGACCCATGTGGGTGGGCATCGAAAAAGGCACCTTCAAAAAATACGGCCTCGACGTGCGCCTGGTGCAGATGCGCAACGGGTCGCTCAGCATGGCGACGCTCTCGACCGGACAGGTGCAATACAATTACGGCTCGCCCGGCAACGCGCTCAGCGCAGCCGTCGGCGGCATGAAGATCCAGTGCGTCGCTTCGCCGGTGCAGAAAATTCCGCGCGAGCTGGTGGCGCGAAAAGAGATTCGCACTCTGGAAGATCTGCGCGGCAAAACCTTCGGCGTGCAGAGCATCGGCGGCGGCTTCTGGCTGCAGACGATGATCGCGCTCGATCAGCTCGGCATCGATCCGGAAAAATTCGATCTCAAGATGCGCATCCTGGGCGACACCGCGACGGTGACCCAGGCGCTCGGCTCCGGCGGCGTCGATGCCACGGTGATCCCGTACAGCTACAGCGAGGCCGCCAAGCGCGCCGGCGCCAACGTGCTGGCGGACATCGGCAAGCTGAGCTTTCCGTACCAGGGAACCACGCTGTGCTTTCTGCGCGATTCACCGGCCAGCGCGCCGGATCAGATTTCGCGGCTGCTCAAAGGCCTGGCCGACGCGGTGGTGCTGATTCACGATCCCGCGGCCAAGGCCGAGATCGTGGAAATTTTGCGCAGGGCGTTTCGTTTTCCCAAGCCCGAAGATGCCGAATCGTCCTACAAAGTGCTGACGATCATGGCCACTCTCGACATGACGCCCGAGCCGGCGGCCTGGAAGCTGGTGCAGAAAATCACCGCGCGCATCAATCCCAAGGTGGCGCAAGTGGACTTGAGCCAGGTGATCACCCCCGCCGCCATGCGCAGCCTCGAAGAGAGCGGCTTTCTCGCCGAAGCGCGCAAGCGGCTGCGCTGATAGCATCGAAGGAGACAATTTCATGCTGCGAGGATTCCGTGTTTACGACGCCGATGCGCACGGCTCGATCAGCCCGCCCATGTGGCAGGACCTGCCCGAGGCCTACCGCGCGCGCCGCCCGCGGCCGGTGACGATTCACGACGCCAACGGACTGGGCAATTTCAACGCCGGCTGGCTGATCGAAGGATCGCTCGAGCCCCACGCGCTCGGTCCCGGCGCGCAGCAGGCGAACACGCCGCGCAACGTGCTGGCGGAGTTCGGCGCGAATGTCGAGCGCGAGCACTGCTCCATCGCCAGCATGACGCTCAGCGACCCGCAGGCGCGCCTCGGCGACATGGACCGCATGGGCATCGACGCGCAAATGCTCTTTCCCAGCACGCTCTACGCGCACATGACCGCCGATCCCGGTTTCGAAGCAGCGCTTTTCCGCGCCTACAACCGCTACGTCGCGCGCCAGTGCGCCCAGGCGCCGGCGCGCCTCAAATGGTCGGGACTGCTGCCGCTGCGCGATGCGCGCGAGGCAATTTCCGCGATCGAAGAAATGCAGCGCCTCGGCGCCCGCGCCGCCGTGGTGTTCGGCACCGCGGGCGAGCGCTTGCTCTCCGATCCGAGCTTGTTGCCGATCTGGGACGAGTTCGCGCGCAGCGGTTTGCCGCTCTGCGTGCACATGGGCATGAGCTATCCGCCGCTCGCCCAGCTCGGCCGGTCGATCTACGACGGCCACATCATCGGCATGTCGCTCCCGGCGCAGCTCGCGTTCATGGCCATGGTCGGCCACGGCATGCTCGATCGCTATCCAAACTTGAAGGTGGCGTTTCTCGAATTCGGCGCGGAGTGGATTTTCTACATGGTGTCGAGAATGGACCACTACCTGCCGCTCGACCGCGGCGGCCATCCGATGGGGCTGAGCATGCCCAACGCCGCCGACTTGCCGCGGCAAAGCATCCGCGATTACGCGAAGTCGGGGCGAATTTTTATCGCCGCCGAAGCCGACGACCGCATGCTCGAGCAGCTTTTTCACCTCGTCGGCGAAGACCACGTGCTCTTCTCCTCCGATTTTCCCCACGGCGAAGGACGCGAGAACGCCGCGGCGGAAATTCTCGAGCGAAATGATTTGGCGCCGAGCCAGAAACAAAAACTGCTCTACGACAATACCGCGCGCCTGTTCGGCGAGCCGTAAATAACGGACACTTTTCACCACGGAGATCACGGAGGGCATGGAGTTCGGAAGGAGAATTTATCCTTCGTGGTCTTCGTGCCCTTCGCGGTGAATCCTGCCGCCGGCAATATTTGCCCACGGCTCACGGAAGACGCGCGAGGAATTTTTCGATCAGGGCGTTGAAGCGCTCGGGCTCGTCGACGAAAAGCGCGTGGCCGGCTTTTCGAAAGATTTCGATTTGCGTCGCCGGCCGATGCTTTTTGAGATTGGCGGCCTGCTGTTCGTACTGCGGCGTGACGACGTAAAGCAGCGGCTTGCCGAAAGCGCGCGCGATGGCGCGCCAATGAGAGCGTTCGTAAGGATATTCGAGCAGCGAAAGACTGTCTTCCAGCGGCATGCGCTTCGCGCCGCGCACCAGCTCGGCAATCTCGGTTTCGCTGCGCGGCCTGGCGAAGATCGCGTGCATGAAATCGCGCAGCGCCTTGTCGCGGTCTTTCCTGAGGCTCTGCTTGAAAGTTCCGCCCGAACCGGGCGCCGGATCCTCTCCCACCGAGCTGTCCACCAGCGCCAGCCCGGCGAGCTGCGCGGCGCCGAACATGTGAATATATTGCAGCGCCTCGATCGCGCCCAGGGACCAGCCGATCAGCAGCACCTGCGATCGCGGCCCGAGGAACTCGCGGATATCCTGCGCGCGCCGCTCGGCAGTGTAGCCGCTCGGCGCCAGTTCGGATTCGCCCTGCCCGCGCGGATCGAGAGCGATCGTCGCGTGACGGCGGCCGAAGACCTCGAGCTGTCTCTGCCAGATCGCCGCCGGCATCAGCCAGCCCGGCACCAGCGCCACGGTCAAATTTTTATCGCCCCCGCGCTCGGCGCCCGCTTCGAGAAATGACAGGGTGATTTTATCGCTGGTCTGAAATGATCGGCGCGCGATCTCGGCGCCGGGCGCGGGATCAGACATAAGCAGGAGCAGCGCGAAACCGCAGAGCCGGCGCCACACGAAAATTCCCGGCTAGCGGTGGGAGACGATGAGGCCCGACTGCTGCCCGCGCCAGTGGTAGCCGAAGGGAAACGGCAGCGAATTCTGCTCTGCGCGCGAGTTGTAGGCGTTTTCAAGATCCTTCTGATAACCGTAGGTCATCGGCCGAATCGGCTTCTGGTAGCGCCCGTAGAGCTTCACCTGCCACGGGCTCTGGCTGATGTAGCGGTAAGGAATGCCGGTGTCGTCCTGCACGACCATGTCGGCCGCGTCCAGAAGCATGGCGCGGGTCTTGGCGAACTGATGATCGTGCAGCAGGTAGGAGGCCGACTTGATCAGCACCGTCGCCGGCCGGTACTGGCCCACCCAGTTAAGAAAATCGGGGTAAAATTCCAGCGCCTTATCCGTCGCATCGAGGGCAATATAATAAAGCTGCTGCGGTGTCGCCGGCGCGCTAGCGCTCGTGAATTCGATGCGCACCGCGCGCATCAGCACCGGCGGGCGCTTGGCGTCCGGCGCTTCGTAGGCGTGAGTCAGCTCGGGGAACAAATCGAGGGGCTCGATGCGGATGATGCGCCGATTCATCAGCGCCATCATCGTTGCCATCACCGGCACGGTGCCGCGAATCCACGGCGTGGTCAGCTGCTTGGTCATGTACGAGGTGATAAAATAATTGCGCTCGAAGATATCGCGAAACGCGCTGCGCACGTCCTGCAGCAGCTTGGCGAACTGCACCGGCGTCACCGACTCGAGATCGGGCAAGGTTCCGGGCCGCTCGAGGCTGAAAAAAACGTAGCGCGCGTGATCGGGAAAAAAAGCGTAGGCGTTCAGAAAATCCGGTCCGCTGAACGGATAGATGAGATTTTTCTTCTGCGCTCCCGGAATCTTGATCTCCTGCTGGCGCCACGCGTCCATCGTCTGAATCCGGCCGCGCACCTGGTTCCAACTCTGGGTCATCCACTGCTGGTGCTCTTTGAAGGCATCGCTTTCGACAAGCCTTTTCAATGCCGGATCGGACGGGCTGGGCGTGATGCCCGCAAGGATCTGCGCGGTCGCGGTCGCGCGCCGGTTGTATTCCTGGGGATCGCTGCCGGCAGCGTGAGCCCGAGCAGCCGCCAGCGCGAGCAAAAAAACCGCACTCAAACCGAAATAAAATCTGCGTAATCTCATACTTACCTTAAAAAAATCCACAAAACTTTAAATCTGCGGCCAGGCCGGTCATCCGGTTGGCATAGATTGGACGCTCAGAATACCATTTTCTGCGCGGGAAGCGACAGCTTTTCTTGGCGCCAATCGTCGAGCGGCTTTGCTCGCAAATCCCCCGGGAGTCTTTTCACGGCCGATCGATTGGGATAAGAAAGAGCGCGACATGCGCGGCGCGAGCCAATGCTCATGCATCACTTCAACAAACCGGGAGAACAGCGTGTCAGGTTGGAAAGCGCGGATCGGTTATTTGTCGCCGTCGGTGTTTGAAACCCCGTCGGATTGGGATTTGATCTTGCCTGAAGGTTTCACCATCGTGGCTTCGGGTTTGAACGTCCAGGCGCACACCGAGGCGGAGTTCAACAAAGCGATCGACGCCCTCGGCGCCGGCCTGGGCATCTTCGCCGCGGAAGAATGCGACGCGATTTTGATGGGCGGCATCACCCTGGGAACCCAGCGCGGCTACGCCGCCGAGCAGGAAGTGGTCGCGAAACTATCGCGGCAGGTCGGCCTGCCGGTCAGCACCGCGATGAGCGCGACCGTCGAAGCGTTGAAGCACCTCAAGGTCCGCAGCACGGTGATCGCGACCGCTTACAAGGAAAGCATCAATCAGGCGGTGAAAAAATATTATCACGACGGCGGGCTCGAGGTCCTCGCGATCAAAGGGCTGGAAGTTTCCAAGCCGGTGGATCAGGTCAAGCTGCCGGACTATGCGTCCTACAAAGTCGCGCGCGAATTATTCCGCCGCCACCCCGAAGTGGACAGCCTGCTGATTCAGGGCCGCTGGCGTTCGGTCGCTTACGTGCAGGAGCTCGAAGACGACACGGCCAAGCCCGTGGTCTCGAGCACCGCAGCCTCGCTCTGGTGGGTCATGCAGGCGCTCGGCATCAAAGCGCGCATCGACGGCTACGGCAGATTGCTACGCGGCTGATCTCAACCGCTGAATGCGCACAAAACAAAACGGGCGGTTTCAGCTTTGCCGAACCGCCCGTTTGTGACGCCATCGCGTCCTCGGTATCGTTTTGAATTTCTTAAATTGCCGCCCGCTTGCCGACGATCGCGCAGCTTTCGGATTCGAGTTTCGTTTGCCGTCGGTGAAGTTTCGAGTCTGCTCTGAGGAAGCCCAACCTTCTGAGTGACCCGATTCGGGTTCGCGCCTTGACTGGCGCCGAAGTTGAGGGCTTGATTCACACAGCTCGATGCCCGACTGGCGACTTGCTCGAACTGCCTGCGCCCGCGGTCCGCGGGCTTGATTGGCCCGGTGGACTGTCTTCCATAACTCGACTTTCTTCAGTTTTTCGAAAAGCCCAAGCAGGCGCGCTCTGCTCGTTCCTTTCGCGTCCCACCTCGGGACAAAAAAACGCTAACCCCGCACCTTGCGTCTGTCAAGATAATATTGAAAATTTTTTTGGATCGTCTTTCACGGCTTTTTTCGCGCCGAAATTTTCCCCGACGGGCTGCGGGGCCAGGTAAATCACCCGCGGCTCGCGCGCGCCGCGAAGCTTTTTGTCGCCGTCCGTGACCACGGCGCTCAAATCCGTGCCGGTCAACAGTTCGTAAAGCTCGCCCATCGCCGCCGGACTGTTGAGCCGGGCAAAGCCGCTCGCCCGCGCCATCTCCTGAATCTGATTGGCCATGGAGGCAAGCGGCATGGGGATTTCCAACCGGCCGGCGACCTCGAGGGCCTGGCGAAAATCCTTGTAGCTGTTGCTGAGCGCGCCGCCGTGATTATTCTTGCGCTTCATGAATTCTTCCATGCGCGCCGCCGACGCCGCCGAGCCGGTGGTCTGCAAGAGCTCGAGAAATAACTTCGGGTCGGCGCCCTGGGCGGTGAGCCACGAGCAAATTTCCGCCGTGATAATGTTGTTGGTCGTCGCGTACAGAATGATCGCAATCTTGAAAGCCTTGGGCATCCAGGGCTCGGGCAAGCAAATGACGGTTTCCGCCACGCTGCTCAGAAAATTGGCCGCCGGCTCGATTTGGGCTCGGGCGCCGCCGATGACAATCGAAAATCTGCCCTGCGGAATCGCCGCCGCCGGCGCGCCGCTCGCGTGAATCGTGCCGCCGATAAACGTTGCCCGGGTTTCGCCGAATCGTTGCGCCGCTGTGCGCGCGAAATCGGGATCGGTGCCGCTCAGATCGATCACCGTCGCGCCGGCGCGCAAACCCGCCGCCACGCCGTCGGCGCCGAACAGCGCTCGGCCGACTTCGACGGAAGATGGCAGCAACAGGATCGTGATATCGCCGGCCGCTGCGCGCGCCGACGTTGCCGGCCGCGCGCCCAAGCGCGCCGCGCTATCGAGCGCCGCCGCGTCGATGTCGAACGCCGTGAGCGAGTGGCCAAGCGCGAGCATTCGCTCCGCCATCGGCCGCCCCGCATTGCCGAGACCTATTAACCCGATGGAAGCCATGACACCTTACCTTTTACCTTTTTACTTTTGCCTTTAACTTTTCTGCTTCCCCTTGAGCGCTTCATCGACGATCCGGTGCAGCTCCTTGCGTCCCGCCTGGTCGTTGTACTTCGCCGCGTTGAGCATGAAATAATTCACGCCCTTTTGCGGCACCTCGTCCGGCGCCAGTTCGCTTTTCGCAATGTCCATGCGCAGGGAATTCACCTCGGTGTATTTTTGCCACGCGCTCTGGCCCTCGCGCGAAAGCACCCAGTTGACGAACAATTGGGTCGCGTTGGGATGCGGCGCGCGGTTGACGACGGCCATGCAGCACGAGCCGCCGCCCATGATGTCGCCCTCTTTCAATGCGTGCGGCATCAGATCCACCGGCAACCCTTGCTTTTTGGCTTTCATGATCGGCTGGCCGCTGCCGATGTAAAAATGCACCTTGCCGCTGGCGAGCCAGTCGGTGCCCTGCTGCAGATCGCGGGTGAGAAGAACGTCGGTTTCGGTAAGAAAGCGTGTGATGAATTTTCGTCCCAGCGACGGGGTGTAGTAGAAAAACAGGAAAGTCTCGCCGCCCCCGCCGGCCACCCGCGGGTCGAAGCTCGCGAGCCTGCCTTTCCACTTGGGTTGCAGCAAGTCCCACCAGGATTGAATCTCCTTGGGCTCGACCAGCCTGGTGTTGTAAGAACCGCGGCGCGTGCCGATCTCGCCGGAAATAATCAGTGCCGCGTTGTTGGCATCGGCAAAATAATATTTGCCGTCGAACCAGCCGGATGGATCGGCGACCTCGGGCAAAAGCAGCAGCGGCTTGAGCGGCTCCAGAGTGCCCAGCGCAAACGCCGCGAAGCTCGACGAGCCGCCCATCAGTAGATCGGCGAGATATTTTCCGGCCCGCCGCTCCGCCACGATTCGCTGCGCGTGATCCGAGCCTTTGCCGGGAACGAAGCTGAACTTGATCTCGGGATAGGTTTTTTGAAAAATCGCCCAGACCTGCTGATAGGCCGGATTGTGCGGGCCGTAGATCGTAACCTCGCCCTCTTTTTTCGCCGCCGCGACGCTCGCCTCCCAGGATTTCTTCCAATCCGTTTGCGCCTCGGCCGTGGAGGCAACCAGCACCCCTGAAAAAACAGCGATTGCGATCCGTGGCATTAGCTTCACGTTTCGGCTCCCCCATCGCTTCATCATTCCATTACTCCGCTATTCCAGTTTTGTCTTGTCACCGCTGCGCGCGCAGCTCCGCCGCCGTGAACGGCCCCGCGCCCATGATCTGATGCACTTCCCACTCGAGAATTTCGCAGGCCGTGAAACCGGCCGCGGTGTAGGGATCGGTCGCGGCAAGCTGCTCCGCTTCGCTCTTTGAGGCCGCGCGAATCACGTAAACGCCGTACTTTCGATCCGTCGTCGGACCGGAAAAAAGAATCTTTCCCGCGTCGTGCTGGCGCTTCATCCAGACCAGATGCTGATCGAGCGTAACCGTCCATTCCTCGCGCGGCTTTAACGGCCGGCGCAAAACCAGATACCACATGGTTGCCTCCTTCGTTGCACTTATCGATAAGCTCGCCGGCGCGGAGCTGTCAAGACGATTCGAACGCCTATTTGCCGAGCGTAATCGCGATCGTGCCGCCGACCACGGCGACGGGCCCGAGGATCGTGCGGCTGGTGGCGTGCTCCTTGCCGCGCAAAAAAATCAGCGAGAGGAGCAGACTGAACAGCGGCGTGGTGGCGACGGGCGTCGAATGGCGCAGGCCGAGCCCGCCGTAAACGGCGGACAGTGCGAACGAGATCGAAGCGAGCAGCCGATTCCTTCGGCGGCCATGACCGAGTCCGATCGATCGGGGGTACGCGAAGCCGCGCGCGCAGTCAAAAACCTGGATTTCCCCGCAGCTTCTTTTGCCGGCCAATTGGTATATAATGCGCGCTGTTTTACGCGCCGTCGCGGCGCAAGGAGATCCCATGACTCGAGCGCTCATCCGCTTGCTGGTGGTTAGCTGTTGCGCGGTTTTGCCCGCCGCCGTTCAGGCCCAGGACGCGATCCGCGATCTGGTCGTGAAGATTCACGCCAGCCAGCAGCCGCCCGATCTGCTGCGGCCCTGGACCAAGAGCACCCCGCGCCAGGTGAAAGGCTCCGGCGTGGTGATCGACGGCAAACGCATTCTCACCAACGCGCACGTGGTCAAATACGCGAGCCAGATCTACGTGCAGCCCAATCAGTCGGCGAGCCATATTCCCGCGCGCATCGAGGCCATCGCTCCGGGCATCGACCTGGCGCTTTTGAAGCTCGACGACGAATCGTTTTTCGATCATCGCGGCAGCCTCGCCTTTGCGCAGGAGTTGCCGCGGGTCAAAGACACGATCAACGTGTACGGCTATCCCACCGGCGGCACCGAGCTCTCGGTGACCCAGGGCATCGTCTCGCGCATCGAGTACACCGACTATTATTATCAGACGACCGGACTGCGCATTCAGGTCGACGCCGCGCTCAACTTCGGCAACAGCGGCGGACCCGCGGTGTCCGACGGCAAGCTGGTCGGCCTCGTGTTCAGCCTGATCCAGAACGCGCAGAACATCGGCTATTTGATCCCCGTGGAAGAAATCCAGCTTTTTTTGAAGGACGTCGCCGACGGCGTTTACGACGGCAAGCCGCAGTTGAACGACCTGGTTCAGACCGTCGAAAACGACGCGCTCAGAAAACGGCTCGGCCTGCCCAAGGGCGTGAACGGTGTGATGGTGGCGCAGCCTTCGGACGACTCGCCGGGCTATCCGCTGCAGGAATGGGACGTCATCACCAAGATCGGCGACCTGCCGATCGACAGCGACGGCAAAGTTTCGGTCCGCTACGACCTGCGCCTGTCGGCGTCCTATCTCGTGCAAAAATTCGCCAAAAACGGCGTGCTGCCGATAACGATCTTCCGCGACGGCCGGCTGACCGAGATCAAGCTGCCGGTGCACTCGCGGCGCGAGCTGGTGATTCCTTTTTTGCTCGACAAGAGCCCGCGCTATTTCATCTACGGTCCGTTCGTCTTCTCGCAGACCACCCAGGACTATATCGAGCGTCTCGGCAATCAGGCGCCGCCCTCGCTCGGCCGGCATCCGAGCCCGCTCGTGACCCGGCGTTTCGACAGACCGGCGTTTGAAGGCGAAGAGCTGGTGGTGGTCGCCGCGCCGCTCTTCCCGTCGCGCATCACGCGCGGCTACGACGATCCCAACCGCTCGGTGGTGAGCGAAGTCAACGGCGTGCCGATCAAGAACCTGCGCCATCTGGTCGAGGTCTTGCGCAACAGCCGCGACGACCAGATCATTTTCAAATTTGCCAGCTCGGGCGTGCTCACGCACGAGACCATGGTGTTCAATCGCAGCGATCTGATGGAAGCGACCGGCACGGTGCTCGAAGAAAACGGCATCCGCTATCCCTACTCATCCGACCTGCGCGTGGTCTGGGAAACGCCCGAGCGTTCGACTGCGAAATCCGCCCAGATCACCTGCTGCGCCGCGCCGGCGACGGCTAATTGACTGAGCGCGCGCCAAACTCGGGCCATGGGAATTGGGCGTCTGCGGCCTTTCGCGATCCTCGCCTGCGCGGCGGCCCTTGGTTTTTCGTTTCCGGCCAACGGCGCGCCCGCCGAGCTCGTCACGGAGGTCCTGGCGCGCGGCCTTGACACGCCGTGGGCCCTCGACTTCGCGCCCGACGGCAGGATTTTTATCAGCGAGCGGCCGGGGCGAATCCGGATTTACGAGCGTGGCGGGTTGCGTCCCGAGCCCTGGCTTGCGCTCGAAGTCGCCGCCACCGGCGAAGCCGGGCTTCTTGGCCTCGCCGTCGATCCGCAGTTTTCTCAAAACCGTTTCGTCTACGCCGCCTACAGTTACCGCATCGGCGCTTTTTCTTTGCGCAATCGTCTCGTGCGTCTGCGCGAAGACCCGCAAAGCGCCACAGGCGTTGTCGACAAAATTCTCATCGACGATGTCGCCGGCGCGAGCAATCACGACGGCGGCCGGGTGAAATTCGGCCCGGACGGAAAACTCTACTGGGCCGTCGGCGACGCGCAGACCACCCGCTACGCGCAGAACCTCAAATCGTTGAATGGAAAAATTCTCCGGCTGAATCCGGACGGAAGCGCGCCGCCGGACAATCCATTCCCGGGTTCGTTGGTCTACTCCTACGGCCATCGAAATCCCCAGGGCCTGGCGTGGCAACCCGCCACCGGACGGCTTTACGCGACCGAGCACGGCCCGAGCGGATTTCAGGGCTGCTGCCGCGACGAAGTGAACCTGATCGAGCCGGGCAAGAATTACGGCTGGCCGGAAATCCGCGGCGATGAAATCAAAGACGGCATGGTCTCGGCGGTGCTCCAATCCGGCACGAACGAAACCTGGGCGCCCACCGGCGCGGCTTTCGTGACGACCGGAGCCTGGGCCGGCTCGCTGCTGTTCACCGGCCTGCGCGGACAAACACTCTATCGCTTGCTTCTCGATTCCAAAGATCCGCGCAAAGCGCAAAACTTCGAGCGCCATCTGGCGCGCCAGCTCGGCCGCCTGCGCGACATCGTCGAAGGCCCGGACAAGATGCTTTATCTCCTCACCAGCAACCGCGACGGCCGCGGGCGCCCGGCGCCGGACGATGACCGGCTCCTGCGGCTGGCCGTCAAGCCCTAGCCGGCCGGCCCCTCTGGAACTTGCCTGAGTAGTCTTGATAGAATCGGCACGCCTCGGGGGGCTGAGCGTGAAGTCGAAAATCGGCGCCATCATCTTTTTTATCCTGCTTCTGGTGGTCGCTTTCGGCCTGATCAGCTTCGCCACCGAGTTTTTTCTTGGCAAGCCGCTGATCAAAGTCATTAAAGACCTGCTGTTCATCATCATGTATCGAAAGCAGTAACGCGATATTGATCGATTGAAGCCGCCGAAGGGCGCCGCGATCGGAGCACCCATGCGCAAACGAATCTTTACCTGGCTCGGCAAAGAGTTCATCGAGCTTTCCGGCGAAGCGCGGCCGGCGGACGATGCCGCGGCCGAAGCGCGCGACCTGTTCGCGCGTTTCGACAGCGAGCTCAAGCAGCACGGCCTGTCCCTCGATCACACGGTGCGCAGCCGCCTCTGGGGCCGCGACCGCCAGAGCCGCGATCTCGGCAGCACCGAGCGCGTGCGAATTCTCTGCGGCAAAGCGCGCTCGGCGAGCTCGAGCTACATCGCCCCAGGTCATTTCGACTCCAGCGCCAGAGTCGCGCTCGATCTCATCGCCATGCGGCCCTCGCAGGCGGGCGCGGCAAAACGAATTGTGGAGTACGAGCCGGCCATCGTGCCGATTCGTTTCCTGGTTTATGAATCCGTCGTCGTTCTTTCCGGGGTGACGACCGTGCTGCCGACACTTGCCGAGCAATTCGACAACATCTTTCCGCGCATCGCCGGCTCGCTCAAAGATGCCGGCAGCTCCTGGGAAAAAGTCGCGCGCGTGTCGTTTTACCTGCACCGCAGCCAGACGCTGGAGAACCTGAAAGCGCTCTTTGCGCGCCACGTGAGCGTCCAGGTTCCGCAGCTCGAATATTGCTTCGTCGACGGCTACTCCTCAGAAGGCAAATTCTGCGAAGTCGAAGTTACCGCAACGGCATGATCATGGCTAACCCGAACATCAAAGTCGCGATCCTGGACGATTTCGAAAAGCTCGCCGACACCGTGCCGGCCTATCAGGATCTCCAGCGGCGCGCGGATGTAACCATTTTCCGCAAGCGACTCGACAGCTCGGAAAGCATCGTTTCCGCCCTGCGCGATTTCGACGTGCTGCTGCTCATGCGCGAGCGGACTTTTCTAAGCGACCGAGAATATTCACGGCTGCCGAATCTGAAGCTGATTTCCCAGACCGGCCGCACCAGCAAGCATCTCGATCTGCCCAACGCCACCCGCCGCGGCATTGCCGTCGCCGGCACCCCGGCGGAAAACGGCATGACCACGACGGAGCTCACCGTGGGACTGATCCTCGCCCTGCTGCGCAAGATTCCCCAGGTGAATTCGCGCATGCGCGAAGAAGCGTGGCCGGCGATCGCCGGCAACACGATCGAGGGCAAAACCATCGGAGTTTTCGGCTTCGGCCGCATCGGCCGCGAAGTGGCCCGAATCATGAAAGCGTTCTCCAATACGCGCGTGCTCGGCTATTCGCGCTCGCTCACGGCCGAGCGCGCCGCCGAGGTCGGCGCCGAATGCGCTCCCTTTGAAACGCTGCTGCGCGAATCGGACATTCTTACCGTGCACATCAATTTCAACGAGCAGACCCGCGGCAGCCTCGGCGCGAAGGAATTCGCGATGATGAAACGCGGCGCCATGCTGGTGAATACGTCGCGCGGCCCCATCGTCGCGGAATCGGCGATGATTCAAGCGCTGGAGACCGGCCGTCTCGGCGGCGTCGCCCTGGACGTGTACGACGTCGAGCCGCTGCCCATGGATCACCCGCTGCGCCGTTTCGACAACGCGATTTTGCTGTCCCACCGCGGCTACGCCACCGTCGAAGTGATGAGCGAGCGCTACGAGCTGGCGCTGCGAAATATTCTCGACTATCTCGACGGCAAGCCGCTCCCTTTGATCAATCCGGATGTTCCAGCGCGTCGCCCCACGTGAACACGAAGCAAGAAAACCTCACCCCGGCCCAGCTCGCCGAAACCTCCGCCGTCACGCTGTCGCACTACAACCGCCACGCCGAGCGCTTTTGGGAAGGCACGCGCGATCACGACGTGAGCCAGAACCGCGACGCGCTCTTGAAGGCGCTGCGCGGCGCGCCGCCGTTTCGCATCCTCGACTTTGGCTGCGGCCCGGGGCGGGATCTGAAAATTTTTCGCGACCTCGGCCTCGAAGCCATCGGTCTCGACGGCGCCGAGCGTTTCGTTGCCCTCGCGCGCGAGCACAGCGGCTGCGAGGTCTGGTGTCAGGATTTTTTAAAGCTCGACTTGCGGCCGGAATATTTCGACGGCGTCTTCGCCAACGCTGCGCTTTTTCACGTGCCGAGCCAGGAGCTGGCGCGCGTTCTCAGAGAGCTTTGGGCAACCCTCAAACCGGACGGCGTGCTGTTCAGCTCCAACCCGCGGGGCAACAACGAAGAAGGCTGGAACGGCGAGCGCTACGGCGCCTATTACGACTGGGAGCGCTGGCGCGAGCTCGTGACCACGGCCGGATTCAGCGAAATCGACCATTATTACCGCCCGCCCGGGCTGCCGCGCGAAGACCAGCCGTGGCTGGCTTCTCTCTGGCGAAAATAAAAGTTAGTAAGCCTTCTCCTTTTGCCTTTTGCCTTTTGCCTTTTGCCTTTATTGACACCCGCGCGGCGAATCGTCTAAGGTGCGTTTAGTTACCAGCCGAATACGAAACCGACCAAGGAGGATCGACCCATGGCGATAGCGAGCGACCTGATCATTTCATCCGATTCCCATGTCATGGAGCCCGTGGATTTGTGGAAAAAAGGCGTGCCGGAAAAGTATCGCGACGTCGCGCCGCTCTTCCCGCCGCATCAGGTCGGCGAAGGTTTTCAGCAGCACGCCGGCGGCTGGGATCCCAACGCGCGCATGAACGAAATGGAAGCCGACGGCCTCAGCGCCGAGGTGCTCTATCCGACCTTGATGCTCGATCTCTTCGCCCTCGACGACGCCGGCCTGCAGGAAGCCTGCTTTCGCGTCTACAACGACTGGCTCATCGACTATTGCAGCGTCAACAGCGACCGGCTGATCGGCATCCCGGCCATCCCCGTTTATAACATCGACAACGGCATCAAAGAGCTCGAGCGCTGCCACAAGGCCGGACTCAAGGGCGCGATCATCTGGCAGGCGCCGCACCCCGATCTGCCGTTTCGCTCCGAGCACTATGAAAAATTCTGGTCGGCCTGCGAAGATCTCGAAGCGCCGCTCAGCCTGCACATTCTGACCGGCCACAGCTACAACAAGGACAAAAACCGAAAAGGCGTCGAGCGCTACCGCGGCAGCGTGAATTTGAAATTGATGGACATCGCCAACGGCCTGTTCGAGATCATCTTCTACGGCATCCTGGAACGGCATCCCAGGCTCAAGATCGTTTCGGTCGAAAACGAGAGCGGCTGGATGCCCTGGATGTTCCAGCAGTGGGACTACTATTACAATCGCTTCAAAAAGCAGAACCCGCCGCCGTTCACCCGCAACCCGAGCAGCTTCGTCAAGGACCAGATCTACGCCTGTTTTTTCAATGACCACGTCTGCGGCGAGAATCTGAAGTTCTGGGGCCAGGACAACATCATGTGGTCGAACGACTTTCCGCACCCCAACTCGACCTGGCCCAACTCGCGGCGAATCATCGAGCGCGACCTCGGCCATTTGCCGCCGGACGTGCAGCGCAAAGTGGTCTGCGGCAACGTCTCGCGGCTCTACAACATCGACGCGTCGAAACTGCCGAGAGTGCAAAAGCAGGCGGCTTAGAACCCAATCCTGCGATCGGAGCGAAGGGCGGGTAAAAACCCGCCCTTCTTTTTTGCAGCACACTTTTTTGTGTTATAAAGAACTGTATGAGTGACGTTTATACGCTGAAAGATTTCATCGCCGATTTGGATCGAATTACGGGCGCGGAAACGTCCCAGGAAAAAATCGTCGCCGCGGCCAAGCCGCTGCTCGCCCAACTCGTCCGGCAGCCGAACTGCATCGAAGAGAAGTACAAAAAGCGCGGCGCCACGGCCTACGGCCGCTACATGCTGCATCGCGCGCCGCGGTTCAATATCTCTTCGGTGGTCTGGGGGCCCGGCGACAACGCCAGGGCGCACAATCACGATACCTGGGGCATGGTCGGGGTAATCGAAAACGAGATCCAGGAAACGCGCTTTCGCAGGAAAGACGACGGCAAGAATCCCGAGCGCGCCGAGCTCGAAACGACCGCCGTCCTCAAAAACAAAGCCGGCATGGTTTCATGCCTGGTCTCGCCCAACGACGATATCCACGAGATGAACAACGTGACCGACCGCGACACCGTGGAGATTCACGTCTACGGCAAGGATTTGACCGACATGCCGCGGCTGCGCTTCGACGTGCAAAACAAAACCGCCAGAGTTTTCGCCAGCCCGAAGTACGATAACTGCTGAGCGCGGGCGGTCATCGCTCCAGTTTCGTTTCCCATTCCAGGTAACGCTGCATGTCTTCCTTGGTGCCGCGAATGGACGGCGACAGGACGACATCCTTGGCCTGCACCAGACAGCCGTCGAGGCCGGTCTCCATCGGCAGGCCGGCCGCGCGCCAGGCGCGCACGCCGCCGGCGAGCACTCGCACCTTTTTGTAGCCGAGCCCGGATAACGCGCGCGCGGCGAAAATGGATTGCCGCCCATCGGCGCAGGCAATGACGATCGACCGTTCCCGATCCGGGTATTGGCGCGGCAGCTCCAGTTCAAGCCAGCCGCGCGAGATCCATCGGGCGCCGGGAAGATGCGCCGACTCGAATTCGAGGCTCGTGCCGACGTCGAGAATCAAGCTCGAAGCGTCGCCCGCCTCGGCGGCGAAACTGTGCGGATCGACAAACCTTGCTCCGAGTCGCGCGTCGGCCAAGCCCGCCGGTTCATCGATCGCCGCGCCGCGGGCCAACTCATAGCCGCGCTCTGACCACGAGCGCAGTCCGCCCTCCAGGACCGAGACCCGCGGAAAACCCATCTGCCGATACCAGTAAGCCGCCATCACCGCGCGCGCCGACTCATTGCTGATGAAAACGATTTCCGCATTGCGCACGGCGATAAAATCGTCGGCGCGCTGCACGGCCTGGCCGCCGGGCGCATGGATCGATCCCGCGATGTGGCCGGATTCGAACTCGGCTTCCGCGCGCACGTCGATCGAATACACAAAGCCGTCGCTCGGCGCGGCGAGCCGGCGCGAAAGCTCCTGCGGCGAAATCCAATCGAGTTTTTCCTCGGCCGCAAGCTCGCGGGCGAGCGTCTCGGCCGCCGCCCGGCTTTGCGCCGGCGGCTGCGGCGGCGGGCGCGCGGGATTCCTTTCGAGCTCCAGGCCGGCGAGCACCCAGCCCATGGTGCCGTTTTTGAGCGCGCGCACGTTGGTCAAACCGAGGCGGCGGAGCGCGGCGGTGCCGACGATGCTGCGCGTCCGCCCCGCGCAATTGACGATCACAGCGGCGTCCTTTTTTCGCCGCAACGCGTCCGCCCAGAGAATCAAATCGCCGCCCGGCACGTTCAGCCCGCCGGGAATGCAGAACCTGCCGTACTCTTCGGGCGTGCGCGCGTCGAGAATCAAAAGTTCCGCGCCGCTTTCGCCGAGCGCTTTCAATTCCGCCGGCGTCACGTCCGGAATATTTCGCTCATGATGGATTTTTTCGCCGAAGGCTTTGCTTGGAACGTTGACGCCGCTGACCGTCGGCCGACCGTCGCGCCGCCAAGCGGGCCAACCGCCGTCGAGAATGGAAATTTGCGAATGGCCGAGATCAGCCAACGTCTTTGCCGCCAGCGCCGCGCGGCCGTCGGCGCCGTCGTAAAGAAACAGCGGAATCTTTCGGTCCGTCACCAGCGACCGGATACGAAACTCGATCTGGCTTCGCGGCAGCGAAGTCGCGCCGGGAATCTGGCCGTCGCTGTATTCGCCGCGCTCGCGCACGTCGAAGACCGCGAACAGCCGCTCCGACGCCATCCACGCGGCAAGCTCCCGACTCGAAACGGGGGCGTTCATGGCCCGATCAATTTTCCCGGCATTGTTGACCCGTCACTGCCATCTGTTCTACTTATGTAGGCAGCAAATTCAAGTCGCCGTCAGTTTCGGAGGATTGCCCATGGCAGCCATTCATGATCGCTTGAGCGGATTGTTCATTCCCCACGTCACGCCGTTCAGCGAGAGCGGCGCCGTCGACACAGGGAGCCTGAACCGACTGACCCGATATTTTTGCTCACTTCCGGGAGTGGCCGGTCTGGTCTCGTGCGCGCGCATCGGCGAAAGCCCGGTGTTGAGCCTGGCGGAAAAACGCCAGGTCTATGAAATCTCCGGCCAGGCCGCGCGCACTGCCGGCAAGGTCCACATCGCCACCATTGCGCCGCAATCCACCGACGAGGCGGTCGGCCTGATGCGCGATCTGGAAAAATTGCCGGTGGATGGCGTGATGATTTTCCCGCCGTTGCTGTTTGCCTGGGGCAAAGTCGATCCCAATCTCAAAGTGCGATTCTTCGAGGACCTGGCGCGCGAAACCAGGTTGCCGGTGGTGCTCTTCCAGATCCCGGTGAAAAGTTACTACTACGATCCCGCAACGATTTGCCGCATCGCGCGTCTGGAAAACGTCGTCGCGTTCAAGGAAGCGTCTTTCGATATTCAACTCTTTACGGATACCGTCGAAGCGCTGCGCCGCGACCGGGCCGCCATGCGCGTTTTGAGCGGCAACGACCGCTTCGTCGCCGAAAGCTACAAAATCGGCTCCCACGGCTCGCTCATCGGCGTCGCCAACGTCGCCACGGAGAAATGGGGCGCGATGGATAGCGCCGGCCGCGCCGGCAAGTTCGACGAAGCCGCGGCGATCCAGAAAGAGCTGGAATCGGTGAAGGAACTGGTGTTCAGCGAGCCCATCGTCGAAGCCGTCGCCCGCATCAAAATCGTCTTGCAGCACGAAGGATTGATCGACACCGCCAGAGTCCGCCGCCCGCAGCTCGGCATCTCCGACGCCGAGCGGAAGCAGCTGCTCGACAGCTATGCGGCGCTCAAGCGAAATGAATTTCGCGGCGCGGATACGCAACAAGCACGTCGTGCGGTAGGTCAATGAAACTTGATTGTCACCACGAAGGACACAAAGTTCGCGAAGAAAAACTTATTCCGATCTTCGTGTCTTCGCGGTGAACCTAATTTCCTCAACTCATTTCTCCGCCCCGCCCCTGAATCACGAACGCGAACAGCACGATCGTCACCGCCAGTAGTATCATTGCGCTGAGCGCCAGCGACCAGTGCACGCCGATCAGGCCGCCGACCACGCCGACCGTCACGCCGCTGAAGGCCTTGAGGCCGTTGTTGGATGTGTTGAACAGACCGATCAGCCGGCCGCGCAGGCGGGTCGGCGCCTGGAGCTGGACCAGGGTCTGGGCCATCGACATGAAAGCGAGATTGAGAAATCCCGCGCAAAACAGCAGCGCCACCGAAAGATGATAGCTTTGCGACGCGGCGAAGCCGATGATCGCCGCGCACCAGAGGATCGAGCACAACGCGGCGTTGCGCGCGTTCGCGCGCAGCCATCCTTTGCCTTCGAGCAGAATTCCGCCCAGCACCGCGCCGGCGGCGTTGGCGCCGAGCAAGACGCTGTACGCGAGATCCTGCTTGTCGTGGCCGTACTCGTGGGCGAACTCGGGCATCTGCGCTTGAAAAGCATTGCCGACCAGCAGTGAAGTCGCGCCGCCGAGAAGGATCATCGAAAGGATCGTCGGATTTGCCGAAGTCTCGCGCAGGAGTTGCATCGCGCTGCGCAAGCTGAAGCGCGCCGGCCGGCCGGTCGCATCGTCGCGGCCATGGCCGGTGTGAGGAAGAAAAAACATAAAGACGACCATCGGCAGAAACATCGTCACGTTGATGAAAAGCCCCATCGGCGGCCCGAACAGCAGCATGGTCGCGCCGCCGATGCCCGGGCCGAGCAGGATGCCGAGCTGCCGTCCGGTGGAATTGAGCCGGACCGCGCTCTGCAGATACTCGCGGCCGACGATGTCGTGAATGATCAACTGGCTTCCCGGCCCGCCGAGCACGCCGGCCATGCCGTGGACCACCAGCAGCACGCAGGCGTGCCAGATCTGAATCGTGTCGGTGAAAAACAAAATCGCCCAGGTCAACGAAACGCCCGCGTACATCAGTTGCGACGCCTGGATGATCCGGCGGCAGTCATGGCGGTCGGCGAGCGCGCCGAAGTAAACCGCGAAGAACAAAAACGGCGTCCAGTGGCTGATCACGGCGAAGCCGGCGAGCACCGGCGAGTGAAATTTCTGATAGAGCAGCCAGTAGCTGATCACGTGCTCGATATTGTCGCCCATCGCCGAGCACAGGCTGACGAGAAAGTAGCGCCGGTAGTCGCGATGGCGCAGCGCCGCGAAAGCGACTTTTCGCGGCTCGGCCGCCCTGGCTGCTTCAGGCGCGGGCGCAGCGTCGAGCGCCGCGGCTTCTCTCTCAGCCGAGCTCTTCACGTCCTTGACCGGGAAGCGCAAAGGCAAACAGCATGACGGTTACCGTGAGCAAAACCATGGCGCTTGCCGCCAGCGACCAGTGCACGCCGATCAGGCCGCCGAGCACGCCGACGGTCAGGCCGCTGAAAGCCTTGAGCCCCATGCTCGCCATGGAGAAAAGTCCGATCAGCCGGCCGCGGAGCTGCGGCGGCGACAGCAACTGCACGATGGTCTGGCCCATGGAGGAAAAAGTCAGATTGAGAATGCCGGCCATAAACAACAGCGCCAGCGACAAGTAGTAATTGGTGGACAGCGCGAAGGAGGTAATCACCACGCACCAGAGAATCGCGCTGATCATCGCCGTCTGCACCCGCGGCGGCAGCCAGCCGCGGCCTTCGAGGAGAAATCCGCCGATCACCGCGCCCGCGGCGTTGGCGCCGAGCAGCGCGCTGTAGGCGAAGTCGGCTTTTTCCGTGCCGAGATCGTGGGCGAATTCCGGCATGGTCGCTTGAAACGCGGTGCCGACGAAAAACGACACGCAGCCGGCGAGCACGACCATCGTGGTGATCGGGCGGTTGCCGGAAACCTCGCGCAACACAGCGAATGCATCGCGCCAGCCGAGAGCGCGCCGCGCCGGCGCCGCGCCTTCGCGGCTGTGGCCGGTGTAGGGCACGGTCAAAAGCCAGATCGTGAGCGGCAGATAGATTAAAGTATTGACAACGAGGCCCGTCGACGGGCTCAAAAACAGCATGAGTCCGCCGCCCACCGCCGGGCCGAAGAGAATGCCGAGCTGGCGGCTGGTCGAATTGAGGCGCACCGCGCTTTGCAGTTGCTCGGGACCGACGATGTCGTGAATCAGCAACTGGCTTCCCGGTCCCCAGAGCACGCCGGCCATGCCGTGGATCACCAGCAGCACGCAGGCGTGCCAGACCTGAATCGTGCCGGTGAAAAACAACACCGCCCAGGCCGCGGACACGCCCATGTACATGATCTGCGCGACCTGGATGACCTTGCGGCAGTCGAAGCGGTCGGCGAGCGCGCCGAAGTAAACCGCGAAGAGCAGAAACGGCGTCCAGTGGCTCAGCACGGCGAAGCCGGCCAGCACCGGCGAGTGAAACTTTTCGTAGAGCAGCCAGTAGCTGATCACGTGCTCGATGTTGTCCGCCATCATGGCCAGCATGGTGGCGACGAAGTAAGCGCGAAAATCTTTGTGATGCAGCGCGGCGAAGGCAATGGTTTTTTTCCTTTCGGCGCGGGCGATGAAGTCGTCGGGCTTGGCCAAGGGCGTCTCCGCAGATGTCAGGATCAACCGCGGACAGTAACGAATCTCTCCCGGCGAAGCAACTGAGCCATCATCAGCCGAAGAATTGGAAGGGATCGCCGGTTGTGGGACGGCGCAGCCGTCGCGGGCTCGCGCTAGATTCGCCGCGCGCGGAAGGAAAACGACAGCAGCGCGACGGTGATGGCGAGCAGAATCAGCGAGCTCAGCGCCAGCGACCAGTGAATGCCGATCAGGCCGCCGATCACGCCGATGGTCAAACCGCTGAAGGCGCGCAGGCCGTAGGCGGACATGGAAAAAAGGCCGATCAGCCGGCCGCGCAAAGCCAGCGGCGCTTCGAGCTGCACGATGGTCTGCGCGATGGAATAAAACGACAGGTTCAGCGCGCCGGCCGTGAAGAGCAGCGCCAGGGAAAGCGGATAGCTTTTCGAGAACGCAAACGCGGTCATCGTGAGGCACCAGAGAATGGCGCAGGTGATCGCCGACTTCACCGTCGGCGGCAGCCAGCCTTTGCCGTCGAGCGCAAAACCGCCGAACACCGACCCCGCGGCATTGGCGGCGAGCAGCGCGCTGTAAGCGAAATCGGCCTTCGCCGTGCCGAGGTCGTGGGCGAACTCCGGCATATTCGCTTGAAACGCGTTGCCGACGAACAGCGACGCCGCGCCGCCGAGCGCGACCATGGTGATGATCGGCCGATTCTCGGCGACTTCGCGCAGCACATCGAAGGCATCGCGCCAGCGCAGCGCGCGGCGCGGCGGCGCGCCTTCGCGCGTGTGTCCGGTGTAGGGAACGATCGCCAGCCAGATGGTGAACGGCACGTAGATCAGCGCATTGACGACCAGACCGGCGGGCGGGCCGAGCCAGAGCATCAGGCCGCCGCCCACCGCGGGGCCGAAAAGAATTCCGAGTTGCCGGCTGGTCGCGTTCAATCGCACCGCGCTCGCCAGATCTTCGGAGCCGACCAGATCGTGAATGATCAATTGCTCGGCGGGCGTCCAGAAAACCCCGGCGATGCCGTGAATCACCAGCAAAACACAGGCGTGCCACACTTCGATCGTGCCGGTGAAAAAGAAATACGCCCAGGCCGCGGACACGAACATGTACATGATCTGCGCGATCTGGATCAGCCTGCGGCAATCGTGGCGGTCGGCGAGGCCGCCGAAATAGACGGACAACAGAAGAAACGGCGTCCAGTGGCTGATGACGGCGAAGCCGGCGAGCACCGGCGATTGGAATTTTTGAAACAGCACCCAGTAGCTGATCACGTGCTCGATGTTGTCCGCCATCATGGCCAGCATGGTGGCGAAGAAAAAGCCGCGGAAGTGGCTGTGCTTGAGCGCCGCGAAAGCGACCTTCTGCCGAGCGGCGACTGCGCGCGGTGCCGAAGCCGGGGTGTCGTTGGAGATCAAGATGGGTTCCGGGAATAAAGCGTTAGAAAATCAAATTAGCGGATATCGCCGCGGCGCGCAAACCGCAGCCTGCGAGCATCGCCGCAATCCTGCGCGGCGCGGCGATCTTTTTTTCTTTTGCAATGTCCCCGGGAAAGCTACAAAACATTTTGGATTCTGGTATAATCGGCTAGTTTTTGGCGTAGACATCTCGTTGCAAGTCTCAATTTCTCAGCCAAGTTTCCGTTGATGCTTCGGGCCCGGCTCGTTTCTCGGTCCGGCTGCGTTGGTTCCTGATTTTCATTTCATGGAGATGTGAAAAGAAAAAATGTCCAAAGCCATGCCAAAAGCCGATTCGGCGCCGGCGGCCGCGCCGGCCGCCGAGCCGCGGGCGACGGTTTCCGCGGTCGAGATGGGCGCGCGCCAGCGCGAGATTTCAGTTTCCGAGTTCTTCACCAAGAATCGCCACCTGCTGGGCTTCGACAATCCGCGCAAGGCGCTGCTCACCTGCGTCAAGGAAGCGGTCGACAATGCGCTCGACGCCTGCGAAGAAGCCGGCATTTTGCCGGAGGTCATCGTCAAGCTCGAAGTCGTGGCCAACGGCGCGGCCGTGCCGGCGCCGAGCCAGGCGACCCGCTTTCGCGTGACCGTGGTCGATTACGGCCCGGGCATCGTGCGCCAGCAGATCCCGCCGATTTTTGCCAAGCTGCTTTACGGATCGAAGTTTCACCGCCTGCGCATGAGCCGCGGCCAGCAGGGCATCGGCATCTCGGCCGCCGGCATGTACGCGCAGCTCACCACCGGCAAGCCGGTGCAGATCACTTCGCGCACCAACTCGCGCGCGCCGGCGCACTACTTCGAAGTGCAGATCGACACCAAGAAAAACGAACCGCGCATTTTCGAGAACAAAAAAATCGACTGGGAAAATCACCGCGGCACCCAGGTGACGATGGAAATCGAGGGCCGCTACCAGAAGGGCCGCGCCTCGGTGGACGAATATCTGGAGCAGACCGCCATCGCCAATCCGCACGTGAAGCTCGTCTACCACACGCCCGAAGGCGAAGTTAAAGAATACCCGCGCACGATCCAGGAGCTGCCGCCGCAACCGAAAGAGATCAAGCCCCATCCCTACGGCATCGAGTTCGGCATGATGCTCAAGATGATGCACGACACGCGCAGCCATTCGCTCTCCGGCTTTCTGTCCAGCGATTTCAGCCGCGTCTCCGCAAATCTCGCCCAGGACATCGCCAGGGCCGCCAAGCTTTCGCCCAACGCGCGCCCGCGCGACATTCACGGCGCCGCCGCCGAGACGCTTTACAAAACGATTCAGGCGACCAAAATCATGGCGCCGCCGAGCAACTGCATCTCGCCCATCGGCGAGCGCGCGATTCTGCACGGCCTTTACAAACAGATCAAAGGCGATTTCTACACCGCGGTCACGCGGCCGCCGGCGGTCTATCGCGGCAATCCGTTCATCATCGAAGCGGGCCTCGCTTTCGGCAAAGGGCCGGACCAAAACGCCGAGAAAGCCGAAGCGCCGCAGGTGCCGCTCGCCGAAGGCGAGCAGCAGGAAGACGACAACGAGCTGGCGCGGGTGATTCGCTACGCCAACCGGGTGCCGCTGCTTTACCAGCAATCAGCCTGCGCCACGTTCAAAGCGGTGCTCGACACGAGCTGGCGCAACTACGGCGTGGCGCAATCGCGCGGCGCGCTGCCGGCGGGACCGATGGTGATTTTCGTGCACATGGCGTCGGTCTGGGTGCCGTTCACCAGCGAATCGAAGGAGGCCATCGCCGACTACGACGAGATCCGCAAGGAGATCAAGCTCGCGCTGCAGGAATGCGGCCGGCGGCTCGGCGTGTTTCTGCGCCGGCGCGAGCGCGCCAAGAGCGAATTTCGCCGGCGCAATATTTTCGATCTCTATATCGAGGAAGTCGTCGAAGCCTGCCATCGGCTCAAGGGCGGCAGGCTGGCCAGGGAAAAACTCAAAGAGCAGCTCCAGAAAATCGCCAAGAAAAGAACCGGCGGCGAAAAGACCGACGAGGTGCTCGGCCGCGACAGCGGACCGGAAGGGCTGCCCCATTCGATCATCGTCACTGCCGAGGGCACCGAAGGCGAAGCGCCGGTGCTCGAGGAGCGGCCCGCCGGGCAGCCGGCCCAGGAAGAGTTCGCCGAAGTCGAAGAGACCGTTGGAAAGCCCTCGCCGCAAAAAACTCCATCGAAAAAACCAGCCAAGCGCGAAGCGCCCAGGACAGCGAAGGCCAAAGGCAAATCCGCCAAGGACGAGCAGATGAGCCTGGGCTTCGACAAGGCCGGCGAAAAAGCGAAAACGGGGAACCCGCATGGCGCGAAAAAAAGCAAAAAGTAACGGCGTCGTCGAAAAAAAGCTGATCGGCATCGCCGACACGGTGATCACGGCGGCGCAGCGCAGCCAGGACCCGGCGCTCGCGATCCCGGTGCGCACGCTCGCCAACGTCAACTTCAACGAGAAACGCGGCATCATCGAGATGGGCCGGCGCAAGCAGGAGCGCACTTTCTTCAACGTCGGCATGGCGAAGAAATTCATGCAGACCGTGCTGGTAGCCGACGCCCTCGCGGAATTGCAGCGCGCCAACCTGACCACTTCGCTGCGCGAAATTTATTACCGCACCAAGCACACCATCAAAAATTCCCACGAGAATACTTTCGACGGCCAGAACGAGTCGGACCCGCTGATCGAAGATCTCGAAGTCACCCTCGAAGCGCTGCGCGAGGAGCTGCACGTGCGCGCGGAAAATTCCGGCACCGTGGTCGGACCGGTGACCTTCGTCGACGACGGCGATCGGGTCGATTGCACGCGCCTCGGCAAAGGCGGCTATTCGGTGCCGTCCATCGTCGAGCCGGAATACATTCAGATCAGCAAGTGCACCGCGGACTTCGTTCTGCTGGTCGAGAAAGGCACCCAGTGGAACCGGCTGTCGGAAGATAAATTCTGGCGCCGCTACAATTGCATTCTCCTCACCGGCAACGGCCAGCCGCCGCGCGGCGTGCGCCGCCTGGCGCGCCGGCTCCACGAAGAGTACAAGCTGCCGGTTTACGTGCTGGTCGACAACGATCCCTGGGGCTACTACATCTATTCCGTGGTCAAACAGGGCTCGATCAATCTGGCTTTCGAAAGCCAGCGCATGGCGATCCCGAAAGCGAAATTCATCGGCTTTTCCAGCTCCGATCCCGACCGCTACGGCCTGCCGCGCAACGTCGGCATCAAGCTCAACGACAAGGACATCAATCGGGCGAAAGAGCTGATGAAGTACAAATGGTTTCAGAAAAAAGAATGGCAGAATGAAATCAAAGGCATGCTCTCCAGCGGCCTCAAGTTCGAGCTCGACGCGCTCGCCAACAAAGATTTTCAGTACCTGACCAAGACTTATTTGCCGCGAAAGCTAAAAGAAAAAGATTTGTTGGACTGAGCCCTCCGCGGTGAGGGTTTTTCTGGCCGACACGGCAGCCCGTTGCTGGCGCTCGGTTGTCATCGTCCGGTCTGTTCGACGGCTGCGGCTTTTTATACTTTCACCGGGCCCGGCATTTTCAGCGCATCCCATACCGGCGCGCTTGAGCCCGGCGGGCAATGTGGATTATCTTGGCGCCGGCGTCGAATTTCGCCGGCATCATTTTTCAAGGAGCATTCGATGGAGATCACCGACCAGATCGCGCGCCGCCTCGCCCTGCTCGAAGGAATCGATTTGCCGCCCGCCGACGTGGAAGCGATCGCCGCGGAAGTCGCCGATCTCGACCGCGTCGTCGCCGAGCTGGAAGAGTTCGCTCGGCGCACCCCGTGGATGTCTCAGCAGACCCAGCCCGCGGGAAAGAAGGACTGACATGAACCGCGCCGAAATTCTCGAATTGAATCTTTCCGATCTGTCGCGCCGCATCGCCGCCCGCGAAGTGTCATCGGCGGAAGCCGTCGGCGCCGCGCTGGATCGCTTGGAGCAGGTCGAACCGAAGCTCAACGCCTTCATCACCGTGCTGCGCGAGGCCGCCGCCGGCGCAGCCGAAAAAGCCGACGAGGAAATCGGCCGCGGCCACTATCGCGGCGCGCTGCACGGCGTGCCCGTGACGATCAAGGACATGTTCGAAACCGCCGGCGTGCGCACCACCGGCGGCTCGAAGATTCTCAAGGACTGGCTGCCGGAAAACGATTCGGCTCTGGTGGAGAAATTGCGCGCCGCGGGCGCGATCATCATCGGCAAAACCAATCTGGACGAGTTCGGCCACGGCGGCACCTCGACGCTTTCTTATTTCGGCCCGGTGCACAATCCGTGGAACCCCGATCGCATCGCCGGCGGCTCGAGCGGCGGCTCGGCGGCGGCGGTCGCCGCGCTGATCGGACCGCTTTCCTACGGCACCGAGACCGGCTCCTCGGTGCGCCGCCCGGCGTCGTACTGCGGCGTCACCGGATTCAAGCCAACTTTCGGAGTCATCAGCCGGCAAGGCTCGTTTCGCGGCGCCTGGAGCCAGGACCACGTCGGTTTGTTTGCCCGCTCCGCGCAGGACATCACGCTCGGTCTGGATCCGGTAGCGGGATTCGATGCGCGCGATCCGGCGAGCGTGCAGCAGGAAACGCCGGCCTACACGAAAAGACTCAACCCCGATGTAAAAAATCTCCGCCTCGGCGTGCTTCGGCCCTTTCTCGACGGCGTCAATCCCGAAGTCAAGCAGGCATTCGAGGCTGCGCTGAAAGTATTCGCCGGCGCCGGCTGCGAGATCGTCGATCTGGATGTGCCGGAGCTGCGCTACGCGGCCATGACGTCGATGCTGACCAGCTCGGCCGAGAGCGCCGGGATCAATCGGCACTGGTTTCGCGAGCACCATCGCGATTTCGTGCCCCACGTGGCGCGCGGCATCGCCGCCGGCATGACCATCACCGCGGCGGAATATTTGACCGCGCAGAAGGCGCGCCAGCGGATTCGCGAAGCGCTGCGCTCGGTCTACGAGAAAATCGCGATCATCGCTTCGCCGACGACGGCGCGCGTCGCCCCGCCGCTCGCCGATGGCGTCAAAGGCAACGGCGACGACACGCGCCACGCCGGCACCAATCACTCGAACCTGCTGCGCTTCCCGAGCATGCTCGGCCTGCCGGGATGCTCCGTGCCCTGCGGCATCAACTCCGAGAATCTTCCCATCGGCATGCAGCTCATCGGCGCATGGTTTAACGACCAGACGGTTCTAAATCTCGCCGCCGCCTACCAAAACGCAACCGATTGGCATACAAAGCGGCCACCCTTGTAAGAATAATTTCACCACGGAGGCACGGAGGACACGGAGTTTAGAATTTCTCGATCCGACCTCCGTGTTCTCTGTGTCCTCCGTGGTAAATAATCCCATTCGATACACTACGGAGAACCCATGTCCCACAAGAACAGTGAAATTACCCGCAGAAAGTTTCTTCAGACCAGCGCGGCGCTCGGGGCCGGCGCTTTTCTGTCACCCTATCTCTATCGCGACGCGCTGGCCGCATCCGCCGAGCGGGTCACGATCTATCAGAACACCCAGGCGGATTCGATCAATCCTTACCAGCAGAGCTCCGGTTCGATCTACGGCAACTGGCAGCATGTCATCGAACCGCTCGTCGAGTTGGACTACGCCAGGAAAGTCTGGGTCGGCGTGCTCGCCGAGTCCTGGTCGTTTCAGGGCAAGCGCTGGGTCTTCAAGCTGAAAAAAGGCATCAAATTTCACAACGGCGCGCCGCTCACTTCCAAGGACGTGGTCTTCTCCGTGGAAAAAATGCGCGACGAAAAAGGCGGCAGCCTGCAGGCGGCGAACTTCTCGGATGTCACCGAGATCCAGACGCCGGACGAGCAGACCGTCGTCTTCGTCACCAAGCAGCCGCTGGCGATTTTTCTCGACAAGCTGCGCAACCGCTACATCGTCAGCAAAGCCGCCGGCGACAAGTACGGCGATCGGTTGTATCAGAATCTCGTCGGCACCGGCCCGTACAAATTCGTCAGCTTCCAGCGCGGCGGCAACCTGGCTTTCACTCGCAACGACGATTACTGGGGCGGTCGGCCGGCAATCAAGGAAATCGTCTTTCGCAAAGTCACCGAGGACGCGGCGCGGCTTGCGGCGCTGGAGTCGGGCCAGGCGGATTTCATCAATTCCGTGCCGGTCCACGAAGTGGCGCGCCTGCAGAAACACCCGCGCATCCGCATCGACAGGATCGAAGGGCTGGAAATGTATTTTCTGATGATGAACGTCGCCTACAAGCCCTTCGACAACAAGCTGGTGCGCCAGGCGATCAACCACAGCATCGATGCGCCGGCGATTGTGAAAAATATTTTCGACGGCATCGGCTACACGGTGGACGGGCCGGTCGGGCCGAAGGTGATCGGCGCCGATCCGAAGCTCAAGCGTTATTCCTACGATCCGCAAAAGGCGAAGCAGCTTCTGGCGCAGGCCGGCTATCCCAACGGCTGCGACGTGCCGCTTTATTATTCCGCCGGGCGTTACGCGAAAGATCGCGAAGTCTGCCAGGCGGTGGCGGCGCAAATGGTCAAAGGCGGTTTCCGCGTCGAGCTGATCTCGCAGGAGTGGGCGCTTTTCTGGGGACCGGAAGGCGTCAACGGCGGCAAGCTGCCTTTCTACTACAACAACCGCGGCTCGCTCAGCGACGCCGACACGTTTTACGATCAGTATTTTCGCACCGGCACGACCAAGCGCTGCAATTACAGCAACCCGGCCTTTGACAAGATTATCGACGAAGAGCAAATGACCCCGGACAACAAGAAGCGCATCGCGCTGCTGCAGCAGGCGGGCAAGATCCTGATGGAAGATGCGCCGTTCGTGCCGCTTTATAACCTGGCGTCGATCTATGGCGCGGCAAAAAATCTCTCCTGGAAAATGCGCCCCGACGAAAAAGTGCTTGGCTGGGACATGAAGATCGTCTGATCGGTCGGCCGGAAAAATCCTCCGCCCGCTCGGAGACATTCCGTAATTTTTCTCGCCGGAATTTCTCCATTCGGATCATTCGCTGCAATTCGCCGCTTCAACCGGCTCGGAACCGCCCCCCTCGAGGGCGATCCTCACTCGGCGTGAGTCGGATCGTCAAAACCGTGCAGCCCGGATGAAGCAAAGCGCAATCCGCGGATGCCTAAACCGATTCCTTGTCATAGCCGGCGAGACAGCGATCCACCAAAGCCTCGGCGGCGGCCCAATCGAAAGTGCGAAACTCGCGGCCCTGGATCGATGACGGCTCGCCGGCGTAAAACATCTCGTATTGAAGATGGCGCGAGCCGAACTCCGAGCCGAGCGCGTCCCAGAGAAGCTTCAGCAGTTTAATCCGCTCATGTCCGCTCGCCTTCGGCCAGCGCACGTAGCGCTCCATGTCCGCCGTGGCTTCAGCTGAGCGTAATTCGCCGACGCTGCTCGGCAGCTGAATCAAGCTTCCGCCCATGAGTCCGCGCAGTTGTTGCAGCAGCGCCGGATACATCGCCTGCTGAAACACCTGGCTCGCGTAGAGCAGCGAATCTTTGGGCCGCATGACGCCGAAGCGATCCGGTTCCGCGGCGGTCTCGGCGCCGAGAATCATGCCTTCGACCAGAGACACGCGAGTGGCCAGATCGCCGAGCTGCGCCACGATTTCGGGATTCGCCGAACGGCCGCTCAAATCCATGCAGCGCTTCACCAGGCCGGCGAGAAATTGCAGCTTCGCCCAGGAGCGGATGTGCGATTGAGTATTGCCGAGCACGTGCGCCGCAGTGACGCTGAACTGCCCTGCGGTAAGCTCGATGTTCTTGTAGATAAAAACGTCTTCCCACGGCACCACCACATCGTCGAAAACCACCAGAGAGTCGGTCTCGTCGAAGCGGCTCGATAACGGATAATCGAAGACGCTGTTCGCGCCGAGCGCGTAGGGCCGGCGCGGATAGAGCTTCAAACCGCGCGCGCCGGTCGGCACGACGCAGGAGATCGCGTAATCTTCATCGCCGGGTTTGAGCGGCAGAATTACCGTCACCAACACGTAATCGGACAGCACCGCGCCGGTGCCGAGCATCTGCGCGCCGCGCAGAACGATGCCGTTGTCGCGCTCCGCGGCGGCGCCGGCGTACAGATACGGCTCGGCCTGCTGATGCGCCGGCTTGCTGCGGTCGACGGTCGGATGAACGATCACATAGCTGACGTAGAGATCTTCGTCCGCCGCCTGAGCGGCAAAACGAAGAAGGTTGTCGGCAAACTGCTGTCGTCCGCGAGCGTAGAATTCCGGCGAACCGGCGAAACCGGCGAAAAACGAGGCGACGTGGTCGGGCGAGCGGCCGAGAAATCCGTAGCTCGCATCCGCCCAGCACTTGATCGCGCGCCGGCGCGCCGCGAGATCTTCGCGCGTGCGCGGCACTAGCCAGGACTTGTTGACCGGCCGACCGTCGCGCGGCGACGGATAGGTCATCAATTCGCGGTTGGCCGGATCGTTGGCAAGATCGTAAAGCTGCGCCACGGTCCGGACGGCGCCGGCAAAAGCCGGATGCGCCGTCACGTCGGCAACCCGCTCGCCGTTCAACCACACCGCGCGCCCGTCGCGCAGCCCGCGCACGTACTCGTCGCCGCTTCGCGTCATAGAAGCGACTTATCGCGCAAAGGCTACCGGCAATCAAGGCAAACAAATCCACAGGTCGAAGCGGCGCCGAGTTGGTATCGTCAGCTACATACCCGGTTCGTAAGTTTCTCCGCGACGATGTATATTGAAGGGAGCGATCCAAAGAGGTGCCAAATGGATTCCCAACCGCATTACACGAAAGAAGAGTTTGCTCGCCGCGGTGATGCGATCTATGAGAATCAGCTTCGTTCCGTCCTCGAGACAGGGAACGAGGGGAAATTCGTTGCAATCGATATCGAGACGGGGGCTTATGAGGTCGACGCCGACGAATTGGCTGCTTCGGACCGCCTTCTGACTAGGGTTCCAAACGCTCAGATATGGTTAAGGCGGATTGGCTCCCGTTATGCGCGCCATTTCGGTTCCTCCCTACGATCACCTTCGGCATGATTATCGGCGTCATCACGGACCGGCGGGAAGCGGTTATCCGCCTTACAGTGCATGGTCCTGCCGGACAAGATCAAGAGATCGAAGCGGTTATTGATACAGGGTTTGACGGTTGGCTTAGCCTGCCATCGTCCATCATCACCCAACTCGGCTTGGCGTGGCGCCGACGCGGGCGCGCGCTTTTGGCGGACGGCAGCGAGAGTGTTTTTGATATCTACGAAGCCGTAGTCGATTGGGACGGGACGTTGTGGCGTATTCCCGTGGACCAGGCCGAAACGGTTCCCCTTTTTGGAATGTCTCTGCTCGAAGGCTACGAGCTGACTATTCAAGTCCACCGTGGTGGAAATGTTCGCCTGAGAACAATGCCGCAAACAAGACCTCGTTAACCAACGGGCTTGAGAAGGACGCGGCGGACCGCGCCTCTCACCCGTTTCGTTATGCGAGCGAAGACTACGCAACCCAGGATTACGGCCTGGGGTGCGCCGGTTCACGATGGCCTAACGTGAACGAACTCTTTACACATATCGTCGACTGGCTCGTTGACCCGGGGCGGGTACTTCTCATAGTCATCGGAGTCGTCTCGCTCGCTCGGCGTCATCACCGCACCAGTCATAAAAGCGATTTATCGCGCAAGGGTTTGCCAGCAATCAAGTGAGTCACCGGCCTCTCAGCCTTACTGAACTCCATCATTTTCAGAGCGTCATGAGCCAAACGGATTGCGGATTCGCAATTGACTAGCGATCCGCTGATCATGCTGCAGGTCTTCGGAGTAGAGAATTGCGCATCCGGCTTGCAGTGCTGACGCGATAATCGTCGCATCGAAAAGCGAAAATCCATAACGCTCAGCGATCTCGACGCCTCGGTCGTGGGTTTCGATGGACAAAGGTACGACCTCACAAAGGGTGCGGATAGGGTCCAGGATATCTTTGATTTCATTCCTAGAGAGGCCCAGCTTGCGCGATGCGACGGCAGCAAATTCGTTGAGCACTTGAACGCTGATCATCCCGCCATCCGCAAGCAGCGCTTCGGCCCGGTCGGCCTTGGTTGCGTCCTTGGAAAGCAGATAGAGCAGAACGTTGGTATCGCAAAAAGGTTTAACGCCGGCCGTTGGCCTCAAGCCGGTCAAATTTGAAATCAGCGGGCAGGCGGCCGCGGTACTTTCTCAAACGCATCAGTAGCTCCCGCGCGCCGGGTGCCTTTTTGACCTCGAAGCGGCGCGCGCCGGCCAACGCGATTTCGATATCGTCTCCTTCCTTCAGTTCCAATGCCTCCACCACGACGGCAGGCAATCGAACCACCAGGCTATTGCCCCATTTTGCGACCCGCATAAAGGCCTCCACCGTTCACGATAGACACATATCAGGCGCAGAGAATTGACAACACTCGAAGGCGCTCGGTCCGGAAATCGATGTCGGTAACCCTCTCACACCAGCCCCAATATCCCCGCCACCGCTCCGGCGCCGAGGAACCAGAGAGGGTTCAGCGTTTTGCGCAGGACGACGGCGGTGGTCGCGAAGGTGAGGAGATAGCCGCGCCAGTCGTGATTCACCGCGCGCGCGAGCACGCTGGCGCCGGCGAACATCAAGCCGATCGTAATCGGCGTGACGCCGCGGCGCACGGCGCGGCCGAAACGGGCGTTGGGGTAGCGCTCGTTCAGGTGGCCGACGATCATCGTCAGCGTGAGCGCGGGGATCACCAGCGGGATCGTCGTTGCCACTACGCCTTTCCAACCCGCCAGATACCAACCCATCAAGGTGACGTACATGACGTTGGGCCCCGGCGCGACCTGCGCCAGCGTGTAAATCTCGGCAAACTGCTCGCTCGTCAGCAGGTGCTGCACGTGCACCACGTAGCGGTGAATCTCGGGCAGGATCGCCGACGGTCCGCCGACGGCGATGAACCACAGCGCCATCAGATGCAAAAACAAAGCGGTCAAATCCGGCTTTTCCATCAATCGACCTCTTTCCAGGCTGCAAGCACGGCGACCGGCGCGAGGGCGGCGACGATCCACAGGAGCGGCCAGCGCAGGATGCCGACGCCGGCGAAGGCGAGAATGCCGAAGAGCCAGGGCCGCCAGTGTCTGGGCAGCACCATCGCCAGTTTGATCACGGTCGCGAGCAGGAGCCCGGCGGCGACCTTCGACATGCCGGCGAGCGCCTGTTGCGCCAGCGGCAATTCGCCGAAGTGCCGGTACAGCACGCCCATGCCGATCACCACCAGGCAGGGCCAGCCGAGAGAGCCGGCGAGACCCACCGCTGCGCCGCCGAATCCGCCAAAGCGGTGTCCGACCATCACGGTCAAGTTGACGACGTTGGGACCCGGCAGCAGCTGGCTGACGGTGAGGAGCTCGACGAATTCCCGGTCCGTCAGCCAGCGCTGGCGCTCGACCAGCTCGCGCCGCGTCCAGAACAGCGCGCCGCCGAAGCTCGACAGGGTAATCCGGGAAAACGACCGGAAAAGCGCCAACTTCGTGACGCGCCGACATGAATCCGTTGATTCCATTCCGTCCTGGTTACCCTATCGCGCGCAATTTGTCGCGTGGGTCGGCCGCACGGAGAAAATTATCGACCGGGTGATGAGGGTGAGATTTTGGTTGCGCTCGGCTGCGCGGGATGGAAAACGATCAGGATGGGCGCTGCGATTTCACAGCAGACTCGCCTACGGCATTTTCTGCTTCGTCGATTTGATCGAAAGGTCGCGGCTCATGCGCAGCGCGGCTTCAACGCCCTGGTAATAGCCGGGCAGCCGAAGCAAAGTGCGGTAGCCCATGCGCCGGTAGAAACGCTGCGCGCCAAGATTGGTTACGCGCACTTCCAGCTCGACGTTGAACGTGCCGCCGACCCTGGCGCATTTCTCGAGCCACTGGAGCAACTGGCGGCCGATGCCGAGGCGGCGATAGCCGGGCGCTACGGCGAGCAGATCCAGATGCGCGTCGTCGTCGCCGTAGCGCATGATCGCGAAGCCGGCCATGCGCTCGCCGACGCAGGCGAGCAGCACGTTGGCGTTGGGCGCGCGAATGCTGGCCGCGATGCGCGGCGGCGTCCAGCGCCAGTCCAGGCCGTATTCGATCAGGTCCCGCGACATGGCGGCGATCTTGGCCGCTTCGTGGAGCCGCGCCAGTCGCAGAGTGAGCTCCGACATAGGCCCAGGATTCTCCAAACTCGCCTGGCAATCAAGCGCCCGCTGATGCGCGCTCAGCGGATCGAGAAAATCTCGTTCCAGAGTTTTTCGTATTTCGGATATTCGCGCGTGTCGTCCGCGCTGAGCATGTAGGTTTTCGCCGGAAGAATTTTTTCCAGCGGCTCGACTTTCGGATGCGCCGGCGTCTCGCCCGCGCGCGCGAAGATTCTCTGCCCTTCTTCGCTGATCAGCCAGCGCGCCCAGAGCAACCCGGCGCTCGGATGCGGCGAGCCTTTGAGCAACGTCACCGTGCCGCCGATGCGGCCCACGCCCTCGCTTTTCATGATCTCCAGCGGCGCGCCCCTTTTCTGCAGCGGCGGAATGTGGTGGGCGTAACAGGTCACGCAGACATCGGTCTGGCCGGCGGCGAGCAGCTCGACCAATTGCGAATGACCCCTGTAAAACTCCGGCTTGTTCGCCGCGATCTTTTTGAACAGCTCCGCGGCCTTGTCGTCGCTTTGATATTTATACTTCGCCAGGCCGAGCAGCACCTGAAAATCGCGCGGCTCGGCGCTCAGGCGTCCGGACCATCTCGCATCCGCGAAATCCTCGAAGCCTTTCGGCTCCTCGCCTTTTTTCACCCGGCTGCCGTTCCACGCCGCGATGAAATACTCCGTGTCGGTCGCCACCCAATCGCCGCCCTTCAACGCCGCCGGATAGGCCGCTGCCTCCGGCAAATCGATGTCGAGCAGAAGTTTTTGATCGCGCAATTGCGCCACGTAATTGAGCGTGCCGCTCACCACGTCGGCGAGAATTTTGCCGCCGCGCGCTTCGGCGATGGCGCGGGCCACGAGCTTGTCCGCCGTGGCGTTCACGTGGTTGACTTTGATCCCGGGAAAGCGCTTTTCGAAGGCGGGAAACACCACTTCCTCGGTTTGGGTCGAGGATGCCGCATAGACGACCACCCGGCCTTCGGCCTTGGCTTTTTGATAGAGCGCAGCGAGCGTATCCGCTTTGCCCGCAACCGAAACCTCGGCCGCTGCCGCCGCGCCGTGAAGCGCAAGCAGTGAGATCGCCAACCCGAGGATTTTTTCCAATCCAGCGCAACACCGCGCGAGCAACCGCATAGCGACCTCCCCTTTATTATATTTCACACCAGGCCCGCCAGTCCGACCAGCGCGCCGCCGGCAAACAGCCACAACGGATTCCACGATTTGCGCAAAATCACCGCCACGGTGGCGAAGGTGATCAGATAGCCGTACCCGTTGTGGTTCACCGTGCGCATGAGAATCGTCGCGCTGGCGAACACAAGTCCGATGGTGATCGGCATCAGGCCGCGGCGGATGGCGCGCGCGATGGGCGCGTTGGGATAGCGCTCGTTCAAGTGTCCGACGAGCAGGGTCAAGGTCAGAGCCGGGACCAGCAAGGGAATCGTCGTCGCGATCACGCCCTTCCAGCCGGCGAGATGCCAGCCGATCAGGGTCACGTACATGGCGTTGGGCCCGGGCGCCACCTGCGCCAGGGTGTAAAGCTCGGCGAACTGCGCGTTGGTGAGCAGATGATGCACGTCGACGATGTAGCGGTGCACGCCGGGAAAAATCGTCGAGGGCCCGCCGATGGCCAGAAACCACAGCAGCAGGAAATGGAAAAACAGTCCGATAAGATCGATGTCCGCCATCACTCCTGCTCTCTCCACGCAAAGAAAATCGCCGCCGGCGCGAGCGCGCCGATCGCCCAGAAAAGCGGCCAGCGCAAAATCCCGACCGCGGCGAAGGCGAGCAGGCCGAAAAGCCACGGCCGCCAGTGGCGCGGCAGCACGGTGGCGAGCTTGATCACGGTGGCGAGCAGCAGGCCCGCGGCCACGCTCGACATGCCGGCCAGCGCGTGCTGCGCCTGCGGCAGCGATCCGTAGCGCTGATAGAGAAGGCCCATGCCGATGACGACCAGGCAGGGCCAGCCGAGAAATCCGGCGACTCCGGCCAGGGCGCCGCTCCACCCTGCGAAACGGTGGCCCACGATCACCGTCAGGTTCAGCACGTTGGGCCCGGGCAGCAGCTGTCCGAGGGTGAAGATATCGACGAACTCGCGCTCGCCGAGCCAGCGGCGGCGCTCCACCAGCTCGCGCCGCGCCCAGAAAATCGCGCCGCCGAAACTGGAGAGGCTGATGCGCGAGAACGCGATGAATAATTCCCACCGGGTCGCGGTCGGCCTCGCGGCGGTTTTGGATTTCGCCGTTTGCCGTCCCATCTCTGCGACGACCGGAGAACGAAGCGCGCCGACCGACGCTTCGCCGCTTTCGCCGGGCCTGGATTTCGTAGTCACGAATGAAATGCTCCGATTGTGAAATTCGGTCACCGCATCATAAAGGATAAACTCATCCGGCGCACCTCCCTGCGGGAAAAAATCCGCGGCGCGCGAGCGCCTGGCGGCGCCTCCGATTGCGGAAAATTCGCCGCCGCTCTTGCAGCCTTCGATCGAAAAAGTATGCTGATGGAAGCTCGCCGCGGCCTCAGCGGAATTTGGAAAGAGCGCCAGGATCGTGAAACTCTGGGTCGGCACCAGCGGCTATAGCTATAAAGCCTGGCTGGGGAATTTCTATCCCGAACGCCTCGCTGCCAGGGACATGCTGCGCTTTTATTCCGCGCGGCTCCCCGCGGTGGAGATCAACAACACTTTCTATCGGCTGCCCAAGGAAAGCGTGATGCGGTCGTGGTCCGAGCAGGTGCCGAGCGAATTTCGCTTCGTGCTCAAGGCGCCGCAGAAGATCACGCACAGAAAGCGGCTGAAGGACGCCGCCGGAGAAGTCGAATATCTGTTTCGAGCCGAGACGGCGCTGAGCGCGGCCCGGGGCGCTGTCTTGTTCCAGCTCCCGCCCTACATGCGGAAAAATCTAGACACGCTCCGGGATTTTCTGGCGATCCTGCCGGCCGATCGCGCGGTGGCCTTCGAGTTTCGCCATCCATCCTGGTTCGACGAGGAAGTCTTCGGCTGCTTGCGCGAGCGCAACATCGCGCTGTGCGCGGCCGAGATGGACGAGACCGAGAATATCAATCTTGCCGCCACGGCGAACTGGGGCTACGTGCGGCTGCGACGTTCGGAATACAGCCGCGCCGATTTGTTGGCCTGGCACGCAAGAATTCGCTCGCAGCCGTGGGATCAGGCGTATATATTTTTCAAACACGAAGACGAGGGCATCGGCCCGAAGCTCGCCGCCCAGTTCATGGCCTTGGCCGAAGCTCAGTAACGCGGCGTTTTTCCGTTTAAACCTTCTTGAAATAGCGGTTGTTTTGTTTTTCTTTTTTTACTTGTCCTGAACTGCCGGGTTCGATCGTCGTAGAGAAAGAAAAAGAGACCGAGCAAAAGAAGCATTCAACAAATCGGAGGAAAAAATCCATGAGCGGAGTACGGGTGCTGGTCGGCACGAGAAAAGGCGCGTTTATCCTGACCTCGGACGGCAAACGCGAAAAATGGGACATCAGCGGACCGCTGTTCGCGGGCTGGGAGATGTATCATCTCAAAGGCTCTCCAGCGGATCCGAACCGCATCTACGCCTCGCAATCGAGCGGCTGGTTCGGCCAGATCATTCAGCGCTCCGACGACGGCGGCAAGACCTGGCACCAGCCGGGCACGCCTCCCGGCGAGCCGACGAGGACGCCGGAAGGCATGCCCAAGGGCGAGAGCAACAAATTCGTCTATGACACCTCGGCCGAAACCGGCAAGCCGCTGACCACGCATCAATGGTACGACGGCACGCCGCATCCATGGGAATTCAAGCGCGTGTGGCACCTCGAGCCGTCGCTCGACGATCCCGACACGGTTTACGCCGGCGTCGAGGACGCGGCGCTGTTTCGCACCACCGACGGCGGCAAATCCTGGCACGAGCTGCCCGGTTTGCGCGGCCATGGCACGGGCGCCAAATGGGCGCCGGGCGCCGGCGGCATGTGCCTGCACACGATCTTGCTCGATCCGAAAAATCGCCAGCGCCTGTACACGGCGATCTCGTCCGCGGGCGCGTTTCGCAGCGACGACGGCGGCAAGACCTGGAAGCCGATCAACCGCGGCCTGCATTCGCAATATATTCCCGACCCGACGGCGGAGATCGGCCACTGCGTGCACCGCATCGCGTTTCACAAATCGCGCCCCGAGGTGTTGTTCATGCAGAAGCACTGGGACGTCATGCGCAGCGACGACGCCGGCGATTCCTGGCATGAGATCAGCGGCAATCTGCCGACGGATTTCGGCTTCGTGATCGACGTCAATGCAAATGAGCCGGAAACAATCTATGTCGTGCCGATCAAGAGCGACTCCGAACACTTTCCGCTGGACGGCAAGCTCAGGGTTTACCGCAGCCGCAGCGGCGGCAACGAATGGGAGCCGCTGACCAGCGGATTGCCCCAGCGCGACTGTTACGTGAACGTTTTGCGCGATGCCATGGCGGTCGACTCCCTCGACAAGTGCGGCGTCTATTTCGGCACCACCGGCGGGCAAGTCTACGGCTCGGCCGACGGCGGCGATCACTGGCAGGCCATCGTCCACGATCTGCCCGCGGTGGTTTCGGTGGAGGCTCAGACGCTGCCATGATCCGGGTCACCCTGCCGGCGCATCTGCGCAAGCTCGCCCAAGTGGACGGCGAAGTGCAGGTCGAAGTCAGCGGCGCCGTCACCCAGGGCTCGGTGCTCGATGCGCTCGAGGCCAAGTATCCGATGCTGCGCGGCACGATCCGCGATCACGTGACGCACAAGCGCCGCGCCTTCGTGCGCTTCTTTGCCTGCCGGCAGGATCTGTCGCACGAACCGCCCGACGCGCCGCTGCCCGAGGCGGTTGCTAGCGGCACCGAGCCGTACATGATCATCGGCGCCATCGCCGGCGGATAGGACCGCGGCCGACTGCCCTCGCGACTTTGTTTGTCCGAAGCAAGGAACCGATGAAAATACTTATCGCTGTTATCGTGATCGTCGTCGTGCTCGTGGTCATCGTCGCCTTGCAGCCCGCGGATTTTCGGGTCACACGCAGCGCGCTCGTCGCGGCGCCGCCGGCCGCGGTGTTTGCCCAGGTGAACGATTTTCATAAATGGCAGGCGTGGAACCCGTGGGGCAAAATCGATCCGGCGATGAAGCAGACTTACGAGGGCGCGCCCGCCGGTTCCGGCGCGGTCTATACCTGGGCGGGCAACCAAGAGGTCGGCGAGGGGCGCATGACCATCACCGACACCCGGCCGAGCGATCTGGTCCGGGTCAGGCTCGAATTCTTCAAGCCCCTGGCCGCCGCCCACACCGCCGAGTTCACCTTCATGCCCGAGGGAAATCAGACGCGCGTCACCTGGAGCATGTTCGGCGAAAAAAATTTCATGGCCAAGGCGATCCATCTGTTCATCAACATGGACAGGATGATCGGCGGCCAATTCGAAAAAGGGCTGGCGGACATGAAGGCCGCGGCGGAAGCAGCGGCGGCTAAATCCTAACCGCGCCGGCGTGCCGCGATTGAAATTGCCGACGGGTAATGCTTAACAGGTCGTTGGAAAGAATTCGGAATGCTTCGAGAACCTCGGCATGAACGGAGGATTCTCATTGCGCAATCTTTCCGTTCGGACTGAGCGCCGTCGAAGGACTCCGGGAGATTTTTGAACAGCCTGCTAACTCAGGCGGATCACCGGAAACGCTTAGAGTTTCTCCATCAAAGGCGGTGCGCCGCCGTGGAGTCGCACCATGAACATCGCTTTGTGGATCGTCCAGATACTGCTCGCTCTGATTTTTCTTTTCGCCGGCGGCATGAAGCTCGTCCTGCCGATCGAAGAAATGACCAAGGACATCGCCATGCCGGGATTGTTTTTGCGCTTTATCGGCGTCTGCGAAGTCCTCGGCGGCATCGGCGTGGTTCTGCCCTGGCTGCTGCGCATCCGCCCGGGCCTCACGCCGCTCGCTGCCGCGGGGCTCGTGATCCTTATGATCGGCGCCGTGGTCACGACCATCCTGACGATGAGCGTGGTCATGGCAATCCTGCCGTTCGTCGTCGGGTTGCTGGCCGCCTTCGTCGCCTACGGCCGCTGGCGCATCGCGCCCCAGCCAACTTAGCTGCGATCCCGCAAGGAGACGATTTATGAAATATCGCGGCAGCTGTCACTGCGGCAAAATCGCTTTCGAAGTGGAAGGCGATCTGAGCGGCGCCATGGCCTGTAACTGCTCCATGTGCGGGCGCAAAGGCTCGCTTTTGTGGTTCGTGCCGCGGGAAAAACTCCAACTGCTCACCCCCGAATCGGATGTCGCCACCTACACGTTCAACAAGCACGTGATCAAGCACCAGTTCTGCCGCGTCTGCGGCATCCATCCCTACGGCGAAGGCACCGACCCGGCGGGCCATCGCATGGCCGCGATCAACATCCGCTGCCTCGACGGCATCGATCTCGACAAAATTACGGTGCAGCACTTCGACGGCCGCTCGCTGTAGCGGTCGAGGGGCGCCGGCCTTGCGTCCTCGTAGCGGCGCGCGGCAATCCGCGACGCCATCGCCGAGTTGAGCCCTGCTTGTTTCAAATAGAATAAATTTTTGTCCGGTCGCTTTTCTGCGCGCTCGTTCGTCGTATTATTGAAAGAGAGAATGAGCGTGCGATCCAACGAAAATCGATAAGCCAGGGAGGAATTTCATGCAACTCAATCCTTATTTGCATTTCAACGGCCAGTGCGAAGCGGCCTTCAAGTTTTACGAGCGCTGCCTCGGCGGCAAAATCGTCGCCATGATGCCCCACGCCGGCACGCCGGCGGAGCAGCACGTGCCGGCCGAATGGCGCGACAAGATCATTCATGCGCGCCTCGCCTTCGGCGATCAGGTTTTGATGGCTTCCGACGTACCGCCCGATCAGTACGAAAAACCCAAGGGGTTTTCCGTCACCGTCAGCGTTAGCGACGCCGGCGAGGCGGAAAAAATCTTCAAAGACCTGGCCGAAGGCGCTACCGTGAACATGCCGATCCAGGAAACTTTCTGGGCCACGCGTTTCGGCATGCTCGTGGATAAATTCGGTATTCCCTGGATGATCAACTGCGAAAAGCCGCGTTAGGGCGCGGGCGAATTCTGTCCTGAAACCGTTTGCTCGTCCGTCGTATCGCTAGAAACAACGGAGCGGCCGCGACACTCCTGCCGCGGCCGAGCACCGATCACGCGAAGGAGAGCAAATGAACTATCCGCAAATCGTTTTCCGCGAGGAGTGGCTGGCTGCGCGCAAGCAGCTCCTCGCGCAAGAAAAAGAATTCACCCGCCGGCGCGATGCGCTCAATGCCGCGCGCCGCAAGCTGCCGCGGGTCAAGATCGACAAGGAATATTTTTTCGAAGCGCCGACGGGCCGGGCGCGCCTGCTGGATCTGTTCGAAGGCCGGCGCCAGCTCATCGTCTACCACTTCATGTTCGATCCGAGCTGGGACGAGGGCTGCCCCATGTGCTCTTTGCTGGCCGACAACATCGGCCACCTCGCCCATCTGCACGCGCGCGACACGGCGCTCGCCGTCGTATCGCGCGCGCCGCTGGCGAAGATCAAACCGTTCAAGGCGCGCATGGGCTGGACGTTTCCCTGGTATTCGTCCTGGGGCAGCGATTTCAACTACGATTTTCACGTCACCCTCGATGAAGACGTGGCGCCGGTCGAATACAATTACCGCCGCAAAGCGGAGCACGAGCAGGCCGGCATGCCCTGGCTCACCCGCGGCGAGCAGCCCGGCTTGAGCGTCTTTCTGCGTGACGAGGGCGAGATATTTCACACCTACTCGACCTACGCGCGCGGCGGCGATCTCTTGATCGGCACCTACAATTATCTCGACCTGACGCCTCTCGGGCGCCAGGAGGGCAGGGACGGCACGCGCGACCTCGACGGCCTGGGCGACTCGTGGGTGCGCCACCACGATCGCTACGGCGTGAAATAGCCCGCCTTCACGCTCTGGATACCGGCGCTTAGATAAGGCAATCTGTTTCTTGCAGGCGCGCCTTGCGCCAGGATCGAGACGGGAGGAATCGCGAATGGCGAGCAAAGCCGACTTTACGCCGCAAGAATGGAAACTGATCGTCGGCGCCGCGCCGATGGTCGGCCTGGCGGTCGTCTGCGCCAGCCCCAACGGGCCGTGGGGCGTGATGAAAGAGATGCTGTCGATGGGCATGGCGATGGCGGAGATGCTGCAAAAAGGCGGCGCCAATTCGCTGATCGCCGAGCTCGCCGCCGATCTGAAAACGCGCCAGACCAAGCCCGAGCCGCCTCCGGGACTGACCAATCCGGAGGAATGCAGGCAGGCGGCGCTGAGCCACGTGCGCGCGGTGAACGACCTGCTCCGGAGCAAAGTCACGCCCGCAGAAGCGGACGAATTCAAGCAATGGCTGATGACCATTGGCCGGCGGGTCGCCGAAGCGGCGAACGAAGGCGGCATCTTCGGCATCGGCGGCGAGCGCGTTTCCGAGGAAGAAAAAAACGCGCTCCGGCAAATCGCCTTCGCCCTCGGGCAGCCGGCCAGCTGACCTGGCGCCGCGCTCGCCGCGGCGAACTAAAACTTAAAAAGGTAAAAGGGAAAAGCCGTCAATCGGCAGCCGTGGCGACAAACCAATCATCAAGCGCGAGGATATTTTTGTGTGTCGCAGCATCAAGACGCTTTTCAACTTCGAGCCGCCGGCAACCGATGACGAAGTCCGCGCCGCGGCTCTGCAATTCGTGCGCAAGCTCGGCGGTTTTACCCGGCCGTCGAAAGTCAACGAGGCCGCGTTTCACGCCGCGGTGGAGGACATCGCAGCCATCGCCGGCCGGCTTCTCGCCGCGCTCGAAACCAGCGCGCCGGCGCGGGATCGTGAGGATGAGGCCGCCAAGGCGCGCGCCCGCGCGGCGCAAAGATTCCCGGCATGGTAGGGGCGACCCTATGGAGTGCCCCTACAGCGGACACACAGAGGGCAGACCCATAGGTCCGCGCCTACCAAACCGGCAGCGATTGTCGTGCGATTCTTGTTTTCGCCGAAGATTTTCCACTGGCTGAAAGATTCAGGATTCTTCGATTTCATTCCATGTCATCGGTCATCTCCATCACCGGGCTAACCAAGACCTACGCGTCGGGTTTTCATGCGCTGAAGCGAATCGATTTGGAAATTCGCCGGGGCGAGATTTTCGCGCTGCTGGGACCGAACGGCGCCGGCAAGACCACTCTGATCAGCATCGTCTGCGGCATCGTCACGCCGAGCTCGGGCGCGGTGCGGGTGGACGGCTTCGATATTTTGCGCGACTATCGCAGGTCGCGCGCGAAGATCGGCCTGGTGCCGCAGGAGCTCACCACCGACGCGTTCGAATCGGTGTGGGCGACGGTAAGCTTCAGCCGCGGCCTGTTCGGCCGCGCCCCCGACCGGGCTTACATCGAGCGCATCTTGCGCGATCTTTCTCTCTGGGAGAAGCGCGACGCGAAGATCCAGACGCTTTCGGGCGGCATGAAGCGGCGCGTGCTGATCGCCAAAGCGCTCTCCCACGAGCCGGAGATTTTATTTCTCGACGAGCCCACCGCCGGCGTCGATGTCGAGCTGCGCCGCGACATGTGGACGCTGGTGCGCCGTCTGCGCGACAACGGCGTGACGATTATTTTGACCACGCACTATATCGACGAAGCCGAAGAGATGGCCGACCGCATCGGCGTGATCCACAAGGGCGAGCTGATCGTCGTCGAGGAAAAGGCGAAACTCATGAAAAAGCTCGGCAAGAAGCAACTGACGCTGACTCTGCCGAAACCGCTCGCCGAAATCCCCGCGGAGCTGAGCGCCTGGCCGCTCGCGCTCAACGGCAACGGCCACGAGCTGGAGTACACCTACAACACCAACGAGGAGAGCACCGGCATTCGCCCGCTGCTGGAACGTCTGAGCCAGCTGGGCATCGAATTCAAGGATCTCAGCACCCGGCAGAGCTCGCTTGAAGACATTTTTCTCAGCCTGGTGAGCGAGCGATCATGAGCGACACGAATCCCCCCGCGTTCAACCGCCACGGCGTCTGGGCCATTTACACATTCGAGATGGCGCGCGCGCTGCGCACGCTGTGGCAAAGCCTGGTGACGCCGGTGATCAGCACGTCGCTTTACTTCGTCGTGTTCGGCTCGGCGATCGGCTCGCGCATGACCGAAGTCGGCGGCGTCGCCTACGGCGCTTTCATCGTGCCCGGGCTGGTGATGCTGTCGCTGTTCACCCAGAGCATTTTCAACGCCTCCTTCGGCATTCATTTTCCCAAATTCATCGGCACCATCTACGAGCTTTTATCGGCGCCGGTGTCCTATCTGGAAATCGTTCTCGCCTACGTCGGCGCGGCAGCGACCAAATCCATCGTCCTCGGCCTGATCATACTCGCGACGGCGTCGATGTTCGTGCCGATCGTCGTGCTCCATCCGCTCTGGATGATCGCGTTTCTGGTGCTGACCGCGGTGACCTTCAGCCTGTTCGGCTTCATCATCGGCATCTGGGCGAAGAATTTCGAGCAGCTGCAGTTCATTCCCATGCTGATCATCACGCCGCTCACGTTTCTCGGCGGCGCTTTCTATTCCATCGACATGCTGCCGCCGGCGTGGCGCACGGTGACGCTGTTCAACCCGGTCGTCTATCTGATCAGCGGCTTTCGCTGGAGCTTTTACGGATCCGCCGACGTGGGAGTCGGCGTGAGCCTGTCGATGACCCTGGTATTTTTTGCGATCTGCCTGGCCGCCGTGGCGTGGATTTTCAAAACCGGCTACCGGCTGAAAAGCTGAGCCGCTCCCGCAAGCATTCCGCAAAAATGCGGCTCGTTTGTCGTTTTCACCGCCCTCGTTCGCCGTACCGACAGAGAAGAGTTTCCAAGTATCACAAGAGGAGAAAACCATGCGGTTCATGATCTTGATCAAAGCCACCAAAGACAGCGAGGCCGGCAAGATGCCGGACGAAAAACTGCTCGCGGAAATGGCTAAATTCAACGAAGAGCTGGTCAAGGCCGGTGTGATGCTCGCCGGCGAGGGCCTTCATCCGAGCTCGAAGGGCGCGCGGGTCAAATTTTCCGGAAACAAGCGCACGGTGATCGACGGCCCGTTCGCTGAAACCAAAGAGCTGATCGCCGGCTTCTGGATCTGGCAGGTAAAATCGAAGGAAGAAGCGATCGAATGGGTGAAACGCTGCCCCAACCCGTACGACAAGGACATCGAAATTCGTCAGATTTTCGAAACCGAGGATTTCGGCGCCGAGCTCACGCCGGAGTTGCGCGCGCAGGAAGAGCGCCTGCGCGCGGAGATCGAAAGACAGAAGAAGTAATCAGGCCGGTTCGGGCTCAAGCGCGCAGCCTGCCGTCGGTCGTCGGTAGGATCGTCGTTCCGGGCGAGCCGGCGATTCGGTAACGCGAACCGGAGTCCAGGCTTTTCTGCACGGCGGTTTCACCGGCATGACGCCAAGCGCGCTGACAGGACACCACTGTTCCGAAAGCAACGCGCTCTGGCTATTTGCGTTTTCTGCGCGCGCCGCCGGCGCGGCGATTCCCTTTCCATCAAATCGGGCAGCCGCCGCGGCCGCGGTATTTGTGTCCGCGCGAGCAGGTTTTCCAGCCGCTCTTTTTTACGTTGCGCATAACGGTCAGCAAGGCATGCAGCCTTCGTCTTCCTCCGCTGATTCGGATTATAAGCGCCCCTCGGGCAGCGCGCCGGATTTCAACAGCGCCGTCTGCTCGGCAGTAAACGGCGCATCGAAAAGCTCGCGCCGCTCCTGCGACAGACGAAAGAAGTCGGCGATAAAATGCATGCGCTCGGCGAAGTCCGCCCAGTCGATTGCGCCGCTGTCTTTCAAGCTGTCCGCCGTCGCATCGACTCGCCCAAGAATGTCTCTGAGGCGCGGGTTGTCGATCCGTTCGAGCGCCGGCGGAAACTTCCCGCTGAGATCGCGGCCCAGACGCAGCGCTGGAGCATTGGAAATGTGCAAGGTCATCAAATGTTCCGTGATGACCTGCCGAATCAGCCGGTTCACCTCGCGCACCACCCGGGCAAACACGCCGTCGAGAAACGACTCGTGCGCGGCCAGCAGGCGCGCGCGCGCGCGGAGATAAAACCCCGGCAGGAAAACCGCGAGCAGCCTTGGCCTCAACTCCGCAGGATCGCCGAGGGCGGCGTTCAGCGCCTCGGCGATTTCCGGTTGCAGGCGAATCTGCTCGTGATAGCCGGCGCAAAGGTTCGCCAGCAGCATCGTTTCGGATTTTTCTTTGCCGGTCTGAAAACGCGCGCGGCAGTAGGCCGCGAATGCTTCACTTAACAGTCGCTGGCCCTCCGGCGGGTCGCCGGGACGAAGCGCGGCGCAAAACCGCGCCGTTTTCTCGGCGTCGAAATTTTCATCGCCGTGAAACACGTCCAGAAAGCGCGCGAATTCGCGGCCGATCTCCTCGAAGACCTTCTTGTTGCCGCGCGCCACGGCGTCGGCGGCGCGCGTGAAGGCGGCGCGCGGATCGAGCACGCGCAGGATGGCGCCTTTCGAGGGTCGCACGGGCAGGTTCGCGCCGATGCGCTTCAGGCTCGCCGCCAGGTTTTCCAGCGCGGCGGAAATTTCCGCCGAGAGATAAAAGCGCTCCTCGAAGGTCCGCAGCAAATCCTCCTGGCGGATGGTTTGCCCCGCCTGCTTGGACGCCCAGACGGCAAACGTGCACCAGTTGGCCGCGGCGCCGACGAGCGCCGCGACCGCGCCGGAAAGCTCGCCGTAGCACTGGGTGATGCGCAGGTTGCGCAGGATCGGATCGTCAAGGGCGGCGATGCGATCGATCTCTTCGACGCCGGGAGCGCTCATTCGGCGCCGACTGTAATGCGCTTGCGCCGCACTGGCAAGACAAATTCCCGCCCGCGCGTGTTGCGACAAAAAAATCGCCGCCGACGGCATTTTTCTGTGCTAAAGCTGCAACGTGCTGGCAATCGCCGCGCTGCGGATGGGGAGGCAACTCGAATGATTTTCCCGGCTCTGGTTTATCTTTGCCTGCTGGCGGCTTGCGTCACGGCTGAGGCCGCTTCGGCGCGGCCGCGCGTGGTGATCGCCCACGCCGCGATGAATTTTCGCGTGGCGCCGCTCTGGGTCGCCGAAGACCAGGGCTTTTTCACCAAGTACGGCATCGACCCGCAGATCGTCTTCATGCGCGGCGGCCCGACGTTGCTTTCCGGCATGATGTCCGGCGATATTCAGATCGGCTGGACCGCGAGCACAATCATCACGCCTATCGCCGAAGGCGCCGACTTCGTGATCGTCGCCGGCTTCAACAACCGGGTCACCGACTCTCTCGTGGTGCGGCCGAACATCAAACGGCCCGAAGATCTCCGCGGCAAGCGCTTTGGCGTGCAGAGCATCGGCGGCGGCGGCTGGCTGGGCTCCATGCTCGGGCTGGAATCTCTCGGGCTCGACCCGCGGCGCGACGATATCCGCGTGCTGGTCGTCGGCGACAACACCGTGCGCGGCCAGTCCCTCGAAAGCGGCGCCATCGACGCCACGGTTCTCGACGGTCTCTTCAGCCGCAAGGCCAAAGCCAGAGGTCTTGCTGTGCTCGCGGACTTTTCGCAGGCGAACCTGCCGATGATGAATCATCTGGTCGCGCTGCGCCGAAGCTATCTCAAGAGCCAGCCGGAAGTCGTGGAGAATCTTCTTCGCGCTTTGATCGAGGGCCTCGCGTTTACCTGGTCGCCGGCGCGCAAACCCGCCGTGCTCAAGAGCGTCATGCGCCGGCTGCGCATCGCCGACACGGAGCTCGCCGAAGAAGGCTATCAGGATCTCCTCGGCAGCGGCGCCCTGGAGAAAAAACCCTATCCTTCCCTCGAGGCCATGCGCAACGTGCAGCGTCTGCTGGCGAACGCCAACCCGAAAATCGCCGCCGTCAAACTCGAAGAGCTTGTCGATCGAAGCATCGTCCGGCGCCTCGACGAGAGCGGTTTTATCGATCGGCTGTACCGCGTCTATCCGCCGAGATGATCTCCTGCGCGCGCCGGATGCTTGCTCGAAACTCGTCCGTGAGATAACACTCCCTTTCGACTCAGCATCTCAAAGGAGAGCTCCCATGCGCATCGCGAGAATTCTGGGCGCGGCAATCGCCGCGTGGCTATGCGCCGCGCCGCTTTACGCCGCCGAAGTCAAAGATCGGGCGGAGGCCGAAGGCAAGCTGATTTTCTATACGACCTCGAACGCGGCCGACGCCAAAGCGGTCACCGACGGCTTCAAGCGGATCTATCCCAGGATCGACGTGCAATTCGAGCGCAGCACCGATTCGCAGATGATGGAAAAGATCTTGAGCCAGGCGCGCGCCGGCAAGCCGCTCTGGGACGTCGTCTCGACCACCGGGTATTACGGCTACCTGCTGAAAAAGCGCGGGCTGCTCGCCGCCTACGATTCGCCCGAGCGCAAATATTTTCGCGACGGCTTCAAAGACCCGCAGGGATTCTGGACTTCCACCTACACGACCTACGCGGTGTTCGGTTACAACACCAGGCTCGTCTCCAGGGCGAACGTGCCGCGCAGCCACGAAGATCTGTTGAAACCCTTCTGGAAAGGCCAGGTCGGCATGGAAGGCCGCGGCTACGAGTGGTTCACCGCGACGATCAGCGGCATGGGCCGGGAAAAAGGCCTGAGCTTCATGCGCGCGCTCGCGGCGAATAATCCAGCGCTGCGCGTCGGCCGCACCCTGCTCGCTCAACTGGTCGCGGCCGGCGAATTCAACGGCACGCTCACCGCGTACATGCACAACTTCGACACGCTCAAGAACAGCGGCGCGCCGGTGGAATGGATCGCGCTGCCGCCGAGCTTCGCCAACCTGCATCCGGTGGCGCTCAACGCCAAAGCGCTCCATCCCAACGCCGGCAAACTTTTCGTCGATTTCATGCTGTCGCAAAAAGGCCAGGAAATCGTGCGCGGACTGAAACGCATCCCCGACCGCACCGACACGCCGCCCGATCCGCCGAATCTGTTACAGGGCGTCACACCGGCCTTCACCGCGCCGGAGGTCTACGATAACTTCGATCGCGACATCAAACTGTTTCAGGAGATTTTCGGGAAGTCGTAAATCCGTATCCGAACGGACACAGCTCGTGGGCTAGTGCAGCGTCTCTCAAATGAGATCACTCAGGGTTCGACGCGATTTTCACCACGGTGGCACGAGATCACGGCGGTTGGTTTGCGCGCGCTGTTCGCGCGCAAGATCTCGAACTCTTTCCTCCGTGTGCTCCGTGGTGATAACCGTTTCGCTCCTGCTTGCCGGTATCGGCGCCGGCGCTGATTCGAAGGAGCGCACGAAGAACACGAAGTTGGGAAAAGCATGGCTATTCGTGGAAAGCGGCCAATTCAGGATAACCTACGCGACAGTGGGGGACGGCGCGTTGGAAGTCGCTCGCAAGAAGTCGCTACTCAAAAGCCGATTCCGAACCCCACTCCCGGGCGCCGGTCGAAGTCGCGCTCGTAGCGGCGGCGCTCGTCGAAGCGGGCGCGGTCGATCTCGGTTTCCATTCGCTGGCCCACCCACTCGGCGTCGGCGAGAAGCTCCTGCTCGGCGAAGTCCTTGGAATCGATCTTGTCGAGATCTTTTTCGATGGCGCCGCGGATTTCACGGGTCGGGTCCCAGTAAACTTCCGAGGGCCGGGTGCGCTCCATGTATTCGAGCCATTCGTGGATGTCCTTCATCGCCCTTTCGATTTCCTTGCGGCCATTGGCCGGATCGCCCGAGCGGGCGAGCGTCAGACCGAGGTAGAGCCGCGCCAGGTTGTCGGTTTTATCTTTGGCCAGCGCGCGCTCGAGCGATGGGCGCGCTTCGGCGTATCTTTTGAGCGCGTACTGCGTCCGGCCCACGTAGGTCCAGATGCCCTCGCTGAAATACATCGAGCGATAAATGTAATCGGGATCGCGCTCCGCCGCGTCGAGGAAATGGCCGAGCGCGTTTTCCGGCTGGTTGACGATGAGCGCCTGGCGCCCGGCCTGAAATTGGCCCAGGGTTTGATAACCCGCGCAGCCCGCGAAAATGCCGCACAGCAACCATGCCACACGCCAGCGCGCCGATCGCATGGCTCAAGGCTAGGTCCGCGCCCGGACGAAGTCAATTGCCAAATATCGAGTGCATTCTCCCCGCCGCCTGGCGGCGATTGATTGACTTGATCGGGCCATCTACGTTAACTGTCGTCGCGGAACAGTGGGAGGTGGGCTCTGAAAATTGCCGACATCAAAGCAACCTTGCATCGCGTGCCCGTGAACGTGCCGCTGCTCAAGGAACCGATCGTCACCTCGATCGTGTTCGTCGCCGTGGAAACCGATCGCGGCATCGCCGGCTACGGCCTCACGCGCGGCTCGTTGCGCTTCGGTCTGAGAGAATTCATCAATCGCGAAGTGGCCCCCTTTCTCAAAGGCAAAAACCCGCTCGAGACCGAACGCATCTGGAATCAGCTGCTCAAACAGTTCAACGCGCGCGTGCAGACCGGCATGTGGAGCTCCGCCGTGAGCGCCGTCGATATCGCCTTGTGGGATATCAAAGGCAAGCATTACAGAGAACCGGTGTGGCGGCTGCTCGGCGGCGCGCAGAATCCCGTGCCGGCGTATGTCACTTTCGGGCTCAAGCAATACACCACCGAGCAACTGCTGGAAGTCGCCGGGCAGCTCGTCGCCCAGGGCGAAAAGCGGCTCAAGATGGTCGTCGCCGTGGATCCGGAAAATCCCAAAATCGACGCCGAGCGCGTGCGCGCGGTGCGCCATGCGGTGGGCGATGAAGTCGAGCTAATGATCGACGCCAATTATTTATTTTCTTTCAATCGCGCGCTCGAACTCTGCAAGCTCGTCGAGCCCCTCGGCATCACCTGGTTCGAGGAGCCGGTGTATCAGAACGACGCCGCGCTGCTCGCCGACCTGCGCCGGCACACGAGCATTCCCATCGCTGCGGGGCAGAACGAAGGCCATCGCTTTCGCCACCGCGAGCTGATCGTCAACCGCGCCGTCGATATCGCCCAGCCCAACGTCTGCTCGGTGGGCGGTTACACCGAGGCCGTCAAAGTCGCGGCGCTGGCTCAGGCCTTCAATCTGCCCATCGCCAACGGCGGCGGCTGGCCGCACCACAACATGCACCTGCAGGCCGCGATGGCGAACGGCTGGCGGGTGGAATTTCACTTCGAAATGTGGGGCGTCGGCGACAAAATCTACCAGGAGCCCGCCGCGCCCGATCACGGCTGGGTGAAGTTGCCGGAGACTCCGGGGCTGGGTCTGGAACCGCGTTTCGACGCGCTCGATGAATTCGAAGAAAAATGAGATAAACGATTCGGCGCCCAATGCATGGAGGAAGCCATGACAACCCTCAAACGCTGCTCGCTATCCGTCCTGTTCGTCTCCTGGGTCCTGTTTCCCGCAGGGTCGCCGCTGCGCGCCGCCGACAAGATCGTTCTCAGCTCCACCAACCCCACCGCCTTCGAGATCGACCACGTCGTCGCCAAAGAAAAGGGATTCTTCGCCAGGGAAAATCTCGACGTGGAAGTGAACTACATGACGCCCGATCTGGTGATCAAAGCGCTGATCGCCGGCAGCGTCGACATCGCGCGCTCGGGCGCGCACTTCGGCATCATCGCGGCGGCGCGCGGCGCCGAGATCAAAATCATCGGCGGATCGAATTACGGCTATCCCTACCAGGTCATCGGCAACCCGCAGTTCAAAACCCTCGCCGATCTCAAGGGACAGAAAATCGCTGGCGCGTCCCTCGCCAGCATCACCACGACGATCTTCAAGGACGTCATGCAGCGCCGCGGCATCCCGCCGTCGGCCTACACGCTCATGTTCGTGGGCGGCAGTCCGGAAAGATTCCAGGCCGTCGCTTCCGGCCTGGTCGCCGCGTCGCTGGCCGAAGCGCCGCCGTTCAACTTCCGATCCATCGAAGCCGGCCGCAGAGTGCTGCTCAACTATTCCGACGAGATCAGAAATCTTCAGTACACCGGCTTTTTCGCAACCGGCAAATCGCTGGCGCAAAACCGCCCGCTCTACACGCGCTTCATGCGCGCCATCGGCCAGGGCATGCACTGGGTCAACGACCCGGCCAACGAGAAAGCGGCCGTCGAGCTGCTGATTCAGAAATTAAAAGTGGACTCGGCGATCGCCGAACAGACCTACAAATTCATGATCCCCGAAAACAAGGCGTTCCGCGGCGAAGGCGCCGTGGACGGCTCCGGCCTGGCGGAGATGATCCGCCTTCTCGCCGCCGATAACATGATTCCCGAGCGCAAACCGTGGGAAAGTTTCGTCGATCCGGCGTTCATGCCGGCGAAGTAACCCAAGCGGGTGAAGATAAGACAGGACGAGATCCCGTCATCGGCGCATGTTTTTAGCGGGAATCCGGGACGACTTCGGCCAAGGGCGAAGCTCGGTTATTTCAATCCTACGGCTTCCAGCCGCTCGCCTTGAGCTCCTCGCTGGCTTTTTTCACGAAGCTCAGATCGAAAACGTCCGCGACCTTGATGTCGCGCTGCACTTTGGTGGTGCGTTTCATGTCTTCGATCATGCTCTGTAAAATCTTGTCGTCGCTGAATCCTTCCTTGAGCACCAATTTGCTTTGCACCTCGTAGATCGAGCTCACCAGGTCGCGGTCTTTCATGCGCAGGCCGTCCATCATATATTTGATCGCCGATTCCCGCCTGGTCACATAGTAGCTCAATCCCTTCAGCGCGCCGCGCACGAAGCGCAGGATTTTATCCGGCTGTCCCTTGATCTTGTCCAGGGACGTTGCCAGGCCGCCTTCGACCAGGTTGGCGTATTCGCTGGCGGTGCCGAGCTTGCGGTAGCCCTCCTTCTGCGCCTTGAGGCTCATGGCGGTGTTGAACAAAGTCGCCTGAATCGACTTTGTCTGCAAGGCGGGAAAGCGCACTTCATCGCCGCCCATGGTCACGAGATTGACGTCCTTGTTCGGGTCGAGTCCGTTTTTGCGCAGGATTTCGCGCGCCACCACTGCGAGCGATCCTTCCGGCGACATAACGCCGATGGTCTTGCCGCGCAGTTGGCTGATCGATTTGATATCGGGCTCGGAGATCAAATCCCAGCCCGGCTTGTCCTGAAAAACTGTGACCAGCCGCACCGGCACGCCGCGCACCGCCGCCGCCAGCGCGCTGCCGGCGTTGGTGAAGAAATCGACTTCGCCGGCGAGCGTGGTGCGGATCGCGATCTCGCCGCGAATGCTGAGCAGCTCGACGTTCATCCCTTCTTCTTTGAAGTAGCCTTCCTTCTGCGCGATCGCGAGCGCGAACACCGACGTGTTCATGGACGGATAGGCGACGCGCAAATTATCGACGGCGAAGGAATCGGTTTTGGCGCAAAGCAGGATGACCAGCGCCGTCAGAACGCATCGAATCCATGATCTATTTTGTTTCATGATGGATCCCTCCCGGCTGGAAGGCCTTTTAACGCTTCGTTTCATTTCGGTCAAACGCAAAGAGGGCGGACGCGCTCATCCGAGGGTCACTGCGATGCGGAATCCGTAATCGGCGTAATGAAAGTCCGGCGGCAGGGAGCTGCGCGCGGCGCAGCGGCTGAACTGGATGCGATGGCGCCAGGAGCCGCCGCGCGAGCTGCGGCGCGTTCCCTGCGCCGGCCCGCGCGGATTGCGCTCCGGGGCGCAGCGGTAATAATTGTAATCGTAATAATCGCTGCACCACTCGTGCACGCCTTCGCTCAGGTCGTGCAAGCCGAAATCATTGGGCGGGTTGGCCCCGACCCGGGCCGGACCGCCGCCTTCGGGATCGCAGCCGATCAACGATTTTTCCGCCGGCGGTTCGTCGCCCCAGGGATAAAGCGCGCCCTCGCGCCCGCCGCGCGCGGCGCGCTCCCACTCGGCTTCGGTGGGCAGCCGCGCTTGGCAGCCAATCTGCTCGCTCAGCCAGGCGCAGTAGGCCGCGGCGTCATGCCAACTGACGCCGACGACGGGCTTTTCGGGATGAGCGAACATCGGCTCGGAGCAATACGGCGGCAGCGGCGCTCCGGTCGCTTGGACGAAGGAGGAATACTCTCGCTGCGTCACCGGAAATCGGCCGAGCGCGAAGGCATCCACCCAGACGCGCCGGCACGGCCGCTCGTTCTCCTGCCCGCGTTCGCAGCCCATGAGAAACCAGCCGCCGGGAATCGTTACGACATCGAGCGCGATCACGGCGCGAGTCTAATGCGCGGGGAAAAATATTGTCAAACCGCCGATTGCGCGCGGCCGGAGAATTACCGTATAAGCGGTGTTTGTAAATCCCACGGAGGCCACGATGAGTTTGCAAATCTGCAATGCGCTGCGCCCGCAAATCGCGCCGGTTGCGGCGGCGCTGCTCTGGCTCGCGATGGCGGCGCCGGCGGGCGCTCAATCTGCGCCCTTTTACAAAGACAAGACCATCCGCATCGTCGTCGGCTTCACCTCCGGCGGCCTTTACGATCAATACGCGCGCATCCTCGCGCGCACCATGGGCAAACACATTCCCGGCAATCCCAACATCATCGTGCAGAACATGCCCGGCGCCGGCTCGCTCAGCGCGACCAACTACGTCTTCGGCGTGGCGAAGCCCGACGGTTTGACCCTGGGCATGCCGGGCAGCGGCGTTTATCTCGATCAACTGCTCGGCCGCAAGGAGGCGGCCTTCGACGTGCGCAAGCTCGTGTGGATCGGCAGCATCGATCAGCGCGATCTGGTTCTTTATATGCGCGCGGAGGCGCCGTGGAAGTCCATCGAGGACGTGCTCAACTCGAAAGAATCGCCCAAGTGCGGCTCCACCGGCGCGTCCGATCTGACGACCATCGTGAACAACGTGGTCGAGGAGACGCTCGGCATAAAATTTCAGGAAGTGCGCGGCTACCCGGGCGGCGTGGAAATCGATCTCGCCCTGGAAAAAGGCGAGATCCACTGCCGCGGCACCGGCATCACGACCCATTTTGCGCGCGAGCCCTACTTCACCTGGCACAAGAGCGGCTTCGACCGCCACCTGATTCAAACCGGCAACAAAAAAGATCCGCGCCTGCCGGACGCGCCGACTCTGGCCGAGCTGATGGAGAAAAAGAAAACGCCGGCGTTGAGCCGCAGCGTCGCCAGGGTTTTGCTGATATCGGCAACTCTGGGACGGCCGATGATCGCCACGCCGGGAATTCCCGCGGAGCGGATTAAAATATTGCGCGAGGCCTATCTCAAAGCCTTCAAGGAGCCCGAAGTCGTCGAGGAAGCCAGAAAAGCCAAGCTCGATCTTTCGGCTCTTGCCGGCGAAGAAGTCGAAACGCAAATCCGCGAGGTGATGAATCAGTCCAGGGAAGTGATCGAGCGGGTGAGAAAACTATCGGAGTAGACGCCGCGTATATTGAGGCTGAATTCCGCTGCCGATCCTTCGAAGAATTCTCTGTGCCAATCGTCGGACCGATACCGAATCGAATGAAGCCCTTCGTCCGGTACACCGCATTTGTTCTGGCCGTCGTGTTTCTGAGCGGCGCAGCATTCGTCTGGTTCGACGTGCTCACCCACGACAACATTTTCACCAACCCGGAATTGAAAACCGCCGCCGGCTGGCTGACCACCGGCCTGATGCTGCTCGGTCTCGCGCTGCGCGGGCGGCGCCGCGGCGCTCAGCCGAAATCGCCGGGAGAATAGCCAACGAAAACAAGATCGCTGAACCCTCATCCCCGTCATGCCGGCGAAAGCCGGCATCGAAAAACTTTCAAAGACGCTGGATTTCGGGTCGCGCTAGCTCTCGCCAGCGCGCCCGGAATGACGGAGCAATTGCCGTTAACTCGGCCGGCACCAGGATCTTGTCTACGAAACGCTCCCGCGCGGCGGCTTCCCGCCGCTGCTTTTCCCCGGGCCGTAGATCACTTTGCCCGGACGCGCGCCGGTGTGATTGCCGTTGTCGATGACCACCGCGCCGTTGACCAGCACGAACGGCACGCCCTGGGCGTACTGCTGCGGGTTTTCATAGGTCGCCGGATCCGAAACCGCAGCGGGATCGAAGATCGCCACGTCCGCCCAGTAACCTTCTTTCAGCAAGCCGCGATCTTTGAGCCGAAGAATTTGCGCCGGCAGCGAAGTCATCTTGCGCACGGCGTCTTCCAGGGTCAGCACCTTTTCCTCGCGCACGTACTTGCCGAGCACGCGCACGTTGGTGCCGTAGCTGCGCGGGTGCGGCTTGCCCGGCTCTTTTAAATTCACCGCGCTGCCGTCCGACGCGATCGACACCCACGGCACCCGCATGACGAACTTCACGTCGTCCTCGGACATGGTGTGATGCACGCCGTTGATGAACGCGCCCTCTTCGACGATCAGATCGAAGCAGGTTTCCGCCGGATCGCTCTGGTTGCGCAGCTTCGACATTTCCAGGATCGTTTTGCCTTCGAACTGTTTGTTTTGCGGCCTGGTGAACACCGTGCCGACGATGCCCTCCCAGCCGCCGTGCTCGTTCACGTATTCGGCGAACTCGCGGTCGGCTTTGATCTTGTCGCGAAAGGCGCGGTCCTTGAGCTTGGAAATCGCTTCCTTGCGCGGCAGGTCCTGCACCCAGGTCGGAAACAACCGGCTCCACGGGTGCTGCATCGCCGTGTACGGATACTGATTGGCCGTGATGTCCAGGCCGCGGGCGCGCGCCGCGTCGATCTTTTTGATCACGTCCTTCACTTTGCCGAAATTGTTCTTGCCGCGCACTTTGATGTGGTAGATGTGCACCGGGATGCCGGTCTCCTCGGCGATGCGGATCGCCTTGTCCAGCTCCTCGTCGATCTGCTCGCCTTCGCCGCCAATATGCGTGCCGTAATAGCCGCCATATTTCGCCACGACTTTGGCCATGGCGATCATCTCGTCGGCGTATTTGTAGCCGCCGCCGGTGAACGCGGTGGACAGATTCACCGCGCCTTCTTCCATCGCCTGGGTGACCAGCTGTTTCATCTTTTCGATTTCCGGCGGCGTCGCCGGCCGGTCTTCGAAGCCGACCACGAGCTTGCGAATCTGCTGCGGCGAAACGCTGGAAGCGATGTTGATCGAAACGCCTTTTTTACTGAGCCGGCGGAAATAGCCGTCCAGCGTCGTCCAGTCGACTTCGACGCCTTCGCGCCGCTTCGCCGACTCCTGGTATTCTTCGAGCACCGCCCCGCCGAGCGGCGCGACGGTCGAGCTTTCACCGATCACGTCGAGGGTCACGCCCTGGCGCACTTTGCTCTCCGTGTTGCCGTCGGCCAGCGCGGTCAAGTCCGTGTGCGTGTGCATGTCGATGAAGCCCGGCGCCACCGCCAAGCCCCTGGCGTCAATGACCCGCCTGGCGCTTTTCGCATCGACCCTGCCGATCTTGACGATCTTGCCGTTCTTGATCGCGAGATCCGCGTAAAACCACGGATTGCCGGTGCCGTCGAAGATTTTGCCGTTGGTAATCACGACGTCGTAGGGCGTCCCACCCGGCTTCTCCGCCGCAAGCGCTGCTTGAGCCGCAAAAATCATCATCGTCGAAATAAACAACCCCGCGATAAACCCCCTGCGCATATTTCCTCCCTTGGATAAGGCTCGCAGCGCGCAAATTCGCGCCGCCTTCAATTTTCCATTCTCCATTCTCAATTATCCATTTTGGTCTATTTCCCGCTCTCCAGTTCTTTCACTGCCTGGCGCGCGATGGAAAAATCTCTGACCTCGTCCAGCGGCCGCTTCTTGTCGGCCAGGCGCTCCATTTGAAACTCGATCTCGGCGTCGGTCATCTGGCCGTCCCGCGCCAGAGCTTTCAGTTCGACATCGTAGGAGCGCGCGGCGATCTCGTTCGACTGCGGCACGAATTTGGTCATGATGCGGATCGTCTCCTCGCGATTCTCGTCGATGAATTTGTTGGCGCGCAGCGCCGCGCGGATGGTGCGCCGGAGAACTTGCGGATTTTCCTTGATGAGCTTGTCCGAGGCAAAAAGCCCCGACGACGGCACGCCGATCTCCGGCGGGCCGGAGATCGCCTTCAACCCCATTTTTTGCAGCGTCAAGTCGTAGGGCGGCGGGACCGAAACCGCCTGCACCAGGCCGCTGGCCACCGCCTGAAAACGGAGCGACGGATCGCCCACGGCGATCGCCTGCACCTGGGTCGGGTCGATGCCGATCATGCGCAGCAGTTCCCGGCCGATGATATGATCGCCGCCGTTGACCGCCGTGACACCGAGCTTTTTGCCCTTCAAGTCCTGCGGGTTTCTGATCGTCTCGGGCCGCACCATCAGGTAGTAAACGCCTTTTTTGAGAACAATCAGCACGGTCTTCATCGGCAGCCCCTGGACGATGCCGCGGAAAGTGCTGACGAACGAAGTCGTGAAAGTCACGTCGCCGTTCAGCACCGCCATCGCGCCGAGGCGCGGATTGATCTGGATGAACTCGACCTCCAGGCCCTCGTCTTTGAAAAAGCCTTTCGCTTGCGCGACGTAATAAGAGGTATTCGTGTTGCTCCGGCTGGAGAGCGAGATGCGGATTTTCTGCGTTTGCGCGTCGGCGCCGCGAGCCATCCCAATCACGGCCGCGAAAATCCCCAGAACCACGATTTGCCGGCAGGCTAGTCTCATGCCTTCACCTCGCTATTGGGCGCGATTCTCTTTGCTCAGAAAAAGCTCGCGGCTTCGCAAGTTTCGCTTTCTATCGGGCGGCAAGCTCAAGCCGCATAAATAAGTCAACCGGACGCAATCCGTCAAGGAAGCGGCGCTGCTTGCACTCTTTACAAGCCGCCGGCGATTGGCCTAGAGTCGGAGCCGTCATGAAAAATCGGGCCATCCTCGCGATCTTTTTTGTTTTGCTGAGCCCGCTCGGCGTCTCGGCCAATCCGTACTTGCCGAAATCGGGTGAAAAGCCGATACCGATCCGCATCGCGACCTCCGCGGTCACCGGCGGCTTCGTGCAGTTGTACACCGGTTTGGACAACGGGATATTCGAGAAGTACGGCCTCAAATGCGAGCACGTTTATATTCGCGGCCAGTCCCCTGCGCTCGCGGCGCTGGCCAACGATCAGGTGCAGTTCAATTACGGCGCGGCCGACGGCAGCCTGCCCGGGCTTGCCGCCGGCGTGGATGCGAAGTTCGTCGCCTCGCCTTTAGTCAAGTTGCCCTACGTGATGGTCGCACGCAAGGAAATCCGCCGACCCGAAGATCTGAAAGGCAAAGCCATCGGCGTCACCCGACCGGGCGACCTGAGCGCGCGCCTGTCGCGCCAGGTGGTGCGCAAGTTCGGCCTCAGCACCGACGACGTGACGATTCATCCCATCGGCGGCAGCCAGCAGGAGCGCTACCAGGCCATGGTCGCCAACGTCGTGCAGGCGATCCTGGTGACGCCGCCCCTCGATGTCCGCGCCAAAAACGACGGCTTCAACGTCATCTATCGCCTGATCGATCTCGACATCCCGTTCATCTACAGCTCGCTCATCACCAATTACAAAATGCTGCGCGAGCGGCCCGAGATCGTCCAGCGCATGGTCGCGGCGCTCGCCGAGTCGGTCTGGTTCGTCGAGAAAAATCCCGACAAAGCCAAAGCGGCGATCGCCAGGGCGATGCGGGTCAAGGACGAAGAAGCGCTGCAATCATCGTTCAACGTCTACGCCAAGGAAATCGTCGATCGCACGATGATCGTGCCGGGCAAGTCGATCAGCGAAGCCGTCGAGATCGCCCGCGACACCGGCACCATCGTCCGAAAAAAGCCCGAAGAGCTCTACGACAACAGCTTCGTCATCAATCTGGAGAAGAGCGGCTTTCTCAAGGAACTCTGGGGAAACGAAAATTATCGCCGTTAAACTGGATCGAAAAGTTTCGGCAGGACTTGCCTGAAGTTTCTTTCTTTGGCACATGGAGGTGCGGGAGGGTTTGTTCCATGAGAAGCAATCTCTGCTGTCCAAGAAAATCGCGCGGCCGTTATTCAGTGCGCGGCGTGAAAGCCGTAATCGCCGTGTTGTCGCTTTTGCTGGTCGAAAATTTCGCTCTCGCCAATCCCTACCTGCCCAAGCCCGGCGAGAAAACCATTTCCATGCGCGTGTCCACCTGCGCGGTCTCCGGCGGCTTCGTGCATCTCTACACCGCGCTCGATTATGGCCTCTTCGACAAGTACAACATCAAGCTGGAAAATGTTTTTATCCGCGGCAGCGCGCAGAACCTGACCGCGCTCACCACCGATGAAGTGCAGTTCACCTACTGCGCCTCGGACGCGATCATTCCCGGCATGGCGGCCGGTCTCGAGGCCAAGATCATCGCCTCGCCGCTGGTGAAATTACCCTACGTGCTGGTCACGCGAAAAGAAATCCGGCGCCCGGAAGATCTCAAGGGCAAAGCGCTGGGCATCGCGCGCGTGGGCGACCTGAGCGACCGGCTTTCGCGCGCCGTGGTGAAAAAACTGGGGCTGGCTCCGGAAGCCGTGACGATTCGTCCCATCGGCGGCAGCCAGGGCGAGCGCTACCAGGCGATGGCCGCCGGCATCGTCGGCGGCGTCATCATCACGCCGCCCCTCGACGTGCGCGCCAAAAACGAAGGCTACAACATCCTGTATCGCCTGATCGATCTGAACATCCCGTTCATCTACAGCTCGCTTCACACCAGCTACAAAATGCTGCGCGAAAAGCCGGAGATCGTGCAGCGCATGGTCGCGGCCCTGGCCGAGATCGTCCACTTCGTCGAAAAAAATCCCGACAAAGCCAAGGCGTCCATCGGCAAAGCCATGCGCACCAAAGATCCCGAGGCGCTGCAATCGGCCTACGACACCTACGCGCGCGATATCCTCGACCGCACGATGATCGTCCCCGGCAAAGCCGTCGCGGAAACCATCGAGCTCGCCCGCCAGGAAGGCGCCCCGATCCGCAAGAAGCCCGAAGAAATCTACGACAACACGTTCGTCAACAACCTGGAGAAAAGCGGCTTCATGAAAGAGATCTGGGGGAACGAGAATTACAAACGGTAAGGGCTACAAAGAAGCTCATCTACACAGCTCATTTCTCAAAAGTTTGTTGTGCCGAATCACCTCCTAGCCTTCGCGTGTGTTGCTCAGACGCCGCGTCTCGTGATACGAGCCTTATGACCTATAATTGGACTACTTAATGTACACACAACGAAGAAAATTCTTGACTCGATGGGAAAGAGCCCGTGGTGCTAAGGCTTTGCTGTATGTCACAGGCGATAGACCAAATTGGGAGACACAGATTCATGCAGAGGTTTTGGATCGGCTGATCCAGCACTTGGATATTATTGGTGATGTGGAGAAAATATCACTCATCCTTTACACCCGTGGGGGCAATACGCTCGCCGCATGGAGCATCGTCAATTTGGTTCGGCAGTTTTGCCAAAAGCTCGAGGTGATCGTACCGTCCAAGGCCCACAGCGCTGGAACGCTGATTTGCCTCGGTGCAGATTCGATAATGATGACCAAGCAGGCTACCCTTGGACCGATTGATCCCAGCGTAAATGGCCCCCTAAATCCACAGATTCCCGGGGCCCCGGCGCACGTGCGTGCGCCCGTCAGCGTGGAAGCCATCAACGGCTTTCTGAGTTTCGCCCGCGAAGGTGCAGGTATTGCGGATCCTGGTCTCCTCAAGGACGTGTTTCTGCGACTTGCGGATCAGGTACACCCGTTGGTTCTCGGCGATGTTTATCGGTCGCGAACGCAAATTCGAATGCTTGCAGGCCGGTTGCTCAGCCGGCAGGTCTCGGACGAAGAAAAGAAGGAACGCATTTTGCAGTTTTTGTGTAGCGAATCGGGAAGCCACGACTACACGATCTACCGCCGGGAAGCGCGGGACGCCCTCGGGCTCAATATTGAGCGGCCCGATGATCGCCTTTACAGCCAAATTAAGGGTATATATGACGACTTTGCAGCCGAAATGCAGCTTGGCGAGCCATATAGCCCTGAGGTTGCTTTAGGAACCAGTCAACAGTTACAATATCGCTTTAAACGGGCGTTGATCGAGAGCGTGAAAGGCGGATCCCACGGATTTGTGAGTGAAGGCACCCTGACTCGGCGGCAGGTTCAACCCGCGCCGGGTGTTGTGCAGACCGGAGTGGAAGATCGACGAACACTTGAGGGATGGATTCATGAATCAATATAGCTCCAATTCTGGTAGCTTCCCAGTATTTGTCGACGGTACATCCTCCGCGAATTCCTCGGGCTTCGAAGAATCAACCGCACCATGCGACAATTTGGCTAGTATTCAGCGAAACTGGATCTTGGTAAATCCTCAGCAACACACACGTCTCGACAACGCACAATCACCGGGACATACCCCACCCAGCGTTCGCAAAACCGTCTAGACGGAAGACACACGTTTTATGTCTCCGCAAGCCACTCGCAGAGCGCATTTGCTATGCCGCTCGCATGATTATCGCACCTGCACCTTCCTCAACAAACTCATATCCTCCAGATCATCCGGTGTGAAAGCCTTCGCCACTTTCAGAGTCTCCCGATAGATTTCAATTTCTTTTTCCACCGCCGCGCGCGGCTTGGTGCCGTCCTTGCTGTAACCGAGCATCTGCGCGGCGAACGCTTTTTCCGCCAGCGGCAAATCGAGCTTGTGATAGACCGCGACGTACTTCACCACTTCGGCGCGATTGGCCGGATTCAGAATGTAGTTCATGGTCCGGTGCAGCGCGGCGATCACGCCCAGAACTTTTTGCGGCGACTTCTTCGTGTTGTCGATCGACGCCACCAGACCGATGAAGCTCAGCGGCGCGTAGGTGCGCGCCTCGGCCAATTTCACGTAGCCTTTGGCTTCCAGCTCTTCCACGTAGGGCGGCGCGAGCAAGGTCGCGGCAACCCGCTTGGTGATCAGCGATTGGATCGCGTTGTCCGTCACCTGCATGGCGAGCAAGGTCACCCGCCCGGCCTCGATGCCGTTGGCGCGCAGAATCACGTTGGCAGACATTCCCACGGCATCGGTCAGCGCCGTGACGCCGACGCTTTTGCCGACCAATTCCTGAATCGATTTGATCTCCGGCTGAGCGAGCAACACGTGCACCGGGTCCTGCTGGACGTAGAACACGCGCCGCAGCGGCAGGCCGCGCATGATCGCCGAGGTTGCCGCGCCGGTGGTCGAGGAAAAATCCAATTCGCCCGCCACCAGCGCGGCGATCGCCACCGGCGGCGCCATCATGACGAGCTGCGGCTCGATCTGCTCGGCGGCGAAGAAGCCTTTGTCCTTGCCGAAGTAATACGGCATGACCGAGAGGCTCTTCGAGGGGATGTGAATCGTCACCTTGGCCGGCGCGCCTGCGCCGTGCGCGCTCTGCAGCATCAGCGACAGCGCAACAACGGCGAGACCCATCTGAATTATTCCTGCCCGCATCGCCTCACCTCATCGCCCTGTAGGATCTGACACCACAGAGGCGCAGAGAACACAGAGGGGAAAATTAAACCTCCGTGCTCTCTGCGTCTCCGCGGTGACATTTTTTCTCATCTCATTCGTGAAACTTGCTCGCCGCCTGGGCCGCAACTTCTTTTACCACCGGCAGCGGGCAGAATCCCTGCGCTTCCACGGCGAAGACTGGATTGAACTTGCTGCGGAAGTTCTCCAGGGCGATGATCGCCGCCAGCTCGACCATTTCTTCTTCGGAAAAATGCTTTTTCAAACGATTGAAGAAGCGGTCCGTCACCCGCTTGTTGGTATAGGTCATGCGCTCGCACAGCTCGAGGGCGAGCTTTTCCCGCGGCGAAAACAAATTGCTTTTCCTGTAATCCCCCAGCGCCGCCTCCACTTTCTCCGGCGACGCCCCGTTGCGCATCCCACTGGACGCGTTGATGTCAATTCAATACGGACAGCCGTTAATGCTCGCGGCCTTCATGCACAGCAGATGGCGCAGGTCGCCGGCGATCAGGCCGGATTCGAGAATGCCCGCCTGCAGCGCCTGCACGCCTTTTTGGATCGTCGGCCGAAGCCCGTACACCCAGCCGGTGTTGAGCACCGAGCCGTATTGCCGCTCCTGCTCTTCGAAAATTTTGCGCGTCTCTTCCGATGCCGCTTCCTTGCTGACGCCTTTGATTCGCAACATGTGAACCTCCTCAGATTTGAATATTCAGCAAGCGCGCCGCGGCGCCGCCGAGCATGCCTTCCTTCACCGCTTCGTCGAGCGGGAGACGGCGAATGTCGGCGATGTACTCGGCGATTCCGCCGGCGCTCTTGCCCTGCTGCGGGTCGCTGTGGTTGAAATTCTGCGGGTAATCGGTGGCAAAGACAAGGCGGTCGGCGCGAATGCCCTCGAGGGCGCAGCGCAGCGCGATCGGACTGCCCTCGAAGCCCGCCATGTCGAAATAGAACCGGTCGAAATAATCCTCGAACGCGCGCGGCAGTTTGAAGCGATAAGCCGAGCGCGCGATCCGTTCTTTGTAGCCCGCGAGCCCGCCGCCGAAATGCGCCAAGACGAATTGCAGATCGGGATGGCGGTCGAGCACGCCGCCGGCGATGATCCGCGTCAGCGCCAGCCCGAGATCGAACTCGCGCGTGAGAATCACCGGCAGCTGATAATCGTTCATCAAGCTGTAGCCCTTCGGCGCCAGCGCGGGATGAACGAAAATCGCGACGCGCAATTGCTCCATCCGCTCGTAGAACGGCGTGAATTCTTTCGCGTCGAGGGGCAACCCGTTTACCTGCGACGCAATCGTCGCGCCTTTCAAGCCCAGGGCGCCGATCGCGCGCTCGATTTCTCGCAATCCACCTTCTTCCAAAACCGGCGCGTGCGCCAGACCGACAAAGCGGCCGGGATAATCCTTCTGCGCCCGCGCCGTGCAGTCGTTGATCAGCCGGCAATTCTCCAGCGTCGTGTCCCAGCCGAGAATGCAGCTCTGCACCGCAACGTCGATGCCGACGCGGTCCATGTCGGCCATCTGCGCAGCGAGATCGAAGAGCTGGGCATGCACGCTGGCATCGCCGGTCCTGACCGCATCTTTGCGCGTCGTGTCCATGCCCAACCGCCGGCCCAGCTCCGCGGGAATGTAGTGGTGTTCGAAATCGATGATCATGGCGTCTCGGATTTTCGAATATCAGATTTGCGCCGAATTGCATACGGCGGCGGCGCGCGGGGCGTAAAAAAAAAGGGCGGATCAACCGCCCTTTTTTTCGGATTGCGGGTGTTGCGCCGTCTAATTGTTTCGCGGCACCGTCACCGTCCCAAAGCTGCTCGCGCGATTGCCGGATGCATCGGCGCACTCCACGGTCACGGTGTAAATCCGGCCGCTTCCTTTGCCCGAACGCTCGGCGCGGAGATTGACCGTGAAATTGCCCGTGATGAGCCAGTCCGGCGCGGTGTCGCCATCGCCCAAACCCTGCACCGGCTCGTTGCTCGCGACCGAAACGATGCGGCAAGTAACCGCCTGACCGGAATTGTCCGAAGCCGATACGCCGATATGGATCGGCACCATCTGATGGTTGGCCTGCACGAGCGTGTTCGGCGACGCCGTCACCGCCGTGATGACCGGCGCCAAACTGTCGCCGAATTCAAAAGCGCCCATGTCGATGACCGCCGTGCCATTGCTGTCGCCGTCCGCGATTCTCGGATTGCCGTCCAAGTCGGCGGCGGGCAAATGAGAAATGGCGTTTGTACCAACATCAATCGCAGGAGAACCCAATTTCAATCGGAAACTACCGGCGGTGTCATCAACGAACAGCGGATCGAGCGAAATGCTTCCTCGGATACCGCTTTGAACGCCGCATCCCGGGCCGTAAGGAACCCCCTGCAAATTGAAAACGTCATTGGCGATAAAAATGGATTGCGGCAGCGGATTGGAGCAGTCGAGCGTTATCGGATTTTGTTTGGCCGCAATGATGTTGTTGGCGATCAGCGCGTTGTCGACGAGCGCTTGAAAAAGTAGTATCACTTCGGACGCATCGGGCGCACTTGCAACGTTGTTAGCAATCGTATTGTTGATCATGCGCGATCCCGCAACATTCCATATGACACCGCCGCCGTTTATTGCCGAGTTATTCACAATCAGGTTTTGCACGATTTCGGCGGCTGTTACCGAGGCATCAATAAAGATGCCGCCGCCAAACGGCGCGCTGTTTCCCGAAATCAAATTGTCTGACACCGTGACGCCGCTGCCGTTTGCGAGATTCAAGCCGCCGCCACCGGCACTCGTCGTAACTGTGTTGCGTAGTATATCGTTGCGACTGATCTGCGCGCCGCTTGTCTGATGAACCAAGATTCCGGCGCCGCCGACCAACGTCGAGCCCGCCAGGCGATTGTCGACGATGGCATTGTCGGTGATTACGGCACTGCCGCCGGTCATGAGGATCCCTGCCCCGTCCGCCGCCTCGTTTTGTGTGATCACGTTGTGATCGATCTGCGGCGAAGCCAACTGAATAAAAATTCCCGCTCCGAAAGATGCCCTGCCGTTTCTAATGGTAAAACCTGAAAGCCGCGAGGCCTGAGTTTCTCCCGCGGCGAAAGTGACGAGCGGACCAACATCGCTGTGCGGCTCAATGATCGTTCCACCAGGTCCTTGCTCGCTAATCACTGTGATCGCTTTGCCCAGGAAGTTTATTCTTTCCAGATACGTCCCCGGCCCGACCAGCACCGTGTCCCCGTTGCTCGCGGCGTTGATCGCGCCTTGGATTGTCTGGACATCGGCCGGCACTCGGATTGTCGCCGCGGCGAGGACGCCGGCAAAACTCTCCACGCCACCGGGTCGGTTCGCGTATTGGGGGCGCTCTTCTTCGTGCTTGCTCCAGTTAGGATGCCAGCGGTTCCACGGCGGGATTGGTCAAACCAGGGCGTTGGGAAGCAGGTATTTTTGCCGCTTTGGAACGAGTAGCGCTTCATCGGCGCGGCTATGCCTGGCAACGGTGGCGACAGGGGTGTCACCTTTGTTACCAGCGCGATTTGTAAGCAAACCGTACACCGATCTTACCGCAGAAGGCGGCTGAAACTTTGTGCAACGATTCAGCCAGCGGTGCGAACGCCCGCCGATGTGATCCAGCACACGGGCATGTGAGTGGTGTTGCGCGCGTGGCCGATTTTGCCGAAGCGGTCGATCAGAATAATGCCGCCGGCGCCGCGGATGCGTTCGTCGTCGAGGTCGATCATCGCCAGCTCGGCCGCTTTCATCGGCTCGCTTCCTTCCTGCAGATAGCCCACCGCGCTTTTTGCCAGCAGCAGACGAATGATCGCTTCGCCCTCACCCGTGCACGAAGCGGCGCCGTAATCGTCCGCGTAGGTGCCGCAGCCGATGAGCGGCGAATCGCCGACCCTGCCCGGCAATTTGTTGAAGATGCCGCCGGTCGAAGTCGCGGCGGCGAGATTGTCGCCGGCATCGAAAGCAACGCAACCCACGGTGCCGTGTTTGCTTTCCCAACGCATGCGTTCGCGTTCGACGATGAGCGACTCCGCGGGGCATTCGGCAACGCCGACCTGCCGCGCGAACAGGCGCGCCCCTTCGCCTGCGATCATGACGTGGCGGCCATCCTCCATGACCCGGCGCGCGAGCTGGATGGGATTTTTGATTCCTGAAACAGCGGCGACGGCTCCGGCGCGCAGCGAACGCCCTTCCATAATCGCCGCATCCATTTCTATTTTGCCCAGGCTGTTCAAAGTCGAGCCCGTGCCGGCGTTGAACAGCGGATTATCTTCGAGTGCGACAACGGCCGCTTCGGCGGCATCCACGGCGGAGCCGCCTTGCCGAAGAATTTTCCAGCCCGCCTGCGCCGCGATCTCACAGCCTGCGAGCCGCGCCGCCAGACTGTCGTCCTTGATCGGCCCGGCGCCGCCATGAACGATGATCGATGGCGTACTCATGAAGGTCCTTTAGCCGCGAAGTGTTTCACGAGCTTTCGCTTGTCCACAAATGGCCCTCACCCTGACTCTCTCCCATCGGAATGGGCGAGGGAATTTACCGCTCCAAGCATCACCCGGCTTGCTCCCCCGCCCGCGAAGCGGGAGAGGGAAGGGGTGAGGGTCTGCCGCGCGCTCAGCAAATATATTCTCGAAGAGTACACGAAAGTGCCATGTCCTATCTGTCTTCGTGTCCTTCGTGCGTTTGTGGTGAGTTCTTCCCTACTCCAGTTCCCGCAGCACTGCCCGGCACGGCGCGCCGTCGGAACCGGCGAGCTTCACCGGCGGGCAAAATAGTTCGTACCGTCCCGGCGGCACGCTGGACAGATCGACGCCTTCGAGCAGGATCACGCCGTGATCGAGAAACGCGCGGTGCACCGGCACCTGTTCGGTTGCGCCGGCAGCGGAGAGATAATCCAGTCCGACGAGTTTGACGCCGAGATCAACCAGCGCCTTTGCGCCGTCGACGGAAAACGGCGCGAAGCTCGAATCGTAGACGCCCTTTTGGAGCAATTCCGAGTTGCGCGTCTTGAACAGCACGCGCGCCTCGCCCTGCAATCCCGCTCTGGCGACGTCCTCCGCGGTGATGTGCGTGCCGGGCTGAACGGCGCAGACGCGCGCCGGACCGATGAAAGTCTCCAGCGGCAAGGATTCGATGGTCGTGCCGTCGGGGACGAAATGAAACGGCGCGTCCACGTGCGTGCCGGCGTGGACGCTCGTGTGGATCGAAGACGAATTGTTGGTGTCGCCGCGGCTCATGCGCTTGCGCTCGATCAGCTCGAGCGGCTGCGCCGTGACCCAGCGGATCGCCTGCGGCGAAAGCGTCAGCGAGATATCATAGATTTTCACGACATCGCCTCCCGGCTGCAAATCATATTGGAGACGTAATGCCTACACAAGCAATAAGAATTTTTCACCACAAAGGACACGAAGAGCACGAAGGACTAAAAGAAGATGAAAAACCCTTCGTGACCTTCGTGTTCTTCGTGGTGATTTATCGACCTAAATGAATCGCGAAGTTGCCCGCGACCACGCTTAAGACCCCAGCGATCACTTTCCAGTTGACCGCTTCCACGTCGCGCAGAAAAATAGCAGAAAGAATCAGCGACCACACCGGATAACTCGCCGCGATGGGCGCGACGATGACGACGCGGCCCATGCTGATCGCGGTGATGATCAGCAAAATCGAGGTGGTCTCGCACAGGCCGGTGGCGAGAAAAGGCCCGATGGCGCTGCGCTTCCAGACCAGCCGCTGCGACCGGCGCGAAGCGGCGAAATAGATCAAAAATCCCCCGAGCGACACCGTTCCCATGAGCGCCGAGAAAAACAGCGGCTCATCGGCCATGGTCAGCACGTAGCGGCGGATCGGATGGTTGACCCCGGTGAGAAACGCCGCGCCGATGGGCAGCAGCAGATGCCAGCGGCGAAAATCGCCGAGCTGGCGCTCGGGCTTCCACGAGATCAACACGATGCCGAGAACCACGAGGCAGGTGCCGAGCAGGATCAGCAGAGTCGTCGGCTCGCCGAGGATCGCGATGGCGATGGCCGCGCTCACCAGCGGGCTGACGGACTGAAGCGCCGCGCTGCGCGACGCGCCGATTTTTTCCACGCCGGTGTACGCCAGCAGGCGCACGCCCAGCTGAAAAATTCCCACGAGAGTAAAAAGCAAAATGCCGGAAAGCGGCACCGCGTGCACGCCGCCGGTGATGAAAATAGCCGACCACAAAAGCAGATTTTGAATCAGGATCGAGACCAGCGTGACCGTGGTCGGCGTCGAGTAGCGCAGACCGGCGCGCGCCGAGACCAGCGCGGAGGCATAGAAAACCGAACAGATGAGCGCGAGAAGCTGCGCCGTCGCGTCGGAAGTCATCGGAGAAATTACTGGCGGCGGCAGGAAGTTTCCCGCGTTGGTCGTCGGGAGCCGGGCGTCCCGCGTTAACGACGCCCGATCAAAACGCTGGACGCGAGACGCTTGACGATAGACGCCGTGCTAACTTTTCGCCAGCGCCTGGCGGAATTTTTCGCGGTGCTCGACGCTGTAGAGGCGCGGGAAATTTTCCGGATAGGCTTCGCCGGCTTCGACTTTCAGCGTCACGAATACCGGGCCTTCCTGCTTCAAGATATTCGGCAGCTCGCGCTCCCATTCGGCCAGATCGGAAATCTCGTAGGTCTTTTTGTAGCCCGCCGCCTTCGCCAGCTCGGCGAAACGAAGCTCGCCGACGCGCGGAATCGGCACCGAGCCGTTGGTCTCATAGCAGCCGTTTTCGCACAGGCAGTGAATATAATTTTTCGGCGCCTGATGGGCAATGGTCACCAGGCTGCCGAGGTTCATCAGCAGGCTGCCGTCGCCGTCGAACACGACGACTTTCTTGTCCGGGCGGCCGAGCGCCAGGCCGAGCGCGTGCGACGATCCCTGGCCCATGGCGCCGACGAACGTGTAATTCAAATCGTTGGGCGCGATGTGGGTGATCTCCTGCGCCGCCATGTAGACCGCCACGACGATTTCGTCCTTGCGCCGGCGCGCAAACGCTTTGAGCATCTCGTCTCGTTTCATCATGGCTAACGCGGCTCCCTTCCGATCAGGATGGCGCTCGGCGACGGGCCGGCGAAGGATTTTTCGATGGCCTGGCCGATTTTCGGCAGATCGGCGTCGCGCTCGATCAGCTGATGCGCGATGCCCATCACGTCGAGAATCGGCTCGATGATTTTCACCCCGTATTTTTTTGATTGCGTCGGCGCCACGTCCGGTTCCTTGCCCAAAAGGCCCACGACCATGCAGACCGGAAAGCGCCCTTCCACGGCGACGCCGCGAATGGCGTTGATCGAGTCGAGAAAGCCGGTGTACTGCATCATGAAAACCGACTTGTGGCCCGCGGCGTAAAGGCCGGCGCAAATCGAGATACCCTCGTCTTCCTTGCACACCTGCACAACTTTGAAGTCGGGATCGGCGATCAGCCCCTTGAGCAAATGGTGACTGGTCACGCGGTCGGGCAGCGCCACAACGAAGCGAATACCGGCGCGCTTGAATTCCTGTTTGATCTTGTCAGCCGTTAACGGGTAGTCCGCCATCGCGCCTCCGATTCACAAGGTAGCGGCAATTCATGAATCGCCCCTACGCGACCTCCTGAACGAAATCCGCCAGCCGCTCGCCGATCATGATCGACGTCAAGTTGGTATTCGCCCGGCTCACCACCGGCATGATCGACGCGTCGCCGACCCAGAGATTCTGCATGCCGTGGACGCGCAGGCGCTGATCGACCACCGCCATTTTGTCGGATGCCGGACCCATTTTGCAGGTGCCGACGCCGTGGTGATAGCTGTCGTAGGTCTTGCGCGCGAACGCGCCCCAGTCTTCGCCGGGACCCGGCTGAATCAACGGGCCGTAGAATTCTTTGATCTCCGGCCGGCGCACCAGCTCGTCGATGAACTGCATGGATTCGACCATGGCTTTCAAATCTTCCGGGTGCTCGAGCATGCGCGAATCGATGCCCAGCTGATCGTGGGGATCGGCGCTCTGAAGAAAAACCCGGCCGCGGTTGCGCTGCTCGAGCAGATGCGACGAGATCGGCATCATGCGCTTGAGGCCGGTCACTTCCGTGGGCGGCCGCATGTTGATATGAAAATTCGCCGCCTCGCTGATCGGGTTTTTGCGGATGATCAGACGAAAGCGCGGCACCACCCAATCGACTTTGGATTCCTTCGGCCCCTCGTAGGTCATGAAGACCACCGGGTGGTCCTGATAATTCTCGCCGATGCCGTTGAGCTCGTGCACGATTGGGATGCCGAATTTTTTGAGCTCCGCCGACGGTCCGATGCCCGAGAGCATGAGGATCTGCGGCGAGCCGTAGACGCCGGAAGTGATCAGGATCTGCCCGCCGAGCGCCGTGTGCATCTCATCGTCGCGCTCGTAGTTGACCCCTTCGGCTTTCTTTCCCGAAAGCTTCAGCGAATGAACCTGAGCGCGATCGACGATCGTCAAATTCTTGCGCCCGCGCGCCTGATTCAGGTAAGCGACCACCGTCGATTGCCGCTTGCCGTCTTTGATGTTGTACGGCGACGCGCACACGCCGTAGGGTTCCGGCACGTTGAGATCGGGACATTTCGGCAGTCCCATCGCGTAGGCGGCGTTGAGAAACGCCTTCACCGGCGGCGCCGCGTCGGCTTCCATGTCGAGGGTGAAATTGCGCTTGACGTAGAGCGGACCGTCCTTACCGTGAATCGGGCTGTCGGGATAGTCCTGATCCGACTCGATCTTTTTCATGAACGGCAGACAGCGCTCGTAGGTCCAGTCGGGATTGCCCGCCGCAACCCATTGATCGAGATCATAGCGCTGCGGCCTCAGCACCGACATGACGTTGACCGACGAGCCGCCGCCCATGATCCGGCCGGCGAGCGCGTAATACGTGCTGCCGTCGAGATGGCGCTGGGTCGGAAACATCGCGACGAAGTCGGATTCCAGCAAAAGCCGCGTTTGCTTGGACGCGTCGGCGACCAGCTCGGGCAGCGGCTGCGGATCGGGTCCGGCTTCGAGCAGCAGCACTTTACGGTTCGGATCTTCGCTGAGCCGCGTCGCCGCCACGCAGCCCGCCGAGCCGCCGCCTACGATAATTACGTCATACTTTTCATCCGCCATTTCGTCTCCCTGTCTTCTCTCTGCCCCGGCGAAGGAAAACTTCGTGCCCTTTGTGTCTTCGCGGTGAGCTGGTTTTACTCGGATTTACTAAACTCAGGCCATCTCGCCAAGTCCCTTGTGCAGCCGCCTGGTAAACTCCTGGAGAATCAACGTCGCCGTTGCGCGCAGCACCATGTCGCCGAGAATGCCGAGCCGGCCTTTGATCTTCACGTCGGCCTTGTAGTCCATCTGCGATTTCGTATCCGAGACTTTGCGCAAATCGACGACCATGTCCGCGTTGACCGTGCTCCTGGTCACCGTGTCCGTCCCTTCCGTCCGCACCACCATCTGCTCCGGCGGCCGGCTTTCGAGAATCGTCGAGCGAAAATTGAATTTTCCCGAGATCGGCCCCACGTTGGCCGAAATAACGCCGTCGAAAGTCCTGTCGTCGATCTGCCTGACCTCGTCGATACCCGGCAGGCAGGTGGAAAACTTGTTGATGTCGATCAAAAAGTCCCAGGCTTTTTCCGCCGGGACGTCAAGATCGATCTTACCGTCGAGAATCATCGCAACCGTGCTCCACAATGAATTTAGCGGCGATATTATGTGAGACAACGGCCGGTGACAAGAGCGCTCGAAGATGCATGGCGTCCCCTGCCACTGTCAACGCCGTTCACACTCGTGTTCCCGCCGGTTGACAGTGGCCGCAGCGGGGAAAACTTCGGGCGGGCGACGGAACCTTGCAAAAAAGGGTTCTTACAAAACCAGATCCCCAGGCTGTTTGTTGGCACCGATGCTGCTTTAGCAGGTTTTTTCCTCTTTAGTTCGATCGTACGCGGCGGCTGTCATCATCATCGCGGCCATGCGTGCGCCCATCATAGGCCGCCACGGGACGGGAGGGGGTCGTGCGAGGCAATCCTTTTCTTTACTGCCGCAGATGCGGCGAGGCGCATCGCCTCAGCGACTTCGACCGGGCGCCGACCTATCATTTCAACGGCGCCGAGGTTGTCGAAGAAGCCGCGGACGACCGCCAGCGGTTCATCGAGCGGCACGCCGCGCACGGCATCGTGGAGCTCGTCGCAGTGTCGGACCCGAGAACACGCGGCCGGGCGACCAACCCCATGGCGGCTCGCGAGATCGAAGTCTCGGACGGAAAGTCCGGGTTTGTATTGCGCGGGCGGCGCAAAACCATCCACGAGCCGATCGTCTACCGGTCCCTGCCGCAGCAGCTCAAGCTCTGGGAGGAGCTTTAAGCCCAACCTCCGCCTGACGCGATTTTCCTGCGCTGATCGGCGTTCAATCGCGGATCTCGTGCTCGCGCTGATTGACGATGATTCTGCCGGACACGGGCATGCGCTTGCGCATGGAATTGACCGTGTGGCAGCCCCGGTCCGCGGCCTGGGCCACTTTGATAATGGCGTCGAGCGCAGACGGGCTCTGAATCTTGAAAATATAGCGGATGCCCTGCGCCGCGGCGGAGAAATCTTTGATCGGGAATTTGCCGCTCAAGTCGTAGGTCATGCGCAGGTCCATCTCGAGGTCGTCGAGCGCTACCTCCGCTTTGCCCGCCAGTCGTTTGAACTGGCTGAACATGCAGAAGCCGATGGATGCGATGAAGTATTGCAGCGGCGAAGGCCGCTTGCCGGCCTGTTTTTTGAAATTCTCGTCGTCGCAGTAAACCGTGTAGTCTTCCGGCTGGGCCAGCTTGACCAGATCTTCGTTCAGGCGAATGATCGCGCGCTGCTGCAGGAGATAGCCGTCGCCTTCCGACGGCCGCTCCCGCTCTTCTTCATAGACGACCCGAAATTTTCCGAGATCGATGGTTCCCGGAAGCGCGGCCATGCCATCACTTGGCGCCGTGCAGCGCCTGGTAAATTTTTTCCGCGGTGATCGGCAGACTCTTGATGCGCACGCCGCAGGCGTCTTCCACCGCGTTGGCGATGGCCGCCGCCGTCGGGATATTGCCGGTCTCGCCGATCGGCATGCTGTCGTAGGGCCCGGCGCCGTGGGGTTGCTGGATCACCGAGCCGCCGAACGCCGGCACGTCTCTGATCGTCGGAATTTTGTATTCGCCGAAATGAGTCGTGGCGACTTTGCCGTCGTTGATGATCACTTCTTCCATCAGCGAGTAGCCGATGCCGGTCATGCTCGCGCCCTCGATCTGCCCCTGATGCATCAGCGGATTGAGAACGGTGCCGGTGTTGTGGGTGGAGGTGAATTTCTTGAGCTCCACCCGGCCGGTTTCCGGGTCCACTTCCACTTCCGCCACCTGGACGCACATGGAGGCGGCGTGAATCTTGGCGTTGTTGTTGAACGTCGCCTCGACTTGGATCGGGCCGCCGTGGGCCTTGACGATCTCGCCGTAGGTCAGGCGCCGCTCCATGCGCGGGTGCAGCGCCGCGCCTTTGGCGAGCGTGATCTCGTTGGGCGCCACGCCCATCTGATTCGCCGCCGCCTGCTTGATCGCTTCCGCCGCTTTGATCGCCGCTTCATACCCCGCGCTGCCGTAAACGCGCGTCGCGCGGCTGCCGCCCACGCCGGTGTCCTTGACGCCGTTTTGAGTGTCGAGCTGCCGGACTTTGATCTGGCTCAGCGGAATTTTCAGCTCCTCCGCGACGATCTCGCTCAACACCGTGTAGGTGCCGGCGCCTTGATCGGCCATGGCCGAGGAGATCGTCGCCACGCCCTTTTCATCGAGCGAGATCGCCACCGTGCCGATGCCGCCCGACGGCGTCCACTGCACCAGCGCGATGCCGCGGCCGACGTTTTTCGGCTTGGGTTTCTGGTAGCCCGAATCTTCCAGCGCCTTTTTCAGCGTCTCGTCGGTCTTGATGTAGCTGTACTCTTCGCCGGTGGGATCGATGTCGCCGTCGTGCATGAAATTCTTCTGGCGCAACTTGATCGGATCCATGCCGAGCCGCTTCGCCACCAGATCCATCTGGCTCTCGTTGGCGAAAAATCCCTGGGGATCGCCCGGCGAGCGCATGTGGCCGCAGGGAATTTTGTTGGTGTAAACCATGTGCTCTTCGATGAACACGTGGGGAATGTTGTAAGGCCCGGCGGAAAGATGCGGACCGTTGAGAAACGCGTTGGGCTTGAACGCGCCGTAGGCGCCGCTGTCGAAAATAAAACTCATGCGGTGCGCCACCAGCGTGCCGTCTTTTTTGACCCCGGTCTTGACGTGAATCACCGAGGCGTGGCGCGGATTGCCGGCGGCAAATTCCTCCTCGTAATCCATCACCAGCTTGACCGGCCGCCCGGCTTTTTTCGACAACAGATAGACCACGGCCAGATCCATGAAATCGCCCTTGCCGCCGAAATCGCCGCCGATGTAGACCGGATTGAAGTTGAGTTTTTCCTGCGCCAGCTTGAGCGCGTTGGCGACCTGCTCGCGCACGCCGTAGGGCACCTTGCTGCACGACCAGAACTCGGCCGAGCCGTCGGGCGCCGTGCTGACAACGCACGAGTGCGGCTCGATATAGCTGTGGTGCACCACCGGCGTGGTGAAGGTATTCTCCACGATAACGTCGGCCTGGCGAAAACCCGTTTCCACGTCGCCCTTGCCCCAGGTGACGTAAACAAAATCGTTGGTCGGCTCTTTGAGCGGTTTGGGCAGGCCTTTGTAATTCATCACGTCGGGATGAATCAGCTTCGCGCCCGGCTTGAGCGCTTCGACCGGATCGAGCAGCGGCTCGGTTTCCTCGTATTCGACCTCGATCAGGTTCAGCGCTTCCTCGGCGATCTCTTCGCTGTCGGCCGCGACCGCAGCGACTTTCTCGCCGATAAACCGCACTTCGCCGTCGGCGAGGATCGGCATGTCGTAGACGCGCCGGCCGATTTTGAGCCCGGTGCAGTCGGCGCCGGTGAGGACCGCGTGCACACCGGGCAGCGCCTCGGCCCGGCTCGCGTCGATCTTCTTGATTTTTCCCGAGGCGATCGGGCTGCGCAGCAATTTCCCCCAAACCATGCCCGGCACGGCGATGTCCACCGCATACTTCGCCTGCCCGCTGACCTTGAGCTCGCCCTCCACCCGCGGCGTTGGATTGCCGACCACCTGTTTCGAAGATGCCATTGAAAGACCCTCCTGATGCCCTCGCATTACCGCCGGATTTATGGTTTACGAAGTGTTTCGCTTCGAAAATCACGCGAAGCGAGCAAGAAGCTGGCTCCCCGGGAGGGACTCGAACCCCCGACCAATTGGTTAACAGCCAACTGCTCTACCGACTGAGCTACCGGGGAAATAGTTTTACGGACAGACCAGTCTTCTAGCATACGCGGGAAACGAATTCCACATTAGCCAAGATTCAGGCGCCTTAATTCCTCCAGCATTTTCTCCTGATGAGTCGCAGCCCAGTAAATCCGTCCGCACCCCGGACATCCGGCAAATCTTTCCTGGCTCGCGAACACATACGGCGGGACCAACGATTTCACAGCTTGCTTGTCCCTGGGCTCGAGGACGGCGTTGCACTCCAGGCACCTGGAAAAGGTTCGCTCAACCAATTTCAAACCGCACGCTCCGACCACCTGGCGCAGCTGCTCGCGGTAATCGTCGCTCTCGATGAACAGCAGCGGCGGCGGCTGCTTTTGCTTCAAGCTGCGATCGCGCGTGAGAATCAGGCGATTTTCTGCGCGCGCGGCGCGGATCAAGCCCCAGCCGGTGAGATGTCGGCCGTAAATCACGTCCTGCCCGATGACCCGCAGCCACTTCGCCAGCCTGCCGAGCATAAAATCCGCCGCGAAGCCGCCCGGAGGCACCCGCACCGGTTCCCAGGTCCGATCGGTATTTTTAATTTTTACTTTTGAATTTTTAATTGAACGCCTCTGTCCAAGCCATTACCATATACGCTCTACCGCATGAAGTTATCCATCGCCACCGCCATCGTGCTTTTCTGGGGCGTGATGAACGTGCTGTTCATCCAGCGCCAGATCGGCGCGCCGCCCGCGGCGCTCGCCATTCGCGGCACGGAAAAGATCACCGAGCCCATGGAAGAATGGTGGGGCGTGTTTTACCGCGGTGAGAAAATCGGCTACGCGACTCAAACCATCGAGCCCCAAACCTCGGGCTACCGCCTGCGCGACCGCTCGCTGTTGAACCTCAACCTGCTCGGCGCCGTTCAGCCCGCCGCCACCGAGCTCGAGATGGAAACCAACGAGGATTGGATTCTGAAAAATTTCGCCTTCGAGCTCCGTTCCAAAGAGATCCGCTTCGGCGCGCGCGGCCAGGTCAAGGACCGCGCCCTGGCGCTGGAAATCGATTCCGCCGGCCACCGCTCGCGGCGCGATCTGACGCTGACTCAGGCGCCCTACCTGCTCGCCGCCTTGAAGCCCTACGTCGTGACCCAGCAACTGGAAACCGGCAAGAAGTTTCTCTTCAACACTTTCGATCCCTCGACGCTCTCGCAGCAGGTGACGTCGGTCGTCATCGAGGGCCGCGAGCAAATCCGCATCGGCGGGCGGCTCGAGCCGGCGATCCGAATGCGCCAGAGCTTTCGCGGCATCTCGGTGGTCTCCTGGGTCGACGGCCTGGGGCGCACGCTGAAGGAAGAATCGCCGGCCGGACTGTCGCTGCTCCGCCAGGAGCCCCAGGAAGCGAAAAATCTGCCGGCCGGCGCCGTGGCGCTGGACATGATCGCGCAAACCGCGATCCCGGCGACCCTGCCCAATGCAGATCCTCAGACAAGCGCGGCCAGCCGCTTTAGACTGAGCGGCGTGAACCTGGCGAATTTTTCTCTCGACGGCGGGCGCCAGCGGCGCGACGGCGACCGGATCGAGATTCGCCGCGAGGACCTGCGGCATCTGAGCGCGGCGAAAATCCCGGTGCGCGAAGCGCGCCTGGCATCGTATCTTCAACCGACGCCGTTTCTGCAGGCGGATCATCCGGCCATCGCGGCGCTCGCGCGCAAGATCGTCGGCGGCGAGACCGACGCTTACAAAGCCGCGGCCAAAATCAAAGACTGGGTGTATCGGGAGATTGCCAAGGAACCCACGGTCAGCATCCCGAGCGCGCTGGAGGTTTTGCAGACGCGCAAAGGCGACTGCAACGAGCACACGGTTTTGTTCAATGCCCTGGCGCGCGCGGCGGGCATTCCGGCCAAAACCGTGGTCGGCGTCGTCTATCTGCGCGGCGCGTTTTATTACCACGCCTGGTCGGAAGTCTGGCTCGGCGACTGGGTGACGCTCGACTCCACCCTCGACCAATTTCCCGCCGACGTCACCCACATCAAGTTTCTCGAAGGCGAGATCGACCGCCAGATCGATCTGCTGCAACTGATCGGCCATCTCAAAATCGAAGCCCTTCCATTTTAGATTTTCGAATTTCGATTGGGGAGGGGACAGCCTGGGTGTATTGAATCTAAAATCCAAAATCGAAAATCCGAAAATGTCATGATCGAGCTCATCCATCTTACCAAACGCTACGGCCGGCTCGCCGCCGTCGACGATCTCGACCTGGTCGTGCCGGCGGGTGAAATCTTCGGCTTTCTCGGCCCCAACGGCGCCGGCAAAACGACGACGATCCGGGTGATGATGGGCATCTTGAAGGCAACCTCGGGCCGGGTCTTGCTCGGCGGCCACGATGTGGTGAGCGCGGCGCAACGGGCCAAAGCGATCGCCGGCTTCATTCCCGACCGTCCGTTCATTTATGAAAAGCTCAGCGGCCGCGAATTTCTCGAGTTCGTCGGCAAGCTCCACCGCGTCGAAGCCGCGCGGCTGGCGGCGCGCATCGCCGAATTGCTCGAACAACTCGAGCTGAGCGCCTGGCGGGACGAGCTGGTGGAAAGCTATTCCCACGGCATGAAGCAGCGGCTCGTGGTCTGCGCCGCGCTGCTCCATGAACCGCGCATCCTGGTAGTGGACGAGCCGATGGTGGGCATGGATCCGCGCGGCGCGCGCACGCTCAAGGATCTTTTCTGCGCTCTGGCGCGCAGCGGCACGACGATTTTTCTTTCCACCCACAGCATCGGCGTCGCCGAAGAAATCTGCCACCGCATCGGCATCATCCAGAAAGGCAAGCTCATCGCCTGCGGCGCCATGGACGAGCTGCGCAGCCAGGCTTCCGGCCACGCCGGCAACCTGGAAAGCGTGTTTCTCGAATTGACCCGGGACCAGGCCGGCGCGAACAGCGCGCGGGAATGACCATGTCCTCCGTCGCCCTGCTGCTTTCCCCGCTCTGGCTCTCGTGGAAAAATTCTTTCGCGCGCGGCGCCGGCTCCTGGACGCGCCGGCTCCTGCTCGCCGCGCTGGCGCTGGGCTTTTGGACCGGCACCTATCTGGTCATCCGGCGGGTGCTGCGCTATTTCGAGACGGTTTACGATCTCGGTCCGGCGCTGGCGTACCAACTGCTGCTGATCATTCTGCTGACTTTCTTATCGCTGCTTTTGTTCAGCAACCTGGTGGCGGCGCTTTCGACCTACTTTCTCGCGCGCGATCTCGATCTTATCCACGCCGCGCCGCTTTCGCGCGACGGTTTTTTCTTCGCCCGGCTGATTCAAACCGCGGTCAATTCCTCCTGGATGGTGCTGTTTTTTAGCCTGCCGATTTTCGCCGCCTACGGCGCGGTTTTCGGCGGCGGCTGGAGGCTGTATCTGTGGGTCGCGCTGATCCTGCCGCTGTTTCTGATCATCCCCGCCGCGCTCGGCGCCGTAGCCACGCACCTGCTGGTTTATTTTTTGCCGGCCAAGCGCATTCGCGATGTGCTCTTGTTCATCGGTCTGATCGCCTTCGTCGTGATCTATCTGCTCTTTCGTTTCTCTCAGCCCGAGCGGCTGGTGCAGCCCGAGGCCTTCGGCAATTTCATGCAGTTCCTGAGCGCCATGGAAGCGCCGTCTTCGCCTTATCTGCCGAGCAGCTGGTCGGCGGAAATTCTCGCCGGCAGCCTGTTCCAGCGGCAAACCGAGCAGGGATTTTTTTTCGCGCTGCTGTCGAGCTACGCGCTTTTTTTGCCGCTTGCCGCCGGCTGGATTTCCGGCGCGGTTTATTTCGACGGCTGGTCCAAGGCCCAGGAGTCGCGCCAGGGACGGCGCAAGCTCGCCTGGCTCGATCGGCTGCTCGACGGCGCCACGGTTCTCTTTCCGCAGACCGCCCGCGCGATCATGATCAAGGACATCAAAACCTTCCTGCGCGACACCACCCAGTGGTCGCAGCTTTTTCTTCTCGGCGCGCTGATCCTGGTCTATCTCTATAATTTCAAAGTGCTGCCGCTCGACCGCTCGCCCATGCCCGCGGGCACGCTGCGCACCCTGGTTTCCTTCGCCAATCTTGCGCTCGCGGGTTTTGTCCTGAGCGCGGTCGCCGTGCGCTTCGCGTTTCCGGCGATCAGCCTCGAAGGCGAGGCCTTCTGGATCATGCAGAGCGCGCCGATTTCTCTCCGCGCTCTTCTGTGGAGCAAGTTCTGGCTGAACGTCGCGCCGCTGCTCGCGCTCGGCGAGCTGCTGGTTTTTTTCAGCAATCTTCTGCTGCGCGTGCCGGACTGGATGATGGCGCTTTCGCTGCTCACGGTTGGTCTGATGACCTTCGGCATCGCCGCCATCAACGTCGGGCTGGGCGCGCTCTATCCGAATTTCCACTACGACAACGCGGCGGAAATCCCCACCAGCTTCGGCGGCGCGGTGTCGATGATCGCGAGCGTGGTTTTCATCGCGCTGAGCGTGGCGATCGAAGCCTGGCCGATCTATCAGCTGGCCATGGCCTCCTTGCGGCCCGGACGGGTTTTAGCGCCGCCGGCGGCGTTGATCGCGCCATCGCTGGCGGCGATTGCGCTCCTCACTGCGGCGGTGGTAACGGTGTCCCTGCGGCTCGGCATTGCCCGACTGGAAAAGCTCAAAGACTGAACGCCGGCCGCGGAGGTTTTTGGTGGAGCTGATTCACACGGTTTACCAGCCGCAAGGCGACGGCCCGTTCCCGACAATTCTCACGCTCCACGGCCGCGGCGCCAACGCGTTCGATCTGCTCGGTCTCGCGCCCTATCTCTGCGCCGGAAAATTTCTGCTGCTTTGCCCCCAGGGCCCATGGGAAACCCCCATCGGCCCGCAAGCCGTCGGCTACGCCTGGTATCCGATGAGCATGGGCGGCCCGCCGGACGTCGACGCGATTTTGACCTCGCGAAAAAAACTCCGGGCGTTTCTCGACGAGAGCCTGGAGCGCTATCCGATCGACGCAAAAAAGCTTGTCGCGCTGGGGTTCAGCCAGGGCGGCGTGATGGCGTACAGCCTGGCGCTGGCCGATCCCGAGCGCTTCGCCGCGCTCGCGGTGCTGAGCAGCTGGCTGCCCGGGGAATTGGTGCCGCGATTGAACATCGCCGCAACGGTGGCGTCGCTGCCGGCGCTCGTGCAGCACGGCGCGCAGGACCCGATGATCGAAATTGCGCGCGCGCGAAGCTCCGTCGAAACGCTGCGCGGGCTCAAGGTGCCGCTGACTTTTCGCGAGTACGAGATGGGCCACGAAATCCGGCCGCAAAGCCTCGCGGATCTATCGGCCTGGCTGGAGGAAAAAGTTTTGGCGCCGATCGTTCTGGCCGGCTAAATCATCGGCTTGGAGGAAACATGAAGATCACCATCGACCGAACCAAGTGCGAAGGCTATGCCAAATGTGTCCAGGCCGCGCCCAAAGTCTTCAAGCTCGACGCCAAGATGATCGCCGAGGTCATCGACCCCAGAGCCGAAGCCGACGACAAACTCGTCCTGGTGGCCAAACTCTGTCCGACCAAGGCGATCCTTCTCGAAGATGAAGGAACCGGAAAGAAAATTTTTCCGCTGGAGTGATGGAGGGTCCGCGATTTCGCGAGTCTCCTCCGAAACTCGCGACCCCGAGACCCGGAACAAAGCGCTACGGCAACTCAGCCAACAGCCGGCCGTAGCCTTTTTGCGGCTGGCGCACGCGCAGCCGTTTCTGAATCTCCCAACATTGAGTCACGCCCGGATGAATCACCGGCACGCCGAGGTCCTGCTCCAGCGGCTCGATGATGTCGAGAATGCGCAGCTTGCCGCCCTGAAAATAAATCCCGTCGGCAGCGCGATGGCGCAGGAATAAATTTCGCGCCTGGTGGTAAATATCCCTGGACGAGAGCCGACCCACTTCTTCCCAGGGACCGGGAAGCTTTTCCAACCCCAGCACATGGAACCCCGCATCGGTGAAATAACGGGCGACGATGCCGGTATCGTCGAAGTCATAGCCGATGCCGACGAATTTCCTGATGCCCAGGGATTTCATCGCCGCGACCTGATTCGTGCCCGAAGTAAAAATCGGAATGCCGAAGCGTTTTTCCCACTTGGCGATGATCTCGGCTTCACCTCGGTAGCCAAGCAACATGAAGGGCGGCGTCCCCGCCGGGTGGATCAGATCGACCTGATCGTCGGCCAATTCGGCGATCTTGGCTTCGTACGCGGGGATGGCGGATTGGAATTCTTCGATTTTCCCATGCCGGACATTATTGAAGAGCGGGATCACCCCGATCCCATCCGGCAGCATTTTGATCAGTTCCACCAACGAGCCCGACCCTTTGGTCGGCTTGATGATGCCGACCATCCCGCGCCAGCAATCGTAGGCCACCGTTATCTCGTCCTTTCGCCGATCGAGACGTCTGCCTGGGCCGATAACGGCCGGCTCCTACTTCCCGCCGCGGGCGTCCCTGACGGTTTGCAGGTCCTCCAAACACCCCGCGCACATGTAGGCGGCATGGGGCAAAAAAATCAGCTCGTCGCTTTCGCGCTCCTCCATGCAGATGCCGCAGAGGCGGTGGTCGGTCGATCCGCTCCTGGGCCCGTCGGTCGGCGCTTCCTGCAAAACAATACTGTTACAGAGATCGACGCACTCGTCGCAGATATAGACGGACGGTCCGGCGATGAGCTTGCGCGCTTCGTGCTGCTTCTTACCGCAAAAGGAGCAGCATGCTTCGCTATCTTCCTCGAAGCGCGGCACATGCGCCTCCCACTTTTCACCCATCGCTCGTTTCAAAGTTTCTTCGAGCGCCATGCCGATCTGCAGTAGCTGCTGGGCGATCTCCCCTCGTTTCGGCGGACTTTTAGACTCGATAAAGTTTTGCGCCGCCGACTGAAATCGCCGCAGCGCCGCGCCGTATTTCTGCTCGCTCACCAGATCGGCGCATTCGACGAAACCGAATTTTGACGGAGCCTTGGCCATGAGATTCTCCTGGCTTTAAAACCGCGGCGCAGTGCAACCCTGACGGGTGGAGTCGGCGGCATCGAGCGGGGCATGAGATTCTACACCTGCTGCACTTCCAGATAGAGCAGGCTGTGGTCCGAAAAATCTTTGATCCACTGATCTTTGGCCGCGGCATCCGGCGCGTTGGTCCAGCCGCGCACATCGACTTCGGCCTGGCTGCCGTCGGGGCGGGAAAACAGCGTGAACTTCAGGTGCTTCGACGCGTAGACGTGGTCGAGACTGCTGTCGGGGATCGACGAGCCGGAGCCGTTGGACCAGGAAGCGTCGTGCGTCTTGGCGAGCCGGCGCATGTCGTAGAATTGCGACGCCCGCAGATCCCATTTTTTCAGCTCGGTCAGCGGGTCGATGGCTTTCTGATACGGGTAATCCAGACCCATCGTGTTGAGATCGCCGAGAAATAGATAATTCGCTTTGCCGCCCGCCGCCGCGTCGAGGGTCTTGCTGAACTTGATCGCGCGGATCGCCATGTCGTCGCGCAGGCCGAACCCGCGCGGCTCGTTGCTGCTGGCGAGATGAAGAAACAGCACGCAGTAGCCCTTGCCGGCGACGGTCACCGTGGCCAGCAGGCCGGGCCGCATCGACGTGGTGCCGGACTTGAACTCGAGCTTCTGCGTGAGAAACGCCGAGAGCGAGGAGCGCACGCCGACCAAAATTTCCTGGGTCTCTTCGCCTTCGGTGATCTGAAATGTATAGCCGGGAAATTTGGCGGTGACCGCCGCAAAGATTTCCTTGCTCTCGACTTCGTAGAGCGCCAGCATGTCGGGATTCTGCGCTGCGACGAAGCCGATCACCCGATCGATGCGGGTCTTGTCCTGCTTGAAGTGCTCGACGTTCCAGGAAGCGATCGAAAAGGCCTTGGGCATGAAATCTCCTCTCGTGCGCAACGATCCCGAAGGGCGGCCGGCGGGCGAAAATCAGAGCATCACCGTGCCGCCATTGATATTGTACGACTGGCCGGTGATGTAGCTCGCCGCGTCGCTGGCGAGAAAGAGAATCGGCCCGGCGATGTCCTCCGGCTCGAGCACCTGGCCGAGCGGCGTGGCGCGGAGCCGCGCCATGGTTTCTTCCTCCGAGCGATGGCGCCGCGGCATGTCGGTGTTGGCCGAGCCGGGGCAGATCGCGTTCACGGTGATGCCGTCGGGCCCGAGCTCGCGCGCCAGCGCTTTGACGAAGCCCACGATCGCCGCCTTCGACGCCGCGTAATCGGCGAACTCGCGCCCGCCGGTGTTGGCGATCGACGAAGCGATGCTGAGGATGCGGCCGCTCTTTTGCCGGCGCATGGCGGGCACGAAGGCGCGGGCGCAGAGAAAGTTGCCGCCCAGATTGACGTTCAATGTGCGGTCCCAGTCTGCTTCGGTTTTGCGGATCACCGGCGCCTTGAGATAAACGCCGGCGTCGTTGACAAGGATATCGACCCGGCCGAAGCGTTCGAAACTCCTGTCCGCTAAATTTTGCACGGATTTCTCGTCGGAGACATCGACCGCGACGGCGATCGCCTCGGCGCCGAGCGCGCGCGCTTCGCCGGCGACGGCTTCGGCCTTCCCTTCCTGCAGGTCAGCGACAACCAGTTTCGCTCCCTCGCGCGCCATGCCGAGCGCGATCGCCCGCCCGATGCCCTGCGCGCCGCCGGTGATCACCGCGATTTTACCTGCCAGTCGCGCCATCGTTTCGTTTCCTTCGCAATTCTGCTCCGGCGAATTCGGGGGCGACCGCCGGTCATCCCTATAGTTGTCTTACAGCAATCCGCCGTTGCAGTGAAAGAGCTGTCCGGTGATCGCCGCGCTTTCCGGCGTCGTCAGAAAATAATACAGCTCGGCGAGATCCTCCGGCCGGCCGGTGCGTCCGAGCGGGATCGCCGCATACCAGCGCTGGCGCCGCGCCTCCGGGGTTTCTTTTTCCATCACGCGCGGCGTGTCGGTCGGGCCGGGCGCCACCGTGTTGACGCGAATGCCGTCGGCGGCCAATTCCAGAGCCAGGCTTTTGGTGAAGGCGATGATGCCGGCCTTCGCCGCCGCGTACGGCGCGCGCAACGCCGAGCCGGTGACGCCGTAGTTCGACGCGGTGTTGAGAATGCGCCCGCCTTTTTGCCGCTGCATGACCGGCGCGGTCTCGCGGCACATCAAAAACGTGCCCTTCAAATTCGTATCGATCACGCGCTTCCACTCGGCCCAGGTGAACTCCTCGATCCGCTTGGTGTAAAAACTTCCCCCCGCGATGTTGGCGAGCACGTCGATGCGGCCAAAGCGCTGCAGCGCCTGCTCGAGTGCCGCTTTCACTTGAGCCGCCCGGGTCACATCGAGCGCGATCGCGGCCGCCCGGCCGCCGCCCTGCTCGATCTCCGCGCCCACCTGCTCCGCCGCGTCGCCCTCGCAGTCCGCCACCACCACGCTCATGCCCGCCGCCGCGAAGCGATGCGCCACCGCGCGGCCGATGCCGTTTCCGCCGCCCGTGATCAGCGCCACGGCGCTCACAGCCGGCGCTCCTCCGCAGCGGCGCGATAAATTTCCTCGATTTCTTTTCGATAGCGCTCGGCGGCGGCCTTGCGGTCGACTTTGACCTTCTGAAAAGCGTTGACGCTGCGCACTTCGGGTGGAAAGTCGTCCGGCATCACGACAAATTTTTGAATTTTCTCGAAATGCTCGAGGCGCCCGTTGAGGGCTTCGATGCGCCGCTCCAGCGCGGCGCGCGTTTGCGCCTCGGTCAACGCGGAGAGCGCGCAGCCGAGGGCTTCGGCGATGCGCGCGCGCTCGGGCACCACCAGCGCGGCGATGAACGGGCGGTGATCGCCGAGCAGCACCGCCTGGCGGATCAACGGATCGCTTTCGAGCTGCAGCTCGATGACCGCGGGATAGATGTTCGAGCCCTCGGCGCAGTAAAAAACGTCCTTCTTGCGCCCGATGATGCGCAGCGAGCCGTCATTTTCCAGCGCGCCGAGGTCGCCGGTGTGATACCAGCCGTCGGGATCGAACACTTCGCGCGTCGCCTCGGGGTTTTGAAAATAGCCGGGCGAAACCGTCGGGCCGCGCACCAGGATTTCCCCGTCCTCGGCGATGCGCACCTGCACGTTGGGAAACGGCTTGCCGAGATTGCCCGGACGATTCTCGCCGATGCCGCAGAGGGTCACGCCGCCGCATTCGGTGGAGCCGTAGGCGCCGATCAGCGGAATGCCGATCAGCTCGAAGAACCGCATGATCCGCGCCGGCATGGCCGCGCCGCTGTAGGAAATATATTTCACCCGCCCGCCGAGGGCCCGGCGCGCGGCATTTTTGAGATCGGCCTGGAGCTCGGCGAATTGTTCGCGCTCGGCGGGATCGAGCCCCGCCGCGCTGCTCTTCTGATCGAGCGCTTCGAGTATTTCCCAGCGCCGGAGGTTGTCGCCGCGGTCGAGGATGCCGTTCCAGATGCGCTGCATGACCCGCGGCACCAGCGCCATCGCGGTGCCCGCCAGCGACTCGATGACCTTCAGATCGACGTCGAGCTCCGTCGCCTTGATAATCGCCGTGGTCCGGCCGGTGACCGCGCTTTTGAGAAAACCGAAACGGCCGAGCAGATGGTTGAGGCTGAGCACGATGACGAACAGATCGTCGGGCCGGCTCACCACGATCTCCCCGCCGTTGGTGATGTTCGAGAGCAGGTTGTCCTGGGTGCGCATCACGCCTTTGGGCTCGCCGGTCGACCCCGACGTGTACATGATCGTCGCCAGATCGTCGGCATGGATCGATTCGAGGACGGCGTCGAGCCGCGCGGCCTCGCCGCCGCGGCCCCGGTCGATGAGATCGTCGAAGCCGAGCGCGCGCGGCAACCGGCTGCGGCTTTGCGACATGATGAAAATATGCGACAGCGCCGGCAGCTGGCCCTGCAAGTTGAGCAGGCGGCCGGCGCCGATCTCGTCATCGACGAAGGCGGCGCGGCAGCGCGCGTGCTGCAGCACTTTCGCCAGCAGGCCGTCGGAGCAAGCCGGCGCGATGATGACGTTGGGGAATCCGCCCGCGAGGGTCGCCAGGTCGGCGCAGGCGCGCTGAAAGCTGTTTTCGCCGACGATCGCGACCGCTTCGCCCGGCGCCAGGCCGAGGCCGCACAGCGCCAGGATGAAACTGCGCACCATGGCGCCGAAGTCGCGCCAGGAAATTTCCTCGAAGCCGGCGTCCTTTTGCAGCCGGATGAACGTCTGCGCGCCCAGCTCCTCGACCCGCTGAAAGAAAATCTGGCCGATGTGGCGCGCGCACGATGAGGAATGGCCTGGCAGACTTGCTTCGTTCATAACCGTTCGAAATAGGCGGGCTCGTACTTCGAGCGCGCCGGATCATCGATGCGCCTCAAGCCGGCGATCTCCCCGCGCCGGGCGTAGGCGTAAAGCAGCGCCTCGGCGGCGTCGTCGAGATGCGCCTGGAGGTATTTGCGCGCCGGGATCGCCACCCGCAGAAGATCGATGCCGCGCGCCGCCTGGCCGGGGGCCGGCGGCGGTCCTTTGGTCAGGCGAATGCCCGAGACGTGGTAGAGAAACGCGGCCAGGGCCTCGGCGGGAAACTCGGCCGCGCTCAGATGCGGCAGGAAAGCCTTGACGTCGATGAAAACCGCGTGGCCCGCGGCGGGCTTCACCAGCGGCACGCCGCCGTGCAACCGCCGCCAGAGATAGTTCACCTGGCGCACCCGGTCGGCGACGTAGGGCTCCGCGGCGAAAACCTCGCGCAGCGCGGTGGCCAAAAGATCCATGGCGCCGCCCGGCAGCTGAACGCCGTCGAGGAACGCCTGCATCGAAGCTTTTTGATAGGCGGCGCGGTCGCGGGTGAGAATCAGCCCGCCCGCCGGCACCAGGAAATCCTTGAGCGCGCTCAGAGTGCAGCCGTCGGCCAGCGCGCAGGTCTCGCGCACGATCTCGCCGAGCGCGCGGCTCTGGCAGCCGGGCTCGCGCTCTTTGATCAGATAGCTATTTTCGAGAATGCGGCAGGCGTCGAGAAAGACGGGAATCCCGTGCGCCGCCGCCAGCTCGCGCACGGCTTTCAAGTTGCCCAGCGAGACCGGATGCCCGCCGCAGGCGTTTACCCCCAGCTCGACGTAAATGCAGCTGAGCTTCTCGGCGCCTTCGTCGCGGATCAGTTTTTCCAGCTTGCCGACATCGACGTTGCCCTTGAACGGCTCGTCGGAGGCGAGATCGTAGGCCGCAGCGCCGATCACATCGATCACCTGGGCGCCGTTCATCTCGATGTGGATGCGCGTCGAGGGAAAAAGCATGTTGCCCGCGACCCGCGAGCCGGGCTTCACGTTGATTTTCGTCCAGATGCGCTCCGCCGAGCGTCCCTGCGTCGTCGGGACGAGGTAAGGAAAGCCGAAAACCGCTCGAACCTGCTCGGCCAGGCGCGCGTGGGCGCGGCTCGCCTCCGCAGCCAGGCCCATGCCCGGCTCGACGAACGGCGCCCCCGCGAGAGCGGACAATTGCCCGGTGCTGAGCGAGCTCACGCCGCTGTCGGTGCAAAGATCGAGGTAAACCGCGTCCTGGGGAAGCAGCTCGGTGTTGAAATGCGCCGCGCGCAGCGCGTCGAGACGCTCATCCAGCGTGGTCTGGCGCAGCGGCCGCACGACGGCGATCTCGTACGGCACCGAAAAAGTGACACCTTGCGAGCTGATACTCATGCCGGACCGGGTTTTCTACCCGGAACGAACGTTGGATAGCATGAATCGGCGGGATTGAAAATATGTTTCGCTAGGACGAGCCCTGCGCGCCCGGCGGGCGCTGCTGGCGCTGGCGCGCCGTGAGCATGGCGAGCGCGCGGTGCACCATCTTGCGCTCGGTGGCGAACTTGAGCTGCTTGATCGCCTGCTCGATGGGAAACCAGCGCGCGTCGTCGGCTTCGTGATCGTGATCACGCACATCGCCGCGCACGTAGCGCAGCAGATAAAAATGCACGCGCTTGTAGATGCGCACGAGCTCGCGGTCTTGGTTTTTATCGCGGTAGGAGTAGCCGATGTCGCCCAGCTTGCGGATGAGCTTGCCCTCCAGGCCGGTCTCCTCGCGCACCTCGCGCAGCGCCGCCTCCTCGACCCGCTCGCCTTCCTCGACGTGGCCCTTGGGCAGGCCCCAGCGGTTGCGCACGTGGATCAGCGCGACTTCGAAATCCTCGCCGGTCTTGCGGTAGATCACGCCGCCGGCGGAAAATTCCTTGACCGTGCGAATGCCGTCGTCTTTGGGCGGCGCCGCGACCTGCTCCTGGAGCCAGCTCAGATACGGCGCGCTGCCGGCCACAAGCGGCACGGCGACGATCTCGGGCACCTCGTAGCTGTGCAGCTCGCGCACCCGCTTCTCCAGCGCGCCAAAGCAATCTTTGCGCGTCTTGATGAGCAACAGCTCCTCATCGCTGCGCTCCACCTGTCCCTGCCAGCGGTAAACCGACCGCACGGATTGGATGCGATTCACGCAGGCCGCGAGCTTCTCCTCCACCAGCGCATGCGCCAGCCGGTCGGCTTCTTCCGCCGATCCGACGGTGACGTAGACCACGACAAATTCCATTTGAAAATAATCTTACAACCCGGTTTTATGGACAGTCAATCAACGCGGCAGGCAAGCGACCGTAAAAGATCGCGCCGTGCATCTATCGACCAATTTCATGCGCACCAAAGACGAAATCCGCAACCACGTCTGGCAACTTTTGCAAGAGGGCAAAGCCGCGCGCTTCCCCGGCGCCGTCGGCCGGATCCCGAACTTCGTCGGCGCCGAAGCCTGCGCCAAGCAATTGGCTGAGATGCCGTACTGGAAAACTGCGCAGGTGTTGAAAATCAATCCCGACTCGCCCCAGCGCGCGCTCCGGCAGCGCGCCCTGGCGGAAGGAAAAATCGTCTACATGGCGGTGCCGCGGCTTCGCAGTAACAAGCCGTTTATCGAGCTCGATCCGAAAAGGCTCGAATGCACGCCCTACGCCGCCTCGTCGATCAAAGGCGCAGCGGAGCACGGCCGGCCAGTGGCGCTGAGCGAAGTCAGAAAAGTCGATCTGGTGGTCTGCGGCTCGGTGGCCGTCAACCGCAAAGGAGCGCGCGCCGGCAAGGGCGGCGGCTACTCCGATCTGGAATTCGCCCTGCTCACCGAAGAGAAAAAAATCAGCCGCAGCACGCCGATCGTCACCTCGGTTCATCCCCTGCAAATCGTCGACGAAGAAATCCCCATGACCGAGCACGACATTCCGCTGAGCGCCATCGTCACGCCGGACAGGGTGATCGAGCTCAAATCCTCGTATGCCCGGCCCAAAGGGATTTACTGGCCGCTGCTTGATGAAGAGAAAATCGACCCGATTCCGGTCCTGAAAGCGCGTTCGCCAGAGCGCCGTTGAGCCGCCGCCGCGGATGCGTTCGGTTGAAGCTCCGGGATATCTATGTTAGCTAAATTCATTCGAGGAAAACGCAAATGTCAGAGGGAAATATCGACTTCGCCAAGGGCGCCGGCCTGGTGCCGGTGATCGTGCAGGACTATCAATCGCGCGAGGTGTTGATGGTCGCCTACATGAACGAGGAAGCGTGGGAAAAAACCAAGGAAACCGGCAAGGCGCATTATTACAGCCGCTCGCGCAAGGGGCCGTGGTTCAAAGGCGAGGAGTCGGGAAATTTTCAGGAAGTCAAAGACGCGTTCATCGACTGCGACAACGACACGATCCTGCTGCAGGTGCATCAGGTCGGCGGGGCGGCGTGTCACGAAGGCTACAAAAGCTGTTTTTTTCGCAAACGCGCCGGCAGCGACTGGAAGGTGATCGCCGAGCGCGTCTTCGACCCAAAAGCGGTCTACAAAAAATCGTCGTAACGATCCTTCAAACGGCCGGGGTTTAAGGTTCATGTCATCGAGTCCGGAATTGAAGCTCGGCATCCCGAAGGGAAGCCTCGAGGAAATGACCCTCGAGCTTTTCAAAAAGTCGGGATGGAAAATTTCCACCACCAGCCGGAGCTATTTTCCGTCCATCGACGATCCGTCGATCCGCTGCAGCCTGGCGCGGCCGCAGGAGATGTCGCGCTACGTCGAGATGGGCACCCTCGACGTGGCGATCACCGGCAAGGACTGGACCATCGAAAACGCCTCGGACGTGCACGTGGTCTGCGAAATGGTTTATTCGAAAACCAGCTTCCGTCCGACCCGCTGGGTGCTCGCGGTGCCGCAGGACTCTCCGATCCAGAAGATCGAAGATCTCAAAGGCAAGCGCATCTCCTCGGAGATGGTGAATTTCACCAAGCGCTACTTTGCCGAGCGCAACATTCCGATCACGGTGGAATTTTCCTGGGGCGCCACCGAAGCCAAAGCCGCGGAGGGGCTGGTCGATGCGATCGTCGAAGTGACCGAGACCGGCAGCACGATCCGCGCCCACGGCTTGAAGATCATCCACGAGCTGATGGAGTCCTGCCCGCAGCTGATCGCCAACAAAGAGGCCTGGCGGGATCCGTGGAAGAAAGCCAAGATCGAGCAGATTAAACTGTTGCTGCTGGGCGCGCTTTCCGCGGAGAACAAAGTCGGGATCAAGCTCAACGTGCCGGAAGACGGTCTGCAGAAGGTCGTCGACCTGATTCCCAGCATCACGGCGCCGACGGTGGCGCCGCTTCATCCCTCGCCCAATCTCAAGGGCGTGAAATGGTATTCGGTGGAAAGCGTTCTGGAAGAAGCGAAAGTCCGCGACCTGATTCCCAAGCTGATTCAGAACGGCGCAGTAGGAATCATCGAATACCCGCTGAACAAGATTATCTGACGGCCGTGCGGCGCCCGGCGCCGCGCGCGAGGGGACTACGAGCGCTTGCCGGTTGCCGCTTTCTCGCCCCGGCCGTTGCGAGCCAGAAAATAATCCTTGGCGATCTCCGGAAAGAGCGCGTAGGTCAACACGTCTTCATCGCTTTCGGCGAGCCCCGCCGATTCGCGCCGCGCCTGATCGAGTCCCGGTTTCAGCAGATCGGCGGGGCGGCAGGTGATCGGCGCTTTTTTGCCGAGCACCTTGGCTCTCATCTCGGCGCTCACCGGGCCGGGCGGCTCGCCGTAAAGTCCCATGACGTAGTTGCGCGTTTCCATGGCGACGACCGAGTAGCGCTTGCCGGTCATGACGTTGAGCGCGGCCTGCGAGCCGACGATCTGGCTGGTCGGCGTGACCAGCGGCGGATAGCCGAGGTCTTTTCTCACATGCGGCATCTCGGCCAGCACCGCGTCGAGCTTGTCTTCGGCCTTCTGCTGGCGCAGCTGCGCGACCAGATTGGAAAGCATGCCGCCGGGAATCTGCGAGGTCAGCACGTCGGTCTTGATTTGATTGTTGACCGGGCTTTCGTATTCGGCGTAGTTGCGCCGCACGCGATAAAAGTATTCGGCGATCTTGGCGAGCTTGTCGAGATCGAGCCCGGTGTCGTGCTCGGTGCCCTTGAGCGCCGCGACGATCTGCTCGGTGGCGGGCTGGGAGGTGCCCTGGGAAAACGGCGCGATCGCCGTGTCGAGAATATCGGCGCCGGCCTCGATGGCCATCATGTAGCTCATCGGCGCCAGCCCGGCGGTGCAGTGCGAATGAAGATGCAGCGGCAAGGAGATGCGCGATTTGATCTTTTTGATAATTTCGTAGGCCGCGTAGGGCGCGAGCATGCCGGCCATGTCCTTGAGGCAAATCAGTTGCACGCCCAGGGCGGCGAGTTTTTCCGCCACGGCGAGAAAATAGTCGGGAGAATGGACCGGGCTGATCGTGTAGCAGACCGTGCCCTCGACGAGCTTGCCCGCTTTGAGCGCCGCCTCGATGGCGGTTTTCATGTTGCGGATGTCGTTCATCGCGTCGAAGACGCGAAAGACGTCGATGCCGTTTTCGGCTGCGTGCGCCACGAAGGCGCGCACCACGTCGTCGGGATAGTTGTGATAGCCGACCACGTTCTGGCCGCGCAGCAGCATTTGAAAGCGCGTCTTGGGCATGGCCGCCCGGAGCCGGCGCAGCCGCTCCCAGGGCGACTCTTTGAGAAAGCGCAGGGTGGCGTCGAAGGTCGCCCCGCCCCAGGTTTCCAGCGACCAGTAGCCGACATCGTCCAGGGCCGCGGCGATCGGCAGCATGTCCTCGGTGCGCATGCGCGTGGCGACCAGACACTGATGCGCGTCGCGCAGCACCGTTTCCATGATCTCGATTTTTTTCGCCATGCTCGAGCCTTCCGGCGGCGCGTCTATTCGTAAAGCTCGCTTTGTTTTTCTTCCAGGCGCGCCTTTTCCTCGGCGCTGATCACGTAAACGCCGTCCACCTCTTTGAGCTTCGACTGATCGTAGAAAAATTCGGACATCTGTAGGCCGTCCTCGAACTCGTACATCTTGATCGCGTCCCACGGACAGATCTTCTTGTCGAGACGGTCTTCCGATTCGGTGCCGATCAATTGCAATTGAATGCGTTTCGGCACCGCGTCGGGCGGAATCGGCTTGCGGTTCGCGTCGTAGAACCGGTTATTGTACTCGTAGAAAATCTCGCCGGTTTCTTTGTGCTGCTGGATTTTGGTCAGATCGTCGCTGTAGCACATCTGGCAGCCGATGCATTTGTCGTTGTCGACGAAAACCCGGTAGGGCTTCAACCCGCCCTGCGGCAATTCCTCGTAGAGCAGATTGATGCAGTTTTCCACCGGGCAATGCGCTTCGCAGATCGGCGAGCCGGCGCAGCTCGAGCAATTCTCGTTCATCACCGCCAGCAGCGCCGTGCCCTTGCGCTTTTTCGCTTCAGCCATTGGCCACTGTCCTCACTTTCTTGAAACGCCCCTTGAGGGCGAGCGCTATCGCCAGCGACAGCAGAACCCACCAGTATCGAATCAGGCCGATGCGGCCCCATTCGAGCCAGTAAACGAAGTTGGGCGAGCGCGCCACCAGCTTGCGCAGCGCCTCCTGCGCGCCGGCGTAATCCTTCGCTTCGCGGCGCGCCTGCGAGAGACCGTAGAGCGCGCCGTCGTCGCGCGGATCGAGCTTCAGCGCCGCGGCAAAGTCGCGCTCGGCTTCCGCCCAGCGCTCCTGCTCGGCCAGAACGCCGCCGCGCGTGGTCAGCGCGCCGGCAGAATCCGGTTTCAGCGCCAGCGCGCGATCGAGGCTCGCGATGGCGCCGGCGTAATCGCCCTTGCGCTTTAGCGCCACGGCCAGGTTGCTGTACGCAGTCGCCAGCTCGGGATGCAGCTCGACGACCTTCTTGTATTCGCCGATGGCCGCGTCGATATCGCCGCGCACTTCCATTTCGATCCAGGCGAGAAAAGTCCTCGCGTCGGCGTGCGCCGGGTCGAGCTCGACGGCGCGCCGGGCCGCCGCTTCCGCCGCGCGCGGATCGCGCAGGCGGAGCTGGGTCATGCCGAGAAACAAATAGAGGTCCGGTTCCTTGGGATGATCCGCCAGCAGCTTTTCAAACTCGGCCTTCGCCTGGGCGGCTTCTCCCTGAGCCAAATCGTGGCGCGCCTGCTCCCATCCAGGATCGTTGGCCAGGCTCGAACCCGATTCGGCGGCAAAAGCGTTTCCCACGCCGATGAGGACGGCCAAGACGGCCAGCCAGACCCTCACCGAATTACTTCCACATCTCGTTGGGAATTTCGTCTTCTCTGCCTTCTTCGATCAGTTTGTCGTTTTTGAATGCTTCGCGCAGGCCCAGCCAGGTGAAAAAGATCACGAGGATAAGCATCGCGACGATGGGAATGTTGTCGGGCTTGGTCACGATCGCCAGGAAATTATGCCATCCGCTGGTTTCTTCCATAAGTTAAACACCCGTAAAATCGAGATAAATGGAAGGTATTAAAATCCCCAGACAAAGTCAATGTAACGCAGGTCGAGGATGGAGGATGGAAGATAGAGGATCGCACCTACCTCCGCCGCGATCTTCTATCCTCGATCTGCCGTCCTCGACCCACTCTCAGTGCTGCTGATGGTGCCCGCGGCCGTGCTCGCTGTGGCGAAAGATCAGCGATTTGATCACCACCGGCACCGCTTTGGCATCCGGCAATTCCTGGCCGATGTCGATGAAATCGAAGTCTTTCAGATCGATGCCGTCGATGGAAATGATGCCGGCCCCGGGAATCAGCTCGCGCTCGATGATGTTGCCCATCAGCTTGGCGATGTCGGCGTCGAACACCAGCACCAGCGGCTGGCCGTGATCGATGTGGTCTTTCATCGCGCCGACCAGTCCCTCGGCCAGGGTGCGAATCAACGGATAGGCGGGGCCGAGCTCCCAGCGGATCGCCAGCGCGACGGCGCGCTCGGGGTCGTGCGCATCGAAGCGCTGCAGGGCGCGGATCACTGCGTCTTTGATCTCCGCCGCGCTGATCGCCTCGGTCTGCTCGAACTGCGGCGTCACGACCTGAAGGTTGCGCAGCGGCAAAAGCTCCGGGTGGGAAAGATAGATCGTGTTGCCGCTCACCTGCACGGTGTATTGCGAGGCGCCGATCACGGTGGCGCGGATGCGCACTTCGGCGGGCCGCAGCGGCACGTTGCCGCCGCCGAGCTGGTTGGCGCGGGCCCGGACTTTTTTGCCGAGCTGCACGCCGAGGTCGCCGAGATTGCGCTTCTCGTAGCCGTAGATGAATTCCGAAACTCCGCCGGAAAACATCACGGCGTGGATGGGGTCTTTGAATTCCAGGTTGGGCGTCAACAATAAGTCCTGCACCGCCGGCGAGAGCGGGCCGCGTTCCATCACCTCGAAAAGCGCATCGCAGAGGGCCCTGGAAAATTTCTCCTTGTCGTCCTCGCTCATCGTGCCGCCCACGCGCAGCCCGTCGATGCCGGCGAGCTTGGCGAATTTGAGCGCGGTATCCTCCAGGCGATTGATCACGCCGTTTTCGTCCATCGCCACCAGCCGCGCGCCGACCTCGACCGCGCAGGTATCGATCACCTTGCCGCCCTGCACGATCGCGATTTTGCTCGTGCCGCCGCCGATGTCGACGTTCATCACCGTGAAGTCGCCGCCCTCGTGATAGGTCATGTGCACCGCGCCGGAGCCGTAGGAGGCGAGGATCGCCTCGAGATTGTGCCCCGCCGTGGCGCACACGAATTTCCCCGCCTCGGCGGAGAAAAGCGCCGCGATCGCCTCGGCGTTTTTCTTCTTCGCCGCCTCGCCGGTGACGATCAGCGCGCCGGTATCGATGTCCTCGGGCGTGAGGCCGGCCTTGAGATAGGCCTCGTGGATGAAGTCGCCGAGATAACGGGTGTCGATCGTAGTCTTGTCGACGTAAGGCGTCAGCAGGATCGGCGATTCGTGGATGATCTCGCGATTGATCACGACAAAACGGCTCGACAGGGCGACGCCCTGGCGGCGCAAAGTCAGCCGGGAAAAAATCAGGTGGGAAGTGGACGAGCCGATGTCGATGCCGACGGAGTTGAGCGTGATGCGCTCCGAGCGCCACATCGGATGGTTTTCATCCATCACCGCTTCTTCGTCGTCGAAATCCTCGTCGTGGCCCTCGTGCAGTTTGTAAGCCTGCGGTTGCAAATTCTCCATCATCGCTAACGATTCCTTTCGCTTTGAATGCGGCGCATCGAAGTTGCATAGCACAAGAACTTTCCTCTTGCCACCGACGAAAGCGCGCGCTCAACCGGGATAGACAACGGCCCCTGATCAGGGCTAATATGCGCTGTATTCGCGGCGCTTCATGGGCCAGGAAGAATATCAAGAATTGTCTTCGTTTTTGCGGCGTTTCGTTCGGCGCCTCAAGCTCATCGAGGGCGCCGAGGGACTCTGCTTGACGGCGATCTGCGCGCTGGTGCTTTTTGCCCTCGGTCCCGGGGTCGAGCAGTTGAAGAGGTTTTTTCCCTACGCGCCGCTGATCTACAGCATTTTGACCGGCATCGTTTTGCTCGCGGCGCTGGGCTGGTCGCTCTACCGTTTCCTGCGCCGCCACTCCACCGAGCGCGCGGCGCTTTACATCGAGCAAAAGCAGCCCAGGCTGCGCAATAATTTAATCAACTCGTTACAGCTTTATCCGCAGGTGGCCGGGGAAAAAGCCACGCCCGGCTTCTCCGCCGGCATGGTGCTGGCGCTCTTGCGCGCGACGCGCAAACAGATCGCCGGCCTGCGCATCGACGACCTGCTCGACAAACGGCGCCTGACCGCGAGCGCGCGGCTGCTCGGTTTTCTGCTCGTGCCGGTGGCGGCCATGATTCTGCTCAACCCGGCCTGGGTGGGCAGCACGATCAGTCTCCTCACCCGGCCGCTCGATCATCTGCCGCCGAGCCGAACCGATGTGGAGATCGAGCCCAGAGGAATTCGCGTCGTGCGCGGCACGCCGGTGACGATTCGCGCAGCGGCCGCGGGCGCCCTGCCGCAATCCCTCGACCTCATCACCTGGACCGGCACCAGCGAGCGCGGCGAATTGATCGGCCTGGAAAAAATCTCCATGGAAAATCTCGGCGCGGGGAAATTCAGCGCCAGGCTGCCGCACTTGAACAATTCGCTGCGCTATCGAGCGGCGACCGGCTCTTTCACATCGCCGACCTACAGTGCCGAAGCGGTCGATCCGCCGGAAATCGCCAACGTGCAGTTGATGCTCTATCCGCCCGCCTACACCGGCCTGGCGTCGGTTTCCGTCCCGGAGGGCAATATCGAAGGCCTGCGCGGCTCCACCGTGCGCCTCGATGCCGTGGCCACCAAAGACATCGTCAAAGCCGAGATCGTCATGGACGACGGCAAGACCATTCCGCTGAAAATCGACGGCCGCAAGCTGCAGGGCAATTTGATGCTCTTCCAGGCCCAGAGCTATCGGATCCAGGTCGAGGACAGCTACGGCTTTCGCAACACGCCGATCCGCTACGAGTTGCGGGTCAAGCCGGACGGTTTTCCGACCGTCGATCTGCTCCGCCCGACCGAAGACCTGGAAATCAACGGCGACGAGAATCTATCGGTCGAATACAGCGCGCGCGACGACTTCGGCATCGGCGAGATCGTCCTGGTGATCAAGATCGGCGAGCGCGAAGAGAAAATCAGCCTGCAAAAGGACGACGCCAAGCGGCTGATCCTGCGCGATCAATACAACTGGGATCTCGGCAAGCTCGGCCTGCGCGAGGGCGAGGAAGCGGTTTTTTTCCTCCAGGTTTTCGACAACGACACGATCTCCGGTCCCAAGGTCGGCGTGTCGCGCTCGGTGCGCCTGAAGCTCAAAAACCTCCGCGGCGAGCACCAGCAAGTCGCCGACCTGGTGCGCGACTTGAACCAGCGCATGGTCGATCTTTTGGCGGATCATCTGGAGAAGCCGCCGCCCGGCGAAAAAGCCGCGCCGCCGGAAGCGGACAAAAAATTCGAGCAGAACCTCGCCGATGCGCTCAAGCGCACCGATGAGTTGATGCGCCAGACGGAAAAAGACCGCATGTCGGATTTCGCCACGTGGAGCGATCTCGAGGCGCTCAAACGCAACCTCGAATTCACCCAAAACGAATTGCTCAAAAAGCAGGAGCAGGCCGCCGAGCTCGACGAGCGGCTCAAGGCGCACGACGCTATCGCCGCCGAGCTCGAGCGCATGTCGCTTCTCTCCGAAGACATCGGCAAGCGCATGAAGGCGCAGGAGCTCGCGTCCACGGCCCAGGACCTGGCGCGCAACCAGGAGCGGCTGATGGACTCGCTGGAAAAATTTCAGAGCGGCGACAAGAACCTCGACGCCATCATGAAACAGATCAACGAGCTGGCGAAGAGCCTGGCGAGCCTGCAGCAGGCGCTCTCCCAGCTGGCGCAGCAGATGCCCGACGATTTCATGAACGCCGAGAACATGCAGAGCCTCGGCTTCAACGACATGTTCCAGGCCCTCGACGAGATCCGCAAAAAGCTCCAGGCCGGCGATATCGAAGGCGCGCGCCAGCTCGCCCGCGATCTGTTCAATCAGATGGCGCAGATGGTCGCGGCCATGCAAAACGCCCAGCGCTCGCAGATGGCCTCGGGCATGGGGCGCATGCAGGGCGAGATGCAGCGCCAGACCAGCGAGCTTCAGGAAATCGCGCGCGAGCAGCAGGAGATTCTCGCCAAGACCGAGGGCGTCAATAATTCGGCCCTGACCGAGCGCGACTCGGCGCTGAAAAACAAGCTCGATCGCTTCCTCGAAAAGGCGGTCGCCGAGCTGGGCCAGTTGACCGAGCTTTTCCCCGACCGCGAGGGTCCCGACGATCCGAATCTGCTCACGAATCTGGATGACGCCACCATGAATTCGCTGCTGAAGAATCTGATCGCCAAGCTGAGCAACAAGGATTTTCCCGGCTACAACGAAGGCGACGGCTGGGCGCGCAAGGAGCTCGGCAAAAAGCGCGCGCCGGCGCAGGAGCGGCGCGCCCAGCGCGCCGAGAAAAGCCTCGACGATATCAAGTCCGAATTGGAGGCTCTGCTGAAAGAGCCGGCGCGCGCCCTCTCCGACGCCGAGAAGCGCGAGGTGCGCGAGCTGGCGCATCGCCAGGACGTGCTCAAGGAGCGCACGGAAGATCTGCACGAAAAGCTCGAGTCGCTGTTCCAGCTTTTCCCGCAGCTCGATCCGAAAATCGTCCAGAACATCGGCGAAGCGGGAAAATCCATGGGCAGCGCGCAGAGCCGGCTCGGCGAGCTGGACGCGCGCGGCGCGGTGCCGCCGGAGCAGACCGCGCTCGATCGTTTATCGCAGTCGCAGCAGCAGATGCAGTCGGCCATGCAGCAGATGGCCCAGCGCGGCCAGCTCGGCGCCATGCCGGTCACCCGGCTGTTTCGCCAGGGAAGATTTTTACCCTACGGCCAGATGACGCCGCTGCCGGGCATGCCGCAGTTTCCGCAGTTCGATATCGACAACGGCTTCAGCGGTCTGGACACCGAAAAATTCCGCCTGCCGGGCAAAGACGAATACAAAGCGCCGCGCAATTTCCGCGAGGAAATCCTCGAATCGCTCAAACAGGGCGTGCCGCCGCAGATGAAAGAGCAGATCGAGCGCTATTTCAAAAATCTTTCCGAGTGATCCCGATTTGAAGTACCGAGTTTCGCTGTTTTCCTGTCTCGCGCTCGTTTTGCTTTTCGCCGGGACGCTCCGCGCCGCCGAGGCGGACCCGAAGTTCAAAGCCGGCGAAGAGATGCTCGACGCCTGGCGCATCGCCCAGGCCGAGGAATTCGCCGCCGCGGCGCTCAGGGAAGATCCCAAATCGGCGGCCGCGCTGGAATTCGACGGGCGGGTAAAATTTTACGAAGGCCGCTACGGCGATGCGCTGGCGTCCTTCGATCGCGCGCTGGCGGCGGACTCGAACAATCAACGCCGCCAGGCGCTGAAACTGCTCGCCCAGCTCACCGTCGACGTGCACAAATCGCTCAAGCGCCACGAGAGCGCGCATTTCGTTCTTTTCGCCGACGACCGGCGCGACGCGATTCTGGTGCCGCACGCGCTCGCCGCTCTGGAAAAGAGTTACGAGACGACGGGCGCGGAGCTGGGCTTTTATCCCAAAGAAAAAGTCCGGGTCGAGGTCGCGCCCGATGCCGCCAGCTTCAACGCGATTTCCACGCTGTCGCTGCGCGACATCGAGGAAACCGGCGCGGTGGGCATCTGCAAATTCAACAAGCTCATGATCATCTCGCCGCGGGCGCTGAGCTTCGGCTATCGCTGGCTCGATTCGCTGAGCCACGAATACCAGCACTACGCGATCGTCGCGCTGAGCAACAACCAGGCGCCGATCTGGCTCCACGAAGGCATGGCGCGTTTCTACGAAACCCGCTGGCGCAAGCCGGCGCCGGCCGGCGACGCGGCCGAGGATTATCTGACGCCGGCCAATCAAACCCTGCTGGTGCGGGCGCTGGCGAAAAATCAGTTCGTCGGCTTCAAGAACATGGAGCCGTCGCTGATTCATCTGGATACTCCCGAGCAGGTGCAGCTCGCCTACGCCGAAGCCGCCTCGGCGGTGGACTTCATCAACCGCAGCAAGGGCCGCGCGGGCATCCGCGAGCTGCTCGCGACGCTCAACGAGAAACCGACGCCGGAAGCGATCGCGAAAGTCTACGGCATGTCGTTCGACGCTTTCGAAGGCAAGTGGAAGGACTTTCTCAAAGCCAAGGGGCTCAAGGAAATCGAAGGCAGCCGCGTGCGCAAATTCAAAGTCAAAAAAGACCAGCGCGAAGACGAGGAAGTGGTCGAGCTGAGAGAAATCCAATCGGCGGTGGCGCGCAATCGCACCCATCTCGCCGACCAGCTCCTCGCCAAAGGACGCACCGCCGCCGCCGCCAGCGAGTATCAGCGCGCGCTCCAGGTGAGCCCCTACTCGCCGATCATTCTGAACAAGCTCGCGCGCGTGCTGGCCGAGACCAACCGCCCCGCCGAAGCGCTGCCGCTTTTACAGAAATCCCTCGACGTGGAGCCGGACAACGCCAACGCCTACGTGCAGTTGGGCCGCGTCCAGAACGCGATGAAGAATTACAAGGAAGCGCGGAGCGCGCTGGAGGAAGCGATCCAGATCAACCCGTTCAACCCGCTCATCTACCGTCTGCTCGGCGACACCTACACGGCGCTCGGCGATTCGGAAAAAGCCCGCGTCGCCCGGGCGACTCTCGACCAGTTGATGAGCGCGAGTAATTAATCGATTGAAAAGGACGCCCATGGAATCCACCGAGATGGAGCAGCACGAGATCGCCGAGATCGAAGAGTTCGCGAGCAAGCGCGACCACATGCTGAGCGAGATCCGCAAGGTCATCGTCGGCCAGGACCACGTGATCGAAGAAGTGTTGATCGCGCTGTTCGCGCGCGGCCATTGCTTGCTGGTCGGCGTGCCCGGCCTGGCGAAAACACTTTTGATCAGCACCCTGGCGGAAATACTCGACCTCGAGTTCAACCGCATCCAGTTCACTCCCGATTTGATGCCCTCGGACATCACCGGCACGGATATCCTGCAGGAAGACCCCGCCACCGGCCGGCGCGCCTTTCAATTTCTCCGCGGCCCGATCTTCACCAACATTCTGCTCGCCGACGAGATCAACCGCACGCCGCCCAAAACCCAGGCGGCGCTTTTGCAATCCATGCAGGAATACAAAGTCACCGCCGGCGGCAGCACGTTTCCGCTCGATTTGCCGTTTTTCGTTCTGGCGACGCAAAACCCGATCGAGCAGGAGGGAACCTATCCCCTGCCCGAAGCCCAGCTCGACCGCTTCATGGTGAACGTGGAAATCGGCTATCCGGATTTCGAGGACGAGGTACAGATCGTCATGCAGACCACGTCCACCGGCAAGCCGGCGCCGGAAAAAATCATGGATGCGGCGGCGATCCTGCGCTACCAGGATCTCGTGCGCAAGGTGCCGGTCTCGCCCTTCGTGGTTTCCTACGCGGTCACCCTGGCGCAGCGCTCGCGCCCGCAGAGCGCCGACGCGCTGCCGTACGTGAAGGACTACGTCGAATGGGGCGCCGGCCCGCGCGCCTCGCAGTATCTGATCCTCGGCGCCAAGGCGCGCACGATTCTCCAGGGACGGTTCGCGGTGTCGATCGAAGACATTCAGGCGCTCGCCCCCTCCGTGCTGCGCCACCGCATCGTGCCCAACTTCAAAGCCCAGGGCGAAGGCCTTTCCTCCGCCGACATCATCAAGCGGCTGCTCAACGACATCAAACCTTCCGCCGACGGCAAAGCCGCGCGGTAACTCGCACTTTCAACGCGGCGAAGCTGGCTAGATTCTCATTGACGCCGATGCTACAAAGCCCGAGGACGAAGATCGAGAATCGAGGATAGCGATCTTCCATCCTCGGCAATTGAGACCATGGCCGGGCCCGACAAAAATTACTTCGATCCCAAGGTCCTCGCGGGGATCGCCAACCTCGGCCTGCGCGCGCGCTGGGTCGTCGAGGGGCTCATGTCCGGCGTGCATCGAAGCCGCTCGAAGGGCTTCAGCGTCGAGTTCGAAGAGCACCGCGAATACTCGCCGGGCGATGAAATTCGCCGCATCGACTGGAAAGCGCTGGGCAAGTTCGACCGCTACTTCATCAAAGAGTACGAAGACGAAACCAACCTGCGCGCCTATCTCTTGCTCGATGCCAGCGCGTCGATGAATTACGCCTCCGACGGCATCACCAAATTCGACTACGGCTGCACGCTGACGGCATCCCTGGCTTATCTGATTCTCAAGCAGCAGGACGCCGCCGGACTGGTCACTTTTTCCGATCGGATCGAATCCTTCGTGCCGCCGCGCGCCAAGCGCGACTACCTGATTCAGATCCTGGCTGCGCTGGAAAAGCGCGGGCCGGCGGGCGAGACCAACGTCGGCAGGATTCTCGAAGAGATCGCCGGCCAGGTGAAGCGGCGCGGCCTGATCGTGCTGGTGTCGGATTTGCTCGACGAGCCGGAAGCGGTGCTCAACGGGCTGCGCCAATTTCGTTTCCGGGGCAACGACGTCATCGTGTTTCACCTGCTCGACCCGGCCGAGCTCGATCTGCCCTTCGACGGCAATATTTTATTCGAAGATCTGGAAGCGGCCGATCTGCGGGTGATCGCCGATCCGCGCACGATCCGCGCGACCTACCAAAAAGTCGTGCAGGAATTCATCGCCGAGATGCGCAAGCAGTGCCGCGACAACACCATCGACTACCAGATTCTCTCCACCGCGACGCCGCTGGATCGGGCCCTCGCCAGCTATTTGAGCTGGCGAGCTTAGCGCGCCATGTCGGTCTTTTTTCTCTATCCGATTTTTCTCCTCGGGCTGCTGGCGGCGTCCCTGCCGGTGCTGATCCATCTGCTCAATCGCCGCCGGCTGAAACGCATCCGCTTCCCCGCGGTCCGCTTCATTCTGCTCTCGCAAAAACGCATCTCGCGCAGCTATCGGCTGCGCCACTGGATTTTGCTGGCGCTGCGCACCCTCGCGGTGGTGTTCCTGGCGCTTTTGCTCGCCAATCCGATTTTTCAGACCGGCGCGGGACTGTTCGCCGGCGGCGGGCCGGTGGCGCTGGTGGTGCTGCTGGATAATTCTCTCAGCATGACCTGGAGCGGCGACGGCAACGGCTTCAAGCAGGCCAAGGACGCGGCGCGCCTGCTGATCTCGGCGCTGGGCGAGGAGGACCGCGCGGCGATCGTGCCGACCAACATCACCGGCAAGGAAATCTTTCGGCTGAAGAGCCAGAAGGACGTTTTGCTGCGCGAGCTGGACGCGATCGAGATCGCCGACGGCAGCGTCAATCTCGAAGCCGCCCTGGGCAAGGCCTACGAATTGTTGAACGTGCCGGCGAGTCAGAAAGAAATCCGCTTCATCACGGACATGGGTCTCACCGGCTGGGACCAATTTTCCGTCGCCGGATTGAAGCAGGTCGATCCGTCGATCCCGTTCAAATTGATTCACGTCGGCCGCAAGCAAACACCGCTCAACGGCAGCATCAAGGAAATCCGCCTCGGCAGCCCGGGCGTCGGCGCGAATCTGCCGCTGCAGATCGACGTCACGGTGGCGAACTTCGGCGACGGCGAATTGAAGGACGTGCTCGCGCAGTTGAGCATCGACGGCCAGAACAAGGAACAGAAGCTGGTCACGGTGGCGCCGAAATCGGAAAACACCGTGAGCTTTCAGACGCGCTTGAGTCAGCCGGGGGCGCACGCCGGCCAGGTGACGCTGAAAAAAGCCGGCCTCGCCGGCAACCCGACGATGAATTTCACCCTCGACGCGCAGGCAAAGATCAAAGTTCTGATCGTCGACGGCGACCCGCAGACTTCGCTGGTGCAAAGCGAAACTTTTTTTCTGAGCCGCGCGCTCAATCCCGCCGGCGAAGGCGACGCATCGATTTTTTTGCCCGCGGTGATCCTGCCGGATGGTTTGAATGGCGCCAACCTGGAAGGATTTCAGGTGGTAATTCTTTGCAACGTCGCCGCCTTGCCGGACAGTCTGGTGCCCAGGCTGCAGAATTTTTTGCGCCAGGGCGGCGGCCTGTGGATTTTTACCGGCGACAAGTTTCAAGCCGACAACTACAATCAAAAACTGGCGCGCGATCTTCCCGCTCAGCTCGGCGAGAAAAAACTCGGCCCGGAAGCCAGCGGCGAGAGGATCGGCAATTACGACGCCCGACATCCCGCCCTGCAGCTCCTGAACGATCCAATCCTTCAGGAATCGCTCAAGTCGGCGCGCGTGTGGGGCTACCTGCGCGCGAGCGCGGGACGCGCGCCGTTGATTTCGCTGGCCGGCGGCGAGCCGCTCTTGCTCGAACAGAAAATCGGCGCGGGAACGATTTTGCTCATGGCCTCTTCGGCCGATCGCGACTGGACCGACCTGCCGCTCAAAACGGTTTACCTGCCGCTGGTGCAATCCCTCGCGCAGTATCTGGCCGGCGCCAACCGCGGCGCCCTGGACAGCGGCATCGCCGTCGGCGCGGTGAAAGAAATTGCCCTGCCGGCCGGCTTCGTCGGCAAAAGCCTGCGCATCACCAGGCCCGACAAACAAACCGCGGAGGTCGCCGTGGCCGCGGCCAAGGACCGCGGCATCGCGACCATCGAGGAAAACGAGCGCGCCGGCATCTATCGCGTGGCGCTGCCGGTTGCCGACAAGAGCGGCGAAGTGCCGCAGATGTACGCGGTCAATCCGCCGCTCCTGGAATCGCGCCTGGACGAGATCAGCCCCGCCGAGCTGCAAACCAAGCTGCGGCCGATTCGCGCCGAGGTCATTCCGCTCGAAGCGCTCAAGGAAGGCGGCAAACGCACCGATCTGGCGCTTCCCTTGCTGGCGCTGCTCATTGTAACCTTGCTCCTGGAAGGCTGGCTGGGACAGAGGTTTTAGGAAAGTAAAAAGTAAAACGGCAAAATTAAAAAAGTCGGACCGGGCCGACCTTCTTTCTTAACTTTTTACTTTTGCCTTTTTACTTTTACCTTTTTATGAACCGTCGCAAATTCCTTCGAACACTCTCGCAAGCCTGCATCGGCGCGGCGCTGTCACCGAAGCTGCTTCATGCCGCCGAAGCGGATGACCGGCGCCGGCTTCAGTTCGTGTTCGCGCAGATCAAGTATCGCGGCGGCGATTGGAATCCGCATCCGCTTTCGGTGACGCCGCTCATGGAAGAGCTGATGGCGCGCACCAGCGTCGAAGCGGCGAGCGCGCGGCGCGAAGTCACGCTCGCCGACAACGACCTGTTCAACTATCCGTTTCTCTATCTCGCCGGACGCTACGAGTTCGAGCCGTTCAGCCCGGAGGAAATCGAAACCCTGCGCCGCTTTCTGACCTACGGCGGCTTTCTGTTGATCGACGATGCGCTGGGCCAGCAGGGCTACGGTTTCGACAAGGCGGTGCGCCGCGAGCTGCAGCGGATTTTTCCGGGCAACGAATTCAAGCGCCTGCCGCCCGGCCACGCGGCGCTGCGAAGCTATTATCTGCTCCGGCGCATCGGCGGCGTGCGCATCGTCAATCCCAATCTGGAAGGCATCAACGTGGGCACTGCGACGCCGGTCATCTATTGTCAGAACGACCTGGGCGGCGCCTGGGAACGCGATCAGGTCGGCCAATGGATCAACGCCTGCACGCCCGGCGGCGAGGCCCAGCGCAAGGACGCTTTTCATCTCGGCATCAACATCATTCTCTACGCCATGACCGAAAACTATAAAGAAGATCTGATCCACGTCCCGTTTATCCGCAAACGGCTCACCCGGTAACTCATGGGTGATCTGCATCTGATCGGCGCGCTGCCGCTTTGGGGAGTCGCGGCCGTCGCGCTCGCCGTGCTCGCGCTGCTGGTCCAGCACTTCATCCGGCTGCGCCAGCGGCTCGGGCTCGGGCAAAGCGCGATTCTTACCGCGCTGCGCGCCTGCGTTTACGCCGGGCTGATTTTCTTTCTGCTCGGTCCCGCGCTGATCGACAAGCGCGTAACCAGGCTGCGCCGCCCGCTGACTTTGCTCATCGACACTTCGCAAAGCATGGGCTTTCCGGCCAACGCGAAGAACAATTCCAGCGACAAGGGCGCAAAGAGCCGCCTCGATCTGGTCAAGGAAAAACTCGCAGCCGGCGCGGAGCCGCTGATTCAGCGGCTGAGCCGCGACTACGATCTGCGCGTGATTCGCTTCGGCACCGGGCTGGAGCCGATCGCCCCGGGAAGTCTCGAGCGGCTGCGCGCCGTCGATCCGGGCACGCGGCTGATCGAGCTGGTGCAGCGCGCGGCGCGCGACGGCGCGGCGCGCTCGGGCATCGTGCTTTTCAGCGACGGGATTACCAACGGTGAAATGAAATCGCTCAACGGCGCGGCCCTGGGCGCGCCCGTCTTTGCCGTCGGCGTGGGCGATACCGAAGGCTTCACCGACCTGCGCATCGCCCGGCTCGGCGCACCGGAATTCGCCTTTCGCGGCCGCGAATTCAAGATCGAGCTGATCGTGCAAGCCTACGGCCTGAAGGGAAAATCGGTGCCGCTGCTTTTCAACCGCGGTAAAAATCTCATCAGCACGCGCGCGATCGCCATCGATGCCGACCCCTTCGAGCAAAAAATCACCCTCAGCTTCACGCCCAAGGATCTGGGCACCCACATATTTTCCGTGAGCCTGCCGGCTCAGCCCGGCGAGCAAATCACCCAGAACAATCAGAAGGAATTCAAGGTCGATGTGCGGCGCGACAAGATTCGCGTGCTCACGCTGTCGGGTTCGCCGGCGTGGAACTATCGTTTTCTGCGCATGGCGATGAAGCAGGACCCGCTGATCGAGCTGGTATCGTTCGTGTTTTTGCGCACGCCCACCGACACCGTCGATGTGCCGGAAAACCAGTTGAGCCTGATCCCGTTTCCGATCGACGATATCTTTCTCGAGGAGCTGAAAAATTTCGATCTGGTCGTGTTCGACGATTTCTCCTACCGCGCTTACTTCAATCCGGTTTACCTCGAGCGCGTGCGCGACTTCGTGCGCGACGGCGGCGGGCTCGCCATGTTCGGCGGCGCGCGCGCCTTCGACAGCGGCGGCTACGGCGACAGCGCGCTGCGCGAGGTGCTGCCGGTGGAGCTCGACGGCAAGGGCGGTTATCGGAGCGGCGGCCCGTTTCAGGCGGCGCTCACCGCCGCCGGCAGAAAACATCCGATCACACGGCTTTTGCCCGACGCCAAAAGCAACGAGGACGCCTGGAGCAAGCTTCCGGCCTTGACGGGATTGAATCAGGTGCGCGCCGCGCGCGGCGAAACCCTGCTGACCACGAAGGACGGCGCGCCGCTGCTCGCCATCGGCCGCTACGGCAAGGGGCGCACCCTGGCGCTGATGAGCGACGATGCCTGGCGCTGGAACTTTATCGCCGTCGGCAATCATGAGACGCCGCAGCATCATTTGAAGCTGATTCGCCAGGCGGTGCGCTGGCTCGCCCAGGAGCCGGCCTTCGAGCAGGTCCAGCTATACCCCATTCCGACCGCGCAGCCCGCGGAGAAAGTCGCGATCAAACTCAAAGTCTTGAACGACGATTTCACACCCGCGCGTCAGGCGTCGATTCAGCTGCGCGTGATCAGCCCGGAAGGCGAGCCGACATTGATTTCGACCAGCCCCGACGGCGAGGAAGGCGAATACAGCGGCGAGTTCACGCCAACCCGCGAGGGCACCTATCAGGTCGAAGCCGAAGCCAGCGCCGGCGGAAAAATTCTCGGACGGGCCAGGTCCAGTTTCACCGCAGCGTTTTCCTACGGCGAGACCGACGACGGCTTGCCGCGCCTCGACCTCATGAAACAAATCGCCGAAGCGAGCAAAGGCGAATACATTTCCATCGACGACTGGAATGACAAGACCTTCGACAAGATCGCCGCGCGGCTCGAAACGATCGCACCCTCCGAGATCGTCGAGCAGCGCCAGACCCGGCTCTGGAGCAACCTCTGGCCCTTCGGCGTGATGCTCGTGCTGCTCAGCGCCGAGTGGTGGATGAGACGGAAGTGGGGATTGATATGATCGTAGGGGCGGACCTGGGTGTCCGCCCGTCGAACGGGCAATCACCCAGGATTGCCGCTACAAATTCCCAACACAAAACCCGCAACTCGAAACCGATCTGAACCGTTGGAATGTCAACGACGGCTTTACTCTTTCGCTGTATTCTACTCGCGGGAGCGATCGCATTTCCGGCTCGCGTCCTGGCTTTCTGCCATGAGCTCGAGACGGAAGTCGTGATTCTTCCCTGGGGACAGCGCAATTAATCAAAGACCATGCTGAATGCCGTCCGTCTGTTTCTTCTTGTCTGCTTGTTGTTCGCCGCCGCAGCTCGCGCCGCGGAACTGCGTCCGGTCGTGTCCGTGAGCAGCCCCGGCGCCGGCAGCCCGTACGCCATGCCGTTTCGGATCGCCGAAGAGCAAAATTTTTATCTCGACGAAGGACTCGACGCGCGCATCATGTCCGGCGTCCGCACCGCCACCAGCGTGCAGATGCTGGTCGGCGGCACCGTCGATGCCACCCAGACCATCGGTCCGACGACCTTGGCGGCGATCCTCCGCGGCGTGCCGCTCAAGATCGTCATGGTCTTCAACGACAAGCCCTCCTACTGGCTCTACGCCAAAAAGGGCATCCGCACTTTCGCCGATCTCAAAGGCAGAAGAATTTCCAGCAGCACGCCGGGCAGCACCAACGATCGTTTGCTGAAGATCGTGCTGGAGAGAAACGGCATCGACTGGAAGCGCGACCTGCAGATCGTCTACATCGGCACCTCCGACGTGGTGATCAAGGCGCTGCTATCGGGTTCCATCGACGCGGCGGTGCTCAGTCATCCCGGCAACCTGATCGCGAAGGATGCCGGCTTCACGGAAGTAGCGAGCTTCGAAAAAGAAATCGGCGCGCTCACCGGCGGCGTCGCAGTCAACGAATCGTTTCTGCAAAAGCGCCGAGACACCGCCGTCAAGTTTCTCCGCGCGACGTTGAAAGGCCTCAAATTTTTTCGCACCAACCGGGAAGGCTCCGCCAAGGTTATGGCAAAATACATGAGCCTTCCGATCGAAGCCGCGCTCAAAACCCACGACGCCAGCATTCCCTTCTACGTTTCCGACGGTACGATCTCCGAAGACTTTCAGGACAAGGTTTTGGATTTCGAGCTGAAAGCGATCGGCGCCGACAAACGCATCGGCCGCGACGCGGTCTTTGATTTCTCGATCATGAAAGCGCTGGCGACAAAGTGAAGTGCGCTCCCCCGGTTAAAGGCAGCATCCCATCAGAAGTGCCCGATCCCCAGCGTTTTTAGAAAGCCGCTGGCTTCGATTTCTTTGAGCGGGCCGTTATCGCCGATCTCCTCCGGCTTGAGACGTTTTGCTTCAGGGTTGCTCTCGCCGATGTACTTCAGAAGAAATTCGATTCCTTTTAAATTGACGTAGGGCAGGTCGGGAACGTTCGGGACGTTGTAGTCGTACGCGACTTTCAAAGTCTCGGGATCGCTGGTGCGCAGATGGCGCTCGATGACTTTGAGCGCAAAGGCGCGATCGGTCTTCATTCGATGGATTCCTTCGATCAACGCTTTCAGAAAGTTGGTTGTGAGATCGCGATGTTTTTCGATGAAGGACCGGGTGGCGCCGATGCCGCTGTGCTGATAATCGAGGCCGATGGTCGAATAGTCGATGAGCGTGTGCAATCCCGCTTTTTTGGCGCGGGAGGCGAAGGATTGTTCGAGCAAGGTCGCTTGAATCGCCCCCTGCGAGACAGCGGCCAGGCGCTCGGGGTTGCCGCCAACCTGCAAGATGATTACGTCCTTGCCCGGTGTGAGCCCGTGTTTCTCGAGTCCCCATCGAGCGAGAAAATCCGCCGAGCCGCCGAAGCGCGCGATGCCGAGTTTCTTCCCCCTGAGATCTTCGATCGATTTGATGCCTTTGCCGACAACCAGCTCGTATGGCGCATAGTTGACCGTGCCCGCGATCATCACCGCGTCGCGTCCGGCGATATGAGCGTTGATGACTCCCGAGCCCGCGATGGTGATGAAACTCATCTCGCCCGACAACAGCGCCGCCAGCGCCGTCGAGGAACCGGACATGATGAGCGGCTTGACGTCGAGTCCGTACTTCTTGAAATAGCCGCCGTCGACGGCCGACAAGATCGGCGTGTTGGTCGGCGTCACCGACACGAGTCCGACGTAAATCGGCGAGGTCTGCGCGCGCAGGTTGGGGACATCGACAATCAGCGCCATAAAAACGCTCGCCAAAACAAATCGCATCCGAGTCATAAACCATCCCTCCCTTTCGCGCGAATTTTACCCGTGGCACAAACGCTACCACGTAAAAAACTTCGGTCGAGGGGGATTGTCTCGGAAGCGACAATTTTCCGGACCCTGGCTGAAACTCCGATTCCGTCCGGCCGAAAACGTTGATAGGCTGCGGTCATCGACGATTATTGGATCGTTTCGCACAAGCGAGGGAGACGCCCATGAAAGCGATTCGAGTGCACAATGTCGGCGGGCCGGAAGTCTTGACCTACGAGGATGTTCCGGTTCCCGAGCCAAAGGCCGGCGAAGCGCGAGTGAAAATTCAGGCGATCGGCCTTAACTTCATCGACGTTTATCACCGCATCGGACTTTATCCGCTGAATCGCCCGTTCACTCTGGGCATGGAAGCCGCCGGCGTGGTGGATTCGATCGGTGACGGCGTGAGCGAAGTCAGGCCGGGCGATCGGGTCGCTTACGCGATGGTGCCGGGAGCGTATGCGGAGTACGCCGTGGTGCCGGCGGCGCGGCTGGTGCCCGTGCCGGCCGGCATCGAAGCGAAGACGGCGGCGGCGATCATGCTGCAGGGCATGACCGCGCATTATCTCACGCGCAGCGCGTATCCGTTGAAACCGGGCGAGACCGCGCTGGTGCACGCGGCCGCTGGCGGTACGGGTCTACTGCTCGTGCAAATAGCGAAAATGCTCGGCGCGCGAGTGATCGGCACCGTTTCCAGCGAGGCCAAGGCCGAGCTGGCGCGCGCAGCGGGCGCGGACGAAATTATTCTCTACACGCAGGCGGATTTTCTCGCCGAGGTGAAGCGTATCACTGGAGGCAAGGGCGTTCAGGTGGTCTACGACTCCGTCGGCGCCACCACGTTCGAGAAAAGCCTCGATTGCCTGCGACCGCGCGGTTATCTTGTGTTGTTCGGTCAATCGAGCGGACCCGTGCCGCCCTTCGATCCCGGTAAACTGGCAGCGAAAGGCTCGCTGTTTCTCACCCGGCCGAGTCTCGCCCACTACACTCTGGAACGCGGCGAGCTTTTGCAGCGCGCGAGCGATCTGTTTGACTGGATTCAGTCGGGCAAAGTCCAAGTGCGCATCGAAAAAGTCTTTGAGCTAAAGGACGCGGCCGAGGCTCAACGCCAGTTGGAAGCGCGCCGCACTACGGGGAAAGTGGTTCTCATTCCTTAGCCGGCGGGTTCTGTGCGGGGCGCGGCGGGCGGGGCGGGCGCTCCTCGACCGCTTCGCGGAATTTCTTTCGCTGCTCGGCGCTGAGCACGGCCTTGGCCTGCTCGATCGCGCGCAGCCGCGCGATGCGCAAATCGGCGCGCAGTTTTTCCGCCTCGCGGATCTTCGCTTCGACTTTGCCCATGTCCACGTTGGGACTGTCGAGCAGCTGAGCGATGTCGAGCTCGACGATGCGCGCATCCGCTTCGTTGCGAATGCTCTGGCGCTGGAAACCGTCGCGCAGCTGCTCGAGCTTTTTTATCTGCTCGGGCGAAAGCCCGAGGAAATCGCGGTAGCTCAGCATCTGCGAGATCGCCGGCCGGCCTTCGCTCGATTCGCGGCCGCCGAAGCGCTCCTTCAGCCGGCTGCCCCAGTCCTGCAACACCTGCTGGAGCCGCTCCCAGGCGTCGCCGAGATCGTCGGGCACCGACTGCGTGAATTTTTCCGGCGCGCCGCCGCTGACCGGCTGAGCGAGAGCGACACCCCAGGCGAGCAGAACCGCGATCAGCGCTTTTTTCATGGCCCTACACTTTTTGCGCAAAAGCCAATCACGGGCTGACTCTCAGATAAGGATGATGGCGCCAGAAATAGGCCGCCATCGCCGCGGCGGCGAGCAGGTTGCCGATCAAAACCGACGGCCACGCCAGGGCGTGCAGAATCGGCTCCGCAAAAATGAACGCCGCGCCGACAAAGCCGAATTCGAAAAGCACCGCGAGCAAAAGCACGCCGAAGCCGACATGCACGTCGCGGTCGGCCAACTCGAGCAGCTTGGCGGCCGCGCCGCCGATGGCGCAGAACACCAGTCCGTGCACCCAGGTGTAGACGAGCACCGTTTCCAGCGAAATCGGCAATGCCTGGGGCTGTTCGAGCCCGGCGCCGTGGCGAAACAGCGCGGCGCCGAGCACATTCGGCGTGTAGAAAAGCGGATGGCCGCTCAGCAGGTCGATAAGAAAGAACCACACCGCGATGGTCGCCGCGCCGAGGACGCCGGCGGCGATGCCTTGCTGATAAACGTCGGGAATCGCGGCGGTCGCTGCGTCGATGACGGCGGGGTTTGAGGTGTCAGATCGAAGCGCCATGGAAGACCTCCTCGGGCCGGCTCACCGCCCCGGTTGATTCCACAACTGTCTTGCGCGTCCGCTCCGCTACCGGCACCCACGCTAACACCGGGGCGCTTTCGGGTCAATGCAGGCGCCGCCGCGACACGCCGGCGGCAATTTAGCCGCGCGCAAAAAGCATTTCCGCGCGCGGTTTGATTGCCACTCGGCGGCGGTTCATGGTTTAATCATTTCACCTCGATCGCGCATCATGCTCACGCCGTTCTTCAATATCGGCTTCGCCGACATCGCGGATATTCTGGTGGTCGCGGTGCTGCTTTACACCGCGACCGTCTGGCTGAAGCAGACCCGCGCCGCGTTCATCATCCGCGGCATCTTTATTCTCGCCGCGGTCTACATCATCGCGCGCTACTTCGACCTGCAACTGACCGCGTGGCTCTTCCAGGGCTTCTTCGCGATCTTTTTGATCATCATCGTGGTCATCTTCCAGGAGGAGCTGCGCCAGATCTTCGAGCGCATCGCGGTGTGGAGCCTGGCCAAGGGCAGCCGGCCGCTCCGCTCCGACGCCATCGACATTCTGGTCGGCACCCTGGCCGACCTGGCCAAGGACCGCATCGGCGCGCTGATCGTGGTCGAAGGCAAGGACCCCATCGACCGCCACATCATGGGCGGCATCGAGCTCGAAGGCAAAATCAGCGAGCCGCTTTTGAAGAGCATCTTCGACCCGCATTCGCCCGGCCACGACGGCGCCGTGGTGATCGAGCACGAGCGCATCTCGCGCTTCGCCGCGCACCTGCCGCTGTCCAACGATTTTCAACAGCTCGCCCACGTCGGCACGCGCCACAGCGCGGCGCTCGGTCTCGCCGAGCTGAGCGACGCGCTGTGCATCGCGGTCTCCGAAGAGCGCGGCACGATCTCGCTCGCGCGCGACGGCCGGCTGCGCCAGGTGGACAACGTGCAGGAAGTCGGGCTTTCGCTGCGCAAGTTTCTCCAGGAAAAATATCCCGCGCCGGGCGAGCGCAAGATTTCCCTGTCGCTGCTGCGCGAAAACTGGGTCGCCAAGCTGGTCACTTTTTCGCTGGCGCTCGGTCTCTGGTACGTGCTCGTGCCCGGCTCGAGCACGGTCGAAGTGACCTATCGGATTCCCGTGCAGGTGCAGAACCTGCCCCCCGACTCGCAGCTCGAGGAAGTCGTGCCGTCCGAAGTCAGCGCCACTTTCACCGGACCCAAGCGCGCCTTTTATTTCTTCGACCCGACCCGGCTCAAAGTGGTTCTCGATGCATCCACCATGGAGCCGGGACGAAGAACCCTGCGGATCTCGGAGCAGAACGTGCAGCACCCGCAGGACCTGACCCTGCAGCAAATCACGCCGGGGACGTTGAGAATCTCCCTGCGCAAGAATTCCCGCGAGAGCGAAGACAAGGGTTAGCGCGGCGCCTGGAGGATTTCCAGGATGCCGCGCAGCGGCACCTGCACCCAGTCGGGCCGGTTGTTGAGCTCGTAGTTGAGCTCGTAGACCGCCTTGTAGAGCAGATAAAGATCGAGCAGGCTTTTCCACTCCTCGCTCGGCCCCGACAAAAAGCCGCCGTCGCCGCCGCCGGTCTCGAGGTAGCTCTGCAGAAAAGCCAGCGAGACCCAGAAGGACCAGCCTTTGGAGAGGACTTCCATGCGCGCCGGGTTTTCCCGGCGCACGTCGCCGCTTTTGAGCGCCGTAAGCGCGGCGTAGTCGAAGGAACGGAGCAGGCCGGCCACGTCGCGCAGCGGCGAGCGCTTGCCGCGCCGCTCCGCGAGCGGCTGCGCCGGCTCGCCTTCGAAATCGGTGATCACGAAGTCTTTGCCGGTGTAGAGCACCTGGCCGAGATGATAGTCGCCGTGGCCGCGGATTCGCAGCGCGGTGATTTTCTGATCGACGATCGAGCGCAGGCGCTGAAAAATGTCGGCTTTCATGCCGAGGATTCTTTCCGCGTCGGCGCGCGCTTCTTCGGGCAGCGCTTTCAGGCGGTCGCGCAGCAGCACGAAGGTGCGGTCCGTGTGGCTGCGCATGGTTTGATAGGCCGAGCGGCGGTAAAACGGCGTGAACGGCTCGGGCGCGAAATCGGGGTCGGCCGCATCCGCAGCCAGCGCCAGGTGGAGCTCGGCCGTGCGCCGTCCGAGAAGCCGCACGGATTCGAAATAGGGGCCGATCAGCCCGCGCACCGAGAGCGGCACCTCGCGCTCGATGGCGTCGATCAGCCGGCCCTCGGGCCGCGGAAAATCCGCCGGCAGCTCGGCCAGCGCCGAGCCCGCTTCGAAAAAATCCGCCAGGTGATCCAGCGTGAAGCGCCAGGCGTCGCCTTCGTTGCGCACCCATTCCTGGAGCACGCCGAGACTGGCGCTGCGATTTCTCCCCTGACGGAATTCGAAACTGCCGGCGAGCCTGGGAGCGTGGGCAAAACCGGTTCGCTCGCTGAGGAAGCGGCCGATCTCCAGCTCGGGATTCACGCCTTCCTGCACCCGGCGAAAAATTTTGAGGATGAATCGATCGCCGTAAACCACCGAGGTGTTGCTCTGCTCGCGCTTCGACGGCGAGGGCTCCAGCGGCGCGCCCGGCGCGCCGCGCAGCTCGCGAAAAAGCTTCGACGGCTCGGCGATGATTTCCGCGCTCTTGCCTTTGAAATCGCGCCGGCGCGCCAGGCTGTCGAGCAGGAGCTTCAGAAACACCCGGTCGTAAAGCGCGTCGGCGACGATGCCCTCGACGGCCTGGCCGCGCTCCCGGATTTTCAGCCGCGCGAGCACGGCCTGCGGAAAAGATTGCTGCAGCTCCGCGGCGCGCTCGCCGGCGACAAACGCCAGCGGCAGAAAATAGCTCTCCGGCTCGCCGTCGCCGTAGCTCACCGTCACGACGGTGAAAAAAGCCCGGTCGGAATCGAAAGGCAGCGGCACCGATTCGGTGAAATTGACCGCCCGAATGCGCCGCGCCTTGCCGCCGAACCAGCGGCAGGTTTTGAGATAGCCGGGTAGAATTTTCTCCAGGCCGGATTTGGCGTAGCGCGCGAGAATCTGCTCCCAGGGACCGGCGACTTCGAGCAGCGCCGGCTGATTTTCCTCGGGCGCGTGCGCCGGCGCCGCCTGCGCCGCTTCGAGCTTGAACCAGTAAAAGCCGTGCGGCCCCACCGTGATGAAATAGGGCAGATCGCCGATGGGCGGAAACTCGGTCTGGCCGAAAAGCTCCACCGGCACCCGGCCTTTGAACGCCGAGAGATCGATCTCGGCGCACTGCACGAAGCGCGACAGATTGGAAACCGTGAGGATGATCTCGTCCTGAAAGCGCCGGATGAACACCAGCACGCGGCGGTTGGCGGGATAGAGAAATTCGGTGCTGCCGCGGCTGAACGCCTGAAAGCGCTTGCGCAGAAGAATCAGCCGCTTCATCCACCACAGGGGCGAGCTCAGATTCTGCTGCTGCGCCTCGACGTTGATCGCCTCGTAGTGATACTCCGGGTCGATGATGATCGGCAGGTAGAGGCGCTGCGGATTGGCCTGGGAAAAGCCCGCGTTGCGGTCGGCGCTCCACTGCATCGGCGTGCGCACGCCGTTGCGGTCGCCGAGATAAAAATTATCGCCCATGCTGATCTCATCGCCGTAATAAATCACCGGCGTGCCGGGCAGGGCGAAGAGCAGGCTGTTGAGCAGCTCGATCTTGCGACGATTGTTGGCGAGCAGCGGCGTCAGGCGCCGGCGGATGCCGAGATTGAGCCGCGCCTTGGGATCGCTGGCGTAGACCTTGTACATGTAATCGCGGTCCTCGTCGGTGACCATCTCCAGGGTGAGCTCGTCGTGATTGCGCAAAAACAAGGTCCACTGGCTGTTGGCGGGAATCTCCGGCGTCTGGCTGAGAATGTCGATGATCGGAAAGCGGTCCTCCATGTGCACCGCCATGAAGATGCGCGGCATCAACGGAAAATGAAACGCCATGTGGCACTCGTCGCCGGCGCCGAAATAATTGACCGCTTCCTCGGGCCATTGATTGGCCTCGGCGAGCAGCATGCGGTACTGATATTTTTCATCGACGTGGCGGCGCAGATCCTTCAGGAACTGATGGGTCTCGGGAAGATTCTCGCAGCTCGTGCCCTCGCGCTCGAACAGATACGGCACCGCGTCCAGGCGCAGGCCGTCCACGCCCATGTCGAGCCAGAAATCGACCACCTCGAAGATCGCCTGCTGCACCACCGGATTGGCCACGTTCAAATCCGGCTGGTGCGAGTAGAAGCGGTGCCAGAAATAAGCCTTCGCCACCGGATCCCAGGCCCAGTTGGAAGTCTCGAAGTCCTTGAAGATGATGCGCGCTTCCCGGTAGCGCTCCTGGTTGTCGCTCCAGACGTAAAAATTGCGCTCCTTGCTTCCCGCCGGGGCGCGCCGCGCGCGCTGAAACCACGGGTGCTGATCGGAGGTGTGGTTCAGCACCAGCTCGGTGATCACGCGCAGGCCGCGGCGGTGCGCCTCGCGCAGAAAAATTCTGAAATCCCTGAGCGTGCCGTAGTCGGGATGGATTTCCGTGTAGCTCGCGATGTCGTAGCCGTCGTCTTTGAGCGGCGAGGGATAAAACGGCAGCAGCCAGAGCGCGGTGACGCCCAGGTCCTGGAGATAATCGAGCTTGGCCGTGAGCCCTTTAAAATCGCCGATGCCGTCGGCGTTGCCGTCGGAAAAGGCGCGCACGTGGAGCTCGTAAATGACCGCGTCCTTGTACCACAGCGGATCCTCGCTTACGGCGGAACCGCCGGCGGATTTTTTCTCCCGGCCCATGATCGTCACATGAAATAATCGAAATCCTGCTCGCGGCGCAGCCGCCGGCGCAACCGGAAGATGTGCGCCGGCGCCGCCTGCGGATCGAGGCGCACGAAATTTTTCTCGCCGTGCCAGAGAAAGCGCGCGCCGCTCAAAAGATCGTGCGCCTGGTAGGAGTCCTGCGGATCGAGGCCGAGCCGCTCCGGCGCGATTCTCACCCAGCCCGACTGGGCGTGATGCGGATCGAGATTCACCACCACGGCGACCACGTTGCTCCAATCCTCCGTCTGTTTGGTGTAGCAGACGATCCGCTCGTTATCGACCTCGTGAAAGCGCAGTCCCGCGTCGCTCTGCAGCGCGCGATTTTCCCGGCGAATGCGGTTCACCCGCGCGATGAAATCCTTCAGGCTGTCGGCGCGCTCCCGCTCCCAGTATTTTATCTCATATTTCTCCGAGTCGAGGTATTCCTCGCTGCCGGGCTCGCGCGGCCGCGTTTCGCAGAGCTCGAAGGCCGGGCCGTAAATGCCGTAATTGGCGCCGAGCGTGGCGGCGAGCACGAGCCGGATCATGAACGCCGGGCGCCCGCCGAATTGCAGGTACTCGGTGAGAATGTCCGGCGTGTTGGGCCAGAGGTTGGGGCGAAGATACTCGCGCGCCTCGGTCTCGGTCAGCTCGCGAAAATACTGCACGATCTCCGGCTTGCTGTTGCGCCAGGCGAAATAGCTGTAGGACTGGCTGAAGCCGGCCTTGGCCAGACGGTGCATGACCTTGGGCCGGGTGAACGCTTCGGCAAGAAAAATCGCGTCGGGATAATCTTTTCTGATCTCGGCGATCAGCCACTGCCAGAAGCGCAGCGGCTTGGTGTGCGGATTGTCGACGCGAAAAATGCGCACGCCCTGCTCGAGCCAGAACAGCGCCACGCTCTTGAGCTCCTGCCAGAGCTCGAGCCAGCGCTCCGAGGTGAAATCGAGGGGATAGATGTCCTGGTATTTTTTCGGCGGATTCTCGGCGTACTGAATCGTCTTATCCGGCCGCCAGCGAAACCACTGCGGGTGTTCCTTGACGTAGGGATGATCGGGGCTGCACTGAAAAGCGAGATCCAGAGCGATCTCGATGCCGAGCTTTTCCGCCTGGCGCACAAGATTTTTGAAATCCGCCAGGCTGCCCAATTCGGGATGAATCGATTTGTGCCCGCCCTCTCTGGCGCCGATCGCCCACGGGCTGCCGGGGTCTTTGGCCGTCGTCGCCATTTGATTGTTTTTTCCCTTGCGATGGCTGCGGCCGATCGGATGGATCGGCGGCAGATACAGCGTGTCGAAGCCCATCGACGCCACGTAGGGCAGCAGCCGCTCGCAGTCTTTGAACGTGCCGTGGCGCCCGGGCTTTGCGGCGGCGGAGCGCGGAAACATCTCGTACCAGGCGCTGAAGCGCGCCTTTTCGCGCTCGACCACCACCGCGAGGTCTTTGCCGTACTTCGTCTCCAGCGCGCGGTCGGGGTGGCGATCCATCAAAGCGAGCAGATCGTCGCTCAGGGCCTCGCCCACCCGGTCGGCCAGCGCGCGGCTCGCCGCGCGCAGGTTCTTTGCCGCCAAAGCGAGAGCGCGCGCCTCGGCGCCGGCGGCGCGGCGCGCCGCCGCGTCGATCAAAATCGCCCCGCTCAGGAGATCGACTTCCGAATGCGCGCCCGCGCCGGCCTTCTTGCGCAGATCGCCGCGCCAGGAGCGGAAGCGATCGACCCAGGCGGCGAGCGAATAGAAATAACGGCCGATCTCCGCGCACACAAACGCGCCGCGCCAGCGGTCGTTCTCCAGCGGCGCCAGCGGCGCCTCGCGCCAGGATGGTTCCTGCTCGCGGCGGTAGAGCAGCCGGCCGGCAATCGCTTCGTGGCCGTCGGCGAAAATATCCGCCTCGACGATGACGGCTTCGCCGCGCGCGCGCTTGATCGGAAATTCGCCGCCGTCGATCTCCGGCGCGACGCCTTCGATGACGACCCGGCGCCGCCCGTCAGGGATGCTGGATGAGAGCTTCATCGAGGTGGGCTTCCATCGCCGGCTCTCCGCCCGCGCCGGCCTCGGCGTAGAGCAGCGCGCCGGGAAAATCTTTGAGCAGCTCGCTCAGCGGCAGCGCATTTCCGGTCGCTTCGATTTGATTGCCGGTGACGACATCGAGCCAGCGCCGCGGCGCCGCCGCCGGCAGCTCCAGCGCCGTTTCGCCCCAGGCCTCCGCGCCGAGCGGCGCTCCGCCGCGAAAGACCAGCGCGCCGATCAGGCGCGGCGCCGCCGCGATCGCCCAGGCGCGCCCATGCCGGCGCGCGAAGGCGCAGATCCGCGCTGCCGCCTGGCCGTCGGCGCCGAGCGGCACGTAGTCGCCGGCGGCAAACAATTCGCGCTGCGCGGCGCGAAACTGCAAAAGTTTTTGTACGAGAAAGAGCTTGACCCGCCCGTCCTGCCAGCGCTCCAGCAGCTCGGCGATCAGCGCCGCGGGAGCGCGCGCCTCGGCTTCTTTTAATTGCCGGAGCCCGTCGCGCCGCCGCGCGAAATCCACCGCGCGGCGATTGTCGGGATCGACGAAGCTCAAATCCCAGAGCTCGCATCCCTGGTAAATATCCGCCACCCCCGGCGCGGCGATTTTGATCAGGGCCTGGCTGAGCGAGTTGAACGCGCCGGCATGGGCGATCTGTTTTGCGAACGGCGCAAAGCTCTCGAGAAAACGATTGGCGCCGGCGGGCGCGAGGATTTTCTCCGCGAAACCGACGAACGCCTGTTCGTAAGCTGCGTCCGGCTTGAGCCACTCCGTGTGAACTTTCGCTTCGCGCACCGCCTTGACCAGATACGCTTTCAGCCGTTCGAGATAAACCTCGCCGGGCTCGCTCTCGAGCGGCCAGGAGCCGATCAGCGCCTGGTAGAGCGCGTACTCGTCGTTGCGGTCGGGCGCCTCCACGCCGCGAATTCTCGTTTTGTGCGTGCGGTTGAGCCGGCTCCAGAGCTGGAGACGCTTTTCCCATTCCTCGGGCAGCTCCGAGAGCACGTCGAGGCGCGCGCGCGCGTCCTCGCCGCGCTTGGTGTCGTGGGTGGCCGTGGCGTTGAGCGCGTGCGGCCAGCGCCGCAGGCGCGCGCGATTGAAGCGATGGAATTCTTCCAGATCGATGCCGAAACGGTCCGGCGCGCCGCCCACGTCGTTCAGCGACCCCAGCCGATTATAAACGTAAAGCGCCGTGTCCTCGAAGCCCTTGGCCATCAGCGGTCCGGTCAATTGCTGAAAGCGCATGACGAAATCGAGCCAGCCCGATTTTTCTTCTTCGCTCATGTGCTCGGCGAAATCGAGCAGCAAAAAACGCCGGATGTAATTGAGCTCGAGCCGCAGACCGGCGTTGGCGTTTTTCGCCTGTTCCACCGCTTGAGTCAATTGCTTGCGGTCCTGAGCGCTGAAAACACCGGGGCTCACATAGCTTCGGTACACCGGGAAATACGCCAGCACCTCCACCAGCGCGCGCTTGAGGCCGTAGAGCGTGACGTCGGCGGCGTGGCGGTCGCGGCTCGATACCCGCTTCAGCAAAAACGCCAGGCTCTCGATGTCGCCGGCCATGTACTTGCCGATGATGAGCCGCTTTTTTTCCACCATCAACGCCGGGCAGCCGGCGTCCAGGCCGGTGAAGCGCTCGTAGATCTGGCTGAAGCGGCGGCGCTGGGCGCGCGCGCAGAAAATGCCGTTCAGATAATGCAAGAATTCGTAGCCGGTGGCGCCCTGGACCGGCCAGTCCGCCGGCAGCTCTTCGTCCGAGCCGAGAATTTTTTCGACGATCAGATAAACGTCGCCGGCCTGGCGGCGCAGCCGCTGGAGATAGGCCAGCGGATCGTAGAGACCGTCCACGTGATCGACCCTGAGGCCGGTGATCTTGCCGGCGGCGGCCAACTTGAAAATCAATTCGTGCGCGGCGCGAAAAACTTTTTCGTCCTGAATCCGGACCGAGATCAGCTCGTTGATGTTGAAAAATCGCCGGTAATCGATCTCCTCCGCGGCGACTTTCCAGAACGCCAGCCGATACCACTGCTGCGCCAGCAGCCGGTCGAGCAGGTTGAAGCTTTCCGGGTTGCCTTTGACGCCGTTGAAGCGCGCGATGCTGGCGTCGAGATGATCGCGAACGGCGGGCGTGGCGCCGTAAAGCTCCCAGAGCATCTGCTTGACGAAACGGATCTGATCGGCGCGCTCGGCGCTCTCCTCTCGGGGCGCGAGATTTTTGAGCGTGTAGATCACGCCGAGAAGCTTGACGTAGTCGGACTGCTGCGGCCCGAGCCGGCGTCTGAGGGCGGGCAAATCGCAGGTCAGAACGTCGCTGTAGGATTCGATGTTGACCGGCAGGGAGAGCGCGAAATAGCGGATGCTCAGTCCCTGCTCGTCGTAGCCGAGCGTGATCTCGCCCTGCTCCAGACACTCGCCGTAAAACGCGCCGAGAAACGGCGCGAGGATTTTGCCGCGCATGCTTTCGTAGGGGTGCTGCCAGTCGATGTCGAAAAAATCGCGGTAGCGCGACGCCGCGCCGTTTTCCAGCACGTCCATCAGAATTTTATTCTCGCCGTCGTAGGCCATGTGGTTGGGCACGATGTCCTGCACCCAGCCCAGGCCCAGGCGCCGCGCGGCGTCGCTCAGCGCGGCGAAACCGGCCTCGCCGCCGAGCTCCCCATTGATGCGGTTCGGATCGACCACGTCGTAGCCGTGGCGGCTGCCGGCGCGCGCCTGAAAGATCGGCGAAGCATAGATGTCGCTGATGCCGAGGTCTTTGAGATAAGGCAGGACTTCGGCCGCCGCGCCAAAGCCGAAGTCGGCGGTGAACTGCAGGCGATAGGTCGCTGAAGGAATTCTCATTGCAGCAAAGCCGCCGCGCCCTCGCCGCGGCGCACGCGCCGCGCCGTCGCCGGCTCTGCGCCGGCGCCTTCCGCCTCCATGTGTCGCGGCAGGCGCAGCAGCGCCAGCGAGCGCGCCTTGAGATCGTAGGCTTCGCCGCCGCGCATGGAGCGGTGCCCGGATTTGCCGGCCGCGGCCTCGGTCGTATCGAGCAACACCTGCCAGCGCACCTTGCGCCGGTGCGCCGGCAAAACGAACGGCACCGGCTCATGGTGCGCGTTCAAAAGAATCAGCAGAGTGTCGTCGACAATGCGATTGCCGCGGTCGTCGACTTCTTCGATGGCATCGCCGGCGAGGCGCAGCCCGAAGCAGCGGATCTCGGGATTGCTCCAGTCTTCGTCGCTCATCTCTTTGCCGTCGGGACGAAACCAGACCAGGTCCTTGACTTCCGAGCCGCGGATGCGCCGGCCCTGAAAGAAATGGCGGCGGCGCAGCACCGGATGCTCGCCGGCGAGCCGAATCAGGTAGCGGGTAAACTCGAGCAGCTCGCGGCGCGGCCGGTCGAGCTTCCAGTCGAGCCAGGAGATTTCGTTGTCCTGGCAGTAGGCGTTGTTGTTGCCCTTCTGGGTGCGGCCGATCTCGTCGCCGGCGAGCAGCATCGGCACGCCCTGGGACAGCAGCAGGGTCGCGAGAAAATTTCTTTTCTGCTGCTCGCGCAGCGCGAGGATGTCGGCATCGTCGGTATCGCCCTCGACGCCGCAGTTCCAGCTCAGGTTCTCGTTGTGGCCGTCGCGATTTTCCTCGCCGTTGGCCTGGTTGTGCTTTTCGTTGTAGCTCACCAGATCGTGAAGCGTAAAACCGTCGTGAGCGGTGATGAAGTTGATGCTCGCGTAGGGCTGGCGCCCGTTGTGGCCGTAGAGATCGCTCGAGCCGGTGAGGCGAAAGCCCAGACCGCCGACCTGGCCGGCGTCGCCCTTGCAGAAGCGCCGCACGGTGTCGCGGTAGGCCGCGTTCCACTCGGCCCAGAGCACCGGAAAATTTCCCACCTGATAGCCGCCCGGCCCGAGGTCCCAGGGCTCGGCGATGAGCTTCACCTGCGAGAGGATCGGATCCTGCTGAATGATGTCGAAAAACGCGCCGAGACGGTCGACGTCGTGGAGCTCGCGCGCGAGAGTCGAAGCGAGATCGAAGCGAAAGCCGTCCACGTGCATCTCGGTCACCCAGTAGCGCAGGCTGTCGGTGATCAGCTGGAGCACGCGCGGATGCGTCATGTCGAGGGTGTTGCCGCAGCCGGTGTAATCCATGTAATAGCGCCTGTCGTTCTGAACCAGCCGGTAGTAGGACGCGTTGTCGATGCCGCGAAAGCACAGGGTCGGGCCGAGCTGACTGCCTTCGCCGGTGTGGTTGTAGACCACGTCGAGGATCACTTCGATTCCTTCGCGGTGCAGCGCGCGCACCATGCTTTTGAACTCGGCGACCTGCTGGCCCATGGCGCCGCTGCTCGAATAGCGCGCCTCGGGCGCGAAGAAGCCGATGGAGTTGTAGCCCCAGTAATTGGTGAGGCCGCGGTCGAGCAGATGCTTGTCGGCGACGAACTGATGCACGGGCAGCAGCTCCACGGCGGTGATGCCGAGGCCGGTGAGATAATCGATGACTGCGGGACAGGTGAGCCCGGCGTAGGTGCCGCGCAGCTCCGGCGGCACGCCGGGATGGCGCCTGGTGAAACCTTTGACATGCAGCTCGTAGATAATCGTCTTGTGCCAGGGCGTCGCCGGCGGCGCATCGTTGCCCCAGCTGAACGCCGGATCGACCACGATGCTTTTGGGCATGCCCGGCGCGCTGTCCTTGTCGTCGCGCGACAGATCCTGATCGGGATGGCCGATCGTGTAACCGAACAGCGCCTCGCTCCATTGAATCGCTCCGGTCATCGCTTTGGCGTAGGGATCGAGCAGGAGCTTGGCAGGATTGAAGCGATGGCCCTCGCCCGGCTCGTAGGGTCCGTAGACTCGATAACCGTAAAGCTGCCCGGGCCTGGCTTCGGGCAGATACAGATGCCAGACCTGATGCGTCTGCTCGCTCATCGTGATGCGTGTTTCTCCGGCGCCATCAAAAAGACAAAGCTCGACCTGGCTCGCGTTCTCGGAAAAGAGCGAGAAATTCACTCCCGCGCCGTCCCAGCTCGCGCCGAGCGGATACGGTTTACCGGGCCAGATTTTCATCCGCGCCGTCTCCTTCCGATGGACCGTGAAGTTGATCCTCGAAAAGCGCGCAGGAACGGGGCGCAAGCTCGAGCGCGGGCGCCGCGCCGCCCTCCATCCGCTCGGGCAGCGCGCTGCCGCCGCCGCGCCATTTTTCCGCCGCGCTGTCGATGCGCTTGCGCCAGCTCCCTGCGGGCCAGGAAAAGGCGAAGGGCGCCGCCGCCGCGTTAAAGTTGGCAATGAAGATCGCGCGCTGCGCGCCCGCATTTCGCTGCGCCACCAGAATCTGTGCGCTTGCCCGCGCAATGACTTGAAGCGCGTCTTTGGCGAACGACGACAGCGCCGGGACGGTTTTTCTCAGACGGATCAGCTCGCGGTAGAATCGCCAGATGATCTCGTGCGCGCCGGCGGCGCGCTTTTCGCGCGCGAGCCCGGCGCAAAGAAACGTCGCCTCGGCCTGCGGATCGGGCATCGCGCCCTGCCACTCGAAGCATGCGAACTCGCTCTGCCGGCCGCGCCGCACCGCTTCGATCAGCCCCGGATCCGAGTGGCTGATGAAATACGGAAACGGCGCGTCCTCGGCGTACTCTTCGCCCATGAAGAGCAGCGGCAGATACGGCGCCAGCACAACCATGCCCGCGGCGAGCTTCAGATCTTCGAAAGACACCGCGGCGCTCAGGCGATCGCCGCGCATGCGGTTGCCGATCTGATCGTGATTCTGCGCGAACACGACCAGGCGATCGCCGGGAATGTCGCGCGAAGAGCTGCCGTGGCGGCGCGCGCGAAATTCGGAGTACTCGCCCGAGTAGGCGAATCCCTCGCGATAGGCTTTGACGAGCTGGTCGAAGGCGCCGTAGTCGCGGTAGCAGCCGCTGCGCTCGCCGGTGAGCGCCGTGCGCAGGCAGTGGTGAAAATCGTCGTTCCACTGCGCGTCCAGGCCGTAGCCGCCGCGCTCCGGCGCGGTCGCCAGGCGCCGGTCGTTATCCGCGCTCTCGGCGATCAGATAAATCCGCCGGCCCAGGCGCTCCGCTTCGCGATGCACGGCGGCCGCCAGGTCCTCGAGAAAGGTCACCGGCGAATGATCGAGAATCGCGTGCACGGCGTCGAGCCGCAGCGCGTCGATGTGGCAGTCGCGCACCCAGTAGAGCGCGTTCTGAATGAAAAAATTCCGCACCTCGCCGCTTGCCGGGCCGTCGAAGTTGAGCGCCGCGCCCCAGGGCGTCCGATAGCGCTCGGTGAAATACGGCGCGAATTCCGCAAAATAATTTCCCTCCGGCCCGAGATGGTTGTAGACCGCGTCGAGGATCACCGCGAGGCCGCGCCGATGGCAGGCATCGACGAATTGTTTCAGCGCCGCCGGACCGCCGTAGGAATTTTGCGCCGCGAACGGATAGACGCCGTCGTAGCCCCAGTTGCGCGCGCCGGGGAATTGCGCGATCGGCATCAGCTCGAGGGCGGTCACGCCGAGCTCGCAGAAATAATCGAGATCGGCAGCGAGCGCCGCAAAGGTGCCGGCGGCGCTGAAGCAGCCGACGTGCAGCTCGTAGATCACGTAGTCCTGGAGCGCCACGCCGCGCCAGTCTCCGTCGCTCCAGGGAAACGCCGGATCGACGACCGCCGACGGCCCGTGCACCCCCTCGGGCTGAAAGCGCGAAGCCGGATCGGCGCGCCGGCGCTCGGCGCCGAGCTGAAACCAGTAAAGCTCGCCGGGGCGCACGCCGCGCACGAGCCCCTCGTGGTAGCCGCGCGCGGTTTTTTCCAGCGGCGCGGCGCGACCCTGTTTGACCAGCCGCACTGAAACCTGCTCGTGATGCGGTGCCCACAGCCGAAACCGGCAGGCGTCCCCGCCGAGGTAAAGCGCGCCGATGGCGTCCGCCGGCTGGGTTTTCATCGAAGCGTCTTCCCGGGCGTCGCGCGTCTTTCAGCCCGCCGTTTCGTTCACGAAAAACGATACCGACAGCGGCGGCAGCGTCAGGGCCAGGGAAAAATGCCGGCCGTGGGCCGGCACCGGGGCGGCCTCGACGCCGCCCATGTTGCCCAGGCCGCTGCCGCCGTAATCGCGCGCGTCGCTGTTGAGCAGCTCGCGCCAGAAGCCGCCGCGCGGCGCGCCGACCTGATAATTCAGCCGCGGCACCGGCGTGAAGTTGCACACCACCAGCACCGGGCGCTCGCCGCCGCGCGCTTTGCGCAGCAGGCTCACCACGCTCGATTCGGCGTCGCGGCAGTCGATCCATTCGAAACCCGCCGGGTCGCAATCGAGCTCGTGCAGCGCCGGCTCGCTCCGGTAGGCGCGGTTCAAGTCGGCGAGCCATTGCTGCATGCCGGCGTGCTCGCGCGCTTCGAGCAGATGCCAGTCAAGCGCCTGATCGTGCTGCCATTCGCGCCACTGGCCGATCTCGCCGCCCATGAACAAAAGCTTTTTTCCCGGCTGCGCGTACATGTAGCCGAGCAGGGCGCGCAGATTGGCGAAGCGCTGCCAGTCGTCGCCGGGCATCTTGCCGAGCAGCGATCCTTTGCCGTAGACCACCTCGTCGTGGGACAGCGGCAGGATGAAATTTTCATGAAACGCGTAGATCATCCGAAACGTGAGCTTGTCGTGGTGATATTTTCGGTAGATCGGATCGGTGGAAAAATATTCCAGCGTGTCGTGCATCCAGCCCATGTCCCACTTGAGACCGAAGCCCAGGCCGCCGGTGTAAACCGGGCGCGACACCATCGGCCAGGCGGTGGATTCCTCGGCGATGGTCTGCACGTCGGGGTAGCTCTCGTAGACCGCCGTGTTGAGCTGCTTGAGAAATTCGATGGCCTCGATGTTTTCCCGGCCGCCGAAGCGATTGGCAATCCACTCGCCGTCGCGCCGGGCGTAGTCCAGGTAGAGCATCGACGCCACCGCGTCCACGCGCAGGCCGTCGGCGTGATATTTGTCGAGCCAGAAAAGCGCGTTGCTGATGAGAAAACTCCGCACCTCGTGGCGCCCGTAGTTGAAAATGTAGCTGTTCCACTCGGGGTGATAGCCCTGGCGCGGATCGGCGTGCTCGAAAAGATGCGTGCCGTCGAAGTAGGCCAGGCCGTGCTCGTCGGAGGGAAAATGCGACGGCACCCAGTCGAGGATCACGCCGATGCCGCTCTGGTGCAGCGTGTCGATCAGATACATCAGATCCTGCGGCGTGCCGTAATTGCCCGAGGGCGCGAAGTAGCCGGTGATCTGATAGCCCCAGGAACCGAAGAACGGATGGTCCATCAGCGGCAGAAATTCCACGTGGGTGAAACCGGCGCGGTGCGCGTAATCGGCGAGCAGCGGCGCCAGCTCGCGGTAGGAAAACGAGCGGTTGGCCGCTTCCACGTGGCGGCGCCACGAGCCCAGGTGCACTTCGTAGATCGCCATGGGCCGGTCGATGCGGTTTTTCTCGCGCCGCTCGGCGAGCCAGCGGCCGTCGTTCCACTCGTAATCGAGAGCCCACACGATCGAGGCCTGCTTGGGCGGGATCTCGTTGAAGATCGCAAACGGATCGGCCTTCTCGACCCGGTAGCCCATGAAACGCGAATGGATGAGATATTTGTACAGCGCGCCGCGCCTGGCTTCCGGGATAAAACCTTCCCAGATGCCCGAGTTGGCGCGCGCGCGCAGCGGATGGCTGGTTTTGCTCCAGCGATTGAAGCTGCCGGTCACGAACACCCGCTCGGCGTTGGGCGCCCAGACCGCGAAGTAGGCGCCTTCCTCGTCGCCGACGCGCATCAAATGCGCGCCGAGTTTTTCGTACAGCCGGCGGTGGCTGCCCTCGTTGAAAAGATAGAAGTCCTTGTCGCCGAGCAGGGTCGGCGCCGGCGCCCGGCTTTCGCTTCTGCTTTCGGATCGGCTCATAATTCACGCAGCGAATCTAATAATAGAATTTTTTTCATGGCAAAAAATACCGCCGCCGCGCGCCGCTAGACGGCGCGTTCCACCGGTCCCTCCGCCGCCACGGGGAGGTGGATCTTGAATCGGGTGCCGCGTCCCGGGGCGCTGTCCACTTCGATCCGCCCGCCGTGGGCTTTCACGATGCGGTCGCAGATCGGCAGGCCGAGGCCGAGGCCGCGCCGTTTCTTCGAGGTAAAAAACGGCTGGAAGATGCGCGGCAGGGTTTCGGGATCGATGCCCGTGCCGGTGTCGGAAACCGTGATCGTCAGCTCATCGGCGGAATCGACCGCGGCGCCGAGCGTGAGCGTGCCGCCTCTGGGCATGGCGTCCACCGCGTTCAGCGAAAGGTTCAGCAGCACCTGCTGAAGCTGCTGCGGGTCGGCGTGGATCGGCGGCATCGCGGGCTCGATCTCGGTGGCGGTTTCGACCCGGTTCTTGCTCGCGCGCGGCTGCACGAGATCGAGGGTTTTCTGGATCATTTGCTCGACATGGGTCTCGGTAAAATCGGCGCGCCTGGGACGGCCGAACTCGAGCAGCTCCTGCACCAGCGTTTCGCAGCGTTTGGCTTCTTCGGCGATGATCTGCACCGGATGGTAATTGGGATCGCTCGGCTCCATGCTCGAAAGCAAGCCCTGCGCGAAGCCCATGACGATGCCGAGCGGATTGTTGAACTCGTGCGCCATCGACGCGGTCAGCTCGCCCACCGCCACCAGGCGTCCCGATGCCAGGAGCTGCTGCTCGAGCTCTTCGGCCTGGTTGCGCAAATGCTCTTCGCTCCGCCGCAGCGCCGCCTCGGCGCGCAGGCGCTCCACGAACTGGCCGATGTCGCCGCCGATCACCTGGCCCATGCGCGCCATGTCGCGGTCGGGCTCCTGCGGCGCCATGCTCAAAAACTCGACGACGCCCAGAACTTCATTGCGCATCTGGATCGGAAATACCAGCGCGGCGCGCCACGGCTCGCCGGCCGGCAAGGCCGCTTCCGGCGCGGCCCTTTCGCGGTCGGGAACCCAGCGGACTTTTTCTTCGGCCCAGACCTGGCCCGCCACGCCGGCGCCGCGCTCGCGCGGCGCCGGCGCCGCGCGGTCGCCGAAGGGCGCGGCCGGATGGCGCCAGGCCGCCGCGCACTCCAGGCGCTGCTTTGCTTTGTCGGCGAGCCAGACCCGGGCGCACTGCCAGTCGAAGCCCAGGCCGATCACTTCGAGGATCCTCGGCCAGGCCGCCTCCAGGCTTTCCGACTCGGCGAGAATCACCGTGACCGCATGCTCGGCGGCGGTGCGGCGCGCCGACTGCTTGCGATGGCTGATGTCGCGGTTGCATTCGAGGATCAGCCGCCCGCCGGCGCGGTCGGCGATCAGCTTCAAGCGGCTCTCCACGTCGATGTAGCGCCCATCTTTGGTTTTTTGCTTGAGCTCGCCGCTCCATTCTCCCGCCGCGAGCAGCGCCGCCTCGAAGCTGCTCCAGCCGCCGGGAAACTCGGTGGCGAGCAGCTCGTGGCAGAAGGCGCCGAGCGCCTCGTCCTGGGCATAGCCGTAGAGCTCCGCCGCGCCGCGGTTCCAGTAAATGATCCGGCTGTCCAGGCGGCGCGCGAAGATCGCCTCGTTGGCGAGATTCAACAGATCGGCCTGGCGCTGGAGATCTTCCTCCTGGCGGCGTAGCGCGCTCTCGACTCGATCGCGCTCGTTCTCGCGCTCGCGCAAAAGCGCCGCGGCGCGCTCCATCTGGCGGCCGAGCCCGTCGATCTCGGCGATGGAAGAGCGCGCGGGGAACGCGACCGGCCGGCCCCGTCCGAGATCGCGCGCCGCCACCGAGAGATCGCGGATCGAATGGGAAACCCGGCGCGCGAACAGAAGCGCGAGACCGAGGCCGGCGATCAGCAGCAGGAGCCCGCCGCCGCCCACCGTGGCGATGGAGCGATAGAGAATCGCGTTCACCTCGGCGCTCGGCACGATCAGCGCCATGTACCAGCCGGAGCGATTGAGCCGGCTCACCGCCGCGTCGGCGTCGGCGCCGCTCGGACCGGCGCCGCGCACCCACTGCTCGCCGGAGAAAAGATCGGCCCGCGCGAGCAAAGCGTTCGCCGGCGCGCCGACGGCTTTCTGCGCGTCGCGCGAGCGCGCGATCACCGTACGTTTGGCGTCGAACAGCACGCCGATCCAGGTGGCCGGAAATTTCTGGCGCGTGAGGATCTCGCCGAACACGCGCGGATCGATCACCGCGCAGAGCACGTAAATAACCGTGTTCTCGCGCGCCACCGGAACGTAAATGCTGACGCCGTTCTGGCCCGACTCGCGGCGCGGGAAATCGGCGATCACCGGCGCGCGGGTCTTGAGCACGCTCTCCAGGCTCGCCGCTTCGATGGTGTTCGATTCCGTGACCAGCGGTTTTTCGATGCGCATCAGCGCCGCGCCCTTGGGATCGTACAGCGTCAGGCTGCGCCAGCTGTTCTGGGTGCGCAGAATGCGCGCGGCGGCGGCGCGAAACACGTTGACCGCGCCCACGTCGAGCGGCTCTGCGGTGGCGAGCGCTTCGAGATTGGTGATCGAAGAGTCGATCTCCTGATCGATCGCCAGCGCCAGCGCCCGCGCCGTGTCCTCGAGGCCGCGCGCGCGGTTGGCCTGCTCCTGGCGCGCCAGCATGACCATGATGAAGACGGCGAAGACGAGAATCGGCCCGAGCCCGCCGATGATCAGGCGGGTGAGATAAGAATGAAGCGACCGGGGCGGCGCAAACCAGCGATCAGCGGCAACAAGACGTGCGGCCATGATACATCCCGGACGCCGACCGCAAAAACCAAAGGCCAGCGCTGCCGATCTACGGCAGCAGCCTCAACGCGTCGGCCAGCTCCTGCAGATCCACCGGCTTGGTCAGATAGCGCGCCGCGCCGCGATCGAAGGCCTGTTTGATCGAGCTGACCGTCGGGTACGCCGTCATCATGATCACCTTCAGGCCGGGCGCATGCTCGGTGATCTGCTCGAGCAAGGACAAGCCGTCGCGTCCGCCGAGGCGGATGTCGAGCAGCGCCACGTCCACCGGATGCTGCTGCAAAAACGCCAAGGCCTCGTCGGCGCTCGAGACGGCGTGAACTTCGTAACCGCGCTGGCTCAGATACCATTTGAGCAGAGTTAAAAAATTCTCTTCATCGTCCACCACCAGCACCGATTGACGCGGCGTGGTCAGGGCGGTGGCCTCCCCTGCGACGGACGCTTCTTTTGGCTTATCCATTTCTCCCCGAGCTCGCGCAAAAAATTCGCGCCGCACCGCAGCCGCCGCGTTGCACGGCGGAATTGCAGGCTCGCACCAGACTCGGCCGGTGCGCGGGAGAAAAGATCGGCGCGCCTCGACGGCGATGCTGCAGCGCGCGTATTTTTTTTCCGACAGCCAATGGAACCTGGAGGCCGCTCGGCGCGATCGTTGCCCTGCCCGTCGCCGAGCGCCGGCGCCGCGAGAAATCATCGCTTCCTGCCGTCGCCCCGCGGCCCGGCGAAAGCCGGTTGACCTAACCTAACGCTGCGAAAGCTGCAGAAATTATACCACTGCGCCGCTGCGTCAAAGCTGCCGCGAATACGCCCGGTTCGAGCTTTCCTGAGCGCCAGAGCAGGACAGATTTGGAGGAGTTTGACTGACAGCGATGCGCTTTTCCATACAGTACAGTCGCGCGCTCAGTGAAGGCCGCCCAGGATCACGTCCGCGGCCTTCTCGCCGATCATGTAAACTGCGCTGACAATAAAGTAGCCCGGAATGCGCGGAAACGCCGAGGCATCGACCACGCGCAAGCCGCGCGTGCCGTGCACGCGGAAGTCGCTCGCCAGCACGCCGCCATTTTCCCTGGGGCCGATCGGACAACTGCACGAAGCGTGATGGCCCCAGGCGTGATTGCGCACGAACTCTTTCAGTTGCTCGTCGCTCTGCACGCCCGGTCCGGGCAGCTCTTCGGCGGCGATCCGCCCGTCGCGCACCAGACCGCTGCAGAGCCCGCGCACGAAGTTGATGCCGTCGATCACCGCGTCGAGATCGCCGTCCGCGCCGGCGCTGCCTTCCTCGAAATAGCGGAAGTCGATCGCCGGCGGATCGCGCGGGTCGGCCGAGCGCAGGCGCACCGTGCCGGCGTGGTTGCGCGTGTGCGCTTTCAGAACGATCCAGCTCAGGTAATCGCGGTGGCCGGAGATCCATTGGGAATAGCCGGGGAAATAACCTTCGAAGCGCGCCAGCAGGCTCACCAGAAACAGATCGGGCACGGCAAGATCGCGGCGCGATTTTTTGATCACCGCGAGCATGCCGCCGTTGGTGGCGTAGACGCCGCGGCGGTATTTTTCCCACTCGGCGAACAGCCGGTCGCCCTTGCGAAACTCCGCCCCGGCCATGAACTCCCAGTCCTGCTGCATGCGATAGACCACGCTCACTTCGTAGCGGTCCTGAAGATTGGCGCCGACGCCGGCGAGATCGACCCGCGGCTCGATGCCGTGGCGGCGCAGCTCGCTGGCGGGCCCGACGCCGGAGAGCATCAGGAGCTGCGGCGTGTTGAAAGCGCCGCCGCAGAGAATCACTTCCTTCGACGCGCGCGCCTCGCGCCGCTCCCCCGAAGTTTCGCTCGGCGCGGCGTGAGCGCGATAGAGGCGCGCGCCTTTCAGATATTCGACGCCCAGCGCGCGGTTCGACTCGTCGAAAATAACCCGGGTCGCGAGCGCGTCGAGCTCGATGCGGAGTTTTTCCGGGTGCCGGCGCGCGACCTCGAGCAGGCGCTCGCGGCTGCCCGCGCGCGCGCAACCGGCGGTCGTGAGCGGCGTGTAGCGAATGCCGAAGGCGTTGCGCCCGACCAGGCGCGCGTCGTTGGGATCGCCCTTGGCGCGCAAAAACCACAGCAGGCGGCGCAGCGGATGCTCCAACTCGGCGTTGGCGTCGAACGCCGATTCTTCGATCACATCCATCATCGCGCGATCGCGCAGCGCCTGGCGCGGCGGCAGCGGGCGTTCCACCGGCAGCCAGCCGTGAAAGCCGTGGCGGGTCGGATTGATGCCGGTGAGTTTTTTGAGCCAGCGATAGGTCGGGCGATGCCGGCAGTCCTCCAGCCGCTCGAAGTAGCGGCGCATCTTGGCCGCGCGCCAGGAGGAATCGCCGGTCAGCTCGGCGATGTCATTCCAGTCGGCGTCGTTGGGATACACCAGAATCATCGCGTTGTGCGCCGTGCAGCCGCCCAGCGCGCCGGCCCGGGGATAGAGCACCCCGCCGCGTGCCGCGACGTATTTGGGATCTTTTTTTTGCCGCTCCTCGTCGCGGTAGTGGCGCACGAAAAAATCCCAGCGCAGCGCGGGATTTTCCGAGGCGAAGGCGTGAAACGCCGGGACCTGATAATCTTCGGGCAGGCGCTCGCCGGCAATCTGCAGCGGATCGCCGCCTGCCTCAAGGACTAGAACCGAGTGGCCGTTCTCGGCCAAACGCGCGGCCAGAGGGCCGCCGCCCGCTCCCGAACCAACGACGATGTATTCGTATTCAGGAGCGGCGGCGGCTTCAGACATGCGTGGCAATGGAACAGCGGAGCTAGAACGTTTTCAAAAAATGGATCAGCGCGCGCTTGTCGTCGTCGCTGAGCGGCGGCTCTTCTTTAAAGAAGCTCGTGCCGAAGTAGTGGCCCTTGTTGACCACGTAGTCCGGGCACTTGCTGACCTTGAGCAGATCGGGAACAAGATTCTTGAACACCCGCGCGGCTTCCTCGTCGCTCTTGCCTTCGACCGCTTTCAGATCCTCTTTCATCTTGAGCAGCAGCTTGGCGAGATCGAGCTTGTCGGTCTCGAGATCGATGTTGGTGAGCAGGCTCACCGGCGTGCCCTTGGGGATCGGGCCGATCTTGACCATGCCTTCGCTGAAGAGCCACGGGAAAATATCGTGCAGCCAGTCGCCCCAGCTCAATAGCTTCTTGAGCGGCGCGGGCAAATAACCCGCCGGCGCTTTGATGTAGCTCGTGGTCGTCGTGCGATAGATGAATCCCGGCACCTTGTCGCCGAGGATCGGATCCTTGTCGCGCTTTTCCGGCCAGAGCATTTTCTCGATCGCGTCGTTGAACGAATCCAGGCGCGATTCGACCGAAGGATTCCAGTTGAACTTGCCCACGGAATTGTTCTGCAGGAACGGCGCCGTCGACCAGAGGCTGATCAGCGACGGCACGCGCGTGTAACCGCGCCCGCCGGCGGGCAGCTCGTACTCGAACGGGCTGCCGTCGATCGGGTTGTAGAAAGTCATCCTGCCGACCGCCGGCAGATCCTTGTAGGTCTGCGAGGAAAAATTATCCCAGATGTTGCCGCCGAGCGCGTTGGTCGCGAGCGGGCTGCACGCGTTGGTCTGCAACAGGGTCACGGGAATGCGCCGGTCGGTGGAAAGATAATTGTCGGCAAGAAAATCGTCCGCCAGCACGATCGCCTTCATTTTCTCCTTGAAGTCGTCGGTCTTGGTCCAGGCCCAGTACTGATCCCAGTTGGCATCGTCGACTCCCGCCGGCGCTTCGGGAATCTTGCTCGAGTGGCAGCGCGCGCAGTAGTTGGCGAAGGCGATCTTGCCGCGCTCCAGCGTCGCCTTGTCGGCGGTCAGATATTCGCTGCCGCCGGGCGCGTCCTTGAGCCGGTCGGGCTTGGCGGTCTTGAGAAAGAACAGCGCCACATCCGCGGTCTGGTTAACCGTGGCATTCCAGTAGCTGGAATTTTTTTCCGCGTCCTCGATGCGGATCGGCGTGATCTTCTTGCCGCCCACCAGCGGGTTGAAGTGTAAAATCCATTCTTCGCTGAACAGGCCGATGTTGATGAACACGCGATTGAGCGCGCCCAGAATGCCCACCGAATCGGAGCCGTCCTTGAGCACCCGCGGCGTCATCACGGCGTCGGGAGCTTTATAGAATTGCGCCAGGGCGGCGGTCTGCTGGAAGTCCTGGAACTGCTTGTTCTTGAGCCCGCCGCCCGCGAGTTTTTCTTTGCCCCAGCGAAGCGCCGGCCCGAGGCGCGGCAACACGCTGTAGACCGCGTTCATGGTGCGCGGGTTGTTGATATAGTCGGTGGAGATGAACGAAGTATCCAGGGTGCCCGGCAGCGAAGTGTGAAACAGCTGGAACGCAAAGCTCGCTTCGTCCTTGTCCCAGAAAAATATACGATCGACCCAGAAGTACTGGGCGCCGGGATTGGAATTGAGATTTTCCCACTTGGGATGCTCGGGATCCTCGGGCGGCTTCACCGGGCTTGGTCCGACGTGGCAAAAACCGCAGGACATGCCGACGCGATAGGGCCGGACCAGATTCTTGTCGTTGTAGTAGCTCGGGTCCGTGTAGTAGCGCTGCGGATCCCATTTTTTCGCCGCGGCTTCGTCGAAGTCCGGGTTGGGAAAAAGCCTCAGCCCGACGACGCCGCTGGCATAACCGTAAAACGACCCGACGGGAATATTCTTGCCGCGCGCGCCGATCTTCACTCCGGGATATTTTTGCTCGTTCTCGAAAGGATCGGGCGGGCAATCCTTGCTGCGGGTATCGAGCCAGAGGCCGAAGCGGTCGGCGCGCGGGCCGGTGGCTTTCTCGAAGCACGGCTCGTTCACCAGGCCGAGATAACGCCAGCGGTTGTCGCGGCTAAAATGCTTGATGCTCGGGTGCGAGGAAAGCGTTTTCAAAAAATCCAGAGCGCCGAAGCTGTTGTTGGCGAGATAATTCCAGAACCGGTCGTTGCCGCCGCTCCAGACAATCCAGTTGTTGCGGCCTTTGACTTCGTTGCTCGTGAGCTCCACCCCGCCGTCCATGGCTTTGAAATAATCTTCATCCGCGGCGGGAAAGCTCTCCGCCGTGCGCCCGACCGTCAGGGCTTCGTCTTTGACCGTGCCGGGCGCCGGCGATGTTTTACCGCAGGCGGCCATCGTAAGCGCCAGGAAAAGCGCGCTGATCCACGTCAAGGCAATTTTACGGTTCGATCTGGATTTCATGCCGGCTCCTGTCGACTCGATCCCCGGCGCCGCGATGGCGGCGCCAATTGTTCTCACAGCGTTTTTAAATATTCGATCAGCGCGTCTTTCTCGGCAGCGCTCAGTTTCGTGCCGAACTCGTGGCCCTGGTTGCCGCTGGCGCGCTCGCTCACATCGTACTTCGTGCCGACCCGCTCGGCTTCTTTTCCCTGGGTCACGAAGCCCACGTCGGCGGGATCGTAGACGTCGTAGCCGCGGTAAAAAAGCTTCGGCCGCTCGGCCGCGGGCTTGAGCAGGTCGCGCAGCGTGGGCACCGAGCCGTTGTGCAGGTACGGCGCGCGCAGCCAGATGCCGTCGAGAAACGCGGCGATATACCCGCTCGGCTCGTTTTCCACCAGACCGCGCCGCTCGATGCCGAAGCTCCGCACCACCTTGTTCGACTCGATCGCCGCCTGTTTACTCCAGGTCTTCAGCCGCTCGCGATCGGTGCCGACCTCGTCCACCGGCACGCGCGTGCCGGTGCGCTCGCTCTGGTGGCAGCGCGCGCAGTTGGCGTCGAACACCGCTTTGCCGGATTGGGCTTTTTGCTGATCGATCGGGAAGGGGTATTTGGGCGCCGGCTTTTCGCTCAGGTAACTCACCAGCCAGTCGATCTGCTTCATGAACTCGTCGCGATTGTGCGGCGCGGCGGAAAGCAGACCCAGCGCCGAGTCGATGATCACCGAGCGCGCGTCGTGGCTGTCGCCGGCGAGATTCATCAGCATGCCCTTTTCCGGTTTATACTTCTTGAGATTCCAGACCGAGGGCATATCGGTGGGGCCGATGCTGTCGTCCATCGGCCAGTTGAGCAGAAAATATTTCGTGAGGTTCATCGCATCGTCGCGGCCGCGGCCCCAGAGCGGAAATTCCTTGTGGTAAACCCACTGAAATTGTTTTTCGCGCTCGAGCAACCTTTTCTTGGTGATCGGGATCAGGAGGTAGCGATAAATCAGCTTGTCGAGAAACGGCAGATCGTAGACCAGCGCGATTTCGCTCATGATCTCCTTGGAATTGAAGCGCGGGTCCTTGGCGCAGTCGACGACAAAGCGAAAAAAGGCCTGGAGATTGAGCGTGTGGTTCGGTCCGGTGGGCACGAACACGGGATCGTCGCTGGGGCTTTTCCGATAGCTGGCGGCGTGGCAGGAGGCGCAATTGTTGGCGACGCGCGGAAAGCCGATGGTTTTTTTCGTGAAGCCGATCGGCAACTCCTGGCCCTGCTCCCAGGCGACGCCGAGCGCGGCGTAGCCGCCCGGCCCCGGCAATTTTTCCGGGAACATGCGCGGCAGCACGAAGAAAATCCAGTAGGGAATGCCGGCGTCCCACTCCGCCCCGATGGAGCCGTATTTGAAGCGCATGTCGGGATCGGCCGTCACCCAGTCGGGCTGCGGCTCTTCGCGGAAAAATTTGTACCAGCCGATCGCGGCGCCGACGCCGCCGAGAATGACGATGACCAGCAGCGCGCTTTTCCACCAGGATTTTTTCTTCGCTTGGTCCGCCATGTTGCCTCCGCTCCCGACCCGCCGCTAGAAAGTTTTGAGATACTCGACCAGCGCGTCTTTTTCCGCGGCGGGGAGCTCGGTGCCGTAGCGCCTGCCCTCGTGGCCCTGATTCGAGTTGCCCGGCTCCCTGGTGTCGTAGAGAAAATATTTTCGCCCTTTCTCTTCGCCCACGTCGCCGACAAAGCCGACTTTTTTCTGATCGTAGACATCGTAGCCGCGGTAAAACGTCTTGGGCCGCCTGGCGCTCGGTTCCAGCAGGTCGCGCACAGTCGGCACCGAGCCGTTGTGCAGATAGGGCGCGCGCAGCCACAAACCATCCAGCGGCGCATTGGCGTAACCGAAGGTTTTGCGGAAATGGCTGAAGCGCTCGTTCTCGTAGCCGGCAAAAATCAGGTTCTGATTGACCGCGACGTCGTACGTGTAGGAATCGAGACGGTGGCGGTCGGTGTTGATCTCGGCGATCGGCACGACCTGGCCGGCATATTCGCCGCGAAAATCCCTGCCGTCGGCGCCGTGGCATTCGGCGCAGTATTTTTTGTAGACCGGCGCGCCCTGGGCGGCGAGATCTTTGTCGATTTTGAACGGATACGCCGGCGCGGGCAGCTTGCGCAGCCAGTCGGCCACGCGCTTGAGGCTCTGGCGGTCGCCGGTGGGCGGCGTGATGCCGGTGCCCATGGCCGCGCTGCGGTTGCGCTCTTCGAGCGACATGTTGTTGCCGTCCCAGTGCAGATGCATCTTGAGCGTCTCGCGCTGGCCCTGATTCCAGATCGACGGAAAATCCGTGGTGCCGATCTTCTCTTCGGGCGCGAGCTGATCCGGCGGAAAATTGAAATAGGCTTTGAGCGGATTGAACGTGTCGACCCGGCCGGGTCCCCACTCGGGTTGCTCCGCGATGAACTTCAAGCGGTCGCGCAGCGCCAGAATGCGCTCGCGCATGTAGTAGATCCCGTAGAAGCGCAGCACCAGACGATCGATCAGCGGCAAATCGCGCAGGCCCTCGCGCTGACGAATGACTTTGATCTGGCGCAGAATATCGGTGGGCGTGAAGCGCCGGTCTTCGCCGGTGGCGAAGAGAAATCTCATGAAGGCGCGAAAATCGAAAGTGTTGGCCGGCATGGCCGCGTAGACTTTGGGCACGCTCTGCGGCGTTTCGCGCACCGTGCCGGCGTGGCAGAAGGCGCAGTTGAGCCACACCACGTCGAAGCCGAGATAGCGGCGCTTGGACATGCCCACCGGCAGATCTTTGCCTTTTTCGAACACAAACCCGACCGCCTGCCAGCCGTTGCCGCCGGGCGGCAGCTTGTCCTGAAACAGCTCCGGCAGCGCGCGCCAGATCCAGTAGGGCACGCCGAACTCATGCTCGCTGCCGAGCGAGCCGTACTTGAAATGGTCCGCGTCGTCCTGGTAGGCGACCGGACGATCGGCGCCGAAGCGGCCCAGCAGCCAGGCGCCGCCGAGCAGCGCGATCACGAAGAGAACCACCGCGATCCAGCCGATGCGATAGAGAATTTTTGCCGCGGGAGTTGCGAGTTTCTGCTCGTCCATGGGCCGTCAGTCCTCCGCGGTTTTGCCGGCCTGAGCGCCGCGACCGCGGGCGGCCGGCGCGCATCGATGCCCGAGCGGCACGGCGCATCCGGTGGCGGCACAGGCGGGAAATTGAAGGCGCACGATGGTGGTTTCGAAAAATGCCGGCAGAATCAGTCGCAAGAAAATCTTCGGAAAGCGATCATCGCAGGCCGCCGCACAGCGAAATCGCGCGGCGGGTTCAAGCGCCGCTCAAAACTTCAAGGCAAAATCGATCAGGCGCTTTTTCTCCCAGTAGACTTTGCCGAGATAAAGCTTGGGCTCGATCTCGCGGATTTCGTCGCGGATCCACTGGGCGATCACCGAAGTTTCGGAATAATCCAGCACGATGCATTCCTTGCCGTCGAGCCAGCTCGGCCCCTTGTAAACCTTGGCGATGATCGCGTTCAGGCCGAAAGGAAGAATGCGATTCTTGAGCACGCCTTTCTTGGCGTCGAAAACTTTCCCCTGCCAGGCGAAGTGGCTGATGAACCTGGCGATGGTCGGGCTGAAGGTGGTGCCGGGGGCGACGATCGCCGTGCCGTCGGCCTCGCCGTCGGGAATTTCGCCCACCGGACTGTTGGTGAAGAGCGCGTCGAGCTCCGCCTGGCTCAGGGTGAGGAGTTTCGCCACATCGTAGGCCATGATTGCACCTCGCTTGCCGCGCCGCGAAAGTGCGGCGCTGAAATCACGCGCCGACTCGCGCGCTTAATTTCACACATCCGGCGGTCCGACGTCAAGAAAATTACGCGCCGGCAAAAGTTTTCGCGGCCCAGCACGGCGCGCGCGAAGGCGAAGCGGCAATTGCGAAGCGCAGTGAGTTTTGTCAAATTGCCAAACAAGGAGGGCACGATGCGCACAAAAACCGCCATCCTCTCGATCGCCGATCTCAAGGAGGCGGATTTACCGGCGCTGCGCCAGGTGTTTCAAGCGCTCGCGGGAGTCGAGAGCATCGACTTCAGCCTGGAGCGCAGCGTCGCCGTCCTGGAATTCGACCCGAGCCAGTCGCACATCGACGATTTCCTGCGCGCGGCGTTAAAGGCGGGATTTCGGGTGCTGTGAAAAAACCGCGGATCGAGAATCGAGGATGGAAGAGCGCAAAAGCGATCTTCAATCTTCCATCCTCGATCCGCGGTTTTCTAGTCGCCGGCGATGGTCATGGATGCAATCTTGACTGTGGGTGCGGCTATTCTGCCGCGGTGCTCGAGATCGCTGCCGACCATTTCGATATTCTGAAACATCTCTTTGAGATTGCCGGCGATGGTCACCTCTTCGACCGGGTAGGCAAATTCGCCGTTTTCGATCCACAGGCCCGCCGCGCCGCGCGAGTAATCGCCGGTCACCATGTTGACGCCGAAGCCGATCGTCTCGGTCACGTACAGGCCGGCTTTCACCGAGCCGATGATCTCCTCGGGCGCAGGGCGGCCGGCGGCGAGATAAAAATTCGCCGCGGCAACTCCGGGCGGCTCGCCGAGCGAACGGGAAGCGTTGGCGGTGGATTTCATGCCGAGCTTTTTGCCGCTGTAGGTGTCGAGCAGATAGCTTTTCAGCTCGCCGCGCTCGACCACGGTTTTTCTTCGTGTCGGCAGCCCCTCGCCGTCGAAGGGGCGGGAGCCAAGCGCGCCGGGAATCGTCGCGTCGTCGATCACCGTCAAAAGCTCCGAGCCGATTCTGGTTCCCAGCCTGCCGACTAAAAACGACGCTCCCTTGTACAACGCGTAGCCGGACAGAGCGGAAGACAGATGGCGCAGCAGGGAGGCGGCCATCTCGGGGTCGAAAACAACCGGCGCCTCGCAGGTTTTGACTTTGCGCGCGCCGAGGCGGCGCAAAACCCGCTGGGCCGCGCGCGCGCCCACGTTTTGCGGGGACTCGAGCCTGGCGAACTTGCGATTGGACGAATACCAGTAATCGCGCTGCATGGAACCGTTCTCCGCCGCCACCGGCGAGACCGAATGGCCGAAGGTCGAGCCGGCGTATTCGCCGGCGAAGCCGCGGCTGCTGGCGTAAATCACGCGGCCGAACTGATTGGAGAATTCCGCTCCTTCGGAGTTGGTGATGCGCGGATCGTAGGTGAGCGCGCTTGCCTCGGTGTCGAGGGCCATTTGAATTTTTTTGTCCACCGCGAGCGCGCGCGCCGGCTCGTCGAGCAAGTCGAGCGCCGGCAGCTCGCGCGCCAGCTCATCGGCTTCGGGCAAGCCGTTGTGCGGGTCCTGGGCGGTGATCCTGGCCATGCGCGCGGTATCGTCCACCAGCTTTTCGATCGAAGCGCGCGAGATATCCGAAGTCGAAGCCGAGGCCGAGCTCTGGCCGAAAAAAAGCCGCAGCCCGAGCCGCTTCTCGCCGGCCTGGCTGATCTTCTCCACCTCGCCCATGCGCACGGTGACGAAGAACGATTCGCTCTCCGCCATCACCACGTCGCCGTCCGAAGCACCCTTGCTTTTGGCCAGGGCGAGGACTTCTCGCCCGAGATCCTGGCTCAATTCCAATCGTTCCATAGGCCCTCGACGTTTAGCGTCCGGCGTCCAGGGTTTGGCGTCAACGCTGTGTGCACGCAGACCCAAAGCTCCAAACGCTGGACAGTTGCGCTACGCGCGCGTTCCTCCCACCGTCAGCCCGTCGATTTTGATCGTCGGCAAACCGACGCCGACCGGCACCGATTGGCCGTCCTTGCCGCAGGTGCCGACGCCTTCGTCGAGCTTCAGATCCGAGCCGACCATCGACACGCGGGTGAGCACATCCGGGCCGTTGCCGATCAGGGTGGCGCCCTTCACCGGGTCGGTCACTTTGCCGTCTTCGATCAGGTAGGCTTCGCTCGCGGAAAAAACGAATTTGCCGCTGGTGATGTCCACCTGCCCGCCGCCGAAGGAAACCGCGTAGAGCCCTTTCTTGACCGAGCGGAGGATGTCCTCGGGCGCGTCGCTGCCGGCGAGCATGAACGTATTGGTCATGCGCGGCATCGGGATATGCGCGTAGCTTTCGCGCCGGCCGTTGCCCGTGGGCGCCGTCTTCATCAGGCCGGCGTTGAGCTTGTCCTGCAGATAGCCGCGGAGAATGCCGTTTTCGATCAGCACCGTGCGCTGCGTCGGCGTGCCTTCGTCGTCGATGTTGATCGAGCCGCGGCGCGACGGGATCGTGCCGTCGTCGATCACCGTGCAGAGCTCCGAAGCGACCCGCTGGCCGATGCGGTCGCTGAACGCCGAAGTTTTCTTGCGGTTGAAATCGCCTTCGAGGCCGTGGCCGATCGCCTCGTGGAGCAGAATGCCCGGCCAGCCCGGCCCGAGCACCACATCCATCGTGCCCGCCGGCGCGTCGATGGCGCTCAGATTCAAGATCGCCTGGCGCGCCGCTTCGCGCGCGTAGCGCTGCCAGTCTTTGCGGTCGACGAAAAAACCGAACTCGACTCGGCCGCCGCCGCCGAAGCTGCCGATCTGGCGATTGCCGTTCTCCTCGGCGATGCAGGTGACGTTGAGGCGGGTAAGCGGCTGAATATCGCCGACCACGAGCCCCTGCGAGCCGGCGATGAGAATGACTTTGTGCTCGCTCGCAAGCGAGACGAACACGTTTTTGACCCGCGCGTCCAGGGCGCGCGCGAACTGGTCGATCTCGTGGAGCAGCTCGACTTTTTTCTCCAGCGCAACCTCGTTGACCGGCGTTTGGATCGGATAGAGATCGTGCGCCGCGCCGCGCCCGGCCGCCACCGGCACCGCCGCCGGCTCGGCGCGGTCTTGCGCGATGGCGCGGGCCGTGCGCGCCGCCAGCTCGAGATTTTTGATGGTGATGTCGTCGGTGTAAGCGTAGCCGGTTTTCGCCTCGGCGAGCACGCGCACGCCGACGCCGTTGGCCGTCGAGCGGGAACAGTTTTTGACCATTCCCTCTTCCAGGCTCACGCCTTCGTTTTGCCGATATTCGAAATACAGATCGGCGTAATCGGCCTTTTTACCGAGCGCGGTGTCGAGCACCTGCTCCAGATCGCCGCTGCGCACGCCGAAGTTGTCGCCGAAAAACGCCGCCGGCAAATTTGCTGTCGCCATATCGCTGCCTCCGTCACGAAGTTCTAACACAGAGCCGGCGCGAGGGTAAGTCTTTAGCCGCGCAACACGCTCGTAACCGCGGCACACCACGGGCGAAAATCTGTTGATCGCCCCGTGCTGTTGGGCTAGTATTCGCCTATCAAAAATCACGGAGCGGACAGCCATGGCACAGAAAAAAATCGTTCACATCGTCGGGACCGGGACCATCGGCGAACCGCTGATCGGGATTCTTTCCGCTTTCAAGGAAAAATTCGGCATCGACGAAGTCACTTTCCACAAGCGCACGCCGCTGCTGACCGACCGCTCGAAAGTGATCGCCTCGTGCAACCAGGGCGCCAGGCTGGCCGTCGATAAGGACCGCTGGCCAAAGTTCGTCGAGATGGGCATGGCGCCGAGCTTTGAAGCCGAGGAGGCGATCGAGCGCGCCAGCGTGATCATCGACTGCACGCCCGTGGGCAACCAAAACAAGGAAAAACTTTACAACAAGTACGCGGGCAACGGCCGCGGCTTCATCGCTCAAGGCAGCGAGGACGGTTTCGGCAAAAAATACGCCCGCGGCATCAACGACAAGGCGCTGATGCGCGGCGAAGATCAGTTCATCCAGGTCGTGAGCTGCAACACGCACAATCTCGCCGTGCTGATCGACACCATCGCGCTCGGCCCGGAGAAAGAGGACAACCTGGCGGAAAGCCGGTTCGTCTGTATGCGCCGTGCCAACGATCTCAGCCAGGAAGGCGAATTCATTCCGGCGCCCGAGGCGGGCAAGCACGACGACCCCAAGTTCGGCACGCACCAGGGGCGCGACGCTCATTATCTTTTCAAAACCCTGGGCCTGGATCTGGATATTTATTCCTCGGCGCTGAAGCTGAACACCCAGTACATGCACACGATCCATTTCAATTTAAAACTGCGCCGCGGCATCACCAAAGACGAAATGATGCGCCGGCTCCAGTCCAACCTGCGCGTCGCCCTGACCCACAAAAAATCCTCGGCGTCGGTGTTCTCCTTCGGCCGCGACCACGGCATGTTCGGCCGGATTCTCAACCAGACCGTGATCGTGACCCAGAGCCTGGCCATGCGCGGCGACAAGGAGATCGTCGGCACCTGTTTCACGCCCCAGGACGGCAACTCGCTTCTGAGCAGCATCGCGGCGACGCTCTGGTTCATGTACCCGGACTCCTACGAGGAAAAACTCGCGCCGGTGAAGCCCTACTTCTTCAGCGAGATTTAGAGAGCAAAAACGATGGGCGAAGCGGGGATCGGTGGCGCTGCCGCCGGTCCCCTTTTTTATTGCGCGATTCCCTGGGCGGAAATGCCGTCGAAACGCACGCCGTCGCCGGGCGCGATGCCCAGGTCTCGGGCGAGTCCGCCGTTGATTTCCAGCACGTATTGACTGGGCTTTCCCACCGAGCGGGCATCGAGCGAGAACGGCGTTGCCTGCTCGACGATGCCGACGATCTTCAAATCGCGGTCGATGAAAATCATGTCCAGCGGGATCGGCGTGTTTTTCATCCAGAAGGTCTGATCGGATTCCGCCGGAAACAAGAAAATCATGCCGCGGTCGCGGGCCAGCTCGCGGCGATATTGCAAGCCCATTTCGCGCTTGGCCGGCGAATCGGCGATCTCCACCTGAAACGCCACGTCGCCTTTCTGGCGAGTGGCAATGGTGACTTTCGGCTCCGCGCCGCAGGCGCTGATATTTTGGAGCAGCACGAAGGCGAAAAGAAAAAAATAGCCGCCGCGGCGAGCCATGTTATTTGGGCAGGCGCGCCGCGACCAGCTCGGCGATGTCCATCACCTGCAGCGCGCTTTGCGGCTCTTCCTTGGCGCTTTCTTCGGTCAGCATGCGCATGCAGAACGGACAACCGGTCGCCACCGTCTTGGCGCCGGACTGCTTGAGCTCGCGGTAGCGATTCGTGCTCACCCGCTCCCTGCCCTTTTCTTCCTCTTTCCAGAATTGCCCGCCGCCCGCGCCGCAGCAAAAACTGTTGTTGCGGTTGCGGCTCGCTTCGATGAGCTGCGCGCCGGTGGAGCGGATCAGCGCGCGCGGCGGATCGAAGATGCCGTTGTGCCGGCCGAGATAGCAGGGATCGTGATAGGTCACTGCGCCATCGGCCGCGTTTTCCAGTCGAAGTTTGCCGCCACGAATCAGCTCGTCGATGAATTCGCTGTGGTGCTTGACGATAAACTCGCCGCCGAGCTGCGGGTATTCGTTGCCGATCGTGTGGAAACAGTGCGGGCAGGTGGTGACGATGGTCTTCGGGCCGATCTCCTTCAGCGCGCCGATATTTTCTTCGGCCATCTGCGCAAATAAATATTCGTTGCCGCTGCGCCGCGCCGGATCGCCGGTGCACTTTTCCGCTTTGCCGATCACCGCCCAGTTGAGCCCCGCGCGGTTGAAGATCGCCGCCAGGCTGCGCGCGATCTTCTGCGCGCGCGGATCGAAGGCGACCGCGCAGCCGACCCAGTAGAGAATTTCCGGCGCCGGATTTTGCTCCAGGGTCGGCACGGCGAACGGCAGATCCTTCGCCCAGGCGAGCCGCTCGTCGGCGGCCATGCCCCAGGGGTTGCCGGCGCGTTCCATGTGATTGAACGTGTTCTGCAACCCTTTGGGAAACTCCGCCGCGGTCAACACCCGCTCGCGGCGCACGTCGATAATGTGCAGCATCTGCTCGTTGCCCACCGGGCACACCTCGATGCAGGCGTTGCAAGTCGTGCACGCCCAAGCCGCTTCCGCGTTGAGCGCGAAATCGAGCAGCGGCCGGGGGCTCTCCTGGCCGGCGGCAAATTGCGGGAGAATTTTGTTCAGCTCGTAGCGCTCGTTGATCAGGATCGCCGCCGGGCTCAGCGCCTTGCCGGTGTTCGTCGCCGGACAGACATCCTGGCAGCGATTGCACATGATGCAGGCGTAGGAATCGAGCAGCCGCGGCCAGGCGAAATCCTCGAGCCGGACCGCGCCGAAAACTTCCTCTTTCTCGAAATCCATCGGCTTGAGCGCGCCGGGTTTTTCTTTCTTGAGCGCGAGATTGAGCGGCGCGAGAAAAATGTGGATGTGCTTGGAGCGCGGAAAATACGGAATGAAAATCAGAATCGACCCCAGCGCGCCCCACCAGAAAAAATGATTGAGCGCTTCGAGGGCACCCTGCCCGAGGCCGGCGAAAGCGAAAGAAACCAGCGTGCTCACCGGCAGAAACGGGTCGGCGCCGGCGAGCGCGGTCTGAGTGGCTTTGAAGCAAAGCCGGCTGCCAACGTGAAACAGGATGAAGCCTCCGACCAGCGCGGAGTCGCGCAAAATCCCCGCCCGCACTTGCGGCTCCACCGGCACGTTGGCGGGGAACTCGAAATCCCCGGGCTTGAAGAAACGCCGGCGCAGGATCAGGCCGACCATGCCGATCAAAACGCTTGGGGTCAAAAGATCGCCGATGAAATTAAATAGATTCCACGCGCCGCCGCGGGCCTCGATGGCGAAAAACCCCTCCAGCGCGTCCACCAGATTGACGAGAAAATAAAAAACGAAGCCGTAGAAGATACCCGCGTGCAGCAGCGAAACGATCGGCCGCTTCTTGAAAACCGATTGCTGGGTCAACACGATCCAGAGCGCGCGCCGGATGCGCTCGGGCCAATGATCGAAGCGCTGGTCGGGCTTGCCGCGCGCGATGGCTCGGTAGACCGCGTAGAATTTTGCGCCGCCATAATAAAAAGAGCCGGCGACGAGCAGGACAAAGAGGATTTTTTCAAGGGTCGTGAGCATTGCGGCCGCAGGGACCTCCATTCATTCCTTTACTACCGCCCGCGTGAGCCACGGTCAAAACCCTGCCGCCCCCCGCCGAAAGGCGCGCGCGGCCGCCACCCGCGACTTCTCGCGAAAAAAGTTCTTTTTGTCGTTGAATCGCTGAAAAGGCAAGTCCCGCGCAGATAAGACCGCGCGAGCCGTCCACCCAAGCGTTTTCAATATGTCACGTTGAGCTCAGCCGGGAAAGCCCAGACGCTTGGAAAGATCGACGCCGGCGCGCAACAGCAGCGGCGCGATATCTTCGTGCATGGCCTCATCGGTCAGGCGATAGCCGGGCCCGACGACGGCCAGAGTGCCAACCAGCGAGCGGGTATAATCGCGGATCGGCACCGCGACCGCGTTGACGTCTTCGGCGAACTCACCGCGCTCGATTGCATAGCCCGATTCGCCGATCCGGCTCATGTCCTCGCGCAAGGCATTGCGGTCCACGATGGTCTTTTCGGTGTAGCGATCGAGGCGCTCCGGCAGATTCTGATCCGCTGCGCCGTCCATTTCGAAGACCAGGTGCACCTTGCCCGCCGCGGTGCAATGCGCCGGCAAGACCGTGCCGAGAAACGAGACCACGCACACCGAGCGCGCCGGCTCGACGAAATCGAGCGGAATAATCGCGCCGCCTTTGCGCACCGCGACGTAAGCGCTTTCCTTGCTGGTCTTGGATAACTCTTCGAGAATCGCCCGCGACTGCAGCAGCAATCCCATTTGATGAATAAACGTCTGGCCGAGCTGAAGACAGCGCAGACCGAGGCGATAATTTTCCGTCAGTTTGTTTTGCTCAATGTAGCCGCGCGCCTCGAGCGTGGCGAGCAAGCGAAAAACATTGTTTTTGTGGAGCTTCAAGCGCTTGCTCAGCTCGGTCACACCGATCTCGTCGACGGTGCCGTTGAACTGTTCCAATACGTCGAGCGCATGCGAGACCGATTGAATTACGTAATTGGATTTTTCGCGGCGAACCATGTTTCCCCCTCGAGATCTTGTTATTGCAAAAGACCAGTGAAACTGAATGAATACCGGCAGTTCCAAAAAAGCGTTTTAAGCTAACCCAGGGGTATCGCGTTGTCAAATGCGGCCGCCCAACGCGACTCTTTCAAAAGATCGCGCTTTTCCTCCGCCCAGCCCGTTAAATTCATCCGCTTGACAATCGTTCGTAAACCGCGCGGCGCGCTTGACCCGTAAAACGCAATGCGGCACTATAAATCGTCATGAATTCGGTGGGAGCCCAAAAACCGCACAGAGGCTGGTGGCGCGCGTCTTACACGCGGCGTCTCCGCCATGGCTAATCTCACAAAAATATTCAGGGAAACCAGGGCCATAGGTGGAAAACTTATGGCCCTTTTTGTTTTCAGAATGCCATGATTCAACCCGACTACAAGGAATTCTGCCGGCTCGCCGGCCAGGGCAACCTGGTGCCGATCTACCAGGAGCTGCTGATGGACCTGGAAACGCCGTTGTCTTTTTTCAAGCGGCTGGAACGCGATCAATATTCGTTTCTGCTCGAAAGCGTCGAAGGCAGCGAGCGCTGGGCGCGCTACTCATTCCTCGGCACCCGGCCCTGCCGGATTTTCAAGGCGCGCGGCGCAGAGGTGGAAATCATCGAGGGCGGCCGATCGCGCCGGCTCCGCTCCGAGGCGCCGCTCAAGATTCTCGAGGAGTTGCTCGGCGGCTGCCGGCCGGTGACGGTGGCCGGTGTGCCGCCCTTTTTCGGCGGCGCCCTCGGTTATGTTTCCTACAATGCGGTCGAGCAGTTTCACGACATCGCCGGCGATAAAAAAGATCCCCTCGGCATGCCGGAGATTTTTTTCCTCTTTGTCCAAACGCTGGTGGCTTTCGACAATCTGAAGCACACGATCAAAGTGATCGACAACGTGCGGGTGGACGGCAAGACCGACCGCCGCCGCGCCTACGACGCCGCCGTCAAGCGGATTCGCAACGTCATCTCGAGCCTGCAGAAAAAACCGCGCGGCATCGAGCCGCGCGATCTCACGCAAAACCGCGGCGAGCGCAAATTCCGCTCGAACCTGAGCGCCGGCGCCTTTGCCGGCGCGGTGGAAAAGGCCAAGGAATACATCAAGGCCGGCGACGTCATTCAGGTCGTCTTGAGCCAGCGGCTCGAAACCGAAACGCGCACCGACCCGTTCGAAATCTATCGCGCGCTGCGCTTCATCAACCCGTCGCCTTACATGTTCTATCTGGAGCTGGAAGACCTCCGGGTGATCGGCTCCTCGCCCGAAACCATGGTGCGCCTCACCGGCGACACCATCGAGCTGCGCCCCATCGCCGGGACGCGCCGGCGCGGCGCCACGCCGGAAGAAGAGCGCGAGCTCGAGGCCGACCTGCTTGCCGATCCGAAAGAGCGCGCCGAGCACATCATGCTGGTCGATCTCGGGCGCAACGACGTCGGCCGGGTGGCCGCCGTCGGCAGCGTCGAGGTCAACGAGCTGATGGCGATCGAGCGTTACTCCCACGTCATCCACATCGTCTCCAACGTGCGCGGCAAGCTGGCGGCGGACCGAACCCCGTTCGACCTCTTCGTCTCCGCTTTTCCCGCCGGAACGGTGTCCGGCGCGCCGAAAATCCGCGCCATGCAGATCATCAGCGAGCTCGAGCCGCAAAAGCGCGGCCTTTACGCCGGCGCCATCGGCTACTTCGGCTACAACGGCAATCTCGACACCTGCATCGTCATCCGCACGATCGTGATGAAAGGCAAAAAAGTCTACATCACCGCGGGGGCCGGCATCGTCGCCGACTCGGACCCCGGGCTCGAATATCAAGAGACCCTCAACAAGGCGCGCGCCATGCTGAAGGCGGTCGAGCTTGCCGAGCAGTGGAGAAAGCGATGATCCTGCTGATCGATAACTACGATTCGTTCACCTACAACCTGTATCATTACCTGGGCGAGCTCGGCGCCCGGGTGCAAGTCTATCGCAACGACAAAATCACCCTGGAAGAGATCGAAGCGCTGCGCCCGGAAAAAATCGTCATCTCGCCCGGCCCGTGCACGCCGCGCGAAGCGGGGATTTCCTGCGCGGCGATTGCGCGCTTCGGCGCGAAGATTCCGATTCTCGGCGTCTGCCTCGGTCATCAGGCGATCGGCGCGGCTTACGGCGGCGCCATCGTCCGCGCGCCGGCGATCATGCACGGCAAATTGTCCGACGTGAGCCACGATTCCCGGACCATTTTTCGCGAAGTGAAAAATCCCTTCGCGGCCATGCGCTACCACTCGCTGGTCATCGATCCGGCAACCCTCCCCGACGCGCTCGCCGTCAGCGCGCGCGCCGGCGAGGTGATCATGGCCGTGCGGCACAAAAAGCACCCGGTCGAGGGCGTGCAGTTTCATCCCGAATCGATCCTCGCCGAAGAAGGAAAAAAGATCCTGCGCAATTTTCTCGATTATTACTGAGCGCGAGCCGATGAAGCTGCTTTGCTTCCTGGCCAAACGTTTCCGCTGGAAAACCCATTCGAAGAGGCTCGCCGAAGCGCCCGATCAGGACATCGATCAGGAGGCTTCCGACGCCGCGGTGGTATTTCTGCACGTCGAGGCGTCCGACGGCGCGCCCCACCGCGCCGGCGCGATCCTGCGCCAGTCGCTGAAGCACATCCAATGGCTCGCCAACAAACGCTCTTGCAAAAATATTGTCCTGCACTCTTTCACCCATCTCGGCGGCGCCAGCGCCGAGCCGGCCGCGGCTCAGGCGTCGATCACGGCCATCGCCGAGCGTCTGCGCGAGAACGGCTACCGGGTATGGATCACGCCCTTCGGCTACTTCTGCGAGTGGGACTTGAGCGTCCACGGCGAAAGCCTGGCCAAAGTCTGGAAGGAAATTCACTGAGAGCCGCGCGCCGGCATATTTCCCGGACGCATTTACGGCTTAAAAAAAATGCTATACTTGCTCTCGTGGTAATTTCCACGGAGGCGCTCATGAATCGTCATTTGCGGAGAACAGCCTGCACGCTTGTCCTGACCGCCGCGCTGGCGGCCTGTGGCTGCGGCAAGAAAACCCCGGAGCTGAAAGATCTGCCCGACCTCAACGAGCAAACCAAGCCCTACGTGACGACTGAAAACACCAAGGTCCGCACCGGACCCGGGGCGCGCTTTCGCGCGATCGGGGACATCAATCGCGACGCCCGGGTCAACGTGGTCGGCCGGGACGGCGAGTGGGTGTTGATCGTTTCCAAAAAGGGCAATGCTCCCGGCTACATCGAGATGGCGTCGGTGAAGCCTGCCGTCGGCGACGCGAAAGAGGAAGCCGCCGCCGCTCCTCAGGCCGCCGCTCCTCAGGTGGAGGGCAGATACGAGGCCGTCGCCGACACCCAGGTGCGGAGCGGCCCGGGCCTGCACTACCCGGTGGTCGCCAACATCGCCAAAGGCACCAAGCTCAACGTCGTCGAGGAAGACAAAGGCTGGCTCAAGGTCGAATCAAAACGCGGCAACAAGCCCGGTTACGTCGACGCGTCCCTCACCAAAGCGGCGGCGGCGGAATAGTCGCGCGCTCGGCTGTTCGATAAGAAATCAGCCGAGCTTCAGCAACGCCGCCGCCGTGCCGCCGAGGATCTTTTCGCCGAGCGGCAGGCGGCGCACGGTTTCGACGTAGCTTTTCAGCTCGCTCATGCCTCTGCCGGTATCGGTGTTGACGCCGGTAAAATCCTGCGGATAGTCGCTGGCAAAAACCAAACGGTCGGGGCGAATTCCCTGGAGCGCGCACTGAAGCGCGACCGCGCCGCCCTCGAATCCCGCCAGGTCGAAGTAAATTGCGTCGTAATAATCCGCGAAGGGTTTCTTGAGGGTGCCGAAGCGGTAGCCTTTGCTGATGAGACGATCTTTGACCGCGGCGATGCCGCCGCCGAAGTGCGCCATGACGATCTTGAGAGCGGGAAAGCGATCGAAGATGCCGCCCGAGATGAGCCGGGTGGTCGCCACCATCAGGTCCACCTCGCGGCCGAGCACCCGCGGCAAATCGTAATCTTTCAAATGCTCGTAGCCGGTCGGCACCAGGGCCGGATGGACGAACACGGGCACGTCGAGCGCGCAGACCGTCTCGTAAAAATCATAAAGCGCCGGCGCATCGAGCGAGAGCCCGTTCACTTGCGACGTGATCGTCACGCCGCGCAAGCCCAGCCCGCCGACCGCGCGGCGCAATTCCGCCAGCGCGGGCCCGCCGTCGAGGATCGGCACCTGCGCCAGGCCGACGAAGCGTCCCGGATATTTTTTCTGGATCACGGCGAGATCGTCGTTGATGAAGCGGCACTCCTCGAGCGGCGCGGACCAGCCGAGCAGGCAGGACAGCACGGACAGATCGATGCCGGCCTGGGCCATTTCCTCCAGCTGCAAATCGAGATCGTAGAGCCGCTGATGCATCGTCGTCGCCGGCAGCCCGCCCTCCTGCAGCAAGGTTTTGCCGCTCGCCGCGTAGAGCCCGCGCTTTTTCGCCAGGGCGGCGGGAATGTAGTGATGCTGAAAATCGATGACCATTGTGTTCCTCGATAAATTATTCGAGCGCGCTTTTTTCGCCCCGGCTTTTGAGCGTCGCCATCAGAGCTACTATCCCAACCGGCGCGAGACACGCAAACGCCAATTGCTGGGCCTCTGCAAAGGCGCGAGGATCGGTCCAGAGCCGCGCGCCCTCGGCGCTCTCCATCAAGGCCGCAGCCGCCGCCGTGCCCACCGTTCCGGCGGCCGTGCCGAAGGAGCTGAGCATGGCCGCGAGCACGCCGTAATCTTCCGACTTGACGCTGGAGAAAGCCGCGGTCTGATTGGCCGGCGTAAAAATACCGATGCCCGCACCGATGCACGCCAGCGCGGCGATCACGAGCAGGTACGCGGCATTCGCGTCCAGGCGCGAGTAACCGGCGATGCCGATGATAATCATCAGCAGGCCGCTCGCCGCCACGGTCGCCGCGTCGAAGCGATCCGCCAGCCGTCCGCTGACCGGCGAAGCCAGCGCGGTGGAAAGCGGCAGGACGGCGAGTATTGAGCCCGCCGCGGCGGCGGACGCGCCCAGCGCATTTTGCAAAAAAAGCGGTGCGCAGAGCGCGATCGGATAATGCATCGCGTTGCCGAGGGCGACTGAAAGCAGCGCCGCCGAAAGTTTTCGCCGGCGAAAGATTGCCACATCGATCAGCGGCCGAGGGACACGCCGCTCGATCCAGAAAAATCCCGGCAGCGCGACGATGGCGATGGCCAGTACAGCGAGCACGAGCCGCGATGACCCGCCGCGATCCGCAGCGAAGGTCAGGCCGAGCAGGAGCGCGGGATAGCCGATGAGGAGCGCCAAGGCACCGGCGAAGTCGAAACTCTCGGCGCGGCGCGAGCCCGGACCGTGAAAGATTTTCATCACCGCGGCGGCGACGCCGAAGCCGATCACAAAGTTCATCCAGAAGATTGCCGGCCAGCCGCCGATCTCGAGCAACAAACCGCCGACGGTGGGACCGGTCATGCGGCCGACGGCGATCGCCGAAGCGAAAATTCCCAGCACCCGGCCGCGGCGCTCGGCGCCGAAGCTCGCCGCCAGGAGCGCCGTGGACATGGGCAATGCCATGGCCAGGCCAACCGCCATGACCGCGCGCGCCGACAAAAGATGAGCAAACGAATTTGCCAGCGCCGCCAACCCCGCGCCGGCAGCGTAGAGCGCCACGCCGATCTTGTAGACGAGCCGCTGGCCGAGAATGTCGCCGGCGCGGCCGAAACAAAACGAGAGGCTCGAGATTGTCACCACGCCCATGAGACTCACCCACTGAATCTCCGAAAGAGTGTTGCCGAACTGTTTTTGAATCAGCGGCAGGGCAACGCCGATGCTGCCGAAGCTGTTGAAAAACAAAAACGCCGCGGCGCAGGTCACGACGAGGATCGCGCGCGCTTCGGAACGTGAGAGAAAATCCGCTTCGGAGTCCAAGGAGAATTCGCCGGCCGGAATCTTTTCGATATACCAGGGCCCGCCCGAGCGCCAGCGCCCGGTGCCGACAAAGCTGTCGGCGCGCTTTGCGAAAACATGAGAAAAGCTTTGTAGATCGGCTGGTTACAAAATTAGCCGCGATTCACCATTTTGTTCATAAATAACCGCGCGCGCAGAGCGGATTATTTCCTTTCAAGTCAAAACCAATCGCTATATAAGCAATTTTGGCAACCCAGCCCGGCCGACGGAGGCTTGGCATATATTTGGCGACGGCGAAGCTTTCACCTTGTCCAACTAATCAGTCAGGAGAGACCAAGATGGAAAGCCTGTTTGTCTGGATCGTCATTTTCGCGGGCGCGGCGATCGCGCTGCTCGGCGTGTTTCTGACGGCCTCGGAACGGGAGCTGAACAACAAGCGGCGCGAGATCGAGGATCTGCTCACCCGTCTCGAAGGCGCGGGCCAGGGACACCCGGCGCCGAGCGAGCCTTCTCCCGATCACGCCGCGGCGCTTGCCGAATTGCGCGCCGCCAACCAGGAGCTGCAGAGCCAGGTGGCGGGGCTCACGGGCAAACTCGAGAGGAGCCGGCGCACGATCGAGGAAATGGAAAATCAGCACAGCCATGCCGAGGATGCGGCGGAAGCGCAGCAACTGCGCGCCGCCAACGAACGGCTGGCCGGCGAGCTGAGCGAATTGCGCGAACGCCTGCGGGCAAGCGAAGCAGAGCGCCGGGAGCCGGCCCCGGCGGATCGCGACGCCGGCGAAGGGCAGCTCGCAGACGCCCGGAGCGAAATCGCCGAGCTCAAACGCCAGCTCGACGAAAGCCAGACGCAGATTCGCGAGCTCCGGGCGGCGCAGCAAAAAATCGCCGAGATCGACGCCCTCGAGGCGCGCCACCGCGAAGAACGGCAGACTCTTCAGGCGCGGCTCGATGAGATGGAAAAACAACTGTCGGCCGAGCGCGCCAAGCTCGGCGAGCTGGAAGATCTGCGCGCGCAGATGGCCGAGTCGAGCGCCATCGAAAAGAGTCTGCGCGAGCAGATCCGCAGCCACGAAGACGAAGTGCCGCGCTGGCAGGCGCGCATCGCCGCGCTGGAAGCGAGCGGCGCGCAGCTCGCGGCGCTGCAGAAACCCTATCACGAGTTGCTCGCCAAACACGCCTCCCTGGCCGACATGCAGCGCGAGCTGCAGCGCGATCTGTCCGCGCTGGCCGATATGATCGGCGCCCCCGCCTCGGCGGTCTCCAACGGCGCGGAAACGTCCCCGGCCCCGGAGAAGGTGACGATGACGGCCGCGCCGGCGCCCTCCGGCAAGTCGCTCCGCTTCGGTATCCTGGTCGCGCTCCTGGTGCTGGCCGCAGGCGGCGCGCTGGCGGCGTGGAATCTGACATCGAGCTCTGCGCCGGCAGTTTCACCCGTCTCCGCCCAACCGCAGCATCAGGCGGCTTCGATCGCCCAACCTCCGCAGGAAACGCAGCCGCCAGCGGCCCCGAGTAAAGACCAGGAAAACGCGCTCGAAGCCGCCCAACACGAAGAGTCGAAGCCGGCTCCCAAACCGCAGCGCGAAGCGGAAATTGTGCCGCAGCCGGCCGCCAAACCCGCGGCAAAAGTCGCCGGGACCTACGAAGTCACCCGGCCCGGGCAGGTCTACGCCGCGCCGAGCGAATTTTCCCAGCGGCTCGGCGACATCGAGCCGGGAACCAAAGTGAGCGTGGTGGACAAGCGCGACGGCTGGTTGGAAATTCATTCCAAGCACGGCCGCCCGCCGGGCTTCATCCGCCAGAACATGGCCGCGCCGATCGGCGGCCGGAACTGATCGCCGTCTTCCACCGCGAAAACTCTCCTTCGTTCTTTCCCCGCACCGGTCTTCCCGTTAAGATTGAACCAGCGAGCGTCCCGGGCGCAATGCCGAGACGCCGGTGCGTGTGTGCATGCGTCTTTACTCTCGAAACGAAGGCCGGGGCGAGCCGCTGCTCGTCCTGCACGGCCTGCTCGGCTCCTCCGATAATTGGCGCGCCATGAGCAAGCGCCTGGCGCAGCACTTCGCGGTTTATGCGCTCGACCTGCGCAACCACGGCCGCTCGCCGCACGCCGCCGAAATGGACTACGCCGTGATGGCCGGAGATCTGCGCGAGTTCATCGCAGCAAACGGGCTCGCGCCCATCTCTTTGCTCGGCCACTCGATGGGCGGCAAAGTCGCCATGCAATTCGCCGTGACGCACCCGCAAGTAGTCGAAAAACTCATCGTCGTCGACATCGCGCCCAGGGCCTATCCGCCGTCGCAAAGAGCGCTGCTTGCGGCGCTGCGCGCGCTCGATTTGAACGGCATCACGAGCTTCGCCGATGCCGACGCGGCGCTCAAGGTGGCAATTCCCGACACCGCGCTCAGGCAGTTTCTGCTTAAAAATTTGAGCCGCGACGAGGCCGGCTGTTTCCGCTGGCGCATCGGTCTTGGCGCGATCGCGGAAAATTACGACGCGTTGATCCAGGCTGTCTCGATCGAGGCGCCCTTCGACAAGCCCGCGTGTTTTATCCGCGGCGGGCGCTCCGACTACATCGCCGAGGAGGACATCGCGCTCATCCGCCGGGCCTTTCCGCGCGCCAGGGTCGCAACCATCGAGCGCGCCGGCCACTGGGTGCAAAGCGAGGCGCCCGAGGAATTTTACCGCGCGGCCGCCGGCTTTCTGTCCTCGTCGAGCGACTGAGCCCTTGCGCAGGATGGACTGCGGTTCGCGCCTCGTGCTATGAGGAGCTGAAGCGGTCGCAAATCGAGGAGAAAATCCCATGGCGAAAAGAAAAAGCATTCATATCGAAGGCATGGAGCACGGCGCGCCGATTCCCAACGGTGTGGTGATCGGCAACATGATTTTTTCTTCCGCGATCTCCGGCAAGGACGCCAAAACCGGCGTGCTTTCGCCCGACCCTGAGGAACAGGCCGCGGCAATGTTTCGCAACCTGCGCTTGTTCCTGCAAGGCGCCGGCGGCGCGCCGGAAAACATCGCCTACATGAAAGTCTACCTGAAAGAAGAGAAATATCGCGACGCGGTCAACAAGGCCTGGCTGGAGATGTTTCCCGACGAGCACGACCGGCCGGCGCGCCACTCGATCAAGGTCGAATTGCGCGGCAATAATTTATTTCAGATCGAAGTCATCGCAGTTTTATAGCAATCCTTCGGGAGGAGCTTGCTCATGGGTATCGAAATCGTCGATCTGGTCGACATGGCGCACAAAGAAAAACGGCGCAAGAACATCTTCAACACGCCGCGCTTTCATGCCTGGATGCACTACTACCAGCCGGGACAGAAGGACGCGATGCACTGCCACAACGCCGATCAGACCTTCGTGGTGCTCGACGGCGAGTGCACCATGAGCTTTCCCGACGGCGGCAAAGTTACTTTGAAACCCGGCCAGGCCGCGCTCATCACCGGCGGATCATTCTATACGCTGGAAAACACCGGCGACGGGCCGATGATCATGATGGGCAACCGTTCCGGCCCGGCGGAAAAGATTCAGATCATCGATTACGTGACGCGCAAGGACATCCGCCAGCAGGCGCCGGCCGAAGGCTGAAGTTAGCCGTTCCAATCGTTTCAGACGTTCCAGTTGTTCCAGGTGTCCGGATCCGATTCCGCCAGCGATTGGAACAACTGGAACCCCTGGAACGGTTGGAACTTTTTTTAAATCCGATAGAGCTTTTTCGGATTGTCGTAGCTGATTTTTTTCTTTGCCGGCGCAGGAATATCCTCGCGGCTCAAGAATTCATCGACGGCTTTTTTCATGTCGACGATGCCCTCGTGGGGAAAGTCCGAGGCCCAGAACAGACATTCGTCGCCGAGCAATTCGAGATCGCGGCTCGTGGTCATTTCTTCGCCGCACTGAAAATAAATCTGGCCGCGCGCAATCAGATCGAGCGGGCGCGGCAGCTCGCCCATGCGATTGCCCATCTTGCTGATGAGATAAGGCACCCAGCCGCAGCCGGCTTCGAGAAAAGCGATTTTCAGATCGGGCAATTTGCCGAGCACGCCGGAGAATATGAAGTTGGTGAACTGGCGCATCTGCGGCCACACATGGGCCAGGGTCGCGGCTTCGCCGCGCCACATGAAGAGATCGTTGTTGCGCAGCGAGTTCTGCGAGTGCACGGCGAGCATGCAGCCCAGCCGGTTCGCTTCCTCGTAAATGGGGTGAAATTCCGGATGGCCCAGCGGGCGCGGCAAACCGTCGGCGGGCAGCACCGCGCCGACCATGCCGCAATCTTTCACCGCGCGGCGCAGCTCGGCGACCGCCGCCGGCACGTCCTGCAAGGGAATGACGGCCATGCCTTTCAAGCGGCGCTCGTGGCGCAAGAAGCGGTCGTAAAGATAATCGTTGTATGCGCGGCTCAGATCGACGGCGAAATCGGTCATGCCGACCTGGCCGATGTGCATGAAGCGGGTCGGATAGACCACCGCCGCTTCGATGTTGCCCTGCGCCAGCGCAGTCTGCCAATCGGCGAGCGTGGGGATCAAAAACGAATCGCCGGTGCCGCCGCGTCCGGCCTGGCGATGCCAGCCGTGGTGCGGCAGCAGCGGAAAGTAAAGCACCGCCTCGCGCCGTTTCTGGTAGTGCTCCGGCAGATACTCGAACACGTCGCTTTCGACCTCGCGGATGTGCCCATCGGCATCGATCATCTTCCAGTCCGGCATTTTGTCTCCCACGCTGGTTCCAACGAATCAGGGCGCGATGCATCGCGCCCCTACGAACTCCTGCGATCTTCGATCATCCATCCTCGATCTTCCATCCTTAACCGTCCGCGATCATCTCGCCGAAGCGGCCGCAGAATTCGCCGATGGCGCCGTGCTGCACGAAGTCGGCGATCTCGTCGAGCGGTCCCGGCTCGCGGTTGATGATCGCCAGCAGCGCGCCGTTGCGCTTGGCCTCGACCGGGAAAGAAGCCGCCGGCTGCACTTGCAACGACGAGCCCATGACGATGAAAACCTGGGCTTCGTCCGTCCATTCCTGCGCCCGGCGCATGGCGGCTTCGGGCATGGCCTGGCCGAAGGAAACCGTGGCGGATTTCAAAATGCCGCCGCAGGCGCCGCACTTGGGCGACTCGAATTCGCCGACCAGCTTTCTCATGACTTCGTCGGGATCGTAGGTCCGATCGCATTTCAGGCAGAGCACCTTGCGGTTGCTGCCGTGCAGCTCGACGATCTTCTCGTCGGGCAAGCCCGCTTGGCGGTGCAGCCCGTCCACGTTCTGGGTGATCACGCCGATCAATTTGCCCTTGGCGTCCAGCGTGTGCACGAAGTAATGGCCGACGTTGGGCCTGGCGTTTTTATACTGCTCCCAGCCGTCGAGCCGGCGCTTCCAGGCTTCGATCCGCGCCGACTCGCTGCTCAGGTATTCCTGGTAGGTGATCGGCCGATAGCGCGTCCAGGTGCCGCCGGGGCTGCGAAAATCGGGAATGCCCGATTCCGTGCTGATCCCGGCGCCGGTGAAGACCACGATATCATCGCTCCCGCGAATTTTTTCGGCGAACTCGGTCAACGTCATCATGCTCGATTTATAGAACAGCCCGCGCGGCGAAGACAAACGGGCGGTGCGCTCAGCGCGGCAACCTGAGGCGCAACGCCAGCAGTCCGCCCGACGCGATCAAAGCGCCGGTCGCGCCGAGACCCGCGGCAAACGAACCGCCGTCGCCCATGGCGCCGATGAACGTCGGAATCGCGCCGCCGCCGATGAGAAATCCGAGCGGCACGCTGAACGACACGGCGAGATTGCGCGCGCCCGGCGCGGTGATCATCGCGATCGCCGCGAACGCCGCGGGGAAAAACCAGACGGCCAGCAAGGGCTGTATCAAGACCGCCGGGCTCAGCCAATCGTTGCTCAGGACAGCGAGCAAAAAGGTGATCGCGCCGGTGAATATCAGACTGATGACGATGGTTCGCCTGGGACCGAGCCGGTCCGAGACCCAGCCGCCCAGAAATCCGAGAAACGGTCCGTGCGCGCGCGACAGCGCCACCAGCGTGTTCGCCCAGCTCGACTCGAAACCGCGCTCCGCGACCAGATAAAGCGGCAGCATGGCATAAATTCCCACCGTGGCGCTCACCCCCAGACCGAAAAGCGCCACCATCAGCCAGAACGCGCGGCTGCGCGTCAGAGCCATAAATGCAGCGGAGGCCGGCGACTCGCCCGCAAACTCGCCGCCGCGCCCGAAGCGGAAAAACGCGAGATCGGCGAGCAGACAGAGCACACCGAGAAACGCGAGCGCGGCGCGCCAAGTGGAATTCTTGAGAAACCATTCGGCGACGAAGGGGCCGATAAAAAATGCCACGTTGGGCGCGAGCTCGTGAACCCCGATCGCTTTACCCCAGTGGCGCCGGTGGACCAGAGACGTGATCGTGGCGATCGCCGAAGGCATGTAAAGCCCGGCGGCGAGACCGAGACCGCAAAGGCCGGCGCGGATCGCCCCCAGGCTCGCGGCTGAAGAAATCGCGAGCAGCGCGCCGCCCACGCCGGCGCCGGCGATCAGGATCGTGCGCCGGTGCGTCGCGCGCGCGGATAGAAAACCCGATCCGAGGAGACCGCTGAGGTAGCCCGCCGAGATCAGAAAAAACAGAAAGCCCGCCTGGCGGTGGCTGATCGAGAGCTCTTTTTCGATGATCGGCAGGAGCGGCGAGAGAATGATGCGCGAAGTGAAGTTGAGAAGAAAAATCACCGCCAGGAAAAACACCGGCCCGACGTGAGACCAGAAAGGCGGGTCGCTCGGCTCTTGCGCCGCGCCGCCGTGGGCCGCGGCGCGCTCTCTCCTCGGCGGGGATGCGTCGTCATCCTGCATGGGCGGTCCTGCGCTGCTTGATTGTTTACACTGCAATCGGCTACTAAGCCAACGAGAGACTCGAGTTGATCAATTTGCGCCGACCACAAACAGGATGCAGCGCGCCAAGCGCGGCCCCGAGCACGGCTGCGGTCTCACGGCGGAGTTTTTTGCGCGGGTTGTTGTGCACCGCCGCCGCGCTGGCGAGCGACCGCCTGCTGTTTCACACGCTGCTGCGCGACGACACGCTGATGGCCGAGGCTGCGGAGCTGTCCCGGGAAGCCGTGACGGTGGACCTCCACTGCCATCCCGCCGATCTACCCTCGTCGTATTTTCCCGGGCCGGATCCGGATCTCGGCGCGAACATGCGCGCCGGCGGTCTCGATGCCGGCGTGTTTGCCGCTCGCGGCGACTATCCGCTGATCCGGCGCGATGCCGCGGGGCGGCGTTATGAAGCGCGCAAACCCAGACCCGGCGAGCTTTTCGCCCGCTGCACCGAACAGCTCGATCCGCTGATCGAGGCGGCGGGGAAAATCAAGCTCGCCCTCGCGCGTTCGCCGGCGGACATCGTGGCGGCGAAAAAGGCCGGCGCGCCGGCCGCGCTTCTCGCCGTCGAAGGCGGCGATCCGCTCGAAGGCGACATCGCGCGCGTGAAGGTTTTCTTCGATCGCGGCGTGCGCGTCTTGCAGCTGCTGCACTACCGGATCAACGAGATCGGCGACATCCAGACCGCCGATCCGCGCCACAACGGTCTCACCGGCTTCGGCCGGGAAGTCGTGCGCGAAATGAACCGGCTCGGCATGGTCATCGACACCGCGCATGGCTCGCCGGACACCCTCGCCGGAGTTTTAGCCGAGAGCCGGCTGCCGGTGATCTTTTCCCATACCGGCGCCTACGCGCTGCGCCAGCTCGGGCGCCATCTGCAGGACAAAGACATGCGCGCGATCGCCAGCCAGGGCGGCATCATCGGCATCTGGCCGTACCTCGGGCGCCGCGACACTTTTGAAAGCTTTCTCGAAAACATCGACTACGCGCAGAAGTTGATCGGCGCCGACCACGTCGGCGTCGCCACCGATCTTTTCGGTCTGGATAATCACACGGCAATACCTACCCACAAGGAGTTCGCGCTGATACCCGCGGCGCTGCTCAAGCGCGGCTATGCCGACGGGGCGGTGGAAAAAATCATCGGCGGCAATTTCCTGCGCCTGTTTCGCGACGTGACGAAAAACCATTGAGCCCATGCACAAGGAGCGTGCCATGAGATTTGCGCTGAGCCGTATCTTCGTTTTTTGCCTGCTGGCCGGCATTGCCGCGCCCGAGCGTGTCGGCTCGGCGGCGGGCGCCGCGCCGGTCGCCATGCGGATTTTGTACCCGAGCTTCGCCGGTTCCTGGGCGACCAGCTGGATCGCCAGGGAAGCCGGCTACTTCGCCGCCGAAGGCCTGGACGTGGAGCTGGTGCGGGTCGGCGGCAGCACGCGCATGGTGGCGGCGCTCCTCGGCGGCAGCGCGCCGATCATTCAGGCGGGCGCCTCCGCGGCCCTGGCCGCCACCGCGGCGGGCAGCGACGTCGTCATCATCGGCTCCACCGGCACGGTGTCGCCGTTTCATTTGATGGCGCGGCCCGAGATCAAACAGCCCGCGGACTTGAAGGGCAAACGCGCCGGCATCACGACCTTCGGCTCGAGCTCCGACCAGGTGGTGCGCATCGCGCTCAAGCAGTTCAATCTCGAGCCCAACCGGGACGTGGCGCTGCTTTCGCTCGGAGCCCAGCCCGAAGTTTTCGCCGCGCTGCAAAGCGGCGCGGTGCAGGCGGGCGCGCTCAGCTATCCGCTCTACGCCCAGGCGGCCAAGCTCGGCATGCGCGAGCTGGTGAACTTCGGCGATCTCGGCGTCGAAGACATCAACGGCACGGTGATCACCACCCGCGGCTTTCTCGCCCAGCAGCGCGATGTCGCGCTGCGCTTTCTGCGCGCCTTCGCGCGCGCCATGCACCGCTACCGCAGCGACAAGGAATTCAGCAAAAAAGTTCTTGCCAAGTACGGCAAGATCAGCGACGAGGAAATCCTCGAAGGAACCTGGCAGGACTACGCGCCGACCCTGCAGAAAAGCCCGCGGCCGTCGCTGAAGGCAATTCAGTTTCTCATCGAAAACCAGTTTCAAGGTAAAAGACCTTTGCCGAAGCCGGAACAGTTCGTCGATTCGTCCTTGGCCGAACAATTGGAAAAAAGCGGCTTCATCGAATCTCTCTACAAGTGAAATTCCCTCACCGGAGCATAAAAATGAAAATCCTTGAGCGTCCTTTCCTGCTGGGGCTTTTGATTTGCTCGCTGGCCGCGGCGACGCCCGTCCTCAGCCGGGCGCAGCCGGCGGCGAGCCTGGTGATCCAAGGCGGCACTCTCATCGACGGCACCGGCCGCCAGCCCCTCGAAGATGCCGTCGTCGTCATCGCCGGCGAGCGCATCAAAGCCGTGGGCAAACGCGGCGCAGTCGCACTGCCGCGCGGCGCGCGGGTCATCGACGTCAAAGGGAAAACGATTCTTCCCGGCTTGATCGACGGCCACTGTCACCTGCTCGATTTCATGGGCGAGATTTATCTTCATCTGGGAATCACCACCTGTCCCGATATCACCCAGAACGATGACGAATGGACGCTCGCGCAACGAAACGGAACGAATCTCGGAAAAATTCGCGGCCCGCGCATCTGGTCGACGGGCGCCCGTTTGGTCGGTCCGCCGCCGGCGTGGGCGCTGCGCGCCGAGCGCGGCTACTTGATCAAAACGCCGGAGGACGCCGTCGCCGCCGTGCGCAAGAAGAAGGCGGACGGCCTCGAGATCGTCAAGTTCAACGAGTACGTTTCGCCCGAAGCAATCAAAGCCGGCGCGGCGGAAGCGAATCGTTTGGGCTTGCCGGTGACCTGCCATTGCCTGGATGTTTTTCTGGCGGCGGAGGCGGGCTTCGCCGGAGTCGAGCACCACTGGTCGCTCGGCATGACTTCCATCGCCGATGTCAAGAAACGCTGGGAGATTCATGAGCAGCGGATGACCCGAAAAATCACCACGGCCGACCTGGCGTTCTATTACGAACCGGAAAACTTCGATCGCGTGGTTGCCGCAGTGGTCGCGGCCAATATCAGCTGGAGTCCCACGATCGCCACCTGGTATCGGCCGCTCTCTCCGAGCGTCGCGCGCTTCAAGGAGCGCGAATTGTCGATCCTGGATCAGAAAAATGCCCGCTATCTGCCGGCAGTTCTGCGCGAGCAAGCGTTGGGACAGTATGAACGGTACGCGAAGTTCGCTCCCGAACGGCTCGAGCGCGCGCGCGCAGGCTACGGCAAATTGCAAGACCTGATCCGCCGCTACGTCCAAGCCGGCGGTCTCATCCGCGCGGGCTCGGATCCCAACAACGGACTTCCCGGCCTGGGCGTGCACCAGGAAATGACCATGTTCGTCGAGGCCGGCATGACCCCGATGCAGGCGATTCAAGCGGCGACCATCAATGTCGCCAAAGCGTTTCGTAAAGACCGGGATTTCGGCACCGTCGAGCCCGGAAAAATCGCGGATATCATCGCCGTCGACGGCAATCCGCTGAAAGATATCTGGACTACGCAGGCGGTGAGGCTGGTGGTGCTCGGCGGCAAGGTCGTCGATCATGAGTTTCACGCCAATTTCAAAAACCCCATCCCTGCGATCCGGCCCTGGCGCGCAACGCCGCAGGCCATCGAAGTATCGCCGCGGGCAGTGGTCCAGGGAAGCGGTCCCGCCGTTATCAAAGTCACCACGCGGCGCGGCTTCGATCGATTTCACAAGGTGACCTTCAACGGCCGGGAGCTGGAAACCCGCTTCATCGGTCCCGGCGAGCTCGAAGCGACGATTCCGCCCGGCTTGACGAAGGACGTCGGCAGCTATCCCGTGATCGTGGTGGGTCAAGGCGATCACGCCTCGCGGTCCGCGCCGGCTTACTTCATCGTGTCCTTCAAGCCCTGAAGGCGTTCATCATGCGAGCCCCCTTAAAACCGATCGTCTTCGCCTTATTGATTTCATTGTGGCAGACCGCCCCGGGCGGCGCGCAAACGGAAGCTGTGCGCGTCGTTTACTATCCGCCCTGGAACATCAGCAAGCTGCCGATGTATCTCGCGCGCGAGACCGGCATCTTCGAGCGCAACGGCTTGAAAATCACATGGCAGAACCCCGGCTCAAACGGGAAACTTCTCGACACCTTGAAGAACGGCGCAGCGGATATCGCCGTGGTCAGCGCCAACCACGTGGTGCAAAACAACGCTGCGGGCGGCCCGCCGATGCTCCTGGTCGGCAACACAGGTTACAATTATTCGGCCCTTCTCGCCGTTGGGACAATCAAAAGCGCGGAGGATCTCAAGGGCAAAAAAATCGGCACCGGAGAACCGGGAAGCACCCCCGATCAGCTGACTCGTTTGGCGCTAAGAAAGATCGGCATCGATCCAAGCAAAGACGTGGAGCTCGTGCATTTTGAAGAACGCCGCAGCTCTGACCGGGTGAAGAGCCTGCTCAACGGCGAGATCAGCGCCGTCATGGTCACGGCCGAGGCCATGTACGAGTTACAACAAAGTGGAAAAATTAACCGGCTTCGCCGTCTGACCGACCACAAGGAGCTGCGTATCTACGCGGGCGGCGGCGCCGACTACGCGGTCTCTTCGACGTTCTTACGCAGCCGGCGGGAGGATGTGAAAAGATTCATGAGCGGGATTTGCGAGGGCATTGCGCTGGCGAAAAAAGACCCCAAGACCGCGCTGGGATTCGTCGCCCAGACCGGCAGGAACCTCGACGCCGCCGGCATCGAGTATCTTTATCGGCTGTATACGACCGATGTGATTCCGCCGCGTCCCCGCGTGAAACCGGAAACCATCGAGCTCGCCTTACAGATGACCGGATCGAGCGCGGCGCTGAAGGCGCGCGATCTCATGGACGCAGCCCTCGTGCCCGAACTCGAGAACGAGGGGCGCTGTAACTTTTAGCCGATTGCGCTCACTGGATCTGCAGATTGTTGACCACGCCCTTGACGCCGCCGACGCTGCGCGTGACGCGCTCTGCCAACGCTTTGTCGGCCTGCGACGCCACGACGCCCGATAACTGGACGACTCCGCGGCTGGTATCAACCGAAACGCGTGTCAGGGTCGACCCCTTTTCGGCGGCGAGCTTGGTTTTCACCGTCGTCGTAATCGTCGTGTCATCGATATTCTGTCCGAGCGTCTCACCGGTCACTGCCTGACAGCCGCTCAAAACCCACGCCAGCGCCAGCACGGGCAAGATCGACGTGCAAATTTTCCGCATAACAGCTCCCTCCGTTTGCCGTGGTGAGTTCTTATAGCTTGCGCGAAAACGCCATGCAAACTCTACTCGAAAATTTTGTCGCACGCTGCGCCGGGCGAGATGCTGGCTGTGATCGATCGAATTGTTGAGCGCCTGGACATGCTGGCGCGGCGCGCCTGCGCTTCGATCTCGGCCAGAGAAAGATTGATCGAGCCGTGAATGTGCCCGGCCGCGAAGAGCGCGCCTGGCATGATGTTGTGAGCATCACCAGCGCGCGGTCGTCGAGACGCGCCGCCAGCTCCTCGTGGAAAATCGCGCGCACCGAAACTCCCGTGCAGTTCGCTTTGCATGTTCGACCCTCGCCCCCTGCGCGCCGCGCGATCCATGATCCGTTGATGACCCGCGGCGGCCTTGGGTTGCGCACCCAATCGAGACCGCGCCTCGCGCAATCCGCTTGCGCTGAGTCATTGCCGCCCACAGTTTACCGATCGATCCCAGCGACCCTCGGATGCGACTCGAGTCGGGTCGACTTTGCCCAATTTTCCCGTTCGCGGGAGCGAACGGGCGCTTGTTCGGCATCGCGGATAGCGAGACGATCGGCCGATCTCAACCGAGCGCCGCCGCCCCCCTGACATGCAAGCTCACTCAAGTCTGAACTGAGCGTTCAGGAGCAGTGCAAGCGCTTGCCTAGCGTAGCGGATCATTGCAGCAGCGGATTTTTTGCCGCGAGACCAAAAAAATCTTGCCGCGATTCTTCGGCCTATGTTATTCAGGAGAGAGTAATGCTGGGTGAAGATTTAATCGATGATCCCTTCGCGCCGCGCGCAGGGCGGCCAGCATTGTTCGCGAATTTGCCGGCTCAATCGCATCCCAAAAACTTCGCGGCTTGAGCCATAATTGCCGGATCGGCCAGGGACGATGTTACGACCAGCACAGCCCCTTCCCCGTCGTGGAACTTTTCCAACCAGTCCTGCCTGCCGTGAGAAAATCCCACCGCGCACGCGCATTTGGCACAATTCTCGCGTTCCTTGCGCGACAAGTCATCCGTGTTCGACGGCGCGATTCTTTTTCCGTAGCGCTCCTATCGGCGCTGCGACGGCGGAAAAATTTATTCCCCAGAGTGGAAATACTTTTCCACGATGTCAATCCCGGAGCGCACCACTTCGTGAAAGGCGGGAACCTCGTACATGCTTGAGCAGGAATATGCATTCTATCTGGCCGACACCGATGCAGGGAAAAGCATTCATTATGCGTTGCGCTATCAGGTCTATTGCTTGAGGGAAAAATACGAAGATCCAGCTCGCCATCCGAATTTCTGCGAGCAGGACGAGTTCGACGATAGCTCGGTTCATTTCATTGCGCGCTCGGTGAGGACCGGCGAATGGCTCGGCGCCATGCGGCTTATCATCGGCCCCGTGCAGAATCTTCCTGTAACCAAATTTGCCTCGCTCGATCCGGCAAATTTTTCCTACAACAGCCGGACGGATTTCGCCGAAGCGTCCCGGCTCTGCACCCTTCTCCCCAGCCACCTGCGCGCCAGCTTCGCGTCAAATTCCCGGCAAAGCCGCGGTTCCTGCGCCTGCGCCTCCAAGACGCTGCAGACTTCGTGGATCGCCATGGGGCTCATTCGCGCCGCGCGCCGCTATTGCCTCGACCACGAAATCACCTACTGTTTTTTTCTCGTCAGCGATCCGCTGGCCAGAATGCTGCGCCGTCTGGGCATGAACATCGAGCCGGTCGGCTCGCCGTGCCAGCATCGCGGCTGGCGCCGCCCGTACATCCACAACGTGGAAACCGGTTACCGCGTGATGCAGAAACGCTCGCCGGAGCTCTATCGGATGTTTTGTCAGACCCACGCCTACTATTACCACTCCGACCTCATGGAGCCCTTCGAGTCCGCGCCGATCGCAGCCCTTGCTTAAAGGCGCCCTGATCGTCGCGCGCATCGGACCCTTCCCTGCTGTTCTCGCGGCGTGAGTTGTGCGCCCGCGAATCGACAGATCTCTTTTCGCCACACAGCGTCTCATTGAAATAAACCGGCGGAATTGAAAAAACTAAGCCGGTCGCCATTCGATTCGAAGCGCCGCCGCAAATTTGCGCGCCGCCCCGAATCTGCCCCTGGGACGCAATCGTTATGATCCCGCACGGCGTCAATTTGATCGCCACTCTTGCTGCGGCCCTCGGCCTCGCGCTGGCAATGGGCTACCTGGCGCATCGGCTCAGGCTCCCGCCGCTGGTGGGCTACCTCGCCGCGGGCATCGTCATCGGTCCGGCGACGCCGGGATTCGTCGCCGACGGCGAGCTGGCGCGCCAGCTCGCCGAGATCGGCGTGATGCTCCTGATGTTCGGCGTCGGCTTGCATTTCTCCCTCGAGGATCTACTCGCCGTCCGCCGCATCGCTCTGCCCGGCGCCGTGGTGCAGATGACCGTAGCCACGGCCCTGGGTGCCGCGGCCGCGCGTTCGTGGGGGTGGACTCTCGCGGCAAGCGGGGTTTTCGGCCTCGCTCTTTCGGTGGCAAGCACCGTGGTGCTGCTGCGCGCCCTGGAAAGCCGCGCCATGCTCGAAGCCGTCAACGGCCGCATCGCCGTCGGCTGGCTGGTGGTCGAAGATCTCGCCACCGTGCTGGCGCTGGTCCTTCTGCCCGCGTTGTCGCCCGGCGCGGTCTCGTCGTCGCCTGCTCGGCACGGCTTGCCGGTTACGCTGCTCGTGAGTCTCGGCCGTGTGGGAATTTTCGTCGCGCTCATGTGGATTGTCGGGCGGCGGCTCTTTCCGAAAATGCTCTGGGGCATCGCCCGCACCGGCTCGCGCGAGCTTTTTATCCTGGGCGTGATCGCGGTCGCGATCGGCATCGCCTACGGCTCGGCCGAATTGTTCGGCGTCTCTTTCGCCCTGGGCGCGTTTTTCTCGGGGATGGTGATGCGCGAGTCGCCGCTCGTGCACCGCGCGGCGGAGGAATCGCTGCCGCTGCGCGATGCTTTTTCGGTCTTGTTCTTCGTCTCGGTGGGCATGCTCTTCGAGCCGCGCGTGCTCGCCCAGCAGCCGCTTCGCGTCCTCGCCGTGCTGGCGATCATCGTGGTCGGCAAATCGCTCGCGGCATTCTTTCTCGTGCTGCTCTTTCGCTATCCGCTCAATACCGCGCTCACGGTTTCGGCGGGGCTGGCGCAGATCGGCGAATTCTCCTTCATCCTTGCCGGCCTCGGGGTCGCTCTCGGCATCATGCCCGCAATGGGGCAGAGCCTGATTCTCGCCGGCGCGATGATTTCCATGGCGCTCAACCCGCTCGTGTTTCGAGCCATCGAGCCGGCGCAGAATTGGATTCGCGCGCGCTCCAGGCTGGCGCAGGCGCTCGAGCGTCCAGACGATCCGCTGGCGGCGCTGCCGACGACGGTGGACCTCGACCGCCTCACCGGACAAGTGGTTCTGGTCGGCTACGGCCGGGTGGGCCGGCGCATCGGCGAGGCGTTGACGGTCCAGGGAATTCCCTTCGTGGTCGCCGAGGAAGATCGCGAGATCGTCGAGGGGCTCCGCGCGCGCGACATCCCGGCGGTCTGCGGCGACGCTTCCGACCCCGCCGTGCTGATCCAGGCGCACATCCATCGCGCGCGCCTGCTGGTCATCGCGGCTCCGGACGCGCTGCAGGTCCGCCGCATGATCGAAACCGCGCGCACGGTCAATCCGCGCATCGGCATCATCGCCCGCACCCACAGCGAAGAAGAAGCGGACTTGCTCGAAAAGGAAAACATCGGCAAAGTCTTCTTCGGCGAGCGCGAGCTCGCCCGCAGCATGATCCAGCACGTGCTCGAGCGCTACGGTGTCGGATCTCAGCATCGATCCTAAGATCGCTTTGGCGGCATTGCTTGCGCCATGCCGGGGCCGAGTGGACCCGCTTTCATGCGTTTGCTAACTTGGACGCAAGCGAGTAGCGGACTCAAAGGCGCCAGGCTTCATGATTCCCTGGATATCCGCTCGGCGTGGCGGTCCTCGTGACTGGCAAAATTTCTCACCCGCGGATATCCGCCGCTCTGATCGAGAAAGCGCGCGCGCTTCACGCGCGCCTGCTGACCGTGGACACCCACATCGATTTCGAGCCGGGAAACCTGGTCGGCGAGCGCAACCACACCGAGCGCCTCGACACCCAGTTCAATCTGCCCAACATGATCGACGGCGGTTTGGCCGCGCTGTTTTTCATCGTCTACGTCGGCCAAACGCGCGAGGCGCAAAACCCGGACGCATTCACGGCCGCGGGCTACGAGCGCGCCCATCGGCTGGCGGTGGAAAAATTTGAAGCGGTGCGCCGCTTCACCGGCACGATCGCGGCCGATAAGATCGAGCTGGCGCTCGGCGCCGCCGATATCAAGCGGATTCACGCCGCGGGCAAGAAAGCCGCGCTCCTGGGCGTGGAAAACGGCTATCCGCTGGGCGAGGATCGCGCACGGGTCAAGGAATTCTACGAGCGCGGCGCGCGCTATCTTTCGCTCACCCACAACGGCCACAATCAGCTCGCCGACTCGCACACCGGCGAGCGCGACGGCTGGAAATGGCAGGGGCTTTCGCCGCTCGGCAAAGAGGTCATCGCCGAGATGAATCGGCTCGGCATCATGGTCGACGTCTCGCACGCGTCCAAAACTGCGATGCTGCAGGCGGCGGCGCTCTCGCAGGCGCCGGTGATCGCGTCCCATTCGGCGGTGCGCGCGCTCTGCGACGTGAGCCGCAACCTCGACGACGAGCAGCTGCAGGCGCTTAAAAAAACCGGCGGCGTGATCCAGATCGTCGCCTACGGGGATTTCATCAAGACCACGCGGCCGGATTCACCGGAACGGAGAGCGGCGCTCGCGCTTGCGCGCAGGGAATTCGAGCTGCCGGATACGAGCGGTCCGGGTCAGCGCGCGCGTATTCAATCGGCGCTGAAAAGGCTCGCGCCGGACCGGCGCGCCGCTTATGAAAACAAGCTCGCTGAAATCGACCGCGAGCACCCCGGCGATCGCCCCGCCGGCCTCGGGGATTTCGTCGATCACATCGACTACGCGGTAAAAACGATCGGCGTCGATCACGTGGGCATCTCGTCGGACTTCGACGGCGGCGGCGGGATTGCCGGCTGGAACGACGCCAGCGAAACCTTCAACGTCACGCTGGAACTGGTCCGCCGGGGCTATAGCGAAGAACAGATCGCAAAACTCTGGGGCGCGAACCTGCTCCGGGTGATGGACGAGACGCAGCGGATTGCCGCCGCGCTGCAGCACTAGCCGGTCAATCCCGGCGCGGTTTTTTCCGCCCGGCGAATCCGGCCAGACCCGCAGCGAGCAACAGCAAGGAGCCCGGCTCGGGCACCGACGACACGTCCGCCGCGGTCTGCGGCGCGAATTCGGCGCCGGTCAGATTGAGCTGCACCGTGCCGGTTTGGGAGTGGAACGGGTTCACCGTCCAGCCGGTGACCGGATTGAGCTGAGCATTCTCCGGAATGCTGCTGAAAAGATTGTAAGCGACAAGATAAACACCTCCCGGCCGGCCGGCGAGCGCTCCCGCATTGGCCTGCGACAGCCAGCCCGGTCCGCCGTCGTCGTCGTTGAAAAGCAGATTGCCGAGAGCGTCCAGAATATACAGCTCGGTGTCGTTGTCGCCGCTCAAAGCCGTTCCGTTCATCGTCACCGCGAAGATATTCGGATCGGGGATATAAATCCTGAACACGTCCGTATCCGTCGCCGAGCCGAGGGCGCCGATAATGACGTCGAGCGCGCCCGAGCCGAGCGGCGTTTGCGCCGTGAGCGGCGTGTTGCCCGCGTCTCCGACTTCGTTCCAGGTGACGGCGGAAGCCGCACCGCTGAGCGACAGAAGCAAAAGCGCAATCGCGGCGACCGCGACGCGATAATTTCCACGTTGCATCAGGATCTCCTAAAAAACAAATTCTCGTGAAGACCCAGAGCAACCCGCATACCACGGCGGGTCGTGCGGATTCTGCGGCAAGGGAGTGTAAAGAAGACTTATAGAAATTTTTCGGGAAGCGGATTTCGTCTGAAATTACGCCGCAGGATGCGGGCGCCGCGTTGTCAGGCCAATTTACATTCCCGGCAGCGGCCGCTCCCCGCCGGCATTCGGCGGCTGTCACACGCCCTGCCACTGTCACGCTTTGGCGCAGATCACGGACACGATCGACGACGGGGCGGCGCTCCGCCGGCAAAATCATGCCGGAGTGACCGCATCACGAAAGAACCCGCAGCTTGATGAAAGCGGCTAAAGATTCGCATCCGGCCGGCGGGTGTGAATTGAAGCCCCCAAAGTTTAGTGGTAGACGAGAAAAGTTATGTCCAAATATCGCGTTACCGTAGACACCGGGGGCACGTTTTCCGACTTTGTGTTTTTCGACGAAGACACGGGCGAGATCACGATCACCAAAGTTCCATCGACGCCGAAAGAGCCGTTTCAGGCGGTTTTGAACGGCGTCAAAGAGCTCGTCGATCGCGGCGTGCCGGCCGGCGACATTTCCTTTTTCTGCCACGGCACCACGGTCGGCACCAATGCGCTGCTCGAAGAAAAAGGCGCCCGGACCGGGCTGCTGGTCACGAAGGGATTTCGCGGCATTTATGAAGTCATGGAACAGACCCGCGGCTACGGCCCGGCGACTTACGATCTATTTTTCGAGAAGCCGCGCCTGCTCGCGCCGCCTTACCTGACCGAAGAAGTCCCGGAGCGGGTCGATTTTCGCGGCAACGCGCTCACGCCGATCGACGTCGAAGCAGCGCGCGAAGCGGTGCGCCGTCTGAAGAAAAAAACCGTGCAATCGGTGGCCGTCTGTTTTCTTTTTTCCTTTTTGAATCCCGCCCACGAGCTCAAGCTCAAGGAAATCTTCGCCGCGGAATTTCCCGAAGCGCGCCTGTCGCTTTCCTATGAGGTGCTGCCGCAGATCCGCGAGTTTTACCGGCTGAGCACCACCGTGATCAATGCCTACATCCAGCCGGTCATGGCGAATTACCTGAGCCGTCTCGAAAAGCGCATGCGCGAAATGGGCGTCGCCACGCCCAAGCTTTACATCATGCAATCCAACGGCGGCGTGTCGACGTTCAAAGGCTCGGCGGAAAAGCCGGTGGCCACCGTGCTTTCCGGCCCCGCCGGCGGCGTGATCGCGTCCATGGGCACCTGCGAGCGGGTCGGCATCAACAACCTCATCACATTCGACATGGGCGGCACGAGCTGCGACGTGGCGCTGATTCACCAGGGCAATCCGGTGATCACCACCCAGGGCAAAATCAACATGCGGCCGATCGCGTTGCCGATGCTCGATATCCACACGGTCAGCGCCGGCGGCGGCACCATCGCGCGCATCGACGCGGTCGGCGGCTTGCAGGTCGGCCCCGATAGCGCCGGCGCCGACCCCGGCCCGGTCTGCTACGACCGCGGCGGCGAAAATATCACCATCACCGACGCCAACATCGTCACCGGCGTGCTCGATCCCGACCATTTCCTCGGCGGCCGGATGAAGCTCAACAAGCCGAAGGCGGAAAAGCTGCTGGAAGAAAAAATCGCCAGGCCGCTCAAGCTCAACCTGCTCGAAGCCGCCGACGGCGTGTTGAAGATCATCAACGTGAAGATGGAAGAAGCGATCAAGGCGGTTTCCTCGGCGCGCGGCTACGACATCCGCGATTTTACCCTGGTCGCCTTCGGCGGCGGCGGGCCGATGCACGCCGGGCGCATGGCGCTCGACCTGGGCATTCCGTCGGTTTTGATTCCGCTCACCCCCGGCGTGCACTCGGCGCTGGGGTTGCTGATGTCGGACGTAAAACACGACTACGTGCGCTCGAAACTCGTCGGCCTCGACGACTTGGACCTGAACGAGATCAACGATCTGTTTCAGCAGTTGATCGAGCGCGCGAAAACCGAGCTGCGCGGCGAGGGCTTCGGCGACACTGAGATCAAGATCGAGCCCTATCTCGATCTGCGCTACGCCGGCCAGGGCTACGAGCTGACGGTGCCCTGCACGATGCCGCCGCTCAAAAAAGAAGATCTGAAAACAATGCGCGCGCGCTTCGACACCCTGCACGAGCAGAACTCCGGGCACAAAGCCGAAACCGAGCCGGTCGAGCTCGTGAGCTTGCGCCTGATCTCGCTCGGTCTCGTGCCGCAGGCGAAGCTCTCCCCCGGCAAAGTCACCGGACGCAAGATCGAGGCGGCCAAAACCGGCGAGCGCAAGGTGTTCTTCGGCAAAGAGCACGGCGCCTTGACGACGCAAATTTATAACCGCGACCTCTTCGAGCCCGGCCATAAACTGACCGGGCCGGCGATCGTCGAGCAGCTCGACACCACCACCGTGATTCACCCCGAGCAGGAAGCCACGGTGGACGAGTATCGCAACATCATGATCAAGGAGAGAAGATAGCAGATCGAGGATGGAAGATAGCGATTCTCGATCCTCTATCCTCCAGTATCCTCCAGTCTCGACTAACAAGCGTCTGTCAAAGGTTGATAAAAATGACCGTTGATCCAGTCACGTTACAAGTCATCCAGGCGCGCCTCGCCGGCATCGTGCAGGAAATGCAGAACTCGCTCTTTCGCACCGGCTACTCGACGATCATTCGCGAATCCCAGGACGCAAGCTGCGCGATTTTGAATCGCCAGGGCGAAGTCGTGGCGCAACACGTGGTCCTGCCGCTGCACATGGGCGCGTTTCCCGCCTGCGCCGCGGGGATTTTGAAAAATTACAGCGCCGATGAAGTTCACGAAGGCGATGCCTTCATTACCAATCATCCCTACCTCGGCGGCAGCCCGCACGCGCCGGACATGGCGGTGCTCTCGCCGATTTTCTATCGCGGCCAATGGGTCGGCTTCGCCGCGAACCTCGCGCACAAAAGCGACATCGGCGGCCCGGTGCCGGGAAGCTGCTGGAGCCAGGCTCGGGAAATTTACCAGGAAGGCCTGCACGTGCCGCCGATCAAATACGTGCAGAATTTTAAAACCAGCAAAGACATCGAAGCCCTGCTCGGCTGCAACAGCCGCACCCCGGAGCTGGTGGTGGGCGATCTGCGCGGGCAGGTGGGCGCGGCGCGCCTGGGCGAGCGGCGCTTTCAGGAAATGATGGAGCGCTACGGCAAGGAAACGATCCTCGAATCCTTCGAGCAACTCTTCGCTCTCACCGAAGCCAAGGTGCGCGCCGAAATCGCCTCCTGGCCCGACGGCGTCGGCGCAGGCGAGCGCTTCGTCGACAGCGACGGCGTCGAGTTGGACAAGCCCGTGCGCCTGCATGTGAAGATCGAGAAAAAAGGCGACCGCCTGCTCTTCGATTTTACCGGCTCGGCCGATCAAACCAAGGGTCCGGCGAATATCCGTCCGACGATCGTGCGCGCGGCGTGCTGCTATCTGCTCACCTGCCTCGTCGATCCGGCGCTGGCGATCAACTACGGCCTGGCGAAATGCATCGAGATCAAAGTCCGCGACGGCAGCGTGGTCAACCCGCGCTTTCCCGCGCCGGTGAATACCTACAATCCGACGGTGCACGCGCTGGTGGAATCTCTGCTCGAGGCCTCGAGCCAGATCACGCCGCACAAGAAAGTCGGCGACGGCTGCAGCAGCCGCTCGATCATCATCGGCGGGCGCAGCAACAAAACCGGCAAAGGCTACGTGCAGTACGAAATCTTCGGCGGCGGCTCCGGCGGCCGCAGCGGCAAGGACGGCGTGTCCGGCACCAACGTCAATCAGTCCAATGCCAAGATCGCGCCCATCGAGATCATCGAGTCGGAGTTCGCCACCCGCGTGCGCCGCTTCGAGCTGATCCCCGACTCCGGCGGCCCCGGGCAATTCCGCGGCGGGCTGGGTTTCGTGCGCGAATACGAAGTGCTCGACAACGACGCGCGTTTTTCGCTGCGCTCCACCAAGCACACCGTCGCGCCCAAGGGCATCGACGGCGGCATGGACGGCAAGACCGGCAAATGCACGCTCAACCCGGGGACCAAAAGCGAGCGCGTGATTCCGTCGCGCTTCTCCGATCACGTGCTCCATCCCGGCGAAGTTTTCAGCCTCGAGACTCCCGGCGGCGGCGGGCTCGGCAACCGCTTCGCGCGCGACCCCGAGCGGGTACTGAACGACGTGCGCAACGGCTACGTCACCCAGGAGCGCGCGCGGGAGGATTATCACGTTGCGATCGACGCCGCGAACGGCGACTTTAGCATTAACCACGCGGTGACGGCGCAGTTGCGCACGGGAAGTAAAAAGTAAGAAAGGAAAAATCCGGACTCACTTTTTGCCTTTTTACTTTTGAATTTTTACTTTTGAATTTTGCCTCCCATGCCCGTCGATCCGATCACTCTGCAAGTCATCCAGGCGCGCCTCGCCGGCATCGTGCAGGAGATGCAGAACTCGCTCTTCCGCACCGGCTACTCGACGATCATCCGCGAATCCCAGGACGCAAGCTGCGCGGTTTTAAATTGCCGGGGCGAGGTCGTGGCGCAGCACGTCGTGCTGCCGCTCCACATGGGCGCGTTTCCCGCCTGCGCCGCGGCGATCCTCAAGACTTTCGCGCCGGGCGAGATCGAGGACGGCGATGCCTTCATCATCAATCACCCCTACCTCGGCGGCAGCCCGCACGCGCCGGACATGGGCGTGCTGACGCCGATTTTTTACCGGGGCGAGTGGGTCGGCTTCGCCGCCGACATGGCGCACAAGAGCGACATCGGCGGCACCGTGCCCGGCAGCGGCTCGGGCACCGCGCGCGAGATTTTTCAGGAAGGGCTGCATCTGCCGGCGGTCAAATTCATGTCGCGGCTGCGGCCGGTGAAAGAAATCGAAGCGCTGATCGCGGCCAACAGCCGCACCCCGGCGCTGGTGATCGGCGATCTGCGCGGCCAGGTGGGCGCGGCGCGCCTGGGCGAGCGGCGGCTCGGCGAATTGATGGACCGCTACGGCAAAGCCGTCGTGCTCGAATCCACCGAGCTTTTGTCCGACTACACCGAAAGCCGCGTGCGCAAAACCATCGCCTCGTGGCCCGACGGCGAATCCGAGGGCGAGAGCTTCGTCGATCACGACGGCATCGACCTGAGCAAGCCGATTCGCATCCACGTCAAAGTCAAAAAATCCGGCGACCGACTGCATTTCGACTTCAGCGGCGCGAGCGACCAGACCCAGGGGCCGGCGAACATCCGGCCGCCGCTGGTGCGCGCCGCCTGCGCTTATTGTCTGGTGGCGCTGGTGGATCGTTTCCTGCCGATCAACCAGGGCCTCGCGCGCACCATCGAAGCGAGTTTCCGCGCAGGAAGCGTCGTCGATCCGCGCTTTCCCGCCGCGGTGAATACGTATATGCCGACGGCGCTCACCGTCGCCGAAGCCGTGCTCCGCGCCCTGGCGCCGTTTGTGCCCGAGAAACGCATCGCCGGCGGCTCCGGCAGCGCCGCACTGGTGCTCGGCGGCCGGGTGGCCGACGGCGAGCGCGCCTTCGTGCACTACGAGATTTTCAGCGGCGGCACCGGCGCGCGCTCGGGCAAAGACGGCGTCTCGGCGACGGCTTTTCATCTGAGCAACTGCAAGACCGCGCCCATCGAGATCATCGAGTCCGAGTTTCCCGCCCGGATCGAGCGCTTCGAAATGATCGCCGACTCCGGCGGCGCCGGCCAATGGCGCGGCGGCCTGGGCTTCGCCCGCGACTATCGCATTCTCGCCGACGACGTGCGTTTTTCCATGCGCACGGATAAGCACGCGGTGGAACCGTTTGGCAGCGATAGCGGATTGCCCGGGGGCAGGGGCGCCTGCATCGTCAACCCGAATGGACCGAATGAAAAGCGCCTGCCCTCGCGCTTCGGCGATCACCGGCTCAGCGCGGGCGACGTGGTGCGGGTCGAGCGGCCGGGCGGCGGCGGCCTCGGCGATCCGCTCCGCCGGCCCGCGGATGAGGTGCTCGAAGATGTGCGCCAGGGCTACGTTTCGCCGGCGCGGGCGCGCGCCGATTACGGCGTCGCGATTCGCCTGAGCGACGGCGCAGCCGAGATCGACCCGGACGAAACGCGGGTTTTACGAGGAAAATAGTTAAAAAATTGTTGGCAATAGCCGCGGGCCTCTGCTATACACGTACCTAAATATTTTCATTCCTGAAGGAGGAATACGAATGGCAGCAGCAAAGAAGAAGCGAAAACCGAACGCGGCGTTCATGAAACCGGTGCAGCCGGATACCGCTCTCAGCGCCGTGGTCGGCAACAAGGCGATCCCGCGCACCGAGGTAACGAAGAAGCTCTGGGCGTATATCAAGAAGAAAGGCCTCCAGGACAAAAAGAAAAAAACCAACATCAACGCCGACGACGCGTTGAAAGCAGTTTTCGGCGGCAAGAAAACCGTCACGATGTTCGAGATGACCAAGCTGGTCAGCAAACACCTGAAATAAGACTCGCCATTCAAAAAGATTTGACCAGGGCCAAGAGCACCATGGCGCGGGTGTTCTTGGCCTTTGTGTTTTTTGCAGCGGAGCACCGCACGTTGACAGACCCGGCCGCCTTCCACTAGGTTTCAGGCTGCGCGCTATTTTGACTCTCACAATGAGGATTGCCGCCATGAACGAATCCGGCCACAAGGGATTTCGCCAGGACGAGTTGGAGTATCAGTACAATCCGCGCGTGTCGGTGCCGGAGTACCCCGAGCTCGCCAAAGTGCGCGCGGCGCAGGCGCGCAAAGTGCGCGCGAGCGCGCAGGCGTGGCTCGACCTCGCCTACGGCAGCTCGCCGCGCGAGCGGCTCGACATCTACGCGGCGGCCAGAGCCGGCGGGCCCGTGCTGATTTATATTCACGGCGGCTACTGGCGCAGCGGCAGCAAGGAAGACAATTGCAACTTCGTGCCGACCTTCGCCGCGCGCGGCGCCGCGGTCGTGCTGGTGGAATACGATCTCTGCCCGCAGGTCACGGTCGGCGACATCGTGCGCCAGACGCGCTCGGCCATTGCCTGGACGTACAAAAACATCGCGCGCTACGGCGGCGATCCGGCGAAACTGTTCGTCTCCGGTCATTCGGCCGGCGGCCATTTGACCGCCATGGCGCTGGCGCACGACTGGACAAAAGATGATTTACCGAGCGATATCATCAAAGGCGCCGCGGCGACTTCCGGCGTGTACGATCTCGACGCGGTGATGAAGATCAGCGTGCAGCAGGACGTGCACCTCACGCCCGAGATCGCCCGCGCCAACAGCCCGTTCGCGAACCCGCCGCGCGCGAAGTGCCCGCTGCTCGTGGCCGTCGGCGCCGCCGAGCCCAAAGGCTGGCAACAGATGTCCCAGGATTATTTCGCGTTCTGCCAACAGCGCGGCATGAACGCCGAGTATTTGATCGAGCCCGACGCGAATCATTACACAATGACCGAGCATCTGCTCGACGACCAGCGCCCCTTGACAAAAGCGATGATCAAGCTGCTCGGTCTGTGAGCTAGCGAAAGGAACCGTGCCCATGCCGAACGTGAATCTGCCCAGCGGCGTCGATCTTTACTACGAAACCCACGGCTCGGGCGAGCCGCTGGTGCTGGTGCCGTCCACGGCTTTTTCCTGCGAGGTCTGGAAGCCCTTCCAGGTTCCCGCGCTTGCGCGCGATCTGCAGTTGATCATTCACGATCCGCGCGGCACGCCGCGCTCGCGCCCGCTCCAGAAGGTTTACACCATCAACGAAATGGCCAACGACATCGTCGCCCTGCTCGATCACCTGGGGATATCGTCGGCGCACCTGCTCGGCCATTCCATGGGCGGGCGCATCGCGCTCGAGCTGGCGCTCAATTTTCCCGGGCGGGTGAAATCTTTGATCATGGCCGCGAGCGGCTCGGGCCAGGTGCCGCGCCCCGGTCCGGACTGCGTCCCCGGCCTGCCCCACTGGCTCGTGATCGGGCTTGCGGGAAAAGACTTCGATGAATTCCTGCGCGAGGAGTACTGCGATTCGGACGCGTTTTTCACCGAGGATTTCCGCAGGCAGAATCCCGCGCGGGTCGAGGAGTTCTTTCGCCTGGCGCGCGCCACTCACGCGAGTCTGGCCGATTACCTTCACCTGAGCATCGCGCGCCACACCTGGGAAGCGACCCACCGGCTCGGCGACGTTCAGTGCCCGACCCTGGTGTTGATCGGCAACCACGACCGCGCCCGCAGCAATCATCTCGTCCAGGCCGAGGCCTTGACCCGGCGCATTCCGCGCGCCGAGCTCAAAGTGCTCGAAGGCCAGTCCCACGGTTTTTTCTGGCAGGCGCCGGAGGAGACCAACCGGGTGATTATCGAGTGGGTGAAGCGCCACGGCGCCGGGTAACGGCGAATTTTCCTAGACCACGGACGCGGCATAGCCGCCGTCGCCCTTCTGCTCCGGCGGAAAAAGATTCCACGACTCGATCCAGCGGCGGGTGCGCTCGAAGACCGGCTGCGGGTACGGTTCGAAAACGATGCGCTCGCCGGGGCCGAATTGTCGAACATCCACCAGCGCATGATAGCGCTCCGGCAATTCGCGCAGAAAGTAATGCTTGAAAGCCTCCGGCTCGAGATCGATATCGTGCTGTGCCCGGCGCAGCGCCGCAAAGTAGCGCTCGACCTGATCCAGATCGGCCTGCTCGGTCACCAGATGGCCGATCATGAACGTGGTATCGACGATTTTTCTAAATCCCAGCTGCTCCGCCACATAGAACGGCGCGCCGAACAGGCTCGCCGCGGGAACCTGGCGATCCACCAGCAGCGCCAGGCGGTCGAGCAGCAGTCCGCCGAAGTGCAGTTTGATTTCCTCGCGCCGTAAAAACTGCTCGAGGCCCTGCAGGGTCGAATAGTGGCTGCCGGAATGATAGCCGACGGTCACCGGCACGCCGGCGAGATCGTCGGGTTTCTGAATCGGCGAGTCCGGAGCGGCGAAGATGCCCGACGGCGAGACCGAGTAGGCGCGGCCCCACATCTTGCCGTGCCCCGCCGAGGCCGCCATGTTGACCGTCCAGTGACAGGCCGCGCTCAGGTTGCAGCCGCGGCCGTCTTCGAAAGATTCGAAGGCGCCGCGTTGAATATCGCCGGGACGCGATTCCACCCGCGCGGCGCCGGCAGACCAGGTGACGATGGGCGCGACCAGAAACTCGTAATCCAGGCCCTCGGCTTTGAAATAGCCCTTTTCTTCCGCCACCCACTCCTGCAAACGTCCGTGCGATTGAATGCGGAATTTGGCCATGGTCAGCTCCTTTCGGCCGGGAAAACGATCAACCGATTTCGTTTTACTCCTGCGGATGCCGCGGCGCAACGTTCTCGTTGGACACAAGCTCCGCTCTGGGCTAAAAGAATTCCCGGAGCCAGCGCATGCCCTACTGCTACCCGCCCGATCCCAACACCCGCAAGCCGAAATTCACGCCGCCCGCCAGGGCCTGCGACACGCATTTCCACGTCTTCGGCCCGCCGGAGAAATTTCCCTTCGTCGCAACCCACGAGTACACGCCGCCGGCGGCGCCGCTGGAGCATTATCAAAAAATGCTCGCGGTGATCGGCGTGGAGCGCGCGGTGGTGGTGCAGCCGAGCGTGCACGGCCTGGACAATTCGGCCACCCTCGACGCCATCGCCCACTCCGCCGGCCAATTTCGCGGCGTCGGCAGAATCGATGACCAGACGCCGCAAGCCGAATTGCGCCGGCTCGACGACGGCGGCATTCGCGGCGTGCGCTTCAACCTCCTCGACCGGCCGCGCGGCAACGTGAAGCTCGACGTGCTCGACCGCTGTGTGGAAAACGTTGCCGGCCTGAACTGGTCCATCGACCTGCACATCGACATGAAAAATCTGCTGGCGCAGGAAAAGCGTATCCGCGCCCTGCCGGTACCGGTGGTGATCGATCACATCGCGCGGGTGAAACCGGCGGAAGGTTTGCAGCAGCCGGGATTTCAGCTGCTGCTGGATTTGCTCAAGCTTTCGCACGTCTGGGTCAAGGTGAGCGGCGCGGACAAGATCTCCGACACGACGGTTGATATCTATCACGGCCTGCCGTTCGTGGAGGTGATCCCCTACGCTCGGGCCGTCATCGCCGCCGCGCCCGATCGCGTGGTCTGGGGCAGCGATTGGCCGCACTCGAATAATTTCGCCCCCGGCCACACGCCCAACGACGGCGATCTGGTCGACCTGCTCGCCGCCTTCGCGCCCGACCCGGCGGCGCGCAAAAAAATCCTGGTGGACAATCCGGCGCGTTTGTACGGCTTCGAATAATCCGAGCGGCAGCGAGGAGAACACCGCCATGATCAAGCTCACCGACGAGATGAAGGAACGCATCCACAAGGCGTTCGCCGAAAAAAAATATTGCATCTGGATCACCACGTCCGAAGAAGGCTACCCCGACGTGAGCTTTCGCGGCAGCACCTTCGTCTACGACGACGAGCACCTCGCGTTCTGGGACCGCTCCCTGGGACAGAGCACGGCCAACCTGGAAAAAAATCCCAACGTCTGCATGCTTTACTACGACGGCCCGAGCCGGGTCGGCTGGCGCTTTTACGGCAAGGCGACGGTGTACAAAGAAGGCGAAATCCGCCAGAACATTTTGCGCCAGACCGTCAAAGCCGAGCTCGACAAGGACCCCGAGCGCAAAGGCCACGGCGTGCTGGTGCGCATCGACAAGATCCGCGGCTACAGCGGCTTCGCGGTGCTGCAGGAGAGATAGAACTTTCACTACAGAGACACGAAGGACGCGAAGGGTCTTGAACTCATCGACTCCGAACTCTAAGGACTTCGTGCCTCTGTGACGATCCAATCGTTTTTCACGGCAAACCGCAGCAGCGAGATGAAAATCACCCTCGTTATTTTCACAGCCCTGCTGATCGGCGGCCCGCTCCAGGCCGCCGATCGGATTCGGATCGCGGTATCGAATCCCAACATGCCCAACCTGACCGCCGCGATGGCGCAACGAAGCGGCTTTTTCAAGGAAGAGAATCTCGAAGCCGAGATCATCCGCATGAACCCCAACGTCGCGGTGACGGCGCTGGCGACCGGCGACGTGGATTACTGCCAGCTTTTCGGCGCCGTGGTCGGCGGCGCCATCGCCGGATTGCCCGTGCGCGTGGTGGCGGGGTATCTCGACAACTGGCCGATGACGCTGATCGCCCGGCCCGAGCTGAAATCGCTCAAAGATCTCAAGGGCAAAACCCTCGGCATCAGCAGCTTCGGCGCCACCCCCGACGTGGGCGCGCGCATGATGATCAAGCAAGCCGGCATCGATCCCGAAAAAGAAATCAAAATCCTCGCGCTCGGCTCCGACGCGGCGCGGCTCACCGCGCTCAAGCAGCGGGTGGTGGACGTGGTCGTCATTTCGCCGCCCGCCGACGCGCAGATGGAAAAACAGGGCTACCGCATCCTGGCGCGCGCCTACGAGCTTTTCAGTTTTCCTTATCTCGGCCTCGGCACTCACACGCGCAAGATCAGAGAGCGCCCCGACGAGATTCGCCGCGTGATCAAAGCGACGATTCGCGCCAACCGGTTCATTCGCGAGCATCGCGACGAGGCAGTGAATACGCTGATCGCCTGGGGCAAAGTCGAGCGCGAGTTCGCCTACGCATCGTACGATGCGCTGAGAAATCTATTCAACGCCGACGGCGCCGTGCCGGAGGACGGCTTGAAGCTCGTCATCGATCAGGCCCGGCGCAGCGCCAAAGTCACCCGTGAAATCGCGCCGAGCGATGTCGTCGATCTGAGCTTTCTCCGCGAGGCGCAGACGGAGCTGGGCATCAAAGCAAGATAGCGGCGGCAAAATAGCGCGTCGGGGCGGCCGGCGCTCGCCCACCGAAACGCGAGACGAGGAAAATACCGATGATCATCGACTGGCACGCTCATGTCTATCCGCCCGAGCTTGCGCGGGAGCGCCGCTGGGGCGGCACCACGCCGTTCACCCTTGAGAATCTGCTCCAAGCCCACGAAAAAGCCGGCATCGAGCGCTGCGTGGTCAGCAACACGATTCACTATCTGAAAGAGAAGACCGACGCCGAATCGCTCGCTTTTCTCCAGCGCTGGAACGAATACGCGGCCGAGATCCAGCAAAAATATAAAGACCGCGTGATCGTGTTCACCAGCACCCTGCCGTGCGGCGGCGCGCCGTTCGTCAAAGAGCTGGAGCGCGCCGTCGTCGAGTACGGCCTGCACGGCGTGCTGATCAACTCGAGCCATCAGCACGCCTATCCGGACGACGACGCCGCCAGGCCGTTTTTCGAACTGGTGACGGACCTGGGCATTCCCGTGATGATGCACGCGCCGTCGGTGGGCTACGGCGAGGAGCGCATGCGCGAGTATCGCCTGGCCTCCAGCGTCGGCCGGCCCTTCGACGAATGTCTGAGCATCGCGCGGCTGATCGTGCGCGGCGTTTTCGAGCGCCATCCGGGCATAAAATTCGTCGGCTGCCATCTCGGCGGCGGCATCTGCGACGTCATCGGCCGCATGGATTACGCCTACGAGCTCGGCGATCTCGCCTCCGGCCTGGGCTCCTACGAACCCATGCTGATCCAAAAGAAGCCGAGCGAATATCTGAAAACCCTGTTCATGGACACGGTCGCCTATCACCCGCCGGCGGTGATGTGCGCCTATCAGACCGTCGGCGCCAAGCACCTGGTTTTCGGCAGCGATGCGCCGCCGCTGCTGCCGCTGCTGCCGCGCGCAAAGAAGATCATCGAGGAGCTGCCGATCAGCGAGAGCGAGCGCGCGGATATTTTTGCCCATAACGCGCTCGCGCTGTTGCAGCGCGGCTGAAGCGGAGAGAATCCCGGTGATCGGATTTGACGTTTGGCGCCGGCTGAGCTAAGTGGAATCGACTCCTTAGCCGGGGAATCACCCATGCTGCAGCACGCCGGAACCACGGGACGGACGTTGTTACTAGCCTTGCTCTTGAGCGCGAGCTTCCTCGCCAGCGCCGGCGCCCAATCGAAAGCCGGCGAAAGCTTTCGCGAGCTGCTCGAGCGCAGCGAAAAGGAAAAGAAAGGCCTCACCTTTTACGTTCGCGGACAGACCATCTCGGGCGTGGTGGTGAAAGTGATCGGCACGGACGCGGTGGAGATCCGCAACCGCGAGTTTTCCCGCATCATCATCCGCCTGGAGAGCATCGACGGCGTGGCGATCAATTGACAACGCCGGAATTCCGGCCCACTCTCATTTCCCAAGGAGACATTTTATGCCGCTATCCTACGAGGATCTGATCGAACCGACGATCGTGAAACAGGTTTCCAAAAGCGTCGCCTACTGCCGCTGCACGCGCAGCAAGAACCTGCCCTTCTGCGACGGCTCCCATGAGGCGACGACCATCGAGCCGTTTATTCTCGAGCTCGAGCAACCGGAGACCATCGCCATCTGCCGCTGCTGGAGATCGAAAGAGCATCCTTTCTGCGACGGCACTCACGGCCGCCTGGTCAAACCCAAGGAGCGACCGCCGAGAAATCACGGCTGAAAAAACCGCAGCGAAACGAAGCCCGCGACCCAAGGAGACCCGCCATGGTTGAAATGAAAAACCCGATCAAGGAAGCCGACGCCAACCCCGGCGTCAATCACCTGAGCCTCTGGCGCACCGACCTCGCCTACTTCTGGGTGATCAACTGCGAGTCGCAGCTGCAGGACGACATGCACTACCACGAGAACGACGATCACATCTTCATGTGCATGGAGGGCGAATGCACGGTGCGCACGCCGCACCGCGAATTCGTCCTCAAGCAATTCGACACCGTGCTGCTCAAATCCGGCGAGCCCTACCAGCTCTGCAACACCGGCAAAGGCCGCCTGCTTCTGCTCGGCGCCGGCAACTCCGGAGTGGACGGCAAGCCGCGCACGCGGGTGCCGAAGATTCCCAGCCACACGCCGCTCAAAGATCCGATTGTGGCGTGACGGTCGGGTACTCGGCGCGCTGGCGCGCCACTTCGGCGCGATAGCGGCGGCTCAGGCCGAGAAGCGCCATCGACGCGACGCCGCACACCGCGCCGCACCAGGCGAAAGTCCAGCTCATGCCGATCGCCGAGCCGGAGGCGCCGATGATCATGCTTCCGAGCGACCACAAGCCGCGATCCATGAAGAACAGACTCAACACCCGGCCCAAGAGATTGTTCGGGGTGGAGCTCTGGATGGCCGTGTTGGAAAGCGCGCGGCCGGCGATCTGACAAAAGCCGACGAGCGCGAGAAAAAAGAACGACAGCAGAAAATTGTGCGAGAACGCGAAAAGCGCGATGGCGATCCCAAAGCCCAGGGAGCTGAAGCAGATCGAGCGAATCCCGACGCGCAGCTTGTTCACCGACGCCAGCACCAGCGCGGCCACCGTGGCGCCGACGCCCGGCGCGGACATGAGCAGGCCGAATCCCGAAGCGCCGACGTGGAGCACGTTGGTGGCGAAGATCGGCACGAAACGATTGTACGGCGCCACGAAGGTCGCGATCATGTAAGAAAGACCGACGATATAGAGCAGGCGCCGGTTGTTCATCAGATAACGAAATCCCTCCTGCACGTCGGCCCAGATGTTCTGCTCGTCCTTGCGCTTTTCCCAGGGCGGCAGCTCCATCAGATAGAGATTGAAGAGCAGAAAAATGAAGCTCAGCGCATTGACCAGGAAACAGCCGGCGATGCCGATCCACGCGATAATCAGCCCGCCCGCCGACGGCCCGAGAATCTTCGAGAAATTGAACACCGAGGACTGCAGCCCGATGGCGTTCAGCAGCTCCTCTTTGGGCACCAGGCTGTTGACCAGGGATTGCCGCGCGGTCTGGTTGATCGTGTTGACCACGCCCAGAAAAAACGCCAGCGCCGCGATGTGCCAGAGCTGAATCAGCTCGAATTCGACGAGCAGCCAGTAGACGATCGCCTGCATCATCGCCAGCGTCTGGGTGATCATCAAAACCCGCCGGCGGTCGAAACGGTCGGCGATGGCGCCGCCGACCGCGCCCACCAGCAGGCGCGGCATGGTGTCGAAAAACGCCACCACGCCGATGGCGAGCGGCGAGCGCGACACGTGCCACACGAGCCAGCTCTGCGCCACATTCTGCATGAAATCGCCGGAGCTGGAGATCAGCGCCCCTTCCAGCAGAAGGCGGAAATTTCGATGCCTGAGAGAGCGGAGGGTTCGTAGGTTGCGGAGGCTTGGCATGTTCAAACGCTGCGTGCAAAGGCTATTCTTACGCGAGCGCGGCGGGTTTGCAAAGCGCCGCGACTTTTTTCGCTCCCGCAGCGTTGTCTCGCGCCGGCGCCGGGCATAAAATCGCGCGCGGGTTCGCACGATCCAGCGCTCGCCGGAGGATTTATGCAGCAAATGCCGATGGTCGATCTGTTCGCGCGCGCCCGCGAGCTGGCCGCAAGCGGCCGGCGCGTGAGCGTTCTATGGCAACACGACGACACGCTGGTCTTTCTCGCGCGCGGCCGCGAGTACCGCAGCGAGTTTCACATCAACCCGAGCGACGAAACCATGCAGATGATCAAAGGCGAAATGCGCCTGCACTACCGCACGCCGGAAGGCAAAGAAGAAGTCGCAGTGATTCCCGAGGGCGGGATCATCTACACGCCCGCCGGCACGCCGCATTCGCCGCGCTTCGCGCCCGACGCCTTCGCGCTGATCTCCGAACGCAAGCGCCGTCAGGGCGAGATCGATTCCTTTCAGTGGTTCTGTGAAAAATGCGACGCGCTCCTGCACGAAGAGCGCTTCGTCGTGGAAGATTACGCCCTCGACCCGGTGTCGAAAGCCTACCGGCGGTTTTTCAACAGCGAGGAATTCCGCACGTGCAGGAAGTGCGGCGAAGTCCTGTCCGCGCCGGAGACACTCTAGCCTTGATCGTGCTCGTTTTCGTATTCTTGACTGGAGCCTTTGGGGGTTATTTGAACGGAGCGTAGCGGTTGAACGGCTTGAACGTTTTGAACGGCTAAATATTCAGCTCCTTCGAGCGATCGTATTCATGCCGCGCGCCGGAGGCGGACCCGCTGCGCGGGAACAGTCGATCGATGGCGGCGATCTCCTCAGCGGTCAGAGCGATCTCCGATGCGGCGGCATTTTCTTCGAGGTGGCGAATCTGCCGGGTGCCCGGAATCGGCACGAAATTCTCGCCCTGGCGGAGGATCCACGCCAGCGACAGCTGGGCGAGCGTGATTCCTTTCGATCGGGCGATCTTTTCCAGCGCGGCGAGCAGCCCGGTGTTGCGTTCGAGATTGGCGGGATGAAAACGCGGCGCTTTGCGCCGGCCGTCTTTCTCGCCGAGATCGTCTGGGGATCGGATCGCGCCGGCGAAAAAACCGCGGCCAAGCGCGTAGTACGAAACAAATCCAACGCCGAGCTCGCGCGCAGCCGGAATCGTGTCGGCCTCGTAGTCCCGCGTCCAGAGCGAATATTCGCTTTGCAGCGCGGCGATCGGATGCACCGCGCTGGCGCGCCGCAGCGTCTCGGCTCCCGCTTCGCTGAGGCCGAGGTGGCGAACTTTTCCCTGCTCTACGAGCCGCGACATGGCGCCGACGGTTTCCTCGATCGGCACCTTCGGATCGACCCGGTGAAGATAGTAGAGATCGATGTAATCGGTCTTCAGCCGCCGGAGTGAATTCTCGCACGCCCGCGACGCGTACTCCGGCTTGCCTTCGACCTCCCGGCCGTTCGCCCACGGCTGGCCGCGCAGGTTGCCGAACTTGGTCGCCAGCACGACTTCGCCGCGTTTGCCATTCAGCGCCTTGGCGAGAATCTCTTCGTTGTTGCCGCTATTGTGATCGGCGGTGTCGATGAAATTGATCCCGAGCTCGAGGGCGCGGTGAATAACCGCGATGTCGCGCTTCTCGTCCGCATCGGTCGGCGGCCCTTGAAATGGCGGACAGCCAAAGCCGATAGCGGAAACGCGCAGGCGATCCTTGCCGAGATAGCGATACTGCATGGAAAGGTATTTCTTTCCGTCTCGCGATAAATGCAAAGGGCACGGCATGCCGTGCCCCTACAAGATCGGATGGACGCCGGCCGGTCGCCCCGACTATTTGCGCTACTCCGTGTCCTCCGTGGTGAATCTTATTTCAGCAGGTACCCGAACTGCTCGCGCGCTTTGCGCACGATTTCCTGGCTCGGCGCGTTGACCCTGGGGAATTTGTCGCGCCACTCGTAGGGCCGGGTCGCGTCGATGACCATTCTTGAATTCGTGAAATCGCGCACCTTGCGCTGCTCCGGCGTCAGCCGCGGATCGGCCGGCGTGCTGCGCATGCGGCGGAGGATATCGACCGAAGTCGCCGGATCGTAGCGCGACAGCATCGCCCACAGGAGCTGATCGAGATTCGAAACATCGACGTCGTCGTCGACCACGATCACCATTTTGCAGCCGTACACGCTGGCGCCGCAGCTCGCCGCGAGCACGCCGACCTGCTTGGCGTGGCCGGCGTAGCGCTGGCGGATCGCGAGCGCGATCAGCATGCGCGAGGCGCCGATCTCGTGGGACCAGACCTGGCTCACGTCCGGCACGCCGGCGCTGCGGAGCTGCTGCTTGAGCATCGCCGAGCGCATGATCGCGCGGTAGCGCGCCATCTCGTCCGAGCCGCCGCCGATGGGCGGCACGCCGAGCATGATCGGATCGTTGCGGTGATAGATCGCCTCGATTTCCAGCACCGGCTGGGCGCTCTCGTCCGAGGCGTAATAACCGGTCCACTCGCCGAACGGCCCTTCGAACTTGCGGTTGTCGTTATTGAGAAAACCTTCGAAGACGATTTCCGAATTCGCCGGAAACGGCAGGCCGGTGATCTTGCCGCGCACGCATTCCACCGGCTTGCGGCGCATGCCGCCGACGATGTCGTACTCGCACAGGCCGTAGGGCTGCTCGGTGCCGGCCATGAAGAAAAACAGCGGATCGCCGCCGATCACCAGCGCCAGCGGCATTTTCTCGCCGCGCTTGAAATATTTTTCCCGGTGCATGTAACCGTGCTTGCCCGGCACCATCAACAGGCTGACGCTTTTCTTATCCTGGATCATGGCGCGGTAGCAGCCGGCGTTGACCCATTTCTCGTCGGGATCCATCGTGACGGAAAAACACCCCGTGCCGATGTAGCGGCCGCCGTCGTTGACGTGCCACACCGGCGTGGGAAATTTGAGGATATCAACCGCATCGCCCGCCAGCGTGTTCTCGAACACCGGCCCGTCATCGACGATCACCGGCGGAATGTATTGCGGCGTTTTCTGATAATGATCGAAGTAGGCGTCGCTGAGCTCCTGCTTGGTCAGTCCCTGCGGAAATCCCAAAGTCATCGCGCGCCGCTTGCCGGCAAAGCAATTGATCAGCAGGCGAAACCCTTTCGGACAGCCGGGCACTTCGTCGAAGATCACCGCCGGCCCGTCGTCCGGCGGCACCACCACGTCGGTGGCGAGACCGATCTCTTCCTGCCAGCTCGCGCCGAGCACGGTTTTCACTTCGCCGAGCTTCTCCGCTTCGCGGATCCATTCGCGCAGGTCGGTAAACGCGATATAAGGCTGAATTTTTGCGCTGTCGAACATGGCTCGCTCCTCGGTCGATTGGATAGCGCCAACCTAACACAAAGCTCCAAGCCGGCACAATTCGCGGTTGCGGCGCGGCGGGGGGCTCGGATAAGCTGAATTCGCCAGTTGATCTTGCGCCCGCCTTGGGTAGAATGAGGGCGCGATTGCCGCGCCAGGATTCCGGAGCCAGGAGAAGACGATGATCATCGATGCCGACGCTCACGTGGTCGAAACCGAGCACACCTGGGATTTTCTCGACGAGTCCGAGAAGAAATTCCGCCCGCAGCTTTTCAGCTCCACGGACAATCCCAACATGCAGTACTGGTTCGTGGACGGGAAATCGGTCGGCTTTCGCCCGCCGACTTTGACCGAGCAGGAGCTGATCGCGCTGTCCAAACAAACCGGCCGCGAGCTCAAGACCGCGCCCGAAGCGCGCGAGCTGCGCGATGTCGAGTTGCGCCTGAAGCACATGGACAAGCTCGGCATCGACGTGCAGATCCTGTTCAACACCATGTGGATCGCGCGGGTCGCCGACAAGGCCGAAGCCGAAATCGCGCTCTGCAAATCGTGGAATCGCTGGATGGCCGAAGTCTGGAAGCAGGGCAACAATCGGCTCCGCTGGTCCTGCGTCGTGCCGGCGATGACGCTCAATGAAGCCCTCGAGCAGATGCGCTACGCCAAGCAAAACGGCGCCGTGGCGGTGAGCCTGAGACCGTTCGAGGACGAGAAGCACCTCGTCGAGCCGTATTTTTATCCGATCTACGAAGAAGCGACCCGGCTCGATCTCGCCGTCGCCGTGCACATCGCCAACGCCAGCCCGCAGCTGATGGATCAGTTCAAGCCGCGCTACGACCGCATGGGCGGCTTCGCCCAGTTCCGCATCCCGACGGTGATCACGTGCCTGTCGCTGATGATGAGCGACGTGCCGAAAACTTTTCCGAAATTGCGCTGGGCGTTCGTCGAAGCCTCGGCCCAATGGGTGCCCTGGGTGGTCAAGGAAGCGACCCGGCGCAGCGGCGCCAAAGGATTTCCCAAGCTGCCGTTCAAGGAATTCAACATCTACGTGACCACCGAGACCAACGACGACTTCGAGTACGTGCTGCGCTACGCCGGCGAAGACAACGTCGTCATCGGCACCGACTACGGCCACACCGACGCGTCGAGCGAAGTCGACGCCATCGACATCTTCCGCGCCAGCGACCTGGTGGTCGACCCGATCAAGAAAAAAATCCTCGACGACAACCCGCGCCGGCTGTACGGCGTGTAACCGCGCGAGCGGTCGTCGCGAAGCGCGCAAAAGGCGCCGCGATGCACTCCCTTGCACGATTCCGTAGATTCCGTAGCCCGGATGAAGCAAAGCGTAATCCGGGTCTTCTGCGCTCGCGCGCCGGAAGGATCCTGGATTTCGCTCCGCTCCATCCAGGCTACTGCCGAGCTATTTGACGGAATTGTAGGATGGCTGGAGCGCAGCGATACCCGTCATTTTCGCGGCGGCGCCCATCGCTTTCCAGGGCGATTCGCTTCAATGCGCCCGTTCTGCCGCTCTTTGTGAGAAGATCGCGGTGCAGGCGAGGATGAACAGAAGCAGCGCCGCCGACGCGCTGTAGCGGCTGAGCGCCAGTCCGCCGGCATCGAGGGGCTTGTCGAGGAAATCCCCCACCACCGCCCCGAGCGGGCGGGTGAGAATGAACGCCGCCCAAAACAGAAACGTCCGCGAAATGGACGTTGCGAAGTAAAGCCCGCACATCAGGAAAAGCAAAGCGCCGAAAACCACCGCGCTGCCGCCATAGCCGAGCCCGGCCGAATCCGCCGTCCAGTCGCCCAGCGCGGTGCCGAGCGTCTGGGAAAACATGATCGTCACCCAGTAGAACATCTCGGTCCGCGGCGAGGCGACGGTGTTGATCGAAACCGAGCCCAGCGTTCGGTGCCAGACGAAAAGCGAACCGAGCAGCAACGCGAGGAGAAGCGAGCTCCCGCCGGTATAACCGATGCCGAGCGAGCGATCGGCGAAATCCGCCAGGGTCGTGCCGACGGTGGTGGTGGCGATGATCGTGGTCCAGTAAAGCAGCGGATAAAATCGCCTGGCCCGAATCTGCGCGACGACGGCGACGGCGAAAATCACTCCGAAGATTCCCGTGCTGAGCAGATAGCCGAGATCCATCGACATGGAGAGCGCATCGCCGCCGGTCTCGCCGAGCGTCGTCGCGGCGATTTTGATGATCCAGAAGATCAACGTCACTTCGGGAACCTTGCTCAAAGCTTCTTCCATCGGCATCGCCCTTCCATGCGCCGCGGCGGGAACCGACTTCCGCTCCCCGCGCGCACGGCGATTGTTTTTGGCATTGCGATCGTGCGTTGTTGTCCAATAAATTTCTACCTCAAGCACAAGCCAAAGCAACGAGAGGACGTTGCGCCGAGCTTTCCCGAACCTTACAGTTTTGTCACGGACTCCGTAACCCGGATGATGCAAAGCGTAATCCAGGGCTTCCCCTCTTGCCGCGCGGAAAATACCCTGGATTGCGCTTCGCTCCATCCCGGCTACAGCCGAGCGATTTGACGGAATCGTAGGATCGGTGGAGCGCAGCGATACCCATCGTTCTCGCGCACTCTTATCGGCAGGCCTCGAACGTTTCGCGCAGGCGCAAATTTGCCGAGATGTGACGAATTTCCCGCGAGTTGACATCCCCCACATCGTCCGATAGTCAACCATCCGAAGGATCAGCGCTACATGCTCAAAGACCTGCGCAGTTTCATAGCCGAGCTCGAATCCCAATACCCCGAAGAAGTCGCGCGCGTGACCCGGCCGATCGCGCCGCGCTACGAGATCACCGCGCTGCTCACGCAGCTGGAGAAACAGAAGCGTTTTCCGCTGCTCGTCTGCGAGAACGTCGCAGGCTTCGAAGCGCCGGTGGTGATCAATGCGCAGGCGAGCCGCAAGCTGATGGCGCTGGCGCTGGAATGCAAACCGGAAGAGCTGGCGGCGAAATTCAGCGAGCGGCAAGGCAAGCCGATCGCGCCGGTGGAAGTCAGCGACGCGCCGGTGCACGAAGTCGTCAAGCTCGGCGACGATGTGGACTTGACGAAAGTTCCGCTGCTCACTCATTACGACGTCAACGCGGCGCCGTACATCACGGCGGGCATCGTGGTCGCGGCGGATCCCGACAGCGGCGTCAGAAACACCAGCTACAACCGGCTGATGATGGCGGGCAAACGCGAGCTGCGTATCTTCATGGCCGTGGGCCGCCACCTCTGGACCCTGCACAACAAGCTCGAACGGCGCGGCGAAGCGCTGCCGATCGCGATCGTCGTCGGCGTGCATCCGCTTTTTTCGCTCGGCGCCCAGGCGTTCACACCGTCGACGGAAGACGAGTACGCGGTCATCGGCGGCATGATGGGCGAAGCGCTGCGGGTCGTGAAAGCCAAGACGGTGCCGATCCTGGTTCCGGCCGACGCCGAGATGATGATCGAAGGAAAAATTCTCCCCGACGTGCGGCGCGAGGAAGGCCCCTTCGGCGAATTCACCGGCCATGCGGTATCCAAAGACGAGCGCCAGGTCATCGAAGTGACGGCGATCACGCAGCGCAAAAATTATATTTTTCAGGACGTGCACGCCGGTTACACCGAGCACAAGCTGATGGGCGCGGTGCCGCGCGAAGCGGCGCTGCTCAAAGCCGTGCGCCAGACCGTGCCGACGGTCAAAAGCGTCTGCATGCCGGTGTCGGGCAACTGCCGCTTTCACGCGTATATTTCGATTGCCAAACGCACGCCCGGGCAGGCCAAGAACGCGATCTGCGCGGCGATCGCCGCGGACATGCTGCTAAAGCACGTGATCGTGGTCGACGAAGACATCGACGTGTTCGACGAGGAGCAGGTGCTGTGGGCGGTGTCCAATCGTTTTCAGGCCGACCGCGGCCTGGTCGTCATTGCCAATGCCCAGGGCAGCGAGCTCGATCCCTCCGCCGGTCCCGGCGGCGTCAACGCGAAGATGGGACTGGACGCCACCAAGCCGCTCGCCGGCTTCGCCCCCGAGCTGCGCGTGCCCGACGACGTGATGAAAAAAATCCGTCTGGAAGATTTCCTGCCCAGGCTTGCCAAGTCCTAAGCGCCCGCCGCGTTCCTCCGCTCGCCATCTCTCGTTTTGGATTGCGCCCGAGGGCCAACATAATGTACCATCGCTGAATATCTGTCTAAGTGGGCGTTTTCTTTGATGGTCAAGCATGCCTGATATCGGTGAAACCAAGGCGCGGCTGCTGCGCGGCGCGGTGCAGGACAACATCGCGATCGCCCAGGGTGTGCGCATCGTACGCGCCCGCCCGCGGCCGCGCCGCCGCTATGAGCTCTGGCTCGCCGGCGCCGCGCTCACCGCGGCAGTCATTTATCTCGCCGGGCCGGCGCCCGTGCTGCGCGGCCCCGCACCGGTGCAGAGCAGCGTTGCGGCGAGCGCGGACGCGACCCCGGAAGCGGCAGTGCCGTTGTCCCATCCCCGGCCCATCGACCGGAGCGCGATTCCGCTTTCGATCAAGACCATCGTCATCGACCCGGGCCACGGCGGCGAGCCGGGCGCGAGCGCCGAGTCCGGTCTCACCGAAAAAGAAATCACTCTGGACGTGGCCCTGCGGCTGCAGCGGCATTTGAAGCAGAGCTCCTTCGAAGTTCTGTTGACCCGCGACGGCGATCGCCGGGTCTCGCTCGATCAGCGGGTCGCCTTCGCCAACGAGCGCAAAGCCGACTTGTTCCTTTCGATTCATGTGAATTCGATGGAGCCGCACACGATCCGCGCGCTCGAGACTTATTACGTCGGTCCCAGCGACGATCCTGCGACGTTGAAGCTCGCCAGCCGCGAGAACAAAGACTCGGAGTTTTCGCTGGCGGATTACAAAAAAATCCTGGAAAAAATTTACGTCGACGCGCGCCGCGACGAATCCCACGGCTTTGCCCGGGCGGTGCAAAGCGAGCTTTTCCGCGCGCTCAAGAAAACCAACCCCGATCTGGAGAATCGCGGCGTGCGCACCGCTCCCTTCGTGGTCTTGATCGGCACCCAGATGCCGGCGATCCTGGTCGAGGTCGCCTGTTTATCCAACGAGGAGGAAGTCCAATTGTTGACAAAACCGGATTATCGGGAAAATATCGCCGTGGCCCTCGCTCAGGGCGTTCGCCGCTACGCCGATCGCTTTAACATCGCCGCTCGGAAAGGCAGTTGATTCATGGAAGAAACCAACGAAACACTTTGCGTGGGCATCGACCTCGGCACCTCGCGCAGCTCGATCTCCGCGTCCAACGGCGAGCGCCACGTGATCGACAGCTACGTCGGCTGGCCCCTCGACATGGTGGCGCGCAAGCTCGTAAAAAAACCCGTGCTGGTCGGGCGCGAGGCGCTCGACAACCGGCCCATGCTCGACCTGCGCCGGCCGCTGGAGCGCGGCGTCATGAAAGAGGGATCGGAAAAGGATCAGGAGGCGGTGCAGGAAATTCTCCGCCATCTGATTTCGCTGGCCGGCATCAAGCAGAAGGGCAAAAACAAATCGAAGGTGCGCGCCGTGGTCGGCGTGCCGGCCGAGGCGTTCCGCGTGAGCCGGCAGAATCTCCGCAACACGCTCGAAGGCATCGCCGACAGTGTCATGCTCGTGTCCGAGCCCTTCGCCGTCGCCTACGGCCTCGAAGCGCTGCTGCACGCGCTGGTGATCGACATCGGCGCCGGCACCGCCGATTTCTGCGTCATGCAGGGCCGCTACCCGACCGACGAAGACCAGAAAACCTTGCCCAACGCCGGCGATTCCATCGACGAACAGCTGACCAAGCTGCTGCGCGAGCGCCACCCGGACGCGCAGTTCTCGATCCACATGCTGCGCGAATGGAAGGAAAAATCGAGCTTCGTCGGCGAGCCGAAGGGCCGCGTCGTGGTCACGGTGCCGGTCAAAGGCAAGGCAACCGAGATCGACATCACCCAGGAAATGCGCGCGGCGTGCGAAAGCATTCTGCCCGCGGTGTGCGAAACCATGACCATGCTGCTTACCCGGGTCGAGCCGGAGTTTCAGGACAAAGTCCGCAACAACATCATTCTCGCCGGCGGCACCTCGCTGATCGCCGGGCTGCCCGAGGCGGTGACCGCGGCGCTCACCGATCTTGGCGGCGGCCGCGCCACCGTGGTGAGCGATCCGGTTTTCGCTGGCTCCGACGGCAGCCTCGCCATCGCGCGCGACGCCTCGACCTCGGACTGGGAAAAACTTTCGCTCTGAGTCTGCGCGCCGCGCCGAAAGCGCTCCTAGCGGCGGCGCGCGCGTTCTCGGGAAACGGCCATGCGCGATTGGATTTCCGATCTGCTCATTTTTTCCGCCGGCATCGCCGGCGGCATCCTGATCCACCAGGTCAAGCCTTACCTGCGCAGCGCGCGCGCCAAACGCACGGCGATGGTGGCGGCGCGCGCGCGCATTCTCGCCGACATGAAAGAGCGCCACAACGAGGAAATCTTGAGCGAAGCGTTCCGCACCGCCGAAGCGATCCGCGGCGAGCTGGCGAAATCGCTCCAGACCCTGCGTAAGACTCTGGCGGCCGCGGGCGATCCCGCGCCGGACGCCGGCGCGCGCCGCAAGACCATCCCGCTGAACGATCCGATCCACAACCGCTCGAATCCGTAAATTCTTCTTCGCCGGCCCGCGGGCGCCGCGCGCAGTTTTCGCCGCCGCGCGATTTTTTTTGCCGCTTCACCTTGCGGCGAGCGGTTAAATTTGACAAGTAACAAGCACAAGCGACAGGGAGCGGCGGGAATGGTTGAAAGAAGGCTACTCGAGGGGGTAATGGCGGCGGCGCTGGCGCTGCTGCCGATCAAAGCCATGGCTGAAGACGTTTTGAAGATCGGTCTGTTCAATCGCGACGCGGCGATCATCGTCGCCGACGGCAAAGGCTTTCTCAAGCAGGAAAACCTGCGCGCCGAGATTCACACGGTGACCGATTCGCCGACCCTGCTGCGCAATTTGATCCAGGGCAATTACGACTTGATCCTCAACAATGCCGACAACGTCATCGCCTGGGCCGAAGGCCAGGGCGAAGATCCGCAGAAAAACGATTTCGTGATTTTTCTCGGCGGCAGCCAGGGCGTCGATCAGAAACTGGTCGTGGCGCCGGCGATCAAGGATTTCTCCGACCTGAAAGGCAAGCTGCTCGCCGCCGACGCGGTCACCACCGGCTACGCCGTGGTCGCCATGGCGATCTTGAAAAAGCACGGCCTCGAATGGCGGCGCGACTACGAGGTGAAATCCTTCGGCAACACCAGCGCGCGCGCCGACGCGATGACGCGCGGCGACGCCGCCGGCGCGATGATGAGCCTGGCGGAGGAGGAGATTCAAAAGCGCGGCTTCAAGGTGCTCGCCCAGGCGCAGGACTACGTCAAACACTACGCGCGCGGCCTGGGCGCGACCCGGCGCCCGTGGGCCGACGCCAACGAAGAGCTCGTCGTGCGCTTCACCCGCGCTATGATCCGCGCCACCGACTGGCTGCAGGATCCGAAGAACAAGGACGAGGCCGTGCAACAGCTGCTCGGCGAAACCAAAAACAACAGGGCCCGCGCCGAGTCCATGTATAAAAATACCCTCAGCCCGACCATGGGCCTCACGCCGCGCAGCCGCATCGATCTCGAGGGCATCCGCACCGTGATCGAGCTGCGCGAGATCGCCGGCCTGATGAAACCGCCCGTGCCCAGGCCGGAGAAATATATCGACGAGCGCTTTTACCGAAAGGCGCTGGCAACGCTCAAGTAAAAGACCGATTCGAGCAAACGAGAATTCGCAAGAAAAGAGGATCGATTGATGAAGACCGCGCTCTCCCGCTTTCTCCTGTCCGTTCTCTTGACGGCTCTTTTCGGCCTCCTGTCCGCCGCATCGGCACAGGCGCCCAAAGGCAAACCGCTCACCGTCCGCGGCCGCATCGCCGCGGTGGAGAAAGGCGCGCTCCAAGTCACCACGTCGGCGGGCGGCGTGCTGGTGAAGTTCGCCGACGACGTGCGCGTGGGCGCGGTGGAAGCCGCGAAACTCTCCGATATCAAGGACGGCAGCTACGTCGGCGCCACCGCGGTCAAGCAGTCCGACGGCACGCTCAAGGCGCTCGAGGTGCACATCTTTCCCGAGAGCGCGCGCGGCACCGGCGAAGGCCACCGGCCGTGGGATCTTCAGCCCGGTTCGACCATGACCAACGCCAACGTGGAGAAAATCGAATCCGCCACCGTGGACAAGTCCCGGGGCCAGTTTTTGACCCTGAAGTACAAAGACGGCGAGCAAAAAATCTTCGTGCCGTCCGACGCGCCGATCGTGAAAAACGTCGCCGGCGAGCGCGCGCTGCTGAAACCGGGGGCCGGAGTTTACGTCGCCGCGGTGCGCGGCGACGACGGCACGGTCGCCGCGACCCGCATCACGGTCGGCCTCAACGGAATCATGCCGCCCATGTAAAGCAACTTCTCGCGCGCAAGCTTTTTTCCCGCAGTGAAGTTGCACGAAATATTTTCCCGCGTCGGTTGGTTCGGCTGCCTGATCCTGGCGGCGTGCGCGATCTCGCCGTCCGAAGCCGGCGCCAATCCCTATCTCGCCCGGCCCGGCGAGCCTGGCGTGCCGATCCGCGTCGCCACCTGCGCCATCAGCGGCGGCTTTATCCATCTGCACACCGCCCTCGATAATCATCTGTTCGACAAGTACGGGCTGCGGCCGGAATTTTTGCTGGTGCGCGGCGCGGGCGTCTCGGCGGCGGCGCTGACGGCGAACGAGCTGCAGTTTCTCTACTGCACCGCCGACGCAATCATCCCCAGCCTGGCGGCCGGCGCCGAAGCCAAGATGATCGCCTCGCCGCTGATCGGCCTGCCGTGGGTCATCATCGCGCGCAAGGACATCCGGCGCATCGAGGACCTCAAGGGCAAGACGTTTCTCGCCACCCGCCCCGGCGGCACGCCGGACACTTTGATCCACGCGCTCATGAAGAAACTCAACTTCGGACCCGACGATATAAAAATCCGCCACATCGGCGGCGCCGGCCAGACCGAGATCTACGCGGCGCTGCAACAGGATCTCGGCCAGGCGACCATGGTCACGCCGCCCCTCGAGGCGCGCGCCCGGCGCGACGGCATGCACGTCATCTATCAGCTCGACGATCTCAATCTGCCGGCCATCTACAGCAGCGTTTTCGCCAACGACAAGATCATCCGCGAGCACCCCAACACGGTGCAGCGCTTCGTCGCGGCCATGGCCGAAGCCGTGAACTTCGTCGAAAAGCATCCCGACAAAGCGCGCGCCTCGGTGAGCCGGGTGCTCGCGCTCAAGGACGCGGAGTCGGCGCAGTCCGCTTACGAAGCCTACGCCAAGCAGCTGGTCAATCGGCGCCTCGCCGTGCCCGCCTGGCGCGTCGCCGAAGCGCTCGACAACCTGCGCCAGTCGGGCGCCAACGTGCGCCGCAAGCCCGCCGAAATCTACGACAACAGCTTCGCCGACAACCTCGCCAAGAGCGGCTTTCTCCGCGAGCTCTGGGGCGGCGAGGTGCCGGCGCAGAAGCGCTGAAGGAGCGCAGCGTCTCAAAACCGACGCGTCGTCCCTCGCATCCCGCCGCAGCGGTTTTTCGGCGGTTGCGGCGGTCCCGCTTGTTGTACTACTTTAGCGCCATCGCCAAACCGCAGAGTCCGAGTCTCCCATGACACCCCTTCTTTCTGCGCTGATCTTTTTTCTCGTTCTGATCGCCGCGCCGTTTCATGGCCGAGCCGAAATCGTTTACGTCGGCATTTCCACCCCCGGCCTCTACGAGCTGCCCACCGAAATCGCGCAGCGCAAAGGATTTTACAAAGACGAGGGCCTCGAGGTGCGCAAAGTCGTGGTGCGGACCAACCTGCAGGCCGCGGCGCTGATCGCCGGCGAGCTCGACTACTCGACGGTGAGCGGGAATATCGCCCGCGCGTCGATCCAGGGATTGCCGGTCCGCGGCGTCATGGGCTGGTTCGACCGGCCGCTGCATATTTTGATCGCCAGGCCGGGATTCAAAAAGCTCAGCGACTTCAAAAATAGAAAAATCGGCGTCAGCTCCATCGGCTCCGCGCCCCATATCATTTTGCGCGAAGCCCTGGCGCAGGCGGGCATGAATCCGGACCGCGACGTGACCGTGCTCGCCATCGGCGGCTCCGGCGAGCGCCTCGCCGCGCTCACGGCGGGCACCGTCGATGCCACGCCGGTCGACGTGGCTTACGTGGAAAAAGCGGAGAAGCTCGGCCTGGTTTCGGTGCTGTACTTCGGCGACGTGGTCAACACGCGGCTGGGCGGCTTCGGCGTGTCGCAGGAAAAGATCCGCAGGAATCCCGGCCAGATCGTGCGCGTCATTCGCGCGACTTTGAAAGGCGTGCGTTTTCTGAAAGACAACCGCGCCGAGACCTTCGCGATCATGCGCGACTATCTGCACGTGAGCGCCGAAGGCGCCGCCAGGGTGCACGAATTTTCCCTGCGCTCGCTCAATTACGACGGCGGGGTCGCGAAAAGCACGATGGACGCGGAAATCCGTCTGGCGCGCGAGCAGCTCAAGATCGCCGACGAGATCACCGAGGACAAGATCATGGACTGGCGTTTTCTGAAGGAAGTTCTGGGTCAGAAGTAGATCAGGAGTATTTCGCGCAAAGCCGCCAAGGCGCAAAGAAAGCACTGTTTGTCATTTCGAACGAAGAGAGAAATCTTTCTCAGATCCCTCACAGTTGTTCGGAACGACGGCGGGGCGCGTCGCTTGGCGCCTTTGCGCCTTGGCGGGAATAAAATTCGACTCGAAGAAGGGAGAACGCTATGGCTCAAATCAAGCACATCGCCATCCGCACCCACGACGTGGAAAAAACCGCGGCGTTTTACAAGGAAGCGTTCGGCCTGGAGCAGGTCGGCGTCGGCCAGAGCGGCATCTATCTAACCGACGGCTATCTCAACCTCGCGATCCTGTGCTTTCGCGGCGTGGTTGAAGGCGAGACCATGAAACTCGGCGTCGATCACATCGGCTTTCAGGTCGACGACGTGGACGCGGCGGTGGCGCGCATCAGGAAGCTCGGCGGCAAAGCGCTCAACGACCGCCACGAAGTCGCGCGCGCCGATCCGTCCAAGCCGCAGTCCTACTTCGAAGTGAAGTGCGTCGGACCCGAAGACCAGGTCATCGACGTCTCCAACGCCGGCTGGGTCGGCGCCAGATGACGCCGCGCGCACGCCGGGTAAGAAACACCTTTTGCCGCGGAAGCGCCGAGGACACGGAGATCGGAGCATAATCATCGCTTCGTTCTCTGCGCGCTCTGCGCCTCCGCGGTAAATTCATTTCCTTGAATTCTCTCGACCTCGCAAGCGGCATCCGGGGAAAAATCGCCGGCCTTTACTACGGCTGGCGCATGATCGGCATCGTCTCGGCGCTGCGGGTGCTCGGCGGCGGTCTGCATCAATACGGCTTCACGGTTTTCTTTTTGCCGGTGACCAACGAGCTGGGCCTCAGCCGTGCGGCGACAGCGCTGGCGTTTTCCCTGGCGCGCGCGCAGGGCTCCTTTGCCTCGCCCCTGGTCGGCTACCTGGTCGATCGCTACGGCCCCAAGCCGATGATGATCACCGCGGCACTGCTCGCCGGCGTCGGCTACATGCTTTTCTCCCGGGTCTACGATTACACGTCGTTCCTGATCGTCTATCTCGGCGTGATATCGGTCTCGTTCACCGCCGGCTTCGTTCACGCGCCCACCATCGTCGCCAACAGCTGGTTCATCCGACTGCGCGCCCGCGCGATGACCGTGGTGAGCGCCGCCGTGCCCGTCGGCGGCGCGCTCATCACCCCTGCCCTCGCCGTGCTGATCCGGACCCTGGGCTGGCGCCAGTCAGCGCTGATTTCCGGCCTGCTGTTTCTGGTCATCGGCCTGCCGCTGACCTTGATGGTCCGCAAATCGCCGGAAAGCATGGGCCTCGCGCCCGACGGCGAACCGCTCGAGCGCGCCGAACCGACTCGCACCGCCGATAAAGACCGATTCAGCGCGAACAGCGATCGCCACGTCACCGCCATGCAGGCGCTGCGCTCGCCGATTTTCTGGACGCTGATCGTTTCCATGACCGCGCGCTCCGCGGCTTTCACCACGGTCACGACGCATTTCATCCCGATGATGGTCTGGAAGGGACTGAGTCAAACCGAAGCGTCCGTGCTGCTCGCGGGCTTTGCCCTCGTCAACCTGCCGATCCATTTTTTGCTCGGCTGGATCGGCGACTTCGTGAACAAACCGAAGCTCACCGCGATCTGCATGTTTCTGGGCGTCGTCGCCGTGCTGCCGATGCTGTGGTCGAGCTCGCTCTGGGCGCTGTGGTTTTTCACCTGTCTCTACAGCGTGCTCGACGCCTCGATCCCGGTTTTCTGGGCGGCCGTGGGAGATTTCTTCGGCCGCAAATCCTTCGGCACCATCCGCGGCAACATGAATCTCTTCTACACCTGGGGCTCGATCCTCGGCCCCTTCCTCGCCGGCGCCGTCTACGACCGCACGCAAAGCTATCAGTTAGTTCTTTCCGGCATCACAGTCGCGCTGCTCATCGCCACCGCGATGACCGCGCTTTTGATCAAGCCGTGGGCGAAGCTGGAAACGTCGGCTCGAATGCCGATTCACTAAACGAAATGGCCCAACGACGACTGCTTAATTGGACGCCCGCCAATATCAAATGTAAAGACTTGACCCTACTGGCTTCTACTTCACGTTCGTGGTGAAAAATCTTTGATTCCCTTCACGCCCTTGCGCTTTGGCGGGAGCACCCTTCCGAATCTTTTACGGCTTCCAACCCTGCGACTCCAGTTGGCGTGTCGCCTTCTCCAGCGGCGCGAAGTCGTAGAGGCGCTGCAAGCTCGGCGGCTCTTTGAGATTCATCTGCTTCATGACGTGTTCGATCGCCTTCCGCTGCACGTCCTCGCTTAACGCGCCGTTGCTCGTCATCGCCGGCACCGAAAGATCGTAGATCCGTCCGGCCAAGTCGGGCTTCACTTTCATCATGTTGGCGACCACCGGCAACGTCGCCGCGCGATTGCTGCGCGCGCTCAGCAGTCCCTTGAGCGTCGCAAGGATGAATTTAGGTCACGTATCATGGTGTCAGGTCACGTATCATGGCACGTATCATGGTGTCATGGCACGTATCATGGTGTCAGGCTTATCCCGCTCGCTTTACTTGCGCATCACGGCAGCAGAGTTTGCGCAAACCATTCCGCGGGCAGGTCGCGGCCCAATCCCTTTTCACGTGCCCGATCGAGGACAAAGCCGGCGACGGCGGCGAACTGCCCGCCGAGTTGGTAATTGCTCGCTTCGTTGGGAAACAAGGTCTTTTCGTGCGCTCCAGTTCTTTTGACCCGCTGGCGGAAAAATTCGCGGGCCTCGATCGCGCCCGGCGGCGCGGGCGGGACCTTCGCATCCTTGATATCCTGCGGACAGAGCTCGCCGAGATGATAGTTTTGAATCCACGGCTCGGCGCGGTTGACCACCACGCGGTCGGAGTCTGCGTACGAGCGCGGATCGAGCTCGAGAAAGCGCACGGAGCTTACATGCTGTCCGGGCTCGATCCAAGCGGACTCCATGACCTTCTCGTTGGCGTTGGTCGCCAGCGCCACGATGTCCGCCACGCCGAACGCATCGCGCGCGGCGCCGACGGGGCATACCTCGATGCCCAAGCTTGCCTGCAACTCTTCGGCGAATCTGCTGCGGCGATCGGCATTGGAACTATAGACTCGCACCTTCTTGATGTCGCGCACGCAGCGCAATCCGAGGATTTGCCCGCCGGCCTGCCAGCCGGAGCCGATCAGCCCGACTTCTTCGGCATCCGGACGCGCCAGATAATCGGCCGCGAGCGCATACAACGCACCCACGCGGGTGCGCTGTAGGTAACCGTCGGGCATCCAGCCGAGCAGCTCGCCCGTCTCGGTAGAGAAAACAAGGAGCATGCCCATCCAGCTTCCACTGCCGAAGGGAATGTGCTCTACGCGGCTCGACTGGCCCTGCTGCTTTTTCCTGGTTACGTTGGAATCGATCCGAATGACGTACTTGCCGATGTAAGGAACGCCGCCTTCCATCGTCTTGCACTGATAGAATGTATCGTTCGTGAGGTGGGGCAGCCAGCTCTCCGTGCGCTGCCGCGTCAACACCTGGCCATTGCCTTCCTCTTCAAAGAAACGGCGCAATACATCGACGCAGGCGGCCATCGTTAGAACCTGCTCCACGTCGTCGTTGGTTAACAGCAACACGTTACCGCCTCATTGCATCGCCGTTCGCATAGAGCAGTTGACCTTCGATTGCCTTCAACCGACACCAACTTATGCCTTCTTCCGCTTGCGCTACTTTGTTCCGGCACAATCTGCACCGTCAACACGCACCGGCGAGCAGACGCCCTTCTTGATCCCCATCTCGATGATCACTGGCGTTTCCGCGGGTGAATCTTTTGCGCAATAACATCCTTTCAAAAATCTTCCGTCTTTGGCGATCATTCGGATTGGCAAGCCATTGTATCGTTCGGAATAGACTCGGTATCGACTCGCGTTGGGCAAACCTTCCCGAGTTATAATTTCGAGATTCTCACAGACTGCGCTGGATTTAGTGAAACAGCAGGCGCCGCATTGATTACACTCGCCCGTCAACATCATTTTGCATGTGCCGGTACGTCCCAGCGCTCATTTGTTGCCACTGCGCTAGCGCCCGCCGAGGATCTCTTTGATCACCTGCGCTACGTCCGTCAGCGCTTTGGCGCCGTCGCCGACGAAGGTTGACCCGTGCATCGCCGCCAAGGTTTTGGGCTTGAGCGCGGCTAACCGATACAGCGTCGCTTCCGTGTACGGCGTGTACGGCATGTAGTTCGCCAGCGGCCCCTGCTGATACTCCGTCAAAGCTTGTCTGAAGCGCCCGACCACATCGGCGCTGGTGCTGGGCTCGACGTCGCCATTCTGGTGCAAAAGATCGGAGCAGAGCAGCGTGCCCCGCGTTTCCTCGAACAGATGGCTCGCTTCCCAGCAGTGCGGCACGTGCGGCGTGTGGAGCAAGCGAAAGCGATACTTGCCGGTACAAAACACTTCTCCATCGGCCAGAGCTTGCGCCGGACGGCGCGCGACCACATCGTCGACGCTCACCATCTTGCCGACGAGGCTGCACACCGCCGTCGCCTCGGGCGCGAGCGTCTGCCACTCGCCCAGCGCGCCGCATTCATCGGCCTCGAAGTGGCTGAAGCCGATCCAGCGGATCGTCGAAGGATCGATTAACTTCGCCACGGCTTCGCGCACGACCGGAAACAGCCCCTTCATGCCGGTGTGGTACAACAGCGGCTGCTCATCGCGCACGAGAAACTGGTTGAATTGGAGATTGATCTCGGGAATGAACGTCGAGATGCGATACATATCGGCGGCGATTTCGTTGATCTGGGTTGTCATTTTTTTTCTTCGTGTTTCTTTTGCTGTGTCGTGCGCCACTATTTCCGCGTCAGTTTCAGTCGAAGCGCTTCCTTATTTCCGATAAACAGCAGCGATCCCTGTATGACCCGGTCGCCTTCATCGACTTTGCCCGTGAGCGTGCCGGTGGCGAAGGCGATCTCGTCGGGACCGGTGACGAAATTCACCAGCAGGTTCAGCTCGCGGCCGTTGAGCGCGCCGGCTGCTTTGAGCCGGGTCGAAGTCACAACCGGTCCTCCGCTCGTTTGAGCGATTTTGTTCATCGCCGCGATATTCGGATGCTTGTCGGCCTGAAAAGCCTCGGTTTCCATCTTCACGTTCACGCCGTTCTGCACGACTTTAAACGGCAGCAATGGCCCCTTCCCCACCATTTCGACATCCCACTCGCCGGCGAGATCGATCGGCGCGGGAGCGTTCGCCGTGGTCGAGGATGTGGCGGATTGCAAGTGCAGTCCGCGCGCGACGAAGCTTCCGACCTCCCAGCCGGTCAAAATCACCATGGCGACCGCGGTGTACCTCATCCAGCGCGCGCAGCCTTTGAGCGTGCGCGCGGCGTAGAGGGCGGCGGCGAACGGCATCAGGCCGACCGCCGCGGCGCCGAAATAGTCATCGGCGCCGGAGGATTTATCGGCTATAAGCACGGCTTCGAGCCCGACCGCGATGAGAAAAGCAACCACGGCAACGGCAACCCACCGCCCGGCGCTCACTTGCGGCGCGCCGCCGAAGATCGATCGCCAGTCGCGATCATGAACCTTGACTCCGGCAGCGACCATGTCGCCGACCAAACGCAGCAGGTCGTTGTTCCAGTCTTCGCTGCGCAGTCTGAGCGCGTGGTGCGACGTGATCGCTTGCAGCCGCGCCGGCAACGACGGCGCGGCCGGCATCTTCACCCCTTCGCTGAGCAACGGAATGATCTGGGCATTGGCTTCGAAAGCGGCGGCCAGCTCTTCGCCCACCGGATCGTCGGCCCGGTCGATACGCCGGCTGTCGCCTTCGACAGCGCCGAAATAATCCGGCGTGATCAGCGCCAGCACCACCGGCCGGGTTCCCAAAGCGGCCATGATTTCGTCGCGCCAGGAGGAACCGCCGCGCAGATCCTGCTTGTCGAGAAAAACCTGGTCCTTGCCGAACACCCGATTCAAGTCCGCGGCGAGCCGCGTTGCGTCTTTGAAACCGTCGGAGCTCCGGTAGCTGATGAAAATGCGGTTCATACGGACAAGCCGAGGCGAAACGATGGCCGGGCGCAGTATAACAGAACCGCCGGTGCGGGTGCGAGGAAATGAAACGTGCCTGGGCCCCGCTTCGCGCTACTGCGACAGCCTCGACTGGATCGGGTTTTCCCTCGGACACGGTCAAACGATGTAAAAAAATCCCGAATTCCACCACCGCGCTGTTAAGATCCTTGACAGACTTGCCGCTGGAAATTTTCGATAATTCCGCCGCTTCCCCGCGCTTCGCCGAAACACGCCGTTTTGCAAAAATAATTTACGCTGCGACGCAGCTGGCGCCGGAATTTACCTCGCATTGTTCGGCGCGTGCATCTGGCATTGCGCTTGCGGTTTTTTTGCGGCGTTTATGTTTCCGCGCATCGGCTCGCTTTTCAAATTCAATCTGCTGCTGCAAGTCTTCGACGGCCTGTTTACCTACCACGTACTCACTCAGCAGGGCGTGCCGGAGGCCAATCCGCTCGTGCGCAGTACGATTTACGAGTGGGGAGCCCTGTGGGGAATCGTCTACTGGAAACTTTTCGCCTGCGTCTTGCTCGGTTTGATTTTCGCGCTGCGCCACCGCAAGTACGGCCTGAGCTTCAAAGCGCTCACCGTCACTTCGGCTGTTTACGGCAGCTTTTTCCTGGTGGCGCTGTTTTTCTTCGTGAGCCACCTGCCGCTCTGACGCTATTTTACGGCGATCCGATAGACGCGCGCCGCCGTGTCGTGAAACAGCGCGCCGCGCTCGGCGGCGGAATAGCCGCGGGTGAGCCGCTTGAAGGCATTCCACAGCGTCACGTAGCCGTTCGACTGGCGCTCCACCGGGAAGTTGCTCTCGAACAGACAGCGGCTCGAGCCGAATTTTTCGATGCAGCACTCGAAGTAGGGCTTCCAAGCCGCGGCCAGCTCCGCCGACCCGATCGGGACAGCTCGCTCGTGCCAGTCGTAGCCCGAGCGCAGCGAGCCCAGGCCGCCGAGCTTCACGCAAACGTTCGGACATTGCGCTACGAGCGCGATGCCGTTGCGCCAGATAGGGAATACTTCTTCGCGCTTGCCCGCGTAGGGACCGACGCCGAGCGGCGCGCCGATGTGGTTGAGGACGATCGTCACGTCGGGAAACGCCCGCGCCAGATCGGCCAGCTCCGGCAGTTGCGGATGATAGAGCCAGGCATCGAAGCTCAGGTTGAATTTTCGCAGCCAGGCAAACCCGGCGCGAAATTCGCGCGCAGCGAGAAGGCCGCGCGGCGCTTCGCAGCGCAATGCATCGCTCGCGTCCCACGTGGTCGAGCGGCGGATGCCGCGGAAGCGGCCCGGGCTCGCCGCCAGATGAGCTTCGAGCACCGGCGCGATCCGATCGCCGAGCGCGAGATCGGCGCAGCCGACAATGGCAGCAGCGATGCGCGGCCTGATCGCCGGATCGCGCGCCGCCTGCGCGCCGACGCTTTCGAGAAATTCGGTCTCGCCCACCGGCTTCAATTCCTCGGGCCCGTCCTGGCGATAGCCGTAACCGCATTCGACGGCCACCGTCGAGACGATATTGTGGCCGGCAGCGAGATCGGCGCAAAGATCTTTCAGCAAATACACACGCGGCGCGCGTTCCCAGAGATGATGGTGCGCGTCGCAGATCGGCAGCTCGGGCTCGAGAACCGCTTCACCGGTCGTTTGACGATCATGCATTTTATCGCCCAATCCGGAATTATCGCCCGCCGTGAACTCGCGGCGCCGGCACGGCATGCCGTGCCCCGGACCCGATCGGGTGGAATGGCGCTTTACTTGAAAACGCCCTCCTTTTCGAGCTTGCGCACGATGCGCTCGTCGATCAGCTCTTCGGCTTTGAGCTTGCTGAACTTCGCATCAACCCGGCTCAAAATGCGCACCGTGTTGCGCACGCCGTTGACGGTGGGAAAGATGCGCCGGCTGTAAAGTCCGCGAATCGCCTCATAGCCCGCGGCGCCGTCTTCGGGCTGCGGCAGGCGCAGCCATTTCATAAGAATTTTTACCACCGACGCCTTGTTCGCCGGATCGAGGATGTACGCCACCGATTTGGCGACAGCGCGCAGCGCGCGCTCGGCCAGGTCCGGCGCTTGATCCACCAGGCTTTTGCGCGCGACGATGCCCACGCCCTGAAACGGGATGTCGACCTTGGCGAGGTCCTGAAGCACCCGGAACCCCTCGCGCTGGGCCACTTTGCTGAAGGTGTAGCCGAGGTAGGCGGCGTCCACCGTGCCGCTGATCAATCCCTGGGCGAGCACCGCCTGATCGCCGACGATGCGGAATTGAATCTTGTCGCGCTCGGGCGAAAGCCCCCAGTGGTCGAGGGCGAGCATGGTGAAGGTCCAGACCCCGCCGCCGATGCTCTGCACGCCGACGAACTTGCCTTTCAGGTCGGCCGGCGCGGCGATCTTCGGCGCGACGACGAAATCGCCGTCGAGCTTGTTGATGATGCCGGCGATGAAGGCGAGATCGAGCCCCGCGGCCATGGCGCCGAGGGTCGCGCCGGTGGCCGAAACCGAATAGAACTGCGCCTCATTGGCCGCCAGCGCCGACACCGCCACCTGGCCGTTGCGCACCTGAACGATCTGCGCGTCGATGCCCTGCTCCTCGAAGAAGCGCCTGTCCTTGGCGACGAAGAGATAGCCGGTGCGCTCGTTGAAGCCGGCAAAGACGAAAACAACTTTGGTGAGCGGCGCCGCGGCGCCGACATTCGCCGCGTGACCGGCGAGCGCAACCAGAATCGCCGCGCCGAGCCAAGACGATCTTTTGAACATAGGAATGTCCCTCCCGAAAGCGTCCATGCCACCGGACCCAACACTCCGCTTGTTTCAGTTCACCTCGTTATTGAATGGCGCGCGCTTGCGGCACAGCGAGATAGAGCGCGCACATGCAGAAGATGCCCGCGATGCTCATCACCGCGGCCGCCATCGGCGCGCCGAGCAGCGCCGAGAGAACGCCGATCAAAAGGCCGCCCAGGAGCAGCAGCACTTGCGTCATGTGAAAGATCGCCATGGTGCGGCCGCGAAACTCGGGCGGCGAATAAGTTTGAATCACCGTCTGCACCAGCGCGTGGGAGCTCACGTGACAGAGCCCGATGACGGCCATCAAGACCAGCGACAGCGAAAACCACGGCGAGACCGAAAAAATCACCACGAGCAGGCCGTACACCGTAACCCCGGCGGTCATGAGCAGGCCGCGCGGCATGCCGTCGCCGATGGTGGCGATGATCAGCGAGCTGCACAGCGCGCCGATGCCCATGGCGGTCAGCAGCAAACCCTGCCCTCTGGCGCCGACGTTCAGCAGGTCGCGGGCAAACACCGGCAAAAGCGTGCTGAAGGGAATCATGAACAGCGCCGCGATGATGACGACCAGAATGCCGCTGCGCACCTCGATCTTGCGCCAGCTGAATTTCCAGCCTTCGAGAATGCTCTGGGCGAAGCTCTCGCCGCCGTGCGCGCCGCTCGAGCGGTAGCGCGCCGCGCTCATCTGCATGGTCCACACCGTCGCCAGGAGAAAAAAGATCGCCTGCACCGCGTAGGAAAAGCCGGTGCCCCAAAACGAGATCAGCACTCCCGAGAGCGCCGGCCCGGTGCTCCGCGCCATGTTGAATACCACGGCGTTGAGGCCGATGGCGTTGGTGAGATTTTTCGCCGGCACCGAATCGGAGATCATCGCCGCCCGCGACGGCTGGAGAAACACCTGCACGCAGGCCATCAAAAACGCGGTCACGTAAACGTGCCAGGGCCGGATGAGGCCGGTGAAAATCAGCGCGGCGGTGACCGCGTAGAGAAAGCCGTTGGCGAACTGCGCGCCGACGACTTGAAATTTGCGCGAGCAGCGGTCGGCGGTGCTGCCGGCGATCGGCGAGAGCAGGAGAAATGGAATCGCCTGAATGCCGCGCACCAGCCCCAGATGCAGCGCCGAATTGGTCAGCTCGTAGATCAGCCAGCCGCGGGTTACCTGGTCCATCCAGGTGCCCATGGAGGAAAACACCTGGCCGTACCAGAGCAGCCGGTACTCGCGGTGGCGCAGCGCCTCGAAGGCGCGCAGGCGCACCAGCGCCGAGAGCGGATACCAGAGTTTTTCCTCGGCGCCGAATTCGCCGGGGACTTCGGCGCCATCGACGTTTTCCTGCTTGACGGATCGTGCCGAGAAAGCCATGACAAAAAACGGCGAGAGGCGACGAGCGCGCTCGCGAACCTAAAGCCGAGCTGGAAACGTTTTCTTGCTATAGCACGCGCTCGGCGGGAGCGTCCAGCGAGGAGCGAAAGGGCGAAATTGCCGGCGCGCGCGCATCAATCCACGGCCACGTAGCGCTCCAGGCGGGCGACTTCTTTCTTGTCCACGTATTTGCCGATCTCTTTGCGGAACTGTTCGATGTTTTTGTACGGGCGGTACTCCTTGAATTCGCGCAGCATGCGCTTGCCCAGCCCGGGAATCGTGAGGATGTCCTCGTCGCTCGCCGAATTCAGCCGGATCGGCACGAAGACGTACTGCTCGAGGCGGGCGACTTCCTTCTCATCGACGTACTTGCCGATCTCCTTGCGAAACTGGGCGAGGGTCTTGTACGGCCGGTACTCCTGAAACTCGCGCAGCATTCTTTTGCCCAGGCCGGGGATCAGAAGAATTTCCTCTTCGCTCGCGCTGTTGAGATTGAGCTGCACGAACATCTTGCCGTAAAGCTCGTTCAGCTGTTCCTTGCCGAGCGATTTCGCCAGCAGCGCGTTGAGGCTCGTCATGCTCGCAAACGGCCGCTGCGCGATCACGCTTTTGGCCAGCGCGGCGCTCATGTGCGGCAGCGCCGCGAGCTCCTTTTCCGAAGCGAGATCGGGATTGATGAGCTCCGATTTGCCGACCTGAGCGGAGGCGGCGCTTGCAAGCACCACGCTCAGCGCCAGGACAATGGCCCGGATCGTATCACGCATGTTTTTCTCCCTGGTTGAATTTGCCGCCGCGCGCTCCGCGAACATGAACGTAAACCAGCCCGAGCAGCCCCAGCTGCGCCATCGCCCCCGGCGCGAGCAGCGGCGGCGCCTTGGCGCGCACCGCTTCACGGAACAGGGCCCACCCGCTCAGCGCCGGATTGCTCTCCAGCTTGAACTCGGCGCTGCCGCGGTAGTGAAAATAAATACCGCCGAGCCCGCTCAAGATGCAGCCGAGAAAGATCGCCTGCAGCACGCGCGCGCTCAGCGCGCTGGGGAACAGCCCGTGCCATGCACAGGCCACCAATCCCGCGCCGAGCAGGATCAGCGGAATCCACTGGCGCAGATCCTCGCTGTGGCCGAGGAGCAGCAGTTCGGCGCCGGTGCCGGCCATGCCCAGGAGCAGAATCGCGAACAGCGCGTGTAAAACCGAGCCCTTCATCCGATGGCGCGCGCGGCGCGCCCTTCATGATTTAGCGCAACCCCGTGGCAAGATCAAAACGGGCGAATGGAAAAGACGAGCCGGCCCGCCAGCGCGCGGCTGAGCGGAGGGCATGGGCGAGCGCGGGCGGCTCAGTGCGAGCGCTCTGCCGCGCCGTTGTCGGCCTCGGCATGGCGGCTCTTGTAGAGATGAACGCTGCGATCGTAGAGCGCCGGCGCCGAATGTTCCTCGCTCACGTAGGAGCCGTTCAAGGTCAGGTAGCGCACCTGGATCGAGGGCACCGAATCCGTTTCGACGTTGCGGTTGAGCTCCACGAGCTGGCCGTGCTTGGCATCGATCACCGCGCCCACGGCGCGCAGGCACTGCGACAGACTGAAAAAATCCGGCAGCCGCTCGCCCATGCCGCGCCGGGCGCGCCCGCGCTCGTCGAGCTGCTCGATGGTCTCCAGGCTGTAAATGAAGCGCGCCGGCGCTTTGGGCTTTTCATCAGCGCCGACTCCGAGGTTTCGCCCCAGGGAGCGCAGCAGGCCTTCCTTCGGCGCGCCGAGGGCGTGCACGAGATAGCCGTACTTGGAAGATTTGAGATTGAACTGGCTGATCCCTTTGCTCTCCAGGTCCTGGCCGATGGCGCGCAGCGATCGGGCGTGAAACGTCAGTTCCGGCATAGCCACCTCGCAAGGGTTCGCTAGCGCCGCGTAGCGCGGCGCTGTTCAGCCTGTGTTTTAGAGAGATAAATATTATGGACCATCGGCCCGGCGCGCGGAAGCTTTAATGCGCGGAGAAAGCCGGGCAACCTCGGAAAGGCGAGTTTTCTATGCTAGCGTGGACTTCGCCCCAGGGCCCGAAGCCTGCGCATCGCGGGCGCGCGGCTGTCCTGCGGGGAAGATTCGATGACAAGTTCGCCTGTTCGCAAGAAGGCGCTGCGCTATCGCGCCGACCGCTGGATTCGCCATTGGGTCATGCGCGCCATCGGCTGGATCGCCCCCGCAAGCGGCGCGGTGGGGACCGAGCTGCGCGGCCTGCCGATCGAAAAAATTCTCCTGGTGCGGGCCAATTTTCGCATCGGCAACGCGATCCTGGCGCTGCCGGCGATCGCCAGCTTCAAGGAAAACTTTCCCGGCGCGCAAATCGACTTCGTCGGCGCGCCGGTTGCGCATCAGCTTTTTCAGGGCCAGCCGCTGCAAAATCACTACTGCGCACCGCGCCGCTTTCCCTACGTGCTCTGGCAATATCCGCAATTGATCCGCCGCCTGCGCGCCAACCGCTACGATCTGGCGGTGGACGTGAGCTATTCACAGTCGGGCCTCGGCTCTTTTATCGTCGGCCTGTCGGGCGCGCGCATCCGCGCGGGCCTGAGCGGCAAGTGGGACCGCCTGTTCAATCTGAAAGTTCCGCGGCTCGCGCAGCGAAACAAATACGCCAAGCTGACCGATTTTCTCGCCGCGCTGGGTCTGCGCGCCGGCGCCACCGTGGGCCGGGTGGAATTTTCCGCCGCCGAGCAGCGCGCCGCCCGGCAACAGCTCGATGCCGTGCTCGCGCCGACGGCGGCGAAAAAGATCGGCGTCTTCGTCGGCGCACGCAAGCTTCGCGGCAAACGCTGGCCGCTGGCGAACTTCGTCGAAGTGATCGGCGGCCTCGCCGCGCGCGGCTTCAACGTGGCCGCCCTGGTCGGCCCCGAGGAGGACGATCTCGTCGCGCCGCTGAAAGCATCTCTGGGCGCGGACCTGCCGGTGGTCTGCGAGCCTTCGCTGAGAAAATTCGCCGCGCTGGTGGCGCACCTCGATCTGTTCATCTGCTGCGATTCGGGCCCGATGCATCTCGCCTGCGCGGTCGGCACGCCGGTGCTGGCAATCTTCCAGGAACACGACGTGGCGCGCTGGGCGCCGCCGCCGAGCGCGGCGCGCGCGCTTTGCGGCAGCGCCGGCGTCGGCGCGGCCCGGGTGCTCGACGCCGCTATCGAGGAGCTGGCGCGCCCGCCGAGCCCGGCGGCGCGTTTTGCTCCCGAGCCCGCGTCCGTCCCCTAGCGCGCGCGCATTCTCACCGTTTGGAATGCGCCCCCGGCGTTTTCGCCGAAACAGGAATTTTTCGTTCAGGCCGCGCGCAAAATTGCGAGCAATTTGGCGCGAAGCGCATGGCGCGCGGCTTGCTTTTTTCCCGCGATAGAACAACCCCGGGAGGAAGGCAATGAATCGACATGTTTTTCACGGCGCTCTGGTCGGAGCTGTTTTTGCCGCGGCGATCACCTGGGTGGCCGCTTCCGACGCATTGGCCGAAGGCGGTTTCGCGCTGCTCGCGTCGGTCGTGTTCGGACTCTCCGCCGGCGTTTGCATCGGCGGTTTGATCGCGGCGAATTTCGCCATGCTGGCTCTTGCCGAAAAGGAGCACGGCGCTGTCGCCGCGGCCTCCGCGCCAGACCTGCGGCGCGCCGCCTGAGCGCGCCGCGTGAAACCGGCGGCGATCGACTCCAGGCGATCGCCGCCGCGGTTGTTTTTCAACGCCGCCTGGATTCGCATCCAATTACTTCCTGGCGATATTCTCTCCTTCAGCGTGCGGCTTCTCGCCAGACCCCGCCTCCGTCATACCGTCGCGGCGAAAAATAAATTACAATAGCGGCCGGTCGATCCACGGGGCCGCCATTGGAAGGAGGCGCAGATGTTTATCAGAAGTCTGGCGCCGGTATGGGCGCTTGTCATTTTATTATTCGGTCAAATCGTCAACGCCGCGGCGGCGGATGCGCCGCCCGCGCTCACCGCGCGCGAAAGCGGCGTGGCGCTCTACGCGCGCCAGGACGCCGAGAGCGAGCGCGTCGCGACTCTCGAAAAAGGCGAAGCGCTCACGCCCATCGCCGAGTCCATCGGCACCGAGACCTGGTACATAGTCCGCGCGCGCCAGAGCATGATCGGCTGGGTGCGCGCCGCCGACGTGGTGCTCAGCAATCAAGCCCGCGACGCTTTCAAAGACAGGCCGGCGAGCGGCTCCACCTGGGAAGCGCGCACCGCCGGCGGGCGCGTGTTCGCGGGCAGCTGGAGTCTCGCGCCCGACTCGACGCCGCAGAGCGCCGCCGGCGCCTGGACCTTGAGCGACGCCAAAGGCGGCACCGCGATGCGCGGCTCCTGGAGCGCCGAGAAACACAGCACCGGCTGGAACGGCACCTGGCAGGCAACCGTGGAGGGACGCGAAGGCGTCTACAACGGCAGCTGGTCCGCCGACTTGCCCGTGCGCAACGCCAAGTTCGCCGAGCTGTTCGAGGCCGCGGCCAAGCAGGCGATCAGCGGCCTGTGGACCGGCGGCAGCGAATCGGGCAGCTGGTCGATCCGCATCGTCAAGTAACGCGCGCGGCGCGGAAATTTTTTATTTCGCCGCCCGCGCTGTGCTATACTTCGCCGCGAAACCGAAGCCGCGCGGCGCCGAGCGCGCCGCAAAAGTTTTTACCGACGCGCAGGAAGCCCGCAGAGTGAAAGGAGGCTCATGGATACCGCCGCGCTGCCCCGCTTCGAAGCGATGACCACCGGCGCCCTGCTCGACCGCGCCTTTCGCCTCTACACGAATAATTTCAGTCTCATGCTCGGCATCACCGCCGCGGCCTACGTGCCGTTTTATCTGATCATGCTCATGCTCGAAGCGAGCCTGGGCGGACGGCTCCAGTCGCCCACCGGACTGGCCATGGTGCTCTTTCAGCTGCTGTTCATGATCCTGTGGGCGAGCATCGCGTTTCCCATCGCCAGCGGCGCCGCGACCTACGCGATCAGCGAGCGCTATCTCGGCAACGACGTGACCATCGCCAGCGCGCTGCGCCGCGGCTTGACCCATTTCTGGACGCTCTCGCTGGCGCAGATCGCCGCCACCGTCCGGGTGATCATCGGCTTTCTCCTGCTCGTGATCCCCGGCATTCTGTGGATGCTTTCCTACAGCCTGATCGTGCCGGCGATTCTCGTCGAGGGTCAGAAGGCGCTCCCCGGCCTGCGCCGCAGCCGCGATCTCGTCAAAGGCCATCGCGGCAAGGTTTTTCTGGTGATGCTGGTGATCAATCTGCTGCAGGGCGCGCTCGCCGGCGGCGTGGGCGTGGTTTTTGGAATTCTGTTCAGCGGCGAGAGCGGCGGCATCGCCGTGCTCAACTCCGCGCTCGGCAACCTGCTGTCGATTTTTCTGACGCCGCTGGGAATCATCGCGGCGATCTTGCTTTATTACGACATGCGCATCCGCAAGGAAGGCTTCGATCTGGAAATGCTCAGCCGCGCGGTCGCGCCGCCGCCGGGCGCGCTCGCGATGCCGACGCTGAGCCGCTGATTTTTTCCATCGTGACTGCGCTCCCGCCGCCCGAACAAATCCGCGAAACCACCCGCGCGATCCTCGCGCGCGGCGAATTCGCCGAGCCCTCGCGCTGGCATGAAATGATCCTCGAGTTTCTCCAGGCGATCAAACAATGGCTCGATCGCCTCGGAAGCTGGACCGAGGCCCATCCCGACCTGGCCCGCGTCGTGTTCATCGCCGCGCTCGTGCTGCTGATCGCCTGCCTCGCCCACCTGACGTATCTCGCTCTGGCCGACGTGCTGCCCTTCGGCCGGCGCCGCAAAGCATCGGCGCGGGCGCCCGGCGCGCGCTGGGATATTCTCGAAGGCAGCGCGGCCGACTGGCGCGAAGCGCTGGAGCTTGCGCGCGCGCGGCTCGGCGAAGGCAACCTGCGCCGCGCCATCTGGATCGCGCACCGGGTACTGCTCGGGCTGCTCGACGAGCAGGGCGCGATCAAATTCGCCGGCTGGAAGACCAATTCCCACTACCTCGCCGAGTGCGCGCGCGAACATCCCTGGCGCGCCACCTTCGCCGAATTGACCGAGCTTTACGAAGGCGCGGTGTATGCCGATCGCGGCGCCGCGCCGGAGGCCGCCGCCGCGCTGCTCGCGCGCCTGGAAGATTTTTGCCGCGACACGGGCGCCGCCGCATGACGCCGCAGCAGCACAATCGTCTGACCGCGGCGCTTGCCACCGGGTTGTTCGTCGTTCTCGCGGCGCTGCTGGCAAGCTTCTCCAGCCGCCCGGCCAGCGACGCGCTGCAGCAACGGCCGTCGACGTTTTTCACCGACCCGAGCGGCGCCCGCGCCCTGCTGCTGGTGATGCAAAAATTGTTGCCCTCGGCCGGCACCTGGCGCCGGCCGCTCAATCTGCTGCCGCTGCCGGAAAATCGCGAGCGCGCCGCGACCCTGATCGTCGCCGGCCCCGGCAAAGCGCTGGCCGCCGGCGAAGCAGAGCATCTCGAGCGCTGGCTCGACGCCGGCGGCCAGCTCATTTTGCTGACCGCCGACGGCTGGCCGCTGCGCCGCGCGCGCGGCGCCGATGAAAAAGAACCGGACGAAGACCCACCGGCGGATGACGGCGGCGCCATCGCAAGCGCAACTTTTTTAGCGCGCTACGCGCCCGGGCTGCGCTGGAGCAAAGCGGGCCAATTTCGCAACGCGCCGGGAAGCGGCGCTTCGCTGCCGGCGGGCGACTTCACGCTGCGCCGGCGTCGGAGTTTCGCCGCCACCGGCAACGCCGAAGTGATCGCCGCCGCGGGCAGCGCGCCGGTCGCGATCGCGCTGCCGGTGGGCCGCGGCAGAATCGTCGCGGTCGCCGACCCGGCGATGGTCAGCAACGGCGCGCTGCGCCGCTCGGACAACGCGGTGTGGCTGGTGCGCCTCGCCGCCGGCTGGGGCAGCGGCGCGGTGCTCTTCGACGAGTACCATCACGGCTTCGGCGAAAAGCGCGGCGCCGGCGCGCTGGCGCGCGCTTTTCTGAAAACGCCGTGGGGCTGGACGATCTTGCAGCTCGCCGGCGCCGGCCTCTTGTATATTTTCGCCTACCGGCGCCGGTTCGGCCGCATCGCCGAGCCGCCGCTGCCGGCACGCGCGAGCCCCCTCGAGTTGGTCCAGGCGCGCGGCGGATTTTTCGCAGCCGCCGAGGCCCAGGCTCTGGCCGCGGAACTGATCGTGCAGGAAGTCTGCCGGAACCGGCTCAAGAACCGGCGGAAAAATTTCGACGGCGCCGACTTGCGCGCAACGCTGGCGCTCTGCGCTCCCTCGAGCGAGAGCCGCGCAGCGGCAAGACTCGGCGCGCTCTTGGCCAAAACTCAAAACGGCGAGCGGCTCAGCGACGGTGAATTCATCGAGCTCGGCGCCGCCGCCGGCGAGCTCGTCAAAGGATCGGCTTCATGAATCAAGAAAATATTTCGCCCGAAGTGTTGAGCATCGGCCGCAGGGTGCAGAGCGAGGTGGAGCGCGTGATCTACGGCCAGTCGATGGCGATTCAGAGCCTGCTCGTGGCGCTCACCGCCGGCGGCCACGCGCTCATCGAAGGCGTGCCCGGCATCGCCAAGACTTTGCTCGCGCGCAGCCTCGCCGCGGCGCTACGCTGCCGCTTTGCGCGCATTCAGTTCACCCCCGATCTGATGCCGGCGGACATCACCGGCGTCAACGTGTTCGACGCCAAGACCGGCGATTTTCGTTTTCGCGCCGGGCCGCTGTTCGCGGACATCGTGCTCGCCGACGAGATCAACCGCGCGCCGGCCAAGACCCAGGCGGCGCTGCTCGAGGCGATGCAGGATTACCAGGTGAGCATCGACGGCCAGACCCACGAGCTGTCGCGCTCGTTCACCGTGCTCGCGACGCAAAACCCGATCGAGTACGAAGGCACCTACCCGCTGCCCGAAGCGCAGCTCGACCGCTTTCTGATGAAAGTCGTCATCGATTATCCCGCGGAGAGCGACGAGCGCGCCATGCTGAAATCGGCCCAGGCTCTGGGCGAAAAGGCGGCGCACCCGCACACGGCGATCGAACCGGTGGCCGGCCCGGAGGACATCGCTCGGCTGCGCGCCGCCGCGCGCGCGGTGCGAGTCGACGAGACCGTGCTGGAATACGCGCTGAGACTCGTCCGCCAATCGCGCGGCTTTGCCAGCTTTTCCCTCGGCGCAAGCCCGCGCGCCGCGATCATGCTCGTGCAGGCGGCGCGAGCGCTGGCGCTTTTGCGCGGCCGCGACTACGTCACGCCGGATGAAATCCAGCTCCTGGCGCCGCCCGTGCTGCGCCACCGCGTGCGCCTCACCCCGGAAGCCGAGATCGAAGGGCTGACCGCGGACAGATGCATTCAAGCGCTGATCGCCCAGGTGGAAATCCCCCGCTAGCATGAGCGCGCTGCTTACGCTGATTCCGAGCCTGCGCGCGATCCGGCTGCTCGCCCTCGGCGCGCCGCTCTGGCTCATTGCGCTTTTGTTTCCCGGCGGCTGGCTGGCCGGGCTGGTCTGCATGATTTTATTCATCGCGCTTTGCGCGCGCGACGCGCGCGCCGTGGCGCGGCCCGAGGATTTGCTCGCGCGCCGCGAGCTGCCGTCGCGCTTCGCCCTCGGCGTCGAGCACACGGTCAAGCTCACCCTGCGCAACCGCTCGGCGCGGCCGGTTTTGGCCGCCGTCGTGGACGAAATTCCCGCGAGCTTCGAGCTGCTCGGCGAGCTGCCGCCGGTGCGCATTCCGGCCCAGGGCGAAGCGCAGCTCAATTACGTCGTCCGGCCGCTTCAGCGCGGCGCCCACGATTTCGGCGCCGTGGTGCTGCGCGCGCGCGCCGCGCGCGGGCTGATCGAGCGCCAGATGAGCTTGCCCGTTGCCGACACCGCCAAGGTCTACCCGAATTTTCGCGGCGCGGACCAGTATCGGCTGCTGGCCAAGATCGACCAGCGCGAAGAGGTCGCGCGCCGGCCGCGTCCCTTCAGAGCGGCGGGCACGGATTTCGAAAGCCTGCGGCCGTATATCGACGGCGAAGATCCGCGCAGCATCGACTGGAAAGCGACCGCGCGCCGCGGCGCGCTCATCAGCCGCAACCGCCAAATCGAAAAGGGCCAGCAGCTCGCCGTGCTTTTGGATTCGGGCCGGCTGATGGCGGAGACCATCGGCGCGCAGCCGCGGCTGGAGCACGCGCTCAACGCCACGGTGATGCTCAGCTACGTGGCGCAAAAGCGCGGCGACGCGCTCGCGCTCGCGGCCTTTTCCAACCGGCTCGAAGCGTTCCTGCCGCCGGTGCGCGGCCCCGCGCTCCTCGGCCGCGTGCTGGAATCGCTCTACGCCGTGCAGGCGCGGCCGGTGGAATCGGATTACTGGCAGGTGATCGCGCAGGTGATGGCGATGCTGCGGCGCCGCAGCCTGATGATTCTCTTGAGCGATGTGCTCGACGCCAGCGCCGGCGCCGGGCTGATTCACAATCTGGCGCGCGCGGCGGAAAAGCACGTGGTCCTGTGCGTCGTGTTGATCGAGCCGGCCATCGCCGCCATCGCGCGCTCCGTGCCCGCGACCGTCGAAGAAGTTTACCGCAAGGCCGCCGCCTGCGATCTCCTGCGCCGCCGCTCGCTGGCGCTGGAAAACATGCGCGCGCGCGGCATTCTGGTGCTGGAGACCGACCCGGCGCACTTGAGCGTCCACCTCGTCCAGCGTTACCTGGAAATCCGCCAGGCCGACTTGCAGTGACTGGGGCGGCAAAATGAAAAAAATTATCACCACGGAGGAGGACACGGAGGAAGGCAAGAGGGCTTTTTCAAGAACCAAAAACCTTCGCGGCCTCCGTGTTCTCCGCGGTGAAAATCCCTTCCGCGCATGAACGAAAGCGTTTTCATCTCCACTCCCGATCACGTCACCCTCGAATTCGAGCTCGCCGGGCCCGGCTCGCGCTTCTCGGCCTACGTGATCGACTTTATTTTCAATGTCGTGCTGATCGTCGCCCTCGCCCTGCTGCTTTATGCGGGCGGCGTGGTCTTCAGCTTGCGCTCGCTCTTCGGCGCCGCGCGCGGCGGCTCCTGGAGCACGTCGTGGACTCTGGCGCTGTTCCTGCTGCTCGTCTTTCTGATCAACTGGGGCTACTACGTGCTTTTCGAAGGCCTGGGCAAAGGCTCGACCCCCGGCAAAAAACGGGTCGGCATCCGGGTCATCCGCCAGGACGGGCTGCCGATCGGCCTGCGCGAAGCGGCGCTGCGCAATCTGGTGCGCGCCGCCGACATGCTGCCGCCGCCCTCGTACATCCTGGGCGGGCTGGTGATGCATTTCGATCCGCAGGGACGGCGCCTGGGCGACATGCTCGCGGGCACCTGCGTGATCGTCGAGAAATTCGCCGCCGGCGCGCAGGGCGCGACCGGCGCGGCGTGGGCGAGCCGGGTCGAGCAGGGCCGCTCCCGCGAAGCGCTCACTCTGCCGCGCGGCGCGGTCTCGCCGGCACAGCTCGGCTTGATCGAGCGCTTCCTCGCGCGCCGCCACGAGCTTTCGAAGGAACGCCGCGCCCAGCTCGCCTGGCAGATCACCGAGCCGCTGCTGACAGTTCTGGGCGAAGACCGCGACGCGGTGGCGCGCCGTCCCGACCGCGCCGAGCGTTGCGAGGAGTTGCTAATGGAAATCATCGAGCTGGCGCAAACCCGAAAGCCGATGCCCGCCGCCGCGGCGGCGAAGCCAATGCCGCCGCCCGGCTTGTTTTGAATCGGAGATAAACGGTGCCAAGCGCCGAAGAAAAACTCGCCCAGTGGACCGGCTTTCAACAGCGCGCCGAGGCGCTGCTGCGCGCCGGTCCGCGCGCGCTGCGGCGGCTCCGCGGCCACGAGATCACGCGGCTGCTCGACGATTATCAGGCGCTCACCGCCGATCTCGCGCGCGCCCGCTCGCTCGGCGCGGCGCGCGAGACTGTCGATCAGCTCAACCGCATCGCGGTCGCCGGTCACAACCTGCTTTACGGCAGGATTCGCCGGCGCGAAGCCGGCACGGGCGCGCCGGTCTTCGGCGCTTTTGCCGCCGCCGTGCGCCGCCACGCCTGGGCGGCGGCGCTTTCCGCGCTGATGTTTTTCGGCTCCGCGCTGGCGACTTTCGTCGCCGTGCAGATCGAGCCCGCGCTCGGCTACGATCTTCTTGCCGATGAATTCATCGACTTCGATCCGGCGACGCCGGAGAACCTGCACGACATCCCGAGCCTCGCCCGCCCGGTGGTTTCATCGATGATCATTTCCAACAACATTCAGGTGACGCTGCTCGCCTTCGGCTTCGGCCTCACCGCCGGCATCGGCACCACGGTCCTGCTCCTCTTCAACGGCATTCATCTGGGCTCGGTCGCCGGCTGGATGACCTTGCACGGCAAGGAGCGCGCGCTGTGGGGCTGGATCATGCCGCACGGCGCAACCGAGCTGCTCGCCATCTGTCTCGCCGGCGCCGCGGGGTACCTGCTCGCGAGCGCCCTCGTCGCGCCCGGACGGCTGCGCCGCGCCACGGCGTTAAAAAGAATCGGCGGCCAGGCGCTGACCATCGAGCTCGGCTGCATGGCGATGCTGGTGATCGCCGGTCTGATCGAAGGGTTCGTCTCGCCGAGCGGCATCGATTATCCCAGCCGCATCGGCGTGCTGCTCGGCAGTCTGGCGCTCTGGGCGATTTATTTTTTTGGCGCGGGGCGAAGCCGGAACGAAAACCGCGCCGAGCCGTCCGGCGAAAAATCCAATAGCGGGCCGACGCCTTGAAGGCGCGCGCAGCCGCATGTTAAGCAACGTCCTGCCCGGCGGGACGAGAAAGTAGCGCTCGCTTCGGCCCATCCGAAATTTATGCTGCGCCTGCACAAACGCCTGCTGATTCTGCTCGGCGTGCTGTTTCTGCTGCTGCTCGGCACCACCGTGCTCTACATGTGGGGCATGACTTATCTCGAAGGCAAGCCGCGCGGCTTCTGGGACGCGCTCGAATGGGCCGGCGAGTCGCTCTCGACCACCGGCTACGGCCGCGACTCGAACTGGAACCACCCGCTGATGGTTTCCTACGTCGTGCTCGTGCAATTCGTCGGCGTGTTCCTGGTATTTCTGGTGTTCCCGATTTATCTGATTCCCTTCTTCGAGGAGCGCTTCGAGACCCGGCTGCCCAAGGACCTTCCCGGCCTGCGCGATCACGTGGTGATTTTCGACTACGGTCCGCCGGTGGCGACTCTGCTGAACGAGCTGGAGCAGGCCGATATCGCCACCGTCGTGGTCGAGGAGGACGAAGCCGACGCGCGCCACCTGCACGAGCGCGGGCATCGGGTAATTTACGGCAACCTGGATGAGGGCGTGCTCGCCAAAACCCATCTCGATCAGGCGCGCGCGCTGATCGTCAACAGCAGCGACGACCGCAACGCGGCGGCGATCCTGGCCGCGCGCCAGCTCGGCTTCAAGGGCGAGATCCTCGCGCTGGTCGAAGATCCGTACCATCGCGAGCCGATCCTTCTGGCCGGCGCCAGCGGCGCCTACACGCCGCGCCACGTGCTCGGCGCCGCCCTCGCCGCGCGCGCGAGCCAGAAAGTCAGCCCGACCGTGGCCGGCATCCAGCACCTCGGCAATAAATTGCAGGTCGGCGAAGCGCGCATCACGCGCGACAGCGTGCTCGGCGGCAAAACGCTGGCCGAGGCCGACCTCGGCCAGCACGCCGGCGTGACGGTGATCGGCCAGTGGATCGGCGGCAAGCTGATCACGCCGCCGACTCCGGAAATGCGCCTCGAGGCCGGCGGCATTTTGATCCTGGTCGGCAACGCTGAGAGTTTGCAGCGCTTCATGGACCTTTGCGAAGGCGCGCGCCGGCTGCGCCGCCACGGACGGTTTCTGATCGCCGGCGGCGGCGAAGTCGGCCGCAAAGTCGTCGAGCTGTTGAACGACGCCGGCGAAGAAACTTTTCTGATCGACACCCGGCCCGGTCCCGGCGTCAACCTGGTCGGCAACGTTCTCGACACGCCGCTCTTGAAGCAGGCCGGCGCCGCCGACGTGCAGGCGGTGATCCTGGCGCTCAATACCGATGCGACCACGCTTTTCGCCACGGTGATCTTCAAGGATCTCGCGCCCGACGTGCCGGTGATCGCGCGCGTCAACCGCGCCGAAAACGTCGAGCGCATTTACGCCGCGGGCGCCGACTTCGCGCTGTCGATCAGCCAGGTCTCCGGACAGCTGCTCGCCTGGCGCCTGCTCGGCAAGGAATCCGTCGCCGTCGATCCCGAGCTGCGCGTGATCAAGGTTTCCACCCGCGGCCTGGAAAAATATCGCCCGAGCGACGCCGAGATTCGCGTCAAAACCGGTTGCACCGTGGTCGCGGTCGAGCGCGGCGACGAGTTGCTGGTGGAGTTCGGCGAGGGTTTTCGCTTTGATTCGAAGGACGCCGTCTATCTCTGCGGCAGCGCCGAAGCGGCGCAGCGCTACTACCAGATTTTTCCCCAGGAGTGAGCGCGCCGGCCAACGCGGGAGCTCGCACCATGGCTGAATTGAAACCGCCCGGAGCGCGCGCGCACTTCTCCATGCTGCGCGGTTACCGTCCAGCGGACCTGCTCACCCTCGCCACCGGCGCGGCGCGCTGGTCGTCGTCGCGCCGATGTATTTCGGCGCCTGCGCCAGCGCAACGGGAGAAGTTCCCCGAGAGAAAATTTTTCCACTGGTTCTGCGCTTTCGCTGCGCTGCTCGGCGCCGCGCACGCAGCCTCCGCCGAGGAAAAGGTCCGGGTCGCGATCTCGAACTTCTCCGCGTCTTACATCCCGATGTACATCGCTCAGAAACGCGGGTTTTACGCTGAGGAAGGACTGAGCGTCGAAATTATTCTCATGGCCGGGCTCACCGGCACCCGGGCGCTCATCGGCAACAGCGTGGAGTTCGGCTCGGCCAGCAATCCGACCGCGGCGGTGCAGGGCGCGAAGCTGAAAATTTTGATGGTGTTCAACGACAAGCCGCCCGGCGAGTTCATGGCGCAGCCGCGCTTCAAGAGCATGAGCGAGCTGCGCGGCAAGCGGATCGGCGGCTCCACGGTGGGCAGCCTCGATTACGGCTGGCTGAAAGAAGTATTTCCCAAATTCGGCTTGCAGCTCGAGAAGGACGTGAACTTCGTGCCGGTGGGCTCGACCAGCTCGCGCTACACGGCGCTGCGCGCCGGCAGCATCGACGCCGCCTCGCTGAGCCCGCCGTCGAGTTTACTCGCACAGGCGGCGGGTTACCCGACTCTGTTTCGCTTCGCCGATCAGCTGGAAGACATTCAGGCGTCCATCGTCGCCAGCGACGAGCGGCTGGCGCGCCAGAGCGATCTGGTGCGCCGCTTCCTGCGCGCCACCGTGAAAGGCCAGCGCGTTTATCTCGCCAACCGCCAGGCTGGCATCGCCGCGCTCATGGAATTCACCCGCCAGCCGGACCGCGAGCTGATGGCGCGGGTCTACGACGATCACATGAAAACCATCGCCCGCGACGGCACGATTGCGGAGCGGCTCCAGCGCATCGTCATCGAGCGCAGCAAACGCTTCACCGGCGTTACCCGCGACGTGCGCAACGAAGAGATTTTCGACTTTTCTTTCCTCCAGCGCGCGCAGGCTGAAGTGACGCAGAGCGGCTGGCTACCGTGACGAGTGGGCTGTATCGCTCGGACAGCACCCGCCTCTCCCCGGGGAGAGGAAGTTTTTTGCTACTTCAGCCACCCCGTTTCCTTGTAGGCCTTGATCGCGCCGGGATGCAGCGCCACGCCGCCGAATTCGAAGGCCGCGGCGCCTTTCGTGCGCAGCGGCTCGAATAAACTTTTCATTCCTTTGAACAGCGGATTCATCTGCGGCAGCTTGTCGAGATTCTCGGCGATGGCTTTGGCCATGTCGTGCACGACGCTCTCGGCCACGCGCTCGTGGGTTACCAGGACGTTGATCACGCCGACCTGCGTCACGTCCTCGCTCACGCCGCGGAAAGCGTCCTTCTCGACGACCACGGGCCGATAGAACGGCACGGCCGCCAAAATTTTGTCGATCTGGCCGGAGGCAAAGGGAATCACCCGGACATCGGCGCGCGCGCTGAGGTCGGCCAGCACTTTGTTCGGAATCGGCGGATGGAACTGCACGTCGATCTTCCCGGCGACCAGAGCGTCGGCGCCTTCGGCAAAGCCCATGTGCACGGGGGTGAAGCTGTCGAAAGAAATCCCCAGGACGTCGAAAATCGTGTGGATGTGCTGCTCCATGCCGCTGCCCTTGGCGCCGATAGCGATGCGCTTGCCCGTGAAGTCGGCGACAGACCGGATCGGCGTGCGCGCCAGTTTGACAAAACACATCGGGCCGGCATTCGCCGGCGCGACCATGCGGATGGCGATTTTTTTCGTGAACGGCGCCGCCGCGTCCTTCGCCCGGCCGATCCAGTTGGACGCCATGAAGCCGAACTCGAGCTCGCCGCGGTCGAGCTGCTCGGCGTTGTGAATGCTCGCGTCGGAAGTTTTGACCTGGCATGGATCGGCCTGCGCGCCGGTGCGGTTGAAAAGCTCCGCGAATGCCAAACCCTGCGTGTAGAAAGTCCCGCCCAGCTCCGACGTGCCCATTCTGACCGCCATAAAGCGTTTCCTCCGAAGCAAAGATTGCCGCTGCACCTCTTTACACTACAGCGCGCCGGCGCTGCAAATCCGATCGGCGAGAAAAGCTCCGGCGGAGCGCTATAGAATTGCCCCGCGTTGCCGATTTTTTTCTAGACGGCGCGCAATGTCGCCGCAACAGGTCTTGCTGCAAACGCCATGTTCGTCGAAAAATGGATGACCCCCAATCCGCGCACCGTCCTGCCGGACGCGTCGATCTCGTTGGTGGCGATGGAGATGAACCGGCGCAAGTTTCGCCATTTTCCCGTCGCCGAGCCGACGCCGTCGGGCCAGCGTCTGGTCGGCATCGTGTCCAAGTACGACATCGCGCGCGGCTTTCCCGCCAACCTGAACCCCTTTTCCGTCGAGGTCGTCGAAGATTCCGTCGCGCGGCCGGTTTCTTCGGTGATGACCCGCAGAGTGATCACCACCACCCTCGACTGCCCCATCGAAGAAGCGGCGCGGACCATCCGCAGCAACCGCATCGGCGCGCTGCCGGTGCTGAAGGAAAACCGCCTGGTCGGGATCATTACCGAGTCGGACATCTTCGAAGCGTTCATCAACATGACCGCGGCGAAAAGCGGCGGCGTGCGCATTCTCGTCGAGTCCGACGCGCCGGACAATCCGACGCCCACCGTGCTGGCGCTGAGCCGCGACTATCGAGTCGATCTTCTCAGCCTGGTGTCGTTTCACGAAAACCGCCTGCGCGGAAAGGACCTCTCGATCTTTCGCTTCGCCGGCCGGCTTCCCGCGGGATTTCTCCAGGAAATCGCCAGAGCGGGCTACCGGGTCGTCAGCCTCGAAGGCTGATTCTTCCGTCGCCTTCGCACCCAGGACTGCGCTTCAGAAGCGCGGCAATCTGCCGATCTTCCCGTAAGAACACGCGCAGAGCGTTCGGAGCCGAAGCATGTTCGTGGAAAAATGGATGACGGCGAATCCGTTCACCTTGCCGCCGCATATGACGATCTCGGCTGCGGCGCTGGAAATGAGCCGGCACAGGTTCCGCCACATGCTGATCGCCGAGCCCGCGGCGGGGGGCAAAAAGCTCCTGGGTCTGGTGTCGAAATACGACGTCGCCCGCGCCTTTCCGAAAGACTACAACCCGTTCTCGGTCGAGGTGACCGAGCAGACCGTCGCCGCGCCGCTTGCCACGATCATGGCGCGCAACGTCGTGACCGTGGAGCCGTACTGCGCCCTCGAGGAAGCCGCGCGCATTCTGCGCGAGCGGCGGATCAACGCGCTGCCGGTGGTGCGCGGCGGCTTTCTCGTCGGCATCATCACCGAGTCCGATATTTTCAAGGCGCTGCTCCACATGATCGGCGCCGACTCGCGCGCCGTCAAATTGATCCTCGAGTCGGGCGACGTGAAGGACGCTCTGCTGGCGGTGGCGCGTTTGTGCGACGAGCGCCGGATCGCGCTGCACAACGCGTCGTCCTTTCCCGACCCGGCCGCTCCGGCGAAAGTCATCTCGGTATTCTACTTGTCCCATCGACCCGACGCCGCCTTCACCCAGGAGCTGCGCAACCTGCGCTTCCGCATCCTGCGCATCGGCGATTCCTGAGCGCCGAGCGCCGGGCCGCGCTCCGATTCCCGCTCCGCGGCGGTTGACCCGCGCCGGGCAATTGTACTAATCCTGCGATCATCAACCCGGCTCTGCTCCGCGCCCGAACTCGCAGCGAAAGGACGGACTCCCACGATGGCGATCATCGATCTCGACTCCCATTTGCGCGACGGCTGGCTGCTCGACGAAATTTACCGGCTGCCGGAGCCCTTCGCCGGGCGCTCGCCGAAACGCGTCGGCGATGGGAAATATTTTTACTCGAAGATCGAGCACGATCTTTCGCCCATGGAAGATCCCCTCGCCAATGCGAATTTCAAGAAACCGGTGACGCACCAGGTTTTTTACAATCCCGAGGCGAACCAGCGCGGCAATGAAGTCATGCGCTGGCAGCAGGGCGGCTACGACATGGAATACCGCCTGAAGGACAACGCCCGCGAGGGCATCGATTTTCAGTTGATCTTTCCCACGCAGATCGACATTCCATCGCAAAATTCCGGCGCGCTGGGAGCCGCTCTGGCGCGTTGCTACAACGATTGGACCTACAAGCTCGTCGCCGGGCATCGCGATCGGTTGTCGCCGGTCGCCATGATGCCTGCCGGCTGTCCCGAAGAGATGCCGGGCGAGCTGCGCCGCTGCGTCAAGGATCTCGGCTGCAAAAGCGCTCACCTGGCGAGCTACACCAAAGACAGGCAGATGGACGATCCCGTCTTCTTTCCTTTCTACCAAGCCGCGCAGGAGCTCGACATCCCGCTCTTCTGCCATCCGAGCACCCTCGGCGACGCCGGCACGTTGATCAATCGACAGAGCCATTTTTTTCCGATGCACATTCTCGGCCGGCCGCTCAATTGCGTGGCGCCGCTGGTCGCCATGGTGCTCGGCGGCGTGTTCGAAAAATTTCCGCGCCTGAAAGTCGTCTTCTTCGAAGTCACGGCGGAGTTTCTGGTGTTCTGGATGCACCGCATGGACGACGATTACGAAGTGATCAAAGACGCCGGCATGTGCCCGCAGCTGAGCATGCTGCCCTCCGAGTACGTCAAACGAAACTGCTACATCACCTGCGAAGCCGACGAGAAATGGCTGGCGCCGGCGCTCGCCGAAGTCGGCGAAACCCACGTGCTCATGGCCACCGACTATCCGCACTTCGATTCGACGTTTCCCAGGACCGTGAGCGGCATTCGCGAGCGCCCGGATATTTCAGCGAAGCAGAAAAAACTGATCCTCGAAGACAACGCGCTGAATCTGATCCGGATCTAGCTAGCCGCGCTGGAGCGCCTCATGAGTCGTCTATTGCTCCTATTCGTCCTATCTGTCCTATCACTGGCATCAACCGCTTTCGCGCAGGACGCCAAGCTGATTGCCGCCGCCAAAAAAGAAACCGGCGCCATCATCGCCTACGGCTCCCTCGAATCGAACACGGTGGAGCCGATCATCGAAGCCTTCAAGAAAAAGACCGGCCTCACGGTCGAATACTGGCGCGCGTCGGCGACCAAGGTCATGGATCGCGCCCTGGCGGAGCAGCGCGCCGGCAAGTCGATCTTCGACGTGATGGTCAACAACAGCGGCGCGATTCAGGTCATGAAAAAAGAGGGCCTGTTCGCCAGATACCTATCGCCGGCGGCCAAAGCCTTTCCCAAGGAAGTGATCGATCCGGATCTCGGTCCGGTCTACCGCAACACGCCCATCGGCATCGTTTACAACAAGGGCGCGCTCGGCGCCGGCGAGATTCCGCGCTCGCTGGACGAGCTGCCCAATCCGAAGTATCGCGGCAAATTCGTCATGCCCGATCCCACCCAGCACACCACCACGCTGCAGTGGCTGGCGAGCCTGTACAAAATCATGGGCAAGGAAAAATCCGACAAATACATTCGCGAGCTGGGCGCGGCCAAGCCGCTGCTGGCGGAATCCTTCGCGCCGTCCGCCGAGCGTGTTTCCACGGGCGAGACGCCCATCGCCATCAGCTTGATCCGTTATACTGTCACCTACGCCGAAAAAGGCGCGCCGGTGGATTACGTGCGGCTCGGCAAAATGCTCAGCACCGGGCAATACCTCGCCCTCAGCAAAAATGCGCCGCGGCCCAACGGCGGCAGAGCGTTCATCGATTTTTTTCTCGGCGACGAGAGCATGCGCATTCTCGCCAGGATGGGCGAGTTCGTGAACCGCAAGGGCATCTTTCCGCCGCTCCCCGGCGCCGAGAAAATTCAAGCCGTGGAGATGGACGACTTCGACGCCGGCGAATTCAAGGAAAAAGCTCAGGAGTTTCAGAAAATATTTTTGAAATAGGAGGCGCGGCCATGGCGGGTCGAGAATATCTTAAAGGCGACGCGCGCCAGCGCGAGCGCGCCTACTCTCCCGCGGTGAAGATCACCGGCGGCACGACGATCTACCTGGCCGGGCAAACCGGCTACCAGGATGAAAAGGGCGAAACCTATCCGGACAACTTCGACGGACAGGTGCGCGTCGCTTTCGCGCGCCTGCGCAAAACCCTCGAAGCCGCCGGCGGCAAACTCGACGACATCGCCACCATGACGGTCTTTATTACCGACATGGCCAACGGCACGCGCTTCACCCAGCTGCGCAAGGAATTCTTCCGCGACGAGCGCTACCCTGCCAGCGCGCTCATCGGCATCAAAGAGCTGGCGCGCCCGGAGATGATGATCGAGATCCAGGCCATTGCCGTGGTGGTTTGACTGTTCCGAACGAGGTCTGCATTTTTGTCATTTCGACTGAAAGGAGAAATCTTTCCCGGATCACTCGCATTCGTTCGGATGACAACTCCGGTTGAGAACCCATTCTCGAGGAGGTGAACTATGCAATCCCCACTCAAAGTCACCGGCATCGATCACGTGGTCTTTCACGTCAAAGATCTCCCGCGCGCAAAAAAATTCTACATCGAGTTTCTCGGCATGGACATCGACCACGAAAGCTCCTGGCAGTGTTTTCTGAAATGCGGCGGCCAGAGCGTCGCACTGTTCGAGGTGGACGAAGGGGAAGAGGTCCACGCCGGCAGCGAAGTCAATCACATGGCCCTGCGGCTGGCGTCGGGCGATTACCGGCGGGTCAGATCGATTCTCGAAAACGCCGGCATCGAAGTAAACGGCCGCAAAAACGACCCGCATTGCGTCTACTTCAGCGATCCCGACGGCCACCGCTTGCAGCTTTTGATGCCCGGCGAGTGAGGCGCGCGGGTCGCCGCCATGCTCACGACGTACACCGGCTCCTGCCACTGCGGCAGCGCCCGCTTCGAGGTCGATCTCGGGCTCGATCACGTGCGCGTTTGCGACTGCTCGGTCTGCAAACGCCGCGGCGCGCTGATTCACCGCGTGCCCGAAGGCGCGTCGCGCCTCCTGACGCCGCTGAGCGCGCTCAGCGTCTATGAATGGCACGGCCGCACGGCGAAGGATTACTTCTGCCCGACCTGCGGTATGCTTCCGTTTCGCAAGCCCCCCGCTCTCACCGGCGATGAGATCGGGCAAGGCATGCAGCCGTTCCATGGCTGGGCGGTGCATGTGAGCGGCGCATCCATGGAAGCCGGCTGCCTTGAACCGGCATCCGATGGCCGCTGGCGCGAAATCGCGTAAACGCTGATGGCAAGCGCGCGCAAAGACGACTGGTCGGCGGGCGATCTCTACGAGCCCTACGTGGGCCGCTGGAGCCGGCTCGTGGCCCGGGATTTTCTCGCCTGGCTCGAGGTCGGCGCGCACAGGAATTGGCTCGATGTCGGCTGCGGTACCGGCGCGCTCGGCGAAACCATTCTTCGCCATGCCCAGCCGCGCCGCCTTCAGTGCGTCGATCTCTCCCCCGCTTTCATCGCCCACGCCCGAGCCCGCCTCGGCGCGCTCGGCGCAGCGTTTGCCGTCGCCGACGCTCAAGCGCTGCCGCTGCGCGCGGCGCGCTTCGACGCCGGCGTCTCCGCACTGGCGCTGAATTTCGTGCCGCGGCCGGAACGCGCCGTCGCCGAGATGGCGCGGACGGTCCGCTCCGGCGGCATCATCGCCGCCTACGTTTGGGACTACGCCGACAGGATGGAGCTCCTGCGCTATTTCTGGGATGCCGCCGCGGCTCTGGATCCCGCTGCGGCGGCGCTCGACGAGGGCGCGCGCTTCCCGCTTTGCCAGCCCGCCGCGCTTCTGGATTTGTTCCGAGCCGCCGGATTGACGCGCGCGGAAGCGCGCTGCATCGACGTCCCGACCCGCTTCGAGAATTTCGACGATTACTGGTCGCCGTTCCTCGGCGGCCAGGGCCCCGCGCCCGGCTACGTCCTGTCCCTGGGCGCGGATCGCCGCGCCGCCCTGCGCGAAAAAATCCGCGCCGCGCTGCCCATCGCCGCCGACGGCTCCATCGACCTCAGCGCGCGGGCCTGGGCTGTGCGCGGCCGAGTTTCCTGATTCACATTTCAAGCCCGTGCAATCCCCGGAGCGGAGGCCCTGCGCGCTTGATTTTTTTTCTCCAAAGCCGGACCGTGTCCGGGCATGAATCGGCAGTTTGACGCTGTCACCGTCGCGCTTACCGGACAGCTCACCTACATTCTGATCGTCTCGACGATCCTGGCGCTGGCGGCCTCGTACCTCATCCTGCGGCTCTACCGCCGGTCGGTGCTCAAGTCCATGCAGCGCCGGAGCCGCAGCGATCTCCTCGAAGCCAAAGGCTATCTGCCGCCGGAGCCGGAGCTTCCGCCCCACGAAGCGCCGCTCGAATTCACCTTCGTAACGCGCCAGGCGGCGGCGAAAGGCGCCGCCGCGAAACTTTATCGGACCGCGCTGCGCCGGCAATGGCTTGCAGGCGCTGTACAGATCGTCGCCGGCTGCGCCTTCGCCGCCGCCATGACCGCGGCGTTTTTTCTCTCCTCGAAGTTGCCCGTCTATCCTTTCAGTTTCATGTATTTCACCTGGGCCCACGCCTGGCCGGTGCTGATCGCTCTCGACGCGGTGGCGTGGATTTCGCGGCGCGCCAAGCGCATCGGCTCGGCGATCTATCTTGCGATCGGCGTGGCGCTCGGCGCGGTGCTGCTGGCGAGAAGTCCCGGCGTGACGCTCGCCGAGGCGCTTTACATCTGGCTCGATTTGAACGCGATCCCGACTCTGCTGTTGCTGATATTTCTCAACCGGCGCATTCGCGCCGTGGGCCCGCTGGTGCTGATCTTCATGATTCTCGGCGTCACCGGCGCCACTCTGGCCGCCACCTTCACCGGCGCTCATCCCAAGCTCCTCAAAGCCTTCGGCGATTTCAGCCACACCGTCGGACTCGGCCCGCGCGGCGCGCTCGGCGCGCTGCATCTTTTCGGTTTTTTGGTTTTTGCCGCGGCCGGCTGGGCGCTGTTGGAAATCCTGCACAGCCTCTACGTCAGAAAATACCTGAGCGAGCAGTCGATCACCATCGACGCGGTGTGGCTGCTCTTCGGCATCGTGAATTCCATCGGCCTGGTCTTCGAGGGACGCCGGTGGATTCTGAGCGGGCTCGGCGCGTTCGTTGTGTATCAATTGATCGCCGCCGGATTATTGCGCGCCCTGGGAACGGCGCGGCGCGCCCGCTCCGCCGGACCGCGCTTGCTGCTGCTGCGCGTTTTCGCCCTCGGCAAGCGAAGCGAGCGGCTTTACGACGCGCTGGGAAAATTCTGGCGCGCCGTGGGCAGCATTCAAATGATCGCCGGCCCCGATCTCGCCACGTCGGCCATCGAGCCGCACGAATTTCTCGATTTCGTCAGCGGCCGCCTCGCGCGCCGCTTTATCGATTCCGGGGGCGCGCTCGACCTGCGCCTCGATCGCTTGGACTTGAAGCCGGACGGCGAAGGCCAGTTTCGCGTCACGGAATTTTTTTGTCACGACGACATGTGGAAGCTGACCCTGGCGCGGCTCGCCGGCGAGAGCGACGCCGTGCTGATGGATCTGCGCGGCTTCGGCGCCGCCAACGCCGGCTGCGTTTTCGAGATCCATGAAATTTTCGAGCTGGTGCCGCTGGCGCGCGCGGTGTTCGCCGTCGATCAAAGCACCGATCAGGATTTCATGCGCCGCACCATGCGCCAGGCCTGGCGCCAGATCAAAGAGCGCTCGCCCAACCGCCGCCTTGCTGCCGGCCAGGTCGCCCTGGTCGATCTGTCGCAATCGGCGACCGGCACCCAGGACCTGCTCTACGCCGTCAGCGCCGCCGCAGCAGAAAAATAGCAAGGCGAAATCGCCTTGTATTTTTTACTTTTGCCCTTTTACTTTTTACTTTTCCTAATGCCGGTCGTGCCCGAAAGTCTTCGCGTAGTCGCGCTGCAGTTCCTTGGGAATGAACTCGTCCTCGAGCTGGTGAATCTTTTTCGCCGGCAAAATCGGATCCTGGGTGCGCGGCACCACGCCCCAGGGACTCGCCTGCGCCTTTTTATTCCATTCCTCGAGCACGATCGGACCGCGCTGTTTGAACTCGTGCAGCAGCTCCCAGGTCGCCTGCAAGCCGTTGGCCGTGGTCAGGCTCGGATATAAAACCGCCGCCGCGCCGAGCTGCTCGAATTCAGCGAACGTCGGCGACGGCCGCGGGCCATAATACGGCGCGATCACCGGCGCGGGAATTCGCCGGCACGCTTCCTCAATCTGCTCGCGGCTGGTGAGCGTATTGACCCAGATCGCATCCACGGCCGCTTCCTGCACGTAGGCGATGCTGCGCTCGATCGCGTCCTCGAAGCTGCCGCCCTCCGAGCCGATGGAATCGCAGCGCGCGCAGATGATGAAATCGGGGTCGAGCGCTTTTTTTGCCGCCACCGCGGCCTTGAATTTGCCCACCGCTTCCTCGCGCGAGATCAGCCGGCGGCCGGCGAGGGTGCCGGATTTTTTCGGCGCTTCCTGATCCTCGATGTGGAGCCCGGCCGCGCCGGCGCGGATGTAAGCCTCGACTGTGTAGTGCACGTTCACCGCGTTGCCGTAGCCGGTGTCGGCGTCGGCGAAGATCGGCAGCGCGGCCACGTTGGTGATGCGCCGCACGGCTTCGGTCATTTCGCTCAAACCGAGCAGACCGACGTCGGGATAGCCGTACACGTAGGCGCACACCTGGGAGCCCGACATGAAGAAAGCTTCATAGCCGAGCACCTCGGACAGGCGCGCGTGCAGCGGGCTGAAACCGCCGGACATGACGAGCAGCTCGCGCCGGCGCAGCAGCTCGCCCAGTTTCGTCGAAGATTTTTTTTCCATAGCGCCCTCCTACCACAAGCTGCGCACCGATGGGAACGACCTCGACGGTCTTTAGCGCTGAAACGAAAACGGCGGCAGGTGATATCCCGCCGCCGTTTGCGAACCCGCGTCGATCAATCGCGATCAATTGCCGAGCAGCTTCTTCATCCGCCCGATGATATCAGACGGCTGGCTCATCACGTCCTTGACGATTTTTTCCAGCTCTTCTCCCGGCACCGGGTCGAGATCGAACTGGCGTTTGTCGATGTCGGCGAGAAATTCCGGATCCTTCATGGTCGCGTTGAACGCATCGCGCAGCATCTTCACCCGATCGGCGGGAATACCCGGCGTGCCCATCATCGGCCGGCCGAGCTGCCCGGAAGCGAGCATGAGCGTCGCCAGGCGCCGGCTGCCTTCGGGAGTTTTGTAGCGATCCATCAATTCCCACAGGGTCGGCGTTTCCGGCAGTTTCGCGTCCCGCTTCTTGCCGGTCTGAATGATGTTGCGCACGAAGCCTTTCTTGCGCCAGGTGTGATACGGCTCGCGCGACATGAAAGCCTCGATGGTGAACGCGCGGCAGTGAATCTCGCCGCGCTCCACCGCGAGATCGATCTCGGGACCGCCCGGATAGCCTTGCACGAGATTGAACTTGGTGCCGATGGTTTCCTCGAAGAGCTTCGGCAGATAATACGCGGAATCCGAAGTCCCCTGCGCGCCGCAGCGCGGCGGCTCCTTGGCGCCGCGCACATCTTCGATGGTTTTGTACGGCGTGTCGGCGCGCATGTACATCTGCGATTCGCCCTGCACCGGCGAGCCGATCCAGGCGAATTTCGACCAGTCGTACTGCGCTTCTTTGCGGCCGACGAGCTGATCGAAATAAAGCGTCGGCACGATCGAGCCGATCAGGCTCAAGCCGTCGGGTTTGGTCTTGTTGTAAACGTAATTCGCCGCGATCATGTGCCCCGCGCCCGGCATGTTCTGCACGATCATCTCCGGACGGCCGGGAATGTGCTTGCCCATGTGCTGCGCGAGAATGCGCCCCCACTGATCGTAGAGCGCGCCCGGTGTCGTGCCGATGTAGACGGTGATGGTCTTGCCTTTGTAGAAATCGGTTTGCGCGACCGCCGATGGAACCGAGGCGAAAGTTGCCAGGTAGAAGAGTGCCCAAACCAAGTGATAATTGGATTTCATCGAATGTCTCCCTGAACGAATTGAATAACCTCGTATAACACCCAGTCACGCGCAGTCAAGAATATGCCGCCCGGTGCGCCCCTCGTCAAAATTGCGCCTCCGCAATCTTTTTATTTCGGCGGGAAGTCGAAGCGTGCGACTGATCCGTTCGGCTGGACGAGAGAGCTTCGTATCACCGTAGAGTCATCGCGCGTATCGTAATCGTAACGCATCTTGAAGGTTTCGCCGCTCGCCAACGATACTTCGCCCACCCGGCCGCGAACATATTTCAGATCAAAGAGCCGCCGCTGGTTTTCATATACAGAAATCAAATACGTGCCTTGATACGCATAACGGCGATCGGACTGCGCCGTCTTCACTTCGGAGAGCCGCCCCGCAATGTCGTAGAAATAGTTAATCGTTCGGCCGCGATCATCGTACGCTTTTACGACACGCTCCCGCGAATCGTAATCAAACCGGATGAAATGCCCGTCCACGCTCGACAAAGAATGCAAAGTTCTGGATTTGTTCCGTCCAATCGCAATGGGTTCGCCGTTGGGGCTGACAAATTTCACGACGGCGCCGTCGACGGCGCGTTTGCCATTGTAGGATTCCGGGAAGAACATGTGGGTTCCATCGGCGAGATCCAAATTCCAACCATCCCCCGCCCAGCCGAACCGCGCGCGCAAAAACGGTGTCGCCGTGCGCCGATGTTCGAACAGCGCGTTCATGTAGCTCTGGCCTTCCGATATGCGGTCAAATGCGAACTGACTTCCGCAGACATTGAGGCCCACCTCGCTATAAGGGTTTCGGCGGCCCGTGGGAAACATGTCCCAGGCAAGCGATGTGTTGTAACCGAACGCTCGCGAGTGATCATCCCAGGTCTGGTAGCAACGGGTGGCTGAAATCGGCGGCTTTGCGCTGACGTAAAGATCGGTTTCTTTCAAGACCGCCTTTCCAGTACGAAAATCGATTTCGAGCTCGTTCACGTCGCCGTCCAGCAACGATTGCGGCAAGCACTTTGTCACCGAAGCAGAAGATGGCGCGGCTCCTGCCCGCGTACGCTGGAGTTGCTGGATCACCAGGCACGGATAGCGTCCATCCACCGTTTTCTCGTCGAATTTGGTTGTTTCCGCCTTCAGCCGCGGCGAAATTGACGGAAGCCAATGGGCGGCTTTGAAACCGTCGATGACCGCTTTCGCTCCCAAACCGTCGAGGTTGTCTGACATCAAATCGGCGCTGAACGAGCCGTAGAGCTCTTTAGCGAGCACACTGGTCGGATCTTCGCTGCGCGGCAATCTTAGAGCGAGCATACCGATGACTCGACTGATCATCTTTCTTACGCGAGCATTCACTCGGGCATCAGGCTTTTCTTCCTCGCTAACGGCAAATCGCGCGGTGGACACCGCACCACCCCGATCGCCATCCCAATAGGTATAAGTAAAGCCCCAATTCCGTTCGCGAAAGTACATGTCCTCGCCGGTCACTGCGATCAGAACCGCCTTTTCGTCCCGCGCCAGGTGAGGCAATTTCATTCTCATGAAATCGACCAGCTGCTCGGCAATCAACTGATCGCGCGTCCTGTCCCAAACTGAATCCTCCAAGACCACCGGGGAAGACACGATCACCTCAAGACCGAAGTGTTCTTTGTAAAATTCCGGCAAACCTTCCAGCACAATTTCGTCCGGCTTGGCGATGGGAACTAGGTAGATGCGTTTGTCCGCAACTAACTTGCGTCGCGGTGGATCGTTCGGGGATTCCAATAAATCAATGACACCCTTGCCGTCCGTTTGTAACTGGAGTTCAGAAAATACCCATGTGCCGTCGACTTGGCCGAGTTTGGCGCTGAGAACACCGCTGCCTTTGGACCCGCTGACGGCGATTTGAAATTGTGCCCGTCCTGCATCACCACTGAAATACTCCAGGTAACCACGAACGAGGCGACTGTGACGAACCGGTGTACCGATAATTGAGATGGCGTCGCCATTGTCTTTCAGCCGCTCGATCGCTTCGCCGACAAGCGGTGCAAGCCACGGAGGCCACATCAAGCGCAAATAAGGCACGAGATCCGGATAGTAAAGATAACTCACCACAACAAGCAGCACCGCAAGAATCGTATGGGTCAGAAGCCGTAACGGCCGGTACCGCCGAGTACGCGAGGCCGGTTGGTCCGACAGGACGGGCACGCCGCAGATGGCGCACAGTTCCTTTTTTGGATCGAGTTGAGCGCCGCAGTTCCGGCAATGCTGTCTGGCCATGTCTAGATCCAAGCCAACCGGCTTCGGTCGAGCGCGATGGAAAGGTAGGCACCGAGGCGGCTCACGGCTCAACGCGGTTGTCGGGAAACTGAATTGCCCTTCGCCTGTTGAAAATTAGCGCCGGTCAGGGATTCAACAATCCGTCGATGGAAAGCGCGCCGGCGCCGCCGACCATCACCGCCAGCGCCATCAAAAAAAGCGCCAGCGTGTATTCGATGCCGCTGCCTTTGCCTTCGCGCGTGGCAAGAAAAAAACCGTTGCTCCAGTGGCCCAGCACCATGGCGAAGGCGACGAAAACAGCGAGGCAAAAAGCCACCGGCCGCACCAGAAACCCGAGGATCATCGACACCACCGTGGAAAGCTCGATCACCAGGGCAAAAATCCCGACCGGAATCGGGATGTGGTACTTATCGCGCCAGTTGGTGACCTGCGCCCTGGGCCCCTTGCCGCCGTGCCAGCCGAAGGCATGCTGGGTTCCGTGCATGAAAAAAGTCAGCGCCAAACCGAAGCGCAGAAACACGTAAGAGAAAGAAGGTTCAGTCTGAAACAGCCAATCCACGTTGTCCTCCGCGATAGATTTTTGATGGCCAGCGTTGCGGCATCTTCGCTTCCATCGCGCCGACCATAGCAGAAGTTCCGCGGCGGACGCAAAACGTCATCGCGGCGCGGCATGCTTGACCCGCTTCGGCGGCTCGACTAATGCTTTGGAGAGGGATCATTGCGCCGCAGCGCGAATCGGGAGGACCGGCCCATGCAGATCATCGACGCCGACGGACACATCAACGACCATGCCTGCGGCGAGGAAATTGCCGCGTACATGCCCAAGGGCAATCAGATGGCCAAGCTCTTTCCCGAGTTCGACCATCTGCACTTTCGCTATCTGAAACAAAACCGCCGCGCCACCGGCAATCCGTCGCCGGACGATTGGAACGAATTCCTCGACAAAACGGAAATCGCCTGGACCGTGCTTTATCCGACGGCGGGGCTCGCCGTGGGCCGCATCATGGCGCCGGATTGGGCGGTCATCGCGTGCCGCGCGTACAACAACTGGCTGCATGAAAAATTTCTGTGCGCGAATGGCCAGCTCAAAGGCATGGCGCTGGTGCCGTTTCAGGACATCGACGCGGCGGTCGGCGAGCTGCGCCGCGCGGTGAAAGAGCTGGGCATGCTCGGCGCCATGCTGCCGTCCAACGGCGAAGCGATTCAAGGCCACTGGGGCAACAAAATTTACTGGCCGCTCTATGAAGAGGCCGAGAAGCTCGGCTGTCCCCTCGCCGTCCACGTCGGCTGCTTGAATCACATGGGGCTGGATTCGTTCGCGACCTACTATCCGGCGCACGCTCTCGGGCATCCGTTCAGCTTGATGATCCAGGCTGCGGCGATGCTCGCCCACGGCGTGTTCGAGCGCTTTCCCAATTTACGCGTCGCGTTTCTCGAAGGCGGCGCGACCTGGGTGCCGTTCATGATGGACCGCCTCGACCGGTCGTATCACGCCGGCCACGTGCAGCTCGATCTGAGCGGCAATCTGCTCGGCGGACCGCAGCCGGGCGAGAAAGCCAGCGACTATTTCAAGCGGCAGCTCGGCGCCGGGCGTATTTTTGTCGGCTTCGATTGCGACGACGACGGCCTGAACACGGCGGTGGCGAAAGGCGGGCGGCAATCGTTTCTTTTCGGCAGCGACTTTCCCCACGAAGTGTTCGACGCCGCCAAGTGCCGCCACGAGATCGACGAGCTGCTCGAGCGCGAGGATCTAACCCGGGAAGACAAAGAAGCCGTGCTCGGCGGCAACGCGCTGAACTTCTATCGGCCGGGATTGTAAACTCAGCGGCGCCGGGTTTCGCGCGACCTCGGCGCCAACCCGTTCACGCCGAGCTTTCGGCGAATGCTTCCTGACGGGTTTTGCTGAATGAAGGAATCAGCACGGTGCACAGAGCCAGCACGGCCAGCGCCAGCAGCGTTGCGCTGATCGGCCTTTGCACGAAGATCCACGGATTGCCGCGCGAAAGCAGCATGGCGCGGCGCAGGTATTCTTCCATCAGCGGCCCGAGGATGAACGCCAGCAGCATGGGCGCGGCTTCGCAGCCGAGCTTGGCGAAAATATAACCCAGGATGCCGAACAGACCCATCAGGTAAATATCGACCTCGGCGTTCTTGAGCGAGAACACGCCGATGCCGCAGAAAACCAGAATGCCCGGATAGAGATACTGGTACGGGATCATGATCATGCGGACCCACATGCCGATCAGCGGCAGATTGAGCAGGATGAGCATCAAATTGCCGATCCACATGGAGACCACGATGCCCCAGAACAGCGCCGGCTGCTCGGTGATCACCGAGGGGCCGGGCTGGATGCCGTGGATGATCATCGCGCCGACCATCAGCGCGCTCACCGGATTGGACGGAATGCCCAGGGTGAGCATGGGAATAAACGAAGTCTGAGCGCCGGCGTTGTTGGCCGACTCCGGCGCCGCGACGCCCTCGATGGCGCCCTTGCCGAAGAGGTGGCCGTTCTTGGAAACTTTCTTTTCGATCGAATAGGCCGCGAACGAGCCCAGGATCGAGCCGCTGCCGGGGAGAATGCCGAGCATCGAGCCCACCGCGGTGCCGCGCAGAATCGACGGGATCATGCGCCGCCAGTCCTCCCGCGTCGGCCACAGGCTCGTGATCTTGGAAATGATCAGCGAGCGCTCCTCTTCGTTTTCCAGGTTGCGGATGATCTCGCCCAGTCCGAACATGCCCATGGCAACAGTCACGAAGCCGATGCCGTCGGCCAGCTCGAAAATGCCGAAGGTGTAGCGCTGCACGCCCGAGGTCACGTCGGTGCCGATCAACCCCAGCAAGAGACCGAGGACGACCATGCCGATGGCGTGGAGCAGCGAGCCCTGGGCGAGCACGATGGAAGCCGCCAGTCCCAGGATCATGAGCGAGAAATATTCGGCCGGGCCAAATTTCAGCGCCATATTGGCCAGCGGTGGTCCGAAACCCGCGATCAGAAATGTCGCCACCGTTCCGGCGAAAAACGAGCCGATGGCGGAAGCGGCAAGCGCCGCGCCGGCTCGTCCCTGCTTGGCCATTTGATAACCGTCGAGGGTGGTTACGACCGAAGCCGCTTCGCCCGGCAAATTCACCAGGATCGAAGTCGTCGAGCCGCCGTACTGCGAGCCATAGTAAATCCCGGCGAGCATGATCAGCGCGGAAACCGGCGGCAGCACGAAAGTCACCGGCAGGAGCATGGCGATGGTCGCCGTCGGCCCGAGGCCGGGCAGCACGCCGATCGCGGTGCCGAGAAAAACGCCGATGAAACAATAAAGCAGATTCGCCGGACTGGCCGACGCCTGAAAGCCGAGGATCAGATTGTGCATCAGGTCCATTGCATCATCCTCCGCTCATCCGCCGAACCATGGCCCGAGCACCGGCAGCGGAATGCCGAGCCCTTTGACAAAAACCAGCGCGCAGAAAACCGTGAGCCCCGCGGCGATCGCGAGGGTCGGGCCCCAGCGAAATTTCGCGCTGCCGTAGGCGCTGATCACCACGAGCAGCGGCAGCGCGATCGCCAGGCCGGCGCGGCGCACGAGAAATCCGAAGACGAAAACCGCGACGCTGACGAGGGCGACACCTGCGAGTGAAAAGGCGCCGATCGGCGATGACGGCAGGACAAAGGAACGGATCACCGAGATCACGCCGATGAGCATCAGCAGCGCGCCGAGAATGTTGGGAAAGTAGGCCGGTCCCATTTTAAACGCGGTGCCCATCGGGTAATCGCGGCCGACGATAATCGCCACCGACCCGAAAAACACATAGGTCAAACCCGCCCATAGATCTTTGTCGCTCCGAATCATCGTCGCAGCGCTCCTTTCCCGCCTGGCCGCATCGCGCAATGGCTTACGACTTTTTCGCCGTCCTCGTCAATCCGCGTAGACGCCGGCCTTCTTGATGATCGGCGTCCACTTGTCGATTTCCGCCTTCAGGTGTTTGCGCAAAGCGTCGGGCGTGGCGCGATTGGCGGCGACGGGCTCGGTGCCGAGATCGCCGAAGCGCTGTTTCACGTTGCTGTCTTTGAGCGCTTCCTGGAGCGCCTTGGAGAGCATGTCGACGATCGGTTTGGGAGTGCCCTTCGGAGCGTAGAGAGCGTGCCATACCGAGACTTCAAAGCCCTTCAAACCGGCTTCGTTTACGGTGGGAACGTTCGGCAGCGACGCCACCCGTTTGGCCGTGGTCACGCCGTACACTTTGATTTTCCCGGCTCTGATCTGGCTGGTCGTGTTGGTGGTTTGATCGCACATGAGATCGACCTGACCGCCGAGCAAATCGTTCATCGCCGGCGCCGTGCCGTTGTACGGCACCGTGGTCAGCTCGGTCTGGATCGCCGACATGAACAACATGCCGCAGAGGTGCGAGGCCGCGCCCAGACCGGCATTGGCGAGATTTATTTTTTCCTTGTTGGTCTTGACGTAGGCGATCAGCTCCTTGAGATCCTTGGCCGGGAAGTCTTTCTTGGCGACCAGGGTCATCGGCACCTCGTTGATCAGGCCGATGGGCTCGAAGTCGTTGATCGGATCGTAGGGCAGCTTGCGGTAAAGAGCCGGGGCCGTCGAGTGGCCGATATGGTGAAGCAGCAGGGTGTAACCATCGGCATTGGCTTTCGCCACCCGGTTGGCGCCGATGGTGCCGCCGGCGCCGCCCACGTTTTCGACAATCACCTGCTGCTTCAGCGTCTTGCTCATGGGCTGCGCGATCAGGCGCGCCACCGTATCGGTTGGGCCGCCCGCCGCAAACGGCACGACCGTCGTGATCACTTTGGTCGGATAACTCTGGGCGCCGAGCGGCGCGCACACGAACAGCGCCATGGCGAAAGCAAATCCAAACATTCTGTATTTCATGCGTGTACCTCCGAAAATAAAAAAGCTGCGCCGGCCTTTGTCCAGCGCCGTGATTGCTCCAATAAACCCAAGGCTAAAGTCCACCCGCATCTTGTCTGCGGGCGTCTCGCCTTCGACCCTTTTTTCGTCACGCAACGGCAATGCCAGCGCCGGAGTTTGCGAAAAGCACACATGAATCCGCTCGATTCGTTGCGGAACTGCGAAAAATATCCCCAGAATTTGGCGAAGATGCAAACGGACTGCATCCTTCGCGCGGGCGGGAACGGAACCGCTTTGAATCTATGGGATCGATGGCCGCCAGCTCAACGCTGCTGGGGGAGAGGGATTTTCCGCTCCAAGCGCCGGCAAATCCTCTCGCTTCCAGCCAAGCGCGTTGCCCGGAGCAGCCAGGGGCCGTTGGCGATCCGCGACGAAAAATTGTAAATAGTCGGACGGCAACGAGGAGGCGACGATGGCCAGCGCGGCGTTTCTGGATTCGCTGACGAAAGAGATCATCCAACCCGGCGTCGACCGGCTGATGGCCCTGCCCTATTTCACCGAGCTTCGCGCCGGCAAGCTTTCGATCAAACGGCTGCAGGGCTGGGCGCTCCAGCATTATCTGCACAACGTCGCGCTGCTCAAGGGCTTCGCGCTGTGCATGGTCAAGAACAGTCACGACCCCGATCTCTTCAAATATTTTCTCTACCAGATGAACGAGGAGCAATATCACCCCGACCTGGCGAAAAAGTTCGGCCTGGCCATCGGCCTGCAGGAAAGTGATTTCGATAAAGCCACGCCGGTTTTCGAATGCCTCGCCCACACCAGTAAAACCATTCACGGCATGCTGCTCGGCTCAGCGTCGGAAAACCGCGCCTCGGCGCTGGTCAACGAAACGATGGTCTGCCGCTATGCGGAGGAACACATAAACGCGCTGCGCCGCCACTACGGCCTCAACGACAAGCAGATCCAGTTTTTCACCGTCCATGCGGTCGCCGACCAGGAGCACACCGAGATGGCGCGCGAAGTGATCGCCAAGCACGCCCAGTCCGAACGCCAGCAGGAGCTGGTGCGCGAGGCCGCCGCTCACATGGTGCGCTTCAAGATCGCAAAGTTCGAAGGCATTTATAACGCGTACTCTTAAAGCGCGCTTCGCGAACCGCTTCGCTGGCGCAAGCGCTCCGCTGCCGTAACCGCCTGCAAATTCCCGGGTTTGGCCGCTATTCTCCGGCGCACCTCGCCGCTGCGCCGCGGCTCTGGCAATTCTGACCGAACGGTTACACCTGTTCCCCTGCCGGACTCCACTGCCTCCAACGGTTACCGGAATTTTTTTGACAATCGGCGACAGACGGTACGGACAGGCAATTTTTCGGCACCGGCACGGCTCCTGCTTTTTACGGATCACCGACGGGGCGTAACGGCAACCGAATAAATCGAAAGAAAGGACAAAGCAGAACCGAAGCTGCGATTGATGACGGGTGACAATATGCTGTTTCATTATCTCAGTCGTCTAACCGGACAGAAGGAAGGAGAATCCGACATTAAAGCGACGGACTCGGACGCCGAGAAGCCGAGCTACTGGCAACTGGTTTTTCTGCAGAGCAAGGTAAACGGCGCCGCATACAACGGCGAGGAGCTGCCGGGCCGCAATTGGAAATGGCCCGAGGACACCTACTTGCAGCGCCGCCTGCAAAAACATAGATTCCTCCAGCCTTCGGAGGATTCCAAACTGAATTAGCGTGCCGCTTCCCGCGCTGCCTCCTTCAGCACAGCTCCCACGGGAATAGCGGCGGCCACTGAGCCCCCCGTCACGCGCAGTGGCCAGAGGCCGGACTCGCCAGAGTCCGGCCTCTTCTTTTGGCTCGCGTGCCGCGGCTTCGAAATGTGTTTTTCAATTTTTTTGTAAAGCGAATGAACAACGCGCCCCCGAATAAAAAATCCCTCAGTGCATCCGAAGTTACGATGCGCTGCGCAATTGAACACAAGGGCGCCGTTAAAATACCTGACAGTTTCACATCCCGCTCCGACGCCGCCGGGGGAATTTTCTCGTTCCACAAAAATTTTCTAACGCGTCGATCGCACAAACATTTTTACCAATCCGCACGCGCGCTGCGAAGCTCAGGTCCTGAAATGGCATCGCGCTTGCTTTTGCACACCGACAATTTTGCCTTGCGGAACAACAACTGAGTTCCGCTTTTCGCATCCTTCACCACTTCAGGGTTACAGCATCTGTGGAAGGTAGTGAGGCCCGAGCTTCGGCTCGGGCCTCACGTCTATTTTTTTACAGTCGCGCGCGCCGCCATCAACTGAACAATTCTTTCTTCCACTTGGCCAGGATCGCCTGCTGCCGCGCCGCGCTGATCTCGGCGGCGGGCGGAAAGCGCTCGCGCCATTCGTAGGGCCGGCAGGCATCGATGATCATGCGCGAGCTGAAACCCTTGCGCTCGCGCGGGATAATCGGATCGAGCGGTCCGCTCCAGCAGCGGCGCAGGATTTCGGTGGCGTCCACCGGATCGGCGCGGCTGCACATCGCCCAGAGCACGTCGTTGATATCGTACACGTCGATGTCGTCATCGACGACCACGACGTAGCGGCCCAGATACGCCGCGCCCTGGCACTGGCTCGCGACCAGCCCCGCCTGGCGCGCGTGGCCGGGGTAGCGCTGGCGGATCGAGATCACGGTCAAAAACCGGCGAAAATAACTCGCCACACCGGTTACATCCGGCACGCCGGCTTTCTCGACCTGATCGCGAATATACGCCGCGCGTAAAAGCTCGTAGCAGTGCTCCGCGCGCGCCGTCGGCCGATACTCCGGCGACGCGGTGATGATCGGATCGTGGCGATGATAAAGCCGATGCACCTGGATCAGCGGCTCGAATTTTTCTCCACTCGCGTAGTAGCCGGTCCATTCGCTGAACGGACCTTCTTCCTTGCCCTGATCCGGCAGGAACTCGCCTTCGACGGCAATCTCGGCGTAAGCGGGAATCGGCAGGCCGGTGTATTCGCCTTCGATCACTTCCACCGGCTCGCCTTTGATGCCGCCCACGGCGTCGAGCTCGCTCCGCCCGTAGGGCTCCGGCCGCGTCGCGATCATATGCAGCAGCGGATCGACGCCGAAGCAGCAGACCACCGGACACGGCTTGCCGCGATCGAAATATTTCTGCCGGTGCAGGCGACCGTGCTTTCCCGGAGAAATGTTCATGCCCATGGTATTGCGATCGTGAACCATCACCCGGTAGCAGCCCACGTTCACCCAGCCTTCGTCGGGATCGCGGGTGATCACGACGTGGCCGGTGCCGATGTAACGGCCGCCGTCGCGCTCGTGCCAGAAGGGCACGGGAAACTTGAGCAGATCGATGTCAGCGCCGCTAAAAACATTTTCCAGCACCGGGCCGCGCTTCACCGTCGCCGGCGGAATCGATCGCGGTTTCGCCAGCCGCTCGCGCCAGGCGCGGATGAATTCTTCGCGGGTGATGTCGAGAGGCAGGTGGGTGGTCAGCGCCGAGCGCTTGAGGCTTTCAAAAAAACCGACGAGGATCCGGTAGCCCGCCGGATAATCTTTGATCCGGTCAAAAAGCAGCGCCGGGCTGTTTTCCTTGTGCTTGGAGGCGAGCACAGAGAGCGCGCCGATCTCGAGATTCCAGTCCGCGCCTTCGATCACTTTGAGCTCGCCCATCGCGCCGACTTTTTCGATCCACTCGCGCACGTCTTTGTAGCTCATGGCTCCTCCCGCGCTCTCCATCCCCTAAAAGTTTGAGCGCAGCTTTGCAAGCCGCGGATGAAATTGATAAAGCCGGTCCTGCCATGAAAACCGCTGCGCGCCTGGCCGCTCTGATTCTGGCTTTGGCTGGCTCCTCCATCGCGAGCGCGCAAGAGAAAGTCATCGTCGGCCACTCGGCGCGCGCCGCCTTGTCCATCGGTCCGCTGCTCTACGGCATCGAGCGCGGCTTTTATCGCGACGAAGGCATCGATCTCGTCTACGTGTCGCTGCGCGCCGACCTCGGCATCAAGGCGCTGCTCTCCGGCGATATCGACTACAGCTACAGCACCGGCACGATCATCCGCGGCGCGATTCTCGGCGTGCCGGTGCGCAATCTGACGTTCGACTTTTCGCGCGTGCTCCACGCTTTGATGTCGCGCCCGGAAATTCCCAACGCCGCCGCGCTCAAAGGGAAAAAAGTCGGGGTCAGCTCCTTCGGCGCCACCGGCGATCTGGCCGCGCGGGTCGGGCTGCGCTCGCTCGGCCTCGATCCCGAGAAAGACGTGACGATCATCACCCTGGGCTCGGATACCCTGCGCCACGCCGCGCTGCTCGCCGGCACGGTGCAGGCGACCCACATGCCCGTGCCGCTGAACATCCAGCTCAAAAAGGAAGGCTACCACGAGCTCGTGTACGCCGGAAAAATTCTCCAGCGCCCGCTCACCGGCCTCGCCACCAGCCTGGAAAAAATCCAGAAAAATCCCGGCCAGGTGCAGCGCATGGTGCGCGCCTTCCTGCGCGCCACCCGCGCTTTGAAAACCGAGCGCGCCGGCTTTATTTCGTTCGCGCAAAGGAAATACGGCTATTCGAAGGACGTGATGGAAGAGGCGTACAAGTACCTGATCGATGCTCTGTCACAGGACGGTTTCGTCGATGACGTTTCGCTCCAGGCCGCGATCGACGAGGCCAAAGCACTGGCCAAAATAAACAAACCTATCAGCCAATCCGACGTGGTCGACTACAGTTTTCTCCGCAGCGCGACAAGAAAATAACCCGCTCTGAAAGTTTCGCGAAGCGCAAAAAAACTACTTCATCGCTTCCGCTGCCAGGGAAAAATCGAATATCTTTTCCGGCGCGACCGGCTCCTGGATGCGCAGCGCCTCGCGGCCGATCTCGATGATTTCTTTGCTCGCCTCGGCGCTGAGCCGCCCGCCCTCGAGCACAAACGGCGCGTCGTCGTCGTACATGCGCCGGGCCAGCCCGGCGTCTTTGACGCCCAGGCGCTTTTGAATGTACGGGATCATGATCTCGGGATTTTCCTGATAGGCTTTGAGACCGCGATTCCAGGCGCGGAGAAAGCGCACGAGCTTTTCCCGCTTCTGTTTGATGTTGGCGTCGCTCGACACCACGCCGGTTTGCAGATAGCGCATGTAATCGCGGCCGCGGCCGAAAATTTTATAGCCCTGATCGAGCGCGAGGTAGGTCGCCGGCGGCGTCATCATCGCGCCGCCGACCCGGCCGGAGAGAAGCGATTGCAGCCGCGCCGGCGTGTCCATGCTGAGAAAATTCACGTCTTTCTGCGCGTCGAGTCCCCTGGCCTCGAGAATGCGCCGGGTCATGATCGCGGCGGTGCCGTCGAGGGAGCCGACGGCGATGGACTTGCCTTTCAGGTCGGCGGGCTGGCGGATTGCCGCGCCGACCACCAGCTCGTGGATCGGGCGATCGCGCGTCACCGAAATCACTTTCACCGGCACGCCGCGCAGCGCCGCGGAAAAACCGCTGCCCGCGTGGCAGGTCACGTCGATCTCGCCCGACATCAGGCTGCTGACGCCGACGATGCCGCGCACCACCAGCACTTGAAGATCCAAGCCCTCCTGCGCGAAGAAGCCTTTCTCCTGGCCGTAATAAAGCGGCACGTAGCTCAGGGTCGGGCCGGGAATGCTGATAAAAAACTTCTCCGCCGCCGCGCCCGGGCGTGCGCTGAACGAAATCGCCAACAGCAAGGCAGCGACCAATCGATAAGGATGAGCCATGGCGCCTCCGTCAGCGCGGGCGTCTATCTGTTTTTTCGACCTGATTGTACGGTCCCGCCGCGTAAACCACCCGCCCGCCGACCAGGGTCAGCAGCGATTCGAGCGCGCGGATCTGATCGTCCGGCACGGTGAGGTAGTCGGCGTTGAGCACGGCGAGATCGGCGAGCTTGCCGGGCTCGATGGAGCCCTTGCGTCCTTCGTCCAAGCTGAACCAGGCGCTGCCGGTGGTGTGGAGCCGCAGCGCCTCTTCCCGGGTGAGATTCTGGCCGCGCTCGCGGAGCGCGCTGCCGGCGATAGTTTTGCCGGTGACAAGCCACCAGAGCGACAGCATCGGCGAGTAGCTCGCCGCGCGAAAACCGTCGCTGCCGGCGCCGAGCGGGACGCCGGAGTCGAGCATCGCGCGCAGCGGCGGCGCCCGGCGCGCCAGCGCCAGACCCCAGAGCTCGGCGTTGCGCTCGCCGGTCAGCGCCAGGCGATCCTGCACGGCCACGCCGCCGCCGAGCTTTTTGATGCGCGCGAGGGTTTCCGCCGTGGCGCTTTCCAGGTGCGCGAAGCCGATGCGCCGCGGCGCAAACGGCGTTGCGGCGTTGACCTCCTCGAGAATGTCGAGCAACTGCCGCGCGCCCGCGTCGTGGGTCGCCTCGACTCGAAAGCTCCGCTCCGACTCCGCGAAAAAGCGCGCCAGGCGCCGGAACTTTTCTTTGGCCGCCGGTGTCAGCGCGGCTTTGGGATCGGCCAGCGCGCCGGCAATTTCCGGCTCTGGCGCGTAAAATCCCGCGAAGCGAAACATTTCGTTTTGCGCCAGGTGCTTGATTTCTTCCAGCGACTGTCGAAGCTGCTCGACCGGATCGGGCGCATCGGCGGCGCCGAGGTAAAAATCGACCCGCACGGTCAGCTCCCCGTTGCGCATGTCGCTCAGCAGGCGGCGCTCCGAGAAGCCGACCCGATGCTCCTGGAGATCGCCCACCGACGTGATCGCCAGGCGATTCAGCTCGTGAAAACAATTTTTCAAGCTCTCGCGCGCCTTGTCCAAAGACGGACGGGGAATCTTCTCGTAAACCGGCCGCCAGGCCGGCCCGCCCTGGAGCCAGCCGGTGAGCTCGCCGCTCGGATTGCGCTCGAATCTGCCGCCCGCCGGTTCGCCGCCGGCGCTTCCGATGCCCGCCGCCGCGAGCGCCGCGGAGTTCAGCAGCGCGCCCTGGGTGAGATATTGAACGTAGACGGGATGCTTCGGCGCGATCGCATCGAGCTCGGCGCGCGTGGGAAAACGCCGCTCGGCAAACTGCGTCGGCACCCAGCCGCCGCCGACTACGATCCAGCTTCCCGCCGGTCTCGACTTTGCGGCGTTCTCGATCTGTTTCAGACCGTCGACGAGCGAGCGCGCGCGTTCCCAGTGAATTTCACTGTCCCAGTTGAGGCAGGCCGCGGTGGCATGGACGTGCGAATCGATCAGGCCCGGAATCACCGTTCGGCCGGCCAGCTCGATGGCGCGCGTGTGCGGCCCGGTGAACGGACGCATGTCGCGATTGGTGCCGACCGCGATGAAGCGGCCGTCGCGAATCGCCAGCGCCTCTTTGACCGAGCCCTCGCCGTCCATGGTAATAATTTTGCCGCCGCGCAGCACCATGTCGGCCGGCGCTTTGACCGCGAGCGAGCGCGCGAAATCCACCTCGCCGCTGCCGCCGCCGCAGGCGGCGACGAGCGCCAGCAGGACCAGCGAACGCAAACGGCTAAAAACATTTCTCATGACGCGACTCATCGCGGCAAATCTTACTCTTCACCGAGCGCCATTGCGAGCGCCGCGCGCCAATGCGGTTGCGCCGCGGCGAGGATTGAAGCTATATTTCCGCCAGCGCGCCGCATCAAGGATCGCGCCTGCGCGCGCGCCGAGGTGAATCATGAAACCCGTGCAACTTTTTTGCTGGCACTTCATGGCCTATCCCTATCTCGCCAAAGATTTCGACGCGAAGGAATCGAGCGGCTGGGTCACCGTGCCGAATTCCCTGTGGGACAACGCCAAGGCCCGCGGGCTTTACCAGGAATACATCGATCAGCTGGTTTACGCCGACGAGCTCGGCTTCGACGGCATGGTGCTGAACGAGCATCATCAGAACATTTACGGGTTGATGCCGTCGCCCAACCTGATCGCCGCGGCGCTGACTCAGAATACTTCGCGCGGCAAGATCGTCATTTTGGGAAACCTGCTGCCGCTGCATTTGAATCCGATGCGCGTGGCCGAGGAATACGCCATGCTCGATCAGATGAGCCATGGCCGGCTCGTCGCCGGCTTTGCCCCCGGCGGCGGTCCGGAAACGTTCAACTACGACGTGCCGTCGGCCAACACGCGGGAAAAATTCTGGGAAGCCGCGGATCTGATCGTACGCTCGTGGACCGAGGACGGCCCGTTCGCCCACGAAGGCCGCTATTTTCCGCTGCGCTATGTGAATCTCTGGCCGAGGCCGCTGCAAAAACCTTTTCCTCCGGTTTGGATTCCCGGCTCGCGCAGCCCCTCGACCATGACCGAAGTCGCCAGGCGCGGCTACTGTTATTTTCTTTCCTCGCGCAGCCACGGCGGCGAAACCCACCGCGCCCAGCAGGAATTCGCCGCGGTGCTGGAGAAACACGGCGACAAGTATCATCCGTTTCGTTTCGGCATTTTGATGTCGACCTACGTGGCCGAAACCGATCGGCAGGCGCGCGAGGAGTGCGAAGAAGGCGTGTGGTACTTCTTGAAAAATTGTCTCAAGGGGCACCTGCGCCGCGAAGGGCGCCAGCTCACCTACGGACCGGGGGTGCCGTACATTCCCGCGGCCGCGTGGCGCGAGTACATGAAGAGCTACACGCCGGGGCGAAAACTTCTGGGCGACGTGGAAAACTGGGAAGAGCTCGACGCCTCGCAATCGATCATCGTCGGCAGCGCGGAAACCGTCACGCGGCGGATTCAAAGCCTGATCGAGAAAGCCAAGGTCGGCAATTTGTTGATTCAGTTCCAGCTCGGCAACATGCCGGATCATCTGGCGCGGAAAAGCATGAAGCTTTTCGCGGAAAAAGTCGCGCCGGCGCTGCGCCAGGCTTCGTTGAAGCAATTTACCGAGGAATACCCCGGCATCAACTTCGAACAAGCGGCGGAGGCAGTCCATTGAGCGGCCGGATCATCGAGGTCAACCAGCGCAAGGTTCAAGTTCTGGAAACCGGCCAGGGCGCGCCGTTGCTTTACCTGCACGGCTTCGCCGACGTGCATTCGGTCAAGGAAAATTTTCTGCCGTTTCACGAGAAACTCGCGCAGCAGGCGCGCGTGATCGCGCCGGCGCATCCCGGCTGCGCGCAAACCGACGAGAATAAAGACGTCGACGCCATCGAAGACGTTGTCTTTCACTATCTCGAAGTGCTGGATGCTCTGGAGCTCAAGGAGTTCGATCTCGTCGGCGCCTGTGTCGGCGGCTGGATCGCCGCCGAGCTCGCCGTGCGCCATCCGGAAAAAATCCGCAAGCTGGTCTTGATCGGCGCCGCCGGATTGTTCGTTCCCGGCGCGCTCATCGGCGATGTGTTCATGCACGCCCAGCCGGAGTACGGCTCGAGCTATGCGACGTTGCGCGAGATGCTTTTTTCGAGCGCGAATCATCCGCGCGCGCTGGAGCTGTTCCCCGACGGCAAAGGCGATCTCGAGGACGAAGTGCGCCGCTATCAAATGCTGCGATTGGGCTCGCGCATCGGCTTCAAGCCGCCGTACTTTTATAATCCTTCGCTGCGCAACCGGCTGCACAGAATCACGTCCCCGGCGCTGGTGATCTGGGGAGAAAAAGATAACTTCGTGCCGCGCTCCCACGGCGAAACCTATGCGAAGCTGATTGCGCATTGCAGCGGACTAAAAATCATTCCCGGCGCGGGCCACAGCGCGCAGGTGGAAAAACCGGAAGAGACCGCGAAGTCGGTGATAGAATTTCTGGCAAAGTGAAAGTCTAATCCCTGTTGATGCTCATTGCCGGGCGCGGTCCGCGCTCAGAACCCACAGTCTGAGTTTCGGCTTGGCCTCATCCAGGATCTGGTGCGGCAAATTAAGAACATCCATAGAGACGACGTTTGGCGCGGCATCGACTGCATTGAGGACCCGAGCTTGCAATTCCAAGCCGTCGAAAAAGGCGAGCAGTTGGTCGTCGCTGTCAAACGCATTGTTGTAAAGCGTCCGTTCGGTCGCGGCCGCCACCACCCGGCGAAAGCGCCGCTGCTGCTCGGACACATCCTGCACGTCCTGCTTCAGGGAAAAATCGGGCGTGATCCACACGCCGTCGAATTCCGCGAGCAGGCTTCGAATGTTCCGAGCCACCGCGGCCATTTCGCTCGCGGACAGGTAAGGGAACAATCCTTCATTGACCACCGCGATCGGTCGATCGCGCCGAAAGCTCTTGGCGGCGGACCGAAGCTGGCTGCGATCGAGCGCATCCGCGGTCACCAGGTGGAGATTGCCGTGCTCGGCCAGCCGGTACTGCCGTCGCAGGTCGGCCACCAGCGATGCTTTTTCGCCCGTCAATTCTTCGAGATCGGACTCGACATAGGTGAACTCGGGATCCTGAGTCGCCGCGAGGCCGCGCAGGGAGAAACCGCTCGCCAACTCGAGCACCTGGGTCGCTCCCGACTTGCGGATCGTTTCCGCAACGCTCTTGTATCGGATTTCAAGAATGGGCGTGTACCAGAGGAGATCCTCCGGACGCAGCTCACTATCCCGAAGCAATTCCTCGAAGGCCTCCTTCGCCCGCAGACGAATCGCCACCTCTTTGGCGAAGGGAATATCGGAGAATTGCCTCATGTAAGAGGTCAGCCGGGCCGTCAGACTGATTTTTTCGAAATTCACCGTCACTCTTTTTTCTTATCAGAAAATCTCGAGAGTTGAACTCTCTTCGAGCGAGCGAACCGCGGGGGGGTCTTGGCAGATGCAGCTCGCGGAAAATGAAGTCAGTCCAGGATGGGCGCGAGGGCGGCGCCCGCGGAGCGCTTGGCGGCTCGCGAATCAGTTGCCGGAAGGCCGCTGGCCGGCTTTGATCATCGCCAGCGCATCTTCGTCCGACAGCGATTCGAGTTGATTCAACAAATTTTCCAACTGCTCCTTGTCGAAGGCCTCGCCCCGGTGCTCGGCGATTTTCGCGGCCATCTCCGCCACGGTCGGCGATAGAAACAGCTCTTGCAGCGGAATCCTTACCTGGAAATCCCGCAAGACGCGATAGACAATCCGCGTAGAAGAAAGCGACTGGCCGCCGAGATCGAAAAAATTGTCGAGGACGCCGACGGGACGAATGTCGAGCACGTCTTCCCATATTTTTATCAGTTGGCGCTCTGTTTCGCTGCGGGAGGCAACATACGGCACGTCCAGGGACGGACGGCAACGGGCCGGCTCGGGCAAGCTCTTTCGGTCGATCTTGCCGGTGGAAGTAAGCGTCAAGGCGTCCAGCTCGACGTAGAGCGATGGAATCATCGGCTCGGGAAGGGTCTCTTTCAGCCAACGGCGCAATTGTCCGGGATTCGGAGCGGGTCGATCTCTCGGCACGACATAGGCGATCAATTCGGCGTCGCCGTGGCTGTTTTGCCGGGCCGCGACCGCAGCTTGTTTTAGCCGAGGGTGTCCCAAGAGCGCTGCCTCGACCTTCAGCGTATCCACGGCAGAGCCGCGAATTTTTGCAGCCAGATCTTTCCTCCCCAGGTAGTGCAGGCATCCGTCCGGCGACATCCGGCCCAAGTCGCCGGTACGGTAGACACGCATTTCGCTGTCGGAATCTGCGGCGGCAAATTTCATCGCCGTAAGTTCGGGCTCGTTCCAATAGCCGGGTGATAGATATTTACTCTTTACGATAATTTCTCCGACCGTATCGAATCCGACTTTCTCTCCAGCATCGTTGAGCAAAAAAATCTCTTTGTCCGCCGATGCATAACCCACCGGAACGGTATCCCCGGCAATCTCCGTGGATTTGTCGATCAGCAGATTGCCGACGGTGCCGGCCTCGTTAATTCCCATATTCGCCACGAGAATAACGTGATCGGGCAAGTGAACCTTATAAAGTTGCACATCGCGTTTTGACAGGGACTCGCTACCCACAAAGCAGGTTCGCAGGGAAGAGTAGCTTGGACAAGCGGCAGCCGATTGAAACAAGAACTCCCGGAACATGCTTCCGGTAAAGCCGCATAACGTCACCGCTTCGCGGTCCAGCCAGTCGATCAGCGGAGCGAGACCTTCCCTCTTCGTATCAAAGGGGAGAAGCACGGCTCCGTTGAGCAACGCCGCGAACACCTGCCGAATCGACGCGCTGAAGCTATAGGACAAGAGCAAGGCAACCCGGTCCTCGGCACAAACGTGGATGAGATTGGTCAGCGACAGGACTGTGTGCAGCACGGTGCGGTGGGTGTGCAGAACCCCCTTCGGCTTTCCGGTCGATCCCGACGTGTAGATAATAAAAGACGGCGTGCCCGGCGCGGGATACTTCGGTAAATTGGTTTCCGCAAGATCGGGAGGCAGTGTGTCAACGTTGAGGACACCGACATTTCCGCCCCACGCCTTCGTCACGGCTCGGTAATTTTCATCATCGGTAACGATCAGATCTGCCTCGCAATCATCGAGAATGGAGCGGCTCCTTGCTGTGGAATAGCCGGGATCCAACGGCACGTAGCACCGGCCTGCTTTCAATGCGGCGAGCATCGCTGTGATGGATTCGACGCCGGGGTGGAAAAATAATGCGATTGGCCGCGGGTGCGCGTCCCGTCGCCGCAGGAGCGCGCGGGCGAGTCGGTTGGCCGCCTTGTTCAACTGCTCATAGCTCTCTGCCCGAGCGCCGGTCTTGACGGCGATACGATCTGGATACCTTCGGGCGGCCTTTTCAAACCTCTCGGCCACCGACGTCTCGACATCCGCCAGCGGAAACGGAGTAAATTTCCCCGAAGGATGGAAACACTTGGCCGCTATAGAATCGTCGGGCCTTTGGGACATACGGCATCTATTCTACTCAATTCTTGAGTTGCAAGACACAACCTTCGTGCCGTGAAAGAGATAGTTTTTTCGCGATCTGAATCGAAGGCATTTTTTGGGCGAATCCCGCCCCCAGGCACATCGCCACGTCTTTGGCGAAAAGGAATATCGGAGAATTTCCTCATCCAACCGGTGAGCCGAGCAGTCAGACTGATTTTTTCGAAATTCACCGCCATGTCACTCTTTGGCTAAAAGTGTTGGCGCTCGAATGCTCTTCGAGCGTTGCGAATATCACGTCTCAACATTGGCAAAACGGGGGCATCGTTCCACTCCACCCGTCCTCAAACACAATCGCACGATCACACGCGACCGTCGGATGGAGGCACCTCGACAGGGTATCTCGCTTTCGTCGCGGCCGGCCACAGCGTCCACGCAAAACACCGGAAGAGACAACGAGATTGGTGCTGGATTTTGTGCGTAGCTGAGAAAGTGGATATCGCTCGGCTCCACCCACCTTGCCCAATCGTAGGATGGGTGGAGGCGCTTTGTGCCGATACCCATCGAGTGCAGTGGACCACAGCAAGGTTCACTTCATTCAACCCACTGAACGCAAGACTCGCAATCACGAACGTGCTTGAATGTTTCCAACGAAGACGCGAGCCCAAAACTCCCAAACGCTCTTTCATTTTCCCCAAATCTTTTTTACGAAGCCCTCCTCTTCGAGCCGCTTTAGATAGCGATCGTTGACGTAATTTTTCGCGTCCACGCCGCGCGCCTTGGGATTGGTCTCGGCGATCTGGTCGATGACGGCTTGCATCGCCGCCACCGACGGGTACGGCACCGGCTCGAGCTGTTTGACGAAGTAATCGTAGCCCTCCGCCACGGCTTTTAGATTTTGCACCCGAGTGAACTGCGCCAGCGCTTTGATCGAATAGTCGCGCTCCGTTTTGAGAATCTTGATCGCTTCCAGATAGGCGCGCAAAAAATTCATCACTTTGGCTTCCTGGCGGTCGAGAAAACGCTTGCTGCCGAGTAGTCCGGTGTTGAAAAAAGGGATGTCCATTTTTACCGAGTCGGCGATCACGTTGAGCTTGAGTCTTTCCGCCTCGATGCCGAAGGGCGCGTTGGCGACCGTGCCGTCGATGTTGCCCGACTTGATCGCGGCGATGCGCGACGGCTCGTCGCCGATCTGCAGAATCGTCGCTTCCTTGACCGGATCGATGCCGAGACGCTTGAGCATCGCGCGCATGCCGAAATCGGCCGAAGAGCCGAAGCGGCTGACGCCGAATTTTTTCCCCTTGAGCTGCTCCACTGATTTGATTTCGGGACGCGTGATGACCTGATAGTTGAGCTTGTCGAGCAGCCCGGCGAAATACACGATATCGGCGCCCTGCAGATTGGCGGCCACCCCGGGCGCGCCGCTCAGCTGTGACAGATCGAGGTCGCCCGACATCAGCACCTGCACGTTGGTCGAGCCGCCGGGAATATAGATCGTCTCGGCCGCAAGACCGTACTTGGCAAAAAGCCCGCGGTCTTTGCCGATATGCATCAGACCCGATTGGAGGCTAATGGAGCCCTGGCCGACGCGAATTTTTTCCTGCGCGTGAAGCGCTTGAACCGTGATGCCGAAGGCCAACCCGGCGATCATTGCAATTATTTTCTTCATGGCGCCCTCCTATCACAACGAGAAGCACGCGGGCAACGGCACCCGCCGCACGCGCGCAAAACCCGTTGAACGCTGTCGTTCAGTGTGAGATGTTTCCCGAGAACCCATGGCAGATTCTATGCCGAACGGCATCGCAAGAGCTTCGAAGAGCAGCGCCGAGCTCATCGGCAACGTCCGCGGCGAAGATGCCGAGGGCGCCATCGATCCCATGAGTCCAGCACTCCACAACTCCATCACTCCAATCAGCGGATGCGGAAGAAAACCGCGCCCCACTTCGGGGAGGCAAAACCATGCAGGGTAAAGTTGCCATCGTGACCGGCGGAGCCAAAGGGATCGGCCGACATGCCGCGCTGACGCTGGCGCAAGCCGGCGCCAACGTGGTGATCGCCGATGCCGATGCCGAGCGCATGCATAAAACCCTCGGCGAAATTCAAAAACTGAATCGCGCCGCCATCGCCGTCCCCACCGACGTGCGCGACGAAAAAGACGTGCGCCGCCTGGTTTTCGCGGTCGCGGATCGCTTCGGCCGCATCGACGCGCTGATCAACGACGCCGGCATCGTGCCGCATTTCAACTGGGGCATTCCGCGCTGGCCGCGCGTGCGCTACCTCAGCAAGGATTTTTGGGACAGCGTCATTCAAACCAACCTGGGCGGAACATTTCTTTGCACGAAATACGTGGTCCCGTTCATGGAGGAGCAGCGCGCCGGAAACGTCGTCAATCTCTACGGCGGCGGACGGGCCGAGAACCACGGCGCCGCGGCTTACGTCGTCAGCAAGGACGCGATTCGCACGTTCACGCGCTTCGTCGCCGAAGAAGAACGCGAATGGAACGTCTGCGTCGTCGCCTTCAGCCCCAGGCAAGCCATCGCCACCGAAGACGCGCCCGAAGAAGCGCGCCAACGATTGCCCGGCCCCGAATCGCTCGGCAACGGTTTCGTCCTCGCCGCGCAGGCGGGCATGAAAATGACGGGCAAGACGGTCGAGCATCGCGACGGGAAGCTTGTGGCAGTGGATTGATGCGGTTGGCTGCTGTGAGTTTGCTCGGCGGCATTGCTAAATTCCGGCTTAAACCCTGTCGCAATGACGGCTGAGATGGGTGGTCAGTTTCATTTGACGCTGGTAATCTCCGGCCATCACCCTTACAAAACGATTTGACCCCGGACCGCTTCTTTTGTAATTACTACGCTCCGGGAGGTGACTTATGATTTCGATCAGCGATCAAATGAAGGATCTGGTGGACAATGCGCTCGCCAACGGCTCGCCGTGCATTCTCGCCACGGTTTCCGCCGACGGGGAACCCGACATCGGCTACAAGGGCAGCATGATGGTGTTCGACAACGATTCGCTCGCCTACTGGGAGCGCACCAAGCGCGTGCACATGAAAAACGTCAAGGAAAATCCCAAGGTCGTCGTGCTCTTCCGCGATGCCAAAACCAAAGCGGCCTGGCGTTTTCACGGCACCGCGACCCTGCACGAAAGCGGCGCGATCCGCGATCAGGTAATGGCGCGCACGGTGAAAGACGAGCTGGACAAGGATCCCGAGCGCAAAGGCGCCGCGGTCGTCATCCGCCTGGACAAGATCACCAACATGGGCGGCCAGGTGCTGTCGAGCCGCTAGTCCGCAGAATCATTTCTTCATCGCGCGTACTCGGAAAATCGCGGGGGCGCCGCTGATTGCCGTCTTTGCAATCACGCGCCCTCGCCCGCTTCCTCCCGGTAAAGCTTCAGCGCTTCCATGACCGGACGGTCGCTCACGGAAAAGAGAACCGCCGGATCGGCTTGAGAGGCGTTGCGATGGCCGTGCCGGCTCCACAATGGCACCACGAAGCAGTCGCCCTGCTCCCAGTCAAATCTCTGCCCATCGATGATCGTCGTGCCGCTGCCGCGAAAGGCATGGTAGATCGTGCTGCAATTGTGCCGGTGCGTTTGCGTGATTTCTCCCGGGCGCAGCATCTGAATGCCGCAGGATAGCGTCGGCATGGTGTGCCCGCCGTCGGGGCTCACGTATTCCAACGCTACTCCATCGAACGGACTTCCCGGCCCGTCGCTCAAGCGCTGCAGGTTTTCCCAGGTGTCCTGCCATTTGTAGTGCAAGTTGTAGGCGGGTCGATTGACGATTTGCTCCCACACCGGGCGCGTGGCGCCGACCCGGGGCGCCGTGAGATCCGAAACCGGCTTCATCGGCTGCAGCCCGCCGGGAAAAGCCTCCCAGGTGATCGCCTGAAGCAAAAACAGCAGCGGATTGTCCAGGCCGTCGAGCCAGACCACCGGCTCGCCGCCGTTTCGATGTCCGTGCCAGGTCATCGACGGCGTGAGAATGAGATCGCCCTCGTTCATCGGAATCTTCTCGCCTTCGACGACGGTGTACGCGCCGCTGCCTTTGAGGATGAAACGAAAGGCGGCGAAATTATGCCGGTGATCGTGCGCCACCTCGCCCGGCTTCAATAGCTGCAAGGTCATCAGCATGGTGTGGGTCGTCGTGCGCTGGCGGCGATTCTGCTGATCTTTGTAAGCCGGATTGATGAGCCGCAGCACGCGCCGCTCCGCCTTGCCGTCGAGGCCGTGCATGCTCGCCACGGTTTGAATCGCTTCGTAAAGCGCCGGCCATTTCCACACGTGCGGCTGCACCGAGGTATGCGGATCCTTGCTGTAGGTCGCCATGTCGGCTTCCGAAGCCGGCGACCACAGGCCCTCGACGCTCAAAGCGCGCAGTTTTTGGTCCAGCTCGCGCAGAATCGCTTCCTCGGACATCATCGTCCTCGCTTGGTTAGGGTTTTCTGATGCCCAGCTCGCGCTGCGCTTCCTCAAGCGGCGCGACGTCGATGATTTCGCTCAGGGGCGGATCGCGGGTCAATTTGAGCTCCGTCTTTGCCTGTTCCACCACCAACCGCAAACCCGTCGGCGAAATATTTCCGTCCGGGCTGAAAACCTGCCAGGCCGAATCGTAGGAAGCACGCGCCTGTTCGCGCTCGATCTTGCCCCACTCCACCAGCGCTTTGACCGCGCCGTCCTTGTCGTCGCGGATCGACCGGTTGGCGCGAATAAACGATTTGACCACCTTCTTCACTTCCTGGGCGCGCTCTTTCAGCGTCTTCAGATTGGCGCCGACGCCGATAAATGGAAAACTGAAATGCTCGTAGGCGCGGGTGAGGATATTGAATCCCATCTGCCGCCCGAGCGTATCGGCCGGCGGAGAAAGAATCGCCCCATCGACCAGTCCTTCCTTCAACGCGGCCAGGCGGGCGCGATCCGTCCCCACGGCGAGAAGCTTGATCTCCCTGTCGGCATCGAAGCCCTGCGCGCGAAAGATCAAACGCGCCGTCACTTCGTCGGTGCCGCCGAAATTGCCGATTCCCACCGTGCGGCCTTTCAGGTCTTTAAGCGATTTGAATTCCGGCCGCGCGATCAGCGCGTAGATCGGGCTGTCGAGCAGGCTCGCCGCCGCGCGCAGCGGCATGCCGCGGAGCGCGGCGCGAATGACCGAGCCGAACAGCATCGTGTAGCCGACCTCGCCCGTGACCATCGCCGCGACGGTGTTCGGCGTGTTCATGCGAATCACTTCCACGTCCAGACCTTCGTCTTTGAAAAAGCCGCGCTGGAGCGCGACTCCGAGGGGAAGAAACGACAGATTGAAATTGGTCACCGCAATGCGCGTCTTGTCCGCCGCGCATGAATTTTTGCCCGCAGGCAGACCGAGGAGCAAAACCAGCAGCCCGCCGATGACCGTCTTCCTCGCGATCAACGTCAGCTCGCCGCCTTGAACACGTCGCCCATCCCGCTCGCCACGCCGCGCTTGGCCAGCTCTTCTTCGAACATGGCGCGAATGCGCGGGTCCTCGTCCTCGTACTCGATCTGATCGCCGCCGTTCTTGACGCTTTCCGATGTGCCCCACTGCTTGCGCAGGCCGGGAAACTTCCGGCTGCTGAAGGGTTTCAGCGCCAGGTAGCGCGCCGGCTCGCCGCCGACGTTGAAATGCTGATGAAACCAGCGCTCGGGCGGCACGAGCAGGCTGCCGGCGCGCCAGTTGTAGCGCTTGATATCGTCGCCCTCGCGCCAGACCATCGAGAAGCCTTCGCCCCTGAGGATGATCACGTGGGCGCCGGCGCCGTGGCGGTGCGCCTTTTTGTAGGTGCCCACCGGAAACTGCGAGATGTGCGCCGACATGACGTTGTTCGACATCTCGATCATCAGCATCTTGCCGCCGGCGCCGCGGTCTCTTCTTTCCGGCAGCTCGTAGCTGCGCACGTCGCGGATGAAGTTGGTGTCGTGAAAGCCCTCGCCGGGAATCTTCGCCTGGCCGCTGAAGAAATCTTCTTCGCCGGCGTAGCGGTCGGTGAAGTGAAAATCGCAGTTAAAGACGAAATCGATATTGTGATAGAGATTCAGCACCGTCGGCGCGTTGGTCATGGCCAGGAGCCGCACCGGCCTGTCGCCCTGGCCGTTGAAGTGCTGATACCAGGCATTCAGCGGCGGCGAAAACAGCGCGCCCTCGCCCCATTCGAAGGTTTGCTTTTTGCCTCCCTCCTGCCAGATGGTGGTCGCGCCGCGGCCGCTGACCACGTAGACCAGCGCCTCGAACATGTGCTTCTGCGGCTCGAGGGATTTGCCCGGCGCGATCTCGCAGATGAAGCAGTCGTTGACGCCTTCGGAACCTTCCAGATTGAGATAAACGCCGCGCCCGCCGACCCGCGCCCAGGGATGCAGCTCGACGGTGTTGATGTCCTCGAGGTGAAATCCTTTGACCGCCGGCACGCCCTCTTTTTCGAGAAAGAGCTGGTACGTCGTCCTGGCGCCGAGCTCGTTGCCGGCGCGCTTGAGATTGGCTGCGACCATGAATGCTGTTCCTTTCGCTGATGTTTTGACCGCGCCCGGGGGCGCGCTTTTCTTGTAGTACGCCGTCTCGATCGGGGTCAAGGCGAATGCGGCGGACGCCCGGACAGCTGGAGCTTCGGAATGCTCGGCCAAGCCGGCGGCGAACGCCCCTTGAAACAAGAAATTTTTATTGACGTTTTTTGGTTTTGGAGTAATCTAGCGTAAATTGGCTGCTGATTATTTTCCGATCCCGCTGACTTTTTCGCTTCGAAACGCGCCGGCTCAGCCCGTCCGGTTGCCAGGCCGCCCGCCGATCCGCCGGTTCATTCTCGCCCGATTCATTCATCCGTGAAGCTCTTCGAGATCGTCAAGCTGATGATAGAACAGACTGCTGGATTTCATGCCCGTGCTTTGCGAGTGATCGGCCAGGACCTCGCTGCGCTCGTGCCCGAGAGCGTTACCATCGAGCTTCAAGAAGAAGCGTTCATCGCCCAGGGGCTGTGCACGAAGAGCCGGATGGACGAAGGCAAATCTTCCTCGCTGGCGAGCCTCAAAAAAACTATCGGCAAGATGGCCGCGGCCATCGTCAGACCGCCGATGCGCGAGCCCGAGCTGGAGTTTGTGCCCTTCCGCCGCACCTACAAAGCCGACGACATCGATCGGCTGGACCAGCAGGCCACCCACCAGCGCGGCCGCGCCGACGCCATGCCCGACATCTACACGCTCGGCGAGCGCCTGCGCACCATCGGCAAAGTCATCGACGCGCGCAACGGCCGCATCGTCAAGATCTTCAAGGACCTCCATCAGGTGGTGTTCGAATATCTGGACGCCGAAGGCCGAACATGCAAGGAAGAGATGAACAACACCGAGCTCTATCAATTGCAGCAGCGCTACGCGGCCGAACGCACCGGCGCCGAAGAGACCGGCGGTTCTTCGTAGCCCCGGTCAACGCGCGGGGTTTCGTGGACGCCGATGCCGTCGGAGCCGCGCGCGGGAAATGCAAGGCAGCCGCCGCGCGGCGGCGCAACCCGATAGACGATCGGGCCCATCGGCCAATTCAATCATCGTGCAGTTAACGGATACTTTCAAAGTCAAATCGAACGACGGCGGCGGCTACTTCGCGCGCGCGCTCCGCGCCATCGGCCAGGATCTCCACGAGTTGATCCCGCAACAGCTGGAGATTGTCTACAAGGACGACGTCTTCGAGGCGCAGGCGCGCTGCGATCGCAAACGCGCGGAAAAGAAGGCTCCGCCAGAGGCGAAATCCGGACTCAAAAGCGTCTTTCACAAGCTCGCCACCTACCGCCTCGACAAGGGACCGGAGGGACCGGACCTCGCGACCTACGAGCACAGCTACGGCCGGGATGAGATCAGCCGCCTCGACCGCGCCGGTTTGCACCGGCGGGCGCAGGCCGGCAAGGTCCCCGATATCAATCAGCTCGGCGAAGCCCTGCGCACCATCGGGCGAATCATCGACGGCGCCGGCGGCCAGCTGGTGCGGCTATTGAGGGATCAACGGCGCGTCACCTTCGACTACGTGACCAAAACCGGCGAGACCGTCAAAACCGAGATGACCCGCACCGAGTTGTTCAAGGTACAGCAGAGCTATTACGAAAAACGCAGCGACTCGAAGAACATCGATCTGTGGAAGGGCCACGACTGAGCGTTTCTTCCCCACCGCGGATGACGCAATTTCGCGCGCCCGCTGAAACCATCCGGCGCGCGCCGCTCACGGCAAGCGCAGCTTCGGATCGAGCGCGTCGCGCAGCGAATCGCCGAAGACATTGAAAGCAAACACGGCCAGGCTGATCGCCAGGCCGGGGAAGAGCGCCATCCACGGCGCCCGCTCGGCGAAATCCACCGCCGCGCCGCGCAGCATCAGCCCCCAGGCCGCCACCGGCTCCGCCACTCCCAGGCCGAGAAAAGACAGAGACGCTTCGAGCAGGATCGCCTGGCCGAGAAACGCCGTCAGCAGGATCAGATACGGCGCCATCACGTTGGGCAGAATGTGGCGCGCGATAATCCTCCAATGGCCCGAGCCCAGGACCAGCGCCGCTTCCACGAAAGGCATCTGGCGCAGGGCCAGCGCGCTGCTGCGCACCACCAGAGCGGCGCGCGGGATCATCGGGATCGAGATCGCGAGGATCACGTTCTCCACGCCCGAGCCCAGCACCGCGACCACCACGAGCGCGAGCACGATCAGCGGGAACGACAGCAGAATGTCCATCAGGCGCTGAATCAGCAGATCGACTTTGCCGCCGAAGTACGCGCACGATGCGCCGATCAACGCGCCCAGGCTGGTGCCCGCGAGCGAAGAGCAGAAACCCACCCACAGCGCCGTGCGCGAGCCGTAAAGCAGGCGCGACAACACGTCGCGGCCGAAGGAATCGGTGCCGAGCCAGTGGTGCGCGCCCGGCGCCTGGAGCATGGCGCCGTAATCGTTCTCGAGCGGATCGTAGGGCGCGAGCACACTCGCCAGCAGCGCGGCGGCGATCATCAGCAAAATCACCGCCGCGCCGGCGCCGCCGAGCGGCCGGGCGCGCGCGAACTCGCGGGCCACCGCCAACCAGCGGGAAAAAATTGGGCGCATCGATGCGGCTCGAACCCGGGAAATCAGCGGTAGCGAATCCGTGGATCGAGCCAGGCATAGAGCAGGTCGATCAGAAAATTCATGAAGATGAAGGCGAAGGCGACGAGCAGGACCAGCGCCTGGGTCATGGTGTAATCGCGATGGGCGATGGATTCGACGAAAAGCATGCCGATGCCGTTGAGGTTGAAAACCTGCTCGGTCACCACCAGACCGCCGATCAGAAAGGCGAACTCCAGACCGATCACGGTCACGATCGGCAGCAGCGCGTTGCGCAGCGCGTGCTTGACGACCACGGCGCGCTCCCACAGCCCCTTGGCGCGCGCCGTGCGCACGTAGTCTTCGCGCAGTACTTCGAGCACCGCGGAGCGGGTCATGCGCGTCGCCATCGCCGAGTAGCGGTAGCCCACGGCCAGCGCCGGCCAGAGGAGCTGCGCCAGATTGGCGCGCGGATCGGTCCAGAACGAGGTGAACGTCAGCGGCGGCATCCATTGGAACAGGATCAGGAACGCGAGGATGATCACGATGCCGAGCCAGAACGACGGCACGGCGAGCCCGCCGATGGAAAAAATCCGCACCAGGTAATCGACCCAGGTATCCTGCCGCAGCGCCGCCAGCGTGCCGAGCGGAATCGCCAGCACCATCGCGACAAGGGTCGCCATCACCGCCAGCTGCAGACTCAGCTCCAGGCGAATAGCGATTTCCCTGGTGATCGGCTGGCCGGTCCACATGGAGTTGCCAAAGTCGAAGCGCGCCGCGCCGGCGATCCAGGCGATGAACTGCCGTGCCAGCGGCTTGTCGAGCCCGAGCTGCTTGCGCTCGCGCTCGAGCGCTTCCTTCGGCGCAAACGTGCCGCTGCCCGCGTATTTCAATTCGACGATGTCCCCCGGCGCCACCCGCAGCAGAAAAAACACCAGCGCCGCCACGCCGAACAGCGTGGGAATCATCAGCAACAAACGCTGGATCACGTACTGGCTCACAATGACGTTTCTTAACTTTTTACTTTTGCCCTTTTAATTTTTACTTTCTTCACTGCGCCAGCCACACATCGCGCAGATCCTGATTGACGTAGTGGCTCGGGCCGATCTTCCAGCCCTTGAGCCGATTGCTGTGCGGCACGATGCGCTGCCACCAGAGCAGCGGAAACTGATAGGCCTGCTCGCCGATGGCGCGCTTTTCCATTTGCCGAATGATCGGCAGGCGGTCCTTGAGATCGAGCATGCGGCTCTGGCGCTCGTACAGCTCATCGAGGGTCGAATCTTTGTAGCGCGCGTAGTTGACCGGGCTCGCTTCGCTGCTCAAATACTTGAGCAGGTAGAGATCGGGCTCGTCCATGAACTCGCAGTCGAAGTCGATGCCGGCGTCGAAATTGCCCTGGCGCAGGTCGTTGAAATACGGCCCGCCTTCGAGCGGCATGTGGGTAACGTTGAGGCCGATCTTGCGCCATTGATCGACGGCGTAAACGCCGCTCACTTCGTAGGGCTCTTTGACGTTGCGGTTCTTGAGCACGAAGGAAAATCCCTCCGGCACGCCGGCCTCTTTGAGCAGGCGCTTGGCTTCGCTGCGCGCGGCGTTGATGTCCTTGCCGAAGCCGGGCAGCTTGGCCAGCTCCGCCGGCGGCGTGGCGAATTCCGATCCCGGCCGGAATACGCCGCCGATGTATTTCATCACGGAAATCTGCGCCAGGGCCCTGGACGCTTCGTTGCGGTCGATGGCGAGCGTCAAGGCGCGGCGCACGCGCGCATCGTTGAACGGTTTCTTCTCGTTGTTGAGCGTGATCAAAATATTGCACGCCCACGGGCTTTCCTGGACCACGGCTTTGTTGCCGAGGCTTTTGACCACCTCATCGCGCGCCGCCGGATTGAAGCCGCGAAACTCGACCACCGCCTGGCCGCTGCGCACCGCCGCCACCCGCGGCGCGGTGTCGCGGATGAAAACCGCGCGGAAACCGTCGAGATAGGGACGGCCGGGCATGAAGTAATTGGGATTTTTCTTGCCCACCCAGTGCGAGCCGGCGACGTGCTCGGCGAAAATAAACGGCCCCGAGCCCATCACGTTTTTCTCGTACCAGCGCGGATCTTTTTTCAGCCGCTCGGCGCTGTAGATAAAATTCCACGGCGAAGCGAGATTGGCGAGAAACGAGGCCGCGATGTGCTTGAGCTTGAACACCACGGTCAGATCGTTCGGCGCTTCGACTTTGTCGACCATCGAGTAGAGCGCCTTGCGCGCGCTGGCCACGCCTTCGGGCGGAAAGATGATCTTGTCGTAGGTCGCCTTCACGTCCTGGGCCGTGAGCGGCGTGCCGTCGTGGAATTTGATGCCTTTGCGGATTTTCACGGTCAGGGTCAAACCATCGCGGGAAAACGACCAGCTCTCGGCCACGTCGCCGACGATCCTGGGATAATTCTGCGGATCGAAACGCAAGAGCGTGCTGTAGTGCGGCGCCAGCGGATGGAGCATGCCGAAAGTCGTCTCGCGGTGGCCGTCGAAAGACGGCGGGATTTCTCCCACCGCAAAGACCAGCTCGCCGCCGGCGCGCGGCGTCTCGGCGCCAAATAGCGAACCCGTCGCCAGGAACAGCCCGGCAACGAACAGCGCGCAAATCGCCCGACCCGCGGATCGAAATTTGTGCGAAGGGAACATTGAGGCCTCCAGTTGAAATTGCCAAAAGCGCTGCGGCTGCGAGCGAAAATACGGGATTCGTCTTCGCAAAGTCAAGCTTGACCTGCGCCGCGGACATCCCTACTGTGACGGGCGCCATGAAGAGGTTTTTTGCGCGGTCCGGCGCGTCGATCGCAGCCCTGCTGGGCGCCGCCCTGATCGCCGGCTCGCTTTGCGGCTGCGGGCAATTTTTGGCGGCGGTGCGCGCGCGCCCCGCCGAGGGGGCCGAGTCGCGCAAGCTGAACGAAATCTTCGACGGCTACTTCGAAGCGCTGCTCGCGCTCTACCCGAGCTTCGCCACCGAGATCGGCGATCACCGCTACGACGATCAGCTCGAGATCGCGATCAGCGAGGAGCATCGCGCCGCCGAGCGCCGCTTGCTTCAGTACGGGCTCGCGCGCGCCGCGACGGTCAACCCCGCCGCCCTCGATGCGCGCGAGCGCTTTTTTCTCGAAGTCTTCCAGCGCAATCTGCGGGTGGCGCTCGACGGCATGCGTTTCAAGCCGCATCTCATGCCGGTGCGCCAGCTCGCCAGCCTGGCCGTGGAATTCCCGCTCTGGGGCTCGGGCGCCGGCGCTCATCCGTTTCGCACGGTGGCCGATTATGAAAATTTCCTGAAGCGCATCGAAGCGTTCGAGGTCTGGATCGACACGGCCATCGCCAACCTGCGCCGCGGCCTCGCGCTCGGCATCGTTCAGGCCCGGCCGGTGATCGAGCGCACCCTGCCGCAGCTGCGCGCGATGATCGTCGAGGATGCCAGGACGAGTCTTTTTTATCAGCCGATCCTGCGCCTGCCGGGCGCTTTCACGCAATCCGAGCGCAGCCGCCTGACCGCCGCCTACAGCGAAGCGATCGAGGCGCGGCTCATGCCCGCCTACCGTCGCCTGGTGGAATTTCTCGACGAGGAATATCTGGAAAAAACCCGCTCCACGCCCGCCCTGTCGGACTTGCCCGACGGCAAGGCCTGGTACGATTACCTGGTCCGAGCGCAGACCACGACCGAGCTCACGCCGGAAGCGATCTTCGACCTGGGCATGAGCGAGATCGCGCGCATCAAAAAAGAAATGGAGCGGCTTCGGACCGCGGAGCATTTCACCGGCAGTCTGTCCGAGTTTTCGCGCTATCTGAGCGAGCGCGCGCCGCCCGGCGAGAAAAGCCGCGCCGACCTGGTGCGCGCCTACGAAACCCTTCAGCGCGCGATCGCACCGGCGCTCGCGCAGCTTTTCGGCCGCGCGCCCAGGGCGCAACTCGAAATCCGCGCCATCGAGGAGTTTCGCGAGCACGCCGCGCCGTCGCAATATTGGTCGGCGGCGCCGGACGGCTCACGTCCGGGGATTTTCTACATCAACGCGGCAAACATCGAGAGCGAGCCGCGCGCCGCTGCCGAGGCGCTTTTCCTCCACGAAGCCGTGCCCGGCCATCACTTTCAGCTCTCGCTCCAGCAGGAGCAGGAAGACCTGCCGCGCTTTCAACGCTTCGCCGACTCCACGGCGTTCGTCGAAGGCTGGGCGCTTTACGCCGAAAGCCTCGGCGCCGACCTGGGCCTGTACCGGGAGCCGGCGCAAAATTTCAGCCGGCTCGCTTCCGAGCTTTTCCGCGCCGCGCGCCTGGTGGTGGACGTGGGGCTGCACCGCAAAGGCTGGAGCCGCGCGCAGGCGATCCAGTTTCTGGTCGACACCGCGTTCAGCAGCGAGAGCGGCGCCGCCCTCGAAGTGGATCGCTACATCGCCGTTCCCGCGCAGGCGCTCGCCTACAAAATCGGCCAGCTCACGATCGCCGCGCTGCGCGCCCGGGCGGAAAAAATTCTCGGCAAAAAATTCGACATCCGCGCCTTTCACGACGAGCTGCTCGCCGACGGCGCCCTGCCGCTCGATCTCCTCGAAGCGAAAATGAACCGCTGGATCGACGCCGCGCGTTGATCGCCGCGCCGCATGCTTGTCCCGCGCGGCGGAATTCGGCAAACTGAAAACCGGCCCGCGCGCTGTTCATGAACCTCCGAATTTCATCCCGGGAAAATTTTTCCGGCCCGCTCAGACGCAGAGCGCTTGGCGCGCCGCGCGCGATGACCGGCCGGGAGCGCCGCTGGATGAATCCCAACCGCGGCCTGGTAAAACTCTGCGAGCGCTACCTCGATATTTTATTTTCGCGCTTCATCTATCCCTGGCTCGGCCCGGTCTGGAGTCCTTACTGCTGGCTGCTGGAACGGCGCTTCACGCTCGCCGAAACGACCCTCGCGCCGGCGCGATGGCCGCGCGCGCTGGCGCCGCTGCGCGTCCTGCTGCTGTCCGACATCCACGGCGGCATTTTCTTGAAGCCCCGAACGCTGGCGGAAATCATCGGCGCGCTGCTGCGCGAGAAGCCCGACCTGGTCATCATCGCCGGCGATCTGGTCACCGGCCACGTGAGCGAGGCGGCGCGCTATCTCGAAGTGCTCGCGCCGCTCAGCCGCGCGCCGCTCGGCGCCTGGTTCGGCTACGGCAACCACGACTACTTCGGCGGCGATCCTGAAGAGTTGCGCGCGCAGCTTGCCGCCATCGGCATTCGCACGCTGAAAAACGCCAGCGTCGCCTTGCGACACGGCGCCGGCAATTTCGTTCTGGGAGGCATCGACGACCGCATCCTGGGGCGGCCCGACTGGGACGCCGTGCTCGCCGCCCACGGTCCGCCGCATCTTTTGATCGCGCACAATCCCGATCATTTTTACGACGCCCAGCGCCGCGGCATCCCGGTCATTCTGTCCGGCCACACGCACGGCGGGCAGATTCGCTTGCCCGGCGGTCCGGCGATCATCCGCCAGAGCCGCTACTGTCTCGACGAAGGCCTTTACGCCTTCGGTTCCTCGCTGCTCGTGGTCTCGCGCGGCGTCGGCAGCGTGATGCTGCCGCTGCGCTGGGGCGCCGACCCGGAGGCGGTGCTGATCGAGATCGTGTCGCGCCCTTGATCAGCGCCGCCGCGCTGCGCGCGAGCGATTGACCAGATCGAAAAGCGCCTGGCGCGCGTTCCCGCTCACGAGGTTGGGCATCGCGCCCATTTTTTTCGCCACTTCGACCTGATCGAACAGGAACTCGCGCCAGACCTCGGGCGGATAGTCTTCGAGCGGCAGCGCGAAACCGCCCTGCGCCGCGCCGGTGAGCGCGTGCACGTGATGGCTGCGCGCGCCGGCGCCGCGAAACTCGTGGCAGTAAACGCAGCCGTTGCGAAAGGTCAGCGCCTCTTCCACCTCCCGGGGCACATCGCGGATCGCTTTCAGCGGATCGCTCGGGTAGCGGCGAAAGCTGTCGGCGCTGAGGCCGAAGTGCCACGATTGCGCGGCCAGCTCCGGCGGCGGCGGGTCGAGAAAATAGATGAAAGCGCCGAGGGGCATGGCGAGCGGCGGCGGCGGCGCGCCCGCTTGCCAGGAATATTCCCGGCGCATGCGGTAAAACACGCTCCAGCGAAAAAGGTTTCTTTCCTCGTCGATGCCGATCACGATCGCCGGCCGGTAGCGCTCGATCTCGCCGCGGCGCCAGACCTGGCGCTCGCCGTGGATGTTGGTGAGCGCGATGAAATCGCCCGAGCCGGCCCGTTCCTTCGGCAGCGCGTCGAGATAGGCGAAAAGATCGATGGCGTGAAAGCGCTTGAGCGCAAACTGCAGCAGCTCTTCTTTGCGGTCGCGAAAGATAAACAGCGGCATGCGCAAAAAACGCTCGTCGACGGGATAGGAGCGCACGAGCTTGGCGAAGCGCCAAAACGGTACAGTGGAATACGGCGGATCGTTCCAGCGCCGCTGCGCCGCGACGATGTCGGCCAGCGGCGGCGCCAGCGCTTTCACGCCCATGAATGCCAGCAGCGCGCGGCGCACCGGGTGATTTTCGTCGTCAAGCCGGACGATGGAAAAGTGGTCCGCGCCTTTGAGCATCCACTGCTCGACGCTTTGGGCGCCGGCGCGGCGGAGCGCGGCGGCAAAACGCCGCGCGTCGAGCGGAAAGCCGGCGAAGTCCTGGAACGCGTTGAGAATCAAGAACGGCGGCGCGTCGGCGCGCACGAAGGTAATCGGCGAAGCCTGGCGCAGAATTTTCGGATCGCCGCCGAAAGTTTTCTGCACCGCCTGGGTCTGGTTGTCGGACACCGGCCAGGACGGCGCGAGATCGTAGAGACCGCTGATCGAGATCACTCCCGCCAGCGCGCCCGCGGCCAATCCCTGGCGCTTGAGATAACTCCGATCGAGCGCCACCAGCGAAGCCAGATGGCCGCCGGCGGAGTGACCGGCCAGGTAGACGCGCCTGGGATCGAAGCCGTATTCGCCGGCGCGCCGGATCAGATGGCCGATCGCGGCGGCGACGTCTTCGGCCTGCGCCGGATGGCGGTGCGCCGGCGCCAGGCGATAGCGCACCAGCGCCACGGCGACGCCGTCGCGGCCGAGGTTGGCGGCGAGCGCCGGGCCGATGCGATATTCGTCGTCGGAAAGAAGCCAGAAGCCGCCGTGCACGAAGATCAACAGCGGCGGCCTGGCGGCGGAGCGCGGCGGCAGGTAGAGATCGAGCGTGGCGCGCCGGTCCGTCGCGCCGGAGCGATACGGAATATCTTTGAGCACCGCGGTTTCTTTGCCGGCGGCAAAACCCGGCGCCGCGGTCGCGAACGCCAGCAGCGCGCACACACAAAGCATCCGGCGCGCGCGCGCCGGCGCGGCGCAGGATTCGGTACTCAATCGCCGGGCCAAGAAAAACAATTTCGCCGGGACCGCGCCCGCCTCACCGGCTCACAGGCCGAGCTCTTTTTGCGCCTGGCGCAGGTACGAGAGATCGATGTATTTCTCCGGCGGCGGCAGCGCGCCTTTGATGATGCCGTCCTGGGCCTGCACGTCGATGTTGACCTTCAAGCCGGACAGGGTCACGTCGCCGGTGATCGGATAGACTTTGTTTTTGGTGTAATACTCGATGCCGCGGCGCGCGTACTGCGCCGGCAGGCCGAATTCCCGGGTGAGAAACTCCACCGCCTCGGCCTGATGCTCGTAAATCCAGCGCAGCGCCTGGATGTGCGCGCGCAGAAACTTGACCACCGCGCCGCGGTTTTTCTCCGCCCAGGCGGGATTGATGTTGACGTTGTTGAACTGGTAGCTCGAGATGACCTCGGTGGTGTCGCCCAGCTTGGGAAAGCCCTTGTCGACGGCGATGTCGGAGAACGGCATCACCAGCACGGCGCCGGCCACCGCGCCGCTTTCGAGCGCGCTCAGGCGCGCCGGCGTGCCGCCGGCGATCACCGACATGGAAAAATCGCGCGGGTAAATCAGGCCTTTGGTTTTGAGATAGGCGACCAGGATCGAAGTCGCGCCGCCCGAGAGGCTGTTGACCCCGAGCCGCTGCCCTTTCAGATCTTCGATCTTTTTGATGTGCTTGGCGCCGATCAATTGATAGGGCGCGGCATTGCTCGAGCCGGCGGCGACTTTCAGATTGCCGTGGGTGCGCTCGTCCCAGATGATGATGTTGTCGGCGTTGATGTTGGCGAAGTGCAGCTCCCCCGCGACCAGCGCCTGGAGCTGGATGTCGCTGCGGCCGATATTGACCAGATCGACGGCGATTCCTTCCCTGGCGTAAAACCCCTGCTTCTGCTCGATGAAAAACGGCAGGTAGTTCAGATCCTTTGAAATATAGCCCGCCTTCAAAGTCTCTCCGCGCGCCGGCGCGGCCGACGCCGCCAGCAGCAGCGCCGCAAGAAAAAATTTTTTCAGCATCGCGATTTCTCCCCGATTCCTAAGACGCCAGCGGCTTTGCCGCCGCGGACGGCGCGTCCTCCGCGCCGCGCAGCGCCGAAGTCATTATGCCCGCCCCGCAGAATACAATAGCCGCGGTGAAAGTGGTATTGAGCGCGGCGACGAAGCCCGCGGGATGCTCCGCCGTCAGCGCCGCAACTTTGACGCCGGTGTGATATTCGAAGGCGAGCGACATGCCGAGCCCGCCGAGCGCAACGCCGAGCACGTTGCCGAAGCCGAAGGTCACGTGGTTCATCGCCGAGGCGAAGCCGCGGTGCTCGCGCGGCATCATGCTGATCATCGCGGTGGAATTGGCCGGGTTGAAAATGCCGTTGGTCACCGCGGCGACGAGGATCAACACCGCCGGCAGCAGCCAGTGCGAGTCGGTGCGCAGAGTTCCGCCGACGCCCAGCGCGACGATCATGAAGAGCACGCCGAAAGTCGCGGGGATGCGCGGGCCGAGCCGGTCGGTCAGATAACCGCTCACGGGCGCGAGCGCCACCGTCAGAACCGAAGGGGCCATGAAAAGAATGCCGACCCGCGTCGGCGTGAGATGGAGGACGTCCTGGAGGTAAAACGGCATGAGAAAGCTGATGAGCGCATAGCAGATCGACACCACCAGCAGACTCACGACGCTGAAGCTGAAGCGGCGGATCTTGAACAGGCCGAGATTGACGAAGGGATTTCTCGCGCGCGCCTCGTGTGCGAGAAACGCGGCGAGGCTGGCCGCGAGCGCGGCAAAGAGCAAAATTTTCGCGCCGGCACCGACCAGCTGATGGGTGCGCCGGTCGAAGATGAAAACCAGAGTCGTGGTGATCGCGAACAGCAGCGCCGCGCCGAGATAATCGACCGCGCCGGCAAAACGGCGCGGCGCGGAGTTGCGCCGGCGTAAATTGATCAGCGCGAGCAGCGCCCCGGCGAAGCCCACCGGCGCCAGGAGAAAAAAGCTCCAGCGCCAGCTGCAATAATCGATCATCAGCCCGCCGAGGCTCGGCCCGAGAATAAAGCCGGTGTGATGCGCCGTGGTCATGTAGCCCTGGGCGCGGCCGGCGAGATCTTCCGTAACCGACTCGGAAGCGAGCGCGCGGCTCGAGGATTGCAGCATGGCGCCGCCGACGCCCTGCACGAAGCGCGCGAGAATCAGCTCCAGCGCGTTTCGCGAGAAGCCGCACAGAAGCGAGCTCACGGCGAACACGAGAAAGCCCAGGGCGAACATTTTTTCCCGGCCCCAGAGATCGGAGATGCGGCCGAAGATCACCGAGAGCCCGATGTTGGATAACTGATAGGACAAAAGCGCCCAGGAAACGCCGAGGAGATCGGTGCCGAGACTCTGCGCCACGGTCGGCATCGAGATCGCCACGATGCGCGTCGCGGTGCCGGAAAAAAAAGTGCCGAGCAAGGCGGTGGCAAGCAGCAGATGGTTGACGCGGGAATCCACGGGCGCTGGAACCGGGCTGAAGAAATTTCCCGATTCATAGCGAAGAACCCGGCGCGCGGCAAACACGGCAACACTCTCGGTGCGGCGATACACCGCGCCGGCTATCGCAGTTGGTCGAGAAAGCGCGCCACCTGGCGGCGCCATGCGTCGGGCCGCGCCTCGACGATCGGCCTGTGCGGCACACCGGGGAAAAAACCAGCCGCGCGTTTTCTCCCAGCGCCGCGGCGATCCGGCGCGCCTCCTCCGGCCTCGCGCGCGTATCGGCGCCGCCGTGCAGGATCAACGCGGGCACCCGCGCGCTGCGCGCGGACTCGACCGCTGCCGCGACGTCGTCCGCCGCTTTGACACCGGAAGCGGTTCCCGAGCCCGAGGAGCCGCCCGAGCCGTAGAAATCCACCAGCAGTGTTCCGTAACCCAGGTGATGAAGAGCTTCGGCGGCGCTCAGCAGCGACGATTTGCTCGCGCCGTAGCCGTGAAACAACGCAATCAGCGGGCGCGCTTCGGCGCCGGGAATGAACCACGCCTCGAGCATCGCGCCGCTCGGGCTTGCGAAACGGCGGGTCTCGAAATCGAGCTGGAAATCCTTCGGGGTGCGGCGATTCTGCGGCCGCGGGATGCGGACCCCGGTGGCCAGGACGGCCAGTTTATCGACCAGGCCGAGTTGCTCGGGGCGGGCGCTGCGCCCGCCGCCGGCGGCGAAGCGCGTCAGCGCCCGCGCCTGCATGAACGCCAGCACGTGGACGCTGATCAACGCGCTCCACAGCGCAGCCGTCAAAAGCCGGGCAGCCCGTTTCATTCCAGCCCTCACGGCCTGGGCGCGGGCACGGCGGCGACCGAGGAGCGCTGCGCGATCAATCCGCGTGGCGCCGCAGCAGCTGCACGATCTCGTCGACGCAGGCTTCGGGCGCGGCGTTCGCCGTCTGCAGATGGATCTCCGGCGCCAGCGGCGCTTCGTACTCGCTGTCGATGCCGGTGAAATTTTTCAGCTCGCCGCGGCGCGCCTTGGCGTAGAGACCTTTCACGTCGCGCCGCTCGCATTCTTCCAGCGGCGCATCGACGAAGACCTCGAGAAATTCGCCGGCGTCGAACAGGCTCCGCGCCAGCTCGCGCTCGGCGCGAAACGGCGAGATGAAGGCGACGATCACGATCAGGCCGGCGTCCACGAGCAGCCGGGCCACCTCGCTCACCCGGCGAATGTTTTCGACCCGATCTTCCTCGGTGAAACCGAGATCGCGGTTGAGCCCGTGGCGCACGTTGTCGCCGTCGAGGATGTAGGTGTGCTTGCCGGCAGCGTGGAGGCGCTTTTCCAGCAGGTTGGCGATGGTCGATTTGCCCGAGCCGGAGAGTCCGGTGAACCACAGGCAGCGCGCGTGCTGATTTTTGAGCCGGGCGCGGGCGGCCTTGGTCACTTCGAGCGCCTGCCAGTGGACGTTGGACGCGCGCCGCAGCGCGAAGCGGATCATCCCCGCGCCGACGGTCTCGTGGGTGAGCTTGTCGATCAGGATGAAAGCGCCGAGACGCCGGTTCTCCGCGTACGGCGCGAACGGCACGGCGCGGTCGAAGCTCACGTTGACCACGGCGATTTCGTTCAGGCCGAGGGTTTTGGCGGCGAGGTGCGCGCCGCTGTTGATGTCCAGGCGGTGTTTGATGTGGGTGATGCTCAGGTTGGCGGACTTGCTGTGAATCAGCGCTTCGTAAGGACGACCGGGGAGCAGCGCGTGCTCGGTCATCCAGATCAGGTCGGCTTCGAACTGGTCCGCGGCTTCGATCGGATGCGCCGCGCTCGCGATCACGTCGCCGCGGCTGGCATCGACTTCGTCTTCGAGTACCAGAGTCACCGATTCGCCCGCGCTCGCCGCCGGCAGGGCGTCGCCCCAGGTCACGATCTGTTTGATCCGCGTCGCGACCCCGGACGGACTGATGCGCACGCTGTCGCCCGGCCGAACAGAGCCGGTGGCAATGCGTCCGGCGAAACCGCGAAAGTCGAGGCTCGGCCGATTCACCCATTGCACGGGCATCGCAAACGGCTGGGCCGCCTCGCGATTGCCCGCCGGCACGTCCTCGAGCCATTGCAAAAGGCTCGGGCCTTCGTACCACGGCATCGCGGCGTGGCCGGCTTCGACGACGTTGTGGCCTTCGAGCGCGGACAGGGGAATCGCCGTGATCGCTTCGAAGTGGAGATCTTCGGCAAAGCGCCGGTACGCGAGCTCGATCTCGTCGAACACCGCGCGCGACCAGTCCACCAGATCCATCTTGTTCACCGCCAGCGCAACCTGGCGGATGCCGAGCATGGAAACGATCCGGCTGTGGCGCTTGGTCTGGGTGAGCACGCCCTTGCGCGCGTCGATCAGCAGCACCGCCGCCTGCGCGGTGGACGCGCCCGTGGCCATGTTGCGCGTGTACTGCTCGTGGCCCGGCGTGTCGGCGACGATGAAGCGGCGTTTGGGCGTGGTAAAAAAGCGATACGCGACGTCGATGGTGATCTTCTGCTCGCGCTCGGCCTGCAGGCCGTCCACCAGCAGGGCAAAATCGAGGCGCTCGCCCTGGGTGCCGAATTTTTTCGAGTCGGCTTCGAGCGCCGCCAGCTGGTCTTCGTAGACGAGCTTGGTTTCGTAGAGCAGGCGGCCGATCAAGGTCGATTTGCCGTCATCGACGCTGCCGCAGGTGATAAAGCGCAGAGTGTCCATCTCAGAAATAGCCTTCCTGCTTTTTGCGCTCCATCGAGCCGGCGCCGTCGTGGTCGATGATCCGTCCCTGGCGCTCGGAGGTGGTGGTGCCGAGGGTCTCGGCGACAATGTCGTCGAGAGTCGCCGCATCGCTCTCGATGCCCGCGGTGAGCGGATAGCAACCGAGCGTGCGAAAGCGGACTTTGCGAATTTGCGGTTTTTCTCCGGGCTCCAGCGGCAGGCGGTCGTCGTCCACGAGAATCCACTGGCCGGAGCGCTTGACCACCGGCCGCTCCGCCGCGAAGTACAGCGGCACGATCGGAATGTTCTCGCGCCGGATGTACTGCCAGATATCGGCTTCGGTCCAGTTGGACAGCGGAAAAACCCGGATGGTCTCGCCGGGATGAATGCGCGTGTTGTAAAGATTCCACAGCTCCGGGCGCTGCGCCTTGGGCTCCCAGCGATGCCCCGGCGCGCGGAAGGAAAAAATCCGCTCCTTGGCGCGGGATTTTTCCTCGTCGCGCCGGGCGCCGCCGAACGCGACATCGAAGCGGTGCAGGTCGAGCGCCTGTTTGAGCGCCTCGGTTTTCATCACGTCGGTGTGATAGACCGAGCCGTGGGTGAACGGCCCGATGCCCTCGGCGGCGCCGCGCGGGTTGGTGTAGGTGATCAGCTTGAAGCCGATCTCCCGCGCCGCGCGGTCGCGAAAGGCGATCATCTCGCGGAACTTCCAGCCGGTGTCGATGTGCATCAGCGGAAACGGAATCGCCCCGGGATAAAACGCCTTCTGCGCCAGGCGCAGCATGACCGAGGAATCCTTGCCGATGGAATAGAGCATCACCGGATTGGCCGCCGTGGCCGCCACCTCGCGGATGATCTCGATCGCTTCCGACTCCAGCTCGTTGAAAATATCGTCGCTCATAATAAGGAAAAGGCGACCGCCGGTCGCCCCTGTATTTCTTTACGACCTTCGTGGTTATTTAATTAAAATCTTCCGTTCCGACGGTGTTCCGAATCTCCGTATGCTCCGCGTTCTCCGGGGTGAAGTCTTTTTCTCATCCCCGCTTGCCCTTCAACACAGCCGCCGCCGAAGCCGCGACTTCGGCGAGCAAAGCGCCCATTTTCGGATGCGCCGGTTCGATATCTGGTTTGAGTCCGTACCTTTTCAAAACCTGAGTGCAGATCGGACCCACCGAGCCGATCACAAGATTGTTGCAGGCGCTGCGCAGCCGCTCTTCGGCCTTGTCTTCCGCCGCAATCCGAAAGAGATGCTCCGCCTGCGCGCCGTTGGTGAAAAGCGCCGCATCGGCATCGCCGCCGATTATCCGCTGGATGGCCGCGCGCAGCGGCGCCAGGTTCTCGGGCAGCGCCCAGCGATAGATCGCGACGCTCTTCACCTCGGCGCCGCGCTGCTTCAAGCCGGCGGCCAGGTCGGGATTGGGCACGCCGTATTCCTGCACCGCGATGCGCTTGCCCGCGATCGCGGCGGCGCCGTCGAGCGCCGCCAGCACTTCGCGCCAGGTGTTGGGCTCGGGCACGCTCAGCCAGGGCGCCAAACCCAACTCTTTCAACACCGCCGCCGGCTTGGGCCCGCGCGCCACCAGCCGGGCTTTTCGCCATGCCGCGACGATTCTTTCCTGCGGGTAGCGCGTCAGCAGCGCTTCATTCAGCGCCCGCGCGCCGACGCCGGTCGTGAGAACGACGATATCGAAATTTCCCGCTTCGAGCTCCGGCAAGAAATCCAGCGCGGCGCGGTTTTCGCTCAGCGCCACCTCGCGCATGGAGGGCGCTAAAATCGGCTCGCCGCCGTAGCGGCGAATCAGCTCGGCCATCTCTTGGGCGCGCCGGCTCTCGAAGGAAACGATTTTAAGCCCGCGCAGGCTCGCCCGCGTGTCGGTCGTCATAAGCGGTTTGCTCCGCCATCGGCATGAACCAGCTCAACTTCTCGCTCAGGGACACCACGTCGCCGACAACGATCAGCGCCGGCGGCGCGATCCCGGCGCTCTTCTCGACGATGTCGGCGAGAGTTCCGATGACGCTTTTCTGCTCGCTCGTCGTGCCCGAGCGGATCACCGCCGCCGGAGTTTCGGCGGCACGGCCGTGCTCGATCAGTTTTTGCACGATGATCGCGAGATTGCCGAGGCCCATGAGAATCACCAGGGTATCGACGGCGGTGGCGAGCTTGGCCCAGTCGATCGAGGAATTCGGCTTGCGCGCCTCGTGGCCGGTGACCACCGCGAAGGACGACGCATAGCGGCGATGGGTGAGCGGCACGCCCGCGCAGGCGGGCACGGCCACCGCGGAGCTCACCCCGGGCACGACCTCGAAAGCAATGCCGGCGTCGGCGAGCGCCTCGGCCTCTTCGCCGCCGCGCCCGAACACGAACGGATCGCCGCCTTTGAGACGCACGACCTCCTGGCCGTTGCGCGCTTGCGCGATCAGCACGGCGTTGATCTCTTCCTGCGCGAGGTAATGATGGCCGGCGCGCTTGCCCACGTAAATTTTGACGCTCTCCGCCGCCGTCTCTTCCAGCAACGCGGGATTCACCAGCTGGTCGTAAACGATGACCGGCGCGCGCCGCAGCAGCTCGCGGCCGCGCACGGTGAGCAGGCCCGGATCGCCGGGGCCGGCGCCGACGAGATAGACCTTGCCGCTTTTCATGGCGCCACTCCCAGCTCTTTCAATAAATGGCTTTTGGCGCGCGCCAGCTCGCCGCGCATCAGCAGCTGGCGCACGTCGCCGCTCAAGGCCCTGCGCCAGGTTTCGAAGGACACGTGCAGAGAGCGCTTGCGCAATTCGGCGCGGGTTTCGGCGGCGAGCGCCGCCAGTTCTTCGTACTCGCGGCTGAAATAGATCTCCAGCTCTTCGCGGATGGTGCGCGCCAGCGCCGGGCTCTGGCCGCCGCTGGAAACCGCCACGGTCAGATCGCCGCGGCGCAAAACCGACGGCAAGATGAAATCGCAGTGCGCCGGATCGTCGGCGGCGTTGACCCAAACGCCGCGGCTGCGCCCTTCCTGATACACTTCGGCGTTGACGCGCCCGTCATCGGTGGCGACGAACGCCAGTTCGAAGCCGGCGAGATCGCCGGCCTGGTAGCGCCGCGCCTTCAATTGGATAGAATTGGCCTTGGACCAGCGCGCGATATTCTCGCTGATGTCCGGACTGATCACCGTCACCTGCGCGCCGGCTTCGATCAGGTGGGCGATTTTACGCTCCGCCACCGCGCCGCCGCCGATCACCACGCAGCGCCGCCCGGTCATTTCGAGATAAATGGGGAAAAAACTCATCCGCTTCCTCTTGAATCGAGCCAATCGGTTCCCCCAACTTTAACCCCGACCGCTGTTCAAGACAAACCGCGCCGCGCGCGCGCAAGCCGCATCCGTACCCCGGCTGAAATCGCTGGAGAAAAAATTCACGGCGCAATCGGCTGGTCCGAAGCCGCGGGGAAGTGCAGGCCGCACTCGCGGGTTTGCGGCGCTTCCCACCACCAGCGCCCGGCGCGCTGGTCTTCCCAGGCTTTGATCGCGCGGGTGCAGGGCGCGCAGCCGATGCTCGGGAAACCGCGATCGTGCAACCTGTTGTAGGGGACTTTATGTGCCGCGATGTAGTCCCACACCTGCCGGCGCGGCCAGTCCGCCAGCGGATTGATCTTGACGATGCCGCCGTGTTCCCGGTCGATCTCGACCTTGCGCGTTTCGGCGCGGGTGACGCCCTGCTCGCGGCGCACGCCGGTCATCCAGGCCTCGAGGCCGCCGAGCGCGCGCTTGAGCGGCTCCACCTTGCGGATGCCGCAGCAGAGTTTGCGCCGCTCGATGGAATCGTAAAAGAGATTCATGCCGTGCTGGCGCACCATTTCCTCGACCCGCGCCGCCGCGGGAAAAAACACTTCGACCTCGATGCCGTAGCGCGCGCGAATCGCTTCCATGCAGTCGTAGGTTTCCTGGTTGAGCCGGCCGGTATCGAGAGTAAAGACGCGAAAATCGGCGCCGCGCAGCCGATGGATCAGATCGATCAGCACCGAGCTTTCGACCTGAAACGAGCAGGCGAGCGCGAGCTTGGGGTGAAATTTTTCGAAGGCCCAGCCGAGCAGATCCGCGGTGGAAAGCGCGGCGGCAGCGTTGATCTCGTCGGTCAATTTTTCGCTCATGACGATCGATCCTGTTTTCTTTGCAATGAATCCGGTCGCGCGCCCGCAAACGGTCTTTGCGGCGTCAGCAGGATTCCGCGCCGACGTTGGCGATCAGGCGGGCGAGATCGATCGGCTCGAAAGTGCGGATCGAGACCGAAAAGCGCTTGCGCGCATCCTCCTTGTAGGTGAGCGCCGGGCTCGCGCCGTTGAACAGCCGCGCGGCCAGGGCTTCGAACTCGGGTTTCAATCTCTGGAAGGACTCCGCCGTGTTGGGCACCGCGAGCCGGTCGTTGACCGCGACCCAGACCTCGTCGCCGGAAAATTTTATCTTCCCCTTGAGCGCCGCCTCCTGCTCCAGGCGCCGGCAGTTCTGCAGCGCCGCGCCCACCGCGGCGCGGAGTTTTTCCTGATTGGAGCCGGCAAGCGGCGCTTTGCGGTTGTAAAGCAGGCCGCGGCGCGCGCCGTTTTCGTCGATGCTCACGTTGGCTTCGCCGGCGACCAGCACGACGCCCGGCCCCGCGGTCATGTGGCTGTAGTCGGCGACGTCGTGATAGTCGCCGTCGCTCGCCTGGATCCAGCCGTGAAACACGTCGATAAACTCGGTCAGCGCCGCCAGGTCGGGCGGCGCCGTGAAGATTTTCACGTTGAGCTTTTGCAATTCCATGTTTGCTCCTGCACTCACGCTCTTTGCTGAACCGCCGGCGGGATCGCCACCGCGCTCGTTAGCCTGCCCTGGGTCTTGTTGTGGCAGTCGTGCGCCGCGTCGATGAAGAGCTGCGCTTCCTGCAAAAGCTGCACGGCGCGGTCGGCATCGACGGCCTGAGCGGCGGCGATGAATTCCCTGGCCTTGAACAGATACTCGGCGAATTTACCGCCGGCGTATTTGTCCCAGAAAAGCTGCGTGTCGTAGAAACGCCGGCTAAACTCGGCGACGATCTCGCTCTCGTCTTCGGAGATGCCGGGGTTTTGATCCTTCACCAATCCCTGCGCGGCGCGCAGCATCGAAGCGTAGGCGACCCGGGCAGCTTGCTCCGCATAGCCGGAATCCAGCAGCAGCTGCGCCTCGAAGAGCTCGCGCTCGCTTGCCGCCAAAGTGAACTCGGCCTGGCTCACGACTTCGCCGGCGCACTCGCCGACGCCCATGTCGGCGAGCGTGAACTCGCGCGGATCGCCCCAGTCGCTGTAATAAGACGGATCGACCTCGTGCGCCGGAATCCGGGTCAAGTCTTCGAGCAAATCCTTGATCTGCTTCTTGCCGACCCGCGCGACGAATTCCTGAAAGCGCTCGTCCTTCAGTCTCTGGCGCACGTAATACTCCGTGATCGTCGCGACCGCTTCGGGCACGCGCTTGGACGGCACCGCGCCGATCGGCATGCCGTACTCGCCGGCGTTGTCGTGGAATTTGCCGCCGAGGACCACCTGGAAATACGGCACCTGAAATCCCTTCACGTTGCGGTTGATGCCGTAAAAGCCGATGTCGGCGATGTGATGCTGGCCGCAGGAATTGAAGCAGCCGCTGACTTTGATGCGGAGATTTTTCACTGCCTGGTCGAGCTGTAGACTTTTTTCGCCGAGCCGATAGCGCAGCTCCCGCGCCAGGCCGCGCGACGAGGCGATGCCGAGTTTGCACGTGTCCGTGCCCGGGCAGGAAGTCACATCGACGATGGTCGCCGCGTCCGCGGCGCCGAGGCCGATGGCTTTGATCGCCTGATAGAATGCCGGCAGATCCGCTTCGCTCACCCAGCGGAAAAGAATATTCTGCTCCACCGTCGTGCGCAGCGTGTCCTTGACGAAGCGCCGGGCGATGTCGGCCAGGGCGCGCATCTGGTCGGCGCTGGCATCGCCCAGCGGCAGCGACACCGTCGCCGCCACATAGCCGGGCTGTCTTTGCTTGTAAACGTTGGTGGCGTACCAGGCCTCGAAGCCTTCCGGCCGCTGGTGGCCGTTGAGGCTGACACCCGGTTTCAGCGGCTGCTCCCACGGCTCGTTTACGGATTTTAAAAATTCCGTCCAGCGCGGATCGGGCGGGAGCTTTTGCCGCTCTTCCAGCACGAGCTTGCGAAATTCGTCGATGCCGAGCTGGGCGATCAGAAATTTAATCCGCGCCCGCGCGCGGTTGCGCTTCTCGCCCAGACGCGCATACACGCGCGCGATCGCCTGCAGGGTCGGCAGCAGCTCTTCTTCCGGCAAAAACGCATCGAAGAGCTTGGCCTTGTACGGCACCGAGCCCAGACCGCCGCCGACATAAAATTCGAAGCCGCGCTTTTCCCCGCCGTCGACGACTTTGATTCTGGCAATGACGCCGGCGTCGTGCATGGTCACGAGCCCGCAGGGATTTTCCTTGCAGCCGGAAAACGCGATCTTGAACTTGCGCCCGAAATCCTGGGTGTCGGGATGGCCCATCATGAAGCGCGAGCAGGCGCGCGCATACGGCGTCGTATCGAACGCTTCTTCGTGGCAGATGCCGGCGAGCGGGCAGGCCGTCACGTTGCGCACCACGTTGCCGCAGGCCTCCCGCGAGGTGATGCCGACGGCGGCGAGCCGGCGCATCAGCGCCGGCGTGTCCTCGATGTGCACGTAGTGAAACTGGATGTCCTGGCGCGTGGTCACGTGCGACACGCCGTCGGAATATTCCTCGGAGAGCTCGGCCAACGTTTCCAGCTGCTCGGGGGTGATCCCGCCGAAGGGAATTTTGATGCGCATCATACCCGGCGCATCCCAGAACGTGTCCGGCCCCTTGATCAGCTCGCGGAATTTGAGCTTCTGCACGCGCTTGCCGTCGTGGCGCTGGCCGTTGTCGTAGCGCTGCCCGTAGATGCCGCGGCGCAGCCGAGTCTCGGCGAAAACCTTCTCGTCGATCTTCCCTTGCTTGCGCAGCTCCATCTGCTGCTCGAAGATATCGATCTCGCGCCCGAGCTCGACGGGAATCCTCGCGCCCAGTTTTTCTTTCCAGCCCGCTCCTTGCGCCATAAAAAAATCTCCTCGTCCGGAAAAACACAGTTAACTGATTCGATCGGTCAGAAATCAGCGAAAAAAAATTTCGCGCTAGATGTAATACATCAGCGCGCTCACCTCCGGCTTGCACAAATCGGCGAGCGTGGTTTCTTCCAGCACCGTTTCCATCGCGCTCACGCCGCGCGCCCAGGTTTCGAGCAGTCGTTGCGTGACCTTGGAAACCGAGCGGCTTTCCATTTGCGCTCTGAGCTCCAGACCCACCGCGGGTCCTTCCAGCACCTCGAGGATTTCCTTGACCGAAATCGTCTCCGGCGGACGGGCCAGCACGTAGCCGCCCGAAGGCCCGCGCGCCGCGTGCACCAGATTTCCGCGCCGAAGCATCACCATGATCTGACCGAGATATTGCAAAGGGATCTGCTGATTGCCGGCGATCTCTTTCACCTGCACCGCGCGCCGGAGCTTGTAATTGTCGGCCAATTCCGCCAGCGCCAGCAGTCCGTAGTGACCCTTCGAGCTTACTTTCATCGCGCTTTACCCTAACGACCCTCGCCGATCCTAAGTAAATAGCTCAGGTATGTCAAGAACCCTGTTATCTCAATTTCTCGGCCTACTTAGCCATTGAGGCGGCCGGGTTGCGCGCGCAAGAAAGTTGCAGCTATATTCGGGCAAACTTCCACTCATTATTTTTCTCAGCGCCTGGAGGTTGAGCCCATGAGGTCGATGCCGACTACCGTTATTCTTGCGTTCTTTCTCTCGATCTTTGTTGCCGCCGGCGTTTGCGCTGCGCCCGGCGAGGTGATCATCACCCACGCGAGCATGAGCACCTCGTCCATCCCTCTCTGGGTCGCAGCGCGGCAGAATTTTTTTGGCAAATACGGCGTCAAGGCCAAGACCGTCTGGGTGCGCGGCAATCCCGCGCAGATCGCCACCTTGGTTTCCGGCGACACGCAGATCGCCTACGGCGGCGCGCCCACCGCGCTGGCCGCCGCTGTGGGCGGACAGGACATGAAAATCATCGCCAGCCTCAGCAGCCGCGAGAATCTCGATCTCGTGGCGCGGCCCGGCATCAACAGCGCGAAGGATTTGCGCGGCAAGCGTTTCGGGGTTCAGAGCCGCGGCGGCGGCGTGTGGAAAACCGCCACCGTCTGGCTGGAGCATTTCGGCATGGACGAGAAGCGCGACAACATTCAAATGATCGTCATCGGCGACGTAACGATTCTCAGCCAGTCGCTCGAAAGCGGTTTGATCGATGCCACGGTGGTGCCGGGCTATCTGAGCCGCCGACTCGCCGAGAAGGGATTTACCGTGCTCGGCCAATGCGAGCAAACCAGACTGCCGTCGGTGGGTATGACGGTGCTCGTCGAAAGGCCTTACCTGCAGCAGAATGCGGAGACTCTGCAAAGCGTCATGAAAGCTCTGGTCGAAGGTATGGTGTTCATCGCCAGCCCCAAAAACAAAGCGGCCGTGCTCGACACCATCATGAAACAGTTCAAGATGACCGACAGCGCGGCAGCCGAAGGCGCGTATCAGGACGTCGTCACGCTGGTCCGCCTCGAAGAATACCGCAAGCCCTACGTGTCCCTCGAAGCCCTGCGCACCCTGCAGCGTCTTTTGAAAGCGCAAAATCCCAAGATCGGTGACGTCAAGGTCGAAAACCTGATTGATCCGAGCATCGTCAAGAAACTCGATGACAGCGGCTTCTTCGAAAAACTTTACGCCGAGTACGGGGTGAAGTGACCTATCGCCGCCGGCCCACTGCGGGAACATCCATGAACATCGACACCGAGCTTTGCGCCTTCAAAACCGCCGACAACGAACGGCTCCACGGTCTTCTGTTCACGCCGCAAGAGCGGCCGAGCGATCTCGCGCTCGTCTTCATCCACGGCGTGGCGATGAATTTTTATCTGCCGCCGCTGGTGACCTTCGGCCAGGAGCTCGCCGCGCGCGGCTTTCACAGTTTCGTCATCAACACCCGCGGCCACGACTGGATCTCACGCGCGGGCAATCTCACCAAGTTCGGCGGCTCGGCGTACGAGCTGCTCGAGGATTGCCTGCCCGATCTCGACGGCGCCCTGGCCTATCTAAAAGAACGGGGCTATTGCCGGTTTGTTTTCATCGGCCACAGCCTCGGCGCCATCAAGTCGATCATCTATCAGGGCACGCGCCGGCGTGCCGACGTGATCGGCATCGTCTCCTGTTCCGCGCCGCGGCAATTTTACTCCGAGCGCGCCGCGCGCCAGCCGGGCTTCCGCGAAGTGATCGAGAAAGCCGAAGCGCTGATCGCCGCAGGCCAGCCCGACGAATTATTGTCCATCGGCGTCGGCGCGACCCCGGGGATCTTCAGCGCGCGCACCCACGTCAACAAATACGGCCGCGACGACAACAACGATTGCCGCCCCTACGCGAAACATCTCGGCTGCGCGCTGCTCGCGCTGGTGGGCAGCGCCGAGCCCCGGTTTTTCTACGACTACGCCCAGGAAATCGTCGCCGGCGCCGGCGCGAAAGGAACGTGCAAGCTGATCGACGGCGCCAATCATTTTTACAACCAGCACACGCGGGAGATCGTCGGGGTCATTGATGAATGGCTCAAGCAGTTCACAGACTGAGACGGCGCGCTTCATTTCCCGCAGGCTGAGATTGGCCTGTGCCCGCCTGGTCTTGAGCGCCGTCGCTGGCTTTGGCTGCGATCAATCCTTCGCGGCCCAGGCTCCGGCGAAAGTCGCCGTCGGTTACGCCACCATCAGCAACTCCTCCCTCGCGCTGTGGCTCGCCCAGGATGAAAAAATTTTCGCCAAGCACGGCATCGACGCCGATCTGGTCTTCATGCCCGGCGCGCCGGCGCTCATCGCCGCGATCAACTCCGGCGCCCTGGCGGTCGGTTTCACCGGCGGCACGGCGATTCTGGCCGCCGCCGCGGGCGGCGCCGATTTCAAAGTGCTCGCCGCCTCGCACGTGCGTTCCAACCACGATCTCATCGTCAAGCCGGAGATCAAAAGGCCCGAAGATTTGCGCGGCAAACGGATCGGCGTCACCAGCATCGGCGGCACCGGCTGGATGGCCGCGATGCTGGTGTTCGAGCAGTTGGGCATCATTCCCGACAGGGAAAAAATCATCATCTCCGCTTTCGGCGAGATGCGAGTCATCAGCCGCGCGCTGGAAACCGGCACCATCGATGGCGCGCTCGTCACCGGCAATTTCACCTCCCAGTTCAAGCGCGCCGGCTACGGCGTTCTGGGCGAGCTGGAGAAAGTGCCGATGATGGGCAACGCCGTCGTGGTGAAGCAGAACTTTCTGCAGAGCCAGAGGGATTTCCTGCGCAATTTTCTGCGCGCGATCGGCGAAGCGCAGGTGTTCGTGCTGAGCCCGATGAAAAGACCCGCGGTCTTGCGAGTCCTGACCAGGCGCCTGAACGTGACAGATCCGGCAGTGGCCGAAGACGCGCTGCAGGATCTGCTGAAACGGCTGGACAAAAAGCCGATCCCGTCGATTCCCGCTTTGCGCAATATCCAGCGACTCCTGCAAACGCAGAATCCCAAAGTCGGTCAAGCGAAGCTCGACGATTTGATTGACGACTCCATCGTGCGTGAGTTAGACAGGACGGGCTACTTCGAGCGCCTCAACGCCGAGTACGGCGTGCAGTGATCGTTCATCGATGAACGCGCGAATCGACAAAGTCGTCCCCTACATCGCCGGCATTTTGGTTCTTGTCAGCGCGAGCAGCTCCTTTTCAGCCGCCCCGCCATTCAAGCTGATTCTCGGTTACGCCGCGCTCAATGCCCGCATCAGCCCGCTCTGGCTGGCGGAGGAGCAGGGCTACTTAGCCAAATACGGTTTACAGGTCGAGCAGGTGTATCTGCGCGGCGCGCCGACCCTGGTGGCGGGCCTGGCCTCGGGCGACATTCAGCTCGGCCGCAGCGGCGGCAGCGCGACTCTGGCCGCCATCGGCGCCGGCCACGATTTCAAGATCGTCGCCACTTTTTCCAGCCGCAACACTTACGACTTTATCGCCCGGCCCAATATCAAGCGCGCTGAAGAACTGCGCGGCAAAAAAATCGCGCTCACCAGCATCGGCGGCACCACCTGGATGGGCGTGCTGCTCTGGCTCGAACATTTCGGCCTGGAACCGCAGCGCGACAACATTCTCCTGCAAGTGCTCGGCGATCAAAACATCCAGAGCCAGGCGGTCGAGACCGGCATCGCCGATGCCGCCGCCCTCGACGGCGTCTGGAGCAAGCGCCTGAAGCAAAAAAACTTCACCGTTCTCGGCGAGTATTCCGACCTGAAACAACGCATCGTCGGCCAGGCGATGGTCGCGCCGCACGCGTTTCTCAGCCAGCGGCCGGATATCATCGAGAATTATCTCAAGGCGGAAATCGAAGCTCTGGCGTTCGCGCTGGCGCCGAAAAATAAAGCCGCGGTCGTGAAAATGCTGATGCGACGGCTGCGCACCGACGCCGCGGGCGCCGAGGAAGGCTATCAGGATCTCCTCAAAGGCGTCGATCGCAAGCCGTTTCCTTCGCTCGACGGTTTGCGTAACGTGCAAAGAATGCTCAAGATGCGCACACCGAAGATCGGCGAGATCAAAGCCGAAGACGTGATCGACGCGCGCATCATGCAAAAGCTCGACGACAGCGGCTTCATCGACCGCGCCTATGCCGCCCAGGGCGTGAGCTTGAAATAACCACCTCCGAAGGGAACAGCAAATCCGATGCAGCAACCTCGCCGGCTTATTCTCGGTGTCTTTATCTCGCTTCTTTGCGCGGCTTCCGCTCTCGCCGCATCGGCTGGACCGAAAATCGTTCTCGGCTACGCCGCGCCCGGCGCCCGCGCCTTGCCCTTTTGGATGGCGGAAGAATTGGGACTATTCGGCAAATACGGCGTGGACGTGCAGTCGGTCTTTATCCGCGGCGCGCCGTTGCTCGTCACCGGCCTCGCCTCCGGCGACATCCAGATCGGCAGCACCGGCGGCAGCGCCACTCTGGCAGCGGTTGCCGGCGGCCAGGATTTGAAAATCATCGCGACGTTTTCCAGCCGCAACACTTTCGACCTGGTCGCCCAGCCGAGCATCAAGCGTCCCGAGGATCTGCGCCGCAAGCGCATCGGCCTCACCAGCATCGGCGGCACCACCTGGATGGCGCTGCTGCTCTGGCTCGAGCATTACGGCCTCGACGCGCAGCGCGATCAGATGCAGTTGCAGGTCTCCGGCGAGCAGGCACTCACCACCCAGGCGCTGGAAGCGGGATTGATCAACGCGGCGATCCTGGACGGCATCTTCAGCCGGCGGCTGAAGCCCAAAGGCTTTGCGATCCTGGGCGAATACTCCGAGCTCAAGTTTCAATTCGTGAGCCAGGCGCTGGTGGTGCAGCGGAGCTATCTGCAGCAGCGCGGCGATCAACTGGAGAATTTTTTGAAGGCGGAGATCGAAGGCCTGGCCTTCGTGCTGGCGCCGAAGAACAAGGCAGCGGTGATCAAAGCTCTGATGCGGCGCATGAAGACCGATGCGACCATCGCCGAGGAAGGCTATTTGGATCTGATCCGCGGCATGGAGCGCAAGCCGCTGCCCACCGTCGAGAGCATGGTCCACGTGCAGCGTTTGATGAAAATGCAAAATCCAAAGGTCGCCGACGTGAAACTCGACGATCTCATCGACGGCCGCATCGTGAAAAAACTGGACGACAGCGGCTTCATCGACAGGGCCTACGCGGCCCAGGGTGTGAGTCTCAAATGACCTGCTCGCCTGATCATCGCCAATATCCGCCCTGCGCGCCGCGGCCTGCCGGGACGTTCCGGTTGCGACTGAGCGGAATTATTGCGGCCGTCCTGGTCGGGCTTCTCGCCGCGCTTGCGGACGCGTCGGCCGCGAAACTGATCATCGGCTACGCCGCCATGAGCGCGCGCGTGGTGCCGCTCTGGATCGCCGAAGAACAGGGAATCCTCGCCAGGTACGGCGTCGATTCGGAGCAGGTCTTCATTCGCGGCGCGCCGACCCTGGTGGCCGGCCTGACTTCCGGCGACATTCATTTCGGCAGCACCGGCGGCACCGCCGCGCTCGCCGCCATCGCCGCGGGACACGATCTAAAAATGGTCGCGGCGTTTTCCAGCCGCAACACCTACGATCTGGTGACCCGAGCTTCGATCAAGAGGCCCGAGGATCTGCGCGGCAAACGCTTCGGCGTCACCAGCATCGGCGGCACGGTCTGGATGGGCATCATGCTCTGGCTCGAGCACTTCGGTCTTGACGAGCAGCGCGACAGGATTCAGCTTCAGGTGATCGGCGATCAGAGCGTTCAAATGCAGGCGCTGGAGAACGGCGCCATCGACGCCGCCGTGCTCGACGGCGTCTTCAGCCGGCGCCTCAAACAAAAGGGCTTCAACATTCTGGGCGAATATTCCGAGCTGAAGCAGCTGTTCACCAGCCAGGCGATCGTCGTGCAGGGGAAATTCCTGCAGCAGCGCGCGGACATGGTGGAGAATCTGTTGAAGGCGCAAACCGAAGCGATCGCTTTCTCGCTCGCGCCGAAAAACAAGCCCACCGTGATCAGGACGTTCATACGCCGGCTGCGCACCGATGCCGCCGCGGCGGAAGAAGGCTACGCCGACCTGCATCGCGCGATGGATCGCAAACCCTACCCGGCGCCCGAGGGACTGCGCAACGTGCAGCGGCTGATGGCGCTGCGCAGCCCGAAAGTCGGCGAAGTCAAGATCGAGAACGTCATCGACAGCCGTATCGTTCGCCGTCTCGATGAGAGCGGCTTCATCGACAAAGTCTACGCGGCTCAGGGCATCAGCGCGAAATAACCGCGCCGCCCGGCGCGGGATAACCTCAATTTGCAACTTGACCGCGGCGCCGCGTTCAGGCAGAGAATTGATGCGTTGGCGCCGAACCTTTTTCCGCCGGAGAATCAACGATGCGATCGCTTGAAAAACTTCCTTTTGCGCTGGCAATACTGCTCGCGGCCTTCTGCTCGTCGCTCGGCTCTCGCGCCGACGCCGCCGCGCCGGCGCGCCTGGTGATCGGGTACGCCGCGACCACGCCGCGATTGATGCCGCTCTGGGTGGCGCGCGATCAGGGATTCTTCGCAAGGTACGGCATTGAATCCGAGCCGGTGCTCTTGCGCAGCGGCGCGACGCTCGTGACGGGCATGGCTTCGGGCGATATTCAAATCGGCCGCACCGCCGGCGCCGCGGTGTTGTCTGCCGTCGCCGCCGGTCACGACATCAAAATGCTCGCGACTTTCTCCAGCCGCAATTCCTACGACGTGGTGGCCCGGCCGAATATCAAAAGACCCGAAGACTTCCGCGGCAAAAAGCTCGCGATCAACAGCGTCGGCGGCGGCACCTGGATCGGCGCCATGCTGTGGCTCGAAAGCTTCGGCCTCGATGTCCAGCGCGACAATATTCTGCTCCAATCCACCGGCGATCAGGGCGTGCAATCCCAGGCGCTGGAGACCGGCACCGTGGACGTGGTCTTCGTCGACAGCGTCTACAGCAAGCTCTTGAAGCAGAAAGGCATGAACATCATCGCCGAATCGCAGGAGCTGAAGCAGCCGCTGGTGAGCCAATCGACGATCGTGCCCGGGCCTTTTTTGCAGAAATATCCCGACGTCGCCGAAGGCTACTTGAAAGGCGAGATCGAGGGCATCGCCTTTGCCGTCGCGCCGAAAAATAAACCGGCGGTGATCAGGATTTTAATGCGGCGCCTGCGCGTGGATGCCGCCGCGGCGGAGGAAGGCTACACGGACATGCTGCGCGGCATCGATCGCAAGCCCTTCGCTTCGCTCGAAGGCATGCGCAATCTGCACCGGCTGCTGCGGCCGCGAAATCCCAAGATCGGCGATGTCAAAGTCGAAGACGTGGTCGATAACCGCATCATGAAGAAACTCGACGAGAGCGGCTTCATCGATCGCGCTTTCGCCGCCCAGGGCGCGAGCTTCAAATGACGGCAAGCGGCAGGGTCGGCTGCTTGCCGTCATCCCGAGCGCCAGCGAAGGATCTCGCCTTGATCCACCAGCAGTTCAACATGACTTCGTCGCGCTACGGAGGTCAAAGCCGATGACATCGAACGAACGCCGGCATGAAGCAAAAGCTGTTTCGACTGCGACCGTTCTCACTGCGGCGCTTGTGCTATGGACAGCCTCCGGATTCGCCGCGGCGCCGGCGAAACAGGTAGTCGGCTACGCGACCCATACGGCGCGCGTGCTGCCGCTCTGGCTTGCCGGCGAGCAGAAACTCTTCCTCAAAAACGGTATCGACATCGAACCGGTGTTTATCCGCGGCGCGCCGACCCTGGTCGCCGGTCTGGCCGCCGGCAGCATTCAACTCGGCCGCACCGGCGGCCCCGCCACGCTCGGCGCGGCTTCGGCCGGCCACGACTTCAAGATCGTCGCCACCTTTTCCAGCCGCAACACCTACGATCTCGTGGTCCGTCCGAACATCAAACGCGCCGAAGATATTCGCGGCAAAACCTTCGCCGTCACGAGCATCGGCGGCACCAGCTGGATGGGGGTTTTGCTCTGGCTCGAGCATCTTGGCCTGGATCAACAGCGCGACAACATCCGCTTTCAAGTCATCGGCGATCAGGCGGTGCAGGTTCAATGCGTCTTGAACGGGCTCTGCGACGCGGCCGCCGTCGACGGCGTGTTCAGCAAGCAGCTCAGACAAAAAGGCATGACCATCCTCGGCGAGTATACCGAGCTCAAAGCGCCTCTGGTCAGCCAGGCGGTCGTCGTTCCCGGGGCGCAGCTGCAGCAACGCCCGGAGATCGCGGAGAACTATATCAAAGGTGAAATCGAAGCGCTGGCGTTTTCACTGGCCCCGAAGAACAAGCCGGCCGTGATCGACAGCCTGATGCGCAATCTGAAAATCGACTCGGCCGCGGCCGAGGACGCCTATGTCGATCTCATCCGCGGCGTCGATCGCAAGCCTTTCGCCTCGCTGGAGGGGCTGCGCAACATGCAGCGCCTGATGAAGCTGCGCAATCCGAAGATCGGCGAGGTCAAAAGCGAGGAGATTATCGACAACCGCATCATGCGCAAGCTCGACGAAAGCGGTTTTATCGACCGCGCCTACGCGGCCTACGGTGCAAGCCTAAAATAATGGCGAGGGGCACGGCATGCCGTGCCCGGAAAGGACGACATGCCCACTCTGAAACTGCCGGACAGCGAAATCTATTACGAAACTCACGGCGACGGCCCGCCGTTTTTGTTTTGCAGCGTCACCGGCCTCGATCATCAAGCCTGGAAATTTCATCAGGTGCCGGAGTTCTCCCGCGACCATCAAGTGATCCTCTTCGATTACCGCGGCACGGGCAAATCGAGCAAGGCGATCCAGAAATATTCGATCAAAATGTTCACCGACGACGCGGCCGCGCTGCTCGATCATTTGAACGTCGAGCAGGCAATCGTCTGCGGCCATTCCATGGGCGGCGTGGTGGCGCAGCTTCTGGCGCTCGATCACCCGCGCAAGGTGAAAAAACTGATCCTCGCCTCGAGCGGCGCGGCCCATCCCGGCGCCCACGGCATTCCCGTCGCCATGTGCCGCGACATGGTGCGGCTCGGGTTCGAAAATTATATCCGCGAGCACACCATCGAAACCGGCTGGACCAAAGAATTCGTCGCGGCTCATCCGGATCTGATCGAGAAATTTTTGCAGGTCAGAATGTCCGGCATCGCGCCGCTGGAAAATTATCTTTACTTCGTGCTGGCGCGCCAGGCGCACGATCACACCGAGCGTTTGAAAGATATCCGCGTGCCGACGCTGGTGCTCGTCGGCGAGGATGAAAATCACGGCGCCACGGACCGCACCCACTGGGCTGCCGCGCACCACCTGGCGCAGGACATTCCCAACGCGAAACTCGTGACGCTCCCCGGCGAAGGTCATCATTATCTGGCAACCCATCCCGCGGCAGCGCACGCGGCGATCAGAGCATTCATCCAATCCTAGGGGGCGGGTCTCAAACCCGGCCGGAGGCCCATTATGTTCAAAGCCGATTCGGATATAAGCAGGCGCGATTTTCTCAAGCTCACCGCCAAAACCGCCGTGGTCTCATCCGGTTTGCTGTCCGGCTGCGCCACGATGTCTTCGACCGGCGGCGCAAGCACGGCGCGCGCCATCGACATTCATCACCATTACATACCGCCGGAGCTGATCGAGGAAGTGAAGAAAAACGGCAAGACACTCGGCGTCGAATATTTTCCGCCCAAAGACGCCAAGGACAATCCGCTGCAGATTCGCTTTCCCAAGGGAAATCAATTGCGGCCCGATCCGCGCATGGCCGAGGTGAACAACCGCCTCGACGTCATGACCAAAGGCCACATCGGCATCGCCACGGTGGAATGCCACACCGCCTGCGTCGGCTACGAGCTCGAGGGCGCCAAAGGCGAGACCTGGTCGAAGCTCTACAACGACGGCATCATGAGTCTGGTCAAGCGCCATCCCGATCGCTTCGTCGGCATCGCCACCGTGCCACTGCAGGATCCGCCGCGCGCGGCGAAAGTGCTGGAACACGCGATTCGCGATCTCAAGATGTCCGGCGTGACCATCGCTTCCAACGTCGTCGGCAAATATTACGACAGCAGGGACTTCGATCCGTTCTGGGCCAAGGCGCAGGAGCTGGATGTTTTGATGATCATGCACCCCGAATGGATCGTCGGCGGCGACAAGATGGGCCCCTACGGCCTGCGCACGGTGTGCGGCAATCCGGCGGACACGACCTTGTCGGTCGGCTACATGATCTACAGCGGCGTCTTCGATCGCTTTCCCAACTTGAAGCTCGCCCTGCTTCACGGCGGCGGTTTCTTCCCCTACCACCTGGGGCGCTTCGACAGCGGCTTCAGCGGCGGCACCGGCAGCTCGCGCATCCCGGCCAAAGAGCCGCCGAGCAAATATTTGAAGAACCTTTACTTCGACAACCTCGTTTACCGCGTCGAGACCGTGGAATACTTGAAGCGCATGGTCGGCGCGGAGCACGTCATGGTCGGCACCGACTATCCCTTCGATCTCGGCGACTGGCGCGCGGCGGAAAAAATTCAGGCGATGAACTGCACCGACAGCGAACGTGAAGCGATGATGCACGGCAACGCGCGGAAGCTGCTGAGGATCTAATTTTCGCCCGAGGCTCCGGTGTCAATTCTCTCGCCTTATGGTTCCTGGAAATCGCCGATCACCGCCGAGCTGGTCGCGAGCAGCGAGATCGGCCTGGAGCAAATCCGTCTCGACGGCGACGACATTTACTGGATCGAGCGCCGGGCGCAGGAAGGCGGCAGAAAAGTCATTGTCCGCCGCGCCAAAGACGGCGGCATCGCCAACGTCACCCCGGCGGGCTTCAACGCGCGCACGCGCGTGCATGAATACGGCGGCGGCGATTATGCGGTGCTCGATGGCACGGTTATTTTCTCCAACTTCACCGACCAGCAGCTTTACCGGCAGGAACGCGGCGCTGCGCCAGAGCCGCTGACCGCGCAAGGCGCGCTGCGCTACGCCGACGGCCAGATCGATCGGCGGCGGAATTTTTTGTATTGCGTGCGCGAAGACCCCAGCGCCGGCGGCGAGGCGGTCAACACGATCGTGCGCATCGACCTGCAGAGCGGCGCTGTCGCCGGCGTCGCCGCCGGAAACGATTTTTACTCATCGCCGCGATTGAGCCCCGACGGCTCGCGCCTCGCGTGGCTCACATGGAACCATCCGAACATGCCGTGGGACGGCACCGAGCTGTGGATCGGCCAACTCGGCGCCGACGGCTCGATCACGAGCGCGGAAAAACTCGCCGGCGGTATCGACGAATCGATTTTCCAGCCCGAATGGTCGCCGGACGGCATGCTCCATTTCGTCTCGGATCGCACCGGCTGGTGGAATCTCTGCCGGTGGAACAAAAACAAGATCGAAGCGCTCTGCCCGATGGACGCCGAATTCGGACAGCCGCAGTGGGTTTTCGGCGCGAGCCTCTACGATTTTGCCACGCCGAATCGGATCGTCTGCAGCTACACGCAAAATGGCTGCGACTCTTTGGCCGTCTTGGATGTCGCGGCGAAGAAGCTCGACACCATTGCCCTTCCCTTCACGGCGCTCTCGCAGGTTCGCGCCGGCGGAAATGGAGTGATTTTCATCGGCAGCTCACCGACCGAAGCGTCGGCGATAATTTCGCTCGATCTCGCAAACAAAGAATTCCAAATCCTGCGCCGCTCGCGCGACGCCGCCATCGAGGCCGGCTATCTCTCCGCGCCGCGCGCTATCGAATTCCCCACGGCCGACGGCCTGACCGCGCACGCGAATTTTTACCCGCCGAAGAACCGCGACTACGCTGCGCCGGAGGCTGAAAGGCCGCCGCTGATCGTCGTCAGCCACGGCGGCCCGACCTCGTCGAGCTCATCCTCGCTGAAATATTCGATTCAATATTGGACCAGCCGCGGCATCGCCGTCCTCGATGTGAATTACGGCGGCAGCTCGGGCTACGGCCGCGCGTATAGAGAACGGCTCAACGGCCGCTGGGGCATCGTCGATGTCGATGACTGCGTCAACGGCGCGCGCTATCTCGCCGAGCGCGGCGCAGTCGACGGCGAGAGATTGGCCATTCGCGGCGGCAGCGCCGGCGGCTACACGACGCTCTGCGCGCTCACGTTTCGCGACGCGTTCAAAGCCGGCGCCAGCCACTACGGCATCAGCGACCTCGAAGCGCTGGCCAAGGACACCCACAAATTCGAGTCGCGCTACCTCGACCGCCTGATCGGCCCCTACCCCGAGCGCCGCGATCTCTACATCGAGCGCTCGCCGATTCATTTCACCGAGCGGCTGAACTGCGCGATGATTCTTTTTCAAGGCCTCGAAGACAAAGTCGTGCCGCCCAATCAGGCCGAGAAAATGATCGAAGCCGTGCGCAGGAAAAAACTGCCGGTCGCCTACCTCGCTTTCGAAGGCGAGCAGCACGGCTTCCGCAAAGCGGAGAACATCCGGCGCGTGCTCGAAGCCGAGCTGTATTTCTATTCCAAAGTCTTCGGCTTCGCCCTGGCCGACCCGGTGGAACCCATCATGATCGAGAATTTATAGCTGCGCCCGATCCAGGTCTCCCGCTCCGTTCCTGACCGCCGCCTATGGAAAACACCCTCCAATTAGCGTATATACACTAAAGTGTTCTCGTGGGACCCGCGAAAGGCGATCAGCAATTTGAAAAGCACCGCGTGTCCTTCGAGGAGGCGGCAACGGTATTCGCCGACCCGGAGGGACTGGACTGGCGGGATGTCGCGCATTCGAACCACGAAATCCGTTACAAGCGCCTCGGGCTGTCGAGCGAAAAAAATATTCTTTTGGTAGTTTACACAATACGGAGGTCCCGAGATGGCAAAGAAAGCATCCGCATCGTCAGCGCGCGGCCGGCAAGCCGCAAAGAGAGGCAGGTCTATTCCTGACAGCGCAATCGATTTCTCCGACATTCCCGAATCCACCGATGAGGAACTGAAGAGAGCGCGCCGCGTTGGAAGGCCAAAATCAGGCAAGCCGCAACGCCGGCTTATCGCCATCAGAATCGATCCAGTCCTTCTGAATAAGCTGAGACAGCTCGCGGCCAAGCGCGATAAACCGTATCAAACCTTTATCCACGAGCTGCTCGAACGGGCCGCGCGAAAGGCCGCGTAACGCGGCGGCGCATTCAGCGGTCCCGCGAGCGCGAGCCGAGCAAATGATCGGTCAACAAACGGGTGCCTTTCACAATGTTCTCTTCGATCTCTTCGGCACCCTGGTGGAAGATTTCGCCGCCGGCATGTCGCCGACGGACCGGGATCTTCCGGCCATTCTGAATGCGCCGCGCGAGCCGTTTCAGCAGCTCTGGCGCCAGACTGCGAGGAGGCGGATCGACGGAACCTTTCAGACCGTCGAAGAAAGCATCGCGCACGTGTGCGACGCGATCGCTTTGAAACCGACGAAAGCACAAATCGCAGAGGCGGCGGAATTTCGCCTGGAGCAGATTCGCCGCGCGCTCATTCCCAAGACGGATGCCGTCTCCACGCTCACTCGACTCAAGCAAGCGGGCTTCCGACTTGGGCTTCTCAGCAATTGCTCGATCGAGATTCCGATTCTCTGGCCGGACACGCCGCTGGCGCGGTTGTTCGAGGTCGCGGTTTTTTCCAGCCGCGAACGCCTCTGCAAACCCGACCCTCGAATCTTTCAACTCGCGTGCGAGCGCCTCGGAATCGCACCGAACTCCTGCGTCTACATTGCCGACGGTGAGAATCGCGAACTCGCCGCGGCGATGAACGTCGGAATGCATGCCGTCCTGATCCGCAATCCAGCAGCGCAGAAACGTCCAGACTTGTTTCGAGAAGCTGTCGAATGGCAGGGCGAAACCATTTCGGCTTTGTCCGAAGCCGCGCAGACGCTCCGTTAGTATTCCGATAATCCAGTGTGCAATTCCCGCCGGCTTCGCACGTGTCCGCGTACATGCTAGTATCCAGCGATCAGCAATTGCCGGGAGCAACCATTCGCGATGCAGCACACACCAGCCGCTGAGTTTCATCATCCCCAAGGATTTCTCTCTCTCGCGAAAAACGTCGGCATCAAGGACTCGACCCTCGATCTGACCGTGATTTATTCCACCGTGCGCGCGCGCGCGGCGGCGATGTTCACGCGCAATCGGTTTCCCGGCGCGCCGGTGATCGTCGGGCGCAAGCACGTCGCCGACGGTTTTGCCCAGGCGCTGGTGATCAACAGCAAGAACGCCAACGTGGCGATGGGGAAACAGGGCATCGACAATGCGATCGAGACCTGCCGCATCGTCGGCGCGGAGCTGGGAGTGGATTCCTACGATGTGCTGCCGTTTTCCACCGGCGTGATCGGCCGGCCGCTGCCGATGGACAAGATCCGCGCCGGGCTGCGCGGCATTCGCGCCGAGCTCAAGCCCGACAACCTCAAGCTCGCCGCCGAAGCGATCATGACCACGGACATGTATCCGAAGTATTTTTCCGTCAAGGTCGGCAAGGCGATTATCGCCGGCATCGCCAAAGGCGCCGGCATGATCGAGCCGAACATGGCGACCATGCTGGTCTACCTGATGACGGATGCGGAATTGCCGAAAGCGGCGCTGCGGCCGATGCTGCGCCGTGCGGTCGACAAGACTTTCAATTCCATGAGCATCGATACCGACACCAGCACCAGCGACACGGTGGTGCTGATGGCCAACGGGCTTGCCGGCAAGGTGAACCTGCGGGCCTTCGAAAAGGGCCTGCGCCAGGTCTGCGAGTATCTCACCCGCGAGATCGCGCGCAACGGCGAGGGCGCGACCAAACTGATCACGGTCGATGTCAAAGGGGCCAAGAACGAAGCGCAGGCCAAGCGCGTCGCGAAATCGGTGGCGAACTCGCCGCTGGTGAAAACCGCCGTGTACGGCTGCGACCCCAACTGGGGGCGGGTCATCATGGCGGTGGGCAAGACCTTCGATCCGAGCGTCCAGCCGGCGAAAACCAGCATCCGCTTCGGCGACACTTATGTTTTCAAAAAGGGCGCGCCGGTCGATTGCGACCTTGAAGCGCTGCGCGGCTATCTCGGCCAAAGTGAAGTTTCCATCGGCGTCGAGCTCGGCCTCGGCCGGGCCTCGGCGCGCGTCTGGGGTTGCGACTTGACCGAAGGGTATATCAAGGAGAACGCGTACTACACGACGTGATTCGTGCTCGCGAAACGCGATCGTGAAATCCGTATCCGAGGAACGCGAATCACGAGCACGACCCCCCGAGCGATGAACCGGCAGTTAAATCATTTCGTGATCAAGGGCGGCCGTCTGATCGACCCGGCGAGCGGCCGCGACGGTGCTTTCGACATCCGCGTGCGCGACGGCAAAGTCGCTGCGATCGGTTCCAATCTCGAAACCGACGGCGCAACTGTCATTGATGCCAAAGAGGATATCCTCACGCCGGGGTTGATCGACGTTCATCTGCATTTGATGAAAGGCCTCGGCGCCTTCGGCGTCGATCCCGATATTTTCGGCGTCGGCTCCGGCGTGACAACGGTTGTCGATGCCGGCAGCGCGGGCCACACTTTGCTCAATGTCTTTCGCAACTACGTCACCGACAACGCGAAAACACGAGTGCTGAATTATATCAATCTCTCGACCCTCGGCGGCGTCAGCGGCCCCGGCTACAGCATTCTTGCCGACCCGCGTTTGATCGACGAAGCGAAGATCGAGCAGGCCGTCGAAGCCAACCGCGACATCATCGTCGGCATCAAGATCATGGCGACCGGCGGCGCGCTCGGTGCCCAAGGCATGAAGCCGCTGGAGCGCGCGCGCCGACTCGGCGATGCGCTCAAACTGCCGCTGCTCGTGCATATCGGCGAGAGCTGGACCAAGGACACCGCGCCGGTGCACGTCGGCGACGTGCTCAAATACCTCCGCGCCGGCGACATTGTCACCCACATGTTTACTGTCCATCCCGGCGGTCTGCTGGACGGCAACGGCAAGCTCTGGCCGCAGGTGCGCGACGCCAAGGAATCCGGCGTGCTGATGGACGTCGGCCACGGCCTGCATAATTTGAATTTCGACGTGGCGCGCAGAGTCCTCGACCAGGGACTTCATCCCGACGGCGTCTCCACCGACGGCCACCGCGGCAACCGCGCCGGCCCGGTTTATGACCTGCCGACCACGATGGCGAAGCTGATAGCGCTGGGCTTTTCGTTGCATCAGGTAATTGAGATGGCGACGGCGAACGCGGCGAGGCTGCTCGGCCGCAGCAACGAGCTGGGATCCCTGCGCCTCGGCGCGCCTGCGGATATTTCTATCTTGAAGATTGAAGATCGCGAGTGGCAAGCAGTCGATTCACAGAAGGGAACGATTCCAGCGCATCAAGAGATTTTGCCGGTGTGCGCGATCCGCGGCGATACGATCTACGAGCCGCTGCCGGTAAATCGACCGTAGTTCGGCTTGCCGAGAATCGGCGGGCAGCACGGAGGGTTGACAGCTTTCCGGGGCCCGGTGCCCGGGGCGATCAGGCCGGGGCGATGTTCGAGCCCGGCAGCAGGCTTTGGCGACGAAGAGCGGTTGGGCCATTTGAGTGCCCTTTATTTATCGGCCACTTAAGGCGATCCTCCACAAGATTTGGCTTGAGAAAGGAAACCGTTTCAGATATAAACCGGCCCCAGCGTGAATGAAAAGTAAGACTCACGCGTCCAAGTCACCAGAACGGAAAAACCCAAAAGTATCGAGCGGAGGGCGATACAAGGGCTTTTCCGTTCCAACAATAACAACACAACTCCACGAAGGGGGATCTTAGAATGAAACGTTTTCTGGGTGTATTGATCGCTTCCATGTTCCTCGCGTCCGCAGCCTTTGCGGCAGATGCCATGAAAGATGAAAAGGCCAAATCCGAGAAGTCGGAAAAGGCCGAGAAGGGCGAAAAGGCCAAGTCCGAAAAGACCAAGGGCGAGAAGGCCAAATCCGAAAAGACCAAGGGCGAGAAGGCCAAAGACACGAAGGAAGAGAAGAAGTAAGCTACCTCACCTCAGTCGAGCAAGGCGGCCCTCCCCGCCTTGCTCGCAAAACTGCTTGTCCGGTTTTTCAATCTCCATCCACCAAAGTTCCACTTTCCCAGTCCATCGAGTTGAACCTTCGATTGACGCTCCGTGCGCGGCGGCATTTTTGATTCTTGCAGGAGAGTCTTTCCAAATTTTCGCTTTCTGTGCGAATTTAAGCGCAATCCACAGCGTCTAAATCAACAGGTCGACGCCGTCATAGGGGCGGAATCGATAAATTGAATCAACCTCTCTCAACCCAGGAGGTTTTATGAAAGCAGTGCTTGGAATGTTCGCGGCGGCTCTTTTCTTCGGCGCCGTCTCGCTCGCGCAGGCGAAGGATTACCAGGTCACGGGTCCGGTGGTCGATGTGAAAGACGATGCGATCGTCGTCAAGAAAGGCAGCGAAAATTGGGAGATCGCCCGCGACAAGGACACGAAGACAACCGGTGAAATCAAAAAGGGCGACAAGGTCATGATCAAGTACAAAATGACCGCCACCAGCATCGAAGGCAAAGAAGCGCCGAAGGCCAAGACGGACACCAAAGCGAAACCCGAGGCAAAGTCCGATACCAAGGCGAAAACGACCAAGTAGTCTTTTCCACCGCTCTATCCGCCTCCACAACGGGCCGCCACGCGCGGCCCGTTGTTTTTCGCGCCGCGACGACTTTCCTTTTCCCCCCGCTTTTGTTAGGTTTCAGTTCGTTGGAATTGCGCCCATGCAAGCACACCCGGAAGCCATCATCGTTCACAGTTCGGATCTCCACCTTGGCACCGACGACAGCTTCAGCGAGCGCGACCGCCTCGCAGTTTTGCCCAAGGTTCTCGCCGCCGCGCACGAAGTCCAGGCGAATGTCGTGCTGCTCGCCGGCGATTCTTTCGACAATCACCGCCAGCCGAGCGACCTGCTCGAGCGCGCCGCGCAGATGCTGCGCGATTATGGCAAACCCGTGGTGATTCTCCCCGGCAATCACGATCCCCTGACGCCGGATTCGGTCTACCGGCGCGCCGGCCTGGGCGAAATTGCCAACGTCAAAATTCTCGGCTTGAACGTCGACAAGGCCGTGCTGTTTCCCGAGCTCGAGCTGGAAATCTGGGGCCACGCCCACTTCGACTACACCGACATGTCGCCGCTGGCCAATCCGCGGCCGCGCACGACGCGCTGGCAGCTCGCCGCCGCCCACGGCCATTACGTCGATGCAGAGCGCGATCCCAACCGCATGCTCGGTTCCTGGTTGATCCATCGCGAGGAGCTGATCGCCACCCGGGCGGATTACGTCGCGCTCGGCCACTGGAACCAGTCCACTCCGGTGGGCGGCGACGAGATCACCGCGCACTATTCCGGCTCGCCGGAGTACACCGGCACGGTCAATGTCGTGCGCCTGCGCGCCGACGGCAGCGTCGCAGTCGGCACGACCGGCCTGCGCTAGCCCGCTTTGCTCTAAACCATCAGAAACCGCCTGTCAGGCAGGCAACAGCAGCCGCGCCTCGTCCGCGTCCACCACGGGATTTTTCGGCCGCTTGCTTTCCAGAACCCGGATGACTTCCTGGGCGGCGCCCCACTCGCCGCGCTCCGAGGCTTCCAGAGTCACCGCGCCGAGATGCGGCGTCCAGAGCACGTTGTCGAGTTTGATCAGCGGATGATCCCTGGCCGGCGGCTCCTCGGCGATTACGTCCAGCGCCGCGCCGGCGATTTTTTTCTCGCCCAGCGCGGCGCAGAGCGCCGCTTCGTCGACGATGCCGCCGCGCGCGGCGTTGATCAGAAACGCCGAAGTTTTCATCGAGGCCAATTCTTTCGCGCCGATCATGCCGCGGGTCTCGCGATTGAGCGGGCAATGGAGCGTCACGAAATCCGCGTCGGGCAGAAGCTCGTCGAGCGCAACCCACTTGCCGCCGAGCGCGGTCACGTGCGACTCGGGGATGTAGGGATCGCAGATCAGCAGATCCATCTCGAAGGCGCGGGCGCGGAGCGCGACCCGCGCGCCGATGTTGCCCATGCCGACGATGCCGAGCGTCTTGCCGGCGAGCTCCGTGCCGATAAATTTGAGATAATCGCTCCAGCGGTTTTCCTTGACGGCGCGGTTGGCCGCATGGGTGTGCCGCACCAGCGCGATCATCTGGCCAAACACCAGCTCCGCCACCGAGACCGCGTTGCTGCCGGGCTGGTTAGTCACCCAGATTTTGAATTCCTTGGCGGCTTCGAGGTCGACCCGCGAGGGATCGACGCCCACGCCGGTGCGCGCGATGATTTTCAATCGCCCGGCGCTGCGCTGCATCTGCTCGCGGGTGATCCGGCCCTTGCGGCTGATCACCGCGTCCACGCGCACGGTTTCCAGATCCCAGCGCTGCGGCTCGACCCACGGGTTGATCACCACGAGATCGACCCGCTCGCGCAGCCATTTGAGCACTTCCGGTTGAAACTCCTCGACCAAAACCCGCCCCAGTGACATGTTTGCGCCTCCTGTTGCCGCGATTCACCATCGCGATGTTGCTGGCGCGTATTATAACCTCTCCGCCGCCGCTTGTCCTTGACGCAATGCGCGCTTCTCTTTATATCCTTGAGCGGCGGACGCGAAGGGAGCCATGAAAAAATATCCTGCGGCGATGACCCGGTTTTTGTGCGGCGCGATCTGGTTCGCGTCTCTGGCGCCGGCCTCCGACGCCGGTGCGGAGCTGGCGCGCACGGCGGTTCCGCGCGCAACGCTCAATTATCTGAGCGTGCCCGTGGCCGAAGTGAAAGGCTTTTTCCGCGACCAGGGGCTGGAGAACCAGACCATCGTCATTCCCGGCAGCACGGCCATCGCCGCGCTGGTGAGCGGTAACGTCGATTACAGCGGCGCCGGCGGCACCGGCATGCGCGCGGCGCTGCGCGGCGCGCCGATCAAAGCCGTCATGTTTCAGACCGAGCGGGTGACCTGGTATCTGCTCGCGGCCCCCGATGTCCAGAAGATCGCCGATCTCAAAGGCAAGCGCATTGCGGTCGGCACGGTCGGCGATACCCAGGATACCTTGATCACGATGCTGGCCGAGCGCGAAGGGGTGTCCGGCCGCGAGATCACCCGGATCGCGATGCCGTCGCGCAGCACCACGAGCACGATTCTGTCGCTCAAATCGGGCGCCTTCAGCGCTGCGGTGGTGAACGCCGACGAGTCGCTGCTCGGCGAGCGCGAGGGGCTGCGCACCCTGGCGTTTATCGGCGATATGTTCCCCTACCCGTTTCAGGGTTTCGTCGCCGCCGACAAGACCATCGCCGAGCGGCCCAACGACATCAAGCGCTGGCTTCGCGCCATGGCGCGGGCGCTCATGTTCATTCGCGACAAGCCGGAGGAAGCGGCCGATATCGCGATGAAGAAAATTCCCATGGGCAACGTCTCCCGGGCATTCGTGATCGAGGGCATCCGCCGCTTCGCCAAGGCGCTGCCCGAAGGCGTGCCCGGCCTGCCGTCGGCGCAGGGCATCAAAAATGTCATGGAGTTCGACGTCAAGCTGCCGCTCAAAATCAAGGAAGACATTCCGCCGGAAAAAGTCATGAGCCTCAGGCTCATGCGCGAAGTGAAAGAAGAGCTGGAAGCGAAACGCTGAGACCGGCTCGAGGAGATCGTATGAAGCGATCATTCATTGCCGCCGCGCTCGCGGCCGGTTTTTTGCTGGCTGCGAGCCCGGCGCGGGCCGTGAAGGTTTCCGTGCTGATCGATCTGGATCCGCAGAGCGCGGCGCAAACCGTGATCGTCGAAAGCATCGCCGCCGATCCGCGCGGCAATCTCTACGTCTGCGACCGGGTCAGCGGCAACGTCTGGCGCATCGATCCGAAGAATCCCAAGCTCGTGGTCGTCGGCCGCGTTCAGGAACGCGACATCGGCGGCAAAAAAGTGCGCGCCGACGTTTCCGGCATCGCCTTCAACTCGGCCGGCGATCTTTATCTCACCGCCGGCGGCTTCAAGGAAGTGCTGCGCATCCGCGGCCGCAATCTCGACCCCGACGAGCCGGGCATCGCGCAGACCTTCGCCATCGATACCGAAGGCGCCAACGGCATCGCCTTCGATAAAAACAACAATCTCTACGTCACCGGCGGGCGCAACGGCAGAATTTATCGCACCGGACCGGAGGGCGGCCGGGCGCAGGTTCTGGCGCAAATCCCGCCGCACAAGCGCGTGCTCCCCGACGGCAAGACCGAGCAGTCGCTCACCGCCAACGGCATCGTCTTCGACCCATCGGGAACCACGCTTTACATCGCCGACACCGCGCGCGGCGCGATCTGGAAGCTCGCCATCGGCGCCGACGGCAAAGCCGGCCAGCCGGCGCTCTTGACCCAGAGCGTTTTGCTCGAAGGCGCCGACGGACCGGCCTTCGATCCGCAGGGCAATCTCTGGGTCGCCGCCAACGAGCGCAACGCGGTCGTGCTCGTGCAGCCCGACGGCCGGGTTTTTGAAATCCATAAAAACGACAGCAAAGGCCCGCTGGAATTTCCCACCGCAGTGGTGTTCGTCGAAGCCACGGCCTACGTCAGCAACTTCGACACGCCGCGGCGCGACAATCTCGCCGCCGACGGCAAAACTTCCATCGACGGCATCGGCGCATCGATCGTAAAAATCGAGCCCTAGGCATCGTCATGACCCGGCTAAGCTTCTGGGTATTTGCCCTCTACGTCCTGTTCGTCCTATTCTGCTCCCCCGCCGCCGCCCAGGAAAAGAAAAACATCCGCATCGTCTTCGTCAGCCTCTCATGGAACAACCAGCTGCCGATCCGCGTCGCCATCGCCAGGGGATTTTTTAAGGACCAGGGGCTCGCCCTCGAGCCGATCTTCGTGCGCGGCGGACCGGTGGCGATCACCGCGCTGATCTCCGGAAACGTCGACTTCGCCAGCGTCGGCGGCGCCCAGGCGCCGATCCGCAGCAACGCCCGCGGCCTCGATCTGCACATCATCGCGTCGCTGTCGAATTATACGAACTACACGCTGCTCGGCAGCAAGGACGCTAAAAACGTCGAAGACCTGCGCGGCAAAGTGATCGGCGTCACCGGCGCCGGCGCTTTTTCGGATTTCGCGATCAGAATCTATTTGAAGCGCAACAACCTCGATCCGGACAAGGACGCCACTCTGCGCGCCATCGGCCCCACCGCGCTTCGCGCCGTCGCGCTGGAGAAAGGCTTGATCGCCGCCGCGCCTTTTTCGGCCGAGGACACCATCCGATTGCTCGACAAGGGTTTTCCAATGATCGTCAATTTGAACGAAGCGCTGCGCATCCCGCAGAGCGTCTTCGTCACCCGCGGCGAGATGCTGCAAAAATACCCCGAAACCACGAAGCGATTTTTGAAAGCCGTCATCCTCGGCATGCAATTCGCCAAGCAGAACAAACTGGAAGCGATCAAGACCGGCTATGGCGCGGGTCTCAAAGGCGAACCCGACGTGGTCAATCGTTCCTACGACCTTTTCAGCCCCGGCTGGGCCACCGATCTCTCCGTCGCCCACGACGGCATCCAGATCATGCTCGACGAAGACATCCGCGCCGGCGTCGTCGATAAAAACTATACTTTGGATCGGGTCATCGACGACCGCCTGCTCAAACAGGCGCAGCAGGAGCTACGGAAGGAAGGCAAGCTCAAGGAGAAATGATCGTGGGTCCGCGGTCGCCCGAACCAGGGCACGCGCGGGGGCGCGCCCTGCTTGTTTAGGCCGCTGGACTCGAACTGAATCACCAAGAAATAAAGCTGGTTGACCGCGAACAATCTCGATTGATAAAGTGCAGCCGATTCAAGCGGCCAATCTGAAAAATGCCCGGAGGTGAATTATGGCGATCGGACTTTCCCACGGCGGCACCAATGTCTACTCGGCGCGAGAGAGATCGCATCAACTGTGGGCGGCAACTCAGGACGGTCTGGTGTTGTTCGAGCGCGAAAGCGCCGGCCAATGGCGCGAAGCGCAGCGCGCGCTCCGCGGCCAGCACATCAGCTCGATCATTTTAGAGCGCACCACCGGCACCATGTTCGCCGGCGCGTTTTTCGGATCGATCCATGCCAGCGCCGACGGCGGAAAGACCTGGGAGCGCCGTGACAACGGCATGCCGATCCACGACGTTTACAGCCTGGCGTCCACGGTGGTGAACGGCAAGGTCCGAGTTTACGCGGGCACTCAACCCGCGCACCTGTTTGTCAGTGAAGATCTCGGCTTTCACTGGAACGAGCTTCCGTCGCTGCGAAAAGTGCCGACGGTCGAGCAATGGTCTTTTCCCGCGCCGCCGCACGTCGCCCATACGAAATTCATCACCTTCGATCCGCGCGACGAGCAAACCATCTACGCCTGCATCGAGCAGGGCGCGTTTTTGAAGAGCAGCGACGAAGGAAAAAGCTGGCGCGAGCTCAACACCGTGGGCCTCTACAAGGACAAAAATCGTCCGGTGGAGCATTTCTACGACGTTCATCGATGTTTGATCGACCCGCGCAACCCGGAAAACATTTTCGTCACCGGCGGCGCCGGCCTCTACGTCACGCGCAGCGGCGGCGGCAGTTGGGAGCGCTGGACAAGCCCGGATTGGGCCGTCGACGTTTATCCCGACGGCTTTACCTGGAATCCGAAAAATCCCGATCTCATGTTCGTCGCCGCCGCCGAGCACAACCCCGTCACCTGGCGCAAAGCCGGGCCGGCGGCGCGCGCCGAGGGAAAAATCTATCGGAGCCGCGACGGCGGCAGAAACTGGCAGCGGCTGGGCGGCGGACTGCCGCCGAGCCTGAAACACGAGTTCGGCGCGCTCTGCCTGGAAGAAGCCGGCGGCGTTTGCGCGATTTTCGGCGGCACCACCGGCGGCGAGATTTTTTGCAGTGAAGACGACGGCGACACCTGGACTTTGATCACCGCCGAGCTGGCGCCGATTTCTAAAAAGGGCCACGAGCGCCTGCTGGCGGCGAGCTGAGCGTTCAGCCAGCGCGCGGACCAGCTCGGCGCGGACCCGTCCCCCATCACCGCCATGACCTCGTCGGATTCTCTCGGTGCCGCGCTGGCAGGACAGCTTCTTGCGGAGAGCGAGCGCGAAGCATCGGTCACGCCGATGGACGCCGTGCTCGACGCGGCGCGCGCCGGTAAATTCGGCGACGATCAGGGCTTCCGACTGCTCGCCCGGCTCTGGACCTTCAAGCGCATGATGTACTACGTCTACGGCGGCTGGGCGCAGGGCATCAATCTGAACGAGTACCCGCCGGCGGTCGCCTACCTTTTCGGCAAGCAAATCTACGACGAATCGACCCACGAGATGCAGCTCTGCGACGAGATGCTCCGGCGCCGCTGGGCGCGCACGCAAAAGCGGCTGTTCGAGCATCCCTATTGCCGCTTCGGCACCGCGACGCGCACCGGCGCGTATATTTTCTGCCTGCGCGCGCTCGCCAATTATCCGCAAAACCTGCGCATCGCCGCGCTCAATCTCGGACCGAAAGTGATCGAGCTGGCGTGGACTGAAAAATTTGCAGCGTCATTCCCGGAGGAAGCGCTGCACGCGGTCTTTCAAAGTCAGCTCGCCGAGACCCGCAGCCACGTCCTGATGGGCAAGTTTCACGTCGAGCGCTATATCCAAAAGCATGTCGATGCCGAGCTGGCCAAGCGGCTGTGCGCCGAGGCCCGCCGCGACTATTTATTTTTTCTCGAAGAAACCGCCCGCTTCGCGCTCGGACTGGAAGAAGAAACGGCCGGCGAAGTCACCGTATCCGGCGACATCGATTGACTTTGGATGACCTGAACGGCTTTGAACAATGGGAACCAACGGAAGTTATGCCCGGCCTCAAGATCGCCCACGATAAATGCACCGAGTGCCGCATGTGCTACGTGGTCTGCCGCGAGATCAATATCAACGCGGTCGTGGTCTCGCCGACCTCCCGGCATCTGCTGGAAATCGACGAGCGCTGTACTTATCCGAAATGCACCGTCTGTCTCATGTACTGCCCGGCGGAAGGCTCCATCGTCGAAACCGACACCGGCCGCTCGCTGGTCCCGCCGCCGCCGGAAGTGTGGACGGAGAATCAAAGATGGCCGCGGATGCCATGAACGCAGTCCCAGCGGTTGAAGAAAGATCTCTCACTTCGTTCGAGATGACGGAGAACACATACGACATCAAACGCCATCATTGTCATTTTGAGCGAAGCGAGAAATCTTTCTTTAAACGACTGGAACGATTGGAACCAATGAAATCGTTGGAACGAGGTTTTCATGCAACCCATCCTCAAGGACTTTTTAGACAAGTGGGTCTACCCCACCGGCTTCACCGGACCCGGCGTCGAATTTCGCCTGCGCCAGACCGAGCGCTGCCTGCCGCTCTGGGACAAGCTCGTCGCCCAGGCGATCCAATCGGCTGAGAAGGATTTGCAATCGGGCAGCGCCGAGTACAAAGCCGCCCGGGCGCGCGGCGGCTACGCCGCCGAAGGACCGTTCATGTCGCTCAAGCAGATGTCGACCCAGATTCTTTCCGTGGAGATCGGCGAGCAGGAGAAATACATCGATCTGCAGCGCATGCGCGCCCGCCAGATTTGGGACGAAGTGAAGCACGGCCAGCTCCACGCCGACGTGCTGCTCCGCGGCGGCTTCATCAAACGCGAAGAAGAGTTGATGGACGACCCGCGCGCCAACACCCAGCCCAAGCTCTCTTATTTCGGCATGACCGCCATGTTTCCGCACATTCATCCGCTGGCGCGCGCGGGCCAGCACTATTACAACGAATCGATGGCGTGCCTCGGTATCGCGGCGACGCTGAGCGTTATCGACGACGATCTGGTGCGCCACCAACTGCGCAGCCAGGAAGCCGAAGAGCTGATGCACTTCATGGAAGGCAAGTATCAGATCGACGCCTACGCGCTCACGCCGCAAGAGCAGAAGCCGATCGAGGAAGTCTTCGACTTTCTGCTCCGGCCCTGGGCGCCCGAGCCAAGCCGCGCGCTCGGCGGCGCGGCGTAGTTTTATGAAAGTCCGCATCGCCGAGAGTTGTTGCATCGCCTGCGGTCTTTGCCGCGAAGTTTGCCCCGAGCGCGCCGTGCATCCCAAGATGCAGGACATTCATCACCGGTACGAAGTGATCGAAAAGGAATGCACCGGCTGCGGCGACTGCCTGGCCTATTGCCCGGAGCCCGGCGCGCTCGAATCCTACGAGCCGGTGGAGATCGCGCGCTGACTGAATTCTCCGATCGGCGAATTTGCACGGAGGCTGCAATGCTGGAATTCGAGGGCCGGCAGATACCCAACGAGCTGAAAGAGATCGCCGCTCCCAAACGCAGCGCGCTCTTGGTTTGGGACATGCAAAACGATCAGGCCGGCGGCGCTTTCAACAAGGACGCCTTGATCCGCAGCGCCCCGCCGCTGATCGAAGCTGCGGCAAAAGCGGGCATCAAAACCATCTACACCCGCCAGACGCCGTTTCTGTGGAAGGAAGAAGCCGCGGTGTGGATCCGCCGCGGCATGAAAGATCAGAAGGTCGATCATCCGAGCCAATTGAAACCGCGCCGCTTGCGCGGCAGCCCCGGCTGGAATCTGATGGAGCCGTTCAGGCCGCGCGCCGAAGATATGATCATCGACAAGCGCCGCCCGACCCTGTTCATCGGCAACGAGTTCGAAACGATCATGAGCAATCTCGGCCTGACCACGATCGTCATGATCGGCTGCACCACCGACGGCGGCGTCGAAGCCACCGTGCGCGAAGGCTTTAACCGCAATTACTTTATGGTCGTGGTGCGCGACTGCGTCGGCACGTACACCGAAGTCGGCCACAACGCCGCGCTGAAACGCATGGAGCGATTCGCGGAAATCGTCGACTCGAAGGAGTTGATCGAGATTTGGCGCTAGCTATGATTTCGAATGGCGCTCGGTTGTTGTACGGATGATATCGTCGGCGCCCACTCAGGCCACGCGTTTTCCGGCGTAGGTCGGATTCGCCAGGCGTAACCCGACAATTTCCGGCGGCATGCCGCGATTGTTTCGTGTCAGCGCCGCATGTTGGTTTACGCTGGGCTAACCCCAACCCCTACAAGGCTGCGGACTGAAGGAAGCGATCCAGCAGGTCGAGCTTGAGCTGACTTCTCATTGATTTGAAAGCCGTTCGGTTTGCGAAAGACTGTTCGGAGAGGTTAAAAAGGCGTAAATCGATTCGCCAACCTGTCAAAGGAGAGCCCGATGGCTGCAACCAACGACAAGAAAGCCCTGCACGTCGCCACTTTTTCCGGCTGGTATCGCTTCGAGCGGGATGGCAAGAATTTTCGCCAGACCCGGCGCGACCTCACCTACTGGACGCTCACCTGCATGTCGGTCGATCCGAATCATCCGGAAAAAATCTACGCGGGCAGCGAGCACTCCGGACTTTTTTACACCGAGAACGCCGGCAGAAACTGGAAGCGCTGCGAGCCCAACACCCCCAGGATGATGCTTTTCTCGGCGCTGGCGCTGAACGGCGGCGTGCTGGTGGGCACGATCCCGTCGGCGGTTTACCGCAGCAAGAACGGCGGCTGGGAAGAGCTCGAGGGCGTGCGCAAAAACAGCGCGCGCGCCAATTTTCCGCCGAGCCCCGAGCTGCAATCGCGGGCGCGCTATCTCGCTTGCGATCCGCTCGCGCCGGGGCGGCTCTACGCCGGCATCGAAGTCGGCGGCATGCTGGTGAGCGACGACAACGGCGACACCTGGCGGCCCGCCAACGAAGGGCTGACCGACATGGACGTGCACGAGGTTCTCGCCAGCGCAGCCCATCCCGGGATGGTTTACGCGGCCTGCGGCGAAGCCTCTTTTCGCAGCCGCGACCGCGCCGCTCACTGGGAGAACAACTCGATTGCGAGCCACGACTACGGCACATCGGTCGCCGAAGACGAAAAGGGCGTCGTTTATTTCGGCGCCGCCAAGGGACGGCCCAATCTGTGGATTCGCGAAGAAGGCGCTATGGCAGCGATCTTCCGCAGCGCCGACAAAGGCGCGAGCTGGGAAAAGATGACCGACAATCTAAAAGGCGGCGTGATGCATCTCTGCCCGGCGCCGGGCGGACGCGGCATGATCGCCGGCACTTCCGACGGCAGCTTGCTGCTGATCGACGAGGGCGGCGTGCGCGAAGTCGCGAGCGGTTTGCCGTTCGTCACCTCGGTGGCATTGGGCGCGTAGTCAAAAGGATCAAGGCAAAGGATAGAGGATAAACAAATCCGATGAAGCTCTATACGTTTTTTCGCAGCTCCGCGTCGTACCGCGTGCGCATCGCGCTCAATTTGAAGGGCATCGCCTGCGAGCAGGCGCCGATTCACCTGCGCCGCGGCGGCGGCGAGCAATTCAGCGCCGCCTACCGCGCGCTCAACCCGCAGGCGCTGGTGCCGACGCTGGAAGACGGCGGCAAAATTCTCACGCAATCGCTGGCGATCATCGAGTATCTCGACGAGAAGCAGCCCGAGCCGCCGCTGCTGCCCAAAGATCCGGCGGATAAGGCGCTGGTGCGCAGCATGGCGATGATCGTCGCCTGCGAGGTGCACCCGATTCAAAACCTGCGCGTGCTCAGTTACGTCAAGAAGGAATACAACCAGACCGACGAGCAGGTGAACCGCTGGGCGCAGCACTGGATCGACCTCGGGCTCTCCGCCCTGGAGGCAACGATCACCGCGCAGCCCAGGCGCGGCAAGTTCTGTTTCGATGATGCCCCGACCCTCGCAGATATCTGTCTCGTTCCGCAGCTCGGCAACGCGCGCCGCTACGGCTGCGATCTCTCGCGCTACCCGAATATTCTCGCCGTCGAGAAAAATTGCATGGCCCTGCCCGCCTTCATCGATGCCGCGCCGGAAAAACAGCCCGACGCGGAATAGGGAATAGTGAGTTAGAAAATAGTGAATTAGTGAGCCAGCTAAAACTGGTCTGGTAAGTTGGCACGAAGAAGCGACTAGGCCCCTCGGACCTAACTCACTAAGTCACGAACTCACTTGCTCACTTCCCCGCCATGTTCGTTCTCAAGCAATTCCTGAAGGCGCTGCTGCTGCCGCCGACGCCGTGGCTGCTGATGCTGGCGGCGGTGCTGATTTTTTGGCGGCGCGCCTGGGCGCGGCGTCTGCTGGCGCTCACGTTTCTGTTGATCTTCGCTCTGCACAGCGGGCCGGTGAATTATCTTTTGCGCTATCCTCTGGAGTCGCGCTATGCGCCGCTGATCGATCCCGGCCGCGCCGGCAGCTACGACGCCATCGTGGTGCTGACCGGCGGCAGCGTTGCGGCCGAAGGGCTGATCCCCTTCCCGTCGGTGGACGAGCGCATGTTTCGCCGCCTCGACGAAGCCTGGCGCCTGTACCGCATTGGTCCCAGGCCGATCATCGTTTCCGGCGGCCACGTCGATCCGTTCACGCCGGCCAAAGACGAAAACCGCATCGCGCGCGATTTTCTCATCCGCTGGGGCGTGCCCGAGAAAGACGTGCTCGGCGAGGACAGGTCGCGCGACACCTTCGAGAGCGCCGTCGAATGTCGGAAGATCCTCGCGCAACACGGCTGGAAGCGCTACCTGCTGGTCACCTCGGCGCTGCACATGCCGCGCAGCATGCTGGTCTTTTCCCGGCTCGCGCCCGAACCGGTGCCGGCGCCCGGCGACTTCTCCCTCGGCCCCTTCGAGCTCTCGCCCTTTGTATTTTTTCCCAACGAAGCCGTGGCGCCGAAAACCTTCGCCACGCTCCATGAATATGCCGGGTTGGTGAATTACTACTGGCGTATCCATTTCTCAAACTGACGGCGCGGTCCGGTTGCAAATTACCGGCGCTGAGATATAAAAACTGCGGCTGGAGTCGCGCCGCCGATTCATGATCTCGATCAAAAATCTTGTGAAAATTTTCAAGTCGGGGACCGACGCCGTGCGCGCCGTCGACGACGTTTCGATCGAGGTCGCGGAGCGCGAGTTCTTCGTGCTGCTCGGGCTGAGCGGCTCGGGGAAAACCACCCTGCTCCGCTGCGTGGCCGGTCTGGAGAAGCCGGACGGCGGCGACATCGCCATCCATCGCCATCTGGTCAGCTCCGCCGCGCGCAATCTTTTCATCGGCCCGGAAGGCCGCGGCCTCGGCATGGTGTTTCAATCCTACGCCGTCTGGCCGCACATGACGGTGTTTCAAAACGTCGCCTTTCCGCTGGTCAACGGGCCGCACAAATTCTCCCGCGGCGAGATCCGCAACAAAGTCATGACCGCACTCGAGATGGTGCAGCTGGCGGGCCTCGCCGAGCGGCCCGCGCCTTTCTTGAGCGGCGGCCAGCAGCAGCGGGTCGCGCTGGCGCGCGCGCTCGCGGTGGAGCCCAAAGTGCTGCTGATGGACGAGCCGCTCAGCAACCTGGATGCGCGTTTGCGCGAGGAAGTGCGCGACGAGATCAAAAGCCTGGCGCAAAAATTCGGCATGGCGGTGCTCTACGTGACCCACGACCAGGTCGAGGCGATGGCGCTGGCGGACCGGGTGGCGGTGATGAGCAAAGGCAAAGTGCTGCAATGCGCCGCGCCGCGCCAGCTCTACGAGTGCCCGTCGAGCCGCGAGGTGTGCGAATTTCTCGGCGCCACCAATCTGCTCGACGGCGTGGTGAAAAACGGCGGCGTCATCGAAACCGAGCTCGGTCCGATCGCCTGCGCCATTCCGGACCCGGCTTTCAGGAACGTCAGCGTCGCGATCCGCCCGGAAGAAATCCAACTTTCGCCCGCTTCCACCGGCATGGAAAACGAGTTCGCCGCCGAGGTGGTCTCGTCGACTTTCCTCGGCGAGCTGACGGTATGCGATCTTTTAGTCAACGGCCGCAAGCTGCGCTTCAAAACCACCCAGAGCGCCGCGCCGGCCGAGCGCTTCTTTGTCCGCCTGCCGGCCGATAAGCTGAAACTGTTTGCGCGCGCGTGAAACGCTGAGCGTTAAATAAATCATCCGAGGAAACACATGCTGCCGCGAGAAGAAAACGAGCTGCTGACTCAAGTGGGCGCGGACCAACCGTTGGGCCGGCTGATGCGCAGCTACTGGATCCCCGCGTTGCTATCGGAGGAGCTTCCCGAGCCCGACTGTCCGCCGGTGCGGGTGCGCCTGCTCGGCGAAGATCTGGTCGCGTTTCGCGACAGCCGCGGCCGGGTCGGTTTGCTGGAAGAGCATTGCGCCCATCGCGGCACCTCGCTCTTTTTCGGCAGAAACGAAGAGTGCGGGCTGCGCTGCATTTATCACGGCTGGAAATACGACGTGGACGGCAAGGTGCTGGAGACTCCGGCGGAGCCCGCCGGCAGCACGTTGAAAGACAAAGTGCGCCAGGCCGCGTATCCGTGCAAAGAAGCCGCGGGAATGATCTGGAGCTACCTGGGGCCAAAAGAAAAACAGCCGCTGCTGCCGAACTATGAATGGATGAAACTGCCGCCGGAGAATCTCTACGTCAGCAAATCCATTCAGGAGTGCAGTTGGCTGCAGGGCCTCGAGGGTGAGTGCGACTCCTCGCATCTTTCCTTCCTGCACAGAAATTTTACCGGCGAGCGGCCGCGCGGCGGCGGCGACGGCGCGCTGTACGCGGCGGACTCGGCGCCCGCGCTCGAAGGCATCGAGATGGACTACGGCGTGCGCATGCTTTCCTGCCGCAGGATCGATCCCGCAACCATCTATCTGCGCGTGTCCAACATCGTGATGCCCTGCCACGGCTTTATTCCCACCGGCGGCATAAGGGGCAATCCCGAAGGCTACACGATCCATTCCCACGTGCCGATCGACGACACTCACAGCATGCGCTACAACATCCACTTCCGCCGCAGCCGCCCGATCGACGCCGACGAGCGGCAGCACGAAGAGGAGATCGGCCCCGACTACCGCAAGCGGCGCAACCTGGAGAACAACTACCTGCAGGACCGCGAGCGCCAGCGGCGCGAGAATTTCACCGGCATGGGGCCGATTTTTCTGGTGCACGACTCCTGCGCCACCGAAACCATGGGGCCGATCTACGACCGCTCCCAGGAGCACCTGGGCGCGAGCGACATGACCGTGATCGCCGTGCGGAAATTTTTTCTGCGCGCCGTGCGCGCCGCCGCCGCCGGCCAGGAACCGCCCCACGTCATCCGCACCGAAGCCGACAACGATATGCGCCACGTCGCCTGCATCGCGACGAAAATTCCGGCGCATCTCGATCCGCAGCAGTACGTCACCGAGCAGTTAAAGAAGGACCCCTATTGGGAATCGTAAAAGACCGCGCCGCGGCCGGTTGGCAGCGAAGCGCGGGAGATCGGGAGAACGCATGAAAGTCGTCGATGCGATCGCGGAAATTCTCAAGCGCGAAGGCGTGGAATTTCTCTCCTGCTATCCGACCAACACGATGATCGAAGCCGCGGCGTCGGCGGGCATCCGGCCCATCGTCTGCCGCCAGGAGCGGGTCGGGGTCGGCATCGCCGACGGCTTCACCCGCGTCCACAACGGCAGGCGCATCGGCGTTTTCAGCATGCAGGCCGGGCCCGGCGCGGAGAACGCCTATTCGGGGATCACGACCGCCTATTCGGATTCGGTGCCGATCCTGTTGCTGCCGGTCGGCCACGCGCGCAACACTTCCCAGGTTTTTCATTTTTTTCGCTCGGTGCAAGCCTACGCCCCGGTCACCAAATGGACCGAGGAAATCACCCTCGCCGATCAAGTGCCGGAGATTTTGCGGCGCGCTTTTAGTTATTTAAAGATGGGCCGGCTCGGCCCGGTGCTGGTGGAAATCCCCAACGACGCCGCCGTGGAAGAATTTCCCGGTGGGAAAATCGATTACACGCCGGTCAAGCGCACGGTGAGCAGCGCCGACCCGGCGGACGTCGCGGCGGCGGCAAAAATTCTGGCGCAGGCAGCGGCGCCGGTGATCGTCGCCGGCCAGGGCGTGCTCTACGCCGAAGCTTCGGCGGAGCTGGTCGAGCTCGCCGAGCTGCTGCAGGCGCCGGTCACCACGCCGCTGGAAGGCAAGAGCGCTTTTCCCGAGCATCATCCGCTCTCCCTCGGCACCGGCGCGGGCGTGATGCCCAGGCCGGTGCAGGTATTTTTGCAGAAAGCCGATGTGATTTTCGCCGTCGGCGCGAGCCTCACCAAGCACAGCATCGTCGCCGCGCCGATCCCGCCCGGGAAAAAAATCATTCATGCGACCAACGACGAGCGCGACATCAATAAACATTATGCCGCGGATTATCCGATTCTCGGCGACGCCAAGCCGGTGCTGCGTCAGTTCATCGACGCGGTCAAAGACATCCTCGGCAGCAAAAAACGCGAAGCCGGCGCGGTCGCCGCAGAGATCAAAACCATCCGCGACGGGTGGCTGGCGGAGTGGATGCCGAAGCTCAAATCCGACGAGAAGCCGATCAATCCGTACCGCGTCATGTGGGAGTTCATGAATCTGTTCGATCGCCAGGACTGCATCGTCACCCACGACGCCGGCAGCCCGCGCAACCAGCTTGTGCCCTTTTATCAAGCTCCGGCGCCGCGCAGCTATCTCGGCTGGGGCAAATCCCACGCGCTCGGCACGGGGCTCGGCCTGATCATGGGCGCCAAGCTCGCCGCGCCGGAAAAATTCTGCGTCAATTTTATGGGCGATGCCGCCTTCGGCATGACCGGATTGGATTTCGAAACCGCCGTGCGCAACGACATTCCGATCCTGACGATCGTGCTGAACAACAATTTCATGGCCGCCGAGACTCACAGCATGGAGGCTTCCCACGCGCGTTACGGCACGATGAACATTCTGGGCAACTACGCCGACCTGGCCAAATCCCTGGGCGGCTGGTCCGAGCGCGTGGAAGATCCGAATCAAATCGTGCCCGCCCTGCAGCGGGCGCGCAAAGTGACCGACGGCGGCAAAGCCGCGCTGCTCGAATTCATCACCAGCCGGGAAATCAACTACTCCCGCGGCAGGAGTTAGCGGGCTGTTGAAAAGGATTCGGAAGGCATCGAGAGTCATGAACGAAAGATTCTCCATTCCTTGAAATCTCTCCGTCCGTTCGTCGATGAACTCAGGCGGGCTCCGAGCCTTATCGGAGGACTCCGAGGAAGTGGTTCACCCGCCTGTCGGCATTCGACACCTGGAAATCCGACCGGACGCGCTCGATTGAATTAAGCTTTTCGAATTGCTAGCCGTGGAAGCCATGAGACGGCCTGTCATCGGCTTGCTGCTGACACTGCTCGTGATTTTCAGCTGCGCGGCCGCGGACGCGCCTCGACTCCAGCCGGTGTTCGACGCCGCCGCGGAAGAGGACGTTGCGGCGGCAACGCGCGGCGAAGAGCTCGAGCAGGCCGCCTCCCGCCGCTGGATTCGCAAAGCGCGCCGGCACTGGGCGCCGATCGCGCCGGCGCGAACCTTCGCCGCGCCTTCAGTTCAGCCGCGCCGCTTCGTACCGGCGCGGCTTCCGTTGATCGATCCCCGCGATTCGCTGCGCGTGCTGCGCATCTAGCCTTTCTCCCTTCAACGTCGGTTTTCGCGGCCAGCCGCGCCCGCGGCGCGGTCGCATACTTTTCTCCAATCGAAGGGAAAGGGCCCCATGGATTCGGATCGCATGTTTCTCTGGATCGCATTTAATGTTTTTGTCCTCGGCATGCTCGCGCTCGACCTCGGCATTTTTCACCGCAAAGCGCACTCGGTGTCGATCAAGGAGGCGATGACCTGGAGCGCCGTCTGGATCGCGCTGGCGATGATTTTCAACCTGGGCATCTACGCCGCGTGGGGTCCGGACAAAGCCCTGGAGTTTTTCACCGGCTATCTGATCGAGAAATCCCTCAGCGTCGACAACCTGTTCATCTTCCTGACGATCTTTCAGTATTTCGCCACGCCCGCGAAATATCAGCATCGGGTGCTTTTCTGGGGCATCCTCGGCGCTCTGGCGCTGCGCGCGATCTTTGTCGCCGCGGGCTCGGCGCTGATCGGCAACTTTCACTGGATGATCTACGTCTTCGGCGCGTTCCTGGTGCTGACCGGAATCAAAATGTTTCTGCAGGGCGACGAGAAGATCGAGCCGGAAAAAAATCCCGTGGTCCGGCTCTTCGAGCGCCTGGTGCCGATCGTCAAGGAATATCGGGGACAGCGATTTTTCGCCCGGAGCGGCGGCCGGACCTGCGCGACACTGCTGATGCTCGTGCTGATCGTGGTCGAGACCACCGACGTGATTTTCGCCGTGGACTCGATCCCGGCGATTTTTGCGATCACCCAGGATCCGTTTATCGTCTACACGTCCAACGTCTTCGCGATTCTCGGCCTGCGCGCCCTCTACTTCATGCTCGCCGGGTTGATGGAGATGTTCGTCTATCTGAAAGTGGGGCTGTCTTTCGTGCTGTGCTTCGTCGGCGCCAAGATGATGCTCGTGGATGTTTATAAAATACCGATCGGCGCGTCCCTCGGCGTGATCGCGACGGCGCTGCTCCTCTCGATCGCCGCGTCCTGCCTGGTGAAGAAAGGAGAACCGGCCGAATCGAGCTGATCCCCGGCGCGATCATCGGAAACCGAAAATCTGCTGATACTGCTCCAGGCGCTTTTTGTAGAGCGGTGCGAGCGTATCCGCGGGCACCACGAGATACTTGGGGTGATCGAGCCGCGTGTATTTGGATTTCACGCCCTTGCGCACCGGACCGCGGCCGAACTCCTGGGCGATGATCGTCTGCGCCTCCTGGCCGATGATCCAGTCGAGAAATAGAATCGCCGCGTGCGGGTGCTGGGCCCGGCTCGCCAGGGCGGACATGCGCGGCTTGGTGATCACCGGATCGATCATGGCGAAGTCCACCGGCGCGCCCTCGGCCAGCATCTGCGCCACCCGGTAGCCGTAAAGAATCGGCGCAAGGCTGTATTCGCCGGCGGCAAGGAGCTGTGATTCCAGCGTGTGGCCGGTGCGCATCTCCGGGCCGAGCGCGGCCAGCCGCTTCATGAAGCTCAAGCCTTTTTCCTCGCCGAAATACTCGAGCAGGGTATGAAACCAGTCCGCGTCCTGGGTGTCGAGCACCATCTTGCCTTTCCAGCGCGGGTTGAGCAGATCGTCGTAGCTTTTCGGCACGTCGTCTTTGCGCACGAGCTTGGTGTTGTAGCCGAACACCACGACCACGTGGTAACCGGCGGTCCAGTAGCCGTCTTTATCCATCATCTCTTCCCGGACGAAGCGGCGGTTGGGCGATAGATACTTCTCGATCAGCTTGAGGCGCGCCATTTCGTAAATGCTGCCGGGCTCCTGATCCACGGCGTCGAAATCATAACGCCCGGCGCGGGTCTCGGTGAGAATTTTACTCAGAAGCGCCGTCGATCCCGAGCGGTAGTGATTGATCTTCAAGAACGGATAGCGCGCCCGAAAGGCATTCAGCAGACGCGTCGAATGGTCCGTCGACATGGTGCCGTAGAACGAGAACGCGCCTTCTTTTTTTGCTTCCTCCTCGAGATACGTCTGGCGCTGCGGCTCCGCCATCTTTTGCAAACGCGCGACAACCTCCGCGGAGGTCGCGGCCCACACCGAAGCCGCGGCCAGAATAACCGGCATCGCCGCCATCAGCGCCGCAACAATTTTTTCCGCCAACCTAGTCACTCCTCTTGCCTGCGAAAGAATCTCACTCCGGCTTATGCCAGAACTCCGGGTTGCTCTTGAAAATATTCTTGGGAATCCTGGCGTAAACGAGGTTGACGATATCCACCGCCTCGCCGATGCCGAGATCCACCGCCAGGCTCGACAGCGCATACGCATCGGCGGCGCTCATGCCTTTCTCCGTCTGGAGAAAATCCACCGCCTCCTGAAGCGCGATGCGCGCGGCTTCGTTCAGGTCCGTGCTCAAGCCCGTAGACAAGTAATCCGTCGCGGTTTCGACCCGGGGCTGCCGGATAAGTTTTTTCTTGTGCACGATGAACTGCAAGGTCGGCTTGAGCGAGATCTCGACGGCGCCGCCGTCGACTTCGCCGTCGCCCTGCACGGCGTGGCCGTCGCCGGTGAAAAACTGTCCGCCGCGATTGAAGACCGGCAGAAACAGCGACGAGCCGATGCCGGTGAATTTGAGATCGATGTTGCCGCCCCAGGCTCCCGGCGGCGTCGAAGACACCATGCCGAGACTCGTCGGCGGCGAGACGGCCATGATGCCCATGAATGGGTTGAGCGGAATCTGGATCTCGTCCGAGAAAAGCGCCACCCGCCGCTCCAGATCGAGACGGATCAGCTTTGCCGCCGGCGCTTGCAGCAGCTTGGGCAGCACGCCTTTGCCGGGACCGGAATTGTTGACCCCGTAGGGCACGCGGAATTTGATGTCGAGCACGCGCACTTCGAGCGTGTCGCCCGGCTCCGCGCCTTCGACATAAATCGGGCCGGTGAGAATGTGCACGCTCGCGCCCTTCGGCCGCTTCACTTCGGCGTAGACCGCTTTGGCATCGCCGAGCACTTCGGCGGCGGGGATGCCGTAGGCGGCGAAGAAATTTTCCGGATCTTTCGCGGTCGTCAAGCCCTGATGCGACAGCGCTTCGATCTCGACGACCTGCCCGGACCGGATCGTCAGCGCCGGCGGCAGATTGGCGGCGATGTAGCCCCAGAGCACCGTGTCCGGCGTCGAGCGCAGAACCGTATCCGGCGCGATGGTCGGAGCAATGGATCGCGCTCGCGAGCCCGCGGCAACTTCGTTCATGAGGCCATCCTTTCAGTGACGATTCGCCCGCGGCAAAAAAGGGCAGCGAAGATTTCGCGCTCCACTGCCCCCGGCGAGAATGAAATCGCGCGCGCCTAATCGCGAATCGCCAGCGCGCCGCCGTCCACCGGCAGATCGACCGCGTAAATGAAATCGGATTCGTCGCAGGCGAGAAACACCGCGGCCTTGGCGATATCCATCGGCACGCCGCGCCGGCCGGCGAGATTCTTGACGAAACGATTTTCCGGAATATCCTGCTGGCCCACCGGCGAGCCGATGCGGTTGGGCGAAATCGAATTGACCCGAATGCCCTCGGGCGCGAGCTGCACGGCGATGGAGCGGGTGAGATTCAACACGCCGGCTTTCGCGGTGGTGTAGGCGGTCGCCTCCTTGCGTCCCCAGTGACCGGAGGTGGAAGCGATGTTGATGATTTTTCCCTTGCGCTTCTGATCGATCATCACCTTCGCGGCGGCGCGGGTGCAGTACCAGACGCTGCGCAGGCAGACGTTCATCACCCGGTCCCACTCCTCTTCGCTGATGTCGAAGATCGTCTTGTGATCGGTCCAGGCCGCGTTGTTCACCAGAATATCGACGCCGCCGAATTGCTTGACCACGGTCTGAACCATGCTGTCCACCGACGCCGGGGAGGCAACGTCGCACACGACCGAGATCGCTTTACCGGGATTTTTCGCATTGATCGCGTTGGCGACGCTGCTGCCGCGCCCCGGGTCCAGGTCGACAACGGCGACCTTCGCGCCCTCTTCGACAAACAGTTTGCTGATATCCTCGCCGATGTTGCGTCCCGCGCCGGTGACGATGGCGATTTGATCCTTGAGTCTCATGGGAATCCTCCGATTGAATTGCGTTTCCCGGTGCATAGCAGATGCGTGTCCAAAGTTCCACCCGCGCAGCCGCCGCCGATCGTCCAGGCGCATGACACACAAACCCGCAGGGGCGGACGCCCTCCGGTCATTGATCGAGCGTGGCGCTGGAAGAGAAACTACAGACTGACTTTTTCGGTGTAGAGGTCTTTCAGAAACTGGCTGTTTTTGAGCTCGTCGAAGAAGCGCGGCTCGATGATGTCCGCCGGCTTGAGATTTTTCGTGCGCTGGTCCACCGCCGCGCCGACGTCCACCAGCGCCTGAATCGCCTCGCTGTTCAGCTCCGGCAGCGGCCGCAGCTGCGCCGAGAAAGCTTCATACATGGCGTCCACGCTGAGGCCCTGATTGCCGGGAAAATATTTCTTGAGAATGTTCAGGCTGTCCTCGCGCCGGGTGACGAAGTATTGAATCGACGCGGCGTAGCCCTGCATGAAACGGCGCACCGCGGTCTCTTCGCGCTTGATGAAAGAGCGCGTGGTCATCAAAAGATCGGTCACCACCGGCACCGATTTCATCTCGATGACTTTGATGCCCATCTTCTGCGCCTGCGCGGCGATGTCCTGGCTGAGCGGCACGCCTTGGACGAGATTTTTCGACAGCGCCAACGTCCTCGCCGGCGCCAGCCCGGCCGCAACCATCTCCACGTCTTTGGCCGGATCCAGACCCGCGCGCCGCAGCATGACCCGCGCGATCAGGTCCGAGCGCGCGCCGAGCGCGGAGACGCCGACCTTTTTGCCTTTGAGGTCTTTCAACGCGCCGATCGAGGTGGCGACGCCCATGCCGTACTGATCGAAGCTTACGTGCGATCCGATGACCGTGATGTCGGAGCCGCTTGCGACCGGCTGCAAAAACGCCAGGGGGTTGCCGAAACCGATCAGCAGATCGACGCCGATCAGCGACTGCACGCCGGCGGTGAGCGTGTCGCGGATCGGCAGCTCTTCGATATCGACGCCGTGCTTCTTGAACAATCCCGAATCGACGCCGACGTAGGCCACCGCGGTGCCGATTTCCCAGCCGGCGTAGGCCAGCCGCAATTTTTTCGGGGTTTCCGCCGCGCGGATCGAGCCCAACGGGTCCAGCGCGAGAATCGCCGCGCTGAAAACCGCGGCGATGAAATTGCGGCGCGTCAAAAATCGCGGCTCGATCATGAAACGAATCATAGCCCACAATGCCGTGCGCGCCAAGAGCCGCCGGAAAGGCTCCGCGCGCTGCTCGCGCCGGCGGTTCTCGAAACCTCGGATCGCGCGCGCCGGGTTTCTTGCAGATTCGCTTTCGACGGGTTAGCGTAAAAACCCGGGCGTCTCCGCGGCGGGGACGCAGCGAATCCCGATCGAGGTAGGGTTTTGAGCACCGAACCCAACAAAGTCATCTATTCGATGGTCGGCGTCGGCAAGTACTACGACAAGCGCGCCGTGCTGAAGGATATCTATCTCTCCTATTTTTACGGCGCCAAGATCGGCGTCATCGGCCTCAACGGCTCGGGCAAGTCGTCGCTCTTGCGCATCATGGCCGGCGTCGACAAGGAGATTCAGGGCGAAGCGGTGCTTTCCCCGGGCTACAGCGTCGGCTACCTCGAGCAGGAGCCGCTGCTCGATGATTCCCGCACCGTGCGCCAGGTGGTCGAGGAAGCGGTTCAGGAAACCGTCGATCTGTTGAAGGAGTTCGAGGCGATCAACGCGAAGTTCGCGGAAGAATTGTCCGACGACGAGATGAACAGGCTGCTCGAGCGCCAGGGCGAGGTGCAGGAAAAGCTCGATCATCAGGAAGCCTGGGATCTCGACGCGCGTCTGGAAATGGCCATGGACGCGCTCCGCTGTCCGCCGCCGGACACGCCGGTGAACGTTCTCTCGGGCGGCGAGCGCCGCCGGGTCGCGCTCTGCCGGCTCCTGCTGCAAAAGCCGGACATTCTTCTGCTCGACGAGCCGACCAACCATCTCGATGCCGAATCGGTGGCCTGGCTCGAGCATCACCTGCAAAGCTATCCGGGCACGGTCATCGCCGTGACCCACGATCGCTATTTTCTCGACAACGTCGCCGGCTGGATTCTCGAGCTCGACCGCGGCCAGGGCATTCCATTCAAAGGCAATTACACCGCCTGGCTCGAGCAGAAACAGGAGCGCCTGCGCCGCGAGGAAAAGTCCGAGAGCGAGCGGCAAAAAACCCTGCAGCGCGAGCTCGAATGGATTCGCATGGCGCCCAAGGCGCGGCGCGCCAAAGGCAAAGCGCGCATCACCGCCTACGAAGCGCTGCTCGATCAGGAAGCGCAGAAGCGGCGCGACGATCTGGAAATTCCCATCCCGCCCGGACCGCGCCTGGGCAACGTGGTCATCGAAGCCGAGGGCGTGAGCAAGGCCTACGGCGATCGCCTGCTGGTCGACGACATGACTTTCAAGCTGCCGCCCGGCGGCATCATCGGCGTGATCGGTCCCAACGGCGCCGGCAAAACGACGCTGTTCCGCATGATCATCGGCCAGGAAAAGCCGGACAGGGGAAAGATTCGCATCGGCGAGACGGCCGTGCTGGGCTACGTCGATCAGAGCCGAACGCTCGATGCCAATAAATCGATCTGGGAAGAGATCAGCGGCGGCGCCGATGCGCTGAAGATCGGCGCCCGCGAGGTCAACTCGCGCGCCTACGTGGCGCGCTTCAATTTCTCCGGCACCGACCAGCAAAAGAAAGTCGGCTCGCTATCCGGCGGCGAGAGAAACCGCGTTCACCTGGCCAAGATGCTCAAGGAAGGCGCCAACGTGCTGTTGCTCGACGAGCCGACCAACGATCTCGACGTGAACACTCTGCGCGCGCTCGAGGAAGCGCTGGAAAACTTCGCCGGCTGCGCCGTGGTGATCTCCCACGACCGCTGGTTTCTCGACCGCATCGCCACCCACATCCTCGCCTTCGAGGGCGACAGCAAAGTCGTCTGGTTCGACGGCAACTACTCGGAATATGAAGCCGATCGGAAAAGCCGGCTCGGCGCCGCCGCCGAGCAGCCGCACCGGATCAAGTACCGGCCGCTGACGCGGAATTAATCGGCTCAAGCGGTAAATTCCGGCTGCAGCGCCAAAGCGGGATCAATCGCGGCTTTCGAGGTCCTTCTTGCGCTTGGCGTCGAGCTCGCGCTGGCGCTGCAAGAGACGACGGCGCGCGCGCGCCTGCTCCTCGGCGATAATCGCCTGCTCGCAATCCTGGATCGCCTTGTACTTCGCCAGACAGGCCTCGCCCTCGCATTCCTGGGCGCGGAGGCGATCGCAGGCCGCGGCGGCAAAGGTGCTGGCCGGCGCCGAAAAAAAGCCACCGGCAACCAGCAGGGTGATCGCGATCGTTTTCTTCATCTGAAAACCTGGACGCCGAGTGTAGCACAAATCCGACAAAAGCTCAGCCTGACAGAGGTTCCTCAGCTCAGCCCTGGCGCAGAATCGCCATGCCGTGGCCGGGAAGCGGCACGCGGACCGCGCGGCGATTGCCGCAGCCTTCGACTGCGAGCCGGGTGCCGGGCTCGAGCAGGTTCGTCAGCCGCGCGCCGGGCGCGTGGAGATTGAAATCCACGGTCACGTAGTCCTCGCGCGGCGCGGCGTCCAGGTTGAGCGCCACGAGGACTTCCACGTCGTCGAGGATGCGCGAATACGCGAGCGTGCAGCGGCCGTCGAGCGGATAGCCGAAATCGACGCCGTTGCCGGAGATCTCGCGAAAATACTGCCGGCCGTAGCGCAGCGCCGGCTCGGCCCGGCGGATCGCGGCGATCTCCGCGATGCGCTTGTAGATCGGATGGGCCGGCCTGAAAAAATGGCGCTCGCGGCTGTCGAAGGCGCCCCACTCGCCGCCGAACATGCATTCGCGCACGTAGCTGTCGTTGTCGCCGCCGCCGTCGAAGCCTTGCTCCGTGCCATAATAAAGACACGGCACTCCCGGGCTGGTGAGCAAGTAACCTGCCGCCAGCGCCGCCTGCTCGGGAAACGGATTGCCGTGCATGAAGCGGCGGTACGGCCGCGCCATCTGATCGTGGTTGTCGACGAAGGTGACAAAGTACTGGCCGGCCTCGCCGTGGTCGGCGTATTCGGTTTTGAAGCGCTCGTAGCGCGCGCGCAGCTGCGCGGGATTCAAAAAGCCTTTGAGCGTTTCTTCCAGAATAAAATACAGCGGAAAATCCAGCGCGGCGTCGAGCGACGGGAAACGCTCGTTGGTGCCCTCGATGCGGCTGTTGCGCCCGAGATAGCGCTGCAAAGTCGCGTCGTCGGCGACGATTTCGCCGAAGATGAAAAAATTGTGCTTGCCGATGCGCCGGGCGTACTCGCGAATCGCGTTGCAGAAGATCGCGGTCGCGCTCGACTCCATGTGCTTGACCGTGTCCACGCGCAAGCCGTCGATATCGGCGACGGCAATCCAGTGCTTGTAGGCTTTGATCAGCGTGTCGAGCACATCCGGACGGCGGATGTCGAGCTCTTTCAGGCTCAGAAAATCGCCGTTGATCGCCTGCTCGGGATCGTTCCAGTCGACGATCTGACCGCGCCGTTTGTAACACTCGGGACGCTGCAGCTCGACCGGCCACACCGCGCGGTCGGCCGGCGCGTTCGCCGCCGCGCCGCTTTCGCGCCAGAAGCCGAAATCAAAGGGACCGCCGGCCTCTCTGGAATAGAAATACGGGAAGTCGCCCGGATAGGCCCAGTTGTCGCCGGTGTGATTTAAAATGATGTCGAGGATCACGTACATGCCGCGCGCATGCGCTTCGCGCACCAGCTTCTGCAAATCCTCGCGGGTGCCGAAGCGCGGATCGACTTCGAGAAAGTTCTGAATGCCGTAGCCGTGGTAGCTGTCGGACTTTTCCGCGCGGTTTTTGAAGATCGGGCTGAGCCAGACGGCGTTGGCGCCGAGCCCCTGGATGTAGTTCAGCCGGCGCGTGACGCCTTTCAGATTGCCGCCCTGAAAGATCTTTCCCTGCGCCGGGTCGCGGCCCCGGGGCGCCGAGCTGCCGTAGGGCCGGAGCCCTTTGCCGTTGTTGTCGAATCGATCCACCAGCAGAAAGTAAATGAACGCATCGCGCCAATCGGCGGGCGAAGGAAACACATCCTCCTGCGGGGTGAAATCCAACTGCTGAACGGACTGCAGCGCAGCGGCCATTGCGGCCTCCTCAGCGATTTTTTCTTCAATGATACAACCTGAAGATCGCGAAACAACCGCGCGGCGTGGAAATGCCCGGCGCGGCGCCTGCCCGGGCGTGAATCTTTGATGAAATTCGCGGCGTCTACTGGAGAGTTTGCGCGCCGATCGATTTTCACGCGGAAGACGCCACGTGCTGCTGCTTGCGCGCGTAGATCCAGAAGCTCGTCACCAGCGGCGACATCACCGCGATCATGACGATGGCGATGGCGGCGGCATCGCCCAGCCCGCCGCCGTGCCACTGGCCCCAGATATAGGTGGAGAGCACCTGACTTTTCGGTGAAGCGAGAAACACCGCCATGGTCAATTCGCGATAGGCCGACAGCGACGTCCAGATCCAGGTGTAGACCAGGCCGGGCTTGATCAGCGGCGCGATGACTTTGATTAAAACCCGAAACGTCGACGCGCCGCCGACCTGCGCGGCCTCTTCCAATTCGCGGTGCACCTGAATCATGCTGTTGTTGAGCACCCGGGTGCCGAAGCTGATCCAGCATACCACGTAAACCGCCGCCAGCACGAAAATCGTGCCGTAGAGCGGCACCACGTTGGAAATCAGCAGCGCGAGATAGGCGATCGCCAGCGCAAACAGCAGATGCGGCACCGGGTGAGGCAGAAACGCCACGGCATCGAGCGCAACCCGCCAGCGCAGGCGCGAGCGCGTCACGATCCAGGAAATCGCCGAGCAGATAATGACAATCGCCGTGGGCACGAAGATCATCAGCAGCAAGGTGTTCCAGGCGGCATTGAGCAGCGCGCTGTCGAAGGCAATCTGCGCGTAACGCTCGAAGGAGACCGCGGCGAGCGCCTGGCGCGACGGCGCCTGCACGTAGGGCAGCAGCGAGACCCAGAAGATCGCCAGGAGCGGCAGCACGAAGGCGAGCAGAAAATAGGAACCGAGCATGCCCCAGGCGAGCCACCACCAGCGGCCGAGCGCGACCGGGCGCGACTGGTAGGATTTGCCGGAAATGATCTGATAGCGGTGGCTTTGTTTGAGCGCGTGGAAATACGGAATCATCAGGATCAGCGAGAAGACGACCATGATGCTGCCGTAGGCGCCGCTCAGGCCGTAGCGCGGCAGCCCTTCGTTGGGATTGATCATAAAGTAAATGGCGGTGCTGAACGTGAAAATATTATTGGCCATGCCGATCACGCCCGGCACGTCGAACGCGGCGATGGCCACTGTGAGCATCCAGATCACCGCCGAGAACAGCGCCGGCCAGATGAGCGGCAGCTCGATGCGCACCAGGGTTCGCCACTGGCTCACGCCGTGCACGCTCGCTGCCTCGACCAGCGCCGGATTCATGCTGCGCAGCGCCGCCGAAATCATCACGTAGGCAAGCGGCGTGAGCGTCATGCCCTGCACGAAGCCGATGCCGCCCAGGGTCGCGATATTGAGCGGCGCCTGGCTCAGGCCGAACAGCTGCATCAGAAAAATATTGATCACGCCGATGCGCGGATGGAGCAGAAACACCCAGCCCATCGCTTTAAGAAAAGTCGGGAAGAGGATGCCGATGCTGAGCAGGCTCATCGCCACCGCTTTGCAGGGGATATCGGTGCGCTCGATGAACCAGGCGAAGAGGAATCCCAGCGGCACCGAAACGCAGATCGTGATCGCGGCAAAGATCAGGGTGGTGGTCATCACCCGATAGGTATAGGAATCGCCGAGCAGCGCCGCGTAGTTTTTCAACGTGTAGGTTGAGTCCTGGCCGGGCACGCCGCTCCGAAGACTCATCCAGATGATCATCCCCAGCAGCGTGAGAATCGCCAGAGCGGAAAATCCGGCGACGGCGACCAACGCCAGCCGCGACCAGTTGATCGCGGCGCGCGGCTGCTCGATGGCGAGCACCTGGGCAGACATGGTGGTTGGCTTGGCTAGATCGATCGCCTGCCTGCTTCGCGAGCCGTCGGCGGGCCGGAAAAAATTCTTCTTACCACGGAGATCACCGAGGACACGAAGGGTTCGGAACCAAATTCCCAACCTCCGTGCTCTCCGTGTCCTCGGTGGTAGACCAAAAGCATCAAAATCATCGCAACTGTTTACTTCAGCAGAATCTTCGTCAGCTCCTCTTCGAGACCGGTATCTTCCTTTTGAAAAACTTCGTTGAGCTCGCGCGGGTCTTGCAGCTTGACTTTGTTGGCCTTCACATATTTCGCCATCAGGGTGCCTTCGACCAGATGGGAGCTGCGCATGTCGTATTTTTCCAGCACCGCCTGGGCCTCCCGGGTCGGCATCAGCGCGATGAAGAGCTTGGCCATGTTGGGATGAGCGGAATTCTTCGGCACGGATAATTGATAATAAGAACAGGTCGCCGGCGTCGATCCCGGCAGGCCGGCCAGCGGTGCGCCTTTGGGCTGCCATTTCCACATCGCTTCGAGCGGCCCGCCGGTGCTCGCCATGATCGGAAATTCGCCGCTGACGATCCGCTCCTCCTCGCCCTGGCGCAGCCGTCCGCCGACCAGCGGCGCGAGCTTGCGCGCAAAGGACAAAACCTTCTCTTTGCCCCAGATCGGCGAAACCCGGATCAACCAGTGAATATAAGACGGGATCGCGATCTTGCCCGCCCAGGTCGGCGACAGCGCCGGATCGACCAGATCATCGTAGCTCTTCGGCGCTTTGTTTTTGGGAATCGAGTTGGAGTTGTAGATGATGCCGTGAAACGACGTGTAGACCAGCAACGACTGCTGGGGAAAAATCTCCATCGGTCTGGTCACCCACGGAAAGATCCCCGACCAGTTCACTTTCTCCAGCGCCTTTTCCTGATCCATGGTCACGTAGGTGCCGTCGGAGCCGAGATAAAGATCGGTGGACGACTTGGCACCGGCCTTTTGCTCGGAAATCACCCGCGCGGCGACCTGCGGGAAGCTCGGCCCGCCGGTGAGATTGACCCTGGCTTTGAAGCCGTATTTTTTCGCGAAGAGATTCTCGAGCTCGGCGAATCCCTTCTTGCCGCCGAACGTCGACGCGCTGGCGACCAGAGTAACCTCGGCTTCTTTTTTGGCTTCAGCGACGATCTGCTCGAGCTTCTGCGCCTGCGCGGGCACGGCGACGAGCACGGGCAGGCAGAGCACACAAACTATATAGGCACTGCGCATGGGAGCTCCTTTAGACAAATCGACGATGGCAGACAGAGGATCGAAGATCGCCATCCTCGATCCTCCAGTTTTAAACCAGCGCCTCCACCGCGTCGCGGCTGGAATCGAACGTGATCGGCCCGTTGCGATTCGGATCGCGAATCACGCCCATCGGATCGCGGCCCTGCTGGACGGCATCGATGGCATCGCGGATCATTTTGCGCAACATCAAAATTCCCTGGTCGGACGTGCCAAGGTGCTCCCTGGTGCGGTCGGCGATCAGGCCCTGAGTTTCCTGAGCGACGCGATCCTGCTCGCGGTTGGGCAGATTCCACCAGCCGTCTTCGATCCGTTGATAAACGCCGGGCTCGTTCTGGCGAAAGCCTTTGACGGTCAAAGGCTCGGGCCGCGCCGGGCGGCCGTCTTTGTGCGGATAAAAATCGATCCAGTAGGTCGTGGTCGTGATGTCGTCGGTGGGCACGCGAAAGCGGATCACCTGGCGCGGCTGCTCGCCGACCCGCGCCGCCGAGTGGCGCACGTGGGAAGGAAAAACGTAATGCGAAATGCGCGGCTTCGCCACGCCGTCGACCCAGGTCGTCTCTTTGATGCCGAAGGGCGTCGGTTCCCAGTTGATGGTGGGCCGCTTGAGCGCCATGTTGGGATAGCCGGCCGCGTGAAGCGCGATCGAATGCGCGCCGTCGGCGGAATTTTCCGCGCGCTGAAGCCAGTTGCAATTCTCCTCATCGCCGCCGACGACCCGGCAGCCGTCATCGCGCACGAGCAAATCGTAGCCGGGCAGCATCGGCGCGGGCTCCGGCCCGATGTAAGCGAACACCAGACCGGCGGCATCCCGGGCGTGAAACGCCGGATGTTTGACCCGATCTTTAAACGTGCTGTCGGCGGGCTCCGCCGGCTGCTCGAGACAATTGCCGCGCACATCGTAAAGCCAGCCGTGATAACAGCAGCGGATGCCGTTGTCTTCAACCCGGCCGAACTCGAGCGACGTGCCGCGATGCGAGCAGTGAAGCGCCACCAGCCCGAGCTGCGCCGCGCTGTCGCGAAACAGCGCAAACTCTTCTCCCAACAATTTTACTTTGACCGGCGCGCCTTTGGGCTTGACGTCCTGGGTAAACGCCACCGGCCACCAGTAATGACGCAGCATCGCGCCGGCCGGCGTGCCCGGCCCGACGCGGGTCATGAGCTCGTTTTCTTCTTTCGATAGCATCAGCCCTCCGAACGGGCGACCACGGAGGGTCGCCCTACAAGACAATCCCGGCGACGATCGTTATTGCTTCAGCATCTTCGCCAGCTCTTCTTTGAATTCCAGACCGCTGTCCTCGCCCTGCAGATAGAACGCGATCGAATCCTTCGCTTGCTGCAAGCGCAGCTTGTTCTGTTTCAGATACTTTTCCATGATCGTGCCTTCGACGAGATGCGAGGTGCGAAAATCGTTTTTCTCCAGAATCGCCTGAGCTTCTTTCGACGCCATGAAGCCGGTGAATAGCTTGGCGAGATTGGGATGCGCCGAATTTTTCGGCACGCCGAGCTGAAAATAAGACGGCAGCACCGGCGTCGAGCCCATGACCGCCACCAGCGGCGCGCCTTTCGCCTGCCATTGCCACATCTGCTCGGTGGCGCCGCCCATGTTGGCGGCGATGGGAAATTCGCCGCTGACGACCCGCTCCTCTTCGCTGTAGCGCAGCCGCCCGCCGCTCAGCGACACGAGCTTGCGGGTGAAAGTTTTGACTTTCTCTTCGCTCCAGATCATCGACAGCTCCACGAGCCAGGATACGTACGGCGGGATCGCCATCTTGCCCGCCCACGTCGGGCTCAGTTTCGGATCGACGAGATCTTCGTAGCTTTTCGGCGCCCTGTCCTTGGGAATAATTTTCGAGTTGTAGATGATGCCGCGGAGCGAAGTGAAAATCAGCAGCCCCTCGCTCGGAAAAATCTCCATGTCTTTTTTGATCCAGGGAAAAATCCCGGCGTAATTCACCGTCTCGAGCGCTTTTTCTTTGTGCAGCAGGGCAAAATGCGACTGCGAGCCGTGGTAGAGATCGCTGGCAGCCCTGGCGCCGCTCCTGATCTCGGTAATCACCCGCGCCGCCATCGCGTTCATCTCCGGCCCGGCGCTGAAGCGAATCTTCGCGGTGAGCCCGAACTTCTTGTTGAACGCCGCTTCCAGCAGCGCCAGCGTTTTCGGTCCGCCAAAGGTCTGCGCCCCGGCGATAAACGTCAGCTCCGGCTCCTTCTTCGCGCCGGCAATCAAAGAATCCAGACTCTCCGCCGCAACCGCCGAGTCCAATGACGCCAGCGCGAGCAAGATCGCAGCGACGCTTCGTCTACCGGCTTTCATCCATGTCTCCGCCGCAATCCAACTTTGAACCTGGAACGCTCCGACGCCTCGACCGATGGGAACCATTTGGAACCATTGGAACGTTTGGAACGATCCCTTAATCCAGCAAATCCTCGTGCGGCATCAGCCGGATCAATTCGTTCTTGGCCGGATCGCGAATCACTCCGAGCGGGTCGCGCCCTTGTCTCACCGCTTCGATGGATTCCTTGTAAAGGCGGCGCAAAAGAATCACGCCGCGATCGGTGTAGGCGAGATGTTCCGTGGTGCGGTCATAGATCGCTCCCTGGCTTTCTTGCGCCACCCGATCCTGATCGCCGCGGGCGAACCAGCCGATCGATTCGTCCCATTTGTAGACGCCGAATTTGCTTTCGATGAGACCGGCAGCGGACTCGTCCTTCATGATTTTGGCCACGGGCTGGCCGTCGACCACGGCGCCGAACTCCACCGTGAAGTGCATCGTGTGCGTGTCGTCCATCGGCACCCGCCAGCGCATCACCTCGCCGGCGCTGCTGGCTCGATGTTCCGTCGGATGGCCTTCCTCGACGTTGCCGGTCTTGTTCATGGTCGGCATGACGAAAAAATTGCAGTGCGCCCATTTTTTTCCCGCCACCCGTCGCGTGTAGGTGTTGAGAATACCCAGCTCGAAAGGCTGCGGATCGATCTCGCCGTCGTCCCACTGCGGCGTCTTCGCCGTGCGGTGCAGCCACTTGAGATGATTCTGATCGACGGAATTCTCGATCATCTGAAAAAAATTGCAGTTGACCGTGCGCGCCCGGCGCGCGCGCACGCCGTTCTCCCAGACCAGCACGTCGTAGCGCGGCAGGAGCGGCGCGGGCTCCGGACCCAGGTAGACGAAAATCACCCCGCCGAGCTCCTGGGTTTTGTAGGACGGCTGGCGGACTTTATCCCTGAAGATGCTCTCCGGCGGCTCGCCCGGCGTGTCGAGCACTTTTCCTTCGACGTCGTAGAGCCAGCCGTGGTAGCAGCAGCGCAGCCCGCCGTCTTCGATGTGGCCGAACTCGAGCGAGGTGCCGCGGTGCGTGCAGCGCAGCGCCAGCACGCCGGTGCGGCCGCGCTCGTCGCGAAACAGCACCACGTCTTCGCCGAGGATTCTGCGCCGCAGCGGCTTGCTGCCGAGCTCGGCCGCAAATCCGATCGGATGCCAATAGCGCCGCAGCATCGTCCCCGCCGCTGTGCCCGGCCCCACGCGGGTCAAGGTTTCGTTTTCTTCTCTGCTCAAGGCCATTAGAAAGATCTCCGAATGCCGCGCATCGACGCAATGTCTTCACTCGATGCGACCGCGATCAGAAATATCCGAGTTGATCTTTGAGTGTCAAGGCGAAGCGAAGGTCGGGTCGTCGTGCGGTTTAGTCAGCGGGCGACCGCCGGTCGCCCTTTGCGTTCTTTGCGGTTAATTGATTTTGTACCCCAGCTCCTTGGCCACTTCCCTGGCAAGCCGGTCGTCGGCGACTTCTTCGAAGGCGACTTTTCGGTCGGTGAACTGTCCGGCCATGCGCAGCGATTTCATAATCTGATCGATGCCGTCGTGCGACGGCACGCCGCTGCCGCTCACGGTCTTGCCGTAAACGGCATAGGTATTTTCCGCCGCGTCGCGATCGACCTTCAAAAAACCGGAAATCAATCCCACGGTTTTTTCTCTCGACTTGAGCATCTCCTGCTTGGCCACCTGCATGGCGCGCATGACTTTTTTCACTTCCTCGGCGCGGCTGCGCAACGTCGCGGTCATCACAGTCAAGCCGCCGAACGGCATGCGCGCGTAGGAGCCGACGTTGAGCACTTCGCGAAAGCCCTTCTTCTTGGCGTAAAAATCGTAGGGCGGGCTCATGAGCGCGGCGTCGATCACGCCCGATTCCAGCGCCGCCATGAGCTGCGCCGCGGTGATCGAAACGTAGAGAAAATTTTTCGGATTTTCGCGCACGGCTTCCAGCGCGATCTGCAGCGCCACGTGCGCGGTCCCGCCCAGGCCGGTGATGCCGATCTTCTTTTGCCTGAGATTCTGGACACTCGAAAATTCCGGCCGCGCCAGCAGCAGGTAGATAATTTCGTCGCTGGCGAACCACACCGCGCGCGATTGGAGTCCGCGCAAGGTTGCGCTCACCGATGCCGGCCCGACGCCGGCGAAGTAACCGATCTCGCCGCTCGCCAGCGCCGCGTTGGCCACCTGGGAGCGCGCTTGAATGATCTCGGCCTGGAGATCGTTGTCCTCGAAGGTCTTCCACCGGTACGCGGCAAAGAGCGGCAGCACGGCGATCGATTCGGTCGGGTAGGTAACGCGGATTTTTTTGAGGCGCTCCTGCGCCGCCGACGGCTGCGCGCAGGGGAAAAAGATGATCAGCGCCAGAATCCCTCTCAGCAGCCATTTGCTCTGCATCATTCGCCTCTCGTTTTCATCCGGAACTCGTCCGGCGATACCGACTCCACGTTGTAACGTTTCGGCATACCCGGCGACTATTGGACTTTCGCGCCGAGCTCGCGGGCAGCCTGCAGCGCGAAGCGCGGATCGGCCACATCCTCGAAAGCAATCTTTCGCTCCGCGAAGCGTCCCTGGGATTGAATGCCTTTGACGATATTTTCCATGCCCGCCCGCGTCGGCGCGCCGGTGCCGGTCCAGGCGCTCGCCATGATCTCGCAGGTGCGAAGCGCGGTCTCGCGATCCATTTTCATCGTCTTGATCGTGAAATCGACGGCGCGCTCCTGCGAATTGAGCAGCAGCTCCTTTGCTTCCTGCAGCGCTTTGATCACGCGGCGGACTTGATCGGGTTTGGTGTTGAGCGTTTGGGTCAAGGTCGTCAAGCCGCCCACCGGCATCTCGACCACCGAGCCGAGATCGAGAAGGCGGTTGAAGCCTTTCTTGACGAGCAGAAACAGCAGCGGCGGGTCGATGGTCACGGCATCCACGGACTTCGATTCCAGGGCGCGCAGATACTGCTGCGGGCCGAGCGACACGACGACGAATTCCTTGGGGTTGGCGCCGGATTTTTCGATCGCGATCATGAGCGAGGTGTGGGTCGTGCCGCCGAGACCGGTGACGCCGATTTTTTTGCCGCGCAGATCGCGCAGCGATCTCAATTCAGGCTGGGCAACGACCGAATGAAGAATGCGATTGGATACCACCCAGACGGCGCGCGAGGGAATGCCCGCCAGAGTGCCGCTCACCGATCCGGGGCCGACGCCGGCGACGTATTCGATCTCGCCGGCGCCCAGCGCCACGGCGGAAAGCTGCGAGGTGAGGAGGAGAATCTCGGCGTCCAATCCCTGGCGCGCGAATGTGCCCAGCTCTTTGGCGGCGAGCAACGGCAAGTTGCTGAGCGACGGGCCGACGTAAGCGAGGCGAATTTTGTCCTGCGCGTGCGCAGGGCCGGCGCTGCCCAGCGCGCACAGCAGCCCGCAGAGAAGAATGAATCGAGCGCGCACGGCGATCCCGCCTCCGAAACGTCTTGACCCTAATCGACTTTGTAACCCAACTCCCTGGCGACTTCTCTGGCGACGCGCGTATCGGCGATCTCCTCGAAGGGGATTTTTTTGCCGGTGAATTGGCCGAGCATCTGCAGCGATTTGACGATCTGCTCCATGCCTTCGCGGCTCGGCACGCCGTTGCCCGCGGCGGCGCGCCGATTATCGGCGTACATTTCTTCCGCCACTTCGCGGTCGACGCGGATCGTGCGCATGATGAGGTCGATGGCCTTCTCCTTCGATTGCAGCAAGGTTCGCTTGGCGAGCTGCAGCGAGCGCACCACGCGCCGGAGCTCGCCGTAGCGATTCTGGATCGCGTTCGTCGAAACCGTGAGCCCGCCGAGCGGCATCTGCACGTGCGCGCTGATATCGAGCAGCTCGCGGAAGCCTTTTTTCTTGGCGTGATAATTGAGCGGCGAATTGAGCTGCGCCGCTTCGATGGCGCCGTTTTCCAGGCCGCTCATGAGCTGCGGCGCGCCGAGCGCGACGATGATGAAGTCCCTGGGATTTTCGCCCACCGCTTCCAGCGCGATGCGCAGCGCCACATCGGAGGTGCCGCCGAGTCCGGTAAGACCGATACGCTTGCCGCGCAATTCTTTGAGCGACTTGAACTCGGGGCGGGCAAGCACCGTGTAAATCAGCGCCTCGGAGGCGAACCACACGGCTTTGGAAGGCAATCCCCTGAGCGTCGCCGCCACCGAATTGGGACCGACGCCGGCGACGTAGTGAATATCGCCGCTCGCCAGAGCGGAATTCGCCGCCTGGGAGCGCATCTGAATAATTTCGGCATCGAGACCGTTCTGATCGAAGATCTTCCACTGCTGCGCGGCGAAAAGCGCCAGACAGCAGATCGAGATGTTCGGATAGGAGATGCGGATCTTGGTCCGGCTGTCTTGAGCGAATGCGGGCGAGGCCGCGATGACGAAGAGAAACGCTGCCGTTGATATTGCGATCAAGCGAAGCGCTCGCGTATATTTCGTTCTCATGTTTTCCCTCGACGTTGAGGCAAGCAGCCACGCTGCTCGAAAAAGTTATTCTCTCACCCCGCCCTCTCCCATCGGCTTGGGCGAGGGCGCCGGATGTTGCTGCCGATAGCCGCGCCGCCATTGCTCCGTCGCCTCGATGTCGAGCTCGAATTTCCGTCCATTCTGCCGAATCACCACGCCATAATCGCGGCGCGCCGCTTCGACCGACACGTAGCCCGAGCGCACGTCGGCGAGCACGCGCGCGGGCTCGCGCTCCAGCGGATTCCAGAACCCCCCGCCGCCGCCGACTTCGACGAGAAAGCCGTCGCCGGCGCCGAGCGCAACGTGGCCGGCGGTCTTTCCGGTCGGCAGCGTCTGCACCGCGCCGTTCTTGCGCACGATGCTGAAGCGATTGGGCTGCGCGTCCCTGCCGCCGTGCAATCCCCACGGCGCGCAGCGCGTGCGCTCCATCGCCGACTGCACGCTCGCCGGCGCGAGCACCCGCACTTCCTGAGCGACGCCGAGGCCGCCGCGAAATTTTCCCGCGCCGCCGGAGTCCCGGCGCAGCTTGCGGTATTGGATGAAAATCGGGCCCTTGCCTTCGGCCGCTTCCACCGGCGTGTTGTGGGTGTCGCCGTCGTTGATGCAAAAGGTTGCGTTCTGGCCGTCGCGGTCGTGAAGCGCGCCCCAACCGCCGCCGGAGAGAGTTTGCGGAAAATGAAACGCGCGCCCGGTTTTCGGATCGAGGCCGAAGGTGCGCGGCACCGCGAGGTCGGCGTGATGGCCGGCGAGCACGCGCTCCGGACAGGCCGGCGCCAGCGCCTTGAAAATCGTATCCGCCACCGTCATCGGCACCGTCATCCAGGTGCGCACCGGAGCCGGCTTGGTCGCGCTGACGATGCGGCCGGGCGGCAAAATGACTTGCAGCGGCCGAAAGGAGCCGTGGTTGATCGGCAACAGCAGCGGCGTGGTGAGAAATTTGAAAGCCACTTCCGATGCCGAGCGGCCGGCCGTGGCGCCGGAATTGTACGGCCCCGCGACCTGCGGGCTGACGCCGCTCAGGTCCACGGTCAATTCATCGCCGCGCACTTCGACCCGCACTTTGATCGGCACGGGCTTGCCCAAGTTGACGCCGTCGTCGTCCATGAACGACTCGGCTTCGTAAACCCCGTCGGGAATTTTTTCCACCGCCGCGCGCGCCAGCTTTTCGCTCTGGTCGAAAATGCGCCGCACGCTCTGCTTGAAATGCTCCGCGCCGTAGCGCCGGAGCAACTGCGCCAGGCGCCGCTCGCCGGTGCGAATCGCGGCGATCTGCGCGCGAAAATCGCCCATGGCGAATTCCGGCAGGCGGCAGTTGCTGCGAATAATCGCCGTCAGCTCATCGTCCTGCTTCCCGCCTTTGAATATTTTCACGAACGGCATCTGCAAGCCTTCCGAGAAGATATCCCGGGTCACCGCGCCGAGCACGCCGCCCACGTCCTGCCAGTGCCCCATCGAAGAAGAAAAAGCGATCAGCTCGCCATCGTGAAACACCGGCAGGGTGAAAATCATGTGGTTCAGATGGCTGCCCATCACCTGCGGGTCGTTGGTGAGAAGAATGTCGCCGGGAAAAATGTTTTCTTTGCCCCAGTGCGCGATCTTGGCCTTCACCGCGTCGGACAATCCGCGGATGAACATCGGCAAACCGAGACCGATGGAGATCGTGTTGCCGTCGGCGTCGAACAGCCCGACGGTGAAATCCTCGGCCTCGTAGATGATCATGTTGTAGGCGGTGCGCATGAGATTGGTCTTCATCTCATCGGTGATCGCCACCACCGTGCTGCGAATCACCTCCGCGGTGAAGGGATCGACCGTGGCGCCGTTTGCCGTCGGGGACCGGGTCATTTGACTTCTCTTGGATTACAGCTCATTCGCGCGATTGTGGATTTTCGTTCGCCGCAGATCTGCGGTCGCCTTAAAGTCGAGCTCGAAGCGCCGGCCGTTCTGCCGAATCGCGACGCCGTAGTCACGCCGCGCCGCTTCCAGCGACACATAGCCGGCGCGCACGTCGTCGAGCACGCGCTCGGGATCGCGCTCCAGCGGATTCCAGAAACCGCCGCCGCCGGCAGTCTCGATCAAAAAAGAATCGCCGGCGTCGAGCTCCGTCGGCTTGATTTTTCCCGTGGGAAATTTTTCCACCTCGCCGTTTTTGCGCTCGATGGAAATTCGATTCGCCAGCGCATCCCTGCCGCCGTGCAATCCCCACGGCGCGCAGATCGTGCGCTCGACGTGGGCGTGAATCGTCGCCGTGCGGCGCATGCGCACCTGGTTTGCGACGCCGAGCCCGCCGCGAAATTTTCCCGCGCCGCCGGAGTCCTGGCGCAAGGCTCTCTTCTCGACGATGATCGGGCTCTTCGCTTCGGTCGCTTCCACCGGCGAGTTGTGGGTGTCGCCGTCGTTGAGACACACCGTCGCGCTCATGCCGTCCTCGTCGTGCTTGGCGCCCCAGCCGCCGCCCGGATGGCCGATGTGCGCCCAGAAAAACCGCCCGCTGCTGGCGTCGAAGCCGTGCGGGTTCACCGTGCACAGGTCGGCGTAATGTCCGGCGATCGTGCGCTCGGGGCAGGCCGGCGCCAGGGCGCGAAAAATCGTGTCGCACACGGTCATCGGCACGGTCATCCAGACGCGCACCGGCGCCGGCTTCACGGCGCTCACCACGCGCCCCGGCGGAAGAATAATTTTGAGCGGGCGAAACGAGCCGTCGTTGATCGGCAAGAGCAAGGGCGCGGTGACGCACTTGAAAACCACTTCGGCGGCCGAGCGCCCGGCGGTGATCCCCGAGTTGTAGAATCCGGCCACCTGCGGACTGACGTTGGACAAATCGATGGTCATTTTGTCGCCGCTGACCTCGACCCGGACTTTGATGGGAATAGGTTTGAGCAGATTGACGCCGTCGTCGTCCATGAACGATTCGGCTTCGTAAACCCCGTCGGGAATTTTTTCCACCGCCGCGCGCGCGACTTTCTCGCTCTGCTCGTAGATTCGCCGGATGCTTTCGTTGAACGCCGCGTTACCGTAACGGCGCAGCAGACGCATCACGCGCCGCTCTCCGGTGCGGATCGAGGCGAGCTGCGCGCGCATGTCTCCCATCGCCCGCTCCGGCACGCGCACGTTGGCCTTGAGGATGGAGGTGATCTCGGAGTTTTCCTCGCCGGCGCGAAAAATTTTCACGAAGGGAATCTGCAGGCCTTCGGAGAAAATATCGCGGGTGACGCCGCCGAGCTGGCCGCCCACGTCCTGCCAGTGCGCCATCGACGACGAGAACGCCACCAGCTCGCCGTCGTTGAAAATCGGCAAGGTAAAAATCAGATGATTCAGGTGGCTGCCCATGGTGTAGCTGTCATTGGTGAGAAGAATGTCGCCGGGAAAAATATTTTCCTTGCCCCAGTGCGCGATCTTCGCCTTGATCGCGTCGGACAAGCCGCGGATGAACATCGGCAGGCCGAGGCCGATGGAAATCGTGTTGCCGTCGGCGTCGAACAGCCCCACGGTAAAATCCTCCGCCTCGTAAATGATCGTGTGATACGCCGTGCGCATCAGGTTGGTCTTCATCTCGCCGGTGATCGCCACCAGGGCGCTGCGAATCACTTCGGCGGTAAAGGCATCGACGCGAGCCTCACTGCGCTCGGCGTTGTGAATTTCAGATTTCATATTTAGCGACTCGCCATAAACTACGGGGTCACGCTCTCCGTCCGCATCGCCGATTACGTTGCCCGAAGCTCCATCACCAGAAGCCCGTACGCGTTCACCGTGACTTCATCCCCCGGCTCCACGATCGTCGTGGATGCCGCCTCCTCGATCACCGCTGGACCCGTGATCACGTTGTTTTGCAGCAGTTTGCCGCGGTCGTAGACCGGCGCTTCGACGGCGCCCGCGCCTTCGAAAACCACCGTGCGCGTTCCGCGTCTTGAATTGGCCGGCGGGGTTTTTTCTCCCCTGGCAATCTGCGCGACCTGCGGCTTTCCCAGCCGGCCGATCGCCGATACGCGCAGGCTCACGATGTCGGCGGACTCCGCCGGCGCGCTGTGGCTGTAGCGCAGATCGTGCGCTTCATCGAACAGCCGCTTGATTTCGGCGCGAGCGCTTTCGTCACCGACGCTGGCCGGCATGCGCACGGCCACCGCATGTTCCTGGCCGACGTAACGCATATCGGCGGCGCGCTCGAAGACGATCCGATCGGTGGGAATGCCCGACGCTTCGAGCGCTGTACGACCTTCGTCTTCGAGTTTTTTGAATTGATCTTCCAGCGCGAACATCTCGAGATCGTCTAGGCGCTGAAACAGGGTCTGCACGTAATCGCGGCGCAAATCGGCCATCAGCATGCCCATGGCGGAAAAATGGCCGGGCGCCTGGGGAATGATGATCTTGCCGATGGAAAGCTCCTTCGCCACCGATGCGGCGTGGAGCGGCCCGCCGCCGCCGTAAGCCACCAGAGTGAAATCGCGCGGATCGAGACCGCGCTCCAGAGTCACATGCCGCACCGCGTTGGCCATCGCCGAAGTAGCGACCTGCAGCATCCCCGAAGCCGCGCGCTCCAGAGTCACGTTGAGCGGCTCGGCCAGGCGCTCGCGCAGCGCCTGTTCCGCGGCGTTTCGATCCAAGCGCATTTCGCCGCCGAGAAAACGCTCCGGCGAGAGCCGGCCGAGGATCACATTGGCATCCGTGACGGTCGGTTCTATGCCGCCGCGCCCGTAACTCGCCGGGCCGGGCTCGGCGCCGGCGCTGCGCGGGCCGACGTGCAGCCCGCCGCCATCGTCGAGCCATGCGATGCTGCCGCCGCCGGTGCCGACCTCGACGATGTCGAGCACCGGAATGCGGATCGCTAATCCTTCGTTGTAGCCGCCGATGAAGTAATCCGGCGACAGGCTCGGCTCGCCGCGCCGGATGACACAAGCCTTGGCCGTCGTGCCGCCCATGTCGAAGGCGATCGCCGCTTCGAGGTCGAGCAATTCGCACAGCGCCATGGTGCCGACCACGCCGCCGGCCGGCCCCGACTCCATCATTTGAATGCACTGGCGGCGCGCCATCTCGACGTCGGACAATCCGCCGTTGGACTGCATGATCATCAGGTTGCCGGCGAATTGACGATCGCCGAGGCGCTTTTCGAGGTCGCCCAAATACTGGCTCACCTTCGGACCCACGTAAGCGTTGGCCGCCACGGTGGACGTGCGCTCGTACTCGCGGTACTCGCGCGACAGCTCGTGGGACGCGCTCAAGAAAAGCTTGGGCTCGGCCGCGCGCAAGATTTCGCACATGCGGACTTCGTGCTCGGGCGAGCGGTAGGAATGCAGAAACAGCACCGCCACCGCCTCGAAGCCCTCTTCCTTTATAATGCGCGCCACTTCCCGCGCTTCGTTTTCGTCGAACGGCGTGCGCACCGAGCCGTCGGCGAGCATGCGCTCGGTGACCTCGAAAATATCTTCCCGCGGCACCAGCGGCCGGTGCTTGCGAAAGCGCGGATTGAACGACTCGGGTCGATTGATGCGGCCGATCTCGTAAACGTCGCGAAAGCCCTTGGTCGTCACCAGCGCGGTCCTGGCGCCCTTGCGCTCGATGATCGCGTTGATCACCACGGTCGAGCCGTGGATCAAGGTCGAAACCTCGCGGAAGCGCACCGCGGCTTTGGTCAAGCCGTCGAGCACCCCGCGCGCCAGCTCCGCCGGCGTGGAAAGCGTCTTGGCCAGCGCCAGCGACCCGTTCGCTTCATCGAAAACCACCACATCGGTAAATGTGCCGCCGATATCGACTGCTGCGCGCAAATTACTTTCCTCCCCGGTAAAACGTCCGCCTCACGCGGGTTCAAAACGTTCAAATCGTTCAAGAGGTTCAAAACGTCGATCCGAAAACGGCTTGAACCCCGCTGCGAATAGTCTATCCACATCGGTGGTTGGCGAGATATTCGCTCAACCACTTGTTCCATGCTTCATCGATGACCCGGATCGCGCTCATCTGCGCATCACCCCCATCGCGGCTTTCCACCAGTGCGACCACGCGCAGGTCGGCGCCCGCAAGGTGCGGGTCGGCGCAAAAATTGTCACGGATCATGAGCGCGCCTTCGGCTTCCAGCTCCGCAAGCGCGCGATCCGTCTCCGCAGCGCCAATCTTAAAGCGTTCCAGCGCCGCGTACACTTCGGTCATGAAGCGGGCCTTTTTGTTTTGCCCGCGGAGCAGCTCGGCGAGCCGCTCGCGCACCGCTTTCGCGTCCGCAGTTTCTCTTTCCGCGCGGGTCATCGTGAATTCATGATACTCAATGCTGCGCCGAACTCTATGGAAGGGCTGTGTGCTTGTCAAATCTGCTTTCGAAAGTCCCCTAAATCCAATATTGAAATCACCACCTCCCTGTGCAAATCTGATTTCCTCCATGGCCGACCCAACCGCAAATCTTCTGCGCGAGATCCCGTCCGTCGATCGTCTGCTGAAGCATCCACGCGCTGAAGGTTTACTGGCGCGCTACAAGCGCGAATACGTGACCGAGCAATGTCGCCTCGGCCTCGAGCAAATTCGCGGCGAGATTCGGCGCGGGCACGGGATCGATTTGAGTGAAGCGGCGATTCTCGAGCGCATCGAAAGCGCGATTTATCTGGACAGCCAGCCCGGTCACCGGCGGGTTATCAACGCCACCGGCACGATTTTGCATACCAATCTCGGCCGCGCCCTGCTCTCGCCCGCAGCCGTCGAAGCCATGCTGGCCGTGGCCGACCATCCGATCAATCTCGAATACGATCTCGCGGCCGGCAAGCGCGGCAAACGCGAAGCGACTTTGGAAAAATTATTGACCGACCTCACCGGCGCCGAAGCGGCGACCGTGGTCAACAACAACGCCGCCGCCGTGCTGCTCGGCTTGAATACGCTCGCCCAGGGCAAGGAAGTCGTCGTGTCGCGCGGCGAGCTGATCGAGATCGGCGGCGCTTTTCGCATCCCGGAAATCATGGCCAAGAGCGGCGCGATCCTTCGCGAAGTCGGCGCCACCAATCGCACCCATCCGGCGGATTATGAAAACGCGATCAACGACCACACCGCGCTGCTGCTGAAAGTTCACACGAGCAACTACAAAGTCGTCGGCTTCACCGCTGAAGTGAGTCTCGAAGAGCTGGTCGCCATCGGCAAAAGGCGTAATTTGCCGGTGATGGAAGATCTCGGCAGCGGCGCGTTTATCGATCTGAGCCAGTACGGGCTGCCGAAAGAACCGATCGTGGCGGAGAGAATTCAGGCCGGCGCCGATGTGGTGACGTTCAGCGGCGACAAAATCCTCGGCGGCCCGCAGGCCGGCTTGATGGTCGGGAAAAAAGAATTGATCGGCCGGATGAACAGGAATCACCTGCAGCGCGCGCTGCGCTGCGGCAAGCTCACGCTAGCGGCGCTCGAAGCGACCCTGCGCCGCTACCGCCAGTCGCCCAACGTCGTTGAAGAGATTCCCACGCTCCGAGCGTTCACCCGATCGATCGATGAGATCCGCGCGCTGGGCGAAGATTTATTGCCCAGACTGAAGGCCGCGCTCGGCGGCGAATTCCAAATCGCGCTCGAAGACTCCACCGCGCAGATCGGCAGCGGCGCGCTCCCCACCGAAGAGCTGCCCACGGCGGTCCTCGCCATCGCCCACAAAAAACTCGGCGCCAACGCGATCGCGCAACAATTCCGCGCCGCCGACCCGCCGATCATCGGCAGAATCAGCGACGACCGCTTCTTGCTCGACCTGCGCTGCATCTTCGACCCCAACGATCTGATTCCAAGGTTCGCCGCTCGATGATTTCCAACTTTTTATTTTTTACTTTTTAATTTTTACTTTTCGTATGCCCTTCATCATCGGCACCGCCGGCCACATCGATCACGGCAAAACCAGCCTGATCAAAGCGCTCACCGGCACCGACACCGACCGGCTCAAGGAAGAAAAAGAGCGCGGCATCTCCATCGATCTGGGTTTCGCCCATCTCGATCTCGCCGACGGCACGTCGGCGGGCATCGTCGATGTGCCCGGCCACGAGCGTTTCATCAAGAACATGCTCGCCGGCGCCCACGGCATCGATCTGGTGCTCTTCACCGTCGCCGCCGACGACGGCGTCATGCCGCAGACCGAGGAGCACCTGGACATCGTCCATCTGCTCGGCGTCAAGATGGCGATCTTCGTCATCACCAAAGCCGATCTGGTGCCGCCCGCGCGCATCGCCGAGGTTGAGGAAGAAATCGACATCCTTACGCTCGGCACCTCGTTGGAAAATTCTCCGAAAGTCGCGGTGTCGTCGGTCACCGGCCAGGGACTCGAAGAGCTGAAAGCGCTCATTTCGAGCACGCTCAAAGCGCACAGGCAGGCCGCGCCGAGCGGCTATTTCCGCCTGCCGGTGGATCGCGCCTTCGTGCTCCAGGGCCACGGCGTGGTCGTCACCGGCACGGCGCTCAGCGGCGAAGTCAAAGTCGGCGAGCAGGTACGCTCTCTGCCCGGCGATCATCTTTTTCGCGTGCGCAGCCTCCAAGTCCACGGCCAATCCGTCGAAAGCGCCGGCTGGGGCCAGCGGGTGGCGATGAATCTCACCGGACCCGATCGCGCCGACGTGGCCCGCGGCCACGTGATCTGCCACGAGAAAATTTCCCGGGTCACCGAGCGCTTCGATGCCTTTCTCGAAGTGCGCCCGGCGGCGAACAAGGGCATCAAGAACCACCAGCGGGTGCGCGTCCATCTGGGCACGGCGGAGCGGCTGGGCAAGATCGTTATCCTCGGCGGCGCGGAACGGATCGAGCCCAAGCAAACGGCCTATTGCCAGGTGACGTTGAACGAGCCGCTGCTGGCGCTGCGCGGCGATCATTTCATCGTGCGCAATGAAACCGCGCAGCGCACGCTGGCGGGCGGCGGGGTGATCAACCCGTGGGCGGCGCGCCACAAAAAGGGCGAGCCCGAGCTCGCCGACCGGCTGGCAGCCCTGCGCCAGGGCGATCTCGCGAAATTGACGGAAACCTTCCTCGACGGCGGCGCGTTCTTCGCCGCCTCTGCGGACGCGATCCAGCAGTTTCTCAACGTGCGCGAAGAGACCGTGCGCGAAGCGCTGGAAGCAACCAAAAGTTTGCGCGCGCTCAGCGCCGAGGGCGAACGGCTCTACACCACGGAAAAAAAATGGCGCCGGGTCAGCGGGCAAATCGTCCAGTCGCTCAAGGAATTTCACGCCGGCCACCCGCTCGTGCCCGGCATGGACATGGAAGAGCTGCGCGGCAAGCTCGCCTACGAGCTGGCGCCGAAAATCTTTCGTCTCATCGTGGACGCGCTGAGCGCAGAAAAGCTCATCGCCCGGGAAGAAAACCTCCTGCGCCTGGCAAGCCACCGGGTGCAGCTCGGCGGCCAGGAAAAAACCCTGATGGAGAAAGTCAAAACAATCCTCGGCGCCGAGCCGCTGGCGCCGCCGGACTTGAAGGAGATCGAAAAACTCGCCGCCGTGCCGCGCCCGCGCCTGAACGAAATCCTGCGCCTGCTCGAGCGCGAGGGCTCCGTCGTGCGCGTCACCACGGAGATGTATTTTCTCGCCGCGAGCATCGAGAAGCTTCGCGCGACGCTGAAAAATTATCTGCTTGAAAGGGGCGAGATGACCGCCGCGGGGTTTCGCGATTTGATCGGCTCGAGCCGCAAATACACCATTCCGCTGCTCGAATACTTCGACCGCGACGGCCTGACCATCCGCGTCGGCGATGTTCGCCGCTTGAAAGCGCCGCCGCGTTGAATTCGCGCCGGCTTCGCACTACAGTAACCACGGTATGATTCTGAAGAAGCGCAAAGCCGTGCGCCTGACGCAAGAGGTCAAAGCCGCGGGTTGAGCCGCCAAGCTCGGCCCCGCCGACCTCGTGCAAGTGTTGCACGGGCTGCCTAAATTCAAAAATCCCGACATGCTGGTCGGCACCGAAACCTCCGACGACGCGGGGGTGTACCGTCTGCGCTCCGATCTCGCCATCGTCAACACGGTGGATTTTTTCACCCCCATCGTCGACGACCCGTACATTTTCGGCCAGATCTCGGCGGCCAACTCGCTGAGCGACGTCTACGCCATGGGCGGCGAGCCCAAAACCTGCATGAACATCGTCTGTTTTCCCAAGGGAAAAATGGACATCGAGATTCTCGGCGAGATCCTCAAGGGCGGCGCCGAAAAAGTCAAAGAAAGCGGCGCCGTGGTGATCGGCGGCCACAGCATCATCGACGAAGAAATCAAGTTCGGCATGGCGGTCACGGGAATCATTCATCCCGACAAGATCCTGCGCAATGTCGGCGTGCAGGAAGGCGACGCGCTGATTCTCACCAAAGCGCTCGGCACCGGCATCATCACCACCGCCCTGAAAAAAGGCAAAGCCTCGGAAGAAAGCGTGAACGAGGCGGTGAAATCCATGACCACACTCAACGCCGCGGCCGCGCAGGCGGCGCGCAAGCACCCGATCCACGCCTGCTCCGACGTGACCGGCTTCGGCATTCTCGGTCACGCGCTGGAAATGGCCAGCGGCAGCGGCGTCACCCTGGTCATCGAATCGGCCAAGATGCCGCTGCTCCGCGGCGCGCCGCGCCTGGCCGAGAAGGGCTACATCACCGGCGGCTGCAAACGCAACCGGGAATATCTCGCCGACAAAATGGCGATCGACAAATCGATCCGCGAGGGATTGGTCGAAGTCGCCCTCGATCCGCAAACTTCCGGCGGCCTCCTGCTCGCGGTGAGCAGGCGCCATGCGGCCAAGCTGCTCGAAGACTTACACGCCGCCGGCATCGCCCAGGCCGCCGAGATCGGCTACGCCACCTCCTTGCAAAAGTCCTGGGTGCGCCTGGTTTGATCGGCGCAGCGCTTTTTCACGGCAAAATTGTTTTCCTCTTCAATCGCTCAAAAATAAATCGGCGCGGCGCGCTGAACGTGCGGCACTGGCTCTGCGATTCTGTTACACTGAGCGCGTTTTGCACGATTCGCATGGCCAATCTGCTCCAAACGGTCGCGCGCCTTTATAACATTCAGGCCCAATACCGCGACGGCTTCGGCCAGATTCGCACGGCGCCGGACGAAGCGGTTCTGAGCGCGCTCACCTCGCTCGGCGCGCCGGTGAGAACTCGCGACGATCTGCCCGAAGCGCTGCGCTTGCGCCGGCAGGCGCAATGGCAGACGGCCATCGATCCGGTCCTGGTTTGCTGGGACGATCGGCCGTTTCGCATCAAGCTCCGTTTGCCCGCGCGCCTGGCGGAAAGCCCGCTCGCCGGCGAGCTGGTTCTGGAAAACGGCGAGCGCCGCACGCTGCGGTGCGAAAGCGCGCCCGGCGTGAAACCGGTCGGCAAGACCGTCGAAGGCTTTGCCTACGTTGCTCGCTGCGTTGCGCTGCAAGCCTCGGTCCCGCTCGGCTATCAGCGCCTGCGCCTGCGCGCCGGCGATCGGGAACTGGCATCGCTGATCATTTCGGCGCCGGCCGCGGCCTACGCGCCGATTCGCGCCGGCGGCAAACGCTGGGGGATTTTTTGCCCGGCCTACGCGCTCGGCTCGCTGCGCCGCTGGGGCGCCGGGGACTTCACCGACCTGGAAAGCTTCGCGAATTGGGTAAGCTCGGCGGGCGGCGATGCCGTGGCGGTCCTGCCGCTTCTGGCCAGTTTCCTCGACGAGCCGTTCAACCCGAGCCCCTACGCGCCGGTGAGCCGGCTTTTCTGGAACGAGTTTTACCTCGACGTCGCCCGCATCGCCGAATTCGCCGCCTGCCGCCCGGCGCAAAAGCTCGTCGCTTCCGGCGATTTTCAGCAGGCGCTGGAACGCGCGCGCAGCGCGGCGCTGATCGATTACCGAAGCGTGATGGCGCTCAAGCGCCGGGTCATTGAAACGCTGCTGCAATCTCTGCTGCGCCGGCGCTCGCGGCGCCTGGCCGATTTCCAAGCCTACGCCGCCGGCCACCCGCCCGCGCGCGACTACGCCGCCTTTCGCGCGCGAGTCGAGCGCGAGCGCGCGGGCTGGCTGCGCTGGGAGAACGACGGCGGGAGCGCAATCGCGCCGGAGCGCTACGACGAGTTCGCTTACCAGTATCATCTCTACGCCCAGTGGCAGTGCGACGCGCAGACGCTCGCCCTGCGCGCGCAGGCCGAGCGCGGCGGCGCCGCGCTTTACCTCGACTTTCCCCTCGGCGTGAACCGCGACGGCTTCGACGTCTGGCGCGAGCGCGAGCTGTTCGCGCTGCATGCCAGCGGCGGCGCGCCGCCGGACGGGCTGTTCGTGAAGGGCCAGAACTGGGGGTTTCCGCCTTTCCAACCCGAGGCGCTGCGGCGCCGGGAATACCGCTACTACATCGACTGCGTGCGCCGGCACATGACGGTCGCGGGCATGCTGCGCATCGACCACGTCATGGGCCTGCATCGCGCTTTTTGGGTTCCCGAAGGCTTCGGCGCCGCCGACGGCCTGTACGTGCACGGCCGCGCCGAAGAGTTCTACGCGATCTTGAGCTTGGAATCGCATCGTCATCGGGTCCAGATCGTCGGCGAAAATCTCGGCACGGTGCCATTCTACGTCAACGAAGCGATGGCTCGGCACCGCATTCTCGGCATGCACGTGGGCATTTTCGCCGTCAACGCCGACCCGGAAAACGCCCTGGAAAAAATCCCGGAGCAGACCGTCGCCAGCCTCAACACTCACGACACGGCGACGTTCATGGGTTTTTGGAGCGGCGCCGATATCGAAGATCGGGTTGCGCTGGGTTTGGCCAGCCCAGCGCAGGCGCGCGACGAGGCGCTGTATCGCGAGGCGCAGCGCCGCGCGCTCACGGAATTTTTGCGCCGCCGCGGCTTGCTCGCGGAAAAGGCCGACGATCCCGCCGCCGTGCTCGCGGCCTGGCTTGGGTTTCTCGCCGCCAGCGACGAAGAATTCCTGCTGATCAATCTGGAAGATCTCTGGCTCGAGCCGGCGCCGCAAAACGTGCCAGGCACCTGGCAGGAGCGGCCCAACTGGCAGCGGCGCGCGCGGCTCGACCTGGAAACGATCCGTGCGTCCAGGCCCATCGCCGAGCTGCTCCGGAGAATCGGCGACATCCGCGCCGCGATCAGGTAGAATCATGCGCATGTCGGGCCAGGCCGCCAGCGATTTCCTCAGCGCCGAGGATCTGTACCTGTTCAACGAAGGCAGCCATTTTCGCCTCCACGACAAGCTCGGCGCGCACTTGGTCCGGCACCAGGGCAGCGCCGGCGTTCACTTCGCCGTCTGGGCGCCGGACGCGGAGGACGTCTCGGTCATCGGCAGCTTCAACGATTGGCACAAAGGCAGCCACCGGCTTTGCCCGCAGGGCGAATCCGGCATCTGGCGGGGCTTTTTTCCGGGCATCGAAAAGGGCGCGCTCTACAAATACCACATCGCCTCGCGCTTTCGCGGCTATCGCGCCGACAAGGCCGATCCCTTTTCGATTTTCAACGAAGTGCCGCCGAGGACCGCTTCCATCGTCTGGGATCTCGAATACGAGTGGCATGACCGGGAATGGATGGCCGGGCGCCGCGAGCGCAATCGCCTCGACAAGCCGATGGCGATCTACGAGATGCATCTGGGTTCCTGGCGGCGCATCGAGAGCGAAAACAACCGCTCGCTTTCCTACCGCGAGCTGGCGCCGGAGCTGGCCGGCTATCTCCATCGGCTGGGCTACACCCACGTGGAGCTTTTGCCGGTGATGGACCATCCGTTTTTCGGGTCGTGGGGTTATCAGGTCACCGGCTACTTCGCGCCCTCGGGAAATTTCGGCACGCCGCAGGATTTCATGTACTTCATCGACTGCCTGCATCAGCACGGCATCGGCGTGATTCTCGACTGGGTGCCGTCGCATTTTCCCGGCGACGAGCACGGCCTGGGATTTTTCGACGGCACGCATCTCTACGAGCACGCCGATCCGCGCCAGGGCTATCATCCCGACTGGCGCAGTTTCATTTTCAACTACGGGCGCAACGAAGTGCGGAGTTTTTTGATCAGCAACGCGCTCTTCTGGCTCGACCGCTATCACGCCGACGGCCTGCGCGTGGACGCGGTCGCGTCGATGCTCTATCTCGATTACGGGCGCAAAGACGGCGAGTGGATCGCCAACGAATACGGCGGGCGCGAGAACATCGCCGCCATCGAATTTCTGCGCCGGCTCAACGCCGAGATCTACAAAAGCCATCCCGACACGCAAACCATCGCCGAGGAATCCACCGACTGGCCGATGGTGTCGCGCCCCGACTACGTCGGCGGCCTGGGCTTCGGCTTGAAATGGGACATGGGCTGGATGCACGACACGCTGGAGTATATGAAAAAGGAGCCGGTGCACCGGCGCTATCATCACAACCAGCTTACCTTCCGCATGCTTTACGCCTTTCATGAAAATTTCGTGCTGCCGCTGTCGCACGACGAGGTCGTCTACGGCAAAGGCTCGCTGCTGGAAAAAATGCCCGGCGACGACTGGCAGAAGTTCGCCAACCTGCGCGCGCTCTTCGGCTACATGTACGCCCAGCCCGGCAAAAAACTGCTGTTCATGGGCGGCGAGTTCGGCCAGCGCCGTGAATGGAACCACGATGCGGCGCTCGACTGGGATCTGCCCGACGATCCGCCCCACGGCGGCCTGCAGCGCTGGGTCGCCGATCTCAACCGCTTTTATCGGAGCGAGCCGGCGCTGCACGAGCTCGACTGCGACCCGCGCGGCTTCGAGTGGATCGACTGCGGCGACGCCGACAGCAGCGTCGTCAGCCTGATCCGGCGCGGGCAATCGACGCCGGCGATCGTGCTGGCGGCGTGCAATTTCACGCCGGTGCCGCGGGCGCACTATCGCATCGGCGCGCCGCGCGGCGGTTTCTGGCGCGAAGCGCTGAACAGCGACGCGGAATTTTACGGCGGCAGCGGCCTGGGCAATGCCGGCGGCGCAGAGGCGGAGCCGACGCCGCAGCACGGCCGGCCGTTTTCCCTGTCGCTCACGCTGCCGCCCCTGTCGGTGGTATTCTTTACCCATGGCGAATGAAAGAGAACGTGGAGGGATGGAGTCTGGGAGGATTGGCGTGATGGCTTTTATTTCCACCGCTCCCTCGCTCCAGCGCTCCGTCACTTCATTCCTTGCGCGCCCATGAAGATCGCGATGATCGCTTCCGAAGTCGCGCCCTTCGCCAAGACCGGCGGCCTGGCGGACGTGCTCGGCACGCTCTCGCTCGCCCTGGAGCGGCTCGGCCACGAAATCTGCGTCATCGCGCCCGCCTACCGCCAGACCTTGCGCGGCGAATTCGGCTTGTGCGAGCAACCGGAGCCCCTGGCCGTCGATTTCGCCGGCCAGCGCATCTCGGTGCCGGTCCTGGAAAGCTCGCTCGCCAAGCGCGTCGCGGTTTATCTGCTCCGCCGCGATCCGTATTTCGACCGCGAGTTTCTCTACGGCGCGGCGACCGGAGATTACCCGGACAATTCCGAGCGCTTCAGCTTCTTCAGCCGCGCCGCGCTGGAGCTGCTGCGGCGCGAGCCCGCGGCGATTATCCATTGCCACGACTGGCAGACCGCGCTCGCCCTGGTATTTCTCAAGGCGCAGCCGGCGCGCTATCCCGAGCTCGCCGGCGCCCGGACCGTCTTCACGATTCACAACCTCGGCTTTCAGGGAATTTTCCCGCGGCCGGACTGGCGCTGGCTCGAGCTCGACGGCGGCTATTTCACGCCGCGCTTCCTGGAGTTTTACGGCAATATCAATTTTCTCAAGGGCGCGCTTATTTGCGCCGATAAAATCACCACCGTGAGCCCGTCCTACGCCGAGGAAATCATGACCGCGGAGCAGGGCTTCGGTCTGGAAGGCGTGCTGCGCGAGCGCGCCGCCGACCTGGTCGGGATCTTGAACGGCGTCGACACCCAGCAATGGAATCCCTGGACCGATCCCTACCTGAGCGATCACTACGGCGAGAACAGTCTCACTTCGAAAAGCGCCTGCAAAAAACACCTGCGGCGCGCCCTCGGCCTGCCCGACGAGACCGTGCCGCTGTTCGCGATGATCTCGCGCCTGACGCCGCAGAAGGGCCTCGATCTGATCGAAGAAGTGTTCCCGGCGCTGATGGAGCGCCGGGTTCAGCTCGTGGCGCTCGGCAACGGCGCGCCGCGCTACGAAGCGTTCCTGCGCGATGCCGCCGCGCGCTATCCCGACCAGGTGGCGGCGCGCATCGGCTTCGACGAGCCGCTGGCGCACCGGATCGAAGCCGGCGCGGATATTTTTTTGATGCCGTCGCTCTACGAGCCCTGCGGCCTCAATCAGATGTTCAGTCTCAAGTACGGCACGATTCCGATCGTGCGCGCCGTCGGCGGGCTGAAGGACACCGTGCAGCCTTACGATCCGCGCAGCGACACCGGCACGGGCTTCGTGTTCGGACCCTATACGGCGGCGGCGCTGCTCGAGGCGGTGGATCAGAGCCTGGCCGCGTTCAAGAACAAAACCGCGTGGACCGCGCTTCGGCGCCGCGCCATGGCGATGGATTTTTCCTGGGATCGTTCGGCGAAACGTTACATCGATTTGTATCGGCAGCTGGCGGGCTAGACGGCAAGCCCAAGGAGAGACGCAGGATGTACGTGCTCGGCGTAATCATGGCAGGCGGCAGAGGCGAGCGGCTCTATCCGCTGACTCAGCATCGAGCCAAGCCGGCGGTGCCCTTCGGCGGGCGCTATCGGATCATCGATTTCGTGCTGTCCAATTTTATCAACTCGGGGATCCTGTCGATCTACGTGGTGACCCAGTTCAAGGCGCAGTCGCTGATCGAGCACCTCGACCGCGGCTGGCGCACCACGGATTTTCTCGGCGATCATTTCGTCACGGCGGTGCCGGCGCAGATGCGCTCGGGCGAGGACTGGTACCAGGGCACGGCCGATTCGGTTTATCAGAATCTCTACCTGCTCGAGCGCCACAATCCCAAGCTCGTCGCCGTCTTCGGCGCGGATCACATCTATCGCATGAACGTCCGCCAGATGATCGACGAGCACCAGAAAAAATCCGCCGACGTGACCGTGGCCGCGCTGCCGATCCGGATCGAAGAGGCGCACCAGTTCGGAGTCATCCGGGTGGACGCCGACTGGCGCATCGTCGGTTTCGACGAAAAGCCGCAAGATCCGCTGCCGATTCCCGGCGAGCCGAATTTCGCGCTGGTGTCGATGGGCAATTATCTTTTCAACAACGAAGTGCTGATCGAAGCGCTCAACGCCGACGCCGAGAACGCCGCGAGCCGCCACGACTTCGGCCGCGACATCCTGCCCGAGCTGGTCAAGAGCGGCAAGGTCTTCGCCTACGATTTTCGCAAGAATCGCGTGCCGATTCCCTCCAAGGGCGAAGAGCCGAGCTACTGGCGCGATCTCGGCACCCTCGACGCCTACTACGAGGCGAGCATGGATCTGTGCTCGATCGACCCGTCGTTCAATCTGTACAACCGCAGCTGGCCGCTGCGCACGGTGGGTTACAGCGATCCGCCGGCGAAATTCGTCTTCGACTGGAACGACCGCCAGGGCATGGCGGTGAACTCGATCGTCGCCGAAGGCACAATCATCAGCGGCAGCTACGTGCACAATTGCGTGGTCGGGCGCAACGTGCGCATCCACAGCTACAGCCACATCGAAGACTCGGTGATCATGGACTGGGTCGAGATCGGCCGCGGCTGCCGGATTCGCCGCGCGATCATCGACAAGGCCAACGTGATTCCGTCGGGAAGCGCCATCGGTTACGACGCCGCGGCCGACCAGGCGCGCTACACCGTCTCGCCCGGCGGCGTGGTTGTCCTGCCGCGCGGCCCTCGCAAAACCACCTGGGTGATGACCAATCCGTGAGTGAAGAGCGAGGAGTGAACCGTGAGAAGCTCGGCGCCCGCATTCCGCTTTCTCCCGTCCCTGAACCCTGATCGATAAAATGGATCGCTACATCTGCATTCACGGCCATTTCTATCAGCCGCCCCGGGAAAATCCCTGGCTCGAAGCAGTCGAGCTGCAGGACTCCGCCGCGCCCTATCACGACTGGAACGAGCGCATCACGGCCGAATGCTACGCGCCCAACGCTGTGGCGCGCATCCTCGACGACCAGGGCCGCATCGTCAAGCTGCTCAACAATTATTCGCAGATGAGCTTCAACTTCGGCCCGACCCTGCTTTCCTGGCTCCAGGCCAAGGCGCCGGAGACCTATGCGGCGATCCTCGCCGCCGACCGCGACAGCCGCAAGCATTTTTCCGGCCACGGCTCGGCGCTGGCGCAGGCCTACAACCACATCATCATGCCGCTGGCGAACCGCCGCGACCGCCTGACCCAGATTCTCTGGGGCCGCGCCGATTTCGAGAAAAGATTCGGCCGCGCGCCGGAAGGCATGTGGTTGCCCGAAACCGCGGTGGATCTGGAAACCCTGGAGCTGCTCGCCCAGTGCGGCCTGCGCTTCACGATCCTGGCGCCGCATCAGGCGGCGCGCGTGCGGCGGATCGGCGCAAGCGAGTGGCGCGAGCTCAACGGCCAGCCCATCGACACCAACCGCGCCTACCGCATCGCGCTGCCGTCGGGAAAATCCCTGGCGCTGTTTTTTTATCACGGCCCGATCGCGCGCGCGGTGGCCTTCGAGGGGCTGCTCTCCCACGGCGGGCGTTTCATCGAGCGCCTGACCGGCGCGTTCGCCGAGAACGGCGCCGGGCCCGAGATCGTCCACATCGCCACCGACGGCGAGAGCTACGGCCATCATCATCGTTTCGGCGACATGGCCTTGGCCTACGCTCTCGATCAGCTCGGCCGCAACGGCGCGGCGCGGCTCACCAACTACGGCGAATTTCTCGCCCGCCATCCGCCGGCGGACGAAGTCGAGATCGTCGAGAAAAGCTCCTGGAGCTGCGCCCACGGCATCGACCGCTGGTGGAGCGACTGCGGCTGCAACACCGGCGCCCATCCGGGCTGGAATCAGGCCTGGCGCACGCCGCTGCGCGATGCGCTCGACTGGCTGCGCGACGCCGTCGCGCCGCTCTGGGAAGCGCAGGCGCGCGCGCTGTTCAACGATCCCTGGGCCGCGCGCGACGGCTACATCGAGGTGATCAACGACCGCTCGGCCGCCGGCCTCGATCGTTTCAGCGCGCGCTTCGCCGCGCGGCCATGGAACGACGCCGATACTTCGGCCGCGCTCAAGCTCATGGAGATGCAGCGCCATGCGCTGCTCATGTACACGAGCTGCGGCTGGTTCTTCGACGATATCTCGGGCCTGGAGGCGATGCAGGTGCTGCAGTTCGCCGGCCGCGTCGTGCAGCTCGCCGAGGAGATTTTAGACGTGCCGCTGGAGAGCCAGTTCACCCGCCGCCTGGCGGCCGCCCGGAGCAATCTCGCCGAGCAGGGAAACGGCGCGGAGATCTACGAGCGCACGGTGCGGCCCGCCCAGGTGGACTGGGAAAAGCTCGCGGCGCATTACGCCGTGAGCGCGCTGTTCGAAACCTACCCGCGCGAGACCGCGATTTACTGCTACGACGCCGCGCGCGAAGACCGCCAGCTTTTCACCGACGGGCGCGCCCGGCTCTCCTTCGGGCGGGTCCGGCTCGCCTCCACGATTACCCGGGAAAGCGCCCGGCTGCATTTCGCCGTGCTCCACCTGGGCGACCACAACATCAGCGGCGGGATCGGCCATTTTGCCGAGGAAGCGAGCTACCGCGCGGCCATCGACGACGCGGCGAAACCGTTTCGCCGCGCCGATCTGACGGCGACGCTGCGCGCCCTGGAACGGCATTTCGGCGCTTCGAGCTTTTCGCTGCGCTCGCTGTTTCACGATCAGCAGCGCAGCCTGCTGGCGAAGATCCTCGGCGCCAACCTCGCCGAGGCGGCGGCGCTCTACCGGCAAATTTACGAGCCGCGCGCGCCGCTCATGCGCTTTCTCACCGACCTCGCGATTCCTCTGCCCAAAGGATTCGCCGCCGCCGCCGAGGTCGTGCTGAACCAGGATCTGCGCGAGACCCTCGAGCAGCCGCGCATCGACCGCGAGCAGGTGCGCCGGCTCCTCGACTGCGCCCGCGCCGAAGGCATCGCGCTCGACGCCCCGACTCTGGAATTCGCCTACCGGCAATCGCTCGAGCGCGCGGCGGGCGCGCTCGCGCTGCAGTCCTCTCTGGAAGCCCTCGAGGCGCTGCGCGACGCCGCGAGCTTTCTGCCGGACCTGCCGTTCTCGACCAACCTCTGGAAGGCGCAAAACGTCTTCTATCAGCTCCTCCAGCGCCAGTACCCGCGCCAGCGCGAGGCCGAAAGCCGCGGCGACGAAACCGCACGCCGCTGGGTCGTCTGCTTCGAGGAGCTGGGCGGCATGCTCGGCTTTCAAATGGCACCCGCAAGCCGCTGACCGCGGCCGCCTTGCAACGGCGCTGCCCGGGTAGCATAGTTTCCCCACAAGGCGATCATCGTGGCTCCCTCCGATTCAACGCCGGGCGCGCCGAAGCTTCGCGCCCTCGTCATCGACGACGAGAAAAACATCCGCACCACGCTGTCGCTCTGTCTCGAGCAGATCGGCTGCGCCGTCACCGCCGTCGGCTCGCCGCCAAGCGCCCTCGGCGCCCTGGCGCGCCAGGCCTACGATCTCGCCTTTCTCGACCTGCGCCTGGGCAGCGCGAGCGGCCTCGATTTGATTCCGCAGCTGCTCGGCGATCGCCCGCAACTATGGATCGTCGTGATCACCGCCTACGCCACCATCGACAGCGCGGTGGAGGCGATCAAGCGCGGCGCCGCGGACTATCTGCCCAAGCCGTTCACGCCGGCGCAGATTCGCCACGTGGTCGAGCAAAGCGTGCGCGCGCGCGATCTCCGGTTTCAAGTCGCCGAGCTGGAAAACCGGCTGCGCGAAGCCGCGCCCGAGACCGATCTGGAATCGGACTCGCCGAAGATCCGCGCGCTGTTCGCTACCGCGGCCAAAGCCGCCGGCGCCGGCGCGCCGGTGCTGCTGCGCGGCGAAAGCGGCACCGGCAAATCGGTGCTGGCGCGGCACATTCACGCGCTCAGCCCGCGGCGCCAGCGTCCGTTCGTCGTGGTGAATTGTCCGACCCTGTCCGAGGAATTGCTGACCAGCGAGCTTTTCGGCCACGCCAAAGGCGCCTTCACCGGCGCGGTGCGCGATCAGGCCGGACGGGTCGAGGCCGCGGAGGGCGGCACGCTTTTCCTCGACGAGATCGGCGACATCGCGCCTTCCCTGCAGGCCAAGCTGCTGCGCTTTCTCGAAGCAAAGGAATTCGAGCGGCTCGGCGAAAACCAGACGCGCCGCGCCGACGTGCGCCTGGTCGCAGCCACCAACCGCGATCTCGAAGAGCACGTGCGCAAGGGCCTGTTTCGCGAAGACCTGCTCTATCGGCTGAACGTCATCGATCTGCAGCTGCCGCCGCTGCGCGAGCGGCGCGAGGATATCCTGCGGCTGGCGCGCCGATTCCTGGTCTTCTTCGCGCGCTCCGCGCGCCGTGCGGCGCAGACGCTTTCCCCCGCCGCCGAGGCGGCGCTGCTCGCCTACGGCTGGCCCGGCAACATCCGCGAGCTGCGCAACACCCTCGAGCGGGCGGCAATTTTGTGGCCGGCCCAGGTGATCGAGCCCGAAGCTTTTCCCGCCCACATTGCCGCCCACGGCCGCGGCGCCGACCCGCAACTGGGCGGCGATTTCACGCTCGAAGCGATCGAGCGCGAGCACATCCAGCGCGTGATCGCGCGCGCCCCGACCCTGGACGACGCCGCCGCGATCCTCGGCATCGACGCCTCGACGCTCTGGCGCAAACGGAAAAAATACGAAGGCTGAAAATTTAGCGCCGCGATCGTCAGCCCTGGCGTCGAGTTTCGCGCGCGTCGTTCTGAGCTGAAACGGGCAGCGTGAACCAGAACGTGCTGCCCTGCCCCGGTGCGCTTTCCACGCCGATCTCGCCGCCGTGGGCGCTGACGATTTCTTTGGCGATGTAAAGTCCCAGGCCGGTGCCCCGGGGGCCGGCGCCGGGCACCTGGAAGAATTTTTCGAAGATGCGCTCGCGGTATTCTTTGGCGATGCCGGGCCCGCTGTCGGACACGGTGAAGCGCACGAACCCGTCGGCGCCCGCGGCGCCGAGCTCGACGCGGCCGCCGTCCGGCGTGTGGCGCAGCGCGTTGCCGATGAGATTGGAGAAAACGTGGCCGATGCGCTCGCGGTCGGCGAGCACGCTGCTGAGCGCCGGCGTGGGCGCAAGCTCGAGGCGAATGCCTTTGACGTCGGCGTCGGGCCGATGTTCCTCGAGCGCGCCGGCGACGAGGAGCCGCGCGTCGGTCGGCAGCGGGTAGATTTCGACTTTGCCGGACTCGATGCGCGAGAGATCGAGCAGATCGTCGATCATGCCCTGCAGCCGATCGCAGTCCTCGCGCGCGGCGTGGAGTAACTCTTCCTGTTTTTCGGTGACCGGACCGGCCGCCTGCTCGGCGCACAGATGCACCGCCATGCGCAGCGAGGTGAGCGGCGTGCGGAATTCGTGCGCCACGGTGGCGACCACGTCGTTTTTCAGCTCCTCGAAACGGCGCAGCCGGGTCACGTCCTGGAGAATCACGGTGGCGCCGACGATCACGCCGCGCGCTTCATAGACCGGCGCGCCTCGCGGCAGAAAGTAGCGGTCGCCGAGCAGCGTGCTCAACGGCGCGGCATCCTCGAAGCCGCGCGGGTTAAAGGCGCCCTTGCCGCTGAGCACGTGGCTGCGCACGCGCTCCAGGACCGCGCGCGTAGCCGGATCGACATCCTTGAGCGGCTCCTTCGCGCCGCTGTCGGTTTTCAGTCCGAGCAGGGTTTCGGCCGCCTGGTTGACGTTCTGGAGATAGCCTTCGACGCTGAAGATCGCCACCGGATCGGGCAGGCTGTCGATCGCCGCCTGCATGCTCAGGTGCGCCTGCAGCAGCTCGCCCAGGGAGCTTTTGCGGTACTCCGCCAGGCGCGCGGCCATGGCGTTGAAATCGCGCGCCACCTGCGCGAGCTCGTCGTCGCCGCGCACCCGCGCGCGCGCCTCGAAATTGCCTTCGCCGATTTTCTTGGTCGCCTCGCTGAGCGCCGAAAGCGGCTGCAGCAACCGCCGGGTGAGCAGCGTCGAGGCCACCAGGCCCAGCACCAGCGCGGCCAGCGCCACCGTGAGCGTGATCGCGTTCATGCGCTCCGCCGTGCGCCGCACGCCGTCGCTTTTGCGCACCATCGTGTCCTGGTTGATCGCCAGGATCGCATCGGCGGCGGCTTTGACCCGGTAAAAGGCAGCTTCGAGCTCCGCGAAGTAAAGCCCGCGCGCCGCCTCGGCGCCGGCGGTCCTGCCCAGTCTCGCGAAGCGCGCCTGATAGTCGGTCCAGGCGCGGCGCAAATCCTCGGTGGACTCCTTCTCGCCCGGCTCGGTGATGTTGCCCTCCTGGACTTTCAGCTCGGCCTCGAAGAGCGGCCGGTATTTTTCCGCCTGCTCGAGTCCTTTTTGACGCTGGTCGGCGACGATGAACAGCGCCGCGCTGTCCATGCGCTCGATCGCTTCTTTCATGCGCTGCGCGGCAAGCACGCTGCGATAATTGTCTTTGAGAATCGTCTGCGAGTGCGAGCCCAGATACGACACCACGAGCGCGGAAAAAATCCCGACCAGGGCCAGCGCCAGACCGATCGGCGCCTGGGCCAGCAAAAGCTTTCGATAAAGATTCATTCGCGCGCCTCCCGATCTTCCAGCGAAACGATGTGGAGGTCGAAGCCCGTCGCTTCGGTGACGAGCTTGAAAACCGGCGACTGGCCGAGCAACCGCCGCCACCAGGGTTTTTGCGAGCGGCCGACGACGATGTGGCGCACGCCGCGGCTGCGGCCGAACTCGAGCAGCGCGTCCACCGGATTTTCCGAGCGCAGCCGCACCACTTCGGCGCCGAGGTCGCGCGCCCGCTGCTCGTCTTCCAGCAAATAGCGCTGCAAGGTGGCGTCGATCCGATGGCCCGCCTCGTTTTTGGTTTCCACGTGGACCGCGAACCAATCGGTGTTCAAGCGTCCGGCCAGGCGCGATCCCTGGCGCAGCAGCATGGCGCCGTGCGGCGGCGGCCGGGTCGGCAGGCAGACCATCACGCGCTCGCTCGCCGCGGCGCGGCGCGCGGCGCCGGCGTCGGCTTCCGCGGAAACCGAGCGATCGACGCTTTCGGCCACTTCGCGCAGCGCGATTTCGCGCAGCACCGCGAGCTTTTCCGGCTGAAAAAAATTGTCCAGCGCCCACTGGATCTTGTCCGGCGCATAAATCTTGCCGGCGCGCAGCCGGTCGGTGAGGTCTTCCACCGCGAGATCGATATCGACGACCTGGTCGGCGCGTTTGAGAATCGAATCGGGCACCGTCTCGCGCACCACCACGCCGGTGGCCTGCTTGACCATCTCGTTGAGGCTTTCCAGGTGCTGGATATTGAACGCGCAGATCACGTTGATGCCGTTATCGAGCAGCTCCAGCACGTCCTGGTAGCGCTTCTTGTTGCGGCAAAACGGCGCGTTGGTATGCGCCAGCTCATCGACGACGGCGACCTGCGGATGGCGGGCGAGCACGGCGTCGAGATCCATCTCCTCCACCGCCACGCCGCGGTATTCGATGCGCCGGCGCGGGATCGCTTCGAGGCCGCCGATCAGGGCCGCGGTCTCGGGGCGCTCGTGCGGCTCGATGAACGCCAGCACGACGTCGACCCCGCGCTTCTTCAAAGCGTGCGCCTCTTCGAGCATCTGATAGGTCTTGCCGACCCCGGCGGCGGCGCCGATGTAGACTTTGAGCCGTCCCCGTTTGGCGCGCTCGACCAGCTCTAAAAAATCCTCCGGCCGCTTGCGCGCCGCGGTAGCCGCCATTTCGCGATGATCGGGTGGCATATCGGATCAGCCTCGCCGCTCCAGATGAAAAAACCGCCGCGCGCGCTGCGCGCCCGCCGGCCATCCGGCGACGCTCGCGCGGCTCAGCATCCTAGTAGATCAACGCCCGGATCAGCGCAAACCGGATCGCGGCGCCGCCCGCTGATCCGCGGGCCAACACTCCCGGGCTTTCAGACAGTCTTCAAATCTGCGGCGGCGGACTTTCTCTTCGATAACCGTGCGCAGCGCCGCGAAAAGCGCGCCGCCGAACAGCACCAGCGATAAAAGCCGCAGCTCCGCATCGAGGAGGTCGGGCCAGATGGCCTCGATCCAGATCACCACGCCGGCCGCGGCCAGCAAATGCACCATGCAGGAGCGGGCGGCGCGCCCGCGCTCGTAGGCGGCCTGCGCTTCGATGACTGCGCGCAGCGTCGCTCTTTCGGGATCGCCGTGCTTGTCGATGAAGAGTTCCAGCATGATCACAAACGCCGCTGCTTTCGCGCGCGCTTCAATCGCCCGTTTGCAGTTTTCTCTTAAGCGCGCGCAGAAAATTTACTGCGCCGGGCGCGCGCTGCGGCCGCGCCGCGGCGTTTTCCCGCAGCGCCGCCGCGGACGCGGCGCGCCCGCCGGCGCGCACCCGCTGCGCCCATTGCACCGCCAGGACGACGACCTCGCCGTCGCAAAGCGCGCCGCTCTGGAGCGCGCCGGCGATTCTTTCCGCGAGCGCTTCCGCTTCGTCGTCGTCGCCGATCAGCTCGATTTTGATTTCTGCGGCATCCTCCACATAGCGCGCGCCGCGATATTCCTTCAGCCGGCCTTGCTCGCGGCCCGCTCCTTTCACTTCAAAAACACTGACGCGGAGGATTTTGCTCTGCGCCAGGATGGCTTTCACTTGGTCGAGCTTGAACGGCGCGATAACCGCTTCGATTTTTTTCACCGCGACCTCGGGTCAGGATCTGGCCGCCGGCTTGCCGAACTGGCGGTCGAGAGCGAGGTTGACCAGCAGCACATTCACGCGCGGCTCGCCGAGCACGCCGAGCATGCGGCCTTCGATATTGGCCTCGACCACCGCCGTGATGCGATCGGGCGCCACGCCGCGCGCCTTGGCGACCCGCGGCACCTGCCAGAGCATCGCTTCGGGAGAAAGGTGCGGATCGAGCCCGCTCGCCGAAGCGGTGACCAGCTCCGCCGGAACCGGACCGGCGGCATCGGGATTTTCCGCCTTCAGCCGCTCGAGGTCGCCGTGGATGCGATCCTGCAATTTCTTCGATGTCGGTCCGAGATTGGAGCCCCCGGAGGACATCGGATCGTAGCCCTTCTCGCCGGCCGCCGACGGCCGCGGCTGAAAGTAAGCGGGGTTGCTGAAGCGCTGGCCGATCAGCTCCGAGCCGACCACCCGGCCCTTCTCGTCCGTGACCAGGCTGCCGTTGGCGCGCCAGGGGAACAGCGCTTGAGCGAGGCCGGTCATCACGAACGGATAGATGAGCCCGGTCAAAATCAAAGTAACGAACGTAGCGCGCAAAGCGATGATCATGGTTCTCATGAGCGGCTCCTAGACCAGGCCGACGGACGCCAGCGCCAGGTCGATCAGCTTGATGCCGACAAACGGCGCGATCACGCCGCCGACGCCGTAAATCAACAACGAGCGCGCCAGCAGCGGGCCGGCGCCGATGGGACGATAGCGCACGCCGCGAAGCGCCAGCGGAATGAGCAGAATGATGATGACGGCGTTGAAAATCACCGCCGCAAGAATCGCGCTCTGGGGCGAGGCGAGATGCATGATGTTGAGCGGCGCGATCTCGGGATAGACGCCCATGAACATGGCCGGGATGATGGCGAAGTATTTGGCCACGTCGTTGGCGATGGAAAACGTCGTGAGCACGCCGCGGGTCATGAGCATCTGCTTGCCGATCTCGACGACCTCCAAAAGCTTGGTCGGATTGGAATCGAGATCGACCATGTTGCCCGCTTCCTTGGCCGCCTGGGTGCCGGTGTTCATCGCCACGCCGACGTCGGCCTGGGCCAGCGCCGGCGCGTCGTTGGTGCCGTCGCCGGTCATGGCAACGAGCTTGCCTTTGGCCTGCTCCTCTTTGATCAGGCGCATCTTGGTTTCCGGCGTCGCCTCGGCGAGAAAGTCATCGACGCCGGCTTCGCGCGCGATCGCCGCCGCGGTGCGCGGATTGTCGCCGGTGATCATCACCGTGCGGATGCCCATGGCGCGAAAGCGGTCGAAGCGCTCTTTGATGCCGCCCTTGACCACGTCCTTCAGATGAATCACGCCGAGAACTTTGTTGCCTTCGGCGACCACCAGCGGCGTGCCGCCGGAGTCGGCGATGCCGTGTGTGATCCCCTCGACCTGGGAGCCCACCGTGCCGCCCAGTTCCGCGACATAGGCAACGATCGCATCCACCGCGCCTTTGCGAATGTGGCGCCCGTCGAGATCGCAGCCGCTCATGCGCGTCTCGGCGCTGAAGGGAATAAAGCGCGCGCCGATTTCGGTCACTTCGCGCCCGCGCAGGCCGTATTTTTCTTTGGCCAGCACGACGATCGACCGCCCCTCGGGCGTTTCGTCCGCGAGGCTGGAAAGCTGCGCCGCGTCCGCCAGCGCCTCGGCGGCGACGCCGTCCACCGGGATGAACTCCGTCGCCATGCGGTTTCCCAGAGTGATGGTTCCGGTCTTATCGAGCAGCAAGGTGTCCACATCGCCCGCCGCTTCGACCGCGCGGCCGCTCATCGCGAGCACGTTTTTTCTGAGTAGGCGATCGATGCCGGCGATGCCGATCGCCGAGAGCAGCCCGCCGATCGTGGTCGGGATCAGGCACACGAGCAAGGCGACGATCACCGTGACCGACACGCTGGCCATGCCGGAATAAAGCGCCATCGGCACCAGAGTCACGCAGGCAAAAAGAAAAACCAGCGTGAGACCAGCGAGGAGAATATTCAGCGCGATCTCGTTGGGGGTTTTCTGCCGCTCCGCGCCTTCGACCAGAGCGATCATGCGATCGAGAAAGGACTCGCCGGGGCTCGCCGTGATGCGCACGACGATGCGGTCGGACAATACTTTCGTGCCGCCGGTGACCGCCGAGCGATCGCCGCCGCTCTCGCGAATGACCGGCGCCGATTCGCCGGTGATCGCCGATTCGTCCACCGATGCGATGCCCTCGACGACGTCGCCGTCGCCCGGGATGATCTCGCCGGCTTCGACGACGACCGTGTCTCCTTTACGCAAGGCCGACGCCGGCACCTTTTCCTCGCCCTTGCCGTTGCGCAGGCGGCGCGCGGTGGTCTCCTGGCGCATTTTGCGCAAAGTCGCCGCCTGCGCCTTGCCGCGCCCTTCGGCGACGGCTTCGGCAAAGTTGGCGAACACCACGGTGAACCAGAGCCAGAAACTCACATTGAAGGTAAACCCCAGCGGCTGCGACCCTGGCGTCGGCGCGAAAAGGTCCCGGATCAAAACCAGCGTGGTGAGCACGCTGCCGATCTCGACCACGAACATTACCGGATTTTTGACCACGTGGCGCGGCGCGAGCTTGCGCAGGCTTTCCCACACCGCCGGACCCATGATTTCGGAATCGAAGAGCGAGCGTTCTTTCAGATGAGTTTCCGCTGCCATGTCAGTAAACCTTTCCTGCTTGAGCCAAAAAGTGTTCCACGATGGGGCCGAGCGACAGCGCGGGGAAAAACGTCAGCGCGCCGACGACGATGATCACGCCCACCAGCAGCACGACGAACAGCGCTCCGTTGGTCGGGAACGTGCCCAGACTTTCCGGCACGACTTTCTTGCCGACCAGCGAGCCGCCGATCGCCAGCGCCGGCACGATCATCAAAAAGCGCCCCATCAGCATCGCCAGGCCGACCGTCACGTTGAACCAGAGCGTGTTGGCATTCAGCCCGGCGAAGGCCGAGCCGTTATTCGCCGCGCCGCTCGTGTAGGCGTAGAGAATTTCGGTCAGGCCGTGCGGGCCGCCGTTGTTGAGCGAGGAAACCCCGTAGGGCGCCACCAGCGACCAGCCGCTGTAGTAAAGAATCACCAGCGGAAAAATCAGCACGTAGAGCATCGCCAGCTTCACCTCGCGCGCCTCGATCTTTTTGCCGAGGTATTCCGGCGTGCGCCCCACCATGAGTCCCGCGATGAAAACCGACAGCAGCACCATCACCAGAATGCCGTACATCCCGGCGCCGACGCCGCCGAAGACAACTTCGCCGAGCTGCATGTTGACCAGCGGCACCATGCCGCCGATGGGAGTGTAGCTGTCGTGCATGGAATTGACCGCGCCGCACGACGCGTCGGTGGTCACGGTGGCGAAGAGCGCCGAGTTGGCGACGCCGAACCGGACTTCCTTGCCTTCCATGTTTCCCGCTTGAACCACCGGCATGCCGGTCATGACCGGATTGCCGGCGGCCTCGAAGCGATACGCCGTCGTGACGCCGATGAAAAACAGCACCGCCATGGCCGCAAAGATCGCCCAGCCCTGCCTCTGATCGCGCGCCATGCGGCCGAAGGTGTAAGTGAGCGCTGCCGGAATCACGAAGATCAGCAGCATCTCGATCAAGTTAGTCAGCGCCGTGGGGCTCTCGAACGGATGCGCGCTGTTGGCGTTGAAAAAACCGCCGCCGTTGGTGCCGAGCTCCTTGATGACTTCCTGCGAAGCCACCGGCCCCATGGCCAGCAGCTGCTTGGCGCCTTCCAAGGTGGTCACCTCGACGTAGGAGGAAAAATTTTGAATCACGCCCTGGGACACCAGCCACAAAGCAACCGGGATGGAGATCGGCAACAGCACGTAGAGAGTGGCGCGGATCATATCGACCCAGAAATTTCCCAGCGTCTTCGCCGCGCCGGCCTGCAAACGATAGGTGATGCCGCGCGCCAGCGCCAGCGCGATGCCGATACCGACAGCGGCCGATATGAAGTTATGCCAGGCGAGCCCCGCCATCTGGGTGAGATAGCTCATGGTCGATTCGCCGGAGTACGCCTGCCAGTTGGTGTTTGCCGTAAAGCTCGCCGCCGTGTTGAACGCCAGGTCCGCCCCCACCGGGCCTAAATTCTGCGGATTGAGAGGCAAGACCTGCTGTAGACGTTGGATGGCGTAGGTGACGAGCATCGTGAAGGCGCTGAACGCCAGCATGGCCAGAGCGTACTGCTTCCAGTCCTGCTGCTCCCTGGGATCCACGCCGCAAAGTTTGTAGATCCACCTCTCGATCGGTCCGAACAGGCGCGGCAGCGGCTGCCGCTCGCCTTCGAACACGCGAAACATGTAACTCCCCAGCGGCCTGGTGAGCGCGAAAACAATCGCTGCAAACAGCAATATCTGTATCCACCCATTGACGGTCATGACATCTCCCGCGGCCGATCGTCGATTCAGAACTTCTCCGGCCACAGCAGCGCGTAGAGCAAATACCCGAGCACGGCCAGCGACACGATGAAGCCCAGAATAGATTCGAGACCCATGGCTCCTCCGCTCACTGGATATGATCCAAGCCCTGGGCATAGACCCAGGCGATGACGAAGAACCCCACGGTAACCAAAATAAAGATAACGTCAGCCATTGGACCGCTCTCCTGAAGAAGTTTCCTGCTCGCTCCTTGCGCAAGCAGGGTGCCAGTCACATGACCGGTGAAAACATTCGTTTTCGGCAGTGTGGAGCGTCGCCGAAATTGCAACTTGCAAGCCGTGGCGGAGCGGCGATTGCAAGTTGCAAGCAACGGCGAGTCGGCCACGCGGCGGGGCCGCTTAGTCGCGAGGAATTTTTACGTGATCGCCTGTCGGCCGGCCGACGTTCGGCGTGGCACATTCCATGCTGTCGCTACCAATCGGGATTGCAGGCAAGAAAGGAACGATCCGATGGCTGAAAAATCGCAGGTGCGCCTGCTGGTGGTCGACGACGAGCGCAATATTCGCAATCACCTGAAGCTGGTGCTCGAAGCCGAAGGTTATGGGGTCGGTACCGCGAGCAATGGCGACGAGGCTCTGGCCAAAGTGAAGGAAGGGCTCTACGACATTGCTTTTGTGGACATTCAGATGCCGAAGATGAGCGGGCTCGAGCTGCTCGGCTATCTGCGCGGCATCCGGCCCCATCTCGCCGTGGTGATGCTCACGGCCTACGGCACCGTGCCGCGAGCCGTCGAAGCGATGAAATTGGGCGCGGCGGACTTTCTCGAAAAGCCGTTCGACCCCAAAGCCGTGCCGCTGCTGTGCGACGAAATCATGGAGCGGCGCAAAATCGGCATGAGCGCCACGGTCGATGAGCTCTTGCACCTGGCCGCGCTCGCGCGCGCGCGAAAGGCCTACGTCGAAGCGCGGCTTTATCTAAAAATCGCCATGCAGCGCGACCTGAGCCGCGCCGAGCCTTATTTTCAGCTGGGCGAGCTGGCCGAGCTGGACGGCCACGGCAACCAGGCAGCGCACTATTACTATATGGCGCTCGACGCCCGGTCGGATTTTCAGCCCGCGCGCGATGCTTTAAAGCGTCTCGGGCGTCTGGATTCGCCGACTCATCCGTAGGGGTTTGTCCATGTCGATCATTACCGTGTCGCACGAGGCCTTCGGCGCCGGCCGCGCCGTCGCGGAACAGGCCGCCGCGATGCTCGGCTACCGCTGCCTCAGCCGCGAGGTATTGGTGAAAGCGAGCGAGCGTTACGGCATCGCCGAGACGAAGCTATTCGAGGTTCTGGAGGAAAAGCCGCATCACTGGTGGACGCAGCTCCTCGAGTGCTACGGCGCCTACCGCGTCGCGCTCCAGGCGGCGCTCTGCGAGCTCGCGCAGGAAGGAAATATTGTTTACCACGGCCGCGCCGGCCAGGAGCTTTTTCCCGGCATTCGCCATGTGCTGAGCGTTTTTGTCGATACACCGACCGAGACGAGAGTAAGACAGCTCATGGCGCGCAAGGGGCTTGCCGAAAAGGCCGCGCTGGAATATCTCGAAAAACTGGACCGCATCCGCGCCCGCCGCATCAAAGAGCTGTTCAAAGTCGATTGGCGCGATCTCACCCGTTACGACATCGTGCTTCACACCGCCAAAACCACCGTGGAGACGGCGGCGCGAATCATCGCCGAGGCTTCTCAACGGGAGGAATACCGGCCGAGCGCGGAGTCTTTGCAGGCGATGCAGGATCTCACCATCCGGGTGCAAGCGGAGGCCTTGTTGAACGCAAACGGTTTGTCGATTTCGAATCTTGAAATCGCCAGCCGGCGCGGCGAGGTTCATGTCGGCGGCGTCATTCTCGCCCAAGGCATCGGCGATCTCGCCGTCGATACAATTCGGAAAATCCCCGGCGTGACCGCGGTCAAAACCCGCTTCGTGGTCACCGCTCCCGAGGACTATCTTTACGGCGACGGCCGCTAGACCGCTTTGGCCGGCAGCGCCAGCGCGGCGGTGCGCAAATTGGATTGCCGCTTGTCGGCGTGTCACCAAAATCTCCGAGCCCCGGCTCGACGGTTGCCCGTGAATTGACACAAGCGACTCACTTCACTACTCTGCATCTCACATCCGGACGCAGCGACTCGCCAATCGTGGGCTCCGCTCATCATTGCATCGCCATGCAAGCCCTCGCTGATTTTCGGCCGGGAGCCGGCCGTCGCCCGCAGCTGCGACCGAAGGATCGCCGAAGCGCATGAAAAAAACCTGGGCCCTCGCCGCCGCCGCCATCGTCGCAGCGCTGATCACGCTGGGAGCGCTCAGCCGCTTTTTCGTCGATCTCTTGTGGTTCGACGCGCTCGGCTTTCGCTCGGTCTTCACCACCGTCTGGCTCGCCCAGATCAGCGTCTTCGCCGCCGCAGCGGGGCTGTCGTTCGCGATCTTGTTTTTGAACGGTCTGGCGGCGCTCAGCGCCACGGCGAGCGGGCCCCACGCGCCGCGCGGCTTTCGCGTTCTCGGGCGCAACCCCCAGGGATTGCCGGAGCTGATCGAGATCTCGCTGAATCGCCTGCCGTGGAAACTGCTTCTCGGCGGCGTCGCTCTCGTGCTTTCTCTGATCCTGGGCTTCACCCAGGCCGGCCACTGGGACATCGCCCTCAAATGGCTCTACGGCGCGCCCTTCGGCCGGGTCGATTCGGTGTTCGGCCGCGATCTCGGGTTTTACGTGTTTGTCCTTCCCGCTTACGATCTCGCGCGCGACTGGGCGCTGGCGATCGTCGTGCTGAGCGCAATCGTGGCCGGCGCAATTTACTGGCTTCGCGGCGGCATCGATTACCGCCAGGCCGGCCTGCCGGCCCTGAGCCGCGCCGCCATCCGGCATCTTTCCGCGCTGCTCGCGGCTTATCTCGCGGTCAAAGCGGCGAGCTATCTGCTCGATCGCTACGATCTGTTGATCAGCGCCAACGGAGTCGTCTTCGGCGCGGCCTACACCGACGTGCACGTGCGCCTGCCGCTGCTCGTGGCGCTGGCCGCCGCGGCGCTGATCGGCGCGGCGGCTTGCGTGGTGAATATCGCCCGCGCGACGCTCGGGCTGCCGATCGTCGCCGCGGCCGTGGTGTTCGCTCTCTCGCTCGTGCAGAACATCGTGCCCGGGATATTCCAGAGCTACTGGGTCAAGCCCGACGAGCTGCGCCTCGAGGCGCCGTACATCACCCGCAACATCGCCGCCACCCGCTACGGCTTCGGCCTCGAGCGCATCGCCGGCGCGCCCTTCCCCGCCAAGGGAAAGCTCACCCCGGCGGTGGTCGCGGCCAACGACGTGACGATCCAAAATATTCGCTGGTGGGATCCGCGCCCGCTGCTCGACACCTACCGCCAGCTTCAGGAGATCCGCCTCTACTACGATTTTCACGACATCGACGTCGATCGCTACACCATCGACGGCGCCTACCGCGAGGTCATGCTCTCGGCGCGCGAGCTGAACCAGGCCAAGATCCCCGCGCAAGCGCAAACCTGGATCAACCAGCGCTTCAAATTCACCCACGGCAACGGCATCGCGATGAATCCGGTGAATCGCTTCGACGAAGGCGGGCTGCCGGTGTTTTACGTCAAGGACATTCCGCCGATCGCGCCGCCGGATCTCAAGATCGATCGACCGGAAATCTATTTCGGCGAGAAGACCGACAACTACGTGGTCGTCGGCGGCGATACCAAAGAGTTCGACTACGCCAAAGGCCAGGAAAACGTTTACAACACCTACGCCGGGCGCGACGGCGTGTCGCTGCGAAGCCTCTGGCGCCGCGCGCTGTTCGCCTGGCACTACGGCGACATCAAGCTCTTGATCAGCGACAACGTCACCGCGTCGAGCCGGATTCTGTTTCGCCGGCTGATCCAGGAGCGCATTCGCCGCATCGCGCCGTTTTTATTTCTCGACCACGACCCGTACCTGGTCGTGGACCGCGGCCGGTTGATCTGGCTGCAGGACGCCTACACGGTGAGCGAGGCGCTGCCCTACTCGCAGCGCATTCAGTCGGGGCGGATCAACTACATTCGCAACTCGGTGAAGATCGCGCTCGACGCCTACGACGGCAATCCGATTTTTTACATCGCCGATCCGACCGATCCGATTGCCGAAACCTATCGGCGCATTTTCCCCTCGCTGTTTCAGCCCATCGATGCGATGGCGCCGTCGCTGCGGAGCCACGTCCGCTACCCCGAAGATCTGTTCATCATCCAGGCCGGCGTCTACGGCACCTACCACATGCAGGACCCGGAGGTTTTCTACAACAAGGAAGATCTCTGGAGCTTTCCCCGGGAAAGCCACAAGGGCCAGAGCGGCTTCATGCAGCCCTACTACACGATCATGCGCCTGCCCGGCGAGACCCGCGAGGAATTTATTTTGATGCTGCCGATGGTGCCCAACAACCGCGACAACATGATCGCCTGGCTGGCGGCGCGCTGCGACGGGGCGAATTACGGCAAGATGATCGAGTTTGCCTTTTCCAAGGAAAATCTCATTTACGGTCCGGCTCAGATCGAGGCGCGCATCGATCAGGACACGACGATTTCGCAGCAGCTCTCGCTCTGGAACCAGACCGGCTCGCGCGTGATCCGCGGCAACCTGCTGGCGATTCCCATCGACGACACGCTGCTCTACGTCGAGCCGCTTTACCTGAGCGCCGAGAGCCGGCAGTTGCCGGAGCTGAAGCGGCTGATCGCCAGCGCCGGCGACCGGGTGGTGATGGCGGCGGACGTGCAAAGCCTGTTTGCCGCGCTGTTCGCCCAGGACGGCAAACCGCCGCCGGTGGTGGCAGCGACAAACGCCGCAGCGCCGCGTGCGGCGCAAGCGCCGCCCGGCCGCACGTCCGAGGCGCTGCAGCACTATCGGCGCGCCATGGAAGCGCTCGGCAAGGGCGACTGGCGCGGTTTCGGCGCCGAAATGGACGCGCTGCAAAAAGCCCTGGAAGCGGGAGCGCAGTAACGGCGGGCGGGTTACGCCTCAGTTGAAGCGCTTGAACTCGGCCAGCTTGATGTCGTGCTTTTTCAACAGATCGTAAAAATCCGCGCGATACTTGCCCGCAATCTCGGCGGCGCGGGTCGCCTTGCCGTTGCACGAATGGAGCAGGCGGACCAGGTAGGCCTTTTCGAACTCGGAGCGCGCCTCTTTCAAGGTTTTGAACGACGTGCCGCCGGCCGGCAAAAGCTGCGCTTGAATCGCGTCGGTCGGCTGCTGCGGCGCGCTTATCGCGATCCGGGTCTGCAGCACCAGGTCGTCGGTGATGACCTCGCGCTGGGCCATGGTGACCGCGTACTCGAGCGTGTTCTCGAGCTCGCGCACGTTGCCCGGCCAGTCGTGCTGCATCAGCTTTTCCATCGCCTTGGGCGTGAGCCCTTTCACGTCGCGTTTCATCTGCTGGCAGATTTTTTTGAGCAGGTGATCGACCAGGTACGGGATATCTTCGAGGCGCTCCTTGAGCGGCGGCAGCACGATCGGAATCACGTGAATGCGGTAGAATAAATCCTCGCGGAAGGCGCCCTTCTTCACCTCTTCGACCAGATTTTTTTTGGTCGCGACCACCACGCGCACGTCCACCTGCACCGGCTTCTCGCCGCCCACCGGATAGAACTGCCGCTCCTCGAGCGCGCGCAGCAGCTTCACCTGAATCGACAGCGGCATGTCGCCGATCTCGTCGAGAAACAACGTCCCTTCGTGGGCCTGGGCGAAAAGCCCGCGGGTGCTCCGCACCGCGCCGGTGAAGGCGCCCTTCTCGTGGCCGAAAAGCTCGCTCTCGAGCAGGGTCTCGGGAATCGCAGCGCAGTTGATCGCGACGAAGGAGCGGTCCTTGCGCGGGCTGGCGAGGTGAATCGCCTTGGCGATCAGCTCCTTGCCGGTGCCGCTCTCGCCGTGGATGTAGACCGTCGAATCGGTTTTGGCGATGCGCGAGACCGCCTCGAGAACGCGCTGCATGTTCTCGCTCTTGGCCACGATGTTGGCGAAATCGTATTTCTCCTTGAGCATGCCCTTGAGCATCTGGTTTTCGCTCGCGAGCTTGCAGCTCTCCAGCGCGCGCTCGATCTGCAGCACCAGCTCGCGCGGATCGAAAGGCTTGGTGAGATAGGTGTAAGCGCCGCGCTTCATGGCGTCCACCGCGCCTTCCACGCTGGCGTGGCCGGTCAGGATGATCACGGGCATGGCGGGATAGAGCCCGTGCAATTTTTCCATGAGGCTGATGCCGTCCTCGTCGGTCAAACGGAGATCGACGATCGCCAGATCGAAGCTGTCGCCGTTCGCCGCCTCCAGGGCATCGTCGCGGTCGAGCGCGACCGCGACCGAATAGCCCGCCGCCGCCAGACGCGTCTTGGCCAGCTCGAGCAGATTTTTATCGTCGTCCACCACCAGGATTTTGGCTGCGGCCATGAAAGTCTCCAGTTTATCCAATTCACTCACGACCGAACCACGCGCTCTGGCGCCGTGCTCGGCGCACGACCGCCGCGGCCCAAGCCGCCACGGCGCAACGCGGGAAGCAGCGCGGTCATTCGCTCTGCTCGGTCGAACAGTTGGTAACGGAAACTGCGCTTACGATTTCGACTTAGCCCCGGCGATCACCAGCGCCACGCCGCCGATCAACGCCAGCCCGCCCAACAGGGGCGGCAGCGGAATGGTCTTTTCGCGGTCGGCGGTCGCCTGGAGCGGTCCGATATCGATAATCTTTTCACGCTGAGTGTAGGTAATCCCGCGGTACGCCAACGCGACGATGCCGAGGATGATCAGCGCAATGCCTGCAACCGTCGGCAATTTCATAGCATCCCCCCTGCGCCTGAAAAATGTCGACTGAGCGAGAGCTCGGCGCGCGCTGCCCAGCACGCGCTCCTCGATCCGGCGTTCCGCGCTGCTCTCAACAATTGCTGATTGTTATCAAGCCCTGTGCCAGGAGAAAAGTCTCCGCAATCTGTTGTTTTTGCAGCGAAGCCTGAATTGCGCTTTTAAACGCTGGCCTGAGGAACTGTCCGCATTTTACCCACATGCAGGGTTTTCCCTGACGAAATCGGCTGCGCGATCCATCAGCCTTCGAGACCCGGCTTGGTCATGCGCCAGGGATCGAGCAGCTTTGCAAGCTCGCTCTCGCCGAGCACGTTTTCCTGGCGCGCCAGCTCGCGGATGGTGCGGCCTTCGGCGAGCGCCCGCTGCGCCAGCTTGGCGGCTTTCTCGTAGCCGATCGCCGGCGCCAGCGCGGTGACCATCGCCAGGCTTTGCTCCACCATCGCCGCGCAGCGCGCCCGGTCGGCCTCGATCCCGGCGATGCATTTCTCGGTCAGCGCAGCCACGGCGCCGGCGCTGAATTGCAGCGCCTCGAGCAGGCGCAGCGCCAGCACCGGCATCATGACGTTCAATTCGAAGTTGCCGGCCTGGCCGCAAAAGGTGATCGTCGCGTCGCAGCCGATCACGTGGGCCGCGACCTGCAGCACCGACTCGCACAAAACCGGGTTCACTTTTCCGGGCATGATCGAGGAGCCCGGCTGAGTATCGGGCAGATGAATTTCGCCGATGCCGCAGCGCGGTCCCGAGGCAAGCCAGCGCAGGTCGTTGGCGATCTTGATCAGGCTCACCGCGAGAGTTTTCAGACTGGCGCCGAGATGCACCGCGGCGTCGCGCGCGGCCTGCGCTTCGAAATGATTTTCCGCCTCGCGAAACGGCAGGCCGGTCAGCTGGACCAGGCGCGCGATCGCGCGCCGGGCAAACTCCGGATGGGCATTGATGCCGGTGCCGACGGCGGTGCCGCCGAGGGGCAGCTCGCAGAGACCGGCGGCCGCGGTCTTCACCCGCTCGATGCCGAGCTCGATCTGGCGCGCGTAGCCGCCGAACTCCTGGCCGAGCCGCACCGGCGTGGCATCGGCCAGATGGGTGCGGCCGATCTTGATCACGTCGTCGAACTCCGCCGCTTTGCGCGCCAGCGCCGCGCGCAGCCGCTCCAGCGCCGGCAACAGCTCGCGCTCGGCGATCGTCAGCGCCGCGCAGTGCAGCGCCGTGGGAATCACGTCGTTGCTCGACTGGCAGAGATTGACGTGATCGTTGGGATGCACCTCCCTGCCGCCGCGCTGCTTGCCGAGAATTTCCAGGGCGCGGTTGGCAATCACTTCGTTGGCGTTCATGTTGGTGGAGGTGCCCGAGCCGGTCTGAAAAATATCGACGACGAACTGCTCGGCGAGCTTGCCGTCCATGATCTCGGCGGCGGCCTGGCGGATCGCCGCCCCCAGGCGCGGCTCGAGCAGGCCCAGCTCTTCGTTGGCCGCCGCCGCGGCGTATTTGACCATCCCGAGCGCGCGGATGAACGGGCGCGGAAAGCCGATGCCGCTCACCGGAAAATTTTCCACCGCGCGCTGGGTCTGCGCGCCGTAGTAGGCCGCGCTCGGCACTTTTACTTCGCCCATGGAGTCGTGCTCCAGGCGAAAATTTTCGCTGGTCATAGATCCTCCGTGCGCTCGAAGCGGACTTTGACTCGATCGCTGAAGCCAGCCTAACACCGGACCGCCGCCGCGCAAAATAGCGGCGAGGCCGCGTCTTAGCCGTCGGCTTTGGGTTCTTTGAGCAGAAGCGCCAGGCCGAGAATGCCCAGCGCGACGGTGGCGGCGAGAATCTGCCAGGCGAGCGCGTAGGAGCCGGTGCGGTCGACGATGTAGCCGAACACCGGCGTGCCGAGGGTCGCCGCGGCGGAATTGATCGTGATCATCATGCCCAGGCCGGCGCCGGTGCGCGCCTTGCCGGCGATCTCGCCGATCAGCGCGTAGGAAACGCCCTGGTAGCCGACGATGGAAACGCCGGCGAGAAACAGCACCGGCAGCAGCGCGTAGGGAGCAGTGCCGCGCCCCATCAGGCTCAGCGCGCCGATCAATGCGACGGAAAAAATGCCGATCCAGATCAGAACGATTTTTCGCCGCCCGCCGAACAGCCGGTCGCTCACCACGCCCCAGCCGACTCGCCCGGCCATGGCGCCCGCCTGGGTCAACGCCAGCGCCTGGCTCGCCCAGTACGGCGAGAATCCCATGGCGTCTTTCAAAAAAAGCGGCGTGTAGGTAATCAGCGCCATCTGGCCGATCAGATAAATCGCCGTGGCGCAGCTCACCGGCAGCAGCTGCCAGACGTTGAGCGCGGCGGCCGCTGCCGAATCGGGCTCGCTGCGGATCGGCGGCTGCTCCGGCGCCACCGGATCGCGCCAGAGCGCGGCGAAAACGAAGCCGAAGAGAAAATTGATCGCGCCCAGCGCCGCCAGCGCGCCGCGCCAGCCGATCACGAGCACCAGCGACGGCGCCAGCGCGGCGGCGAGCACGCCGCCGGCGGGAACGCCGGTCTGCTTGATGCCCATGGCCGTGGCGCGCTCCTCGCGCGCAAACCACGCCATCACGCCGATGGTGGACGCGGGATTGAGAAAGCTGTAGCCGGCGCCGGCAAGAAAAAAACTCGCAAACGCGGCCGGGAACGACGGCGACCACGCCGCCGCGGCGGTGCAGATTCCGACGAAACAGTGGCCTTGCCAGGTGGTGCGGCGCACGCCGAAGCGGTCGGCGAGCCAGCCGGTGCCGAAGGACGCGGCGGTCATGGCCAGATAGAACGCCGAGAAAAACAGCCCGACCTGCGCGCGCGAGAGCTCGAGCTCGTCCTGGTAAAACGGCGCCAGCGTGTTGATGCCGTACTGCGCCGAGGCGCCGACGATGTGCGAGACGGTGATCAGCGCGAGGATCGTCCAGCGGAAGCGCGCGTGAGCCGGTGCGAAGGCGAGCATCGAGAGACGCGGCTCAATCGAAGACGGTGGCGGAATAGGCGCCGGCGTCGATGAACGCCTCGATCACGCTCGGCCCGTCGAGCTCGAAGGCCCAGTCGAGGGCGGCGCGGAATTCGCCGAGATCTTTCGCCGGCCGGCACGGCACGCCGAAGTAGTGCGCCGGAGATGGCGGCGGCGCGCCCAGGCGCACGCCGGAGAGCGGATAATTTCGCCGCTCCTGTTTGACTTTCATCAAGCCGAGCCAGCCGTCGTTGAGCACGATCACCGGCACGGCGAGATTCAGCCGCCGCGCCAGCGCCAGCTCGCCGGCGGTCATCTGAAAACCGCCGTCGCCGACGACGATCGCGACGGCGCGCTCGGGATGAGCGAGCTTGGCCGCGTAACCCGCGGGCATGCCGTAACCCATCGACGACCAGCCGTTGGTGGACAACAGCGTGCGCGGCAGGTCGGTGCGCCATTGCGATGCGATCTGGTGCGTGTGCGCGCCGACGTCGTAGGCGAGAATTCCGTCGCGCGGAAGTTTTTCGCGGAGCGCGTCCAGAGCCTGATGGGGTGCAAATTCCGAACTGTCAGGCCGAAGCGCGCGATCGAGCGATGAACGGTGCGCGCGCCATTCGTCCATCGTCCAATCGTTGGACCACGCTTCCAGCGCGGCCATCGCCTCGATGGCGGCATCGAGATCACAGGCCCGGTTCCAGAGAAATTTCAGATCGGCGCCGGTCTCGGCGGCTTCGCTGTCGATGTGAACGATGGGAGTCGATCCCGCCCACTCTTCGTAATTGATCTCGATCGGATCGTAGCCGACCGCGATGATCAGGTCGGCGCGGGCGGTGAAGCGCTTTACGTCGCTGCGCCGGGCGCGGCCGATGACGCCGGCCCAGTGGCGGTGATTCTCCGGCAAAAATCCTTTCGCGTGCAGGGTCGTGACAAAGGGAATTTTCTGCCGCTCGATGAATCCCAGCAGCGCGGCGGCCGCGCGGCTGCGCGTGATGCCGAGCCCGGTGATCAGCAAGGGCCGCCGCGCGCTCGCCAGCGCCGCGCCGAGACTCTTCGCAATCTCCTGCGACAAGTCCGGCGCCGTTCCGGGCTCGACCGGCGCTGCCCGAAATTCGCGCGCCGGCGCCAGCGCGACATCTTCGGGAAGATCGAGATGCACCGGACCGGGCGGCTCGGCGCGCGCCAGCGCGAGCGCCTGCTCGAGGGTTGCGCCCAGCGAATCGGCGCGCAGCGCCAGAGTCGCTTTGGTGAGCGGGCGGAACAGCGCGTGGTGATCGATGCGCATCTGAATGCGCCGCTCGAGCCACGCCGTGCCGACGTTGCAGGTGATCGCCAGCGCCGGCGCGCGGTCGAGCCAGGCGCAGCCCACGCCGGTGGTCAGATTGGTCGCGCCCGGGCCGACGGTCGAAACGCACACGCCGGGAACGCCGGTGAGAGAACCGACGGCGGCCGCCATGAAACCCGCAGAGGTTTCGCTCGCGGTCAGAACAAACTCAACTGAACTTTTGCGCAAGGCCTCGATCAGCGCCAGCACCGGCCCGCTCGGCACGCCGAACACCCAGCGCGCGCCGGCCTGCTCGAGGATGCGAACGATCAGCTCGCTGTTGTTCAATGGCTGAAGTCCTCGATCCTCGTGCTTCTAACTAATTGCCGATGCGCACCGTGTCGACGGCGTCCTGCACAGCGCGGACGATCGACAGCGCCGTGAGCTTGCCGGTTTTGGGATTTTCGCTGGGAATGTTTTCCAGGTGAATTTGCAGCCGGCCGAATTCGCCTTCGACGTCGATATCGTGGCAATTGCGCGCGAGACCCGGCACGGCGAGAATGCGCACGCGCGTCTGATCGGGGCCGATGCCGGCCAGGCTCACGGCTCCCGTCACATTGACGTTGGCCGGAAAGCCGCGGCAGGCTTCGCGCGCCGAGCCGGAAAATATTTCCTTTTCCTCGCGCAGCCCGCTGACGGAAATGCCGCGCTCGACCAGATACGGCGCGCCTTCGAGGCCCGCCGGCGGTTTGCGCGTGGTGTGCGTGACGTGATCGATCTGGCCAACGGAAGCCGACTTGATGCCGTCCAGGCCGGCGATCGCCCCCGACGGAACATAGAGCCGGCAGCCGGTGCGCCGCGACTCGGCCATGACTTCGGGATGATCGAGCAGCGCGCCGACGCTGATCACCATCAGGTCTTTCCCCGCGGCAAAAATTTTTTTGGCAAGCTCCGCGACCACGCCGCCGCCCGCCGCCTCCACCACCAGATCGGAAGCGCGCACCAGCTCGTCGAGACCAAGATAGGGCGGCGGATTTTTGAATCCCGCAAGAAATTCGCGCGCGGTTTTTTCCGTCCGGCTGGTGACGCCGGCGATGCGCACCGAAAGCTTGCCTGCTTGGGCCGCCTGAATCAGCGCCTTGCCGATGGCGCCGCAGCCCACGATGCCGATGGATTTCATGGTTCCTCCTCCCCTTTCGTCTATCGCGAAGCGATTTTCGCTGTCAACGGGAAGGAACCAGCCAGTAGAGCATCCCGTAGACGATCACGCCGGTGACCGAGACGTAGAGCCAGATGGGAAAGGCCCAGCGCGCGATGCGCCGGTGTGCCGCGAAATTTTCCCGCAGGGCGCGGCTGAGCGTGAGGAGCGCCAGCGGCACCACCGCGGCGGCGAGGATCGTGTGGCTGAGAAGAATCGTGAAATAGACCGGGCGAATCCAGCCCCGGCCTTTAAACGGCACCGAGCCGACATGATAGTGGTAAACGAGATAGGAAATCAGAAACAGGATCGAGCAGGAAAACGCCGTCAACATGCAGATGCGATGGATGTTGCGGTTGCCGGACTTGATGAAAATAAAGCCGGCCAAAAGAAAAACGGCGCTGAGACTGTTCAGCGCCGCGTTCAAAGTCGGAAGCTCGGCGACGGAAATCAACGCGGAAAAATATCCGGCATCAGCATGAGAATCAGGAAAACACAGAGCACGAACGGCGCCAGGGCGACCAGGGAGAGCAGAATCTTCTCGAATTTGAGGTGCATGAAATGCATCGCCACCAGCGCGGCCTTCCACAGCGCGACACTGACCAGCAGCACCACCAGGAGCATTCTCGGCAGACCGAGATAGACGATCGCCACTTCGACGATGGTCAGGGCGAGAAGAACATAAAAGATCTTGACGTACTGAGCGGTGGAATGGGCGGCTGAAGTCATGGCTTGTCCTCGCGGCGCTGAATTACAGCAGGTAAACGAAAGTAAAAATCAGGATCCACACCAGATCGACGAAGTGCCAGTAGAGCCCGGCGATCTCGACGTGCTTGGCCTGGTAGCGGCCGCGGCTCACGGCAGCGAGCACGGCGCTGTTGTAGAGCACCCCGCCGGTCACGTGCATGCCGTGAAAACCGGTGAGAACGAAAAACGTCGTGGCGAAAAGATCCTTGGTGAAAGACAGATTGTGCTCGGGCAAGACGTGGCCGATCAAGTGGGTCCACTCGTAAGCTTGCAGGCCGAGAAAGGTCAGGCCGCCGAGAATGGTGAAGCCCATGAATTTTTTGAAGCGCCGTTTGTCGTCGTCCTGAATCGCCGCCAGCGCGAGCACCATGGTCACGCTGCTGACGATCAAGAGAAAGGTCATCAGCGCGGTCAGATTGATGCCGAGCACGTGCGACGGCACCGGCCAGGTTTTGCTCGCGTGGCGCAAGCTGCCGTAGCCCACGATCAAACAGCCGAACGACATGGCGTCGCCGGCGAGAAACAACCACATGCCGAGCTTGCCCCAGCTCTCCGGGGTCAAAGGCGTTTCCGCGGGCTCGGCTCCCGCGTGCATCGCGACCGCTTCGCTCATCTGCCGCTTTCCTCCTGGTTCCAAGCTAAAGGCGCGACGGGCTCGGACGGTGGCGCGTCCTCCTGCTGGCGGCGCGCGCGCCGATAGGCCCAGATCAGACCGCCGGCGATCAAGCTCATCACGCTGTACGGCATCGCCATCAAGAACAGCACGCTGGCGTTGAAGCCCGCGGTGCTCGGGTCGTTGGCGTCGCCGAAACAGACCGCGCAGGCGCGAAGCGCCGCCGGGTTTACCAGCAGCGCGAGTCCCGTCGCGATTGAAGTCGAGAGAATTTTTTTATGCATGTTCAACGGCATGGCAAACGTAACGTATCGCTTTCGGTGTGTCAACCAAGCGCGTCAATAGAGATACACCAGCCCGTACAGCAACGGCCAAAGCGCCACCACGAAGGTCCAGTACATGGCGCAGATTTGCAGGCCGACGTGGCGCTCGCGCGTGTATGCGCCGCGGCGCGCTTTCGCCCAGACGACGAGGAGCCAGACGAGCGCGCCGAAAACGTGCGCCCCGTGAAAACCGATGATAGTGTAAAACAGGCCGCCGTACACGCTGCTCGAGACCGTCAGGCCGAAGTGAAGGAGCTGCGCCCACTCGTAGCCCTGAATCAGCAGGAAGACCGCGCCGCCGATCGCGGTCCAGGAAAGCAACCGCACCAGACGAACCGCCTCGCCGCGGCGATGGGCGCGCAAGCCCAGCCGCAGAGTGACCGCGCTCGCCAAAAGAATCGCCGTGTTCACCGCAGTCAGCGCCGTCGGCAAGCGCGGCTGAAACGGCGGCGGCCAGACCTGGCTGCCGATGCGAAACACCAGAAAGGCACCGATCAGGCCGGCAAAGAACATCGCCTCGGCGCCGAGAAACATCAGCACCGCGAGCCAGGCGTTGTTGGCGATCGGCGGCCGCGGCCGCGCCGGCGGATGGGGCGGATCGCCGCCGCCGAAGGCGGGCCGCAGCGCCGGCCGCTTTGGCGGCGCCTCGTCGAGTTTGCGGGCGGTAGAGCCTTGCGCCATCGTTCACCTGAGAATGATGAAAACAATCACCGCGATCACGTACAGCACCGCGGCCAGCGCCAGTCCCAGGCCGAGCCGGCGGTTGCGCGCGCCGGCGTCGCGCGGCGGTAAAATCCAGTCCCTCATAGCGGCACCCGATCCAAGGCCATGATCAGCAGGAGCGCCGGCAAATAAATCAGCGAGGCGAATAAAAGCCGGCGCGCGCCGGCGCGGCTCGGCGCCATGGCCAGCCGGATGCCGCTGGCGATGAACCCGGCGCCGAGAACAAAGGCCGCGACAAAGTAGCTCGCGCCGGCCAGCCCGATCAGCGTCGGCAGGAGGCTTACGACCAGAAGCGCGGCGCAGTGAATCAGGATCTGGCGGTGCGTGCTTTCGCCGTCCGGCTCGATCACCGGCAGAAATTGAATGCCCGCGCGCGCAAAGTCGGCCTGGTAAAGATAGGCGATCGCCAGCGTGTGCGGAATTTGCCAGAGAAACAGGATCGCGAACAGCACCCAGGCATCGACGGACAATTCGCCGCGCGCCGCCACCCAGCCGATCACCGGCGGCAAGGCGCCGGGCACCGCGCCCACGGGCACGCAGAGCGAGCTCATCCGTTTCATCGGCGTGTAGAGCAAAAGATAGCTCAGGGTGATCGCGGCGGCGACCGCGGCGCTGAGCCCATTGACGGCCGCGGCGAGATAGCCGAGGCCGAGGAGCGTCAGGAGAATGCCGAACCAGAGCGCGTCCTGCGGCAGCACCCGGCCGTCGGGCAGGGGGCGGTGCCGGGTGCGGTCCATTTTGGCGTCCACGTCGCGCTCGAGGAATTGATTCAAGGTAAGCGTGCCGCCGGCGGCAAGCCCGGTGCCGATCAGCATCTGCAGCAGTTCGAGATAATCCGGCACGCGGCCGGAGCCGGCGTAGTAGCCGACGAACGCGGTGATCAACACCATCAAAACGATGCGCGGCTTGGTGAGCTCGAAGAAATCCACGGCGCGCCGACTCGCGCTCACCGCCGCCACCGATGCGGTCTGGCTCGAAAGGCTCATGCGGGGAGCCGCTCCGTGAAAAGGTTCTCGCCCTGGCGGATTTTCCCCGGCGTGGACAGACGATGGGCGCGCAGGGCCAGCGTCACCGCGATGCCGAGCATCAGCGCGCCCACTGCGAGATGAGTCGTGGTCAGCAGCACGATCGGATCGGCGGACAGACGCCATACCGTGGTGAATTTTGCGATGTAGGACACCGTGCCCAGCGCAAGCTGCGCCAACGTGAGGGCAAAGAGCGCCGCGGCGGGACGGCTCAATCGCGGTATCGAAGCGTGGTGGCGCATCACGCGGATCATAATAAAAATGACGTGCAGGGTAACCAGGGCGGCACAGGCCGCGTGGGCGTCCACCCGTTCGCCGGTGTGGCGCAGCAGCGCGCCGAACAGGATCTGCGCGTAAATCAAAACCGCGGTGACGGCGCAGAGGCGGCGGAGCCGGCCGCCGTCGTTCACGGCTCTTTCCGGCGCCGCGCCGCGCCAATCGGCGGAAGTAAAAACCGCCAGGCAAACCGTGAGCGCAAAAAACAGCTGGGCGGTGGCGGCGTGGACGATGGCGAGCGCCTGCTCCAGCAAAACCACGCGCAGCCCGCCGAGCACGCCCTGAACGATCACCAGGCCCAACGCCGCGAAGCCGAGACGGCGGAGCCAGACGCGCGGCTCGCACCGCCCGAGCGCGACCGCCAGCGCGATCGTCAACAGACCGACGCAGGACGCCACCAGCCGATGGCTGTGCTCGTAGAAAATATTACCGACCATCTTCGACCACGGGTAGAGAAACATGTTGTAGCCGAAAGTGGTCGGCCAATCGGGCACGGCCAGACCCGCGCCTTTGCCGGTCACCAGACCGCCGATGAACAGGAGAGGAAAGGTGGCGCAGACGAGAAGGACGGCAAGCCGATGCGGCCAGACGGAAATAGCGGGAGCGCGCGCGGACCGCGCGCCGTCGTGGGCGTTCATTTTTCTAAAGCCCGCCGCGGCGCTAATGGGCGCGCGCCGCGGCGGCGGGGCCGAGGTTTCGATCCTGCGGCAGCCAGTCTTCTTCCACTTCGGGCGAGCTGTATTCGTAGGGGCCGCGATAGACCACCGGCTGCACTTCGAAGTTGCCGTGCGGCGGCGGGCTCGGCGCGGTCCATTCCAGGGTGTTGGCCTGCCAGGGATTTCTCTCCGCCTTCTTGCCGGCGCATAGACTCCAGACGAAATTGAACAGGAAGATAAACTGCGACGCGCCGAGCAAGAGCGCGCTCACGGTGATGAACACGTTCCAGTGCTGCACCGGCAGCAGGAACTCGTACTGGGTCGGATTGTAAATGCGCCGCATGTGGCCGGCGACGCCGAGAAAATGCATCGGAAAAAACGCGCCGTTGAAAAAGATATAGGTGAGCACGAAATGGATCTTGGCCAGCCCCTCGTTCATCCCGCGGCCGAACATTTTGGGGAACCAGTAATAGACCGCGGCGAACAGCGCGAACACGATGCCGGCAACGACGTAATGAAAATGGGCGACGATGTAGTAGGTGTCGTGAATGAAAATATCGACCGGCGTGGAAGCCATGAAAATGCCGCTCAGGCCGCCGATCAAAAAGTTCGACACGAAGCCGAGCGCGAAGAGCATCGGCGAGGTAAAGCGGATGGTGCCGCCCCAGAGCGTGCCCAGCCAGTTGAAGACTTTGATCGCCGAGGGCACGGCGATGACCATCGTGGTCATCATGAACGCGGTGCCGAGCAGCGGGTTCATGCCGCTCACGAACATGTGATGGCCCCAGACGATCCACGAGAGAAAGGCGATGGCGATCATGGAAAAGGCCATGGCGTGATAGCCGAAGATCGGTTTGCGCGAAAAGGTGGAAAGAATATCGGAAGTCACGCCCATGGCCGGCAGCACCAGAATGTAAACTTCCGGGTGGCCGAAAAACCAGAACATGTGCTGCCACAAAAGCGGCTCGCCGCCGCCTTCAGGAAGAAAGAAATTGGTTCCCGCGACGCGATCGAACAGCAGCATGGCCAGCGCCGCGGTCAGAACCGGCAAGGCGAGCAACAGCAAGATCGCCGTGATGAAAAGCGACCACACCGTCAGCGGCATGCGAAAATAGGTCATGCCCGGCGCGCGCATGTTGATGATCGTGGTGATGTAATTGATCGAGCCCATCAGCGAAGAGACGCCGAGAATCAGCAGGCTGATGATCCAGAGATCCTGGCCTAAATTGACGCCGGTGTATTGCGGCCTCGCCGAGAGCGGCGCGTAACTGGTCCAGCCGCCGGCCGCCGGTCCGCCGGGAACAAAAAAGCTCGACAGCATGACCAGGGTGGCGATCGCGCCGACCCAGAACGACAGCATGTTCAATTTCGGAAACGCCATGTCGCGGGTGCCGATCATCAGCGGAATCAAAAAATTGCCGAAGGTGCCGACCATGATCGGCATCACCACGAAGAAAATCATGATCGTGGCGTGCATGGTGAAAAGCGCGTTGTAAGTGGGCGGCGGGATGATGCCGCCGCCATGCTCACCCGGATAAATGTAGGGCTCGGGAATAAACCCGAGCCCGGGCACTGCGGTTTCCGGCCAGGCCAGCTCCCAGCGCACCAGCATGGCGAGCAGACCGCCGATGATGATCATGAACAGCCCCATGAAAAGAAACTGCCGGCCGATCATCTTGTGGTCGAGCGAGAAGATGTATTTTCTTATGAAGCTCGGCTCCTCGTGATGTCCATGGGCGGCGTGCTCCGCTACTGCCACTGTGTCGCTCATTAATCGAATTCCTCCGTCGAAAGCTTCGGATGAAAATGCGGCGTGAGAGTTATTGCGGCTTGGGCGCGAGGTTCTCGTCCGCCCACTTCTTGTACTCCTCGGGCGTGTGCACGTAGAGCCACCCCTTCATGCCCGAATGGCCGAAGCCGCAAAGCTCGGCGCAGGGCAGCTCGTATTTGCCGGTCTTGGTGGCCTGAAACCACGCGCCGATCTGCCGGCCCGGCACGGCGTCCTGCTTGAAGCGCATGTTGGGAATGAAAAAGCTGTGGATCACGTCGCGCGAGGTGATGTGCAGGCGGATCGGCTTGTCGACCGGCACGTGCACGTCGTTGTCGAACTTCACGTCGTCGTCGGTGCCGATCTTGCCGTCGGGACCCGGATAGCTGATTTCCCAGTTGAACTGCTTGGCGGTGACGCCGATCTCGAAATCGGTTTCGGGAATGAACCGCTTCACCCTGGCCCAGGTGGAGGCGCTCATGAACGCGAGCACGATCAAAATCGCGGCGGGGATGATCGTCCAGACGATCTCCAGCGTGGTGTTGCCGTGGCTGTAAGTGGCGCGCCGCCCGCCCTGATCGCGATATTTGATCAGGAACACGACCATCAGGACGGTCACGAGGATAAACGTCGCGGCAGTGATGTAGTAAATCAGGTAGAAAAGCGAATCGATATCCCGCCCAAACGTCGACACGTCTTCCGGCAGCCACTGCAGCATCTAGTGAACCATCCTTGTGAATTTTTTGCGGACTGGCGTAAAACTTTCCCTTAGCTAACACAGGGGATAGTCCAATTCAAGCGCGCACAAAGTTGATTTGCCGAGCAATTGTGCGAAGATGGCGGGCGATCCCGGAAAAATTGAGCGAAGTGTTGCGATGACCGCGTGGCAAACCCTGCTCTCGATGGCGCATCTGATCGCGATCGCGATGTGGCTCGGCCCGATCGTATTTTTTCTGGTCGTGTCGGGCCCGGCGGTAAACGAGCTGGCGCCGCAGCTGGCGCTCTGCACTATGAACCGGGCGCGGATCGGCCTCGAGGCGGTCAGCTGGGTCGCCATTGGTCTGGTGCTGCTGACCGGTCTCGCCAATCTTTTGGCCAGGCTTTCCATGCCGGCGCCCGCGCTCGGCGAATCCTTCGCCGTGGTTTTCGCCGTGAAGCTTTTTTTATTCGGCGCCATGGTGTTGCATCACTGCCTGCAGGTTTTCAAATACGCGCCGGCGATCGCAGCGCTGACTGCGGAATTGCCCGCCGGGCTGCCGGCCTGGCCCGAGCCGCTTCTGTCCCACTGGCGCCGCTGGTTTTTGTTATTAAAGGTGAACGCCGCCCTCGGCCCGATCGTCGTGCTGCTGGGCCTCGCCCTGGTCAAATCCGCTTGAAATCTCTTCGCGGACCGGCGCGCCGGCGCCCGCCCGCGCCAGCTCTTTCTCCGCGCGCCGATACCAATCGGCGCGGGTGAGCGGCAGGCCGCTGCAGCCCTCTTGCGGCTTGATCAGCAGGCTCTGATAGATGTTCAACCGGCCGCTGGCAAATTCGTAGGCCGAGCCGGCGAGATACAGGCGAAAAACCCGAAAGCTCAGCGCATCGCTCGCCCGCTCCACGGCGCTTTGGGCCGCTTCCAGACGGCGCAGCCAGTGCCGCAAAGTCAGGTTGTAGTGCTCGCGCAGGCTCTCCACGTCGAGCGCTTCGAAGCCGGCGCTCTCGGCGCCGACGAGGGTCCGGCCGATGCTGGCGAGAAAATGATCGGGGAAAACGTAGCGCTGCATGAACGAGCGGCCGCGACGCTCGGCGCGGCCCGGCGCGCGGACGATGGCATGATGAAGAAACTGTCCGCCCGGCCGGAGGCGGCTGAAAGCGCGCGCGAAATAGCGTTCGAAGAATTTTTCCGGCACATGCTCGGCGGCGCCGACGCTGGCGATGCGGTCGAAAGTTTCGCGCGGCTCGAGCTCGAGAAAGTTGCCGACTTCGACCCGGCAGCGTGCGGACAGTCCGGCGGCGCGAATCCGCTCGCGCGCGACTTCGGCCTGGGCGGGACTGAGCGTGATGCCGAGGGCGCGCACGCCGTAACGGGCCGCCGCGTGCAGGATCAGCGCGCCCCAGCCGCAGCCGAGATCGAGCAGGCGCTGGCCGGGCTCGAGGCGGAGCTTGCGGCAGATGTAATCGACTTTGCGTCTTTGCGCTTCGTCGAGCGAGAGCTCCGGCGATTCGAAATAGGCGCAGCTGTAGCACAGCGACTCGTCGAGCCAGAGCCGCCAGAAATCGGCCGGATGATCGTAGTGGTAATTCACCGCGGCGCGGAGCCGCTCGCCGGCGCTCGCAAAGCGTTGTCTGAAGCCGCCGAACACGCCGCCGCGCGGATAGTTGGGAGCGGGAATCGACCGGAGCCGGCGCGCCATGGCCAATTTTTCCAGCCATGAATAGTCGATCGTCAGCAGCCGCTCGCCGGATTTGAAGACATCGAGCAGCGATCCCTCGACGTCGAGATCGCCGTGAATATAAGCCTCGCCGAAGCTGAGCGCGCTCGGCCGGCTGAACATCGCGCGCACGACCCCGGGCGAGCGGAAGATCAATTTGAAAAGCGGCTTTCCCGAGCCGGCCGGCCAGACCTCGCCGTTCCACAGCTCAACGGTGAAATCGCGCGGCTGCAAATGACTCAACACCGCGTGCAGGAGCGCACGCGCGGACGACTCAACCGAATCGGACCACAGCGCTGACGAAGCCATGGCGACCTCCTTTTGCCGCAGGCGGCGTCATGCCGCCCCTGCAAAAAGACTAAAACGCGGCGAGCGTGTGCTTCAATACAGGCACGCTTATCGGGCCCGCAGCCGGGGCTCAGGCGGAAAATCGCGGCAGTCGGCGCCGCGCGGGTTGCGGGCGGCGAGAACGGCGCAGGAGGGCGCTCGAATCCGGCCGGGCCGGCTATTTCGCGTAAAGGCTTTTGATAAAGCCGCTGTCGTCGAGCTGTTTGACGAAGCGCATGTCCATGAACGTTTCGGGCGGATAGTTTTTCGCGCGCGGATCGCGCACCGCGACCTGGTCGAGGACGAAGCGGATGCCGCCCGCCGTCGCGTAGGGCTCGCGCGCGAGCTTGGGCGCATAGAAATTCACCGTCGAGGCCAGCGTCGCGGGGTCTTTGATGCCGGTGTATTTGCTCGTCACTTTCATCGCCAGCTCGCGGTTGTTTTTGTAGATCGCGATCGCTTCGGTGTAGGCGCGCACGAAGCGCTGCACGGTGTCGGCGTGGTCTTTGACGTAGGATTTTTTCGCGGCGATGCCGACGAAGGGAAACTCCAGGCCCATCGCCGCGATGTCGGCGATTTCCTTATACCCGAGTTTTTTCGCCGCGTCGGTAAACGGATCGGCCAGCGCGCCGGCGGCGATGCGGCCCGAGGCGATGCCGCCCATGATGCCGGGATAATCTTCGAGCTGCACCAGCGCCACGTCTTTCTCGGGTTGCAATCCGGCTTTGCGGATCGCGAAGCGCGCCGAGATATCGGTGTTCGAGCCGTAGCGCGTGATGCCGACGGCCTTGCCTTTGAGATCCTCGATCCTGGCGACGCTGCCCATGATCACGATCGGCGTGGTGTTGAGCGCCACCGCGACGAAGGTCACGTCCATGCCGGCCGCGCCCGCGGCGAGCATCGCCGGCCCGCCCATCTGCGCCATTTGAATTTCGCCCGCCACCAGCGCCTGCGCCATGGTCGAGCCGCTGCGAATGTAAGCGATCTCGGTGCGCAGCCCGTTCTTTTCGAACAGCCCGGCTTCGCGCGCCATCCACAGCACCGCGTGCGGGCCGGACACCGCGGCATAGCCCGACATCACGCGGGCCGGCGTCTGCGCCGAGGCGGCGCCGTGAAGCGAGAGAATAATCAGGACGGTCAAAAGGGATCGCATGCAGCGCCTCCGCAAACTTGATTAGACATTTGTTCGGCAGTATAGGGGGAAGCTGGAATCCGGGTCAACCGAGCCGCGCCCGCTTCATCAAAGGAGATTGGAATGGGAATCCAGCGTTTCCTGCTGCGCCTGGCCGCGATTTTGATTTTTGCCCAGGCCGCGCCCGCCGCCGCCGCCAACATCAACGTGGTCTGGACCAGCGAAGTGGGCCAGTTCGCCCCGCTCTGGGTGACCAAGGAAGCCAAGCTGTTCGAGAAATACGGCAACCAGGTGCAGCTGATTTTCATTCAGGGCGCCACGTCGGCCGCCGCCGCGCTGACTTCGGACGACGCGCAGGTGGGCATGTTTTCGCCCCAGGTGGTGATCTCCACGGCGGCGCTCGATCTGGTCATGTTCGGCCGCCTCGGCAACACCATGGACAACCGCATCTTCGGGCGCAAGGGCATCAAGAGCATCAAGGAAGTGAAGCGGGTCGCGATCAGCCGCTTCGGCAGCAACGCGGATTTTGCCGCGCGCTATCTGCTTCAGCGCGAGGGATTGAAACCCGACGTCGACGTGGCGCTGCTCCAGGTCGGCAATCAGTCCAATCGCATCGCCGCGGTGGAAACCAATAACGCCGACGCCGCCATGCTCACGCCGCCGATGACGCTGCAGGCGCGCAAGCTCGGCCTCACGCTGCTCGTGGACGCTTCCAAGCTCGGCATTCCCTACTCCAGCCTGTTTTTCGTCTCGCGCCGCCCGTACATCGCCAGGAGCCGCGCCGATCTGGTGAACTTCACCAAAGCGATGATCGAAGGCGTGGCGTTTTACAAATCCAACAAGGAATTCGCCTTGAAAGTGCTGTCCAAGTACATGCACGTCCAGGACCGCGACGTGCTCGAAGAGAATTTCCGCGAGTACGACTTTCCGTTAAGGCCGTTCCCGGCGAAGGAATATTTCGAGCTGCCGATCCAGGAGGTCGGCAAAAAGGATCCCAAAGTGCTGAAGGAAAATCCGGAGCGCTTCGTCGACATGTCGATCGTCAAGGAAATCGAGGCGAGCGGATTCATCGACAAGGTCGCCCGCGAATATAAAGTGAAATGACGCGGAGGATTTCGTAGGGCAGGCCCCCCGTGCCCGCCCGCCGCGGGCAGCCGCTTGGGGGTCGCCCCGACAAAAATCTCCGCCGATCGATTCCAAGGAGGACATCATGGCCAAAGCACGCGGCGCGACGTTGTTGGGTCCCGACAAACTGGAGATTCGCGAATACCCGATTCCCGACATCCCGCCGGACGGCGGGCTGGTGAAAGTCGAGATGGGCGGCGTCTGCGGCACCGACGTCAAGTATCTGCACGGCAAATTGAAGGTCGATTATCCGATCATCCTCGGCCACGAGATCCTCGGCCGGGTGGAGAAACTCGGCCGCGACGCGGCGCACATTCATAAAATCAAAGAAGGCGACCGCATCATTCTCAAGGGCGCGCTCGGCTGCGGGCGCTGCGCCGACTGCCGGCGCAACAATCAGCGCTTCTGCCGGCAACGCACGAACTACGGCGGGCGGACCAAGTGCGACCGGCCGCCGCATCTTTTCGGCGGCTTTGCCGATTATCTCTACCTCGCGCCCGACGTGCTCGCCACCAAAGTGAGCGATGCGCTGCCCGCCGAGGCGGCGGCGCTGATCGGCTCGGTGATGGCCAACGGCTTTCAGTGGGCGATCCGCCGCGGCGGCGTGAAAATGGGCGACTACGTGTTGATTCAGGGCCCCGGCCAGCAGGGACTGTCCTGCACCTTTGCGTCCAAGCACGCCGGCGCGGCGAAGATCTTCGTCACCGGCATCGGCCGCGACCAGCCGCGGCTGGAGCTCGCGAAGAAATTCGGCGCCACGCGCACGATCAACGTCGAGCAGGAAGACGTTGTCGAGGTCGTGCGCAGGGAAACCAACGGCGAGATGTGCGACGTGGTCGTCGACGTCTCGGGCAACCCCAACGCCATCGTCAAATCCGTCGACTGCCTGCACCGCCAATCGACCATGGTGCTCGGCGGCCTCACCGGCGACACCACGGTGACGCCGATGCTGATGGACAAGCTCGTCTGGAACGAGATCAAGCTGCAAGGCTGCTTCACCGCCGACAACGACGCCACCGAAGCCGCGCTGCGCATCATCGAGGCGACTAAATTTCCCGTGCAGGAAATGGTCAGCCACGTCTTCCCGCTGAAAGACATCGAGCATTGCATCCGCGCCATCGGCGGCGAGGTGCCGGGCACGTTTCCGACCAAAGCGCTGATCAATCCGGCGCTCGGATAGGAATTTCGGCGCGGCGCAGGGGCGATTCATGAATCGCCCCTTGTATCCCACGTGAAATGATCGAAGGCCTGAAAGACAGAGTCGTCATCGTCACCGGCGGCGCCCACGGCATCGGCAAGGCGTACTGCCTCGGCTTTGCCAAGGCCGGCGCGCGCGTGGTGATCGCCGACATCGACAAAGCCGGCGCAGACCGCGCCGCCGGCGAAATCGCGCAAGCGGTTCGCGAATCCTCCGCGGATGCGCTGCATGTCGACGTTTCCGACGAAACGTCTACGAAAAACATGGCCGCGCATGCGGTCGAGCGCTTCGGCCGCATCGACGTGCTGGTGAACAACGCCGCGGTGTTTTCGGTGGTGCCGATGAATCGCGGCCGCATCGAGAGCATCGATCCGGAAGAATGGGACCGGCTCATGGCGGTGAATCTGCGCGGTTTGTTTTTCTGCTGCCGCGCCGTGCTGCCGGCCATGCGCAGGCAGAAATCCGGCAAGATCGTCAACATCGCGTCGGGGACGGTGTTGGCCGGCGCGCCGGGGCGAATCCACTACGTGACCTCGAAAGCGGCGACCATCGGCTTCACCCGCACGCTCGCCCGCGAGGTCGGCGGCGACAACATCAACGTCAACTGTCTCGCGCCCGGCAACACGCTGTCCGAGGAGAATCCCACCGCGCAGATGATCAAGTTCCGCGAGTCTTCGGTGGGCTTGCGCGCGCTCAAGCGAATCCAAGTGCCGCAGGATGTCGTCGGCGCCATGCTGTTTCTGGCCTCGCCGCTGAGCGATTTCATGACCGGCCAGACAGTGAATGTCGACGGCGGCATATCGTTTCTGTGAATTGGAGTGATTGGAGTACTGGAGTGTTGGAGTGATGGAACCAGCTCGTCTTCCTTGTTCGGAAACGAATTGAACGGCTTGAACGTTTTGAACGATTTGAACGGAGAAAAGTTATGCATGCCGATTACCCCATCATCGACGCCGACGGCCACGTGCTGGAGAAAGACCGCGAGCTGCACGATTACCTCGGCGGCAGATATTCCAGCGCGCCGCGCTTCGAAACCTATTCCTACTTTCCGTCCCTCGACGGCTGGAACCGCGGCACCGGCGTGCCGGGCAAAGATCCGGAAACGCCGGCCTCGCGCTGGCTCGAATTTCTCGACGAGCTCGGCGTGCACACCACCGTGCTCTATCCCACCGGCGGCCTGGGCCTCGGTCTGGTGCAGAATCCCGAGTGGGCCTGCGTGCTCGCGCGCGCGTATAATTCCTGGCTCGCGGAGCGCTACTCCAAAGTCAGCCCGCGCCTCAAAGGCGTCGCCCTGCTGCCGGTGCACGAGCCGATCGAAGCGGCGAAGGAGCTCGAGCGCGCGAAATCCCTCGGACTGGTCGCCGGCCTGCTGCCGGCGGTCACCTGGTTGCAAAAGGGCTACGGCCACAGCGATTTCGATCCGATCTACGAGGCCGCCGAGCGGCTCGACATGCCGCTCACCGTGCACGGCGCGCCGAGCCGCGGCATGGGCTTCGATTTTTTCAATAAGTTTCTCCACGTCCACACGCTGGAGCATCCGTTTGCGATTTTGATTCAATTCACCCACATGGTTTTCGAAGGCGTGTTCAACCGATTTCCCAAACTGCGCGTGGCCTTTCTCGAAGCGGGCTCCGGCTGGCTGCCCTATATGATGGATCGCATGGACGAGGAGATGGAAAAACCCTACCGCGTGCAGGCGCCGCTCCTGAAACAAAAACCGAGCGAGCTGATCCGCAGCGGGCAGATCTGGGCGACCTGCGAGGTGGAGGAAAAAGCGCTGCCGCAGGTGCTGAGACAATTCAATCCGAAATGTCTGATGTGGCCGTCGGATTATCCGCATGAGCGCTTGCCCGACATGTTCCAGCGCGATCTGCCGGAATTTTTCGAGCGCGGCGATCTTTCCGACGAAACCAAAAAAGCGATCCTGCACGACAACCCGATCGATTTTTACCGGCTGAAAATATAGAAGAATTCTCCCGCAAAGGCGCTGAGGCGCAAAGTTTCGGACCGGAATTTTCTTCCTGGCGTCTGTGCGCCTTTGCGGGAAAAAATATCCGAGATAAACGGAGGCAAAAATGCGGCTCAAAGATAAAGTTGCCATCGTCACCGGCGGCGGCGTGGGCATCGGCAAAGCCTACGCTCACGGCCTTGCCAGGGAAGGCGCCAAAGTCATCGTCGCGGATATTCAAGACGGCGAAGCCGGGAAAGTCGCGGCGGAGATCAAAGCCGGCGGCGGCGAGGCGGCCGCGGTTTACCTCGACGTCACCTCGATGGAAAAAGCGAATGCCATGGCGCAGGCCGCCCTCGACGCCTACGGCCGCATCGACATCCTGGTGAACAACGCCGGCCTCTACTCCGCGCTGAAAAAGAAAAATTTCATGGAGCTCGACGGCGACGAGTGGGACCGCGTCATGGCGGTCAACGTCAAAGGACTGTGGCACTGCGTGAAAGCGGTCTATCCGGCGATGAAGCGCCAGGGCAAAGGCAAGATCATCAACATCTCCTCGGGCACGGTGCTCGGCGGCTCGCCCTATTTTCTCCACTACGTCTCGTCCAAAGGCGCGGTCATCGGATTTACCCGCGCCCTGGCGCGCGAAGTCGGCGACGACAATATTTGCGTCAACGCGATCATGCCCGGCCTCACGATCTCCAGCCCCAATCAGGAAGGCGTCATGACCGCCGAGCAGCTCGCCGACCGCAGAAAACGCCGCGCCTTTCACCGCGATCAATATCCCGCCGACCTCGTCGGCACGGTGATCTTTCTCGCCTCCGACGACAGCGACTTCATGACCGGCCAGTCGATCGCCGTCGACGGCGGGATGAATATGCACTAACGGCTTGTCCGAGTACTCCGATCCCATCTCTCCAGTTGCTGTCCAAGCGGGCATTTTGTACCATGCGTCATGGATCTACGAGAGATCCAGGATTTGATCCGTCGGGGCGATTATGAATTCAGTTTCCATGCGCAACAGGAACGACTGGAGGAGAATCTCGATCTGACCGAGATTGAAACAGCGCTGATCGGAACAGTGGAACTGCTCGAGGAATATCCCAACGACCCGCGGGGGGAAAGTTGCTTGGCATTGGCTTTTATCGGAACCCGACCCATCCATGTTGTGCTGGGATGGGCTTTGAGAAGACAGGACGGTAGCAAGAGATTGAGAGTGATTACCGTCTACGTTCCGACTTTGCCCAAATGGGTCGATGCGAGGACTAGAAGGGAGGCAGTATGACGGGTTATGGGGATTGCACCTATTGTGGCGGTGAAGTCGTCGAGCAAAAAATTGAATATGATTACCGGCGTCGCGAGCATTTGCTGGTTATCAGCAACGTTTCCGCCGGGGTGTGTGGACAATGCGGAGAAAAGTACTTCAAGCCGGACGTCCTGAAGCAAATGGACGATTGTTACCACGGCATCTTTGATCGAAATCAGAAACCGCAGCGCACATTAACGATACCGGCCGTTTCCCTGTAACAATTACTCCGCTCATACAATCAGTCCGGATAAGTCTGTGCCGGAGATACGAATCTCATTCGGCATCGAATCCACATATTTCCGTTGGCGATGGCGCGTGAACCGGCAAGAGACGCCGGAGGTTATTGCAGCCGATCCTCATCTACCCGGCCGGGTATCCAGCTTTTACGATCCCACGTCGCCCGGCTATCTCTACCGATCCGGTAGGTTTCTGATTCATTTCCGCGCGCCGAATCCCGACACTGTAGAATTCCTCAACATCTTCTGGCCCAGAGTCTAGGTTACGGCTGCTTCGTTGAATTTCTCCCCTTGATCGGCGCCGATCTGGACTGGCCTATGTGCGCCTGTTAACCGTTGCATGCGTATGGACGTTGCGGCTCACGGACTCTGGGGCGGCGCGCTTTTTTACCGCCAGGGACAAAGAAAATATTTCGCCGCGGCGCGCATCGGCATGGCGCCGGACCTGTTATCGTTCGGGGTGTTTCACGTCACCCATCCGCGCTGGATCGCGATGCGTCTTGCCGGCGAAATCTCCGGACCGCCGGCGCTCGGAATTCTCCCGGCGTACGTCTTCCACGCATACAACCTGACCCACAGCCTGGTCGTCTGGTGCATCGCCTTCTCTTTGCTCTGGGTCCTTTTAAAAAAACCGCCGTGGCTGCTCTGCGCCTGGCTGCTGCACATCCTCTGCGACATCCCGACTCACACTACCGGTTACTTCCCAACGCCGTTCCTCTGGCCGTTCCCGACACCCTTCGTCCACGGCATCCCCTGGACCACGCCGTGGTTCATGGCGGCCAACTACACGGCGCTGTTAACGGTCTACTGCTGGCTGCTTTTTAATTTTCGCACGGAATCGGAACCACGCGCCTGAGGAGCGTTCCGGGGGCCCGGAAAAATACGAAGCTCGCGATTGACGAACCGGCAGCCCCGCATCGTTCAAATGCAAATCCAAAAGGCACCCGTCAACGACCTACGTCAGGTCGACCGGGATCGCAATTTACAACCAGGCCTCGATCAGGAGACGCACCGCCACAATAGTCCTGGAAAACCAGGATTCGTTTCTGGCCCGAAGCGCACTTGATGATTCAAATCAGCGGGGTGACCGTTGTCCGGTCTATTTCCACCAGCGTGTGATGCTCCAGCGCAGTCTCGATTTCACGCAAATGACGCTCGAAAAGAGAACACAGGTCGCCGGTGGACGTGTTTCCTATCCTCACCAAAACCAGCTTCCAGGGCCGGGCCCAGAACCAGATGAGAATAGAAGAAGTCCGAATCCTTCGAGATAACGACGCGCTCCTCATGGATCGAGATCTGATTGATAATGGAGTCCTTTGTGGAGTTCTTCTCAGGGAGATCGAGCGTGTGTTTGACGTCGTGGCCGTGCCGCGCCAGTACCGCGCAGAGACTTGGCGGTAGGTGCGCGTCCACGAGAAACTTCATGCGAGCGGCAAGTGGATCGTTCTGGCGGCTAACATCCGGCGCGCGAATTCATGGCATGCGAGAATATCTTCGCGCTCGAGATCCGGAAACTGCTTGAGCAGATCTTCGATCGTATCGCCGCCGGCGAGATATTCGAGGATTGTCTCTACCGGATAGCGCAGCCCCCGAATGCACGGCTTGCCGTGGCATATTTCCGGGTCCACGGTGATCCGGGAAAGCAACTTGTCACTGGGCATAGGCGAATTCTACACCGACGGTCGCAGGTTGCAAACCCGATAGAGAACCATTCGCGTCGCTCTGGAGGGCGGCCCAGATCCAGTGGCACAAGAGCGGCGGCCCCGATGAAGATTCAACGGCGTTGCGCCGCGCGCATTGTTCCGCAAGCTCTTCGACCGCTGCGTCTTCACGCTTTCCGAGAAACCGAACGGGTCGTCGCCTTCTCTTTGCTCTGGGTCCTTTTAAAAAAACCGCCGTGGCTGCTCTGCGCCTGGCTGCTGCACATCCTCTGCGATATCCCGACCCACGCCGCGAGCTACTTCCCCACGCCGTTCCTCTGGCCATTCCCGACACCCTTCGTCAACGGCATCCCCTGGACCACGCCGTGGTTCATGGCGGCCAACTACACGGCGATTGCGCTGACTTACTGCGTGCTGTTTCTCTATTATCGCGGGGCCAAAACCAATGGCCAGAAGATTTGACATGCACTGCGCCGCGCTTCACTCCAGAGCGATTTCTTGGCATCATCGCGTCGATGCACTCTCTTGTACCTTCACCATCACCCCGTGGAGTCCTATCGCGATTCTGGTATGAATCCTCCGTCGCCGAATTCCGGACAGCAGAGCCGGACACCATCTTGGCGCAGATGGTGAGAAACGGCGAGTTTGATCTACTCTCGACGCAAAGAGATGCTTGGCTCTTCCAAATCAAGTTCCTTCAATCCCAACTCACCAACCTCACCGGCTCCTTGTTTCTGGAGTTCAGCATTCCGCGCATGGGACGGCGGATCGATGCTGTCTTGATCGTGGGCGCGGTGATTTTCGTGATCGAATTCAAGGTAGGTGCCCACGAGTTCGAACGCGCTGCGATCGATCAGGCATGGGACTATGCGCTCGACCTCAAGAATTTCCATGAAGCCAGTCACGCGGCTTCCGTTATTCCCATCCTGATCGCGACCGAAGCGACCACATCATCGCCCTTGCTTCTGGAGGCGCACGAAGACAAGGTCTATCACCCGCTTTGCGTGCACGCGGGCAATTTTCGCCAAGCGGTCGATCTCTCACTGCAAACCGTGACCGACGAATCCATCGATCAGCAACGATGGCCGAGGGCAGCGTATCGCCCCACGCCCACGATCGTGGAAGCGGCACGAGCGCTCTATGCTCAGCACTCGGTGGAAGCCATCGCGCGGTACGATGCCGGGGCACAGAACCTCCGCGTCACCTCAGCGCGCATCGAAGAGTTGGTGGATGAAGCGCGCCAACAAAAACGTAAGCTGATCTGCTTCGTGACAGGCGTTCCCGGTGCGGGCAAAACTTTGGTCGGATTGAATGTGGCAACCCGCCGACGGGATATGCACCAGCCGACCCATGCGGTTTTCCTTTCGGGGAATGGACCCCTCGTGGCAGTTTTGCGTGAGGCGCTGACTCGTGATGAAATTTCTCGGCAGCGCAGCCTTGGGCATCGAGTGCGCAAAGGGAAGATCGCGGAAAGCATCAAAACTTTCATTCAGAACGTTCATCACTTTCGGGACGAAGCGTTGCGGGATCTGGGCCCTCCACCAGAACACGTTGTCATCTTCGATGAAGCACAGCGCGCCTGGAATTTGCGTCAAACGGCAAATTTCATGAAGCGCAGAAAAAATCAGCCTGGATTTTCCTATTCCGAACCGGAGTTCCTGATCTCTTGCATGGATCGTCAGGCCGAATGGGCTGTCATTGTTTGCCTCGTGGGCGGAGGGCAGGAGATTCATACTGGGGAAGCAGGAATCGACGCTTGGCTGGAAGCCATCCATACAAGATTTCCCGATTGGCACATGCATATCTCGTCACGGCTGATCGACAGCGAATACGCGGCGGGTAGAGCGTTAGAGGTTGTAAGAAACCGACCCAACACTCACTTCGACGACTGCCTGCATCTGGCGGTATCGATGCGATCGTTTCGAGCTGAAAATGTTTCAGCGTTCGTCAAAGCGTTACTCGATTGCGAAAAGCATCAAGCTCGCGCAAAGTTCGCTCAGATCATCGACCGTTATCCCATGGCTGTCACGCGGAATTTAGCGCAGGCGAAGGATTGGATTCGTTCGCGGGCCCGAGGCACCGAACGCTTTGGGCTCGTCGCCTCTTCGAAAGCGCAGCGATTGAAACCTCACGCCATAGATGTCCGCGTGGACGTTGATCCCGTGCACTGGTTTCTCAACGACCAGGACGACACCCGATCGAGCTATTATCTTGAAGACGCGGCCACGGAATTCCAGGTTCAGGGCCTGGAGTTAGACTGGACCTGCGTGACTTGGGACGGAGATTTGCGGTTTGACGGATCGCGCTGGAGCTTTCATGATTTCCGCGGCGATCGATGGACGAACATTGCCAGCACGGATAACCGCCGCTACCTTCTCAATGCCTACCGCGTTTTACTCACCCGCGCTCGTCAAGGAATGGTGATCTTCGTTCCGCCCGGCGATCCGAGCGACCCGACACGCTCACCAGAATTTTACGATCCAACGTTTAATTATCTTTGTGAGCTTGGCGTTCCTGAATTGAGATAGAAGCCGCCGAGTTATAAACCCTTCGAGCCATCTTCCTTGCCTAGCACGACTGCGAGTGCGAGCGCGTTGCGCAAGATAAACGCTCCGTAATTTCACCGCTCGTGGCGCGGCACCGACATCGACTGGCCTCTTGGCGATCGCAAGGAAAAAATCCGGGCCCTCGAGGGATGTCAGGTGCTCGACCATGTGTCGAGCAATTATCTTCACGAGGCGGCAGCCACCACAGGATCCTTGGCCTCTTCTAAAAAAGCGATGATCTGCTCCCGGCGCACCGTTGGGAATCCTTCGAGAAAGCTATCGATGGTATCGCCGCCTTCGAGATAATCGATCAGGGTTTGCACCGGCACACGGGTCCCGGCGAAAACCGGGGTCCCTCCCACTACATCCGGCGAACGGGTCACGATCGGCTCCTTCATGAGAGAGAAGATATTCTCTTTACGGACGTGACATCAAGCAATTCATCGAGGACGTTACTCAGGTAAAAACCACGCTGGTGAACGTTACTGCCGAGCCGGTTTCGGGGGTGAAGGCCTGGCTGTATTTGAGCTGCTTACCTTTTGTGTCGTCGAGGAGATGAATCAACGAGTAGAGCGGCGAGAAGCCGCAGATGCGGCGCTTATCCTGGTCTTTGGCGACGGCATTGAAGAATCCCGGCGCGTCGAGCGCGGTCAAGCGCTCAACGAGGTCGAGATCTTCGCGTTCGACCCATTTGAGAAATTCGTCGTTGATCGGCGCTCGATCGCCGAATTGCCGCCCCACGTGGGCGAGATCGACGCCGGCGACAAAACAAACCCGGCGTGTTTCCTGCTCCGCGGCTTCGCGGAGAACGGTTAGAAACTTTCCGATCGTCGGATCTTTTTCCGGCAGGGTCCGGCCGACCACCGCGGCGTGAAACGACGAAACCAGAATCGGCACGATCTTGAACGGCTTTTCCGGGCGCCCGGTCAGCGCGGCGCGCTTCTGCGCTATGTGTTTCAGCAAGACCACCTGAAACTCGAGCGCGTGCTCGCCGCGGTGCAGATATTCGTCGGCGAAGAAATCGGCGGCGCATTTTTCCTGCAGCCGCTGAACGAAATCGCGATCGGTCTGCGCCAGGCCGAGCGGCGTCTCGAAATCTTTGAGCGTGAGAATGTACGGCGTGCGCCCGCTGCAGTGCGAGGTGCCGAGGAGAATATAAAGATCGGCGCCGTCGCTTTCGGCCAGCGCTTTGTAGGCCCACGCGTAGCCCGGGCCGCCGCGGTGAAAATCGATGTGCGGCGCGACGATCGCTCTGGGCGCCGGCGCGGAATTTTCTCCCCTGGGCAAACCGGGCCCGCCGGCGGCGGTGAAAAAACCGTCGAGCTGCGCGGCCAATTCGGCGGGGTCGGCCTTGTAGACGCCGCCGACGTGCGCCGCCGCGCGCGTGGGCAGCCGGCGAAACTCCTCGACGATGGCCGCCTGATGGCGCGCGAAGCGCTCGCTCTCGAGATAGTAATGTTCGTCGAGCATGGCGATGAACGTCTTCAGCTCATCGCTCATCAGCAGCGCGCCGAACTGCTTGGTATAGGCTTCCTGAATATCGAGCAGCGAATGCCGCCCGTCGAAGTGCGCGAGGATAAAGTAGCCCGCCGGCGAGATGCCGAGCGGCGTCGCCAGGTTGAGCGGGTCTTTCAGATAGATGAGAGTTTTGCCGTCCTGCTCGACCGGAAAGGCGTCGATCGGGCGGAGCTTGGGATTTTCGTCCATGCCTGGCGGAAACTGAAACGGCCGAGCGTTGCGCGCGGCTCCATCGAACCGAATCAGACGATGCCGAGCCTTTGCTTCGCTTCGTCCTTGATCATGCTCGGATTCCACGGCGGATCCCAGACCAGATCGACGGTGGCATCGGCGACGCCTTCGAGAGCGCTGATTTTCTGTTTCGCATCGGCAGCGATCATCGTTCCCATGCCGCACCCGGGCGCCGTCAAGGTCATCTTCACCGCCACCTTGTCGCCGTCGATCTCCACGTCGTAGATCAAACCGAGATCGACGATGTTGACCGGGATCTCGGGATCGTAGCAATCCTGCAGGGCTTCATAAACTTGTTCTTTGGTGATCATGGCTTTTTCTCCTGGATTTGGAAAGCCTCAGGTGCTGATGATCGCCGGGCCGCTTTTTTTCGCGCGCTCCGAGGCGATCGAGAGCTGCCCGGCCAGCCGGGCGGCGATCTCGAGAAAGCACTTGCTCACCGGCGAGCCCGGGTCCTGTATCAAAATCGGCACGCCCTGGTCGCCGCCTTCGCGCAGCGCCGGCGTGATCGGAATTTCGCCGAGGTAAGGAATCTTGAAGCGCTCGGCCGCGCGCCGGGCGCCGCCGCGGGAAAAAATCTCGTGCTGCTTGCCGCAGCCGTCGCAGATAAAATAGCTCATGTTCTCGACGATGCCGACGATCGGGATCATCACCTTGTCGAACATCGACTTGGCGCGGATCACGTCGGCCAGCGCCACTTCCTGCGGCGTCGCCACCAGCAGCGCGCCGCTCACCTTGAGCTGCTGGGAAAAAGTGATCTGCACGTCGCCGGTGCCCGGCGGCATATCGACGACCAGATAATCCAGCTCGCCCCAGTGCACGTCGGCCATCAATTGGTGCAGCGCCTTGCCGAGCATCGGCCCGCGCCAGATCACCGCCTGCTCGGGATCGAGAAAAAAGCCGATGGACATGACCGGCAGGCCGTGCGCCATGGCGGGCTGGATTTTGCGGCCGCCGTCGACGTCGATCTGTTTGGGCTCGCCTTTGACGCCCATAAGGATCGGCACCGACGGGCCGTAGATATCCGCGTCAAGCAGCCCGGTTGCCGCGCCGTGCATTTTCAGCGCCACCGCCAGGTTCGCCGCCACCGTCGATTTGCCCACGCCGCCTTTGCCCGCCGCCACCAGCACGACGTTTTTCACCGTCGGCAAAAGATCCGTCTGCCCCGCGCCCGCTTTGCTGCCGCGCACCTGGGCGCCGAAGCTGATCTCGAGAGCGCGGATGCCGCCGAGCTCGGCGAGCGCCTTTTTGCAATCGGCGTCGATGGTCTCGCGCAGCGGACAGGCCGGGGTCGTCAGCTCCACGGTAAAGCTCACCCGGCCGTCGGCGACGGCAAGGTTTTTCACCATGCCCAGACTGACGATGTCGCGATGAAGCTCGGGATCTTGAACTTTGCGCAGCGCCTCGAAGACTCGTTCTTCAGTCAGATTCTCCACGATTTTCCTTTCATCAAAACTTTAGACTTCTAAGGTCCACGATGTCAACAGAGCGTGCGTTAACTTCCCGGCCCATGGGACGTCTAACCGGCGATCCCGCGCGTGCGCCCCGGCGCACCAGCGAGCGTAGTAGCCGCGCCGCCGAAAATTTGTCATGCTGATTTCACTGTCAAAGAAGCGCGCAACGCGGCGCCGGAATCGCGCCCATGGGCGGCGGCAAACCGGTCCTCTCGATGACAGTTTGCCTTGCCGGAGCGAGGCGCTTCTGTTAAAATTTTTTCGTCTTCGCACAAGGAGGCCGATCATGAAACGGAAGATCACGACGGTGACGGCAATTTTGTTGGCCGGCGCGCTGGCGGGCTGCGCCGGCGGCGAGCTGACGACGCGCGAAAAAGGCGCCGGCATCGGCGCGCTCGGCGGCGCTGCGGCGGGCGGTCTGATCGGCGCCGCGGTCGGCCATCCGGGAGCCGGCGCGGCCATCGGCGGCGCCCTCGGCCTGGGCGGCGGCGCGCTGGTCGGCGATCAACTCCAGGGCCAGCAAAATCGCCAGGCCGATCAGCAGCGCCAGATCGACGCCAATCAGGCCGAGCTCGATCGCCAGCGCCGCGAGCTCGAAAAACTCCGCCGTCAAGGCGAGTACTGATTTTTCCAATTGGCGCAATCAAGAAAATCTCCCCGCGCGGCACTGGATCGCAACCGACGGGCACAGGAGGACAGGCCATGAAACGTTGGAATCGATTTTCGGCGGGCGCCCTGTTGTTGACGGTAATCATGGTCGGCGCGGGCTGCGCCGGCGGCGAGCTGACGACGCGCGAGAAAGGCGCCGGCATCGGCGCCCTTGGCGGCGCCGCGGCGGGCGGCATCATCGGCGCGGCGGTGGGCCATCCGGGCGCCGGCGCGGCGATCGGCGGCGCGCTGGGACTGGGCGCGGGCGCGCTGGTCGGCGATCAGCTGCAGGGACAGCAGAACAAGCAGAAAGAGCAGCAGACGGCGCTCGATCAGCAGCGCGCCGAGATTGAAAAGAATCGCGCCCTGATCGAAGAGCTTAAAAAGCGCAACATCGAGGCGCGCGAGACCAACCGCGGCGTCGCGGTGAACCTGCCCAACGTGAATTTCCAGTTTGACAGCGCCGATTTGACCGGCGACGGCCGCAACAAGGTCAATCAGATCGCCGAAATCATCAAGCGCGACGCGCCCAACCGGCGCATCACCGTCGAAGGCCATGCCAGCCGCGAGAGCGCGGCGCAGGAAGCCTACAACCAGCGGCTCTCCGAGCGGCGCGCCAACACGGTCGCCGACGCCCTCGAGCGCAACGGCGTGAACGGCCGCAACATTTCCGCCCAGGGGCTGGGCACGCGCGCGCCGATCGCCTCCAACGACACCGAGAGCGGCCGGCAGCAAAACCGCCGGGTCGAAGTGATCATCGAGAACTAGCGCCCGCGCCGAAGCGCGGCTCGGTGCCGGCGAGCAGGCGTTTGATGTTGGCGCCGTGGCGCGCGACGATCAGCGCCGCAAAAAAAATCCCCAGCGCCACCAGCGCCGCAGAATAACCAAAAATCCACAGCGCCGCGGGCGCCGCGAGCGCGGCGCCGAGCGAGGCGAGCGACACGATCCGGCTCGGCAGCGCCAGCGCCGCGAAAACCGCCAGCGGCGCCCACAGCGCCTGCGGCGCGAGCGCGAGCAAAACGCCGAAAGCGGTGGCTACTCCTTTGCCGCCGCGGAATTTCAGAAATATCGGAAACAGATGGCCCAGGAATGCGGCGGCGCCGGCCAGCGCCGCCGCCCCATCGCCGAGCGCCATCTGGCGCGCCGCCAGCGCGGGGAGAAATCCTTTGGCGACGTCGGCGATCAAAGTCAAAAGCCCGCGGCCCTTCCCCATCACCCGCGCCACGTTGGTGGCGCCGATGTTGCCGCTGCCCGCGGCCCGCACATCGACGCCGGCGAGCTTGCCCAGAATGAAGCCGCTCGGAATAGAACCGATCAGATAGGCAACGATCGCGAGGACGGCTTCCATGGCGCAGCCGGGGACGAAAGCTAGAAGCGCAGTTTGGTGCGCCGGTACCGGTCGCGGCGCAGATAGTAATGGCCGCCGCAGATCCAGCCGATCGCGAAGAACGCGGCGGCGATCGCCGCCGCGAAGAGCAATTCGCGCTCGCGGCCCTCGAGCATTTGCATGATCGAGGCGGGCGGCTTCGCCGCGGGGGATGGATCGGGATTTCCGCGCGGCGCAATCGCCTGCCTGTGCTCGGGCGCAGCCTTTGCCGCGGCGCGCGCTGCCGGGGCCGAGTTCGCGGGAGCTGTCTGATCGCCGGCAGCGGCCGGTTCCAGCTTACTTTTCGCTTCCACCGCTTCGTCGCCTTTTTGCGCCTCTTCGGCGGCGGCCGCCGGCGGACCGGCTTCCGCGGCGCGCGCCGGCAGCAATTGCCCGAGCACCATCATGTCGATCATCAACGAAGCCAGAGGAATCAACCGCGCCGCCGACATCGCGCCGAATCTAGCACAGCCGGGAGAAAAGTCTCAATCTTTTCGCCGCGCCCGGAATGAAAAAGCCCCGCGCGGCGCGCGGCCGGCGGGGCTTTGAGGCAATGGTCCGAGCGGCTCAAGCCGGTCTTTTGTAGAAATCCGGATTCATTTTCGTCGTCGTGCCGGACTTGGCGAGCTCCTCCTCGAACATTTTGCGGATCCACGGTTGCTCGTCGTAGTACTCGATTTGATTGCCCCCGGCTTTGACATCCTTGTCGACTTTGGTGATGTCGCCGAAGCCCTCGCCGAGGCTGTATTTAATGCCGCCCAGACGCGGCGGCAGATAGCGCGCGCCGGTGGCGCCGGTGTTGAAGTGCTGGTGCCACATCATCGCCGGCGGCGTGAACACGCTGCCGTCCTGCCAGTCGTAGCGCTTGGGCTCCTGGCCGTCGCGCCAGAAAAGCGAGAAGCCTTTGCCTTTGATGATCATCACGTTGAAACCGGGCCCGTGGCGGTGCGCTTTCTTGTAAGTGCCGACGGGAAATTCCGAGATATGCGCAGCCATGGAGCCGTTGGCCATCTCGAGCATCACGTTTTTCCCCGAGGCGCCGCGCTCCTTCCAGTCTTCGAGGGCGAAGTTGCGCGCGTCGGCGATGAAATTGGTGTCCCACACCCGGCCGGGATAGGCCTTGCCCTTGCCGCTGAAATATTCCGGATCGCCGTCGAAGCGGTCGGTGAAATCGCGCGGCGTGTTGAAGATGAAATCCGCGTCGTGAAACAGATTGAACACGATCGGCATGCTGTTGACCGAGAAAAACCGCGCCGGCTCGTCGCCCGAGCCGTTGAAATGCTGGTAAGTGCAGTTGAGCGGCAGCGCGAACAGACTCCCTTCCTGCCACTCGAAGGTCTGCTTGGCGCCTTTGCCGTTCCAGAGAGTCGTGCCGCCGCGGCCCTTCAGAACGAAGTGCAGGTCTTCGTAGAGATGTTTGGCCGGGTTGAGCTTTTTGCCGGGCGGAATTTCGCTGACGTAAGCGCCGGTGGCGCCTTCGGCGCCTTCCATATTGATGAACGCGCCGTTGCCGCCGGTGCGGCTCCACGGTTTGAGCTCGACTTTTTTCAGATCCTGAACAAAAAAAGTTTTGATGATCGGAATTCCTTCGCCGAGCTGCCACTTGTCGTAGTAGGGAATGTTATCCATCACATTTTCAAGCTGAGTCGCGGGCTTGGACATGATTTTCCTCCGAAATAAACTACTCGACTAGTACCGTATACATGGGCCGAAAGCAAGGTGGAGCGCGGGCGCCGAACCGCTCGCGCGCGCCGCCGGGCCGCGTGCAAAATGCGCCGCTGTCATTGACAAAAACGGCGGAACTCTACTAAATGGCTCCCAGTCAGCGCACGCCGCGCGATAAAACGAAAAAGGAGAAGATCCTTGGCCACAAGCATCGAAGCACCGATGGTCGGTAAGATTTTGAAAATCGAGAAGCAGGCGGGCGAGCGCGTCGACGAAGACGAGGTGGTGATCGTCATGGAAGCGATGAAGATGGAAATCCCGATCGTCGCGCCGGTGGCGGGAACTTTGAAGGAAATCCTGGTGGCGCCCGGCCAGGCGGTCGAGGCCGAGCAGGCGCTCGCGGTGATCGAGTAACCGGCGCCGCTTGCGAGGAGACGCGATGGACACGTGGACCTTCGGCTGGACCGTGGCGCTGATCGGCATGGGCGGCACCCTGCTCGTGCTCTGGGTTTTGAGCCTGCTGATTCTGATCATGAAAAAAGTTTTTCCCGCCGCGCCTCCCGAAGCCGCTCCCAAGAAAGGATAAATTTCAGTCCATGGAATCCGCACTCGCCGCGGGCCTTCAGGGCCTGCTTCTCGGCGTCGTCAATCTCGGTCCCGGCCAGGTACTCATGCTTTTGATCGGAGCGCTGCTGCTTTATCTCGGCATCAGCAAAGGCTACGAGCCGCTGCTGCTCGTGCCCATCGGCTTCGGCGCCATCCTGGTCAACATTCCGCTCGCGGACATGATGGGCAAGGAAGGCTTTCTGCGCTTTTTCTACGACGCCGGCGTGCTCACCGAAGTTTTTCCGCTGCTGATCTTCGTCGGCATCGGCGCCATGACCGATTTTCAGCCGCTGCTGGAAAATCCCAAGATTATTTTGCTCGGCGCCGCCGGCCAGTTCGGCATTTTCCTGACGTTGCTGCTCGCGCTCGCGCTCGGTTTCGAAAAGCTCGATGCTGTGGCCGTTGCGATCATCGGCGCCTGCGACGGCCCCACGGCGATTTACGTGAGCTCGAAATTCGCCCCGCACATGCTCGGCGCCGTATCGGTCGCCGCCTACTCGTACATGTCGCTGGTGCCGCTGATCCAGCCGCCGATCATGCGCGCGCTCACCACCGAGAAAGAGCGCCGGCTCGTCATGGGCGTGGCCAAGCGCGAGCCGATCTCGAAGTCGACCAAGATCGTCTTTCCCGTCGCGGTGACGATCTTCGCCTCGATCCTGGCGCCCAAGGGCGCGCCGCTGATCGGCACGGTCATGCTCGGCAACCTGATGCGCGAGAGCGGCGCGGTGGATCGCCTGAAAGCCGCCGCGGAAAACGAGATCACCAACATCGTCACCTTGCTGCTCGGACTGTGCATCGGCGCGACCATGGAAGCGGGAAATTTTCTCCGCGGCGAGACGCTGCTGGTTCTCGGCCTCGGGTTCATCGCCATCAGCCTGGACACCGCGGTCGGCGTGCTCTTCGGCAAAATCATGTGCGCGCTCACCGGCGGCAGGATCAATCCGCTGATCGGCGCGGCCGGCATCTCCGCTTTTCCCATGTCGGCGCGCGTGGTCCAGGTCGAAGGCCAGAAATACAACAAGAAAAACTATCTTTTGATGCACGCCATGAGCGCCAACGCCGGCGGCCAGATCGGCTCGGTGATCGCCGCCGCGGTGATGCTGTCCGTGCTTCAAGGAATGGGCATCGTCGGCGGGTAAGCGAATTTCATGGCGCAGTCGCGAGCCGATCTCGAAAAGAAGCTGAGCGAGCGCGAGCGGATCGCCCGCGACGCCGATCCGAAAGCCGCGGCGCGCCAGCGCGCCGAGGGCAAGCTCACCGCGCGCGAGCGCATCGACAAGCTGCTCGATCCCGGCTCCTTTGTCGAAGAATTCATGCTCGCCGAGACGCCGTGCAGCGACTTCGGCATGGCGGAAAAGCGCCTGCCCTCCGACGGCGTCGTCACCGGCTTCGGCAAGATCGACGGCCGGCCGGTTTACGTCTACTCCCAGGACCGCGCCGTGATGGCGGGCAGCGTCGGCAGCGCCCACGCGGAGAAAATCGCCTACGTGATTCAGACCGCGCGCAAGCTCGGCGTGCCGGTGATCGGGCTGAACGATTCGGCCGGCGCGCGCATCCAGGAAGGCCTCTCGGTCACCTCGGCCATCGGCAAGATATTTTTCGAGAACAGCATGGCCTCGGGCTGCGTGCCGCAGATTTCCGCGATCATGGGGCCGTGCATCGGCGTCGGTTCCTACTCCCCGGCGTTGACCGATTTCATCCTCCAGGTGCAGAACACGAGCCAGATGTTCATCACCGGCCCGGCGGTGATCAAGGAAGTGCTCGGCGAAACGGTGACCATGGAAGAATTGGGCGGCGCGAAGCTTCACTCGGAAGTTTCCGGCGTCACCGATCTGGTGGCCAAGAACGACGAGGAATGCCTGGCCGCGATCCGCAAGCTCGCGGGCTTTTTGCCGTCCAATTTCGAATCGCCGCCGCCGCGCAAGGAAAGCGGCGACGATCCCGCGCGCTCGCTGGAGCAGCTCGAAACCCTCGTGCCCGAGGACATGAAGCGCGCGTATAATATTTTGCAGGTGATCAAGGCGATCGTCGACGACGGCGATTTTTTCGAGCTGAAAGCGAAATTCGCGCGCAATCTGGCGATCGGCTTCGGCCGGCTCGACGGCTATCCCGTCGGCTTTGTCGCCAATCAGCCGATGTTTCTCGCCGGCAGCCTCGACGTGGACGCCTCCGACAAGGCGGCGCGCTTCATCCGCTTTTGCGACGCGTTCAATATTCCGGTGATCACGCTGATGGATGTGCCGGGATTTTTTCCGGGCAAAGATCAGGAGGAAAAAGGCATCATCCGCCACGGCGCGAAGATGCTCTACGCCTACGCGGAGGCGACCGTGCCGAAAATCACCGTGGTGCTGCGCAAAGGCTACGGCGGCGCCAAGCAGGCGCTGTGCACGCGCGAGATGGGCGCCGATCAGCTGCTGGTCTGGCCCGGCGTGGAATTGGCGGTGATGGGCGGCGGCGGCGCGGTCAACGTGCTGTTCAAGCGCGAGATCGAGTCATCGCCGGATCCGGCGAAGACCCGCGCCGAGAAAATCGCCGAGTACCAGGAGCGCTTCAACGGCCCCTTCGAAGCGCTCGCCAAACAGTTCGCCCACGCGGCGATCCGCCCCCGCGAGACGCGCCGGCGGCTGATTCAATCGCTGGAAATTCTCCGCTTGAAAAAGGAAGACCGGCCGAGAAAAAAACACGGCTTGATGCCGGTCTGAACGCCCCTCCCGCCGGCTTAGCCGGCACGCCGGCGCTGCCCGCTTCCTTCGAGAAAAAAAACGCTCCCACTCCGCGGCGATCGCGGCGGCGCCATCAGGACGGTTCGGCGTAGGTCTGACTCTCCGAGTCGCGCGGCAGCGAGACGTAAAACGTGCTGCCCTTGTCGGGCTCGCTCTCGGCCCAGATTTTTCCGCCGTGGGCTTCGATGATTTTCTTGCAGATCGCCAGACCCAGGCCGCTGCTCTTTTGCGCCGCGCCCTGGCCGGCGCGCGCCTGGCGGTACATGTCGAAGATCGCTTCGAGCTCGCCCGGCTCGATGCCGATGCCGCTGTCCTTGACCCAGAACACCACCTCGGCGCCGCCCCAGCCGCGCGCCGCGACTTCGATGACCGTGCCGCTGGCGGTGAACTTGAAGGCGTTGCTGAGCAGATTGTCGAGCACCTGATTGATGCGCCGGCTGTCGATCGAAAGCGCCGGCAGGTCGGGCGCGATGTCGGTCTTGATCAGGATTTTTCTTTTTTCCGCTTCCACGGCATAGGCGAGCGTGCTTTCGCGCAGCAGGGCGCCGAGATCCGCCGGCGCCCGGTTCAACTGCAGCTTGCCCGCGTCGATCTTGGACAGGTCGAGAAAGTCGCTCACGTGCGCGATCAGGCCGCGGCAGCTTTCCTGCACCTTGCACAGCCATTTCTTTTGCATCTCGGTCACCGGACCGAACAGGCCGTCGTGAATCGAATCGCTGATCGAGACGATGTTCGACAGCGGCGAGCGCAGATCGTGCGCCACCATTGCGGTGAAGTCGGCCAGGATTTTCTCCGCGCGCACGCGCTCGTCGATCTCGCGGCGGAGCTGCTGATTGGCCGCCAGCGTGGCGCCGTAGAGCCGGGCGTTCTCCACGGCGAGCGCGATCTGGCGCGCCAGCGCCTGCAAAAACTGTCTTTCCTCCGTGCCGAACGAATGAACGCCGGCGCTCAACAGGACCACCGCGGCCGAGAGCGAATCGCCGTGCGCGAGCGGCAGCACGGCGAGCGCGCCGATCCGGCTGCTCGCGGCGGCCGCGGCGAACTCCGGCGACTCGGCCAGATTTTCCACGAACCAGGGGTTGCGGCACTGCCAGAAACACTGCTCGAACTCCGGTCCCAGCTCGGTCCAGAGCCGTTGCAGCTCCGCCATCGGCTCCGCTGCGGCGCCGACGCCGTAAAAATTCTCCTCGCCGCCGCGCGCCGCCCGCGCCAGCGCGAAGTCGAAACCGCCCGCCGACACGAGACTGCGCAGGCTCCGCTCGATCACCTCGGAAACCGACAGCGTGCCGGCGATTTCCTGCGAGATCAGGTTGAGAATCTCCAACCGGTCGGTGTAGGCGAGCAGCTGCTCTTCGCCTTTGCGCGCGAGCGTGATGTCGCGCGAGATGGTGGCGGCGCCGATCACGCGGCCCTGCAGATCGCGGATCGGCGAGAGCGACGCCGACACATCGAAAAGCGTGCCGTCCTTGCGCACGCGCTTGCTTTCGTAGCGGTTGATGCCGAGATCGCGCTTGACCAGATCCAAAAGCTCGGGGACTTCTCCCTGATGGCTTTCGGGAATCAGCCGGTGCACCGACTGGCCGACGATCTCATCGCGCTCGAAGCCGAACATGACCTGCGCGCCTTCGTTCCAGCTCGTCACCACGCCGTCGAGGGTCATGCCGACGATCGCGTCCTGGGATGATTCGACGATCGCCGCCAGATGCAGCCGCGAGGCTTCGGCCTCGGCGCGGTCTTTGACATAGCCGACCACGATCTTGCTGCCGACCAGCCACGCAAGACCGACCGCCAGCAGCGCGACCGCGGCGAGCCAGCTCAAGTTGCGCGCGAGAGCGCGATCCGCTTCCGCGAAGGCGGCCGCTTTGGCGATCCCCGCCATCACATAAACCTGGCCGGTGCCGGCGTGCCACGAGATCGGCTTGAGCGCGTAAAGCCGGTCCACGCCGTCCAGGCCGACCAGCTCGCGCTCGCTGTTGCGGCTGCGCAGTTGCAGCATCTCGAACAGCGGCGCGTCGGGAATGTGCTTGCCGATCCATTTTTCCGGCTCGGGAAAGCGCGCCAGAAGCGTGCCTTTGCTGTCGACGATCGACAGCTCGACGCCGGCCGGCAGCGTGTGTCCCGCGGCAAGCTGGTTGATCCAGCTCACGTCCAGCGCGGCGAAGATGAGCCATTTCATCCGGCCCTGCTCGTCCAGCACCGGGTAGCCGAAATTGAGGGTCGGGCACGGCGCGGCGCCCTGAATCTGATAGTCCCCGATGGCGAAGGATTTGGCCTGGAGCGCGCGCTGGAAATAGCTGGCGGTGCCGATGTTGTCGTTGGGATCGGGCCGCTCGGCGCGGCACACGACATCGCCGTCGGGCTCAGCAATGCCGAGATCGGCATAGACTTGATTGCGCTCGATAAAGCCGCGCAAAAATCGCCGGCAGGCCTTGGGATCGGCGCCGACGACGTCCGGCGTCTCGGCCAGCAGCGCGAGCAGCTGCTCCGCCGCGTCGATGAAGCGCGACTCGCGCAGCGCGACGTTCTCGACCACCTGCCAGGCGGTCTCGCGGGCTTCGTCGATCCGCGTGTCGCGGGCGATCTTCGCCTGGAAAAGAATCAAACCGAGGATCGGCACCACCGCGATCAGGATGATGATCAGCAGCCGCTGGCGCAGCCGGCGTAAAAATGCCGCGGTGGTCTGCAGCAGGATGCGATCGAGCTTCCACATGGCGGGTTGAAATCTTGAAATGGCGGTTTGGGTTTCCTGGCGCTCTTCGGCGCCCCTCGGCGCAATTCAGCTCTGACCGGCCTCGTCGTTGCCGCCCCAGGCCGGGCCGGCCTTCGGCGCGCCGGCGAGCTGTTGGCGGCGCTCGATCCAGTCGGTCAACTGGCTTTCTCGCAGACGCCATTGGCCGCCGACTTTGAAGGCCGGCAGCTCGTGTTTGTGAATCATTCGGTGCAGCGTGCGCACCGACACGTGCAGCAGCGCCGCTGCCTGCGGCAGGGTCAGCAACCGAAGCGTTTCTGTTGAGTTATCCATGAAATGCCCGCGCTCCCATCCGTCCATGCTTTTGAGCAATGGAGATGCCATCGAGCATGGCGCCTTAAGCAGCTGTTTTTATTAAATCCAGGTAAATTTCTGGCAATCCCGCAGTACACAAATGGACAGGGGTTGCCCACCACGGTGGCAGCCGCCGGTTTTTTTGCAAATTCGGGAAAGCCAGGCCTATTGCTGGTAGAGAACTTCGCCGGCGCGGCTCGGATCGTAACCGCCGAGCGCGGCCACGGCCCGGCGAAATTCCGCGCTGCGGATAATCGCCAGGAGCGCGGCGCCGCGCGCCGACTCGAGGAAGGACCCTAGAATCAGCAGGTCGTACTGCTCTTCGCCGACGGGAATGAAATCCAGGCCCAGGGCCTGCGCCGCGGCGCGCACGCCGAGCCCCGCGTCCGCAAGCCCGCTCGCGACGGCCACGCCCACGGCCATGTGGGTGAACTCTTCGCGCTCGTAGCCCGCGATCGCCGCCGGCTCGACGCCGATCTTCTTCAGCTCGCAGTCGAGCAAGACCCGCGTGCCGGAACCCGGCTGGCGGTTGACGAAGCGGACTCCGGCGCGCGCCAGGTCTTTGAGCCCGGTGAGCGATTTGGGATTGCCGCGCGGCACGAGAATTCCCTGCTCGCGCCGCGCCAGGTGAACCAATGTGACCGCCAGCCTGGGAATCGTCCGCCGGATATCGGGAATATTGTAAACGCCGCTCTCCGGATCGAGCAGGTGGGTGCCGGCCAGGTGAGTCTCGCCGCGCCCGAGCGCGAGCAATCCGCCGAGACTGCCGACGTTGGTGGCGGCAATCTTCAGCTCCGGATGGCGCCGCTTCAGCTGGTCTTCGAGCACGCCGACGGCGAGATCGTGGCTGCCGGTGCAGAGAATCGTATTTTCGATGTCGGCGAGGGGCCGAAGCAGCTCGACCTCAGCTTCCTCGCCGGCGTTGAGCCCTTCGACCAGGCTGGGAACGCGCAGCAAACCATCGGCCCGCACCATGGTGGTGATCACGCCCGCGCCGCGCGCCAGCGGCACCGCCACCAGTTTTTCGTTCACGCGGCCGAGCGTGACGCGGATGAATTCCTCCAGGCCGAGATGCGAAGCGATCTTTTTCGGCAAAAGCGCGCGTGCGGTCGGATAAACCGGCGCCGCCGAGCCGAGAAATTTTTCCAGCGCCGGACGCAGAATCTCGCGCGCGATCACGATGGCGGAGACGGGGTAGCCCGGCACCCCGAGCACCGGCTTGCCGGCGACGCGCCCGAGAACGGCGGGCTTGCCCGGCATGACGTCGATGCCGTGGGCGAGCAATTCGCCGTTCTCGGCGACGACCTCCGAGGTGAAATCATGCTCGCCGGCCGACGAGCCGGCGATGATCGCCACCAGATCGCACTCCGCCGCGGCGTGTCGCACCGCCCGCGCGAGCGCGGCGAGATCGTCGCGCGCGCGCGGATATTTTTTCGGAGCGCCGCCCCACTCGCGCACGAACGCCGCAAGCACGGTGGAATTGAAATCGATCACCGCGCCCGGCTTCGCTTCTTCGCCGGGCTGGATGATCTCGTCGCCGGTGGGAAGGATGCCGACTCTGGGTTTGGCCCGCACCGCCACCGTCGTGTGCCCCGCCGCGAGCAGCGCGCCGAGATCGTAGGGCCGCAGCCGGTGCGAGCGCGGCAGCAGCAGTTCCGTCGCCACCACGTCTTCGCCCACCAACCGCACGTGGTTCCAGGGCGCCACCGACTCGAAGATTTCCACCGTGCGCTCATCGAGCTGATGAACCTTCTCGATCATGACCACCGCGTTGGCCCACGCCGGCAGCGCATTGCCGGTGTCGACGTAGCTGAAAGCGCCGGCGCCGGGCGTTTCCGTCGAGGCCAGAGTCAATTTCCTGCCGGCGAATTCGGTGGCGCCGAAGGTGTCCTCGGCGCGCACGCAGATGCCGTCCATGGCCGAGGCGTGATAGTGAGGCGAGGAAATTTTCGCGAAGATCGGCTCCGCGGTGATCCGATCGAGGGCATCGTCGACGGGAATCTCTTCGGCGCCGAGCTGACTCGGATCGACCACGGACAAGAATAACTCCCGGGCGTCGATCAACGGAGTTTTTTTGAGATAGCGCTTGCGGGCCATAATCAAACCGACCAGCGTTAAGCGTCCAGCGTCTTGCGTTCGAAAACTCCAGACGCCCAACTCGAGACGCTGGACCTAGAACAGAATGACTTCGACTTCTTCCCCCTGCTCCAGCCCGTCCTGATTCATGTCGATGCGCACCATGCCGTCGGCTTTGACCAGGGTGAAAATCGCGCCGGATTTGCTCGGCAGCGGCATCGCCATCAGCCTGCCCGCCTCGCGCTCGAGGGTCACGCGCACGTAATCTTCGCGGCCGATCTGCGAGGCCACGTTGGTTTTCAAAACCGCCCGCGCCGAGCGCGAGAAGCGCCGCAGCGCATCGGCGTTTTCGCCGCCCAGCCGGCGAATCAGCGGCGCGCCGAAAAGATCGAAGATCACCAGCGCGGAAACCGGATAGCCGGGCAGGCCGAGAATCGGTTTGCCGCAGGCGCGCGCGAAGATCGTCGGCTTCCCCGGCGCGATGGAGATGCCGTGAAAGACAAACTCCGCGTCGGGAAAAGACAGGATGGTTTCGAGCGCGATGTCTTTCGCGCCCATGGAGCTGCCGCCGGAGAGGAGCACGAGATCGCCCCAGTCGAGCGCCGCGCCGATCGCCTCTTTGAGCGCGGCGCGATCGTCGCGCACGACGCCCAGATCGCGCAGCTCGCCGCCGCATTCCTCGATCAGGCCCACCAGCGAGTGCTGATTGATGTTGCGCACCTGGCCGGGCCGCGGCTCGGTCTCGGCATCGACGATCTCGTCGCCGGTGGAAATCAGCGCGACGCGCGGCTTTTTGAAGACCGGGATCGCCGCAATGCCGACTCCGGTCAGAGCCCCGAGATCGTGCGCGCGGAGCCGGCGCCCGCGCGAAAAAACCAGCTCGCCTTTTTTGATGTCGTCGCCGATCTGGATGACGTTTTGCCAGGGCGACACCCCGCGATGAATCTCGACCAGCCCGCCGTCGGTCTCGTCGGTGTACTCGACCATCACCACCGCGTCGCTCCCGGGCGGCATCATGCCGCCCGTGGAAATGCGCATCGCCTCGCCGCCATTCAAAACCTGCGCCGCTTCCCTGCCCATTTCGATCACGCCGGCCAGTTTCAAGTACGCCGGCAAGCTCTGGCTCGCGCCGAAAGTATCTTTGGCGCGCACCGCGTAGCCGTCCATTGCCGCGCGGTGAAAATGCGGCAGATCGACCGCGGAATGAAGGTCCTCCGCCAGCACCCGCCCGCGCGCCTGGACCGAAGCGATTTGCTCGGCGCCGACCGGCGCCACGCCGAGCAGAATTTTCAACGCCTCCTGGGGCGCGAGAACTTTGAAAAACGTCTGGGCCATTCGAGTTCGAATCATAGCCGGAACAACCGCGTGGAATCAAACCAGGAAATCGCCGGGTCCGCTTGACACGAATTTCGCTTAGGCATTAAATCACGCCGCGCTGGATAAAACCGAGGTTCGAAGATGGCGGATTGAAACAGCGGCCTGCGAGGTTCGATCTTCCTTCCTCGATCCTCCATCCTCGACCTGCAAAACACCGACAAATCACATGACCCAACCCATCCAACTCGCCATTGGCGCCACGTCCAAGCGCGTCGACATCGCGAACATCGTCGCTTTCACGTTTTTCAACAACACCGACCTGCCGCCGAAATCGCAGCTCGACGTCGCCATGGGCTGGCGCGATTCGGAGCTCGGCGGCACCGGTCCCGCACTGCTCGTCGGCAAGAAAAAATACGACTTCGGCTTCGGCAATCCGGTCGGGCTTTCGGCGATGGCTTACCTCGGCTGCGGTTTTTATAAGAAAAAGATTCCGCTCCGCGCCATCGGCGTGTTTCCCACCTGGGATCGGCTGATTTTCGCCGTGCGCAAGGAAACCGGCATCGAATCCATCGAGGACATCCGAAAGCAGCGCTACCCGCTGCGCATTTCCACTCGGCGCCGAGTCAAACTTCAAACTACGGTGTATGCGATCGAGCAAGTGCTCAAAGCCTACGGCATGAGCTTGCGCGACATCGAGCGCTGGGGCGGCAAAATCATGGAAGCGCCGAACCCGAGCGGCGCCGTGCGCCGCGATCATATCGAGTCGGGCAAAGCCGACGCGGTGTTCGACGAAGGCGTGAAAAGCTGGGGCGAGCGCGCGCTCGATGCGAACATGCGCTTTTTGCCGATCGACGACACCGCGGCGCGCCGCATGAAAAAAATCGGCTTTCCCGAAGCCCTGCTGACCCGCGGTCATTACCCGAAGCTCGATGCCGACGTGCGCTGCGTGGATTTCAGCGGCTGGACTTTTTTCTGCCACGCCGATCTGCCGGCGTCGATCGCCTACAGCATGGCCAAAGCCGTCGATCTCTGCCACGAGAGAATCCCCGTCGATCACTTCGACAAGCGGCCGATGACGATGGCGGAGTTCTGCCGCGGCGGCGAAGCCGGGCAACTGAATATTCCGCTCCATCCCGGCGCAAAAAAATATTTCCGCGAGAAAGGTTATCTCTGACGGTGAAACAAAGAATGCTTCGACGGGGCTCAGCATGAACGGAAAACCCGTTACGCTTTTCGATCTTGATCTCCGTTCGCCCTGAGCAACGTCGAAGGACTCCGAGCAAATTTCCCAATCAGTTGAGCCTTATGGACCTGAAACCGCGAGCACTGTTTCTTTGCTGCTTTCTTGCGCTGGGCTTGGGCGGCTCGGTTGGCCAGGCGCGCGCGGAATTATTCCGCGTCGCGCTCTCGACCAAAGACTTCGGCTATCTGCCGCTCTTCGTCGGCATGCGCTCGGGCTATTTCGCTCAGGAAGGCCTGGAAATTCAGTGGATCGTCGTCAACAGCAGCGTGGTGGTGAGCGCGCTCCTCGCCGGCGAGATCGACGTGGCCGGCATCGCCGGCTCGTCCATGCGCGCGGCGGCCCGCGGCGCGCCGCTCAAGGCGAATTTTTTTCCCTATAACAAATCGCTTTTTGTGCTCATGGGCGCGCCGGGCATCAAGCGCGTCCAGGATCTGAAAGGCAAAGTGATCGGCACCACCGGGCCGGGGGCGACCACGGAAGTCGCGGCAAGCATCGTCCTGCAGCACCACGGCCTCGATCCGAAAAAAGATGTCACGTTCATGACCATCGGCGGCGCCGAGACTTCGCTCATCGCCATGCGCAACGGCACGATCCAGGCGCGCGCGTTCAATCCCGACGCGGCGTTCATCATGAAGAAGCAGGGCTTCACCGAGCTCGGCGTGCTCGCCGACATGGGCCCCTGGCCGTGGGCGGGCTACTCGACCTCCGATGCGAACTTGACCAGCCGCCGCGACAAGATCAAGCGCTGGACCCGCGCCATGGTGAAAAGTCTTCAGCTCATGCTCCATCGGAAAGAAGAAGTCTACAAAATCGCCCAGGCCGAGTTCGGCCACCCGCGCGACGTGACCGAAGGCGCCGCCGACATTTGCATCAAAGCGATCGATCCGCAAAATCCCGGCGGCGCCACCGACGAAGCGATGCGCGCCAACATCGATCTCACGATCACCCAGCCGCTGAAGCTCGCCGCCAGCCCGCCGCTCGCTCAACTGGCGGATTTTTCCATCCTGCGCGAGATCCACAAGGAGTTGGGCATTCCCGGGCGCAAGTAGCGGGCTCCGGCCCGAACAGGGAGTTTTTCCGATGCCGCGAAAATTGCTTGCTTTACTGTTCATTCTCGCGCCGCTCCTCTGGGGAGCGGAATCGCGCGCGCAAAACGCCGAAGCCAAACTGGCCGCGCTGGAAAGGCTTGCGCCGCCGGAGCGCCAGCAGCGCCTTTACGATCTCGCCAGGAGCGAAGGCGAAGCGGTGATCTACGCCAACATGGATGTCTCGGCCATGAAGCCGCTCACCGACGGCTTCATGAAGCGCTACCCCGGCGCGAAAGCCGCGAGCGTGCATTTTTCCGGCGCGGCGATCATCACCCGGCTCGACTCCGAAGCGCGCGCCGGCAAGCCGGTCTCGGACGTCGTGCTGAGCGGCCAATTGGGAGTCTTGGCGCTGATCGACAGGAAAATCGCGCTGCGCTATCGCTCGCCCGAAAGAGAATTTTTCCGCGACGGCTTGAAAGACAAGGACGGCCTGTGGACCGCGTACATGACCAACGTCATGGTGAGCGCCTACAACACGCGCCAGGTGAAGAAAGAAGACGCGCCGCGCAGCGTCGAGGATCTCCTGAAGCCGCGCTGGAAAGGCAAGCTGACCATGGACAGCCAGTCCTACGTCTGGTTCGGCACCATGATGCAGTACCTCGGCGAAGAGGCCGGCGTCAATTTCATGAAGCGGCTGAACGAGCAGAATATCTCGCACCAGCGCGGCCGCCGGCTGATGACCCAGCTCGTCGCCGCCGGCGAGTTCGACATGGCCGTGGAGACCAATTTGAATTCGGTGCTCACCCTGAGCAAGCAGGGCGCGCCCCTCGCCTTCGCGCCGATCCAGCCCTATTTTCTGAGCCCGAGCCTGGTTTTCATGAGCGCCAATGCGCCGCATCCTTACACTGGAGCGCTGTTCATCGACTACCTGCTCTCCGAGGAAGGCCAGAAAATCGTGGTGACGACCAATCGCATGCCGGCCAACAACCGAGTCAAATCACCGGAAGGGCAGCTCCTCGAAGGCCAGGACGTGCGCACGCCGGACATTTTCGATATAGGAAAGCGATACCAGGCGATCGGCAACCGGTATCGGGAGATCTTCGAAGGAGCGAGATAATAGAAGCTTTGGTTCAAGCCGTTCAAAACGTTCAAGTCGTTCAATCCCCCACGGTTTGAACGGAGCGCAGCGATTAAACGTTTTGAACAATTTGAACCAAAATTGTTTCTGCCATCTTGAAAGGAACTTATTATGCCAAACAAACCCAAAATCACCCTCGGCCTCCCCGACCACCCCCGTTGCCAAGCTATCATCGACGGCAAGGTCGGCATCGAAGGCTACGAGTTGGAGGTCGATCCCAACTTCACCACTTCCGGCGAGCGCCATTACAAATATCTGCACGGCCAGTGGGATGTCGGCGAAGTTTCAGCGGCGAGCTTGATGCGCGCCATCGAGAACGGGCAAGAGCTGCTCGCGATCCCGGTGTTTTTCGAGCGCGGGCCGCGCCAGCGCAATATTTATCACTGCGCGAATCACCTGAAACATCCGTCGGAGCTCAAAGGAAAAAAATTCGGCTGCTTTCGCTACGGCGCCACCGCCGTGGTCTGGGCGCGCGGCTATCTGCTCGACGCGCACAACATCAAAACCACCGACATGCAGTGGTTCGTCTCGGGCCGCGAGGTTTTCATCGGCCACGAGCTGCCGGTCAAGGTGCAGCGCATCGAGCCGCCGCCGCCCTTCGGCGAAGAAAAGCTCGTGCTGTCGAAGATGCTGAGCGCGGGCGAGCTCCACGGCGCGGTGGTGCCCGGCGACAACGGCTACGCGGGATTTTTCGGCGGCGGCGAAACGCCGAGGATGATGGCGGCCTATCCCGGCGTGAAGCCGCTTTTCGACGACGATCGGGAGATCATCGACTACGTCAAGCGGACCGGCATCAATCCGATCATGCACGTGCTCTCGCTTCGCCGCGAAGTTGCCGAGCGCCATCCCGATTTGCCGGGGAAACTCACCCGCGCCTTTATGGAAGCGCGCGACGCCGCCGGCCTGTACCTGTCCGCCGAAGAGCGCGAAGGTTACCGAAAGGAACGCGACGCGCTCGGCGAAGATCCCTACGCCTACGTGATGGGTGAAAACGAAAAGCGCACCCTGGCGGCCATGAACCGCTACCAGATCGAGCAGGGCCTGATGAAAACCACGCTGGCGATGGACGGCCTGTTCGTCGGCCACGTGTAGCCCGCTGAGAACGTCATGCTGCAAAGACTCTTCGTCCCATCGGTCGTATTCGTCTTATCGGCCCTATTTTCTTCTGCGCCAGCCGCCACTCTCGAAGACACCGCCAGAACCGAAGGCGAAGTGGTCCTTTACAGCTCGCTCAACAACGAGCAGATCGTCACCCTCGTCGACGCTTTCAAGAAAAAGTATCCGTTCATCAAGCCGTCATTCTACCGCGGCACCAGCGAGCGCGTGCTGCAGCGCGCGGCCACCGAGGCGAAAGCCGGGCGCAACGCCGTCGATGGGGTGACCGCGGCGGGATTTCAGCTGCAGTTGATGAAGGATTCCGGACTGACGCAGAGATATGTTCCGCCGGAAGCCGCCTTTTACAACGAAGGCTTCAAAGACCCCGACGGTCACTGGGTGAGCGTCCACTCGCTGCTCAACTCGATGGCGTACAATACCCAGCTCGTAAAACCCGGCGAAGCGCCGAAAAAATACGAAGACCTGCTCGCGCCGCGCTGGAAAGGCCGGCTCGGCGTCAACCTGCTCGATCCCGAATGGTATGTGAATCTGCAGCGGCGCTGGGGCAAAGAGAAGGCGCGCAATTTCCTGAAAGCGCTCGCCGCCCAGCAGCCGGGCGTGCGCGACGGCCACAACATCACCGCGCAGCTTCTGGCCGCCGGCGAGTTTTATGCCGTGAGCAATACCTACGCGCACATCGCCGCGCGCATCAAAAGCCAGGGCGGCCCGGTGCAATATGTCTTCGACGAGCCGGTGATCACCTACGTGCACCCGATCGCGCTCATGAAAGCCGCGCCCCATCCGAGCGCGGGCAAACTTTTGATCAATTTCATTCTCTCCGCGGAAGGCCAGCGCATGCTCCGCGATCAGGGAAGAATTCCCAGCCATCGCGACATCGACCCGCTGGTTTTTTCGTTGCGCAACGTGAAGCTTCAGGCGAGCGATCCGCGTCTGGCCAAGGAATACGCTCCCGCGACAGAGGAGATGCGGGCGATTTTCGGAGCGCGGTGATTTCGAGCACGTGGCGACGATGACGGAACTATTTCCGAAGACCCGCTCCACGCCGTTACCCGGCGGCTACATGGGCAGGATTCTCCGCGTGAATCTAACCACCGGAGAACTGAAAGACGAAAATCTTCCGGAAGAGCCGATTCTAAAAAAGTTCATCGGCGGCCAGGCGCTGGGCGTTTACATTCTGCTGAACGAGCTCGCGCTCGACGCGAAACCGCTCGGCCCGGAGAACATCGTCGTCATGATGACCGGACCGCTCACCGGCAACGGTTTTACTCCCGGCGGCACCAAAATGACGGCCGTTTATCTGAGCCCGCTCACGGGCAACACGCTCGGCCGCGGCGCCACCAGCGGCTACTGGGCCACCTATCTCAAAGCCGCCGGCTACGACGGCATCATTCTCAACGGCGCTTCGCCGAAGCCGGTTTATCTCTACATCCGCGACGGCAAGCCGGAGCTGCGCGACGCCGCGCAGGTCTGGGGCCTCGGCACGCGCGACACCGAAGATCGCTTGCGCCAAATCGTCGCCAATCGCGACGCGAGAGTTCTCTGCATCGGTCCGGCCGGAGAAAATTTGAATCGCGCCGCCATGCTGGCCAACGACTACAATCATTTCGCCGCCCACAGCGGCGGCGCCGTGCTCGGCTCGAAGAAGCTCAAAGCCATCGTCGTCAGCGGCCGCCTGCGGCCGAGCTACCGGGATAAAATGAAATTGGCCGACGCCGGTGAGCGCTGGCGCGGCGTGCTGCAACAGCACGACGTAAAAAAGAAGAAAACCAAGTACGGCCACGGCGATGCCTGGGGCGCGCTGAATAATTTGAACTGGCGCAGCACCGATCTGCAGCCCGCGCATATCAAAGGGTTCGACCAGAACGACGTCGTGCTCCGCCCCTGTTTTCAGTGCGCGCGCATGTGTCCCTGGGACGCCAGGCTCGGTGAAGGTGAATTCAAAGGGACGGTGGTTCATTTCAACGCCGGCGGCGAATGGCTCGACACGTTTTTCAATCTCGGCATCAAGGGCAACGCAGTGCTTTATCTCGCCGAGAAGATCAATAATTTAGGCATCGAGTGCAGCCATTTTTCCTGCGGCGCCGGGGTTGCGTTCGAAGCCTGGGAAAAGGGCTTGCTCGGACCCGATCGAACTGACGGCTTGAAACTCGAATGGGGCAACGTCGAAGCCGTCGACAAACTCTTGGACATGGCGGCGCGGCGCGAAGGCTGGCTCGGCAATCTGCTCGCCGAGGGACCGAAGCAGCTCGCGGAAGCGCTCGGCGGCGATGCGCCGAAATGGGCGGTGCACACCAAAGGCGGCACGCCGGCCATGCACGAGTGGCGCCCGCTGCTCGGGCAGATGCTGCGCGAGCTCGTGGCCAGCGGCGGCATGAAACCGCAGGGCGGCGGCTCGAAGAATCCGCCGCCCGATCTGCGCGAGCATGAAAAATGGGGGCCGCTGGAAATGGACAATCCCGCAGGCTGGGTCTGGTCCCACGTGCTCTCGGAGCAGTACCGGCAATTCACCGGCATCTTCGGCGGCTGCTGGTTCGCTCAGGAAAGCCACAAAAAAGACGGCCTCAACAGCATCGTCGATGCGTTCAATGCAATCACCGGCTGGAATTTTTCCATGGACGAAGCGCTCGCCGCCGGCCACCGCAGCATGATTCTGCAAAGTCTCTTCGCCACCCAGCGCGGCTGGATCGCCGACTTCGACTGGCAGGACGTCGGCGCGAGATTTTTAGAGCCGATTCCCGACGGCAAATATAAAGGCTTCACCATCGCCCGATGGCTGCCGGATATGATCTGGGATTACTACAAACTCTCCGGCCGCCACGAGCGCACCGGGCGACCGTCCAGAGACACGCTCGAGAGACTCGGCTTGGAAGAATTCATGGAATGGTCGCAACTGGACTGAAGGGCACCGGTTCTGTCTAGCCAGTTCCTCTAGACTTTCAAGGAAGCATTTCCAGCAGACGGCTTGCGCCTTTGAGGGAATTTTTAATGCGCAGCTTCTTCTGCACCAGCCAGACCCGCGCCGCAACCGGATGCACGACGGGAACATCCAAGTCCTCTTCCACCGCGACGATATCCTTCACCTGCCACGCGCCGGAACCGAGCAGATAAATCCCCTGCGCGCTGGGAAACTTTTTGAACGAAGCTTTCAAATGCTGGTAGATCGTGTCGCTGGAAATCTTGTCCGCCTCGCCCGGCGACGTATCCATGCCTTCCATGCCGAGCACTTCGAAACCGGAATCGGCAAAATACTGCGTGAACAGATCGTTGAGCTTCTTGTCGCGATAATAAGTGCAGCCGACGAATTTTTTGATCCCCAGCGCGCGCAGCGCTTCAGTCTGCGACATGCCCGACGTGAAGATCGGGATCTGGTATTTCTCCTCCCAGCCGCGGACAATTTCCTGCTCGGCTTTGTAGCCGCGCACCATGAACGGCGGCCCGCCTTCGGGATGAATCAGATCGACGCCGATCTCGGCCAGCTCGCCGACCTTGGCATGATAGGTTTCCAGCGCGGCGAGATAGCCGCGCTCGGAATGCTCTCTAATCCCGGCGTACATCGGAATACAACCCACGCCTTCCGGCAAAAGCCGGATGAACTCCACCAGCGATCCCGAACCGTAGGTCGGCTTGACGACGCCGACCGTACCGCGCCACGTTCCTGAAGACATCGCTTTGCCTCCTGAGAAGGTTCCTTAAGTAAAACGTTGCTCACTGCAAGCCATCGCCATGAATTTTTCGGGTCTCGCCGGGATGCAGATTCTTTGAGCTCCAACATTCACGTTGACGGCGGCAAAATTCACGTGATAGACGTGTGCTGGCTTTAGCCCGGCTTCCTCGGACGGTAACTCATTCCATTCCTGTTTACGAACGCTTTTTCATGCGCATCTTCGGCTTCAAGCAGGCAGACAATCTCGATTCGAACGCGTCAATGATTCTCCTCACATGCCTTTGTATCGGGGCATTTCTGCGCGCGTATAATTTTTGGGCGCCGGATTTGTGGCTCGATGAATACGGGACATGGTGGGTTGTGTCCGGCTCGACCTGGACCGAGGTCGCGAAGCGGGCGGTCAATTTTCAAGGCCAATCACCTTTGTATTTTTTTATCGTCAAACTGGGCACGACGCTATTCGGCGACGGGAGCTTGCAGCTGCGCCTGCCGTCGGTCCTTTTCGGGATCTTGACCCTTGTTGTCGCTCTGCGCTTGGCATTGCAAATCTTTCGCGACCGAGATGTCACGCTCGTGGCCCTGGCCGTGTTCAGCATCAACGAGCCGCTCATCTGGTTTTCGCAGAATGCACGACCCTACGCGCTCGCCCTGTTCCTGGCTCTTGTTTCGATTTCTCTTTTTCTCGACTTTCTCCAATCTCCGGGTCTCGGGATCAGCATCCTTTACGCTGGCGCCACCGCGCTTCTGATTTACGCCCACTTCCTTTTCGGCTTCGTGCTTCTCTTCCAGGTCGCGTTCGCGGCGATCACGCTCGGTTGGCGGGATTTGCTTTCGAAGCGGTGGCTGACGCCCCTCGCGTTGATCGCGGTTCTTTGCCTGCCGTCAACGAGCCAGATTTTTTATCTATACGGAAGACGGCAAAGCCTCAACTGGATTCCGCATATCGTCCAATCCATACAGGCCTCGTCACTCGCGCGCAACTTTGCCGACCCGTGGGCGCTGCTTTTGGCCACCGCGAGCTTGCTCGTCATCGGCATCAAACCCTTCGCCAACCGGGACACATGGGCGCACGACGGTTTGAGATTTGTGCTCTTGTGGCTGGGCATCCCGCTTGCTGGAATTTCGCTGGTCGCAACGATCATCGGGGTGTCTTTTCTCGAACCGCGCTATATTTTATTCGTTTACCCGGCGGCCTTTTACCTGTGGGCCTGGCTGTTGTTGCATTCGCAGGCCGCCCATTGGCTTCGCTGGCTGCCGCCGGGCGTATTTATCGCGACCACGGCCATCGTGTCTTTGATTCCGAACCTGCTTGAATCGGGCACATTTCGCCATGCCGAAAAATTGGGTTGGCGCGAAGCGGCAAGAATTGTGGCTGCCAATGGCCGTAGCGGCGATCTGGTCATTTTTTATTCGGCCTTTATCGAAGCGGATCTCTTTGCCGTGAGCCCTCAAAGTGCATACGTATTATCCTACGTCGGCTGGCCGCTTATTGCTCATTTACCAGCCGACCACCGGTTCAATCTGATGACACTTCCATTTCTACAAAACGAACGGACCGATCCGTATATACAGTCATTAACCCTGGAAGCATCGAAACATGATCGGGTGTGGATCGTCGCCCCGGATCAGCAACGCGACTATTTTATCGATCAAATGCTCCATCGATTTAAATTTCGTCTTTTTCATGGATATTTGAACGACAGCACCATCAAAGCGGTTCTGCTCCTTCCACATTCCAACAGATCGTAGACGACAGCCCGTCGGTTCGCCTGTTGGGCCTGTCGTGCCGGACAAAGCAGCGTCGATGACTTGTTGACGCCTGCAAAACTTAGGTGATACACCTCCGCGGTAGAAACTGTTTCGACCGGAAGGACGGTGCATGGCGGCGAATTCCACGGAGCCTTTGACTCAACAGTACGGCAATCTCGTCCCCACGGCGCGGCTCAAAGACGGCAAGCCGCGCAGCATTCTCTTCGACGCGACCAAATGCATCGGCTGCCGGCACTGCGTGCAGGCATGCAAAGATTGGAACGAGCACGATCGGACAAGTCTCTACGAGCTCTCGGCCTCGAACTGGATCACCATGGAGCCGCCCGTGCTCGAAGGCATGTCGCCGCTCTGGGCGCGCAACAGCTGCATGCACTGTTCTTTTCCCGCCTGCGCCGCGGTGTGCCCGGTGGAAGCGATCACGAAATACGAAGAAGGCGCGGTGGCGATCGACGCCAACGTCTGCATCGGCTGCGAATACTGCATTCACGCCTGCCCCTGGGAAGTGATTACCAAGAACGCCATCACCGGCAAAGCCAGCAAATGCACCATGTGCAGCGACCGGATCAGCGAAGACAAACAGCCTTTTTGCGTGCAGGCCTGCCCCATCGGCGCCCTCGACTTCGGTTTGTCGGAGGAAATTGCCGGGAAAGCGCACCAACAGGCAGCCGCGGTCGGCGGTTATGTTTATGGCGAAACCGAAGCCGGCGGCGGCAATGTCGTCTACGTGCTGAAAGAGAGCAAAGAGAAATACGGCGTGCGCGGCATCGCTGCGGAAAAATTCCCCAAGCACAAAATCCCGCTCGGTCTGATGCTCAAGGATCTGTTCACGCCGCGCTGCGGCATCGCAGGCAAAATGCGCGCGCTCTGGCTGGCGATCATCCATCCAAAGCGGCTTATCTACCGCTATTTTTCGTGAGCGTTGCAAAGGAAGCGGCTCCCGGGTCCCCATCTGCGCATGAAACTTCACGCAGCGATCGCTTCAACACTCGTGATCTGCTTGTGCGCGGCGCCGCGCTCGAGGGCCGAAAAAATCCGCACGGCGATCCCGCAGGCGAATCTCAACTATCTGTCTATCTACGTCGCCGACGCCCGGGGATTCTTTAGAGACGAAGGGTTGGAAAACGAGACCGTCGTCATTTCCGGTCCGCTTTCGATTGCGGCGCTGCTGAGCGGCGACGTGGACTACAGCGGCGCCGGCGGCAGCGGCATGCGCGCGGCATTGAAAGGCGCGCCGATCAAAGGTTTCTATTTTCAAGCGGAGAAAGTCACTTTTTATCTCGTCGCCGACCCGAGCATCAAAAGCGCCGCTGATCTGAAAGGCAAGCGCATCGCCATCGGCAGCCCGGGCGACACGCAGGATCGCATCATGACCATGTTCGCCGAGCGCGGCGGCGTGGCGGCGCGCGAGCTCATTCGCATTTCGATGGGCGCCGACACCAACACCCGGGTCATGGCGATCAAGACCGGCAACGCCCACGCCACCACGGTGGATCCGGGCGGTCTCGTATTCGCGCAGAAGGAAGGCCTGGTTTCGCTCGGCTTTCTCGGCGATTTGTTCCCCATGCCGTTTCAGGGATTCGTCGCCACGGAAAAAACACTCCGGGACAACCCGGCGCAGGTCAAACGCTGGCTCAGAGGCGCCATCCGCGGCCTCATGTTCGTGCGCGATCGACCCGAAGAAGCGGTCGATCTCGGCATAAAAAAACTTCAGCTCGGCCGAGCCACGCGCGCCATGGTCGTCGAAGGCACGAAGAATTATGTGCGCGCTCTGCCCCGGGGCGTGCCCGGTTTGCCGTCCGCCGAAGGCATCAGGAATTTTCTGGAATACGACATCAAGATTCCGCTGCAGCTCAAAGAAGACGTGCCGCCGGAGCGGCTGCTGCAGTTGAAATGGGTCGAAGAAGTCAAAAAAGAGCTCGAAGCGACTCAAAGGAGATAACGATGGCGACGGAGTATGAATTGCGCGGCCAACTGGCCGCCTGCACGCGCATCTTCGCGATGCAGGGAATGATCGGCGTGTTCGGCCACGTGAGCGTGTATCAGCCGGAAACCAAGCGGGTCTTCATCACGCCGGGCATGGGCTCGGACAAGGGAAGTCTCCGAGCGGAAGACATGGTGCCCTGCGATTTGAGCGGCAAACCGCTGGAAGGCGAACAAGGCCCGCCGGTCGAGTGGCCGATTCATACCGCGATTCACGGCGCGCGGCCGGACGCGCTCGCCGTGGCGCATCTGCATACGCCGTACGCGACACTGTTCACGATCGCAAAGCGTAAATTTCTCCCGGTCACGTTGCAGGGCGCGATTTTCGGCGACGGCGTGCCGCTTTATCCGGAAGCGCAGTTGATCACCAATCCCGCGCGCGGCGCGGCGCTGCTGAAAGTGATCGCCGACAAACGCGCCGCGCTGCTGCGCGGCCACGGCATCGTCGTCGCCGGAAAAAATCTTCAGGAAGTGCTTTACACGTCGCTGGTGCTGGAAGACGACGCGAAAAAATCCTGGCAAGCCGCAGCGCTCGGCGAAGTCGGCACGATCAGCCCCGAAGAATGCCGCGCCTTCGGCGCCGAGATCGCTCTGGAGCGCCGCGCCCAGAGAGCATGGAATTATTTTTCCAGCCTCGAAGCGCGCTGGGACCATCAACCGGCGAGCGGCCGCGGCGAATTGTTCCCGTAAATTGGCATGAACACGCTCAAGTCGTTCAAAAAGTTCAAGACGTTCAAACCGTTCCTCCCCAGCGTCGCGGGGGAGGATAGAAGAGGGGGCTTGAACTGAGCGCAGCGATTGAACGATTTGAACGGCTTGAACCATTTCAATTCTGGAGTAAATCATGAGCGAAGGCGTCCGTCTCTATGCCGGCACCCAACACGGACTGATTGTCTGGCGCTCGACTGCCAGCGGCTGGCAGGAAGTCGCGCGCCACTTCGAGGACGGCATCATCGACTCGATCCATGGCTGCAAGCAGTCGCCGGAAACAGTTTACGTCGGCGTCACCCACGACGGTCTGTATCGCACCCTCGACGCCGGCAAGAGCTGGACGAAAGTGCTCGACGGCGATATTCGCTCGGTCACCGTCGATCCGACCGACGAGAGCGTCATTTATACTGGAGTGGAGCCGGTCGCGCTGTTCCGCAGCGAAGACGGCGGCGACAGCTGGCAGGAAATCAGCGAGCTTCAATCGCTGCCCCAGGCCGTGCGCAAGAACTGGTGGTATCCCCAAGCGCCGCACCACGGCCATGTGCGCAACATTCATATCCACCCCGATGATCCGAAGACAATCTATCTGTGTCTCGAGCACGGCGGCATTGTGCGCAGCTTCGATCGCGGCAAAACCTGGGAAGACGTGAGCAAAGGCATCGATTATCTCGACATTCACGTGATCGCCAATTTGCCGCAGCGCAAAGACCGCTACTTCGTCGCCAGCGCGCGGGGATTTTTCACCAGCGACAAACCGGAGGACGGCTGGACGCGCGCGGAGAACGGATTGACGCGCGACTACTTTCACGACTTTCTCTTTTTGCCGCCGGAGCGCGCCGGCGCGCAGCCGACCCTGCTGATCGCAACCGCCGACGGCTCGCCGGGATTCTGGCGCCGCGAAAACCGCGGCGCGCGAGCGGCAATGTTCAAAAGCGCAGACGGAGCGAGATCCTGGACGCGCATCACCGACGGACTCGCCGGCGATCTCGATTCGATGATCTGGGCGCTGGTGCATCATCCGGCCGATCCTCGTGCCGTGTTCGCCGGCTTCGGCAACGTCGCCCGCGGCCACGCGTCGGGCGCCGGCGGCTCGGGCGATCTGATGATCAGCCGCGACCGCGGCGACAGTTGGGAACGCCTCGATATCGACCTGCCGGCCGACCGCGTGCTCTGGGCGGCGGCAGATTAGCGAACGCAGAGCGTTCGCGCGCCGGAGCGGCTAACGATGACGACGAATTCGGATTACGCGAATTTCTTTCCAGCGAAGCGGAAGACCCGACTGCCCGGCGGCTACATGGGAAAAATTCTTCGCGTCGACATGACGGCGGGCAAACTCACCGACCTGAACCTTCCCGAAGAGCCGCTGCTGCGAAAATATTGGGGCGGACAGCTTTTTGCCGAGTATGTTTTGCTGAACGAGCTCCCGCTCGATATCGATCCCTACGATCCGGCCAACGTGATCGTCGGCATGACCGGACCGGTCACCGGCAGCGGCTTCACTCCCGGCGGCACGAAGATGTGCTTCGTCTACTTGAGTCCCGCCACTCGCCGCACTCTCGGCCGCGGTGCCACCAGCGGCTACCTCGGCACGGCCTTTAAGAATGCCGGCTACGACGGCGTGATCGTCACCGGCGCCGCAACGTCGCCGAAGTATCTTTACGTCGGCGAAGACCAAGTCGCGCTGCGCGACGCGAGCCACGTCTGGGGCAAAGGCATCCGCGACACCGAGGAGATTTTGCGCGGAGAATCGGGCCATCAGGACGCGCGCATCGGCTGCATCGGCCCCGCCGGCGAAAATCTGATTCGCGCGGCGATGCTGGTGAACGATTACAATCACACCGCAGCCCACGGCCTCGGCGCGGTGATGGGCTCGAAAAAACTCAAAGCCTTCGTCGCCTGGGGCGCCAAGCGCCCGCGCCTGCACGATAAAAACCGGCTGATTGACGCCGGCGCGCGCTGGGCGAAGACGATCCTGGCGCGCAAAACCACGGTAAAAAAACGCCTGACCAGCGTCGGCCACGGCGAAGACTGGGGCGCGATCACGAAATTGAACTGGCGCAGCACGATCATCACCGACGAGGCCAAAGGCCTCGATCAGAATCGCGTGACGCTCCGCCCCTGCTTTCAATGCCCGCGCATGTGCCCGTGGGACGTGGAGATCGGCGAGGGGCGCTTCAAAGGCAAAGTCGGGCATTTCAACGCCGGCAGCGAATGGATGGACACGTTTTACAATCTCGGCTTCAAAGGCAACGACGTGCTTTATCTTTCCGAGCGCATCAACGATCTCGGCATCGAGTGCAGCCACTACGCCTGCGGCGCGGGGTTGGCATTCGAGGCGTGGGAAAAAGGATTGCTCGGCCCCGACCGCACCGACGGATTGAAATTGGAATGGGGCAATCTCGAAGCGGTCGAAACTCTGCTGGAACGCTGCGCGCGGCGCGAAACCTGGCTCGGCAACATTCTCGCCGATGGACCGAAGGAACTCGCCGAAGAGCTTGGCGGCGAAGCGAAAAATTGGGTGGTGCACACCAAGGGCGGCACGCCGGCGCAGCACGAGTGGCGCCCGCTGTTGAGTCAAATGCTGCGCGAGCTGGTCGCCAGCGGCGGCATGAAACCGCAGGGCGCGGGCGGCGCCGAGCCGCCGGCCGATCTGCGCTACCGCGAAAAATGGGGGCCGCTCGATCCCAATCAGCCCGACGGCTGGACGAGCTCCCATCTGATCACCGAAAAGATTCGCCAGGCCTGCGGCCTCATGGGCGCCTGCTGGTTCGCGTTGAATGAAAAGCCGCCCGACGGCGTGCAGAGCATGCTCGACGCGCTCAACGCCACCACCGGCTGGGATGTCAGCCTCGACGAGCTGATCGACGCCGGCCACCGCGCGATCATCCTGCAGAGCCTGTTCGGCACCCAGCGCGGCTGGATCGCCGAGCACGACTGGCAGGATGTCGGCCCGAGATTTTTAGAGCCGATCCCCGACGGCAAATACAAAGGCTTCACCATCGCCAAATGGCTGCCGGACCTGGTTTACGAATACTATAAGATTTCAGGACGCCACGAAAAAACCGGCAGACCGTACATGGACACGCTGCAAAAACTCGGCTTGGAAGAATTCAAAGAGTGGAGCCAGTTGGATTGACAGCACGGCATCGAGATACCGAGCGTTCCGTCGTTCGCGCGAAAGCGGGAACCCGGGCTTGTCGATTGTGGAGATTGAAATGACTCATCATAAATCCGCTTCGATCGCTATCTTCATTTTTCTTCTCACCGCGACCCTTTTCTCCGCGTCCCCGGTGAAGGCTCAAACCCTCAAAAAAGTCCGCATGGCCAGCTCCTCGACCAACGTCTCCTTCCTCGCGCTCTACACGGCGCTCAACCGCGGCTTCTTCAAAGACGAGGGCATCGACCTGGAAATTATTTTCATGCCGGCGAATCTCGCCAGCACTGCGGTCTTGAACGGCGACGTGGACTACAACGGCGCGGTCACCGGCACCATCGGCGCGGCGGTGCAGGGACGGCCGATGAAAGTCCTGCTTTTCACGGTCTCCAAGCCGCTATTGTTTTTGATCGGTCAGAAAAACATCAAGGACTTGAAGCAGCTCAAAGGAAAGAAAATCGCCGGCAGCTCGCCCGGCGGCTCGGCCACCCTGCTCGCCAATCAGGCGCTCAAGCAGATCGGTCTCGAGCCGGGCAAAGATGTTTCCGTGCTGCAAATGTCGGGCAACGCCGCCAGCCGCTTCGCCGTGCTCGAATCCGGCGTCGTCGATGCGTCGCTGCTGTCCGTGCCGGAAAACATCATCGCGCACGAGCGAGGTTACAACGAATTGCTCTTCCTCGGCGACGTGGTCGAATTCCCCCAGAACGGCTTCGGCACCTCGGAAAAGCGCATCCGCGAAAATCCCGACGAGGTCTACCGCATGGTGCGCGCGACCTTGCGCGGCCTGCAATTCATCTGGGACAAAAACAATCAGGAAGCCGTGACGAGCATTCTGATGAAGCAGTGGAAAGTAAACGACCGCAAGATGGCCGCGGAGATGGCGCGCCAGGTCAACCGCGTTCTGACCAAAGACGCCTACGTCAAACCCGAATCCGTGCAAGTCCTCGTCGACCTCGCGCGCGAAAGCGCCAAAGTCACCCGGCCGGTCAACGCGATGGACGTCGTCGATTACAGTTTTCTGGATCGAGCGCGGAAGGAATTGGGAATCGTAAAATGATCGCAGGGGCACAGCCTGCCGTGCCCTATTTCACCCAAGATCAGATCAGCGGATCCAAAATCACTTTGATCGAATCCTGCCCGCTGGCAGTGAGCTGAAATCCCAAGCCCGCTTCGGCCAGCGGCAGCCGATGCGTCACCATTTCGGCGACCCGAACCTTGTGATCGCGTATCAATTCCAGCGACTCTTTCAAATCAGCGCCGCTGCCGGCGTAGGAAGTCACGACGTTGATCTCATCGCGCCAGAAATCGAACAGCGGGACCGGCACGTCGACGCCGGCCGCCGTCGGCGCAAAGAATAGCAACGTGCCGCCGCGATCCACGGATTTGACGGCCTGCTGAATCGCCGGCATCGCGCCCGTGCAAACGATCACGCGATCGGCCAAACGGCCGTCATTCAGATCGCGCAGCCGCGCCGGGACGTCCTCCGCGCCATGAATGACCGCATCCGCGCCGAAGCGCTTCGCGGCATTGAGTCGATAGTCGCTGATATCCGTGGCGATGATGCGCGCCGCGCCGCGCGCGCGCGCCAACTGAATGTGAAGCAACCCGGAGATGCCGCTGCCGATCACGACAATGGATTGGCCGGAACCGACGCTCGCGAAGCGCTGCGCGCGCACGACACACGCCAGCGGCTCGATGAAGGATCCTTCGTCGAAGGTCATCGCGTCGGGAATTTTTAAGGTGCCGAGCTGGACGTTGATCTCCGGGACCCGGATAAACTCGGCAAAGCCGCCCGGATCGAAGTGCGTCGTGCGCAGCAGATCGCAAACCGACTGGTGCCCGGCCAGGCAATAGCGGCACTCGCCGCAGGGAACGTGGTGGGAAGAAAATACCCGGTCGCCGATCTTGAAGTCTTCGACGCCGCCGCCAACTTCTACGATTTCGCCGGTGATCTCATGGCCGAGGACGAGCGGCGCTTTCTTGATCCGATACCATTCCATCAGATCGCTGCCGCAGATGCCGCTCGCGCGCGTCTTAATGAGCAGTTCGCCTGGACCAATCTTTGGCACAGGCACTTGCTCAAGCCGCACATCGCGGTTGTTGTAGTACATAGCGACGCGCATCGTGGGACGGGCTCACAGGCAATTTGGAGTTTGGAAGCGTTCCTAAACAAAGGTTAGGAATGCTTCGACGGGGTCAGCATGAACGGAAAACGTTCGATTTTAATTCCGTTCGTCCTGAGCCCTGTCGAAGGACTCCTAACCTTTCCGAAGTTCAAAATTAGCTCGCTTTTCGCGCCTGCACGTTCCTTTCGCTCTCGTAAATCTTATAGGCTTCCTTCACTGAAACGTTTTCATGCACAATCGCGCGGACGGCCTTGATCATGCCCACAGGCGAATCCGACTGAAAAATGTTGCGGCCCATGTCGACGCCGACGGCGCCGCCCTTGACCGCATTATAGGTCAGCTCCAGCGCTTCCATCTCGGGAGTCTTCTTGCCGCCGGCGACGATGACTGGAATCGGGCAGCTCTCGATCAGCTCTTCGAATTTCTCGCAGTAATAAGTCTTGACCACGTGCGCGCCGAGCTCGGCGGCGATGCGGCAGGAAAGTCCGAGATAACGGACGTCGCGCGCCATGTCTTTGCCGACCGCGGTGACGGCCAGCACGGGAATGCCGTATTTCTCGCCTTCATCGACGAGCTTCGCCAGACTGACCAGGGTCTCTTTCTCGAACTCCGAGCCGACAAAGATCGAGAGCGCCATCGCCGAAACGTTGAGGCGAATGCAATCGTCGATCGACACCGTGATCTCTTCGTTGGACAGCTCCTTGAGGATGCTGCTGCCGCCGGAAACGCGCAGCACCACCGGCTTGTCCGCCCGGGCGTCCACGGACGTGCGCAGCACGCCGCGCGTCAACATGATCGAGTCGGCGTGCGGCAACAGCGGCTCGATGGTTTTGCGCGGCTCTTCGAGGCCGCTCGTGGGGCCGAGAAAGTAGCCGTGATCGACCGCCAGCATGACCGCGCGGCCGTCGGTTTTGATGATTCGCGCCAGCCGGTTTGCCATCCCCCAGTTCATCGACATTGTGACCTCCTTGCACCTGAAAGGCTTTCGCCCGAAGCTATCAAAAATTCCCCGAGAATAAAATGTTCGCCTCGCCTGATTTGACAGGCGCTTTCCCGTGCTGATAGCCTCGGCCCATTCCGGCGGCAGGAGGAATGATGCCCATCGAAATCATGGACATGGTCCGCATGGCCCACGCTGAAGGCAAACGAAAAGTGATCTTCAACACCAACCGGCTTCACGCCTGGCTGCATGTTTATCCCGAACCCGGCGACGCCGACGATATGCACTGCCACAACGCCGATCAGACTTTCTACGTGATCGAGGGCCAATGCACCCTGCATTTTCCCGACGGCGGCAAAGCGGTCATGACGCCGGGCATGGTGGCGACCATCACCGGCGGATCGTTTTATCGCCTGGAAAACACCGGCACCGGCGCGATGGTGCTGATGGGCAACCGCTCCGGTCCGTCGGAAGCGATTCAGCACATCAACTATGAATTGCGCAAGGACATCAAAACGCTCCCGCCGGAAGAGTTGGAAAAGATCCGCCATCCCGGCAACGTGCGCATCTCGGGCTGAAGCCGCACAACAGGCTCACGGCACCGAACCGAAAGGCGCCGCGGACCGGTTCCACAGCGGCCACAGGTAGCGCACGCCGAGCCCGAGCAGAATCAGCGCGCCGCCGGCGATGGTCGCGCTCGAGGGAATCTCACCGACCACCAGCGCGACCCATAGCGGATTCAGCACCGGCTCGATCAACGCGATCAGCGAAGCTTCCTGCAGCGCCACCGCGCGCAAACCTTTCGAGAACAAAAAATACGGCATGCCGAGCTGCACCGCGCCCATGACCATGAGAATCCCCAGCTCGGTGGCGCTCACTCCCAGGTCGGATCTCACGGCCGGCAGGAGCAGCAAAGCGCAAGAAATATTGTTGATCCAGGTGAGAAAGACGGGATCGACCGCGGCCGTGCGGCGGAGATTGATCATATAGGCCGCAAACAGCAACCCGCTCAAGAGCGCCAGCAGCACGCCGGCCATTTCCGGCCGCCCGGCGCTGTCGAGGGCGATGACCGCCACACCGGCCATGCTCACCGCGAGCGCCACGCCGTTCAAGCGCGCGATCTTCTCGCGCAGCACCAGCCGGGAAAAAAGAAAAACGAAGATCGGCGCCGTGTATTGCAGGACGATCGCGTTCGCGGCCGTGGTCAATTTGTTCGCCGCGACGAACGAGCTGATCGCCGCAGTGTAGGTCAGCGCCGACATCGCGATCGGCGCGCCCGGCCGCCGCCCGCCGCGGCGCAAAAACGGCGTGAAAACCAGAGCGGCAAACAAACTTCGATAAAACACGATGGTGAGCGGCGGTCGGTCGAGGAACTTGATGAACACGCCGGCGAGGCTCCAGAGAAAAGCCGCCGAGAGGATCAGCCAGCGACCTTGAGCGATCGCAAAATCGCCGCGCTTGACGGAAGAAAGCATGACTTTGCCCGGCGACAACATGCGCCGACCCGCGCAGTGTTTCAGAGCGACTGAGAAAAATCCATAAAAAAAGGGAGGAGAAACAAACTCTCCTCCCTTTCAGCGCTCGAATGAATTTCGCTCGAAATCGCCGCGCGCTTAACTCTCCGCAACCACCGAAAGCTTGAGCGGCACGGTCAGATCGGCGGACAGGCGAATCGGCACTTCATAATCGCCGGCGCTTTTGATCGGCTCGTCGAGATGAATCTTGCGCCGGTCGATATCGAGGCCCTTCGCTTTCAGCGCCTTTTCGATCTGGATGTTGGTGACCGAGCCGAAGAGCCGGCCCTCTTCGCCGACTTTCACCGGAATCACCAGCGCCACGCCGGCGAGCTGATCGGCGGCGCCCTGCGCCTGGCGCATGATTTTCTGCTTCTGATCGGCAACGAGCTTTTTCTGGTGCTCGAAGGTCTTCAGATTTTTCTTGTTGGCGATCAACACCAGGCCGCGCGGCAGCAGATAGTTGCGCGCGTAGCCGTCGCGCACGCGCACGACTTCGCCGATCTTTCCCAGGTTGGCGATATCTTCTTTGAGAATCACTTCCATAGAGCCTCCGCTACGACGCCTGGCTCGGCGTCAGATTGTTCTTTTTCAGGCGGCGAAAGTCGCCCCAGAGATCGAACAGCCCGAGCCCGACCACCAGCAGCGTGAATATCTGTTGCAACAAAATCAGCACGTACGTGAGCCCGCGCAAGAATCGCGGCACGTTGTTCTTGTGAAAAAAAAAGGCGATCACCGCCAGACCCTGGGCGAAATAGCAGGCGCTGATGATCACCAGCAGATTGAGCGCGATCACGCGAACCGCCGCAAGACCCGGGATGAACAGCGCGAAGCCGCTCGCGATCAACACCCAGACCAGCGCCTCCGGCCCCGTCCATTCGCGCAGGTAGCGCAGCGCAAACCACTGGGCGCGCCGCTCGGGAAAACGCCGGCACAGGTAGAGCACGTTGATCAGCGCGATGAACCCAAAGCTCAGAAAGATCAGCGCCGGTAAAAGCTGCAGGATCATCTCGACAATCTGCGGCCCCTGATTTTTGATCAATTCGAAGCTCTCCTGCGAGAGACCCATCTTTTCCTGGACCTGAACCGCCGCGGTCATCTGCTGCATGAGCCCGGCGCGCAGATCCTGATACAGTGCCGGCCAGGAACCGTAAAAGTAAAGCCCGAGCGCGGCCGTCAAGGCCGACAGCGCCGCCGCCACGGCAAGAACCAGTTGCTCGATCGCGCGCAGGCGGCCGAGCAGACCGAACAAAAGCCCGGCAAGCACGCCGAAAATCCCATACACCAGCGCCAGCTCTTCGCCGGCGAAAACCACCAGCAGCAAAAAAGCCAGACAGACCACGCCCAGGCCGGCGCCGACGCCGTACTTGAGCCCGAATACCAGAATCGGCTGGGCAACGAACGGCAGGAGCACCACGCCGAGCGACGGCAGACTGACGCCGCCGATGAAAAGAAACGCGCTCGAGGTCAAAGCCAAAAAAAATCTACTGACGACTTCGACGCGCTGCATGACGAGGCCCCGGGGAAACAGCTTAATTCTTGGCGGTGGTGAACGGCAGCAGCGCGACGCTGCGCGCCCGCTTGATCGCGGTCGTCAGCAGGCGCTGGTGGCGCGCGCAATTGCCGGTAATCCGGCTCGGCGTCATTTTGCCTCGCTCGGTGACGAACTGCGAAATGGTTCTCAGGTCCTTGTAGTCGATCACGAGAGATTTGTCGGCGCAAAACCGGCACACCCGGCGCCGGAACATCGGCCGGCGGCGCGGCGGGCCCTTGTCCTCGTCCGATCGTTCTCGTGGCGGTCTCGGAGGTCGTTCCACTTGTGCCATAGCTCAGTTACCTCGTGTTCGGGTGATGCCGCAGCCGGATCCCAAAAGCCGAAAATCTCGCTTCCAGAGAGTCGGAGCCGTCCGCCGGCGGACGGCGCAAAACCGTTAGGCCGCGGGCTCCGTCTTGGCCGCGCCTTCCTCGGGATGCCGGCCCGCTTCGGCGCCGTGCGGGCGCGCCGCGGCCGGATTGGTGATCGCGCCCTCCTCGGTGCGCACGGTCAAATAGCGCAGGATGCCGTCGGTGAGTCTCAGGTTGCGCTCGAGCTCTTCCACCGCGCGGCCGGTGGCGTTATAGCGCAGCAGAGTGTAAAAACCCTTGCTCTGCTTGTCGATCCGATAAGCAAGATCGCGCATGCCCCATTCATCGACGAGCGAAACCGCGCCCTCCTGGCCCTCGATCACCTTCTTGAATCTTTCGATGAATTCTTTCACCCGCGCGCCCCGCTCCGGGTGCACGACGAACAGGGTTTCATATAGAGCCACGGTTCGATCCTCCGCGATAAATTCTCGTTTTTAACACACGCTTCGGGTCATTACAATCGGCCGGAAAAATCTACGGCGCCTGGTTGAAGCGCGCCATCGCGCGCGCCGGCCCGTCGCGCAGCAGGCTTGTCACCGCTTCCGCCGCGCGCTCGACCAGCGCCGGCAACTGCTCCGACTCCCCGGCATCGAATGGTTGCAGCACGTAATCGACCGGATCGACGCCCGCCGGCGGCCGGCCGATGCCCACGCGCACACGGTAAAACGGCGCTTCGCCGAGCCGCTCGAGGATCGAAAGCACGCCGCGATGGCCGCCGGCGCCGCCGCGCGCCCGGATGCGGATGCGGCCCAAGGGCAGATCGAGATCGTCGTGGATCACGATCACGTCTTCGGCGGAAACATTCCGCGCCAAACATTCCACCGCTTCGCCGCTCAGGTTCATGAAAGTTTGCGGTTTGGCGAGAACGATCCGGCTCTCGCCGCAAAAGCCTTCGCCGCAGACCGACCGGCAAATCCCCTCGGCGAGCGCAATGCGATGCTCCGCCGCGAGCCGATCGACGATCAGAAAGCCCAGATTGTGGCGCGTGCGCTGGTATCGCTGGCCCGGATTGCCGAGCCCGACGATCAACTTCATCGATCAGGCGGCGCGCCGGAAAAGCCGCGCGATCAGGCCTCGCCTTCCTTGGGCGCTTCGGGCGCCGGAGCGGCGACTTCGGCTCCTTCGGCGGGCGCAGCCGCGGCGGCCGGAGCCTCTTCGACCGTCGGCGGCACCACCGAGACCAACGCCAGATTCGTCTCGAAGATCGCCGTGACGCCTTCCGGCATGGCGAGATCCTCGATGTGCACCGAATCGCCGATATCCAACGCGGTCACATCGACGTTGAAAAACTCGGGAATATCGAGCGGCAGGCATTCGACTTCGATCTCGCGCACGATCGGCTGCAAAATGCCGCCGCGCACCACCCCCGCGGCTTTGCCGACGAAGTGCAGCGGCACGTGCACCGTGATCTTGGCGCTCAGGTCGACCTCGTATAAATCCGCGTGGATGACTTCGCCGCTGATCGGGTGGTATTGCATGTCCTTGACCAGCGCGACCTTGTCCGCCAGCGCCGTCGCCGACGATTTCAAGCGCACCAGATGCGAGCCTTCCAGTCCCGCGATGCGCGCCGAAAACTCGCGCTGGTCGAACTCGAGGCTCACTGCCTCCATCTTCGGGCCGTAAAGCACGCCCGGGATTTTGCCGCCGCGCAGCAAGCGCTTGGCATCGCGCTTGTTTTTCTTCTCGCGGGCATCGGCCTGAATTTCAAGTGTCTCCACGGAAACTTCCTCCTCGAGCTAGACGAACAATGAACTGATCGATTCTTCTTCGTGGGTGCGGCGGATCGCTTCGCCGAGCAGATGCGCGACCGAAAGGACCTTGATCTTGCCGCAGCCCTGGGCCTGCGGCCCCAGGGGAATGGTGTTGGTGACGATCAACTCTTCGAGCGGGCACTCTTCGATGCGCTTGATCGCCGGGCCCGAAAGCACGGGATGCGTGCAGCAGCCGAGAATGCGCTTGGCGCCTTCTTTTTTGAGCGCCTCGGCGGCCATGGTCAAGGTCCCGGCGGTATCGACCATGTCGTCGACGAGAATCGCGACCCGATCGGCGACATCGCCGATGATGTTCATCTCGGCGACGACGTTGGGTCCGACGCGGCGCTTGTCGATGATCGCCAGCGAAGCATCGAGCCGGGTGGCAATCGCGCGCGCGCGCTCCACACCGCCGGCGTCGGGTGAGACGATCGTCACTTCATTGTGGTTCAACTGCTTTTTCAAATACTCGAGCAGCACCGGCGTGGCGTAGACGTTGTCGACGGGAATATCGAAAAACCCCTGGATCTGACCGGAGTGCAAATCGAGCGTGAGCATGCGCGACGCTCCCGCGGTGGTGATCAGATCGGCCACCAGCTTCGCGCTGATCGGCACCCGCGGCACCACTTTGCGGTCCTGGCGCGCGTAACCGTAATAGGGCACCACCGCGGTGATGCGCATTGCCGAAGCGCGCTTGAAGGCGTCGAGCATAAGCAGCAGTTCCATCAGGTTGTTGTTGCCCGGCGCCGAGGTCGACTGCAGCACGAAGACGTCCGAGCCGCGCACGTTTTCCTTGATTTCGACCTTGCTTTCGCCGTCGCTGAAAGTATCCACCGTCGCCTTGCCGAGGGCGACCTTCAGGTATTGGCTGACCTCCGCGGCGAGAGGCGGATTCGAGTTGCCGGCAAAGATTTTCAACGCGGTCGTCGGTTGAGACATGTTGGTTTCACGCAGCGGCTTTTGGTTGCGAACCGCAAAAAAACAATTCCTCTATCGGTGAAGACACCGACAAAACAACGGCGCCGTTCCGCCGAACGGCGCCTCCAAGCAGCCCCCTATTTATTACTTGAACCAGCGTTCTGCAACAGAAACTGGCTGGGCGGGAAGGATTCGAACCTTCGATACCGGATCCAAAGTCCGGGGCCTTACCACTTGGCGACCGCCCATCCCCGAACTTCCGCGACAGAAGTTCACTCGGCCGCGCGAAATATCCAATCAGTCAGGATCCAGGGCTTTCGGAACTCCGCCCTCGGCAAGCACCTTCTGATATTCCGCGATGATTTTCTCCTCGATCATCCGCCGCGTTTCGTTGTTGATCGGATGAGCGATGTCTTTGTAGGTCCCGTCCTTGCGTTTTTTGCTGGGCATCGAAACGAAAAAACCGGTAGCGCCGTGGATGATCTTCAAATCACGGATGACAAAGCAGTGATCCAGCGTGATCGTGACATAAGCCTTGAGTTTGTCTTCATCCACCGGAAAGACCCTAACCTCGGTAACCTGCATAGGGACCCCCAACTTGACGAACGAGTTGCGCTCGGGCGGTTACTTCAGGCTTTGCGACCGATTTTTCTCAATTCAACACTCGGACCAAAAACGCGTCCACCCCTTCCTCCTTCCGCAGCCGAAGATAAGCCTTCTCGGCCATTTTTTTGGAGCGAAAAATACCGAACACCGCCGAGCCGCTACCTGACATTAAACCCCCTGCCGCACCTTCACGCAATAGCTTATTTTTCAACAATCGGATCCCGGGATACAGGTTGAAGGCCACGGTTTCCAGGTCGTTCAGCAGCAGGCTCGCGATCGTATCGGGGCTTTTCAGCGAAGTCGCAATGCTAGTATTTACCCTGGTTTTTGTCAACGCAGGCAGTTTTCTGAACACACGGGCGGTGGAAACCGGAAAGCCGGGATAGAGAATGACCAGCCAGAGCGCGGGTAATTTCCCGACCGGCGACAACCGCTCGCCGATGCCGCGCGCCCGGGCCGGCCGCGCGCGCACGAAAAACGGCACATCGGCGCCGAGCGCCAGGGCCAGTTTCTCCAGTTGCGCGTCCGTAAGCCCCAGCCGGAACAGCCGGTTCAAACCGGTCAGCGTCGCCGCCGCATCCGCGCTGCCGCCGCCCAGGCCGGCGCCCACCGGAATGCGCTTGCGAATCCCGATGCGCACCGCCCAGCGCGGATCGATCCGCGGCAGCAGCAACCGCGCCGCGCGGAAAGCAAGGTTTTTTTCCCCCGGCGGCACCAGCGGATGAGCGCAGCCCACCGCGATGCGCGGCGCGGCGCTCCGCGGCGCGCGCCTTGACTTGCGGATCTCGATCTCGTCGTAGAGCGACACCGGCGCCATCAACGTATCGAGCCGGTGATAGCCGTCCTTGCGTTTTCCCACCACGCGCAGAAACAAATTGATTTTCGCCGGCGCTCGAATCCTCACGCGCCATTAGGTAACATAGCCGAGTTTTGTTTGCGACGGAGCGCGCGGCGATGGTCGAGAACATGAAAAACTTCCGCGAGCTCGCGCGGGAAGCGGCCCGCGCCGCGGGCGCAATCCTGCGCGCCAACTGGCGTTTGCCGAAGTCCATCGACTACAAGGGCGCCATCGATCTGGTGACCTCGGCCGATCGCGAGAGCGAGCGAATCATCACCGAGCTGATTCGGCGCGACTTTCCCGACCATTCGATCCTCGCCGAGGAACAAACCGATATTCAAAACGCGCAAAGCGACTACCGCTGGATCGTCGATCCGCTCGACGGCACCACCAACTTCGCCCACGGCTACCCGCAATTTTCCATCTCGATCGCCCTGGAGCGCAGCGGCCGCGTCATCTTCGGCCTGGTTTACGATCCGCTGCGCGAAGAATGTTTCGAAGCGGCGCTCGGCGCGGGCGCTGCGCTCAACGGCGAGGCGCTGCGCGTTTCCGCCGTGAGCGAGCTCGACAAAGCGCTCCTCGCCACCGGCTTTCCCTACGATCGGCGCGACTTCGCCGACTTCTATCTCGGCTATTTCAGGGAATTCATGATTCGCTGCCAGGGCATTCGCCGCGGCGGCTCGGCGGCGCTCGATCTCTGCTACATCGCCTGCGGGCGCATCGACGGATACTGGGAGCTGAAGCTCAAGCCCTGGGACATCGCTGCCGGCGCGTTGATCGTCGCCGAAGCCGGCGGCCGGCTCAGCGATTTTTCGGGAGGATTATTTTCCCTCCGCGGCCAGGAGACCCTCGCGTCCAATGGCCTGGTCCACGAAGCGATGGTGCAGGTCGCCGGAGCGATCGCCAAAACCTCGCGTTGACTGCGCCGCGACCCGATGATAGAAATTTTTTTCACGCGCCCGTAGTGAAAAGGATATCACGAGGGTCTCCGGAACCCTAAGTACAGGTTCGATTCCTGTCGGGCGCGCCACGTTTTTTATCTTTCCCCGATCTGTTTTTTTCACCGGTCCAATTCGTTCAGAAGCTTTCTCACATCCTGAAAGTACTTTCAGCCTCTCGCCAAAGGGCTGTAGCAGCGCCGCGGCGCGCTTGTTAGGCTTTTAGCTGTGCTGCCCGCGCGGGTGCGCCAGGGGCAGAAGCAGAAAGGGGGAGTGTTATGGATCGCGCTTTCTTTCTTCTGTTTTTTCTCGGCTCGTTTTCGGTCGCTCCGGTCATCTCGCCGGCCGCGGAGAGTCAAGCGTGGAAGGTGCGGCCGGGCGACAGCCTCGACATCATTGCGGCGACTCTCGAAATCCCGAAGGAGGCCATCACCCAACACAATCCCGGCATTCAGGAAGGCAATCTGCAGATCGGCCAGAAGCTGGTCCTGCCGTTGCCATCCTATGAAGCGAGCCGCGCGCTCCAGGACGACCGCGAGCGCAGGGGCGAGCGCATCGCGCTGCTCGAGCGCGCCAACAGAGATCTCGAAAAAAAACTCGCGCGCGCCGAGTCGCAGTTGCGCTGGCAACCGCTGTGGTTCTGGGGTTTCTGGCTTTGCTTCGGGCTTATTTCATTCGTCGTCGCCGGCGCTTGTTGGCTTTTCCGCCAAACTCATCCGCGCGTCTTTGAAGAGCCGCGCGACCGCTCGATCGATGACTTGAGAGAAAGCCAGCTGCGCGTTCGCTCGTTTCCGCGCGAAGACGATGCCGCCGAGTACGGCATCGAATGGCATCCGCCGCTCAAACGGGCGCACGCCCATCGCTGAGCCGGACGACGACAGCAGGTTATTTTTTCGCGCTGCCTTTGGCGAGCACGCCGCAGGCGATCCGATCGCCGGAGTTGCCGGCGGGATCGCTCAGGTTGTCGTCGGCGCTGGCATGGATCACGATCGCCCGCGCTTCCGGTTCGAGGATCGACAGCTTGCCGGTATCGAGCGTCACGTTTTGCACCAGCACCGAGTATTGGCCGACCCCGTCTTTGTTGACGTAGAGATCGGGCAGATCGCCGGCGTGCGGGCCGTCGGGGTTTTTGAGGCCGTGCTTCATGTTGCCCGGATTGAAATGGCCGCCGGCGCTGGCGAAAGCCGGCCCCTCGCACTTGCCCGTGGCGTGAATGTGCACGGCGTGCAGGCCCGGCGGCAGATCGTTCACGCGCAGCGAAATCGCCACGCCTTCTTTAGTCGCGCGCAGGCGCGCGGTGCCCACGGCTTTCCCGCTCGAATTTTTGAGCTCGGCATGGGCGCTCTCCTGAGACTGCGCCCCGGCGAGAGCGCCAAGCCACAAAACCATGCCGGCCGTCGCCGCCGCCGCGGATATTTTTCTCTTGATCATGGCTTCTCCTGGTCTGCGAATTTTTCGCGGCGCATCGCGTCGCGCGTTGGGTTTATTATGCCCGGACTGCGCGGCGACTCAAGACAGCCAGAGGAAAACTTTGCCGCGGGCGTTCTCTGCGCCGCGCGGAGCGGCGCAACAAATCGTTCAGCAGGTAAGCCACGAGCAGGCCGCGCTCGCCCGAGTCGACGCCGTCGAGCAAGTCCGTCTCATCGAACAGCGCCGCGATCAAATCGCCCACGGTGGTGACAACCAGCGCATTCACATTGCTTCCGCCTGCGGCCGATTCCCGACTCGTTTCCGGCCGCAACGGGTTCGGGGGCAATGTCCGTGCCAGCGCGAAAATAAAATTTCCGCGAACCTTCTTCGCCGCCATTCCCTCTCACTGATTGAATCGTCTTGACTGGAAAAACGGAGTTTTTCGCCGCCGCGGAAGCGGCCGCCGAGAACCGACGACTTGCGGCGCCGGCGTTCCCGCTGAGGCATTTTGGCCGCCGGCCTGTGGCCCGGTGGCGGAAGGCGGGCTTGCAGTCCGCGCTGAAAGTACCAGAATGTTTCGCATAAGCCGTCGCTCACGCCTGGAATGAAAATTGAACTCAAACGATTAGCTTTATGTTGTAGCGCCCGCGTCGCTCGCGCTGCGGGGCAGCCCGCCGGCGCCGGCGCGCGCATGCGGCCGTTTGCCGCGCACCAGTTCAATGGCTTCGCCCATCGCCGCTCCGGAGCTCCTCGACACGCTGCCGGACACCAAATTTTCTCTGCGGTGCAGTCGCATGTTCATTAAAGACCGGCCCGCTGTGGTGCGCTACGCGATGGCCATCCTCCTCGTCGGCCTCGCCCTGGGGCTTGCGAATCTCCTGCCGTGGCGCGCCGACCCGAGCCACTTTTCATTGTTTTTCGTCGCGATCATGCTGGGCTCCTGGTACGGCGGGCTGGGCGCGGGACTGACCGCCACGGTGCTCTCGGCGCTCCTGCTCGAGCGTTACTTCATGCCCAACAGGGCTTTCGTGCCGCTGGACTGGCGCGCGTTCCTGCGCCTGAGCGTCTTCATGTCGATCGCGTTTCTCACCAGCTATCTGACCAACGCGCGCAAGCGCGCCGAGGAGGAGCTGCGCGAAGCCCACGACAAGCTCGATCAGCGCGTGCGCGAGCGCACCGCCGAGTTGGCGCAGGCCAACGATCTCATGCGCGCCGAGATCGCCGAGCGCAAAAGAGCCGAAACCGAGCTCCTGCGCCTCCAGCTCGAGCTCGGCCGGGTCGAGCGGCTTGCCGCGCTCGGGCGCATGGCCGGAACCATCGCCCACGACCTCGGCACGCCGCTCAATTCGGTCCTGGGCTACACCCAGCTTCTCGCCCAGGAGGATATGAACGAGCGCGCGCGCCGCAGGCTGGCGATCATCGAGAACCAGATCAACCGCATGGGCGACATCATTCAGCGCTATCTGTCGCAGACGCGCGGCGCCGCGCCCAAGGACGCCGTCAACATCAACGATCTGGTGCGCGACACGCTGCTCCTGCTGCAGCCGGTGTTTCAGCAGCGCGGCATCGAGGTCGCCTCCGCGCTCGCCGACGCCAAATTGCTCGTCTACGGCAACGGCAACTCGATCCAGCGGGTGCTGATCAATCTGCTCGACAACGCCATGGACGCCTGCGAAAAAAACGGCGCGATCAAAATCGTCACCCGGGAATGTCCGGCGAGCGCGACCCGCTCGGCGGGCGTGGCGATCGAGATCGCCGACAGCGGCGGCGGCATCCCGCCGGAGATGCTGCCCAAGATCTTCGATCTGTTCGTCACCACCAAGCCGCCCGACAAAGGCACCGGCCTGGGACTGGTCATCTGCCAGGAAATCATCCGCGCCCACGGCGGCACGATCCACATCGCCAGCGAGGTCGGCCGGGGCACAACCGTCAACATTTATCTGCCGGTCGAAGCGCGCGCCGCGCCGTGGCCGGCCGCCGAGGGAACCGATGAGCGCCCGCATCCTGATAGCCGATGACGACGAGGTGAGCTGCCAGCTTTTCGCCGAGACCCTGGAATCGGAAGGTTTCCGCGTCCGCCAGGTGACCTCGGGCGCCGCCGCGGTTTCCTGTCTGGAAAGCGAGTCTTACGATCTGCTGATCATCGACGTGCGCATGCCGGGCATGAGCGGCCTCGACGTCACCCGCATCGTGCACGAGCAATATCCGGCCCTGCCGATCGTGGTCATGACCGCCTTCGGCTCCATCGAGACCGCCGTGGAAGCGATCCACGAAGGCGCCTTCGATTTCATTTCCAAGCCGATGAATCTGGCCGAGCTCAAGAACATCGTCTCGCGGGCGCTCGCCCAGCGCTCGCTGCAGCGGCGCGCCGAGAAGACCGCCGCCGCCGAAGAGGAGCATCCCTCGCAGCTCGGCAAGATCATCGGCAAAAGCCCGGCGATGCTCGAGGTCTACAAGACCGTCGCGCGCGTCGCGCCGACCAAGAGCACCGTGCTGATCCTCGGCGAGAGCGGCACCGGCAAGGAATTGATCGCGCGCGCGATCCACGAGCACAGCCCGCGCGCCAACCACCCGTTCGTCGCCGTCGACTGCGGCGCGCTCACCGAGACGATTCTCGAAAGCGAGCTGTTCGGCCACGTGCGCGGCTCGTTTACCGGCGCGGTGTCCGACAAAAAAGGCGTGTTCGAAGAAGCCCAGGGCGGCACCTGCTTTCTCGACGAGATCGGCGGCATCAGCCCGCACATGCAGGCGCGCCTTCTGCGGGTTTTGCAGGAACACGAGATCCGCCGGGTCGGCGGCAAGGAATGGCTGCCGGTGGACGTGCGCGTGCTCGCCGCCACCAATCAGGATCTCGCCGAGGCCGTGGCCAAGGGCGAATTCCGCCAGGATCTTTACTATCGGCTGGATGTCGTGACCGTCAACCTGCCGCCGCTGCGCCAGCGCGCCGACGACATCCCGCTGCTCGCGTACCATTTCCTGCGCTACTACAGTCAGGACGGCGGCAAGCCGGTGGCGGCGATTTCGGACAAAGCGATGGAGCTGCTGTGCGCCTATCACTGGCCGGGCAACATCCGCGAGCTCGAGCACGCCATCGAGCAGGCGGTGGCGCTGTCGTATCATCCGGTGTTGACCCCGGAAGATCTGCCGGTGGAAGTGCGCGAGCAGAAAGCGCACCGCTTTCCCGCCGCCGCGGCGAGCTCGACGGCGCTGTTTAATTTTCCCGACACGCCGAGCCTGGAGGAAGTCAAGAAGCGCTACGTGCGCCATGTGCTGCAGCTGGCCGAGGGCAACGTTTCCGCCACGGCGCGCATCCTCAACGTCGACCGCCGCTCGCTCTACCGCATGCTGGCGCGCTACAAGATCGGCCCGATGGTGAAAAACGACTGAGACCGAATACCGTCTTGGCCGGCAACCCTGCCTCAGCTCCGGCGCGGCAGCCGTCTCCGCCGCGCCGCCCCGCGCCGCAAATTCATCGAAGCGCCCGGGCACCCGCTTTGCTTTTGAAGCGATTGAAAGCGGCGAGAATGTTCATGCGCGTCCTGATCATCGACGACGACGAGATCTTTTGCCGGCTCCTGGTCGAGATCCTCGAAGCCTCGGGCATTCAAGCCATCTGGACGACGGACGGAATCAACGGCTACGAGATGCTCTCGCGCGACCCCTACGATCTCTGCATCATCGACGTGCGCATGCCGCTCATCCTGGGCACCGAGCTCGCCGAAGCGATCCGCGAGGATCGGCCGCAGGCGAAAATCATTCTCGCCTCGGCCTTCGCCGACGACGCGCTTCAGGATTACGCCCGGCGCAAAGGCATCATGCTGCTGTCCAAGCCCTTTACCGCCAACCGCCTGCTCGACGCCGTCGAGCTCGCTCTCGGCGAATCCATCGGCGGCAACTGAGCTTGCTCGCGGAGGTTCGGATCGAGCGGGCAATGGCTTCGCGTTGTCATTCGTCGCTTGTTTGACGGCGCTGTTCGCGGCGTTTTCGCGTCGGCTCAAGGCCGGCGCCGGCGCGCGCGCCATGAGGCAAAGGCTCGGCGCAGATTGAGGCAATGAAAGCGGCGCCCCAGATCCAGGCCGCCGAGCGGCAGCCATTCCCGGAGCGCGATCAAGTAGAGCCAGAGCATGTTCAACCGTGAACGCTCCGAGCGCGCCGTGCTTTCGCAGAACGCGGCGAGTGCCGATTCCATCGGCGCGGGTTTAAGTTGCAACTCCCATCGCAGGGCGCCCGTGCCATCGTCATCGCGCCGCCGCGGGATCGAGGAGAAGCGCGCTTCTCCTCGATCCCGATGACCGCGCGTCGGCGGAGTCAATCGCCGTCCTCGTAGTTGCGCCCGAAGCTGAACGCCTCGTCGTGCTTTTGCTGGATCACCTGGTCGCGGCTGGTCGGCGTCTCGCTGCAATCGCCGTAGTAGTCGATCACATCGCCGGTTGCGTCGCTTTTCAGTTGCGGGTTGTCGGTCGGCAAGGTTCTCGGGCGAATCGCCGGAAATTTCATGTGGCAGTAGCCGCCCGCCGCTTCATCTTTAGCCAGCGACCCATCCATCGCCAGCGCGCTGCCGGCCAAAGCTCCGATCAACATCAAGGTCGATGCCGCCGCTCCGATTCCAATTGCTTTCATGTTTATGCCCTTTCGAGTTTGTCGTTGCTAAAAACGTACTCCGGTTGTCGGCTCCTTCTCTGGGTCAGTTCATTCTTTGCCGGGGTGCTTGTCGCGTCGCTGTCGCTTGTCTCCGCGTAGGACCTTGGTCGCATGAACGAGTTTTGCCGCCGACGAGGATCTCGAGATCTTCGTCTCCGGCTTCAGGGAAAAAACAAACACCTCCAAACCCGAGAGCGCCGATGCGCCGGCAACGTTTCCTTTCACCCCGCTTCACCTCCTTTCGATTTTTCGCGGACAGGCATCAAGATTCAGCAAGCGTTATGCCGTGCGTCGATCCGCGCTGCGGGCGGATTTCAGCGGCCCGCGAGTTTCCGGCGCGGCGCGGTGGGACAGACAAGACGGCGAACGACCACTCGGCCACACCCGCCAGCGGCGCCGGCAAAAAACTCGATGCCGAGCGCGCGCGGATTTTCGATGCCGCCTCCGCGCATTGTTGGCGGGCGTAGAACTTGCTCTGGCTCGGTCACAAATCGCGAGTCCGCCGCGCGTCACGTCGCGGCGGGACTCGGAGTCAACGCGAAGCGTACAGCTTTGGACCTAGCGAAAAATTTCGCCGGACGCTCGCGGCCGTCGAAACTACAGTGGAAGGAGTTTTTCATGAGGCATCTTACCTGGACTTCGATCGTGCTCTGCGGCGCAGCCGCCGCTCTGGCGCTCGGCATCGCCGCTGCGCCGGCGTTTAAAGCCATGACACCTGACGAGGGGCCGTCCATCGCGCCCTTCTCCAGCGCGTTACACCGCGATCAAGCGGCGTTCGCGCGCGACCTTCATCATTTGCGCCGCGATCTGCGCCGGCGCGCCGACACCGCCATCGTGACGATCGACCGGCGCGCGGCGCAGGCCGACTGGATGAGCATCGTCACCGATCGCCGTCCCGGCGCGCCCGCGGATACCTGGCAAACCGAGGTGGCGCGGCGGCGCTCCGGTATCCGCGCGCGCCGCTCTTGAGCTCGCAACCGCCAGAGTTTCAAGCGCAGATCACGCGCGGCTTCGAGCGCAGCGCGCCGCCGTCGGCGCGATGGCATAGCGCTTGCCGAATTGCCCATGTCAGCAGGAGCCGCTCGATCCGCGCTCGCTCGACGGAATGCGCGGGCGAGGCATCGGAGGACGATGAAAAATCTCATCAGGCCGCACTGCCAACGCTGGCTGGCAGGGATTCTGGTGCTTCTCTGCGCCGGCGCCGGGATCTATTTTTTTCGCGCGCGCGCAAGCGACGCTCCCGCGCCGGCGCGCGGGCGCGCGGCGGGCGCGCAAAGCATCCCGGTGCTAACCGCCAGGGTCACCACCGGCGATATGGATATTTATTTTTCCGGGCTCGGCACGGTCACGCCGCTCAACACGGTGACGGTGAAAAGCCGGGTGGACGGCCAGCTCGTCAAGGTTCTGTTTCAGGAGGGCCAGCGGGTCCAAGCCGGCCAGGTGCTGGCCGAGATCGATCCGCGGCCGTTTCAGGTTCAACTCGCCCAGGCCGAGGGACAGCTCGCGCGCGATCGCGCCCTGCTGGTCAATGCGCAGGTCGATCTCGAGCGCTACCGGACTCTGTTCAAAGAAGATTCGATTCCCAAACAGCAGCTCGATACGCAGGAATCCCTGGTGCGCCAATTCGAAGGCACGATCCAGGCCGATCAGAGCCAGGTCGACAACGCCAAGCTTCAACTCTCTTATTGCCGCATCACCGCGCCGATCGCCGGCCGCGTCGGCCTGCGCCTGGTGGACGTCGGCAACATGATCCGCGCATCCGATGCCGGCGGCCTGGTCATCATCGCGCAGCTGCAGCCGATCACGGTGGTGTTCACTTTGCCCGAGGACGACCTGCCGGCCGTGCTCGCGCGCATGAAAACCGAACGGCAGCTGCCGGTGACGGCCTTGGACCGCGAGCAGAAAAATCGCCTGGCGACCGGGTCGCTGCTCAGCATCGACAACCAGATCGATCCGACCACCGGCACGGTGAAGCTGAAGGCGATCTTCGCCAACGCCGACGGCGCGCTGTTTCCCAATCAGTTCGTCAACGCGCGCATCCGGGTCGACACCTTGCGCCACGCCACGCTCATTCCCAACGCCGCGATCCAGCGGAGCCCCGACTCCACGTTCGTCTTCACCGTCGGCCCGGATAATACGGTGGCCGCGAAAAACGTCGAAGTGAAATTTTCCGAGGGCGATCAGAGCGCAATCGCGCGCGGTCTCGAGGCCGGCGAGACCGTGGTGATCGACGGCGTGGACAAGCTGCAGCACGGGTCGCGGGTCGTCGCGCGCGCGGCGCCGGCACCGCCGCGCAGCTGAATTTATTATGAATCCATCGCGCCCCTTTATTTTGCGCCCCATCGCAACTTCGCTGTTGATGGCGGGGCTGCTCCTCGCCGGCGCGGTGGCGTACCGGCAACTGCCGGTGTCGGCGCTGCCTCAGGTGGACTACCCGACGATTCAGGTCATGACGTTTTTTCCCGGCGCGAGCCCGGACGTGATGACCTCGGCGATCACCGCGCCCCTCGAGCGCCAGTTCGGCCAGTTGCCGGGACTGAAACAAATGACCTCGACCAGCTCGGGCGGCAGCTCGCGCATCACCTTGCAGTTCGATCTCGATCTGAACATCGACGTGGCCGAGCAGGAAGTGCAGGCGGCGATCAATGCGGCGTCCAGTTTTTTGCCGCCCGATCTGCCCAACCCGCCGGTCTACAGCAAGACCAATCCAGCCGACGCGCCGATCCTGACTCTCGCGCTCACCTCGAAGACCTTGCCGCTGCCGAAGGTCGAAGACCTCGCCGACACGCGCCTGGCGCAAAAAATTTCCCAGCTCTCCGGGGTCGGCCTGGTGAGCATCAGCGGCGGCGAGAAGCCGGCGGTGCGCATTCAGGTCAACCCCACGGCGCTTTCCTCCTACGGCCTCACGATGGAAACTTTGCGCGGCGATATCGCCCAGGCCAACGTCAACCAGGCCAAGGGCAACTTCGACGGCAGCCGCCAGGCGTACACGATCGGCGCCAACGATCAATTGCTGTCGAGCGCGCAGTACGCCTCGACGATCATCGCCTATCGAAACGGCGCGCCGGTGCGGCTTGCGGATGTGGCGACGGTGGTCGATGGCGTGGAGAACGACAAGCTCGCCGCCTGGAGCAACGAAACCCCCGCGGTGATCGTCAACATCCAGCGCCAGCCCGGCGCCAACATCATCGCCGTGGTCGATCGCATCCAGGCGCTGCTGCCGCAACTGAAAAGCTCGCTGCCCGCCTCCGTGCAGCTTTCGATTCTCACCGACCGCACCCACACGATTCGCGCATCGGTGGCGGACGTGCAGTTCGAATTGCTGCTCACCATCGCGCTGGTGGTGCTGGTGATCTTTGCTTTCCTGCGCACGCTCTCGGCCACGGTGATTCCCAGCATCGCCGTGCCGTTGTCGATCGTCGGCACCTTCGGCGTCATGGATCTGCTCGGCTACAGCCTCAACAACCTTTCTCTGATGGCGCTCACCATCTCCACCGGCTTCGTCGTCGACGACGCCATCGTGATGATCGAAAACATCATGCGCTACATCGAAGAAGGCGATGCGCCGCTCCAGGCCGCGCTCAAGGGCTCGGCGCAGATCGGCTTTACGATTCTGTCCCTGACGGTTTCGCTGATCGCCGTGCTGATTCCGCTCTTGTTCATGGGCGACATCGTCGGGCGGCTGTTTCGCGAGTTCGCCGTCACGCTCAGCGTCACGATTCTGGTCTCGGCGCTGGTGTCGCTGACCTTGACCCCGGTGATGTGCGCCAAATTTCTGCGCCACACCCCGGAGTCCGAGCGCGGCCGTTTTTACCGCGCCTCGGAAAAAATCTTTCAGTCGGCGATCGACTTTTACGGCCGCACCTTGCGCTGGGTGCTGCGCCATCGGACCGCGACGCTCTGGGTCGCGGCCGCGACCCTCCTCTTCACCGTGCTGCTTTACGTCTACATTCCCAAGGGATTTTTCCCGGTGCAGGACACCGGCGTGATCCTGGGCATCTCCGAAGCGCCGCAGTCGATTTCGTTCGCCGCCATGGCCGAGCGCCAGCAGGCGCTCGCGCGCGTGATTCTCAAGGACCCCGCGGTGGAAAGCCTGTCCTCGTTCATCGGCGTGGACGGCACCAACACCACGCTCAACAGCGGGCGCATCCAGATCAATTTGAAACCAATCGAAGCGCGAAAAATTTCCGCCAGCGAGGTGATCCGCCGGCTCCAGGGACCGCTGGCGCAGGTCGAAGGCATCCGGCTTTTCATGCAGCCGGTGCAGGATCTGACCGTGGAAGATCGGGTGAGCCGCACGCAGTTTCAGTACAGCCTGGAAAGCCCCGACCCGAAGGACCTCGAGCTGTGGGTGCCGCGCTTTATCCGCGAGCTGCAGAAGCGGCCCGAGCTGCGCGACGTGGCCAGCGATCAGGCCGATAACGGCCTCGGCGTGCGCCTGGCGATCGACCGCGACGCCGCGGCGCGCCTCGGCATCAGCACCCAGACCCTCGACGATACGCTCTACGACGCCTTCGGCCAGCGCCAGATCTCGACGATCTTCACGCAGTTGAATCAGTACCGCGTCGTCCTCGAGGTCAAACCGGATTTCCAGCAAACCCCCGACGCGCTCGATCACATCTACGTGCAGTCGAGCAGCGGCGGTTCCGTGCCGCTCAGCGCTTTCACGACCATCGAGCGCTCCACCGCGCCGCTGACGATCGATCATCAGGGCCAGTTCCCGGTGGTCAATGTGTCGTTCAATCTCGCGCCCGGCGCTTCCCTCGGCGAAGCGGTTCAGGCCGTGGACAATACTCGCCAACGCCTCGGCCTGCCCGCGAGCATTCAGAGCGGCTTTCAGGGCACCGCCCAGGCCTTTCGGGTTTCACTGGCCAACGAGCCCCTGTTGATTCTCGCCGCGCTGGTGACCGTCTACATCGTGCTCGGCGTGCTTTACGAAAGCTACATCCATCCGGTGACCATTCTCTCGACCTTGCCGTCGGCCGGCGTCGGCGCGCTGCTCGCGTTAATCTTGTGCGGAACGGAATTCAGCGTGATCGCGCTGATCGGCATCATTCTGCTGATCGGCATCGTCAAGAAAAACGCCATCATGATGATCGACTTCGCGCTCGACGCCGAGCGCAGCGATGGGAAAGCGCCGCAGGAAGCAATTTATCAGGCGTGTCTGCTGCGCTTTCGCCCGATCGTGATGACCACCATGGCGGCGCTCTTCGGCGCAGTGCCGCTGGCCTTCAGCTCGGGGATCGGCGCCGAGCTGCGCGCGCCGCTGGGGATTTCGATCATCGGCGGGCTGCTCCTGAGCCAACTGCTCACGCTCTACACCACGCCGGTCGTCTACCTCGCCTTCGATCGCGCCGCCAAGCGCGCGACCGCCTGGCGCCGCCGCCGCGCCCGGGGCGCCGAGCCGGAGCTCGGCCTGTGAATTTTTCCGCGCTGTTCATACGCCGGCCGGTGGCGACCACGCTGCTTACGATCGCGCTGGCGCTGGCCGGCACGCTCGCCTATTTTTTCCTGCCGGTCTCGCCGCTGCCGCAGGTGGACTTCCCGACCATTCAAGTGCAGGCGCGCCTGCCGGGGGCGAGCCCGGAGACCATGGCGTCGTCGGTGGCCACCCCGCTGGAACGGCAATTCGGGCGCATCGCCGGCGTAACCGAGATGACATCTTCCAGCTCGCTTGGCTCGACGTCGGTGGTGCTGCAGTTCGAGCTCCATCGGGACATCGACGCCGCCGCGCGCGACGTGCAGGCGGCGATCAACGCGGCGCGAAGCCAGTTGCCGGCGAATCTGCCAAGCAATCCGAGCTACAAAAAAGTCAATCCGGCGGACGCGCCGATTGTAATGCTCGCGCTCACCTCGGATTTCGTGCAGCGCGCGCGCCTGTACGATCTCGCGTCTTCCGTCCTGCAACAGAAGCTCTCGCAGGTAAACGGCGTCGGCGAGGTCGACGTGGGCGGCGGCGCGCTGCCCGCGGTGCGGGTCGATGCCAATCCGACGGTGCTGAATCACTACGGCCTCAGTCTCGAAGACTTGCGCCGCACCCTCGGCAGCGCCAACGCCAACCGCCCCAAAGGCTCGCTCGCCGATGCAAGGGAAACCTGGTGGCTCGGCACCACCGATCAGCTGTTTAAAGCCGAAGCCTACCGCCGGTTGATCATCGCCTATCGCAACGGCGGCGCGATCCGCGTCGGCGACGTCGCCACGGTAACCGACTCGGTGGAGGATCTCCGCACCGGCGGCCTGGCCGACGGCAAGCCCGCCGTGCTGGTCATCATCTATCGCGAGCCCGGCGCCAACATCATCGACACGGTCGATCGCGTGATGGCAGCCCTGCCGCAGTTGCGCGCTTCGATACCGCCGACGGTGCGCCTCGCGGTCGTGCTCAACGCCACCACGACCATCCGCGCCTCGGTCGACGACGTGGAAATGACCCTGCTGATCTCGCTCGGGCTGGTGATCCTCGTGGTGTTTTTATTTTTGCGCAGCGGCCGCTCGACCTTGATTCCGAGCGTCGCGGTGCCGCTTTCCCTGCTCGGCACCTTCGGCGCCATGTATCTCCTCGGCTACAGCCTCGACAATCTCTCGCTGATGGCGCTCACCATCGCCACCGGTTTTGTCGTCGACGACGCCATCGTGGTGATCGAAAACATCACGCGCCACCTGGAACGAGGGCTGGCGCCGCTCGACGCCGCGCTGCGCGGCGCGCGCGAGATCGGTTTTACCGTGCTCTCGATCAGCGTTTCGCTGATCGCCGTTTTCATACCGATCCTGCTGATGGGCGGCATCGTCGGCCGGCTCTTCCGCGAATTCGCCGTGACGTTGTCGCTCGCCATCGCCATCTCGATGCTGGTGTCGCTGACCTTGACGCCGATGATGTGCGCGCGCCTGCTGCGCAGCCATGACCAGGAGCACCGCGGCCGCTTCTACCAGACCGGCGAGCGCTGGTTTCAGGCTCTGCTGGAAAAATATCGCTCCTCGCTTGCCTGGGTTTTGCGCCACCAGGCGCTCATGCTCTCGGTGACTCTGCTCACCATGGCGGCAACGACGATTTTATACGCCGTCATTGCCAAGGGATTCTTCCCGCAGCAGGATACCGGGCGGATCAGCGGCTCCATTGTCGCCGACCAGGACACTTCGTTTCAGTCCATGCGCGGTCGCATGCTGGCGCTGGCGAACACGGTGAAAAGCGATCCGGCGGTGGACGCGGTGATGGCTTTCAACGGCGGCGGCTTCGGCCGGGCGCTCAACACCGGCAATATGTTCATCACCTTGAAGCCGCTCGCCGAGCGGCGCCTGAGCGCCGATCGGATCATCGCCCGGCTGCGCGCCCGGCTGGCGCAATTCCCCGGCGTGAATCTCTACCTCCAGCCGGTGCAGGATCTGCGCGTCGGCGGGCGGCGCGCCAACGCGCAGTATCAGTACACGCTGCAGAGCGACAGCGTCCAGGACCTGCTCCGCTGGGCGCCGCGCATGCTGCAAAAACTGCGCACGCTGCCCGGCCTTCTCGATGTCAACAGCGATCAGCAGGACAAGGGCCTTCAGGCCGGGCTGGCGATCGATCGCGCCACCGCGTCGCGTCTCGGCATCAGCGCGCAGGCGATCGACGACACGCTCTACGACGCTTTCGGCCAGCGCCAGGTCTCGACCATCTACACGGCGCTCAATCAGTATCACGTCGTGCTCGAAGTCGAGCCGCAGTACTGGCAGAGTCCGCAGGGGCTGAAAAATATTTACCTCGCCGCGCCGGGCGGCGCGCAGGTGCCGTTGAGCGCGCTGGCGCGTTACCAGCCCTCCACCGTGCCGCTGGTGGTGACGCATCAGGGCCAGTTTCCGTCGGTGACGCTTTCGTTCAATCTCGCGCCGGGGCTCTCGCTCGGCGACGCCGTCGAGCGGGTCGAAACCGCCGCCAACGAGATCGGCCTGCCGTCCACGATCCACGGCAGCTTTCAGGGCACCGCCCAGGCGTTTCAAGCCGCGCTCGCCAACGAGCCGCTGTTGATCGCCGCCGCGCTGGTGACCGTCTACATCGTGCTCGGCGTGCTTTACGAAAGCCTGATTCACCCGGTCACGATCCTGTCGACTCTGCCATCGGCCGGCGTCGGCGCCTTGCTGGCGCTGATCCTGTGCCGCACCGAATTGAGCGTGATCGCGCTGATCGGAATCATTCTGCTGATCGGCATCGTCAAGAAAAACGCCATCATGATGATCGACTTCGCGCTCGACGCCGAGCGCAGCGAAAAAATGAATGCCGCCGACGCGATCTTTCATGCCTGCCTGCTGCGCTTTCGGCCGATCCTGATGACGACCCTGGCGGCGCTCCTCGGCGGCCTGCCGCTTGCTCTCGGCGGCGGCGTCGGCTCCGAGCTGCGCCGCCCGCTCGGCATCGCGATCGTCGGCGGGCTGATCTTCAGCCAGATGCTGACCCTTTACACCACGCCGGTCACTTATCTTTATCTGGAACGCTGCCGGGTATACTGCGCGGCTTTGCGGCGAAACAAACCGCGGCGGCTGATCGCGGGTTCGGTGTAAAAAAAATGTGCCGCGCCACAGTCCCGATCGTTCTTGCTTGGGTTTTGCCATGGCTGTCCGCGTGCAGCGTCGGCCCCGACTACGCGCGCCCGGCGCTCAAAACGCCGCCGGCGTACAAGGAATCGCCCGCGGCCGCGGAAAGCCGCGCCATCGACGATGTGATCACGCGGAAATGGTGGGAGATTTTCGCCGATCCGCAATTGAACGCGCTCGAAGAACAGGTCGAGGTGAGCAATCAGAACATCGCCCAGGCCGAAGCGCGCTTTCGCCAGGCGCGCGCGCTGGTGCAGCAAACCCGCGCCGCTTACTTCCCCACGGTCACCGTCGGCGCGGGCATCACGCGCATCGCGCCTTCCGCGACCGCCGGGTCGAGCACGGCGCGCGCCAACCAGACATTCACGGAACGTTCGCTGCCCGTCGATGTTTCCTGGGAGCTGGATCTCTGGGGGCGCATCCGCCGCAGCGTCGAATCGAGCCGAGCGCTGGCGCAGGCGAGCGAAGCCGACCTGGAGGCGGCGCGGCTCAGCGCCCGCGCCGAGCTGGCGCAGGATTATTTCGCGCTGCGCTCGCTCGACGGGCAAAAGCGGATTCTCGACGACACCGCCGTGGCTTTGGAGAAATCGCTCCAGCTCACCGAGAATCGCTATCGCAGCGGCGTCGCCTCGCGCGGCGATGTGTTGCAGGCGCAGACGCTGTTGAAAACCACCCAGGCGCAGGCGATCGACGTCGGCGTGCAGCGCGCCCAGCTGGAGCACGCCATCGCGCTGCTGATCGGCAAAGCGCCGGCGGATCTGTCCATCGCGCCCGCAGCGCTCGCCGCCGCACCGCCCGACCTCCCGGCCGGCGTGCCGGCGCAATTGTTGAAACGCCGGCCCGACGTCGCCTCGGCCGAGCGCACCCTGGCCTCGGCCAACGCCCAGATCGGCGTGGCCGAAGCGGCTTACTATCCGACACTCTCGCTCGACAGCCAGGGCGGCTTCGAAAGCTCGACCTGGTCGAAATGGATTTCGGTTCTGGGGCGATTCTGGTCGGCGGGATTCAGCTTTTCAGAAACACTTTTCGACGGCGGCGCGCGCAAAGCCCAGGTCGAGCAGGCCAAAGCGGTTTATGATGCCGACATGGCGGCCTACCGCCAGACCGTGCTCGCCGGCTTTCAGGAAGTCGAGGACAACCTGGCGGCGCTGCGCATTCTCGCCGACGAGGCGAAAGCGCAGGACGAAGCCGTGCGCGCCGCGCAGCAATCGTTGGCCGTGACCACCAATCAATACCGGGCCGGCATCGTCAGCTACTTAAACGTCGTCGTGGCGCAAACCACCGCGCTGACCAACGAGCGCACCGCGGTCGATATTCTCGGCCGCCGTTTGAACGCCTGCGTGCTGCTGGTGAAAGCGCTGGGCGGCGGTTGGAAAGCCGCGTAAAAAAATTTGCGCCGGGGAGAAGCTTACAATCTGCCGGCGGCGGAGAGATCTCTCAGCCTGAGGTCGATGATTTCTTTGAGGTCGCGGGCCGGAGAGCTTTCCGGCAGCGGATCGGGCGCGGCGCCGAGCGCCGTGATTTTTTCCTGGAGGGCCGCCAACTCGTCGCGGCGGCGCTGGTATTCGTGAAAGCGCTCGGCGCAGGTGACGATGCACTGATCGATGCCGGCGAGCGTCCGGCCAAGCGCCGCTTCGTCCTCGGCGCATTGCTCGCGCAGGTGCGCGACCTGGGCTTCCACCGTCAATTGCGCGAGCGGACGAATGCGCTCTTCGATCTGCGCCTGCATTTCGCGCAGCATCTGCAAAACCCGGTCGTATAAACGCTCGTCCGCGGCGCGGGCAGGGGAAAGATCAGCCGGCGGCGAGACGCGGGATGGCGCGGCGGGCGCCGGGCTCTTGAGCGAGCTCAGCGCGGAATGGATGCCGGAAATTTTTTCCAGCACCTTGCCGCGATCGTCGAGCAGGTGTTGCAGTTGCTTGATGGGATCCGAGTCGTCCACTCAAACGCGCCGAGAGAAAGGATCGGATTTATTTGGCGCCGCCGGCGGCCGTTCTGAGATTGCCCTCAGCGCTGTCGCTCAGGTTCATCGACTTGGTGGAGACCAGCTCCAGCACGTCGCTTCGGCTGAAACGCCAGCTCCGGCCGATGCGGTTGCCCGGGATCACGCCTCTCTCAGCGAGCTTATACACCGTCTTCAGGTGTATTTTCAGCAGCGCGGCGACTTCCGACGGGGTCATGATTTCTTCCATTCGGTCATTCTCCTTTTTTGTTTCAAAATAGCGTCAAAATTCATCGCTGGACGGTGCTTCAGCACGTCTCATGCCAACGGCGATCCCGCCTGACCCACTCAGGGTTAACACCGGAATTTTCCAATCATTTCCCCGATGAGGAGAAAAAAAGTCGCCAACGACGCTAAAAAGCGGCGCTTCGACCAGCGCGGACAAAATTGGCCAACTAGCGCAGTTTTCGGCAGGGGCTCGAAGATTTTCCCTCGACAGCAAGCCTACTTGCCAGCGATCGGGAAAGTCGGCCAGGGTCGCGCCGCCCGGCAAGATCGGACGGACAATTTTGACAAGAGCTTACGAAAGAGTGTCGGCTAATCCAGGCCCGCACGTCCGTGGCCATGGCGCGCCTGAACCTGGGCGAGTTGCTTCTGCCACTTCTTCGAGTATTCGCTGCGGGTCTCGGCGCTGATCGCGCTGGTGGCGGGAAACTGGTCGCGCCATTCCCACGGCCGCACCGCTTCGATGATCATGCGCGAGTTGTGGCCCTTCTGACCCGGAGGAATGATCGGATCGAGGGGGCCGCTCCAGGTGCGCCGGAGAATATCGACCGAGGTCGCGGGATCGGAGCGAGTCGCCATCGCCCAGATGACTTCGTTCACGTCGGTGATGTCGATATCGTCATCGACCACAACGACGTAGCGGCCGAGATAGGCGCCGGCGTGGCACTGGCAGGCCACCAGCGCTGCTTGTTTGGCGTGGCCCGGATAGCGCTGCTTGATCGCGACCACGATCATGAAGCGCTGCGCCGGGGGCGGCAGGTAAACGCCCTTGATGTCGGGAACCCCGGCCTGCTCCATGCCGTTCCAAACCGTTGCGGCGCGCAGACACGAGCGATACATGCCGTGAATTGTCGGCTTGAACGGCGCGGCGCCGCAGATGATCGGGTCGTTGCGATAGTAAAGCGCTTTGACCCGGACGAACGGCTCGGCGCGCCGGGCGCTGGCGTAATAGCCCGGCCATTCGCCGAACGGCCCCTCCTGCATGGATTCGCCGGGAATGATTTCGCCCTCGATGACGATTTCCGCGGCGGCGGGAAAATGCAGCCCGGTGAGCGGGCCTTCGATGACGTCGATCGGCCGGCCGAGGAGTCCGCCGGCCCAGTCGTATTCGTTGACCGCGTAGGGCACCGCCTGAGACGCGGCTATGTAAAGCAGCGGATGTTGGCCGAAGGCCATCGCCACTGGAAACGGCTTGCCGGCTTTCATCGCCTTTTCATAATGAATCTTGCCGTGCTTTCCGGGAGAGATGTAAAGGCCGACCTTGTCTTTGTCCTGCAGCATGACGCGGTAGCAGCCGACGTTTTCCACGCCGGTTTCGGGATCGCGGGTGACCACCAGATGCGCCGTGCCGAGATAGCGGCCGCCATCGCCGGCGTGCCAGAACGGCACCGGAAATTTCATCAGATCGACCTCATCGCCGCGCTCGATGTTTTCGAAAACCGGCCCGGTTTTCACCACGTTCTTGGGGATTGGCTGCAGGGCGCGCAGCCGGGCGCGCAGCGCATCGATCAGAGGAATGGTTTTCAGGTCGAGCGGCAGGTTCAGCGTCAGCGCCGTGCGCTCCAGAGTCTCGAGCATGTTGGCGAGCACCCGGCGGTTGGGGTCGAAGCCCGGCACGTGATCGAACAGCACCGCCGGCGGCGTGGCGATCCGTTCGAGGATGATTTCGGTCAGCGCGCCGATTTCAAGATTCCAGTCGGCGCCGGAAATCTGCTCGAGCTGCTCGAGCCGCTTCACTTCCTTGAGCCAGTCGCGCAGATCGCAGGTATCGTTGACAGTCGGTCGGATCGCGGTCGCGGTCGCCATGGAATTCTCCTCGCTTTTTTACTCGGTGAGCTGCACCGTGCTCGGATGAAAAATTTCCGCCGGCGCGAGCTTGCGCGCGGTGATGCCCTGGGCGTGGCAGTAGCCTAAAAACGTTTCGAGCACGTGACGGTTCGCTTCCACGCCGTAGGCCCAGGGGTCGCCGGCGAAGACTTTTTGCTCCTCGGCGATATATTGATGCGGCCAGGCTTCGGCCAGGCTGGGAATCGCCCGGCGCCAATGCTGGGCCCAGCGCTTGGCTTCGCTGTAAAGGCGAAACAGTTTTTCGGGCAGCTCCGGGTAGCGCTCGGCCAGGGCTCTTTGCAGCGCCAGCACGTGCATGATCGGCAGGATTTTGGTCTGGCGAAAATAGGCCGCTTCGACCTCGCGCGGGTTGGCGAAAAGCCGGCGCACCGACGGGTCAGCCAGCAGCGCCGGCAATTGCGACTCGGTGATGCCCAGGGCGTCGACCTGTCCATCGAAAAGCGCACGGCACGCCCGCTCCGAGGTATTTTTGCCGCTATTTTGAATCAGCCGAATCACCGAGCCGTCGCGCGGCTCCACCGTCGCGCCCGGATCGTGATCGTCCCAGTGATGCATGGAGGCGACGTGCCATTCGGAATTTTGCGCCGACACGCCGTACTCGCCGATCAGCATGCCGCGCATCCAGATCGCCGCGGTCTGCACCCAGCGCAGAAAGCCGAGCTTCTTGCCGCTGAGATCCGCGGGCCCTTCGATGCTGGAATTTCTCCGCACAAAAATAAAGCCGTGGCGAAACATGCGCGATGGGAAGACCGGGACGGCGACGAAGTCGGCGCGGTCGCGCGAGGTGTAGTAGATCAGCTCGCCCAGCGACATCTCGGAAACGTCGTACTCGCCTTTGAACATGCCGGCGAACATGCCCGGCACATCCTCGGTCTCGGTGACGCCGAATTCAAAACCGGGAATGGTCATCTGCCCGCGCAGGATCGGCAACACGCCGTCGTAGGCGCGGCTGGCGAGGCGAATCTTCACGGCAGCGGCCATAGGTTCCTGAAGCGGGCAGGCTTCGCGAGAGCTAACTAATTTTCCGATTCTTCGCGCAGAAGCTTGAGCGCTTCCATCACCGGCCGATCGTTGATGGAAAACAGCACGGCCTCGTCGTTGGAAAGGTTCTCGTGCGCGTGCCATTGCCAGAGCGGCACCACGAAGGTATCGCCCTGCTGCCAATCCAGATAGCCTTCGCCGACCCGGGTCCGTCCCTCGCCGCGCACCACGTGATAGATCGCCGTGCTCGTGTGGCGATGGGTTCGGGTCGATTCGCGGCCTTTGAAAAGCTGCACCTCGCAGGACATGGTCGGATAGGTAAAACCGCCGGTGGCGGGATTGATGTAGCGCAGCAAACGCCCGTCGTAGGGATTGCGATCGCCGTCGCCCATGGCGCGCAGCGCCGCGTGGGTTTCTTTCCAGGCGTAGCGAAACGGCACGCCGCGCGCATGCTCCGGATCGGTTTTCACCGGCCGGGCGAAGCCCATGCGGCTTTTTGATTCGCCGGTCTGGCGCGTGATCGGCTGCGCTGCGGCTTCGCCTTCTTCGAAGAAAAGAATATTCAACGACTGGATCAGCGGGCCGTCGAGGCCGTCGAGCCAGATGATCGGGTCCTCGGATTCATTGTGGTGATCGTGCCAGGTCCAGTTGGGCGTGAGGATCAGGTCGCCCTCTTCCATGAAAAACTTCTCGCCGTCCACCGCCGTGTAGGCGCCGCGGCCCTGCACGACGAACCGGATCGCCGCCATATTGTGCCGGTGCGAGCGCGCCACTTCGCCGGGATTGACGATGGAGAACGTCACTTGCAGGGTGTGCGATGTAGATTTGATCGGCAGGTGCGGGCTCACCAGCCGGATGGCGCGCCGCTCGGCCTGCTCGATACCGATGGTCTCGCTCGCCTTGAGCAGGCCGTCGAGGAGCGGCTGCCACTTCCACAAATACGGCGCTTCGGCAGCGTGCCCCGGCACGCGGGTGCGCCAGAAGCCGGAAAGCTGGTTTTTTTCCAGTTGGCTGTCGAGCTCCTCGAGTTTCATGACAGGCAGACCTAAGAAATTTGCGCCATGGCGTGGGCCATGCCGCCGAAGTACGCGCGATGCAGATCCATCGACTCCCTGGCCGTGTCGAGCACGTCTTTTTCGCGCCCCGGCGCCACATATTTTTCCAGCACGTCGATGAACATGTCGGAGTGTTTCACATCGGCTTTGCTGTGGGCGGTAAAGTTGGGCATCTGCGGGTCGGTGAAATTGAGATCGCGCTTCCAGATTTTGTAGAGCCGCGTGCAGTTGCCGCCGCCGATGTCGCCGAGCAGCCGGTCATCGTTGGTCCATTCGGCGATGGTCGAGGCCGCGATCGCTTCCTGCCACGGGCGCTGGCGCGCGATCCAGAACCAGCCGTAAATCGCCGCTTTGGTCGTCGGCAGCGGCTCGGCTTCGATGATGTCGTCCACGCTCAAGCCCACTTCTCTGCCCTGGCGGAAAATCAGGTCCAGATGGCCGTGCTTGGAATGCTCGTCTTCGACCAGCTCTTCGTACTCGTGTTCCATGATGCGCTGCTTGACTTCGAACTCCGGGCAGTTGGCCGCCACCTGGGGCCAGAAGTTGCGGCGCTGGCGCACGTAGAGGCTCAACTGCAGCAGATAGATCTGCGCCCGCCTGGTGGTCATCGGAATCGAGTAAAAATACTCCATCTCCGGCGACAGAAACAGATTGCGCACGCAATCGCCGAGCTGCTGCCGCCATTCCTGTGGTTTCATGAGAGTCCTCCCGGATCGGATCGCTGGATCGAGTCCATCGCGCCGCGCCGAACGCGCTCGACGCGCCTGTCGATTTTTAGCACTAGCGGCTTCGAAAATGCAATGTCGGCGGCGCCGGAAAGACGCTCGAGCCGCGCGATATTTCCCCGCGGAACGGCTGCTCAATGCATCCGGCGTTCTTCGTTCGGGGTGGGAAAGTAACGCAGCAGCACGGTCTGGAGCTGATGCAGCGAAACCGGCTTGGTAATCACTTCGCAGGCGCCGAACTTTAATGCCGCCTCGCGATGGTTCTGCGCCATCCAGGCGGTGCAAATGATGATTGGAATGTCTTTGGTGACGGCGCTTTCGCGCAGGCACGAGGTCGCCTCGATACCGCTCATGCTCGGCATGCCGAGGTCCATGAAAATCAGGTCGGGTTTTTCCACCAGGGCCTTTTGCACGCCAACTTCGCCGTCGTCGGCTTCGATTACATGAAAACCGAGGTGGCGGATGATCGTCGCGAACAACTCGCGGCAATCGGTGTTGTCTTCGATAACCAGAACTTTGTAGCTCATGGCGAGTCTTCGAAGCAGAGCCTGTGCCACCGCCCGCTCGCGCCAAGCGAGCGGAATTTCTGGCCAATCGGAGCGTCGCAGGCCTGCTTTCTGTCGCAAATTGACACGCGCGGTGACACAAAAATGCAAAGCCGCGTGGGCGCAAAATTTCCCGAGCGAAGCCGCGGTCATTTTCCATGATAGCCGGTACTCCCACTGGTTCAATGTTGAAGCGCTCCTCCCCGCCAACCGCTTCGTCGGTTGGATTGCAGCTATTTCTACAGAGGTTTTTCGCCTTTTTGCGAAATTAGGCGCGGCCAGAAAAATAAAAGCTAAAAAGCGTGAAATCCGCCTTGACACTCGCGGTAACGCTCCTTACCTTAGCGTTTCGCTCCGTTGCCCGAGCCCGTCATTGTTCCGCCCGCCACGGTTTCCCAACGCACGGGGGGCGCGCGCCAAACAGCGATATTTTCTGATAATGCGCGAACTTCAGGGGGGCTAGAAACGTCTAATATTAAATGGTGAAATAGAGGAACGACTGTCTGCCGTTATTCGTTATAAGGAGAGAATCTATGTCCCCGCCTTTCGATGCCGAACGCGAAACCAACGAAGATCTGCGCAATGAAGATCTCGGTGTCGGGGCGCTTCCGGAACAAGAGCAGGACTTCAGCGCCCCCATGGATGTCTCCGAAGAGAGCGCCAACGAAGAGGAGATCGAACAGGAGCGGGACGATACCTCGTTCAGCTCGGTGCAGCAGTATTTGCAGGACATCGGCTCGGTGCGGCTGCTGAGCCGCGAGCGCGAGATCGAGCTGGCGAAGGAGGTCGAAAGCGCGACCCAGCAGATTTTTGAGGCGCTTTTTTCCACGCCCTTCGCGCTGCGCCGGGTCGAAGCGCTGGCGGCGGCTCTCGCGGCCGGCGAGATCGAGCTGCGCGAGCTGATCGCCAGGAGCGATGACGAGGACGACGAGCGCGAGAGCATGCTCGATCCCAAGCCTTTTTTGAAGCAGGTCGGCAAGCTCTCGCGCCTGGTGCGCCAGAGGGACCGAATCCTGCGCGCTTTGCGCCGCTCCCGGCTTTCGGAGCCGATGCGCCATCGCCTGCGGCAAAAAGACCAGCTTCATCTGGCGAAGATTTTTACCGCGGTCAAAGCGCTGCGTCTGTCCCAGGATCAGATCGAGCGCACCATCGGCCAATTGGCCGGCCTTTGCGAACGCCTGAGCGGATTCGAGGCCCAGGCGCGCAGCCAATCGCGGAGCAAGCGCGAAGCCGCCCTCGGCGAAATTCGTCTGATCGAACAGACCGCCGGCCTTCCCGTCGAACAGTTTAAAGAGCAGGTCCGGCGCATCCGCGAGGGCGAGGCGCGGGTCAAAGCCGCGCGCAAGGAATTCACCGAGGCCAATCTGCGGCTGGTCGTGAGCATCGCGAAAAAGTACGCAAACCGCGGCCTGAGCTTTCTCGACCTGGTGCAGGAAGGCAACCTGGGCTTGATGCGGGCGGTGGAAAAATTCGACTACCGTCTCGGTTTTCGCTTTTCCACCTACGCGACCTGGTGGATTCGCCAGGGCATCACCCGCGGCCTGATCGACACCGGCCACACCATTCGCGTGCCGGTACACCGAGTCGAATCGCGCAATAAAGTCATTCAGACCGCGCGCGAGATGCAGCGCAAGCTCGGCCGCGATCCGCGGCCCGAGGAGCTAGCGAAAGAGTTGCGTGTTTCGGTTGCCGAGTTGTTGAAGCTGGTGCAAACCCAGGGCGAGCCGGTGTCGCTGCAAACCCCGATCTGGGAGGATGGCGACGAGCTCGGCGATTTCGTCGAGGACCGCATTCGGCCGCAGCCGGAAACCCAGGCGCTCGAAGGACTGTTTCAGTCGGAAGTGCGAAAGGCCCTGGCGGTTCTCACGCCGCGCCAGGAAACCGTGCTGCGCAAGCGTTTCGGCATCGAGGAAAAGCGCGATTACACGCTCGAAGAGCTAGGCGACATGTTCGCAGTCACGCGCGAGCGCATCCGCCAGATCGAGCAGAAATCGCTTCAGATCCTGCGCAATCCGACCCGGCGCAAGCCGCAGGTTCCGCCGACCAAGGAAGTTGCCGGCGATCCTTCCCTGAACTGAGCGGCTGCCGTTGCGGTGCTTTTCCCGAGGGGGCGCGGCTTATGCCGCGCCCCCTCGGCATTTTTTGCCTGCCGCCTTTCTTGCCGCGCTTTATCAATGCTAGATTGACGCCATGAGCGCCACGCCGCCGATTTCCACAACGACGATCGAACGGGGCCTGTGCTACGCGATTTTTGCCTATGACGCGGCGCGCTTCATCGATCTCGCCGCCGCCGAGCGGCGCACCCACGAGGAAAGTCAGCGCCCGACCATCGCGCACAAGCGGCGCACGCCGAGCTATTTCGAGTACCAGCCGCCGCCGCTGCGCCTGAGCCAGGGCGCGCAGCCGATCGCATTCGGCAAGTTCGCCACCCGCCCCGGCGCCGATTTGACGATCTATGACTTCGGCGCGGTGTCGGTGGTCTACACGGTGCCGATCGACGGCCCTTTCGACGACCTGCTTTGGCTCAGCGAAGAGCTCTACGACAACGAGTCGCTGCTGGCCGACTCGCGCCTGCGCGTGGAAGAGATTCTGCAAAGGATCGGCGATGCCGCGGCGCAGCCGCACTCTTCTTCAGTGGTCGAGGATTACGTCATCTTTCATATCGAACGGCTGGCCGAGCCCTGGGACGCCGAGCTTTTTTGCTCGAAGCGCGCGCGCCAGATCGCCCAGATTCTCCGCGCCGAGCGCCAGGCGCTGTCCGATCAGGAAGTCGAAGACGCGCTCGCCGCGCGGGTTTCCTACGGGATGGAAGACATGACCGTGATCGACTGGAACGCCGCGCTGTTGATCGATCGCGAAGGCGAAGACGTGCGCGGCGTGCTGGAGTTCGCCAACGTGGAGCTGCTCGAGATGCGCTACGTCGATCAGAAGCTCGATCGCGCCCTCGATCAGGCCTACGCGACCCTCTCGCGCCGCTCCTGGAGCCTGGCGCGCGCCTTCGCCTCCACCGGCGCCGACCTGCGCAGCCTGACCGAGCTTCAGGTGGACAACGCCGCGCTGTTCGAGGGCGTCAACAACACCTTGAAGCTCCTCGGCGACCAGTACCTGGCGCGCGTGTACCGAACCGTCAACCGCCGCTTCCATCTCGACGACTGGGACTCGAGCATTCTGCGCAAGCTTCAGACTCTGGAAAGCATCTACGAAAAGATCTCCGGCCAGGCGAGCAACCAGCGCATGGAAGTTCTGGAATGGGTGATTATTTTCTTGATCGCCTTTTCCATCCTCCTGGAATTTATTCGCTGACCCGCCGGCGTGCTCGCGCGGTTTGTCGAGCGGGGCAATTCAATGCTACAACCGAATGCACGCCGCGACGCGGTCGTGCGAATTTTCATCCAGGAGCGTCTCATGGCTTTGCGCATCGGCGACTCGACGGTTTACGCGATCGACGCCCACTCTCATCTCGGACGCCGCAAAACTCCGCTCGGCCACGGCGTAGCGAGCTATCTCGGCGACGATCTGGTGCGCCACCTCGACGAGGCCGGCCTTGACTGCGCGGTGGCGTTTCCGCTGGGCGCCTCCTACACGGATTATTCCGAGGCCAATCAGATCATGGCTGAGGAAATGGCCAAGCATCCCAAGCGCATCATCAGTTTTTGCCGGATCAATCCCAATTTCGGCCCGGAGGCTTCGGCGAAATCCCTCGACCACTGCCTCGGCGCGCTCCAGCTCAAAGGCATCAAGCTGCACCCGGAGATCGAGTTTTTCGATCCCAACGAGAGCGCGCTGATGGAGCCGATCTACGAAGCCGCCCGGCGCTATCGTGTGCCGATCATTTTTCACACCGGCATGTCGAGCAAAGCTTCGCCCGGCGTGATTGCCGAGCTGGCGGCGCGCTACAGAGACGTGCCGGTGATCCTCGGCCACATGGGCGTATCGGAATACGTCAAGCTCGCCGTCGCGGTGGCGCGCCAGAACGAAAATATTTTTCTCGAGACTTCCGTGGTCGGCTGGATGCCGCTTCTGCTCGAAGCCTTTCGCGGCGTGGGCACGAGCAAGATTCTTTTCGGCTCCGATCATCCGTACAATCCGCTGGGAATGGAAGTGGACAAGATCTCCAAACACGTGGCGCGCGCCGCAAAACTCAAGGAAGACGACTTGCGAAAAGTGTTTGGCGAGAATTTTTTATCGATCCTGAAACACGATCGCTGATGATCGCGGACGCGGAGGCGGAATGCGAACTTCACAAGCAGCACAGCGGAAGAGTTTCCTCTCGTTGCGGCTCCTGATCTTTTGGGCGGCGCTTCTGCTACCGGCCCTGGCGCGTAGCGCCGAGCTGCCGGCGCTCAAGGCGAACTACGCCGCGATCAGCGGCGCCTTTGCCCCGCTCTGGATTGCCGCCGACAAGAATCTTTTCGCCCAATACGGCTTGAACGTCGATCTGCGCTACATCGCGCCGGCCACCGCCACCCAGGCGCTCATCGGCAGGAATCTCGACATCATCAATCCCGGCGGCGAGATCATCGAAGCGGGCTTGAACGGCGAGCCGGTGGTCTACATCGCGGGGATTCTCAACCGCGCGGTGATGTCGCTCTATTCCAAACCGGAGATCAATTCGCTGGCGGATTTGAAAGGCAAGGTCCTCGGCGTGACGGTGCCGGGCGCGACCACCGATTTCGCCGCGCGGGTGCTGCTTCAGCAGGCGCGGCTCGTGCCCGGCAAAGACGTGAAGATTCTCTACATGAAAGGCATTCCGGAAATCCTCGCGGGAATTCAGCAGGGCAACGCCGACGCCGGCATCTTCACTGCGCCGACGACTTTGAAAGCGCAGCACGCCGGCCTGAAGGAGCTGGTCAACGTCACCGAGCAGAATATTCCGATGATCCACGCCGCGCTCGCGAGCACCCGGGGATTTCTAAAATCCCAGCCCGACCACGCGCGGCGCTTTCTTCAGGCCTATCTCGAGGGCATCAAAATCGCGCGCACCGAGGCCAATTTCACCAAGCAGGTCATCGGCAAGTACACCAAGACCAGCGACGCCGCCGACCTGGAAAACTCCTATCAGACGTTCCTCGCGGCCTGGGAGAAACTGCCGCTGGTGCCGGCCGCCGCGGTGCAGACGATGCTGAATTTCGCCACGCACCCCGCGGCGAAAACCGCCAGGCCGGAAAGCTTCATCGACAACTCGCTGCTCCAGGAAATCGGCAAGTCCGGTTTCGTCGATCGGCTGTACAAATAAACCACCGCCGGGAAGTTGAAGCGCGGCGCGGCGCGCGGCTTGCTATCGAACCACCAGCGCCAGCAACTGCGCCGTGTCGCCGCAGCTCTCGAGCCGGTCCACCGCGTCGATCAGCTTGTCGATGCGTTCCTCGGTCAACACCGCGCGCGCCATCTTGCGAAATTTTCCGCGCAGCACGGCGCGGCTCACCATGTTGAGCGGCGAGCCGGGCGGATACGCTTCGAAGGCTTGGTAGCTCTTGCCGTTGGTGAGCTTCACTTCCATGGTCGTGTTGTAGTTCTGATCTTTCTTCGCGTTGGGATCGGCGTAGCTTTTCACCTTTTTCGCCAGGGCCAGCACTTTCGGATCGGTCCAGAGCTTCGAGTCCATGTAAAAGCTCAGGTCGTTGTCGTTTTTCAGCAGCCGGATCGCCAGCGAGAACGGCAGGCTGAATTGCGCGCTGGCGGTGTCGTGCGGCTCGTAGATCGCGCCGCCGTGCGACAAAGACGTCTCCGAGATGCCGACCCGAATCTCGTCGATATCATCGGGCCCGAAGCGGTGCTCCTCAATCAGTTTGCTCAGCGTATAGATGACGCCCTGGACCGTGGCGACGCACGGGTAGAGCTTGAACCAGATGCGCATGATTTTGAACTCGCTGCCGAGGCCGCGGGTGATCTCGTCGGGCTCGACCTCGTCGGCAAAGACTTTCAAAAAGCCGCGCTTGCCCTCGATGATTGTCGGCGGGCCGGTGAGACCGCGCTGAGCCAGCAGCGCGGCTTGAATGCCGCTGCGCGCGCCGATGCCGGCGATCACCCGCTTCACTTCGCCGCCGGTCTGATCGTATTCCATGGTGCCGCTCGAGTGCATGCCGGCGATGCCGAAGGCGTGCAGCATCTGGCCGCCGTTCAAGCCGAGCAGCCGCGCCGCCGTGGTCACGGCGCCGAAGGGGGCGCCGATGCCGTGGCTGTGAAAGCCGCGCCGGCCGGAAGACGGCCGCACCGCCGCGAGCAGCCGATACATCACATCGCAGCCGACCACCACCGCGGCGAGAAAATCCTTCCCGGTGCTGTGCAGCTTTTCGCCCATCGCCAGCGCTACCGGCACGGTGGCCGCGCTCGGATGGCCGCCCGCCGCGAAGCCGACGTCGTCGAGCTCGCAGCCCTGGCCGAAAGTCGCGTTGACGAAGGCGGCGTCGAGCGCCGGCACTTTGGTGCCGTAATTGACCACGGTGCTCTCGCCGCGCCCGCCCATGTCGGCGACGTATTGGTAGGCGATCTTGTTCCACTCCAGGGTCGAGCCGATCAGCTCCACGCCGATCTGATCGAGAATACAGTCCTTGGCCTTTTCGATCGCTTCGGGCGGAAGATCCTGGTAGCGCACTTTCACCGCATGAGCGGCGAGCTTTTCGGTGATGCCGTTTGCCATTTTTTTCCTCCCACTGCGGCAGAGGTTGATTTCGCTTTTACCTGAGCCCAAAAATTTCTTTGAATTCTTTGTCGTAGCGAGCGTAGTCCTTGGCCAGACTGATGTCGCTGACGTAGAGCTTGATGCCTTTTTTCTGCAGCTCGTCGGGCTCGATGCCCTTGCGCGCCGAGCTGCGGCCGAAGCCGCGCAGGATCTTTTGCCCCTCTTCGGAGAGCGCAAAATCGATGAACAGCCTGCCCACGTTCGGATGGGGCGCGTAGCGCCCCAGCGCGATCGGCGTGACCCGGCTGATCACCGGCGTCAACGGCAGCGACTCCACGGGTCCGCCGAGTTTCTTGGCGGCCTGAACCAGATGGTCGTAGTCGTTCACCGCCAGCGGCGCTTCGCCCGAGCTCAACACCTGAGTAATCAAGGTCCGCCCCGGCCGGAAGCTCAGGTCTTGCCTGGCCAGGCCGCGCATCAGCCGCAGCGCTTTTTCCCTGCCGAGGATTTGCAGCATGCTCGCGTACCACTCGGTCTCGCGGCTGTCCATGAGCATTTTGCCCTTCCACCTGGGATCGAGCATGTCGTCGTAGCTTTTGGGGAGATCGGCGGGTTTCAGGAGCCGGGTGTTGTAGGCCGCAACGCTGGCGTTATGGTAAGCGCTCACCCACACGCCGTCCTTGTCTTTGAAATCGTCGGCAAACGCGCGCCGCTCCGGCGACTCGTATTTTTGAAACAGATTTTCCTTGAAGATCTCGTAGAACTGAAAGCTCGTCGCCGAGATCACGTCGAATAAATGGGCGCCGCCGTGGTGTTCCTGAAGAACTTTGACCACCACCTGGGTGCTGCCGAGGCGCAGCAGCTTGGGCTCGACGAAGGGATATTTTTTCTGAAATGCATGGACCATCGCCGTGCCGTCGCGGATGTCCGTCGTGCTGTAATAGACGAACTCCTTTTCCTCCTTCGCCTTCGCAATCATCGCGTCGCGCTCCTGCGGCTGCACCGGAGCGGCGAGCAAAACGGCGAACAAGAAAACCGCCGTGAAACATTTCAATCCGTTCTTACAATTCACGATCCAATCCCCCTGCAACGGAACTGAGCGCCGCCGCGGCTCGGCCTCTGGCCATCCTCGATCTTCGATCTTCCATCCTCGATCTAAACCCGCGTCGCCTTCGCAAACGCCGCCGCGCTGCCGCCCGCAAGACGGCCGAACACCGCGCCTTTCATCAGCCCCGAGCCGCCCGGGTAATTGTTGAAAAACGAGCCGCCGGTGATTTCGCCGGCGGCGAAAAGCCCATTGATAATGTTCTCGCTCGTGTCTTTGACTTCGCATTTCTCCGTAATGCCGATGCCGCCGAAAGTAAACGTGATGCCGCAGGTCACCGGAAACGCATAGTACGGCGGCGTGTCCAGGCGCTGGGCCCAGTTGGATTTGACCGGGCTGATGCCGTGCGTGCATTTGCCGTCGTGCTTCGAGGGATCGAAGGGCGCGGCGCTGACGGAGTCATTGAAGGCATCGACGGTCTTGACGACGTTTTCCCAGTCGAGGCCCGGCAGTTTTTTCGCCAGCGCTTCGATGCTGTCGGCGGACACGTGAAAACCGCGGTTGTATTCCGAGCGCAGCAGCGGCCGGGTCTTGCTGTCGAAAATCTGGTAGGCGGTGCGCCACGGCAGGCGCAGCACCTCGCGGCCGCACTTGGCGTAGGTGTAGCTGAAAAAATCCTCGCCTTCGTCGACGAAACGTTTACCGTTGATATCGACCATGATGCCGTAGGGATAGGAATAACGGTGCTCGTAGGCGCACTCGACATCGGGCGCTTCGGCGTCGACCAGAACAGCGTGGCAGCCGCTCCAGTGGCCCACCGGCTGGGCGCCGAAACCGAGTGCGAGATTCAAAACTTCGCCGGAGTTGTAACGCGAGCCGCGCACCTTGACCAGATCCCAGCCCTGGCCGAGATAGCGCGCGCGCATTTCGGGATTGGCCTCGAAGCCGCCGGCGGCGAGAACCACGGCGCGGCCGTGAAATTCCATCACGCCCTCTCGGGTCTGCGCGCGCACGCCGGCGACGCGGCCCCTTTCCTCGGCGATCAAAGCGCTGGCCCTGGCTTCATAGATTATTTCGATGCCCTTTTTCTCCGCGGTCGGGAAAAGCATTTCGACCAGGCCGAGGCCGCCGTCGTTGATCGAAATCACCCGGCCAGAGGGAAACTTGATCCTGCCGCCCATCTTGACCGCATGGGTGCTGGTGGAAAGAATCCACTTCACGTCCATCTCGGTCAGCCAGCGCGCCGTGGCGTAGGATTGATCGACGAGAATGTGGGTGAGCTTCTTGTCGGCGGCGTACTCGGTCACCTGCATCACGTCGTCAAAAAAATCTCCGCTGGAATAGGCGCCGACTTCCATTCTCGCCGCCTCTTCATCGCTAAGGTCCGGCAGCATCGGCCGCATATCGTCGAGGCCGCTGTAAGTGAAACGAAAGCCGCCGCCGGAAAACCGTGTGTTGCCGCCGCGCACCGCCTTGGGACATTTGTCGAGCAGCAGCACGCGCGTGTCCGCCTGGCGCGCCGCAAGCGCGGCGCACAAGCCGGCGTTGCCCGCGCCGACCACGATTACGTCATAAACCGCCATGCTTCAGTTCCTCCTTGATCTCTTCTATTGGCGCGCCGCTTCCGGTCATCGTGGGATCGACCCTACCGGCGCTGTCAGATCGCGACCAGCGAAAATATTTCCGCGATTGCCGCGGCTTCTTCAAGATGCCACGCCCAATCGAGGAATTTTCGACAGCGCGTCTCGCCCAGCAGCGGCGCCGCCAGCCGAAGGAATTTGGCTTCGACTTCCGCGTCGGTGAAACCGTTCTTCGGATGTCCCTTCGGGTAGGTCACGTGCACCTGATGTCGTTTCCCTGAAATGCTCTCGGCGGTGATCCGACAGTTCCAGACTTCCGGATATTGCCGGGTGAATTCGGGATCTTCGCGCAGCTCGATTTTGGCCATCAGCGCGATGGCGTCGGCATCGAGAAAGCGCTCCGACTCGAAGGTCGCGGCGCTGACCGCGCCGTCGAGCAGCGCCGCTGCGACGCAGAAAGGCACGCTGTGATCCGCGGTTTCCCGCGATCTCGGCGCCCACTTTTCCCGGTCCGATGCGCCGCGGCCCAGCAGACGGCCGTAGGATTCAATGGTGATCGACCGGATCTGGTCGGCCGGCAGCTCGGCGCGCAGCGCCAGCGCCGCCTGAACCGAAGCCTGGCCGCTGTAAAAGACCGGCCAGCTTTTGAGATAGACGACCCCGGCTCGAAGCGGATGCCTCCCCAGCGCGGACAAGTCGAGCGGTCCGGTGATCTGGGCCGTCACGCCGCTTTTGCCTGCGAAGCTCAGATACGGTCCGCTGACGCCCGCGCGCGCGAGCGCGCAGGCGAAAATCGCGTTGCGGCAGGCATTGGCGGAAGCGAGTCCCTTCCACATGGAAAGCTCGCCGAGCCTCGTCTGGCCCAAAGCCCAGTTGGGCACCGCCGCGAGACTGAGCGCGTGGCGGGCTTTCTCCGGCGAGAGCTTCATCAACCGCGCTGCGCCGAGCGTTGCCGCGATCGCGGTGAAACCGACGTAGTCCCAGCCTTTGCCGCGCAGCCCCACCGCGTCCGCCAAAGTGCACAGAATTTCGTAAGCGACGGTCAGGGCGACGATGAAAGCGCGCCCGTCGGCGCGGGCGCCTGCCGCCGCCGCCAGAAGCGCGCCGATCATGTCGCTCGGATGGGGCCCGTCCTTGCCGAAATAGTCGTCGTTGAGATCGAGACAGCGGATCATCGCCGTGTTGGCGAAGGCCGCCAGCTCCGGCGCGCTTTTGAGGCTCGTGCCGAGCACGCCGGCGCCGTCCGCCCGTGCTGCCGCCGCGGCGATGCGCCGCGCGATGGCGGCGGGCTCCTGGTGAAACGCGCCGAGCGCGCAGCCGATGGTATCGATGAAGCGCTGCTTGACGGCGTGCAGCAGCGTGGGCTCCAGCTCCTCGAAGCTGAGCGCGCCGGCAAAATTGACCAGGCGTTTTTCCGCGGCGTCCATCGCGCCGATGTTGCCGGCGCTATTCACCGCAGTTTGAAAATTTCCTTCCAGATTTTTTCGTAGCCCGGAAAGGCTTTGATGTCTTCCACGCCGAGCGGATAGAGCTTGTCGGGCTTGATCGGATCGATGGGCTTCAACTTCGGATGGGCCGGCGCGCGGCCGCCTTGGGCGTAGGCTTTTTGTCCTTCTTCGCTGGCCGCCCAGCGCGCAAACAGCAGCGCGGCGCTGGGATGCGGCGCGCTTTTGAAGACCGCAGTGGCATCGATCGACGCGATGCCTTCGCTGAGCAGGATTTTCAGCGGCGCGCCTTTCCTGATCCGGCCCGGATACTGATGGGCGTAGCAGGTAAGACAAATCGCCGCCTGCCCCGCGGTCAGGAGCTCGGTCATCTCCGAATGGCCCTTGTGAAATTCGATCTGGTTGGCGGCGATGCGCCGGAGCAGGGCGATGGCGCGCTCGTCATTCTTGAATTTGTGTTTGGCGAGGCCGACCAGCAGCTCCACGTCTCTGGGCTCGGCAATCGCTTTGCCCTTCCAGACCGGGTCAGCCAGATCGTCGAACTGTTTCGGCTCCTCCTGAGGTTTCACCAGGTTGGTGTTCCAGGCGACCACGATGAATTGCAGATTCGAAGCGATCCAATCGCCGCCCTTCATATCCGCCGGATAATCCTTCGACTCGGGCAGAACCACATCCAGAAGCAGCTTCTGAGCGCGCATCTGCAGCACGGTCTTGAGCGGCGCCTGAAAGATATCGCCGATGGTCTTGCCGGCGCGGGCCTCGGTGGTGGCGCGCGTGACCAGTTGGTCCGAGGTGATGTCCAGCTGTTTTACCGCGACGCCGGGAAATCGCTTTTCGAAGACCGGCAAAATCTTCTCGGCATTGATCTGCGCCAGAGTGCCGTAAAAATTCACCGCGCCTTCCGCCGCGGCTTTCTTGTACAGCTCATCGAGGCTTTGGGCGCGGGCCTGGTCGGCGAACAACGCCGCCGCGAGCAGAAGACCCTGCGCCAGGGCGGCCGCTTTTCCAGCAAATAATTTCATCATCACCCCCCGCTGCAATAAGCTTCGCCCGTTCATCGGCCTTGGCGACTCAGCGGCTGAGCAGCAGCGCCAGAGTGGACACGTCGCCCTCGGACTCGATGCTTGCGACTTTTTCGATGATCCGTTCGAGCCGCTCCCGCGGCAAGGCGGCCGAGCCGAGGCTGATGAACTTCTCACGCGCTTCGCTCTCCGACAGCGGATTGTGAAAATTTCCCTTCGGCGCCGGCAGATAACCTTCGACGGCTTTGCCGCCGGCGAGCGAAATCTTCATCCGGCAGGCGAAGCGCTTTTCGTTCCGGGCCGTCGGATCGGCGTATAAATTTATTTTCTTTCCCAGCGCGAGAACCTGCGGATCGCGCCAGAGCTTGGAATCGAGATAAAACCCGAGATCGTTACTGCCCTTGAGCAGCCGGACTGCCAGCGAAAAACGCAGGCTGAACTGAGCCTCGATGACTTCGGTGGGCTCGTAGATCGTGCCGCTGTGCAAGGTCACCGCTTCGTTCACGCCGGCTTCGATCTTCTCGACGTCGCGCGCGGCGAATTTGTGCGCGCTCATCAGCGCATCCAACAGCTCGATGGGCGAATGCTGGCTGGCGTTGACGGGAAACCGCTTGATTGCGGCGTGGAGCACGGCGCAATCCGTTCCCAGGCCTTCCACGAGCGGCGCCGTATTACAGGCGCCGCTGAAAACCCGGAGAATACCGCGCTCGCCCTCGAAGATCGTCGGCGGCCCGGTCAGGCCCGCCGCGGCGAGAAGCGCCGAGCGCACGCCGCCGGCGCAGGCGATGCCGTTGTGCACGCGCTTCACCTCGCCGCCGCTCTGGTCGTATTCCATGGTGCCGCTCGCGTGGCTGCCGGCGATCGCCAGCGCATGGGTCATTTTTTCGACGTCGAGCCCGAGCAGCTTTCCCGCCATCGCGGCGGCGATGAACACGCCGACGACTCCCTGGGCATGATAACCGCGGCGCATCATCTCCGGCAGCAGCGCCCGTCCGATGCGCCAGCCGATCTCATAGCCGGCCGCCATCGCCGCAAGCAATTGTTTTCCGTCGATGCGCCCGCGCTGCGACAGCGCCAGTCCCACCGGCACTGTGGCCGCGCCGGGATGGCCGCCGCCCTGATCGTAGTAATCGTCGAGCTCGCAGCCCTGGGCAAAAGTCCCGTTGACGAACACCGCGTCGTCGACCGGCACTCTGCGTCCGGAGTTGACGATCGCCGCCGGCCCGCCGGATTTGTTTTCGTCGATGAAGCGGCGCGCGCTCTGGTTCCATTCGACGGTGGAGCCGAGCAATTGGCAACCGAGTTGATCGAGCAGAAGCGTTTTGGCGTAGCGCATCGCCTCCGGCGGCAGATCGGCGTGGTCGAGGGCGACGACGAACGCCGCCAGGCGCTCGGCGGCGGTGGGATTCGAGGTCATACGAATATTCGTTTCTTCTCTTCGCGCGCGCCGTTGAATGCCGCCGCCTGCGCCGGCGCGCCCATTTTGCGCGAGATTGCGCGCGCCGCCTCTTTGACCAGATTGAAAAGCTTCTCGCGGCCTTTGGCCTGCAGGCGAAACGGCGTGAGCGTCACGGTGATGCAATGACGCACGCGCCCGTCGGCGTCAAAAATCGGCGCGCTGATCGCGCACAGGCCGTCCATGACCCGCTCGCCGCAACTGAACGCGACGCCGCGCTTTTTGACCCGGGCCAATTCCAGAAGCAGCTTTTTCGGATCGGTGATGGTGCGCGGCGTCAGCCGCGCCAGGGTTTTGGCCGCGCCGAGATAGGCGCGCAGCTCCTCCTTTGGCAGATGCGCAAGCAGCGCCTTTCCCGTCGCGCCGGCGTGGGCGGGAAATTGATCGCCGACGAGAATCGTGTCGCGCACGACCTGTTTGCTTTCCACCTTCTCGATGCAAACCCGCTTGCCGTCGCGCAGCTCGTGCAGCGCCGTGTTCTCGCCGGTCGCGTCGCGCAGCCGCTCCATCACCGGCAGCGCGATCCGGCGCACGTTCAATCCTTCTTTGGCCACCGAGGCGAGATAGGAAAGCCCCGGGCCGAGACGGTACAGCCTGGTGATCGGATCTTGCTGCACCAGGCGGTGCGCGATCATGACCTTCAACAGCCGGCGCGCCGTGCTCGGGGGAAATCTGAGCTTGCGGCTGAGGTCGAAGAGCGACCGCTCCGGCAGGTGGGTCTCGAAGGAAAAAAGCAACTGGAGCGCCTTTTCCAGAACCTGCGCGCCCGGCGCCTTGTTCGGCTGTTCCATATCGTGGAAGGGACTTTTATGAGAAATTTTTCAACCATCTACGTGATCCGCTGCGCCAAAGTCAAGACGCCGCCGCCGAAAGCCGCAAAGACTCGGCGCCCGCGGCGATTATCCGGTAGAAGCCGTGGCCCTCGTCGCGCCGCCGGCTGTAAAGCGCCGGCGTTGGGCACGAGGCGGCGCGGGAGCTAGGCGCCTTTCGCGTCTGCGCCGCGGCTTTCGAGCCAGGCGAGCAGGGTCGAGATGCGGCCGCGCGCAAGCGCGATGCAGCTGTCCGCGCCGCCGTAGTACAGATTGATCGAATCGCCGTCCTTGCCGATCGTATACCCGCACGGGAACACCACGTTGGCGACGTCGCCGAAGCGCTCGTAGGTTTCCTCGGGGCAAAAAATCCATTCTGCGCCGCGGCGCAGGCAGCGCTCCGGCGTCTGCAGATCGAAGAGCGCCAGCCCGAGCCGATAAAACGATCCGCCCGCCGTCTGGCGCACACCGTGATAAAGCACCAGCCAGCCTTTCGGCGTCTCGATGGGCGGCGGCGAGAGACCGATCTTGTCGGCGTCCCACCAGGCGCCGTGGCGCGCCTCGAGCATCAGCTTGTGGCTCCCCCAGTGGCGCAGGTCGGGCGAATAGGAAATCCACATGTGCGCCCCCTGCGCAAAAGTCGGCCGGTGGACCAGCGCCCAGTATTTGCCGAAGCGCCGCGGCAACAGCGCGGCGTCTTTATCGTAGGGCGGCATGATCACGCCGATCCGTTCGAAGCGGCGAAAATCGCCGGTGAGCGCCAGCGATACGCCGGGCCCGCCGCGCGAGTACGACGTGTACGCGACCGCGTATTGGCCGAGCTCGGGCACGTAAGTGATGCGCGGATCTTCGATGCCCCAGATCTCTTCGGGATAATTAGCCGGATCTGCCATCAGGGTCGGCTCGCGATCGATCTTCCAGCCGTCCACGCCGTTCTCTGAGCGCGCCGCGCAGAGATGCGAGTGGCCGCGCCGGTCCTCGACCCGGCAGAGAAGCAAAGTCGAGCCGTCGGCGAGCAAGGTGGCGCCGGCGTTGAAAACGCTGTGAATCGCGTAGGGCCAATCGACGCCGGTGAGGATCGGGTTGGCGGTGTGGCGCTGAAAAAGCTCCTGATGTCGTCGCGCTCTCATGGTCTGGTCTCGTTTTCTTCCCCGCTCATGACGTTTTCGGCCAGGCGCATTTCCAGCAGCGAGAGCAGAAAGGCCAGGGTGGATTCCGCGCCCTGATTTTCGTTGGCGCGGTCGGCGTGCAGGCCGTCGCGGCAGCCGCCGCTGAACGGATCGTACAGCGCGATGCCCAGATCGTTGCGCCCGAGGAACCACTCGAAGGCGCGCGTCGCCTCGCGGCGCCAGCGGCCGTCCGGCACCAGCCGCGCCGCTTCCAGGCAGGCGGACACCAGGGCCGCGGCCTCGATCGGCTGTTGATCGAAGCGCGCCTTGTCGCCGCCGCGGGAATAAAAACCGTTGGAGCCGATCGGCACGAAGTGTCCCTGCTCCGCGGTCTGGAGCTCGGCCAGCCAGCCGAGCGTCTTGAGGCCGATCTCCGCGGCATCCTGGCGCCCCATCTGCCTTCCCGCCGCGAGCAGCGCGCGCGGCAGACTCGCGTTGGAGTAGGCGAGGATGTCCTCGAACCAGAGCCAACCCGGCGCCGCCGTGCGCCGGTAGCAATCGAGCAATTTTTCCACCAGGGTTGTTTGCGCGTGGCGCGCCGCGCGATCGCCGGAAAATTCGCCCAGGTAGCCGTCGAGGCCGATCAGCGCGAATGCCCAGGCGCGCGGGCTGGTGAATTCCAGCACCGCCGGCAGGGCGAGCCCGAAGAGCCGGCTTGCGAGGCCTTTGAATCCCGCGTCCTCGGTGCGGCCGAGCAGCGCGCCCAGGCCCCAGAGCGCGCGGCCGTGGCTGTCTTCGGAACCCACTTCCTCCATCCAGCAACGATCGTAGCTGAGAAAATTGCGAAACCGTCCGCTGCTGCGATTGAAGGCGTGCCAGAGAAACGCCAGGTAACGCGCGCTGAGATCGCGCACGGCGGACGGATCCTCGCCCAGCTCCTCGAGCAGCGCGCCGGCCACGAGAGCGCGCGCGTTATCGTCGGTGGTGTAGCCCTCGTCGTAGTTGGGCACGTCGAAGACGGCGTGCTGCAGAATGCCGGTCGCGTCGGTGAGCCGGCGCAGGTGATCGAGCTTGATCGGCGGCAGCTCCGCCGGCGCGCGGTCGAGCGTCTTGGCGACGAAGGCGGCGCGCGGCCGGCGCAGCCGCTCCTCTTTGGCGCGCGCAAAAGTCTTCATGTAGAGCGCCGCCACCCGCGCCCAGATCATCTCCCGGCCCTTGAGATAGGCGCGCTTGCGCATGGCGTGGCGCTCCGCCTCGTTTTCCAGGAGGCCGCACACTGCCGCGGCGATCCGGTTCGAATCGCCGAACGGCGTGAGCAGCCCGCGGCCCTCGGCGAGCAGCTCCTCGGCATACCAGTACGGCGTTGAGATCACCGCCTTGCCGGCGCCGACCGTGTAGGCGAGCGTGCCGGAAACGATCTGGCTCCGGCTCAGGTACGGAGTGAGATAAACGTCGGCGGCGCCGATGAATTCGTTCAGCTCCTCGGCGCTGACGAAGCGATCGTGAAAGATCACGTTTTGCTCCACGCCCCGCGCGCGCGCGAGCCGCTGCAAGCTCAAGCGGTAAGATTCGCCGTCGCCGCGCACCACGTTGGGATGGGTCGCGCCGAGCACGATGTAAACCACGCCGGGATAGCGCCGGAGGATTTCCGGCAGCGCTTCGATGACGGTTTCGATGCCCTTGTTGGGCGAGAGCAGGCCGAAGGTCAGCAACACGATCTTGCCTTCGACGCCGAGCTGATCTTTGTAAAAGTTGGGGTCGATGAAGGGCACGTCGGGAATGCCGTGCGGGATCACGTCGATCTTTCCCGCGGGCACGCCGTAGAGATCGCGCAGAAACTCGGCGCCGCGCGCGCTCATGACCACCAGACGGTCCGAGCGCTCGCCGATTTCTTCGAGCACCGCGCGCTGCTCGCGCTGCGGCTCGGCGAGCACGGTGTGCAGCGTCGTCACCACCGGCATGCGCACTTCGCGCAGCAACGCGAGAATGTGGGCGCCGGCCGGCCCGCCGTAGATGCCGTACTCGTGCTGCAGACAGAGCAGGTCGATCAGATTGACGTTGAGAAAGTCGGCGGCGCGGCGGTAGGTGGTCAGATCGGCTTCGCTGATCTCGAAGCGCACCCGCGGCGGATAGGCGTAGCCGTTTTCGGTGTCGGTGACCGGCAGGGCGAGGCAGGTGGTCTCGGGATATTGCGCCGCGATCGCCTCGCACAGGTGCGTGGTAAACGTCGCGATGCCGCATTGCCGCGGCAGATAATTGCCCAAAAACGCGATGCGTCCGAAGGAAGCCTCGTCGGCCGTCGAGACGCCGCCCGAGGATGCAGCGAATTCGTCTCGCATGAGAACCCCTGGATAGCGTATTAGAGTTTTCGGCCGGCGACCGCGGGAGCACCCGCGCTGTCAAAACTCGATGGCAATCGAGCCCAACCGAAGAAGCCGCTTCCCGCCGGCGGGCGACACCGGGTCGCCGGGCAAGCCGGACTGCGCTTTTCAAGGTCGGCGCCGATGGGACAGCGGCGGCGAGATAAATTTAATTTCATTTTTTTCCGCGTCAAGAGTTTTTTTTCGAACCCCGTCAGCGGAAAAAAATGCAGACAGCGCGCCCCAGCGCGAGCGCGCTGGGCGGCGGGACGGTCAGCGGCGTGGAGCCCGGCGAGGAAACAGCAGACAGAAAACCCGCGCCGGCAAGGAGGCGCGACGGGATTGAGCGCCTGCGCCGGGGGCCGGAAGGCCGCCGCTCTCGCGCGCGGCGGTCGCACGCGCGCGCGGCGCCCTCGGCGGATTGGCGAGCCGATCATCGACCCAGCGCTTGCCGACGGCCAAGCCGTGCTCGGTCGCCTCCCGGGCGCCGCCGAAGGCAGCGCCGAGCCTCAATCGGACCGCCGGCTCATGATCGAGCTTGTGGCGTATCTCGAGGCAAGGAATGCACGACGACGAGTTGCCGGATTTGTCCGGGACGTGAAAGACAGAAATATAATAATTGCGATAACGAAGGTTCGACATCGCGGACCCTCCCTGGGCCAGGCTCCGCTTCTGGAGCGTCGGTTGATTCAACCTCGTACGGCTTTCGCGCCGAGCCGGACGTTGCGGCGGCCGGGCGTAATTGTGCCGGTCCCTGGGATAGTCGATGCCGGCCGCAGCGCCGCAACCCGTTTGCTTCGAGGGCAGGAAATTTTTCTTCCGCTCTTGGCGGCGCAATGCCCTTGCGTTGGAGCGCGCTCGCCAGTACTCTGCAGAGATGAGCGCTACCGGACCAGTGAAAACCTACAAGGTCAGAGAAGCCTATCGGCAACAGACCTACGTCGGGGTGATCAGCTTGAACCCGTGGACCCACGCGTGGGCGTGGAAAGGCCACGTCGATTTCGACGCGGGGCTTCATGCCATGTTTACCAAGCGCACCTTCGCCACTGCGGCCCAGGCCGAAGAGCATATGCGTCAGAGCGCGCATCAATGCATCGATAACCGGCTCGGCTAAACGCGCCGATTCCCGGGCGGGGAGCGCCGCTTTCGGACTTTCTCTCTCTTGCGATCAACAAGCCGGCGGTCCTTCTGATCCGCGGAGCGCCCCTGTCGCCATCGCGTCACGCCAAACGCCGGGCGGACAGTTTCTTCTCGTTGCCCAACTTTCTCACCAGCCGTTTGCGTTGCTCCGGGCAGGCCGTGGCTTTGTCTTGCGCGGCTGCTTCCGTTTGACAGGCCGCGCACACGGGACAAATCCAGGCCCCGCAGGCGCAACGCCCGCACGGTTTGCCCTGCAGCCCGGGCTTGGTGTGAAAGCGCTGCCGACAGCAGACACACTCGATCGCCATGACCGCATCGATGACTTCCAGATCTTCCAGGGGCGCGACCTGGCGCAGCGACTCGCCTGCGATTGAGATGCGGTATTGAAAAATTTCTTTCGTGATCGGCATCGATAGCGTCGCGCCGCCGCGCGTAAAGCAGGCTTTGATCGAAGTCGTCCCTTCGATCTTGCCTTCGTAGCCCTTGTTCTTGTGCCGCACCAAAGTGCCGTCGCGCAAATCGGCGTTAAGCTTGTCCGACATGGGATCTCCTCTCAACCCTAGGCCAAAGGTCACACAGGACGGGGTCTCCATCCTGTTCGCGTGCAAATGTGCACGCTCTCAATCCGGACTCTTCGCGGAGCTCAGGAGCCGAAAAGAGTAGATTTGAATATCCTCGTCTTCAATGCGCCGCCCGCGCGTGATGAGCTTCACCAGTCTCACGACGCTGCGGCTGATCTCGGTGATTTCGGCTGCCGGAAAACCGTCTTCGATGTAGCGGCCAATAACGCGCTGCTCACCGATGCCGACGATCTGGAGATAGCCGTTGTTCTCGCCGCCTTCGAAGTACTGCTTCGTGCCGGGAGCCGGACGATCCAGCTCATTTTGCAAGGCTTTGGAGATTTTGATTCCAACAAACAATCGTCCGGCTAAATCCATCATGGGGTTCCCTTTACCCTTCGACGGCGCGAGTCATGCTCGCGCAAGGCATTCCGTTTCACCGCCGCAGAAAAAATCAATTCGACATTTTTAGCGCAACGCCGAGGGGCAATCCGATTTCGCCGACACTGAGCGCAGTGCCGAGCTTCTCGACCTCCCAGGAGGAAATCGTTTCCTGGGCGATGCCTCCCTGGGTTCGACTTTCCTTCGAATCGCCTTGCGGGCGTTTGATCAGGTACTTGACGTTGCTGCCATCGCTCAGAGTCATGGAGAGAATCAGATCCTTGCCTTCCTGCGAGCCCAGGGTTTGCAGAACCGCGATCCGATTCGAAAGAGCCTCCTTCTTCACGGTGTCCACATACAGCCAGATGAAAGAAGCGATGGTCGCGATCATCAACAGCCAGCCGTACTGCCCCACCCGTTTCTGGCGCTTCAGCGCGCGGCTTCGCTGGCGATCGAAGAAGCTTCGGTAGGCTTCTCGCTCAACCGCTAATCTTTTGACGGGATCTTGCTCGGGCGCGCTGGCCGGCTGATCGAAGGACAGGCCGATGCTGTTCAAGATCATGCCCAGCGCAACCAGCGTTAACGGAATCGCGACGACCAGCAGCGGATGCATACGGCTCTCCTTTGCAGGATTTTTGACAGCCTGCACTCTAGGAAGAGGGAGGGATTGCAAGACCGGCAGCCTTCGGCGTGAAACGCCGCAGTTCATGCCGGAGAGGAGTTTTATGGGCCGGTCTTCGACCTCTTGCGCGCCAGTAGCATCAAGGCATGAGCTGACAAAACCCTATAGGAACGCGCCCGTATTAGCAAATGCAAGCGGCGCGCGGAATCTGCGATCCCCCGGTTTCAAATCCAATCCGCGCACTGGACCTCTACGAGAGTTCAACGGCTGCCGCGTCGATGCGCGCCGCCCGCGCGGCTTCACCTTTTGCGCGCCCAGGGCGCCGTCGCCGAGCCGGGCCTTTCACTTCACTGCGCTCCGCTCTGGCCGGTCGGTGCCGGCGCGGCGGAATTATTTTGTTCGACCTTATCCGCCGATCTTGCCTTCTCATGGCGCCGTTCCATCCTGCGGGCGGCTTTTTTCTGCTGCTTTTCCCGCCGCGCCCAGGCTTTCTGCCGTTTCTTGAATGTTTCCATTTTTCCTCCGATCAGCGCCCGGCTCTTGGGACGCGAGAAAAGGACACCAGCTTTCGGTTTTTTTCATCGTACAGGCTCAACCGCAGGGCGCCGAGGCTCGCTCCCAGCGTGATCTGTCTGGCCGCTTGAAGCGCGGGCACTTCATCGTAGCACTGCTGCAAGTTGTAGTTGGGAATGCCCGGCCGCACGTGATGAACGTGGTGCAGGCCGATGTTGCCGGTGAACCATTGCAGGATTTTCGGCAGCTTGAAATAGGAGCTGCCGTACAACGCGACGCTGTGGGGATTCCACCGATCGTGGCGCACCCAGTACGCGTCTTCGAATTGATGTTGAATGTAGAACAGCCACAGGCCGACGCCGCCGCCGATCGCGATCACCGGCAGCTGAATCATCAGGTAAGTGCCTATCCCGATGGTCGAAGCCGCCAGTGCAAGCAGAAATAAAAGCGCCAGGTTGGTGATGAGCACGCTCCTGCGCGCGCTTTGGCCGGCGCCTTTTTTGGAAAATCGTTGAAAGCACAAAAACAGGAGAGCTGCCCCCGGGCCGAACAGAACGAACGGATTGCGATAGATCCGGTAGCCCATCCGCCTGAGCCGAGGCGCAGCCAGGTATTCTTCCACCGTCATCGTCCAGATGTCGCCCACGCCCCGGCGATCCAGGTCGCCGGCGGTTGCGTGATGCCGGTTGTGGGCGTAACGCCAATCTTCAAACGCCGTGAACGTCAAAACCCCGGTGATGTAGCCGAAGAGGGTATTGGCCGAGCGCGAAGCAAATAAGGACCCGTGGCAACAATCGTGAAAGAGAATGAATATCCGCACTAGAATTCCGCCGGCGAGCGCCGCGAGCATGAGGATCATCCAGTAGGCATAGCCCTGATTCAGGCCGATGATCATCACAGCCCAGAGCACACAGTACGCACCCAGCGTGTTCGCGATTTGGTAAAGCGATTTTCGGAGGTTCGCCCGACTGTAGGACGCGGTGGTGTGAAGCCAGCCGAGGTCCGGGAACCGAGATTCGGCGGGACCGCGCGCGGCGAGAAGCGATGGGGAGCTCACGAACGCCCCCGGTGCGTGCCGAGCGCTCTATCGAGGTAGCCTTCGGTTACCAGCTTATTTTCCCCCGTAGCCTCTGAAATCTCGCAAATCAGCAATCTCCTCGCCCTGTCTAGAATGTGGCGCTCGCGCGGCGCCAAGGGCCGCCGCTCGTTGATCTCGGTGAGGGACTCGATGATCCGCGCCAAATCGTCTGCGGAACCGCTCGACAACCGCTTCAGGTTGACGAAGTCGCGTTGTCGCCAATGAGTCGGGCGTTCGGAAGAAACGGCCAGATGCCGCAACACTCTCGCCACCTCGGGCCTGGTCATCAGGCGACGAATGCCGAGTCCGTCGATTTTGTTGACCGGAACAAAAACCGCATCGGAACTTTCCGCAAGGCTTACTAACCGGTAGTAGCTTCCGGCCTGGCCCCCGATGATTTTTTCCACGACCGCGCCGATGCGGCACGGCCCCTGCCCCGGGTAAACCACCTTGCGCCCGATGCTGAACGTCATTGACCGCCCTTTCTCAACACGGGCTCCCTTTTCGGAAGCATTCGAGACAGATCTCTTTCCACTCGCCCTTGGCGGCGACGATATCGATATCGGCGTGCGGCGTAAGGTTGCCGCCGCAGCCGCCACAAACGCAATGTCTCATGAGCTGATCGGCATAATCGCCCGGGACGAAGAAACGCACCTTCTCCCGATCGTCCAGCGTGCGCGGCGAGTAAAGCTTGATCACGTGATGGCGCCGGCAACCTGCGCACCAGATTTGTTTTTCGTAGATGATCGTCATGCTTGACCCGTTTGCACGCGAATGGAGCCTGCATCCGAATCGGATCGATGACCTACCTGCGCCCGCGCGGGGGGCGATAGAAAAACGATGACTTGGCGTCGGCCTGGCCGCGGGCAGCCGCTGTGAGCAGCCTCGCCACTTTCCTGCCCATCACGTCGTCCACGTAGTTGGACAAGAGGTGATCGCGCGCGCTCTTGATTTTCTGACGGATGGCGTTTTTTCGCACATCGTCGAGCAGCGCGGAGCGCAGATCGCGGGTCGATAAAGAGACGACGCCGGCTCTGCCGCGGGTCGATAGCCGCAGAGAAAACCTGCCCTCTTGAGTCGGATCGATCAAATTGTACTCGAGTCTTTTATCGATGCTGCGAATGATCCGTCTCAGCAAGTCTGCGCTTTGTTTTACCGCTTCTTGTTCGGTCATCGGGGAACCTCCCGGTTACGGCACGATAAAAGCGGCCGGCGCCCGGCGCTGGCGCGGTTGCGACGGCCGCGAGATTGGTGAGAGTGGTCGCGTCCGCTCCTGGCGGACCGTCAAAGATCTCGAACGGAACTGGACGATGGGCGCCGGGAGCCTGGCCGGAGCAAATCGGAAAAGGGGGCAACCCGACCCGCTGCCCCGCACGATCAGTTAAAACCCGAAAACGCTACCAGCGGTTGCGGCCGCCCTCCCGGCTGCCGCGCCCGCCGCCGTTATCGCGTCGGGCCATCGGCTTGGCTTCGTTGACGATCAGCGTACGCCCATCGAGCTGCGTGCCGTTCAACGAATCGATGGCCCTTTGCGCCTCGCCGCCGGAGCTCATTTCGACAAAGCCGAAGCCGCGCGATTGCCCGGTAAACTTGTCGGCAATCACGCTGGCCGATTCCACCGTGCCGTGCGCTGAAAAGACTTCTTGCAAACGGCCTTCGGTCACCGAATAGGGCAGACCGCCGACGTATAATTTGGTACCCATGTTCTCCTCCTGAGAGAAAATGTTATGTCTGAGACCCTGAGAATTAGACTGCCCCTCGGCAGAACATGGGCTAATCAATGACTTGGACCACGCTCTGGTCGGTTGATCCGTTAGGAATCGTTCGCAAGGAGAGAGACGGATTACAGGCCTTCAGGGTTTGATGATTCCCATTTCAGAAGGCCTTTTACTGAAGCAGGAGCGTTCACCCTACGCGGTCGTCGCGGTAATGTCAAGGCAGCGCTGGCTCCCTGGTTTGCGAAGACGCGGCGCCGACAGGCCGCGCATTTCGAAAAAAAAATGCACAACGAGCTCGTGCGACAAGAAACAAATTTGTTGTGGTTTATCCGGCCGCAGAACGCGGCCGGCGCTGCTTCGCGCCCCGGCTCGAGCAATCTCTAGAAAATATTCCGTCGATCCAGTGAATTGAATTTCCAGCGACTTCAATCTGCCGCGGTCGCCGTAGCTGCGGAATTTGGTGCCAATTGTTTAGAGAACTCAGGCCACCGTGGTATTCGCTTTGCACAAAGTCTCAAACGTTATTAACGAGCCGTCTTCTCGACAAAGGCAAACCAGCCGCGAGGCTGGGACGCAAAGCCACGGGTCAGGCAACGCCTGATGGCCGGGTTACCGAAGGAAGGATCCCTCAGTTTTAGCCTCCTGCTAAGACCAGCGATCTCCTGCAGTTGAAAAGGCTGGCCCCAGGCAAGGAGGTTTTCAGTGAAATCCCAAGCGTTGTGTTTTCCAGCCGGCGCGGCGCGGCGGCGTGCGGCCGCACCCGGCCGAATTTTTTTTCGCGCGTCCATCCTAGCGGTTTTTTTTGTGGCGTTTTGCGCCGGCTCCGCCGGCGCGGCCAGCCTGCGCCTTAGCTGGCGCGACAATTCGCAGAACGAATCAGGCTTCAAGATCGAAAAACTGGTCGGCGCGAGCTACGTGCAGATCGCCAGTCTCGGCGCCAACGCGCAGAGCTACACGGACTCGGGCCTCACGGCCGGCACTTCCTACTGCTACCGGGTCACGGCGTTCAATGCCGCGGGCACGTCGGCGGCTTCCAACTCCGCCTGCGCCACACCGATCGACGCCCCCGTCGCGCAGCCGGCGCCGGCGCCGATCGTCCCGGTGCCCGCTCCTTCGACCAATCCGCCGGCGCTCTCACCGCTGCCCAAGTGGCGCGACTACCAGGCCAGCATGAAGATTCGCTCCGACGACGACGACGCCATCGGCGTGATGTTCCGCTACAAGGACAACGACAATTACTACCGTTTTTCGTGGTACCCGCAGATCAAGGTGCGGCGCCTGGAAAAGCAGGTGGCCGGCATCTTCAAGACGCTGGCGCAGGACGCGGCGGTTTATACCAGAGGCCAAACCTACGTCCTGGGCATCGCCGCGCAGGGCTCGTCGATCAAGATTTCCATCGACGGCAAAACCATCTTTTCGGTCACCGACGCGAGCTTCACCGAAGGCAGCATCGCGCTCTACTCGTTTTACAACGGCGGCAGCTTTTTCGACGACATCCTGGTCAGCGATCTCGCCACCGGCGCCGTATTGCTCTCGGCCGACTTCAACGATGGCTCGCACAAGGGCTGGACGTTCATCGACCAGGGCAACGACGGCGGTCCATCCCAGTGGTCGGTGGTGAACGGCGCGCTCGCCCAGAAGAGCAACATCGGCTCGACCCTCGCCGGCGCGCTCGGCACCTACGCGCTCTACACGCGCGGCAACTGGCAGGACTATCGCGCGACACTGACGATGCACTCATCCGACGACGATTCCATCGGCCTGCTGTTCCGCTTTCAGGACCCGGACAACTACTACCGCTTCAGCTGGGGCAGCCAGGTGGCGGGACGGCGTCTGTTCAAGCGCGAGAACGGCGTGTTCAAGCTCCTCGCCGAAGACAAGATTCCGTTCGTGCCGGGACGCAAATATTCCGTCGAGGTCGTCGCCCAGGGGAATACCCTGAAAGTCAACGTCGACGGCGCCGCCGTGTTCAGCGTTAACGACGCGAGTTTTCGGACCGGCACCGTCGCGCTCTATGCGTCCTACGATCAGGGCGCTTACTTCGACGATATCTACGTCGAGGACCCCGCCACCAAGACGGTTCTTCTCGCGGATAATTTCAGCGACGGGAATTTTTACGGCTGGACGGTGATCGACGAAGCCGGCACGATCGGCGGGCCTTCGGCCTGGTCGGTGGTGAACGGCGAGATTTTGCAGAATGCCAACGTCGGCTCGGATGCCTACGGCAGCGCCGGCACTTACCTGATCTACTAAAAGGAGCAGTGATGAAATCGCAAAATCGCAAGATGAAACTCTGGAGTTTGATGGTTTGGGCGGCGGTCCTTTTGCTGCCGCGCGCCGGCGCAGCCGCCGCGTGCACCCACTACGCCTCGCCCGCCGGCACCGGCAACGGCTCGAGCGCGTTGGCGCCGTTCAAGATCGCCAGTTTCTGGCCGGTGGCGGCGCCGGGGAAAACCCTTTGCCTGCTCGACGGCCAGTACACCGGGTCGGCGTCGATGATCAATCCGCCGAAAACCCTGAGCGGCACGGCGAGCGCGCCGATCACCGTGCGGGCGCTCAACGACGGCAAGGTCACGATCAACGGCCAGGGAACTTTCGTGCCCGTGCTGCTCAACTACAATAATTACTTTATCCTCGAAGGTTTCAACGCGCGCAGCAGCGGCAGCAGCGTGGTGAGCGTGAGCTACTCCAACAACAACATCATCCGGCGAGTCGCGGCGTGGGACGCCGCCGACGGCAACTATCACATCTTTGCGATCCATTACAGCAAGTACAACCTGCTCGAAGACGTGGCCGCCTGGGGCGTGGCGCGGAAAATTTATTCCGCGTCCCAGGGCGGCGACTATCTGACCATCCGGCGCGCCTGGGGACGCTGGGAGGGCTCGCATGTGATCGGCCCGAAGATGACCTACGACGTCGCTTACAACAATTACAACATGCTGATCGAAAATTCCCTCGGCACCTGGAGCGGGGAGCGCATGAAGGCAAGCTACACCCTGCTCGCCTACGACGGCACGCCGTGGACCGGCAGCGGCGCGGGGACCTACACGAATTACGCGGTCAATCAGCCCTACGGCATCTTCGGCACCAGCGGATTTTCCAACGGCGACAACAAGCCGCGCAGCAAAGTCATCGGCAGCCTCGCCTACGTGCGCAGCACCGACCGCTTCGCGCCCGGCCAGGCGATTTATATGACGAGCCTCGATTATCTCCAGCTCGTCCACAGCGCCGCCTACATCCAGCCCGGTTCCTACACCGACCGCGCCACGGTGCGGCTCGACGGCCTGAGCGGCGCCACCGCGACCAACCTCTTTGCCAACAACATCACCGCCGTCGGCGGCCTGAGCCCGCGCATCTCGCCGCAATGGAAAACCGGCGCCATCGTCCAGGGAACGAGCGTTACTTCGGTGCCGAGTGTTTTCACTGCGAACGGCGGCGCCAATCTCTGTTACCGCTACCAGGACGGCGCGCTCACCCATCAGCCGCTGTGGCCCTGGCCGATGAACCAGCGCATCATCGACGCGACCATCGAATCCGGCCGTGCCGCAGTGGACGTGAACAAAACCATCGAAGCGATGCTCGGCGCGATTCCCCCGGCGTGCAAAGCCGGCGCGAGCACGGTGAACAACCCGGGCGGCTCGACCCCGGCGGTGGCGATTCCGTCGAGCCCGACCAACCTGGTGGTGTCGAGCAACTGACCAGGCTCCACCTGGACAGGGGCCAGCCGAGGATTGCTGGAAGGTTTCGGCAACGCGCGCGGTAATTCAGTCTATCGCGCGAGTCAGGGAAAAACCGGACGGACCAGGCGGTCTTCGGCGGCCTCGCCAGAGCCGCGCTCGAACGAATAGCCTTCGAGAAAATCAAAGTCTTTCATCCGTGTCGCTATTCGCGTAAGGAGATCGCTCGGCCAAACGATGTCGTAACGACTCTCATGGGGAGAGCGGTACACGATCGAGGCGCACGCGTCGTAATACTCTTCGGTGCCGTCCAGTCCGAGAAAAGCACAAAGATCTCTTAGACTCTTTTTCGGATCTTCAATAAATATCTCGTGTCGCAGGTCGAACACATCCTGCGGCACGCGTTTTTTGATGTGGGCGACCGCCTCGCAGAGCGCGAAGAAGACTTCCGCGGCCGACCGCAGCGGAGTTCGCTGCCTGCGGTAAAGCGTACAGATCACGTCGTAGGGATTGCGCAGCACGTGGATGAATCTGGTTTTGACTCCGAATAATCGAGGCAGGGATTCCAACAGCGATGGATCGTGCCTGAAACGTCTTTCGGTGACGCCGCCCATCTTGTCACCGATGACTCGGAGTCGCTCGAACCGGCCTTGCCACTGACCCGGCACGCGGTAGTAGTACCCGGTGCGCTCCCGGCCGCCCGCCGCCGCCAGACGGGAGTTCCGCAGCATCAGGTAAAATATCTGGTTTCGGCCGAAGCCTGCCTGAACGAACCTGAGCGCATCGAGTTCGTCCGCAATAATCGCATTCGGATGCGCGTCGAGCAGGGAGCCGATCAAAGTGTGCCCGCTGCGCGGATAGCCGATGAACGTGCAAAACGTTTCGAGGTCTCTGAACGAGCGCTTCCATCTCAAGCCGCCCAGGAAAGACTAAATGAAACGGCGCACCTTCTTTCGCGGCGGCTGCGTCAGTCGCAGACGCCTCTGTTTGACCAGGGAGTCCATCTCATCGCGCTGCGGCGAGAGGGCCGGCCCCGCCGTTGATTTGTGGTCTGTGCTCATGCCTCTGGGCATGGGGAATACGGCGTCCTATTTCGCGCGCCGACCGACCCGGCGGTGTATGGCAGCGCGCAAAGAGCGGCGTCATGAAGGCTTCGCCATCAGCTCCGTGGCGAAAATTTTTCGCTGTCGGTGAAATGAACCGGAGGCGCGCTGGGCTCGCCGTTAGCGGTTTCTTCTATCAATTCGACCGAGATCGATCAAGCGCGACTGGCGCGGAATCCTGCCCGCGTGTAACATCGTGGTTTCATGAGCGCCCGGGCCGGTACAGGCAAATGTTTTTATCCGTGCATGCAGGTTAGAGAAACGCAGCGCTCACCTCAATAGAGCGAGCGCAGCAGCGGCGCCGGCTTGCGCAGCGGGCGCCTGGCGCTCACGGGCTGGCGCGCCGCGCGCGCCGGCGCCGAGCGCAGCTTCCACTCCGCCAGACCTTTGCGCAGGTAGCTCGGGTCGATTTCCATCGCTTCACAGACGTTGACGAAGGAAAAAGGCCAGCGGCGATCGTTCTGAAAGATCCACTCCTCGGCGTTTTCGAACAGCCGCCGGGCATAGGGGCCGGGCAGATGCGCGTACTTTTGAAAGCATTCGACCGCGTCGAGCAGGACCGCGAACATCAGCCTTTTTTCCGATTGAAGAGGCGCGCTTCCCTGCCACTGCTCGCGGTACTGCTGGATGGCGAGCACGTCGATATCGGCGGACCAATGAAACGGATCGAAAACCGGAGCGGCATGAGCCGGCGATTTGGCGTGCATGGACATCGTCTTCGCGAAACTCGGTGAGTATAATTTACGGCACCACTCGCAGGCTGTTTCAAGTAGGGCGCCAAAAAAATTTCTCCCAGGTGATTCGCAAGGCGCCCGGCGCCACCGACGAACCGGCATTCTGCGCGCAAGCAAAACCGACGGGGTGGTTTCCTACCTGCCTGCGGGCTCCGGGATGGGATCTGGATTGAGCGGGCGCCCTCACTCCAGCACTCCTTTCACGACCGGATTGTGCCATCCTCCGGGCGGTGAAACTCTCTCTTCGACCTCACGCGGCCCCCAGCTGCCCGGCTCGTAGACATGAACCGGAGTGCCTGCCTTGAGCACGGGATCGACGATGCGCCATGCCTCTTCGACATAATCCTCGCGGGCGAACAGGCTCGCGTCTCCGGCCATCGCATCGCCGAGCACCCGCTCGTAAGCATCCATTTCTTCGGTGCCGGGGTGGTGGCTCGCCAACAGCTCCACCGTGGCGCCGATGTCCGCAGCCGGCGCCAGGACATTCACACCGAACGCCAGCGTGACGTCGGGACTGATCTGAAAACGGCAATAGTTCGGCTTGAGATCGAGCCCTTGATACATCGTCGGCGGCTGGCAGAGCTGGACAAGAATTTCCGTGCAGGTCACCGGCAGCGATTTTCCCGCTCGGATGTAAAAGGGCACTCCGCGCCAGCGCCAGGAATCGATCTCCAGCTCGAGCGCGGCGAATGTCTCGACCTCCGAGCTCGGCGCGACGCCGTTTTCGTTCCGATAGCCGCGGAACTGCCCGCGCACCACCTTGCGCGGCTCCAGCGGCCGGATGGCGCGCAGCACTTTGACCTTTTCGTCGCGCATGGATTCGCTGTCGGTTCGCACCGGCGGCTCCATCGCGAGGTTCGCCAAAACCTGGAACAGATGATTTTGCACCACGTCGCGGATAGCGCCGGTTTGATCGTAAAAAGCGCCGCGCCCCTGCACGCCGAAATTCTCCGCCATGGTGATCTGCACGCTGCTGATGTGGTGGCGATTCCAGAAGGGTTCGAGAAATTCGTTGGCGAAGCGGAAAAACAGCATGTTCTGCACCGGGCGTTTGCCCAGGTAGTGGTCGATGCGAAAGATCGTCTTTTCATCGAAAGTGCCGAGCAAAGTCTGATTGAGCTTTCGCGCCGAGGCGAGGTCGCGACCGAAGGGCTTCTCGATAATAACCCGCGCGCCGCTGGTGCAATCGGCTTTGCCCAGTTGTTCTACGACGGTGCCGAACAACACCGGCGGGATGGCGAGATAAAACGCCGGCTGGCGCGCGCTCCCCAGCTCCCTGCGCAGGGCTTGAAACGTCGCCGCGTCTTTGTAGTCGCCGTCGACGTAACGCAGCAACCCGGACAGCTTGTCGAAAGCCGCGGGCTCGATGCCGCCGTGCTTCTCGACGCTGTCGCGCGCCCGCGCGCGGAGCTGATCGACCTGCCAGCCGGCTTTGGCCACGCCAATGACCGGCACGTCGAGATGGCCGCGCTTGACCATCGCCTGCAGCGCCGGAAAAATTTTCTTGTAGGCGAGATCGCCGGTGGCGCCGAAAAAAACCAGCGCATCCGAATGGGAAGCTTCCATAGCCTCTTTCCTTATCGCCCGGATTTTTCCAGGTGTCCGCCGAATTCAAAGCGCATCGCCGAGAGCAGTTTGTCTGCAAAATCCGCCTCACCGCGGGAGCTGAAACGCTCGTACAGGGCGGCGCTCAACACGTGAACGGGCACGGCCTCGTCGATGGCCGCCTTGATCGTCCAGCGCCCCTCGCCGGAATCGGATACACGCCCGCCGAATTTCGCCAGCGCCGGATCCGCGATCAGAGCATTCGCCGTCAGGTCCAGCAGCCATGACGCGATCACACTGCCGCGCCGCCACACCTCCGCGATGTCGGGCAGATTGAAGTCGTACTGATAGTGTTCGGGGTCGCGCAAGGGCGTGGTCTCGGCGTCGATCTGATGGGTTTGACTGCCGACGTTGGCGGCGCGCAGCACGCCCATTCCCTCGGCGTACGCCGCCATAATGCCGTACTCGATCCCGTTGTGAACCATTTTGACGAAGTGACCGGCGCCGTTTGACCCGCAATGCAAATAGCCGCGCTCGGCGGTGCCGCCGATCTTTTCACGTCCGGGCGTGCGCGGGATATCGCCGACACCCGGAGCCAGGGTCGCGAAAATTGGATCGAGGTGCTGGATTGTCTTCGGCTCGCCGCCAATCATCAGGCAGTAACCGCGCTCGCGGCCCCAGACGCCGCCGCTCGTGCCCACGTCCACGTAATGAATTCCTTTCGGCGCGAGCTCCTGGGCGCGGCGAATATCGTCGATGTAATAGGAATTGCCGCCGTCGATCAGAATGTCGCCGGCATCGAGGTGCGGCAGGAGATCCGCGATGGTTTGATCCACCGCCGCGGCGGGTACCATCAACCATACCGCTCTGGGCTTCGCAAGTTTTTGCGCGAGATCAGCGAGCGAAGACGAGCCAACGGCTTTCTCCGCGACCAGCTCCTGCACTGCTTTCGCCGACCTGTTGAAGACCACACATTCCTGTCCTCCGTTGAGCAGCCGCCGCGCCATGTTTGCGCCCATGCGTCCCAGACCCACAATAGCGATTTGCATGCTTGACTCCCTTTTTTCCGAAAAGTTGAGGATTTCCGCTCTCGCTCCAGGGGCTAACATCGTCGAGTTTCCAGTCAATCTCTGGCACGCGACACAGGGAGATGATCCGCTCACGTGTTGGACGCCTCGTAGATGCTCTGAATCGATTGATCGAGGAGCGCGTTGAACTCGGTATCGGACTGCTGCGCCGTGAGCCCTTCCGCCAGCGCCCGCGAAAAGCTCGCCACCACGCCGTGATTCCGGCGCAGGCGGTCGTTGGCATCTTTCCGCGTAAAACCGCCCGACAGCGCAACCACTCTCAAGACCTTCGGATGTCTGACGCAATCCGCATAGAAATCGTCGCGCTCCGGCAGGGTGAGCTTGAGCATGACCGGCTGATCGGCCGGCAGCTCGTCGAGCTCTTTCATAATGGCGGCTTTGAGGAATTCTTCCGCCTTCGCGCGATCGGGGCAGTGAATGTCGACTTCCGGCTCGATGATCGGCAGGAGGCCGGCGGCGCTGATCTGCCCGGCGACTTCGAACTGCTGGCTCACGATGTTTTTGATGCCGGCGGCGTTGGCTTGCTTGATAAATGAGCGCATCTTGGTGCCGAAGATGCCTTTCGCTTTGGCTTTGTCGAGCAGCGCGGCAAGCCCGGGAATCGGCTTCAACAACTGCACCCCGTCCTTTTCGGCCTCGATGCCTTTGTCTACTTTCAGAAAAGGCACCACATGTTTCACGTTCCAGAGATAATCCGCCGTGGGCCGCCGCTCGATCTCCCGATCCATGGTGTTCTCGAACAGGATGGCGGCAATAATCCGCGCGCCGGTGAAGCTCGGGCTGGCGATGATGCGCGCGCGCATCTGATGCACGATCGCAAACATCTCATCATCGCTCGACCAGGCGCCGTCTTTGATGCCGTAAAGACGCAGGGCGCCGGGCGTGCTGCCGCCGCTTTGATCCAGCGCCGCAATAAATCCGCGGCCTGTTTTCATCTGCTCTAATTGTTGCTGGTTAACACCGGGCATTTTCATAATGTCTCCTTGGATTTTCGGTAGCGCCGAATCAGATTGTTCGTCGAGCTGTCATGGTTGAGAGCGGGCTCCGCCTTGCTCGCGACTTCGGCGATGATGCGCTGCGCCAATACTTTGCCGAGCTCGACGCCCCACTGATCGAAGGAATCGATGTTCCAGATGGCGCCCTGGGTGAAAACTGCATGCTCGTAGAGCGCAACGAGCTTGCCGAGGGCTTGCGGCGTGAGCCGCTCGGCGAGGATTGTGTTCGACGGCCGGTTGCCCGCGAAGACCCGGTGCGGCACGAGCCAATCCGGCGTGCCCTCGGCTTTGACCTCTTCGGCGGTCTTGCCGAAGGCCAGCGCTTCGCTTTGCGCGAAGACGTTCGCCACGAGCATATCGTGGTGCCGGCCGAGCGGGTTGAGGGTCTTGTTGAACGCGATGAAGTCGCAGGGAATGAGCCGCGTTCCCTGATGAATCAATTGGTAAAACGAGTGCTGGCCGTTGGTGCCGGGCTCGCCCCAGTAGATCGGCCCGGTATCGCCCGCGACTTGGGTGCCATCGACGGTGACGTGCTTGCCGTTGCTCTCCATCGTCAGCTGCTGCAAGTAGGCGGGAAAGCGTTTCAGATATTGCTCGTAGGGCAGCACCGCGACGGTTTGAGCGCCGAAGAAGTCGTTGTACCAGAGCGCCAACAGCCCCATGAGCACCGGCAGGTTGCACTCGAAGGGCGCGGTGCGGAAGTGCTCGTCCATCTGATGGAAACCGTCGAGCAAGGCGCGGAAATTATCCGGGCCGATGGCCAGCATGGTGGAAAGGCCGATGGCCGAATCCATGGAGTAGCGGCCGCCGACCCAATCCCAGAAGCCGAACATGTTCTCCGTATCGATGCCGAACTTCGCCACTTCCGCCGCGTTGGTCGAGACCGCGACGAAGTGCCTGGCGACCGATTTTTCGTCGCCGCCGAGACCTGCGAGGGACCAGTCGCGCGCGCTGTGCGCGTTGGTCATGGTTTCCAGGGTCGTGAAAGTTTTCGATGAGATGATAAAAAGAGTTTCCGCCGGGTCGAGATCCTGAACCGCCTCGGCGAAGTCCGTGCCGTCGACGTTGGAGACAAAGCGAAACGTCATGGCGCGCTCGCTGTAATGCTTGAGCGCTTCATAGGCCATCACCGGCCCGAGGTCCGAGCCGCCGATGCCGATATTGATGACGTTGCGGATAGCTTTGCCGGTGTGGCCTTTCCAGGCGCCGCTCCGCACCCGATTGGAAAAGTCCGCCATCTTGTCGAGCACGGCGTGGACCTGCGGCACCACGTTCTCGCCGTCGACGACGATCGATGCGCCTCTCGGCGCGCGCAGCGCCACGTGCAAGACCGCGCGGTTTTCCGTGACGTTGATTTTTTCGCCGCGAAACATCGCGTCGATGCGCTCGCGCAGGCCGGATTCATCGGCGAGCTGCACGAGCAGCTTCAGGGTTTCATCGGTGATGCGGTTCTTCGAATAGTCCAGGTATAAACCTGCCGCTTCGGCGGTCATGCGCTCCCCGCGCTTCGGATCGTCGGCAAAGAGCTTGCGCAGATGCAGCTCGCGGACACTTTGATGGTGCGCGGCGAGGGCCTTCCAAGCCTCGCGTTCAGCGAGCGGCGCGATTGGTTTTGCCATCTCTGACTCCTTTCGTTTCTCGTGATGACGCCGAGCGAGTCTTTGCGGGAATGGAAGCCCAGGGGTTGGCCGCTTTCTCCCAGAGACGAAACCCGCCGGCGAAGGCATTGGCGTTGTTGCCCGCGCGGCAACCCTGGGGCAGCTTTTTCAGCTTCTTGACGTTTCCGCCGCCCAGAACGACGTCCTCGGGCTCGAGCGCGGCAACGAGCTGGCCGACGACCCTGGCGACTTCCTTGCGCCATTTCTTTTTCCCCAGGCGTTCGTAGCCGTGCAGTCCCACGTAGTCTTCGAAGGTATGTTTTTTGTACGGCAAATGACCGAGCTCCATGGGCTCGACGACGCCGTCTAAAATCATCGCGGAACCCAGGCCGGTTCCCAATCCGAGAAACAGCATCTTTCCGCCGTTGTAGCTGCCGAGGGCCTGCATCGCGGCATCGTTCACGACTTTCACCGGACGCTTGAACGCGGCCTTGAAGTCGAATCCCACCCAGCCGGAGCCGAGATTGTACGGCTCGGCGATCGGCCGATTGCGCAGAACCGGCCCCGGGTAGCCGATCGACACCGCGTCGTACTTCCAGCGGCCGGCGAGCTTCTTCACTTCCGCGACCATCTGCCTGGCGCTCAAAGCCGGACCGGAGTCAAACGCGCGCGTTTCTTTTTGTCCGGTGGCGCGAATCTTCACATGGCTTCCGCCGACATCGACAACCAGCACTCTCATGATCCACCTCGTTTTCTATCCGACTCGAACGGTTGTGTTGGCTTTCGGCCGCTCTGCCTTCCGTTCGCAAAGGCGCTTTCATGTTTCCGTTCCGCGCGCACCCGTCAAGCCGCCGTCAGGATATCATCGAGCCGGAAATTTTGCCCCGCCCCGTGGAGCAGGCGGGTAACTCGGGTCTAGCTCCGGGGAATTTTCAGCCGGCCGCGGGCGCGCCAGCAGGCCGGCAAGATCGTAGTCGAGCAGATCGCCGATGCGCTCCACCGTCAGGTCGGCGGGCGGGTGCGCGCCGACGGTCTTCGAGTCGCGCGCGTACTGGCCCTGGCGCGGCAACACCGTGGTGACGCGACCGCCCCAGATTTTTTTGACCGCGGCGAGAATGCCGGGCTTGTCGTCCACGAGCACGTAGTGTTCCGCCGGGTAACGCCGCTCGACGTCGTCCAGCACCGCTTCCTTGTGAATATAGATGAGCACGTGACCTTCCACGGCTTCGAAGATGCCCGAGCGCTCGACCTTGCGCGGCTGAAAAACCACGTCGCCGTCCGAGAGAATCACCGTCCGCCCCCACGAGCGGAACCGCTCGAGCACGTCGAGGGAGGCGGGAAAGAGACGATTGGCGAACGGGTAATCGACCAGATAGGACGACATCGACAGCAGATGAATATCCTGCGGGTGCTCCACCCGGAAGCGCTGCAGCGCGCCAAGATAATCGCGGTAGCCCAGATCGGTGAAGAGCTGCTCGAGGATCGCCCAGTAGCGCTCGCGGCATGCCGCGCCGAACTCGCGCTCCAGATGGCGCTTCAGATCGTTCTGGATGCGGTCGTTGTCGAGCAACGTGTTGTCCACGTCCACCAGGAATACAATGGCATCGGTCATGGCATCACTCCGAAACTCCCGTGCATTGTCCGCCGGGCGCGCCTTGGCCCCCGATCATCGCGCCGGCGCCGGCTTTGCGCCGTCGCTTCGACTTTGCTTCAGGCCGCCCTCGAAAGCGCCCGGCTCATCGCTTCAGCGCGGCCCCTGTCGTCGCGGCCGGTTCTTCAACGCCGCCCGCTCCCGCAAGCAGCGTTTTGACTTCGACCCCGTCCGAGACCAGCGCCCGCTCCGCCATGTGCAGAAACAAGCCGTGCTCGACCACGCCGACCAGGTTCCGCAGCGTCGCGGCCAGCGCCTCGGGCGCGCGGATCGCGCCGCAGTCGCAGTCGAGAATCAGGTTGCCTTCCTCGGTGATAAAATCAGCGCCGGAGTCGAGCCGGCGCAGCCTGGCGGCGATGTCCATGCGCGCCAGTTTCCGGGCGACCAGCGGACACGCCGCGGGAATCACCTCCACCGGGAGCGCCACCCCGCCGAGGCGCGCCGCCACCTTGCCGTAGTCGGCGATGACAATGAATCTGGCGGCGGCGCTGGCGACGATCTTCTCGTGCAGCAGCGCGCCGCCCCCGCCCTTGATCAGCGCCAGGCCGGGAGCGATTTGATCGGCGCCGTCGATCGCGACATCGATCTCGGGGCAGCGGCGCAAATCGACGAGCGGAATGCCGAGCGCCTCGGCGAGCTCTCGACTCGACCGCGACGAAGGGATCGCGCGGACTTTGAGGCCGCGCCTCACGCGCTCGCCCAGCAGCCGGATGAAGCATGCCGCGGTGGAGCCGCTTCCCAGCCCCACCACCATTCCATCCTCGAGAAAATCCAGACTGGCCCGCGCCGCCAGCTCTTTCGCGTGGTCGATGGACGGCATGTTATTTTACCGGATTGGGGTCATCTCGTCCGAAGCGGTCTTCCCGGCCGCTGCGGCCGACATGCAAAGAGCGCGGATTCGAGCGATACGCTGAGCTGAAACGGAACGCATAAAACGGAGAGCAACCGACATGCCACAGGAGAAAGCCTGGCGCCGCAACGCTGTGAACCGCGCGAAAGCAAAAAGTCCCTGCGCCGCTTTCGGGGTGAATACGCGCCCGCAGAGCGACACGTGTCGATATAGCGACTCCGCAAAACCCGCGGCCGTACCGCGAGCGGGAGAAGAAGCTCGTCGCGATGCGCCGGCGGCATTGTCCTGTTCCCCTTTTCGGCAACTCTGCTATATTCGCCTGAACTGCGGGCGACGACGAGGAGGCTCGGCGAGTCATGGCAAGATCGGCTCGGAATCGCTTTTCTGCGAAGGTGCGACGGATTGGTAAAAATGCGCTGCGCTTCTGCGCCGGGCGGCGCCCGATGCGCCGCGCGCGCGCGGTCCTTGCGGCCGCGCTCGCGGCCGGCTGGCTCGCCGGCGCGGCGCCGGCGGCGGGCGCGCAATCCGACGAGCCCGCGCCGCGCATGATCGCGCCCCGCGGGCTCCATCCGCGCCTGCAGCGCGAAGGCAAACGCGCGCCGGCGCGAGCCGGCGCCCGGGCGCTCGCCCTTCCCTCCGGCATCGAAGCGCCGCGCTCGCCGGCCAGCGACGCTCTCGGCATTATCAAAGGATTCGATGGCATCGGCTTTGCCAACAGCTTCGGCTCGGTGCCGCCCGACACCCATCTCGCCACCGGTCCCGCGCACATCGTCGAGGTGACCAACACCACCATCGCCTTTTACAGCCGCGCCGCCGGCAAGCGGGTGTTTCTCCAGGACCTGGCGGATTTCTTTGCGCCCGCCGGCACGGTGCGCTTCGGTTTCGATCCGATCGTCACCTACGACGAGATTGCCCAGCGGTTCGTCGTCGTGATGGTCGACGAGGACGATAACGCGGGCAAGAGTTTTCTCCTCTACGCGGTGTCCAATTCCGCCGATCCGCTCGACGGCTTTGCCGAGATGCACCGCATCGACGTCACCGAGAACGGCCACCACGTGAGCGAGCCGGTGTTCGCCGATTTTCCGAAAGTCGGCTGGAACGCCGACGCGCACGTGATCACGTTCAACGGCTTCGGCAGCGCGAGCGGGGAGTTCGATCACGTGAGCGTCATCGTGATCGACAAGAGCACCGCGCTCGACGGCGACAACGCCACGCTTTCCTTTGCCCACCTCGACCGCGGCCCGGACGATTTCACTTTGATGCCGGCGCTGATGCACGGCGCCGCGAGCGGCGCGCCCCTGTGGTTCGTGGTCGAATCGGCGGATGAGTTCGGCGCCGAAGTGCGCCTGGTCGCGCTCGACGATCCGCTCGGGTCGCCGAGCTTCTCCGAATGGAGCATCGCCGTCGCTCCCTACGATTTCCCGCCCAACGCCGAGCAGCCCGGCAGCGGCGCCCTCGGGCACCTTCAGACCAACGACTCGAGCTTCATCAGCGCCGCCTGGCGCGACGGCCGGCTGGTCGCAGCGCACACCGTCGGATTGAGCTCGGGCGCCGAGGCGCACGTGCGCTGGTACGAGTTCGACACCGCCTCGCCGAGCCTGGTGCAGCAGGGAACCCTCGATCCCGGCGCCGGCGTCTCCACCTACTATCCGTCCATCGAAGTCGCCGCCAACGGCGACTTCGGCCTCACCTACATGCAGTCCTCCGCCGCGCAGTTCATGTCCATGTACGTGACCGGCAGGAATGCCGCCGACGGCGCCGGCCAGATGCGCCCGCCGATTCTGGCGCGCGCCGGCCAGCGCACCTATCAGGGCTTCGACTGCGCGGACCGCGGCGTTTTTATCGACGATTGCCGCGCCGGCGACTACAGCGGCATTGCCCTCGACCCCAATTTCACCAACGTGTTCTGCGCCGCCAACGAATACGCCAGCGCCAAGCGGCCGACCAACTGGGGCACCTGGATTTCCTGCTTCGCCATCGGCGTGCACGATCTGGCGGTCACCGCCATCACCGTGCCGCGCACGGTGAAAGGCACGGGCGTCGTCAACGCCGCCGTGGCGGTGACGATTCAAAATCGCAGCGACCACGCCGAAACGTTCACTCCGGCGAATCTCGGCAACGGCGTCACCACCGGCCTGGTGCGGCTGAGCGCCGCGCGCATCGACGACGACGCCGAGAGCTGTCTGGCATCGCCCGTGGTGGCGCTCGACGCCGGCAGGAACGCGACGCTTTTCGGCGCCGGCGGCACGAAAACGCTGGCGCCCCGGCAAAGCGCCAAAATCTCCTTCCTGGTGAGCGTCCAGTGCGCCGCCGCGCACTCCTCCGCCGGCGCCGACGCGACCCGCGGCGACTACAGTTTCACTGCCACCGTGCACCACGACGCGATCGACGGCACGGCGGACATTCACGCCGACGACGACGTCTGTCCGCGCGACGCGCTGCCGGGAAACACCGATATGCTGCCGCCGAGCAAGGGAGTCGCGGACAAAGGCTGCGGCGGGAAAAACCCTGACAACAGCCTGGGCGGCCCGGTGGTCATCGACGTGGTGCCGTGAGATCGGCGCACGGGCGATCACTCTCCTCTTGTGAAAAAGGCGAATCGATGGAGATTCGGGCGCAGCCTCACGCCGACGGCGGGAGAAATTTTTAAATCAACTTGAGCGGCACGAGAGGCCGGCGCGACGACAAGCCGATGCCGGGTTTGGCGGCGATGCGGGACATCAGCGCAAAAACTTCGGCGTGCTTCGACCCCGGCTCAGGACCAACGGACCGGGGTTGAATCGCTGAAAACCATCCGCTCATGCCGCGCCATCACGTGCGCTCACGACGGGTTTCTCGCAGGCATTCCTCAATTCCTCGCCACCTGTCGATCGCGGATGGGTCAGGTTGAACTCGTCGCCGCGGCTCGTTTGCGCTACGGCGATTTTGCGCACGGCCCAGGACGCAGTTTGCAGCGCATGCACCACCGAAATTCCAAAAGCTTGACCCGGCGATCAACGCAAGCAATTTAGGCAACTCGACCGGACCGGCGTACGCGAACCGCGCCTCACCGACCAATGCGAGGAACGGATTTTCAGAGCAAGTCAGAGCTCGATCCGCTCGTCCCGAGACGTGCCTCCAGGCTTGGCGCCCTGGCGCCTTTGCGGGAGACCTTCCGAAAAAAATGCGCGGAGGATCGTCTCGTGGCGATTTGAATCCCGGTTTCAGAAAGCGGTCCGCGCTCGATGTTCGGCAGCGCCGCCGCGGGCGGATTGCTCTGTTTTCACGCGCGCAGGCTGAACGAGATCGCGCCCGCGCGGGTGAAATAAAATCCGCTGACCGAAGCTTCGACCGCAGACCGCCCCGGCGCAGCCGCAACACTCCGGCCGAATAACCCGCTCGCGCCGCGCTGCGAGCTAGTCAAGTTATCCAAAGCCGCACCCGCTTTGGCCGAGCGCAGCTCAGCGCCCGGCGGGACTGGCTTCCTCTCGACCGCCCGCGCGGGATTCGCTATAAAAAAACCACAACTATGGAGCGTAAAAAAAGAATTCTGATCGTCGAGGACGATGTCGGTTCGCGCAAGCTGATGTCGGTTCTTCTCAGTCGCGTTTCCTACGACATCACCGCCGCGGGAAATGCCGCCGAAGCCATCGATCGCGCCAGTCATCCCGAGCCGGCGGACCTGATTATCATGGATCTCGAGTTGCCCGGGGCTACCGGCGGCGAGATCATCCGCCGGCTCAAAAGCGATCCGTCCACCGGGCAAATCCCGGTGATCGTGACCACGTCGAGCGATCGCGGCTCGCCTCTGGTGCGGGAAGCCATCGAGGCCGGGGCCGAGAAAATTCTCTACAAGCCCACTCCGATGGCGGTGTTGATGGCCGAGGTCAATCGCTATTTGTCCTAGCAGGCGGCTGAAGAATGCTTCGACGGGCTCGGCATGAACGGATTTTTCTCGGCGCTTTTCAACCGTTGATCCGTTTGTCCTGAGCGTAGTCGAAGGACTCCGAAGCTTTTGTTCACAAACCTGCTAGCGAAAGCGCCGGCGGCGAGGCGGGATATTATTCGACCGCGGCGAATGGCGGCGTTTCTCGACACTTGCCGAGCTGGGTCTTGGCCCGGCAGATTCTGCACAGCACGCCGCCCGCCGGCAGCGCCTCCGACGACGTATAGTCTTCGGCGGGCCACGCCTTGCAGTTTGCTGCAGCAGTGCCACACGGTCTCGGTGCCCGTCTTCTTTCGGTATTCCATAGGCTCGCTTCATGACGCGCCGCGCAGGGGATCGCTCGCCCGCCGGATCGCGGGCATCGCGACCCCCGGGCGCAGCCGCTGTCCTTGTCTTTAAATGCTCCGCATCCCAACCAGGAGAAACCCGCCGGCGAGACGCTTCGACGTTTCGGGAATTCTCGAAACGTGAAAACGAGGATCGGTTGAAGCTGGACCAACTCCGGCCGTCCAGGATAGCCGGCCGTTTCAAACTAAAAACCAGTTCCCACGCGCACGCAGCGTGAACGAGATCGCGCCCATCGACCTTGGCGCCGGCCCGGTTGAAATAAATTCCGCTGACCGAAGCTTCTACCGCAGACCGCCCCAGCTCAGCCGCAACATCTCGCGGAATTTCCAGCTCGTGCCGGCGAGCGGCGGCTATCTCGGGGGAATCCACAGAAGGGAGCATGCGAAGAGCAGCGCTTTGACTAGTCATCTGTGGATTCCAATCAACGCAGCGCTGACGCGGTCTGCAAGATAGTCAAGTTATCTTATCAAAGCCCGACCCCGGCATCTCCTGCTGTTCTCGGCATGGCTGCTTGTTTTCTTAGACGCCGATTTTTCAGGATCAAAAAGGAGCTGTCTAAACGGTCTGGAAATTTCCCTGCGCGGGCGATCGGCGGCGAGGTTTCGGAAAAGCAGTGTCTAGCCTCGCTTAACTACCATGCTCTTTGATCTCGTTCGTGAGCGATTCAGCAAACTGCTCTGCCTCGTCCTCTTGAACGAATTCGTGCTTGACCGGCATTTTGTTAAGAATATTTTGCGCCTGCACGTATGCGGTTTGAAGTTTGCTGTCACAGGGCTTTCCCATCAGCATGTGCAAAGTAAAGGTTTCCCGGCTGTCCGCCAAGCTCGTCACGCGGCCTAGCCAACGGTTCGCCTTATCTTTGATGGTATCGGCCTCAGCGAGATCAAACGAAATCGGCTCGTAGGCGTGCCACACCTCGTTTTTCCTCGCCCGCAAGAACTCATAATCATAGTTCGGAGCGACAATTTTTTTGGGCGCGAGATATTTAATGACCTGGCGTTTCTCAAGCGGGCCGCGAAACACTTTCCAAATATCCTCCTCGTCCCGACTCGCACGCTCTGGTCTCGTGGCATAACGCTCGACGTATCGCATGTAGAGCTCATGCATGGTCTTATCCAAATCCGAGCTAAATCCGCCGCCCGCCGTGGAGAACTGCATCGCGCTGTCATCTGGCGGCAGCACTTGAGCAAGCACCTCGCCGATGTTTTTCGGCAGTTTTTTAAGCGGCAATTCCGTGGCAACTCTTTGGCCAAACGCTTCTATCTCATCCTGGACGTAGCGGGTAACCTGACGAAAGTGATCGCCGGCGATCGGCTCGAACATTCGCGAGAGGCGCTGATAGTGTGCCGTGCACAGTGCATTGAGATACTTCGCCTCGGGAGCGTACAACGCAACGCCGATATTGACGAACTCCGCCGTGACAGGATCGTGCACGTATCTCAAAACGCTGAAGGTGTAGGCAGTCTTCATACCAACCTCCATTTTACCTGCTCGATAAATTCCCCCGACCGATCGCGCGCTGTGACGAGGTGATTCCTTATCTTTGAGAGGTTGCTATTCTTCCACTCTATTGGCACTTGGTCAATCAGCGAGTCCAAGGTGGAATCCGTGAGTTGGCCCAACGCGCGCTTGAAACGGTTGAGATCAAACGCTTTTCCTTTGAGATCCCGACTGAATACATGATCGGCTAAAAAATTGCCGGCTTGGCCGGCCAGCTTCCACGGCTCTGCGGGGTCCCCAATCTGAAAAAGAAACGAAAATGCCAACTCGTGATCGATTATATAAATCTCTTTGTCCCTCCAGAGCAGGTTTGGATTATTTGTTTTTCGATCGGGGTTCTGGATCAGCGCATCGAACGCATAAATCTCCGCCGCGAGCTGTATAAGCGACGCCGGGATGCTCTCGTTGATCGGCCAAGTGGCGTAGCCGCCCACCAAGACTTTTGAACCGAAGTTGAGCCCACCGCTTTTTCTGATGATTGCCGCGACATCCGCGTCTTTCGCACTCAATAATTCGCCCATGCGTGGATCGATTTCCACAATGGCCGGCATCGGACGTGCGATGCCTAGCTCGCCTGCCAACAGCGAGGCGACAAGTTCAGAGCACAACCCAGTGTTGCCGGTTTCGGTTCCAGCTCTGAATTTTACGACATACTCGCCCGCGTTGTTTCCGCTTTCGTCTTCACACAAGAAAATTGCCGGATTTGTTCTTCCGGAGCTGATCTTTCTCAGGTAAGCAGTCGCGCTAAGCCGTTGAACCGGATTCACCGCTTGTCAAACCATGCTTTCCGATGAAGCTTCTTTACAATAGATGTGCACGGGATCATAGATACCCGCCGGCGGACAGATTTATCGCTAGCTATCGAGATCTTATCCCAAGATCTTTTGCTTGGATCACGTTTCCCTGCGCCACCGAGAAACGAAGCGAAAGAATATTTCTAAACCGATCTACTGCTTGATAACCCGAACCATTTAAAAACGTGTCCGGATCGCCGATTAGAACCAGTTTCCCTTGCGCGCGGCTGATTGCCACATTGACCAAGCGGTTACCGGTATCGCCCTTGTAGAGTTTACCGATCGGTTGATCGTGGGAATCTACCAAATCGCAAATGATGATGTCAGCCTCTGCTCCTTGGAACGCGTGAACGGTTCCAACGATTATGCGATCGCTCTGCTCCGCTGGTAGCTTCATGTCTTTGAGCAGGCGCTTCACCAAAGCGACTTGCGCTCGATATGGCGTAATCAGGCCGACCTTAACTTTGAGCTCGCTTTTAACATAGGCGGCGGAGAGCGCCGCGGCTATCTGAGCCGAACCGCGATTGAGACGTGACCCGTTCTCCGTCTGCTCCGATTGGCTACCATCGTCAGGCAGATACGCTACCAGAACGGCAGATTTTCCGCGTAGCGGCGGGAGCGCTGATGCAGCCGTCTTCTTGGCGTCGACCTGCGTAGTGAGTTTGTTGTCGTAGAAATGCCGATTCACAATATCGCAAATATCGGCATGCATCCGGCGCTGGTTGGTCAACATGCCGAGAGCGGGATGATTTAAATTGTTCTTAATCCCTACCAGCTCAAAGGCGTCTTTGTGGAGCCACTCAAAGGCCGCTTTCGACTGAGACACTGCAATGGGTCCTAGCTGTCGGAAATCCCCGGCGACGACTAAGCGTTCGCGCCCAACCAAACCCATGCAAGCGAGAATTGGAATCGGCATCATACTGGCCTCATCTATAACCATCGCATCAAAACCGACTTCAGTTAGCAGCGGCTCAATGCAGACTTGAATGGCCGTCGTGAGAATAATGCTCGACTGATCGAGAATTTCCTTGGTCCTACGACGAATTTCGTCTCGAATCTCTTTAATCCGCTTGTTACTCAGAGCCCGCGCAACTGTGTCAGTCGCCGGAATTGTTTGATGTCTCTCTACGGCGTCATGAAGTTGCCTTCGTAGTTCCTGTATTTCTTCCTTGTGTGGGAACAACCGCGCTTCTTTGATAACTTCTGAAAGCCTGGGGTGTCCAAACCGAATGAGATGACCGCTGCTCACCAACCTATGGCCTGCCGCACCAGAGCTTTCGAGGGCTCGTAAAACTTGGAGTGCGAGGTTATCAACAGCGACGTTGGCTATTGAGGTCGCAATAATCCGCTTTCCAGCAAGTGCTGCCTGTGCGATCAGTTTTCCCAACGTGTATGTCTTGCCGGTACCGGGCGGACCCCATATAAAAGAGATATCCGCTCCGAGGCACTTTTGGACCACCGACAACTGCGACGTGTCTAAGCCCTGGGGATCATGGTTACCGTTCCATAAATGCGGCCGAGGAACCACATTTCCTGTTAGAAGTCGCCAAGTGAGTGCGTCACGCTTCGAGTTTAAGGATTCGAGCTTACCCTTGACAGCCTTCAGCAGCTCATCGACTCGTGGCAGAACTCTCAGTCGGCTTTTCACGTGTTGCGACGATAGCGGCTCTAGCACTTCAACGATGATCTTTCCGTTGATCGCATCGTAATTTAGTAGCGTTGCTTCGACGATCGACTTTTCCAGAGAAGCTGGCCACTGAAGCCAGATTCCGACACCTTCGGGAATTGGGAGTTCCGAATCGGTGGGCAGTTCAAGCCAAGCCTCGTAAAGAAAGGCGCCCTCACCTGCCGCGCCAAGGTCGGCAGTAATTTGTGCCCAAAATGGATGCTCCTGCATGTCTTTTTTGACGGCGCGTATCTCATCCTCCAGCGCCTGCATCATCCCTTCCAACGGGCCTGATGTTTTTGGAGCCATGTCCACGAGATCCGGGTAATCCCTCTGAACATTTGTCCAATTGACCCGCCACTTTTTACCGTAGCTTGACGGTGGAGTGAAATATGACTTGAATCCCCATAGGACGTGCAGGGTTTTAGTTACGTTTTCAGGGCTGCCTTTTCCGAAAAGATGAAAAGCAATTTCCTGTGGGGTTAGCGCTTCCGTTGGATTCTTGCGCTGCCGCCAAAGTCGAATCAACTTCTCAAACAGATCGTTGCTCATTTGCCAATTACGAGTGGGGATTCTCTATTTCGCGTGGCTCAAATCGCTCAGTGTTGCGGGTAGCGGCTGACTCGGAGGATGACCGCGGAGGTCTCGGCGTCGGTCGCCCACACGCTGTGAGTTCGGCGACGACGGCTTCCATAAGTTTCTCGGCGGCGGTGCGGGCCGTGCCGAGTTGGGATTCCAACACGTCCACCAAGGCCATCAGTTCGTCCACTTTCGCCACGATCCTGCGTTGTTCTACGAGAGATGGAACCGGAATAACGAACTGCTCAATCATTCCTTTTGTTAACGCTTCACGCGTTGCCCCGACCTGAATATCCTCGATTAGGTTCTGAACGATCGGGCTCGCCAAGCAGATCTCCAGGAATTTGGGCAGGAGTTCTTGTGTTGGGCGGACTATGCAGACATGTTGATTCACTCTCGCGCCTTCCATGTCTTGCGGCGCCGTAGCAACACGACCAATCGACGCACCCGTAATGTTCAATAGGACATCGTTTGTCTTGACCGTCACAGTCTTTAGTTTCTCTGCTTGCTCGTCGTTCAGAAATACGAGTCCACTTCGGACAAAACCGCCAAAATGAACATTCATTGAACGAATTAATGGAATGCCTTCGGCATGGTATGACTCCTTGCCACCCAAAGGGGTTGAACCACTACCAATCTTTGTAGTGAGATCTCTTAGCTTCCTAGTCTCCCACTTGGCGCACGCCACCTCATGTGGGACAAGCTTGCCTTGGACGGCGAGGGTGAGGATGGTTTTGCGGAGGTCGGCGGGGGCGATGTCGTAGGATTTGTGGAATATGAAATTGAGATTGGCCGGGGTGGGCGCGTCGGCGAAGCGGGCTAGCGACGCGCGGGCGAGCGCGGCGTGCCGCGTCTCCCGCTCCTTCTGCTGCGCCTCCAGCCGGTCACACAACGCCATCAACTCATCCACCTTCGCCACGATCCGCTTCTGCTCGGCGAGGGGCGGGAGCGGAATAAACTGCTCTTTGAGTGTGTCCGTATTGACCGCGGCCTGGTTAATCCAACGGGTGCAGATATTTGCGAAATATCCGCTATTCCGAAGCAGCGTCAGGTAAAACACCACGAAGCCGGGAAAGATTCCCTCTTTGAGTCGGAGGCGGGTGATGTGATTGCTGAAGGCGTAATCGTAATCGCGGTCCACCAGACTCGTCTTGCCGACAAGCTCTTGGCTGTTGGTGTTATTGAAGAGGACGTCACCACGGCGGATCGACGATTTCTGGGGATCTACCCTTTTCGGATCGATGCGCACGAGTAGGTCGAAATTGAGCGCTCCAAGTGTCGATATATTGTGTGTACGGAGATGAACGTGTCCGCCCTCAATTTGGTGATTTCTTGAGCAAGCAAATCCAGGCGTGATTAACGAGCATATTGATTCGATCGTTCGCCTCTCCCACCCCGATAGTGCCCCGTCATCGTTTGGAGTTTTGCCCGATAGTCCCCCGGAAAATGCCAGGCGGAGCACCAACTCCCGCATCTTCGCCACGGCATTGGGTGCGTCGGCGAATAGGTCGAATTTTTCAAAGAAGGTTTCCAGATTCATGCCGTCAGTTCTTGGTCGCGGGTCCATTCGAGGAGCTTTTTCTTCAGGAGTTGCTTGGAGGGAAGGTAAAGCTTGTATTCGCGGGCGTGGATGTTGGCGTCCCTGGGCAACGTGAGCTCGACGATGGCCTCCTTTTTCTGCTGGCAAAGCAGAATGCCGATGGTCGGATTTTCCTCCGGCAGCTTCATCTCGCGGTCGTAGTAGTTCACGTACATCTGCATCTGGCCGAGGTCCTGGTGCGTGAGCTTGTCGAGCTTCAGGTCAACCAGCACGTAACAGCGGAGCAACCGGTTGTAAAATACGAGGTCGACGAAGTAATGATCTTCGTCGAAGGTGAAGCGCCGCTGCCGGGCCTCGAAGAGGAAGCCTTTACCCAACTCCAGCAGGAAGCGCTCGATGTGGGTGATGATGGCGGATTCGAGGTCGGTCTCGGAAAAGCCTGCCTTCTCGTCCAGCCCGAGAAACTCCAGCACATAGGGCTCCTTCAAGACGTCCTCCGGTTTGGTGATGATCTGGCCCTTTTCGGCGAGGCGCTTGACGCCTGCCTTGTCGCGGCTGAGGGCGAGCCGGTGGTAAAGGGCAGAGGCTTTCTGGCGTCTCAGCTCCGGCACGGACCAGCCTTCATTGGTGGCTTCGATCTCGTAGAAGCTGCGTTCGTCCGGGTCTTTGATGGTGAGGAGGAGGACGTAATGAGTCCAACTGAGAGTGAAGGGTTTGCGGAATTGTCCAGACAGTGTCTGGGCAATCTCCGATTGGCCAATAGCTTGCTGGGATTTCTCCTTGATTAGTAATTTCCCAACAGGCTGCTGGGAAATCCTCGGAACTCGATCCTGCCAGAGGAGAAAGAACTTTCGCATGTATTCAAGATTGGACCGCGAGAACCCTTTCCCAAACTCGTCGGTCAGCCGGAGCGAAAGCTCCTTCAGCAGTTCAGCCCCATACGCCGCCCGCTTTTTCCCCTTCTGCTCATACTCCACGATGCGCCGGCCGATCTCGAAATTGGTCATCACCTGAAACGTATCGATTACCGAGGAGACGCCCCGGCGGGCGGACTGAATCAGATTGCGCACCTCGGCGATGAGCGGAGCGAGGCTGTCGGGCTTGGCCCTGGCGCGAGCGCTTCGTTTGGCGGCGGCAGGTTTCTTTTTCATCGCGTCAGCGCTTCCAGCAATTGCGCTTTCAAAGCGTTGCGGGTCTCGGCGATCTGGGCGAGAAGCTTTTCGTATTCGGGTAAAAGATGATCCACGTCGCCGGGGCCGGTGTCGGGGTTGTGCGGGTTCTTGAGATCGAGGTTGTAGTTGCCGGCTTTGATCTGGTCAATTGGCACGCGCCAGGCCTGCTCGTTCTCCGCGCGATTGTCCCACCACGCCCTTTCCGGCTCGAATTCCTCGATGCGGATCGGTTTCCCTTTGTTGTAGCTCTTGGCGCCCGGCGGATACGGGTGCTCGTAGTACCAGATGTCGGTGGTCGGCTTGCCGGCGTCGAAGAAAAGCAGGTTGGTGCGAATGCCGGTGTAGGGATCGATCGTGTGCAGGTTGAAATCACTCAGCAAGCGCTCCTTGATGCGCGTCTTCACGCCTTCGCCGAAGAGAGTCCCGTCGGGCAGCACGCTTCATCAGCAGGACGAGAAACAGATCGGCGGTCTCGCGCGTGCGGAACTCGGCGGGAAAATTCGCCTCGATGCCGTCCTCTTCCATGCCGCCGAACGGCGGGTTGGTGACGATCACATCGACCCGTTCCCTGGGCGACCAGTCGCGCAGCGGGCGGGCCAGCGTGTTGTCGTGGCGGACATTGGAAGGCACGTCGATGCCGTGCAGGAGCAGATTGGTCATGCACAGGATGTGCGGCAGGTGTTTTTTCTCGATGCCGGAGAAACACTCCTGGATAAAACTTTCGTCCGCCTCGGTTTTCGCCTGCTTGCGCAGGTGCTCGATGGCACAGACAAGAAAGCCGCCCGTGCCGCAGGCCGGGTCGAGAATGGTTTCCCGTTTTTTCAGGCGCGGATTCACCTGCTCGACGATGAACTGGGTCACGGCGCGCGGAGTGTAGAACTCGCCGGCGTTGCCTGCCGACTGGAGATCCTTCAACAGCTTCTCGTAGATATCGCCGAACATGTGACGGTCGTCCGACGCGTTGAAGTCGATGCCGTTGATCTTGTTGATGACCTGGCGCATGAGGGTGCCGTTCTTCATATAATTATTGGCATCCTCGAAGGTCATGCGGATCAGCCCCGCCATCTTGTTCGCGCCGGCCGGCAGCGCCTTGAGTTTCGGCAGCAGCGTGTTGTTGACGAAGTCTAAAAGCGCGTCGCCGGTGATCCCCTCTTCGTCCGTCGCCCACGCCGACCAGCGCAAATGCTTCGCCAGCGGCGACTTGTAGTTGTCGCGCAGCAGCTCCAACTCCTGCTCGCGGTCGTCGAAGATCTTGAGGAAGAACATCCAGCCGAGCTGTTCGAGGCGCTGGGCGTCGCCGTAGGTGCCGGCGTCCTTGCGCATGATGTCCTGAATGGTTTTGACGAGATTGGAAACGTTAGCCATGGTTCAAGCTGCTTTCGGATACAGAGCCGTTTCGAGCTCGCGGATCGCGGCGAGATATTTGGCCTTGCCGCCGAAGGCCTTGATGATTTCGACCGGCGTTCCGAAGCCCGTGAGCGGATCGACTTTCAGAATATCCAGGGACTCGACGCTCTTGATGCCGCCGTCGGCATATTTGTCGAGCAACGCATCGAGAACCCCGCGCGCCTTTTTGCCGTATTTGGTGAACACATTTCGCTTTCGCACCTGCTCGGCGCGCTCGCGGCGGGTGAGCGGCGGCTGGTCGAAGGCGATGTGGCAGACGAGATCGAAGGCGTCGTAATCGCGGCCGACCTGCTCCGCCAGCTCATCGAGAAACACTCCCTGCTTGGCCAACTCCTCGATGATCACGTGCTTGCGCTCGGCATCGCTCCAGACGCTGAGAAACTCGTTCAGGGATTCGTACTGTTGCCGGACCGTCTTGCGCGTGTAATCCTTGAGCGTCTCGGTGATCAGCTTGCCGTCGCCGTCGAGATACTGCACGCGCTCGGAAACCACCGACACTTCCACGTCGTCGACGTAATACTTGCCGCGGCGGTGCCCGCCATCCTGCGGTATCTCGCCGTCCTGATCGCCGGGCTCTCCCTGCGCATCGTCCTCGCCTGCGGGCGTCTCGTCACGGTCAGCGGGAGGCACCGGCGACTCATCGGCTTTCGGTTCGTAGATCTGCACCGGATCGCCGTCGAAAGCGGGATCGGCAAAGAGCTTGGTCGCGCCGCGGAAATCCATGATGGTGAAAAAGAACTTGTTGTATTCCTCGTTGATGCGCGTGCCCCGGCCGATGATCTGCTTGAACTCCGTCATCGAGTTGATGCGCCGATCCAGGACGATGAGATGACAGGTCTGCGCATCGACGCCCGTGCTCATGAGCCGGGAGGTCGTCGCGATCACCGGGAACGTGGATTCCGGATCGATGAAATTGTCGAGCTGGAGCTTCCCTTCGTCGTTGTCGCCGGTGATGCGCATGACGTACTTGCTATTTGCCCCCGCCAGATCGGGATTGGCATTGACCAGCGCCTGGCGCATGCGCTCGGCGTGCTCGATGTCTTCGCAAAACACGATGGTCTTGGCGAAGCGGTCGGTGCCTTTCAGAAATTCCGTCACCTTGGCGGCGACCACTGCGGTGCGCTTCTCCAGCACGAGATTGCGGTCGTAATCGAGAACGTTGTATTCGCGGTCCTCGATCTCCTCGCCGTATTTATCGGTCTTGCCTTTTTCCGGCCGCCATCCTTCGAGGTCTTTGTCGAGACCGATACGCACGACCTTGTACGGCGCCAGGAAACCGTCGGCGATGCCCTGCCGGAGCGAATAGGTGTAGATCGGATCGCCGAAGTATTCGATGTTCGAGATCGTCCTGGTTTCCTTCGGCGTCGCCGTCATCCCGATCTGGGTCGCCGAGGAGAAATACTGGAGGATCTTGTGCCATGCGGCGTCCTCCGCCGCGCTGCCGCGATGGCACTCGTCCACCACGACCAGATCGAAGAAGTCCGGCGAGAACTGCTTGTAGATATTCTGCTCTTCCTCTGTGCCGGTCACCGCCTGGTAAAGGGACAGGTAGATTTCGAAAGCCTTGTCGGCGTTGCGATTGGTAATTTTCGTCATCGCCTTGCCGAACGGCTTGAAGTCGTTGGTCTTGGTTTGATCGGCGAGAATATTGCGGTCCACGAGAAACAGGATGCGTTTTTTGGCGCCCGATTTCCAAAGCCGCCAGATGATCTGAAACGCCGTGTACGTCTTGCCGGTGCCGGTGGCCATCACCAGAAGAATGCGGTTCTCGCCGCGGGCAATGGCTTCCACCGTGCGGTTGATCGCGATCTGCTGATAGTAGCGCGGCGTCTTGCTGGAGCCGTCGTCGTAGTACTCCTGGGTCGTGACCCGCTCCTGAGCCGGCGTGTAGCCTTTGGCCGCGCTCAACCGGCGCCAGAGATCGTCTGGAGACGGAAACTGGTCGAGGGGGATTTCCCGCTCTACGGCGGCGCCGCCTCCGGTGCGGTCGTGCTCGAGAAAGGCATCGCCGTTGGAGCTGTAAGCAAACGGCAGATCGAGAATCTCGGCGTATTCCAGTGCCTGTGGCATCCCGGCGCCGACTGCGTAGCTGTTGTCTTTCGCTTCGATGACCGCGATCGGAATGCCGGGCTTGTAGTAAAGAAGATAATCCGCCTTCTTCGCTTCTCCGCGTCTCACGGCCTTGCCGCGCACGATTACGCGGCCTTTGGTGAAATAGACTTCCTCCCGCAGCTGGCTCATCAGATCCCATTTGCCGTCCGGAGGAACTATCGCGGGAGTAATGAACTTTGTGCGGATATCCGCTTCGGTCAGGTCTTTCTTATCCATCAAGCCGAGGAGCGTGCAGCCATCGCGTCGAAAATTCTACCGGAAATTTCTCGTAGTTTACTGGATTTTTCAGTTTTCAGGCAAGCGGACGGCGCGGGGGAAAATGGATTGGGGCTGGAGACGTGGAGAGCGCGGCGGGATCGTCAAGCGTGTTCGTGGATCAAGTTCGTGGGCCGGAAAAATGCCGTGTTCGTGGCTCGGGAGCGTGTCGGAGAGGGCGTATTCGTGGCGGAAGGAAGAGCGCAAGCGTGGTTATAGCGAAACGGGGTGCTCATGATCGCCGTTCGCGCGGGAACTTCCACGTTTCGGGAATTCCCGAAACGTCGAAACGACATCGGGGGTGCTACACGAGATCGAAAGGATATAAAGATGAACCGCTCGGCCGAATGCGGAACGCGGCGGGTTCTGTTTGGCGTTCAGCCCCGTGGCAGATCATGCCCGGTGTACCCAACGGTCTCTACGCAGGATTTGGTGGAGGCGGGGGGAATCGAACCCCCGTCCGAAGGTCTTCCATCAAATATGACTACATGCTTAGCCGATGTTTTGATCTCGCTCCGAAAGCCCCCAGCGGCAGGGTCTCGCGGCGCTATCCGGTTTGGATCTCGGCCTCATCCCCTCCGGCAGGAGAATCGGCCCATCCCACTGAATGACGTCTTATCCAACCCCGTGGGAGAAAGCCGGTAAGACGCTAGCTGCGATTAGGCAGCCAGGGCGTATTCGAAATTGTCTGCGTTTAAGTTTGCAGATCTGTTTGTTTAACGGGTGAACAGAACCCCGGCATGCCACTTTGACTTCCTACCTCCGTCGAACCCATATCGCCCCCAAACGAAGGACAGTCTAGCGTTTTGCGCCTGGAGTTTCCAGTTGCAGAAACGTCAACGCAAAACGCCGGGCTCGCTACGGTTATCGTGATTTGAGCGAGCGCTCGACTTCGCGCTGGGCGACTTTGCGGCGCAGGGTTTCGCGCTTGTCGTAGAGCTTTTTGCCGCGCGCCAGACCGAGCTCGACTTTGGCGCGGCCGTTCTTGAAATAGATTTTCAGCGGGACCAGCGTGAAGCCGCGCTCTTTGGTTTTGCCGGTGAGCCGCTCGATCTCGCGCTCGTGCAGCAAAAGCTTGCGGGTCCGGGTCGGCTCGTGGTTGAACTGGTTGGCGCCGGGATAGGGGCTGATGTGCGTGTTCAGTAAAAACGCCTCGCCCTTTTGAATGCGCGCGTAGCTGTCGACGAGATTGGCCTTGCCGTCGCGCAGCGATTTGACCTCGCTCCCGACCAGCACCAGCCCGGCCTCGTAGGTCTCGTCGATGAAGTAATTGTGGCGCGCCTGGCGGTTGACGCAGACCACCTGCTCGCCCGCGGCGGCGGCTTTTTTAGCTGCCATGAAATTCCCGTTTATCGTCGGGCGTGATCAGGCCGCTCGAAGTGATCAGCTTGAGCGCTTCTTCCATGGTCATGTTGAGCGGCGTCACCTCGCTGCTCGGCACCAGCAGGTAAAAGCCCGAGGTCGGGTTGGGCGTCGTCGGCACGAAGACATTGACCAGCTGCGCGTTCATCTTGTTTTCGAGATGCGGCCAGGCGCGGCCCATGGCAAAGCCGACGGTGAAAACGCCGGCGCGCGGATATTCGATCATCACCACCTGGCGCTGCGCGTTGGATTGACCGAGAAATGTCTGAACCAGTTTTTGCACGGCGGTGTAGACGCCGCGAAACACCGGGATCTGGATAAATAGACTTTCCCAGGCCGCCAGGAAGCGCCGGGTGGCGACGCCGCGGGTGAGGATGCCGAGAAAAAGAATCAGCAGCAGCGTAACCACCGCGCCGAGCTTGGGAATGGCGAACGGCAGGTAGGAATTGGGATGGAGCGCGTCGGGCAGCACCGCCAGCACGCCGTCGAGCAAATCGATCACCCAGCCGATGAACCAGAGCGTGATCGCCAGGGGCAAAAACACCAGCAGGCCGGCGATAAAATAGCGGCGCAGGCTGTCGGTCCAGTGGGTTTTGATTTTTCCCGTTGCTTCGTCCGCCACCGCCGTGCCTTTCGTCAACGCCCGAGCACCCGGTTGTCGATCAAACGCGCCTTGCCGAAGCGCGCCGCCAGCGCGAGCAGCGCGGCGTCTTCGACCCGCTCGACATCTTCCAGCGACTCGGGATCGCAGAGCTTGACGTACTCGACCTGGGCGCGCGGCTCTCGCGCCAATTCGGCGTGAACCAGCCCCACGAGCGCCGACGCCGAAGCCTCGCCGCGTTGGAACAGGCGCTCGGCTTTGCAGAGCGAGCGCGGGAGCGCGAGCGCGGCGCGCCGCTCCTCCGGCGTGAGATAGGCGTTGCGCGAGCTCATGGCCAGCCCGTCCGGCTCGCGCACAATCGGATGGCCGACGATCTCCACGTCGAAGCTCAGATCGCGGACCATGCGGCGGATCACCTGCAGCTGCTGATAGTCTTTCTCGCCGAAGATCGCGACCTGGGGCCGGACGATATTGAACAGCTTGGCGACCACCGTGGCAACGCCGCGAAAGTGGCCGGGCCGCAGCGATCCGCAAAGCGGCACGCTGAGCCTTTCCACCTCCACGTGGGTCTGCGCTCCGGCGAGATACATCTCTTCGGCCGACGGAATAAACAGCGCATCGATGCCTTCAATTTCAAGAAGCCGACGATCGCGCTCGAGATCGCGCGGATAGGCGGCAAAATCCTCGCTCGGGCTGAACTGGGTCGGATTGACGAAGATCGAAACCGCCACGGAATCGCCGCGCTCTCCGGCGGCGCGCACCAGCGCGAGATGCCCCGCGTGCAAAAAACCCATCGTCGGCACGAGAACGATGCGCCGATTCTCTCGCCGCTCGCTTTCGCTCCAGCGGCGCATGGCCGAGATGGATTCGACGATCTGCATAGAAAATTTGCATGGGAGTGATGGAGTCATGGAGTGCTGGAGCCCGACACTCTCATGCTCCATGACTCCATTCCTATCGAAACGAGTGCTCCTCCAGCGGGAATTTTTTCTCCTTCACCTCGCCGATGAATTCTCTGGCCGCGCTCGCCACGGCGCCTTTCAGATCGGCGTACCGTTTGACGAACTTGGGCGTGAAGTCGTCGAACAGGCCGAGCATGTCATGGATCACGAGCACCTGTCCATCGCAGTGGGCGCCGGCGCCGATGCCGATGGTGGGAATGGTCAGGCGCTCGGTGATCTCGCGCGCCAGATCGAGCGGAATGCCTTCGAGCACGACCGCAAAGGCGCCGGCTTCTTGCACCGCGAGCGCGTCGCGCAGAATATTTTCACGGCATTCCTTGCCCCGGCCCTGGACTTTGTAGCCGCCGAAGCGGTTCACCGATTGCGGCGTCAGGCCGATGTGGCCCATCACCGGAATGCCGATGCCGACGATGGCGCCGATGGCTTCACGCATGGAAACCCCGCCTTCGAGCTTCACCGCCTCGGCGCCGCCTTCCTTGACCAGGCGCCCGGCGCTTTGCAGCGCCTGCTCGCGGCTCACCTGATAGGACAGAAACGGCAGGTCGCCGATCACCAGCGCCCGCTTGCGCGCGCGCGCCACCAGCCGAGTGTGATAGATCATCTCGTCCAGAGTCACCGCCAGCGTGGTCGGCGCGCCCTGAACCACGCAGCCGAGCGAGTCGCCGACCAGAAGGATTTCGACTCCGGCCTCGTCGAGGATGCGCGCGAAGGAATAATCGTAGGCGGTGAGACAGGCGATCTTCTCGCCGCGCTGTTTCATCCTGGCAATCTGCGGCACCGTGATTTTCTCGCCCATGGCAGCCCTCCAAATAAAAAAGCCTTCCGGACCGAACCGGAAGGCCAACGCGGGCGGGAAGAGCGGCATCGCTCCTCGGAAAAAAATTGCCTGTGGGCGTCCGTCTCGGTCCGACTACCGGGATCCAAGCGGTATATAGTGCTGCGTCCCCGAACCCATGCCGTTGATTTCCTTGATCAAGTCAGCCAGATCGTTGCTGCTCGACACGAAATCAATCTCCGAGGTGTTCACCACCAGCAAAGGCGTTTCATCGTAGTGAAAAAAGAACTGATTATACGCCTGAGCCACCTCGGCCAGGTATTCGAAGGTCACGCCGCGCTCGTATTTTTTATCCCTTTTTTTGATCCTTTTGTAAAGCACTTCGGCGCGCGCCTGGAGATAAACCACCAGGTCGGGCTTGGGCACCCGGGTGTTCAGCAGCGCGTAGATCTGCTGGTAAAGGCTCAGCTCCTCGGCGCTGAGCGTCAGGCTCGCAAAAATCTGGTCCTTGGCGAAGAGATAATCGGCCACGGTGTTGTGCGCAAACAGGTCCTGCTGCGCCAGCTCGATCTGCTGCTGATAGCGGTTGAGCAGGAAAAACGTCTGGTTCTGAAAGGCGTAGGTCTCGCGGGATTTGTAGAATCTCGGCAGAAACGGGTTGTCCTCGACCCGCTCGAAAACCGTGCGCGCCTGAAACTCGTGGGCGAGCATTTTGGCCAGGCTGGTCTTGCCGACGCCGATCGGCCCTTCGACGACGATGTATTTCGCGCGCTCCATTCGCTTGCGTCGAATCTACACGCTGACCCGAAAATTGTCCAGGTCGTGGTATAATCGCGCGATGGAATCGCTGCGCGAAAAAATCGCCCGGCTGTTCATCGTCGGCTGCCGCGGCGAGAGCCTGGAGAGCGAGGAGCGCTGGACCTTCGAGGAGTACGGCTTCGGCGGCTTCATCCTGTTCGGCGGCAATTGCCGCGAGCCCGGACAGATCGTTTCGCTCTGCCGCGATCTCTGGAACAGCAGCGAAAATCCGCCGCCGTTTCTCGCCATCGACGAGGAAGGCGGCCGCGTGCACCGGCTGCCGCCGCCGTTCACGCATTTTCCCGCGGCCGCGCGGATCGGCGCGCGCGGCGATCCGGAGCTTGCCTATCGCTGCGGCCGCGCCGCGGCGGCGGAGCTGGCGCTCGCCGGCATCAATCTCGATTTCGCGCCGGTGCTGGACGTGCATTCGAATCCGGCCAATCCGATCATCGGCGAGCGCGCCTTCGGCGCCGATCCGGGGCGCGTCATCGAGATGAGCTCCGCGTGGATCGCCGGCCTGCGCGCCGGCGGCATCATTCCCTGCGGCAAACATTTTCCCGGGCATGGCGACACCGCGGTGGATTCGCACCTGGCGCTGCCGGCGGTGGACAAATCGCTCGATGAATTGCAAAGCGTCGAGCTGCCGCCCTTCGCGCACGCGTGCCAAAGCGGCATCGACGCGCTGATGACCGCGCATGTGCGCTACCGCGCGCTCGATGCCAACTTGCCCGCGACGCTTTCCGAGCCGATCGTCACCGGCCTGCTGCGCCACCAGCTGGGTTACGACGGCGTGGTTTTCAGCGACGACCTGGAGATGAAAGCGATCGCCGATCATTTCACGGCGCAAGAAGCCGCGGCGCGCGCCGTGCTCGCCGGCGTCGACGGGCTGCTTTTTTGCCACGACCTGGCGAAGGCCGTGGCGGCGTGCGAGTTCTTATGCTCGGAAGCGGAAAGAGAAGCGACGCTCCGCGCCCGGATCGATGAAAGCTATCGGCGCATCGTGAAACTGAAAGAGCGCTACCTGAAAAGCTTTACGGCGTTGCCCGCCGCGGCGATCGCCGCGCGCTTGACAGCGTTACGACACGAGCGGCTGCTCGACGAGATTTACGGCAGCTTGTAGGCGCTGTAGGCGATCAGCCGTTTGATGTCGCGCCGCAGCTCGCCTTCCCATTTTTCCAGCAGAATATCGGCGGGGCATTTTCCCAGCGCGAGCAGATCCTTCAGCGGTTTTAGATAAATCGTCTCGTCGTCGCCGAGATCGTTCACCTGATGTTGCCGGCGCAGCCCTTCCCAGGCGATCTCGAGAAACTCCCTGGCGAGGTCGAGGAGCGAATAGCGCCGGATGCGCGCCGCCAGAGCGTCGCGGTGCGAATCGAGATAGACCTGCATGCGCTCGTCCCAGCTCCAGCCTTTGACCAGGTCCCAGCAGGCCTGCAGGCAGTCGGCGTCGTAGAACGCGCCTTTGATCAGCGCCGACAGCGCCGGCATCAGCTCCGGCGGCTGGCTGTCCACCGAGCGCACTTCGATGTAGCGCTTGATGCGCGTCTCGGGAAAGAGCGTGGTCAGATGATCGCCCCAGTCTTCGATCGTCGCGCGCTCGCCGTTGTGGCCGTACTGGAGAAACTGGCGGAAGGTGACGCCGGTCATGTCGATGTAGTTTTTTTTGCGGATAATGAAATACATCGGCACGTCGAGCGCGTACTCGACGTAGTGCGCAAACGACGCTTCCGGGGCGAACGCGAACCTGAGCAGGCCGGCGCGGCTGCGGTCGGTGTCGGTCCAGATATGCTCGCGGAAGCTCCGGTAGCCGTTGATCTCGCCGTCGCAGATCGGCGAGTTGGCGAACATGGCGACCAGCACCGGCGCGAGCCCCATGCCCGCGCGGAATTTCGCCATGGCGTCTTTTTCATCGCCGTAATCGATGTTGGCCTGCACGGTCGCGGTCTGCTTCATCATGCGCTGGCCGAGCTTGCCGACCTTGAGCATGTACGGCGCCATGATGCGGTAGCGCTTCTTGGGCACCCATTCGATTTCTTCCAGGCGGCTCACCGGCTGCATGCCCAGGCCGAGAAAGATAATGCCGAGGGGCTCGGTCACTTCGAGCAGCTCGCGGATATGCTGATTGAACTCGGCGTAGGTGCAGTGAATGCTCTCGCAGGGCTCGCCGCTCAGCTCGATCTGGCCGCCGGGCTCGAGGGTGATCTGCGCTTGGTCGCGGGAAAGCGCGATGATGTGGCCGTCCTGCTCCTCGGGCTCCCAGCCGAAACGCTCGATCAGCTCGCGCAGAATAAAATCGACGCCGCGCCTGCCGAAGTAGGGAATCGCCTGGCCGCTGTCGCGGTAGATGCCGACCTTTTCGTACTCGGTGCCCACGCGCCAGCGCTCGCGCGGCTTGCCGGCGTCGTGAAAGTAGGCTTCCAGCTCGTCTTTTCTTTCAATTTCCGACATGGTTGCGGATGTTCTGCTGGTAAGGCGGATGGATCACGCCTTTCTCGGTGATGATCGCCGTGATCAGATCCTGCGAAGTGACGTCGAAAGCGGGATTGAACACGCGCATTCCTTTGGGCGCCAGCGCTTTGCCGAAGATGTGCGAAACTTCGCGAGCATCGCGCTGCTCGATCGGAATATCCTTTCCCGACGCGCAATTCACGTCGATCGACGAGGTCGGGCCGGCGACGAAAAACGGGATGCCGTGGCGCCGCGCCAGAACCGCGAGCGTGTAGGTGCCGATCTTGTTGGCCACGTCGCCGTTGGCCGCGATCCGGTCGCAGCCCACCACCACCGCATCGACCTTGCCCTTCTGCATAAGATAACCAGCCATGTTGTCGGTGATCAACGTGGCCGGGATTTTTTCTTTCTTGAGCTCCCACGCGGTCAGTCTGGCGCCCTGTAAAAACGGCCGCGTCTCGTTCACGAAGACTTCAAATTCCCGGCCCGAGTCCTTGAGCGCGCGGATCACGCCGAGGGCGGTGCCGTAACCGGCGGTGGCAAGCGCGCCGGCGTTGCAGTGGGTCATGATCTGCCGGGCGTTGCGCAGCAGGCCGGCGCCGTTTTTGCCGATCTGCTTGTTCGCGGCGATGTCCTCTTTGTAAATTTTCTGCGCCTCTTCCTTGAGCGCGAGCTTGACCGCGTCGATGCCGCGGCCGCGCTGCTGAGAATAGACCTGGCGCATGCGGCCGAGCGCCCAGAAGAGGTTCACCGCCGTGGGCCGGGTCTTGCCGAGCACCAGGAGGATCTTCTCGAAATCGCGGTCGAAGGTTTTGGCCGGCGCCTTGAGCGCGCCCAGCGCCACGCCCATCGCCGCCGCCACGCCGATGGCCGGCGCGCCGCGAATCACCATGTTGCGAATCGCCTCGGCGACCTGGGTGTAGTTGCGGCACGAGCGATAAACTTCGCGATGCGGCAGCAGGCGCTGATCGAGCATCACCACCCGGCCGTCTTTCCATTCTACGGTTTTGACTGCCATAATATTTCTAATCGCGCGGAGAGCGAGTATATTAGCTGTCGAAAGGAAGCGTCAAGGGCCGCACGTGGAATCCTACCAGCTGCTCGGCTATTTCTCCGGGCTGTATTTCATCAAGTCCGAAATGGACCCCACCACTCTGTGGCGCACCGCCGCGCTGGTGCATTTTCTCGACGCGATCCTGTGCGGCGTCATCGCCAAGCACAGCGGCCGCAGCAAGCTGCTCTGGACCCTCGGCGGCGCGCTCTGCGGCATCTGGGCGCTCGCCGCGATTTTTCTCCTGCCGGCCAAAGCCCAGCCGAAAAATTCCGCCGCTGCCGCCGCCGAACACGTGACCAAGAATTCGTGAGCGCGGCCGGCGGATTCAAAGCATCTTTCAATGTCCCTTTCCGGGATGGTTGAAGTCCCCCGCCTTGAAGTGAAGAGGAGTTTCGTCATGCCGGCGCGGGCCGGCAGCTTTGTTTCGGTGAAGCTCCGGCTGGATTGCGGCTTGCGCCGCAATGGCGAAAAGAGAAAGTCGACTGCGAGTCGGTGCGTGCCCCTACGCGGCCCGTCTTCTATTCGACCCTTAGTCTTCGGCGACGACGAACGCCAGACCGTGGCCTTTAGTGTGGGTGATCGACAGCGCCCAGCGGCGGATTTTCAGCTCTTCGGCGAGGCGCGCGGTTTCATCGTGCAGGACGATCTCCGGCTTGCCGCTGCGCGCGCGCGCGACTTCGATGTCGAGCCAGCGCACCCTGGCGCCCCAGCCGCGGCCGAGCGCCTTCATCACCGCTTCCTTGGCGGCGAAGCGCCCCGCGTAGCTCTCGTACTTGCCGCGCTGCTTTTTCTCGCAGTAGGCGATCTCGGCGGCGGTGAAGACGCGCTCGCGAAAACGCCGCCCGATGCGCGGGTCTTCCAGCGCCGCTTGAATACGCTCGACCTCCGCCAGATCCACGCCCGTGCTGATGATCATGGCTGCGCTTCCCGCTTTGCGGGCTCGCCGCCGTGGGCTTCGCCCCACTCGCACATGGCGTCCACCACCGGCTTCAAGCTTTTTCCCAGCGCCGTGAGCTGGTAATCGACCCGCGGCGGCACCTGCGCGTAGACCTTTCTCGCGACCAGGCCGTCGCGCTCCATTTCCCGCAGCTGCTGGGTCAGCACTTTCTGCGATACGCCCGCGAGCGCGCGCGCCAGCTCGGAAAACCGCCGGGCGCCGTCCATCAGGTGAAAGATCAGCGGAATCTTCCAGCGCCCGCCGATCATGCCCAGGGTAAATTCGGCCGGGCAGTCGCTCCCTCTGGTTTTCATTGCCCCATGACCTCCGCTAAAACCGCGCCGGTCACTATAACCTGTAAAACCGGCCGGCGACAGAACCGCGGCTCGCTCGAGGCCCGGCTTCCACCGGGCCGGCGCTCCCGGCTGCGGTCTGATTGAAAACTTCTTTCCCGGTTCCCGCGAAATCCTGCCCGAGCGATTTCCATCCGCGCGCCGGCGGTAACCTGTCGGATACCCGGTCACCGCCCGGTGCCTACTTACCAAGATCGAAAGCCGTGGTTAACTTGTGCCGGCACGAGGAGAAACGCATGGCAGCACCGGCTTGGAAAAAAATCGATTACGATCGGCAGACCGACAACGCCCGGCCCGATTCCGGCGCGGTCGCCGGCGGCGACGGCGAATTGCTCGACGCCTACTCGCGCGCGGTCGTGCAGTCGGCGCAAAAAATCAGCCCCGCGGTGGTCTTCATCGAAGCGACAAAGCTCATCGCGCAGGGCCGCGAAGCCCGCGGCAGCGGCTCGGGATTTGTCTTCACGCCCGACGGTTTCATCTTGACCAACAGCCACGTGGTCCACGGCGCCAGCCGGCTCACCGTGGCCATGAGCGACGGGCGGCGCTTCGAGGCCGCGCTGGTGGGCGACGATCCCGCGAGCGACACGGCGGTGATCCGGATTTCCGCCGGCAAGCTGGCCGCGGCGCCGCTCGGCGATTCGGAAAAAATCCGCGTCGGCCAGCTCGCCATCGCCATCGGCAACCCTTTCGGTTTTCAGTACAGCGTCACGGCGGGAGTCGTGAGCGCCCTCGGCCGCTCGCTGCGCTCCGAGTCGGGGCGGCTGATCGACAACGTGATTCAGACCGACGCGGCGCTCAACCCCGGCAATTCCGGCGGCCCGCTGGTGAATTCGCGCGGCGAAGTCATCGGCGTCAACACCGCCGTGATTCTGCCGGCGCAGGGTCTTTGTTTCGCGGTCGGCATCAACACCGCGAAATTCGTCGCCGCCCGCCTGATCAAGGACGGCAAAATTCGCCGCGCCTATCTCGGCGTGGGCGGACAGAACGTGGCGATTCCGCGCCTGATCGTGCGCGCGCAACAGCTCGGCAGCGAGAGCGGCGTGCTGGTGATTTCGGTCGAAAAGCAAAGTCCCGCGGAGCGCGCCGGCCTCGTCCAGGGCGACGTGGTGGTCGCCCTGGACGGCGCGGCGGTGCGCTCGGTGGACGATCTGCACAAGCTTTTGACCGAAGCGCGCATCGGCTCGAGCTGCGCCCTGACTTTGCTCCGCGGATCGCAGAAAATTTCTCTGCCCGTGGTGGCCGGAGAAGCGCTGAGCTGATTAAATAGACTGCGAATTCCCGCACCCACAGGAGGCGCGTATGCGAATCGGAGTGAGCTTGCCGAGCATGGGGCGTTTATCGACGCCGGAGAATCTGATCGAAGCGGCGCAGGCCGCCGAGCGCCTGGGCTACGACACGCTCTGGACCGCCGACCGGCTTTTGTATCCGGTCAATCCGCGGACGAAATATCCGGTCACGCCGGACGGCTCTCTGCCGGAGGTTTACAAGCGCGTGCTCGATCCCCTCGACGCGCTCACGTTCGCCGCCGCGCACACGAGCCGCATCGGTCTCGGCACCAGCGTGCTCGATATTCCCTTTTACAATCCGGTGACCCTGGCGCGCCGGCTGACGACTCTGGATATTCTTTCCCGCGGCAGATTGCGCGCGGGCTTCGGTCTCGGCTGGTCGGCGGACGAGTTCGAAGCCGCGGGCGCCCAGAAAGACCGCGGCGCGCGCGCCGAGGAATTTATCGCCGCGCTCAAGGCGATCTGGGCCGAAGACCCGGTGGAATTTCACGGCAAATACTTTACCGTGCCGCGCTCGATCATCGGCGCCAAGCCGATGCAGAAGCCCCGTCCGCCGATTTATCTCGCCGCCTTCGCGCCCGCCGCGCTCCGGCGCGCCGCCGCGCTGGCCGACGGCTGGATGCCGGTGGCGATTCCGCTCGACGGCATGACCGCCATGATCGCCCAGCTGCGCCAGTTCGCCAGGGAGGCGGGCCGCGATCCGCAGGCGCTGGACATCGTCGTCGGCGCCAATATCGCGGTCACGGACAAGCCGCTCGGCGCCGAGCGCGCGATTTTCACCGGCTCGGAAGCGCAGGTCCGAGGCGATATCGCGGCGGTGAGAAAACTCGGCGCCGGGGAAATTTTCTTTCTGCTCTTTCACGAAAATTCCATCGGCGAGCTGCTTGGAATGATGGAGCGCTTTCGCCGCCTGGTGTAAACCGCCGCGCCCAGGCGATCCCGGTGGCGCGGTCGGGTTCGATTTGTTATCGTGGGCCATTCCCGATTGAAGGAGTGACCCGCCGTGCTCAAACGTTTTTCACTGGTTGTGCTGGCGCTGGCGCTGCTGCCGGCGGCCGCCCGGGCGCAAAAAGGCAAGATCAAGATCGCCGTGCAGGCGCCGCTCTCCGGCGAGCAGGCGGCCCTCGGCGAGCATATCAAGCTCGGCGCCCAGCTCGCCGTCGAAGAGTCGGTCAAAGCGTTCAAGGCGCTCGGCTACGATCTCGAGCTGGTGCCCCAGGACGATCAGGCCAAGCCGGAAGTCGGCGTGGCCAACGCGCGCAACATGGTTGCCGACCCGGACGTGCTGGTGATCGTCGGCCATTTCAATTCCGGGGTCGCGCTGCCCTCCTCCGAAGTCTACAAGGACGCCATGCTGACGATGATCTCGCCGGCCAACACCGCCACCGAGATCACCGACCGCGGCTATCCCAACGTCAACCGCGTGTGCGGCCGCGACGACGTGCAGGGACCGGTGGGCGCGCGCTTCGCAGCGCAGGATTTAAAGCTCAAATCGGTTTACATCATTCACGACAAGACGCTCTACGGCCAGGGCGTGGCGGAAAATTTTCGCAACGAGGCGAAGAAGCTCGGCATGAACGTGCTCGGCTTCGAAGGCACCGAGGAGCGCGCCAATTTTTCGCCGATGATTATTCCGCTCAAAGCGAAGAATCCCGACCTGGTTTACTTCGGCGGCATCTATCATCAGGGCGGGTTGCTGCTCAAGCAACTGCGCGAGAAAGGCGTGAAAGCGAAATTCATGGGGCCCGACGGATTGGACTCGGCGGAGATGGCGAAGATCGCCGGGCCGGCGGTGGTGAACAGTTACTACACCAGCGTCGCCGGCCCGCCGGACGCCTATCCCGAAACCGCGGCCTTCGCGAAAAAATACAAGCAGCGCTTCGGCAAGGAGACCGAATCCTTCGGCCTGTACGGCTACGACGCGACCATGGTCGGCATCAAAGCGATGGAAGGCTGGATCAAGGCCAACGGCGGCAAAAAGCCCAGCCGCGCCGAAGTCGCGAGCGCGGTGCGCAAGATCAAAAATTTTAAAGGCGTGACCGGCTCCATCGAATTCGACAACAAGGGCGATCCGGTCAAGGCGAAATACTTCGTGCTGCAATTCGACAAGCAGGCCTATCCCGGCAAAGTGGTCAAAGTCATCGAGCAGCAGGCCCCGGCCGCGGTCGCGAAAAAATCGTAAGCGAACGCACGAACATCGAGGATAGAGGATAGAAGATCGAGGATGGTAAGATCGAAGGCGGAGAATCGATTTCGATCCTCCATCTTCGATCCTCGACCCTTTGTCCTCTATCTTCGACTGGGATTTTCCGCCAAACACCATGAAGAAAAAATTACGCGTCGCCCTGCTCTACGGCGGCAAATCCGCCGAGCACGAAATCTCGCTGATCTCGGCGCGCAACATCTTCGAGGCGATGGACAAAAGCAAGTACGAGGTCGTGCCCATCGCCATCGACAAGCAGGGGCGCTGGCATCTCGATCGCGGCGCGCGCCTGCTGGGCGCCGCCGATCGCGCCAGAGTCGATTTTGCCGGCGCCAAGAACGCGGCGGCGGTGCGGCCCGGCGCGAGCGCCGCGCCGGTGCTCAGCGGCGGCGCTCCGCTCGGCGCCATCGACGTGGTTTTTCCCGTGCTGCACGGGCCCTTTGGCGAGGACGGCACGATCCAGGGTCTGCTCAAGCTCGCCAACCTGCCCTTCGTCGGCGCCGGCGTGCTCGGCTCGGCCGTGGGCATGGACAAAGACGTGATGAAGCGGCTGCTCCGCGACGCGGAGATTCCGATCGCGAAGTTTCTCGTCTTCCACCGCGCCGAGCAGAACGCAATCCGCTTCGCGCGCGTGAAGAAAATTCTCGGGCTGCCGCTCTTCGTCAAACCGGCCAATCTCGGCTCCTCGGTGGGCATTTCCAAAGTCAGCAGGAAAGACGAGCTCGCTCCCGCCGTCCGCCTGGCGTTTCGCTACGACAGCAAAATCATCGTCGAGGAAGGCATCGACGGCCGCGAAATCGAATGCTCGGTGCTGGGCAACGAAAAGCCGGTCGCGTCGCTTCCCGGCGAGATCGTCGTGCAGCGCGAGTTCTATTCCTACGACGCCAAATATCTCGACGCGCAGGGCGCGCGCCTGGAAATTCCCGCGCGGCTGCCGGCCGGAACGATCAAGGAAATTCAGCGCACCGCGGTGCGCGCCTACCGGACGCTCTGCTGCGAGGGGATGGCGCGGGTGGATTTTTTCCTGCGCCCCGACGGCCGGGTGCTGGTGAACGAGATCAACACGATTCCCGGCTTTACCAAGATCAGCATGTATCCGAAAATGTGGGAAGCGAGCGGCCTCAGCTACCGCCGCCTGATCGACCGGCTGATCGGCCTCGCCCTGGAACGGGCGCGCCGGGAGCAGCGCTTAAGAACCTCGAAATAGCGCCGATGATTCCCATGGGGCGCGGCCCGGGCCGGCGCCCAAAGGAATCATGGCGCTCAAACCGCTCACCTACGGCGCTCCGCTCTACCAGCTTTTGCGCGACGGCGACGTCAAGGAATTCAACCGGCGCAAAGCGCAGGGCGAGAAGTGCGACCTCACGGCCTGCGATTTTCGCCACCTCGATCTGCGCGGGCTCGACGCCGCGGGCCTCGATTTCACCGGCTGTTATTTCCGCGCCACCGACCTGCGCGGCATCGATTTTTCCAGGACCCGTCTGGAGGGCGCCAGCATCAACGGCGCAAGAATCGCCGGCGGCTTCTTCCCGCCCGAGCTCGCCCCCGAGGAGATCCTGCTCTCAGTCCAGCACGGCACCCGCATGCGCTACAAAAAGTAGTCCTCGTCAGATCAGCGGTTGCCCAACTAACTGCCATGGATCACCGAGTAATTGTCGAGATACCGGGATCGGCTCCAAAGGTCTGTAATTTGTACGTCGCCGCGATCTAAATTACGCTTCCGATCTCTTCGCCTTTGGCCGCTTAGTCCGATTCCTTGACTATAGGCTTGATCCAACCAACGGTCGAGTATTTCGGGATTTAATTTTCGGCATCGCCCTGATCTGGTGCGCGTCTCCAGTCAGCAATTCCAATTGGCGGGTCTTATAATCTCGCTAAACGCTCCATGGCCACCATGTTTTGCAGCGACAATACGCAACGCCGCAAACTGTCGGAACGTTTTCCCGCCACCTCCGGGCGCCAGCCAGAGTGAGGTGTGCTGACGAACTCAATTAAACACGATGTGTAGGCAGGGCCGACCGATCTTCCGCTGCCGGGACGAGGCGCAATGTCTTCTCGGATGCGTTTTCGTCGCGAACCGGCCGCGAGGCTTACCAGCACCTGTTTAGGATCGTGCTCAGATTCGGGATTTGCCGGAAACCGATTCATAGGCACCGAAAGAAATGCCGCCAAGGGCTCACGATCGGCTAGCAACCACGCTTCGACTTCGCGCACGGCCACGCGGAAGCACATCTTGGGCGCTCGGTCCGGGAGCCACTTGGCGCATAACTCAGGAGCACAGTCGGCGTCGTGATCGAGATCGACTAGGACAATCCAGGGGCGATGACGGGCAGAGTGGTTGTAGCCGCGGATACTCTCCTTCACCGAAGCCTTGCCGTTCTTGCCATAAACCTGGCCTGGCAAACCTCCCGCCTCCAAGATCAAACGTCTCACAACTGCTTCGTCAACGGTACCTTCAACGGCCGCAGAAATCTCGATCACAGCGTGGCGCTATCAAAGGTCGTCGCTAAAGAGGGATAGTTGAGAGGCCTTGGCCGGTTTGGTTCGAGGAAGGATCGCTTCAGGCAAACTAACGCCACCTTCGAGCAATTCCTTGACCTCGGCAAATTCACTCGCGGGACTGACCTCGGTTCCTTCCCTTCCGGGGCTAAGAAGAAACACTTCATCGAGGCCGATCCCTTCATCGCGCAACAAATCCGCCGAATGCGTGCTCAGCATGATCTGGCGTCCGGTGCGCCGCTGTATGCGCGCAAACATCTGCGGAATGAACCGTACCACCTCAGGATGAAGCGACAGCTCAGGTTCCTCAAGCAGTAATGGCCCTCTTCCATCCAGGACTGCCCAGAGAATCCCCATCAAACGCAACGTACCGTCGGAGAATTGATTCTCGGTCTGCCATGCTCCTTGCGGTCTCCAATGCTCGTACTTTCCTCGCAAATGTGGCGTCCCTTTATCGTCACGGTAAAGTTCGATCTCGTTGAGCTGCGGAACAGCGACGGATAGGGCATCCTGGATTCGCTTCAGCCGAGCTTTTTGTGTCTTATCCTGCGTCCCGGCAATCTGCTCTAGAAAATCGCCGCCGAACGGATCGTTCTGTTTGCCAACAGAACGTTCCGGCTCTCGAATAAGCTGAGGAACAATGTGAAGGTAATGAACAGAGCTGAAAAATTCAGCTATATCACGGAACTCTCGGTTTACATTTACCTGCTCCAAGTAGGTTTGGGTACGCCGCTCTGGATCTGCTTCGTCGTGCTCATCAGGACGCGTAAAAATTTTCTTTCCGTTTTTGAAGACTGTTTCCCTCTTTACAATGGGTCGCCTTAGATGATTATCCTGAGCAAAGCTTAATTCGTAGCTTGCGGTTTCTTCTTCCCCTTCGCCCGCAAGCTCCACACGGATTGCAATATCCGGGTGTTGTCTCGCTGCAAGACAACGAATTGCTGAGACACCGTCACGCTTCTTTACGGCCTGTTGGAATCCGCCCCCTACAGATGCGATGTCGTGCAAAAACCGGAAGACATCGAGCAGGTTCGACTTTCCGGACGCATTCGGCCCGACAAGAAATACGCGCCGCTCAAGATGGAGGTCAGCTCGGAGAAAGTTTCGCCAATTCTCTAAATGCAAACTGACGAAGCGCTGACCCCTGATTGAGTGCTTTCCATTATTTCTATCCGGCATCACAGCCTCACGGTCTGGATTCTAACCACTGATCACTCTTCAGAAGCACCGCTTTGAAGCAAGATTCCAACCTGTACCGGATTCCTCCACGCTGAACTGCACCTCGCGGTGGAGCATTTCAGCATGAAGCTCGGGAATCTGGCCTTGGGCTTCGCTCGCGGCGTATCGCGAGATCCCTGGCGATCACCTACCTCAGCGTCTCGCTCTATTCGAACCCCGCGCGACAGTTTCGCGGCCGCGCTCGCACCCACAGTGATCGGCGCTGGAACAAGGATTACCTCGGAGAGGATATCGGTAAGATTGGCGGTCAGGTCAGGCTGACCATCGACTCCAGCTCTTCCATACTCTCGGTTTTGTGCGCTTTGAGGTCCTCGATTCCTTCCGAATTGACTCCGTTACGGTTTCTCGGCGACGACCTTGCCGTTCTTCCAGAAGCAAATGGGAGTCCCGTGCATCCGTGCGGTCTTGCGCGCGACTTTGGCGGCGCAGCGCAGCGCGCGCCCGACGGCGAGAGTTAGCGGAGACGGTACGATTTTCTTGCTTTGAGACTTCATGGTCCCTGCTCTACGACTTTCAGGTAAATCGCGGGAATTATCATACACCGTCCACTCTTCTGCTAAAAGTCGACAGGAATTTTGGGGATTGATCCAACTTCGACTGAACCGGTGCAACACACCGCTGCGCGGCGCACTAGGGCCGCCTTGTTTGACCGCGCGGCGATGCGTCGCCGCGCGCGTCGCGCGAGGAGATCTACAGGTACACGATTTCGATCCGCCCACCGGAGGCTTTCCGGCGCTTCTAATGCAGCGTGGAAATGCGCGGCTCCGCCTCAGCCTGGGCAGGCGCAGTTTTTAATTTATACGGTGGAACTGGCACGCCGCGGCGAAACACGTCCCAGTGTTCCAGATCGATGGCGGAAGTGAGGATCGAGGGACCGGGCTCGCCCCTCGATCCTCACTTCCCGCTCAATCCATCTGCCGGCGCAGGAACGTCGGGATGTCGTACTTGTCGTCGTCTTCCTGATTGGCGTTGAACTCGAAATTGGTCTTGTTCAACGTCACCGTCTCGACTTCGTCGCTGCCGGCTTTTTTGCGCTGCCAGGTCGGCGTGTCGAGGTCGTCGACGATGGTGCCGAGATGGACCACTTTGCGGTTTTTCGGCAGGGCGCTGGCGATGCTCGCCACGTTCGCCGCCGGAGCGGGAGCGGCGGTGGAAACCGCCGGCGCGACCTTTTTCTCGTCGCGCAGCTCGCCGAAGCCGGTGGCGATCACGGTGATGCGGATCTCGTCGGTCATGTTCTCGTCGATCACCGCGCCGAAAATAATATTGGCGTCGTCGTGCGCTTCTTCCTGGATCATCGACGCCGCTTCGTTGACTTCGTGCAGGCAGAGGTCGGGGCCGCCGGTGATGTTGATCAGCACGCCGCGCGCGCCCTGGATCGAGATGTCTTCGAGCAGCGGGCTCGAGATCGCCTTCTGCGCGGCCTCGATGGCGCGGTTCTCGCCCGACGCGGAGGACGCGCCCATCAGCGCAAGGCCCATCTCCGCCATCACCGTGCGCACGTCGGCGAAGTCGAGATTGATCAGGCCCGGCGTGATGATCAGGTCCGAGATGCCGCGCACCGCCTGGAGCAGCACGTCGTCGGCCTTGTGAAAAGCTTCGAGCATGGTGGTGGTCTTGGCGGCGATGCTGAGCAGGCGCTGGTTGGGAATCACGATCAGAGTGTCGACGCTCGCTTTCAGTTCCTCGATGCCTTCTTCGGCCTGGCGCATGCGCTTTTTGCCTTCGAAGATAAACGGCTTGGTCACCACGCCGACGGTGAGCGCGCCCACTTCGCGCGCCACCCGCGCCAGCACCGGCGCGCCGCCGGTGCCGGTGCCGCCGCCCATGCCGGCGGTGATGAAAATCATGTCGGAGCCTTCGAGATATTCCCGGATCAGCTCCTGATCTTCCAGCGCCGCGCGCCGGCCGATCTCCGGATTGGCGCCCGCGCCCAATCCTTTGGTCACCGTGCCGCCGAGCTGGATGCGCACCGGCGCCTGGCTCGCTTCCAATGACTGCGCGTCGGTGTTGGCCACCATGAAATCGACCCCCGAAAGGCGCGAGCCGATCATGGTATTGACCGCGTTGCCGCCGCCCCCGCCGATGCCGATCACTTTGATCCGCGCGGTCAGACTATTGTGCTCCACAATCTCGAACATATTTTTTCCTCCTCCGGAAAAAGTCTGTAGGTTGTTGTTTGCCGCTTGTTAAAAAAATTCGCTCAGCCAGTCGGACATGCGATGCTTGACCTTGGCAAGAATCTTGTCGTCGCGGCCGCGAAACGCCATGCCGCGCTCCTGGCGCTTCATGCCGTGGAGCGCCAGCCCCACCGCGGCGGCGTAGCTCGGCGTGTTGATGATGTCGGTCAGGCCGCCGACCCGAGCCGGCGCGCCGAGGCGCACGGGCAAGCCGAAGGACCGCTCGGCCATCTCGACGGCGCCGGCGAGCAGCATCGAGCCGCCGGTGGCGACGACTCCCGACGCGAGGGCGCCGTCGAAGCCGGACTTGGCGATCTCTTTTTGGACCATCTCGAAAATCTCGTCGAGGCGCGGCTCGATGATCTCGCAGAGGATCTGGCGCGACACCGTGCCCGCGCCCTTGCCCGCCACGCACGGCACCTCGACCCGCTCGTCTTCGGTGACCATCGCGGCGCGGGCGCAGCCGTGGCGCTGCTTCAGCCGCTCGGCGTCGTTGAACGGCGTGCGCAGGCCGGCGGCGATGTCGTTGGTCACATGGTTGCCGCCGATGGGAATCACCGCCGTGTGTTTGACCGCGCCGTCGTGATAGACCGCGATGTCGGTGGTGCCGCCGCCCACGTCGATCAGCACCACGCCGAGCTCGCGCTCCTCGTCGGTGAGCACCGCTTCCGCCGCCGCCAGCGGCGCGAGCACCATCTCGGCGACGTTGAGGCCGCTGCGATTGCAGCACTTGATGACGTTCTGCGCCGAGGCAACCGCGCCGGTGACGATGTGCACCTTGGCTTCCAGGCGCACGCCGGACATGCCCAGCGGGTCGCGGATGCCGTCCTGATCGTCGATGATGTAATCCTGCGGCAGCACGTGGATCACCTCGCGATCCATCGGGATCGCCACCGCCTTGGCCGCGTCGATCACGCGCTCGAGATCGCGCGCCATGACTTCCTTATTTTTCACCGCCACGATGCCGTGGCTGTTGAACGCCTTGATGTGCCCGCCGGAGAGGCTCGTGAAGACCGTGTGGATCTCGCAGCCCGCCATCAGGCTCGCCTCTTCCACCGCTTTTTTCAGCGCGCTGACCGTCGCTTCGATATTGATGACCACACCCTTGCGCAGGCCCTGGGACGGCTGAGTGCCGACGCCGATGATCTCGACGCCGCGCTCGGCCATCTCCCCGACCACCGCGCAGATTTTCGAGGTGCCGATGTCCAAACCCACTACGATGCTGTTTTTCTTCGCCATAGCTCTCTATTCGAAAAATTCTTTCACTGCGGTTGCGGCCGGCGCAGCCGCGCGACGACCTGATCCTTGAAGCTCATGTCGAGCGAGCCGAGCCGCTCTTCGTTGCCTTTCCACAACGCCATCAACCGCTCCATGCGCTGCAGCTTGTCCTCCCAGTCGCCCCAGCCCATGCGCAGCGGCACGGGGAAATCGGTCGTATAAACCACCAGCCGATCGGGGGCGGCGAAATGGATCTCCGACAGGGAATGGGCGCGGTGCGCCATCAGATCGCCGAGACGGATCGCGTCTTTGATGCGCCGGCGCACGGCCGGGTTCGGCGCCGTCAAATCCTCCGGGCGCAGGCCGGTCAGCAGCGGATACTGGACGTTGTCGTTGGCGCCGACTTCTTTGAACAGCACGCCGTCGGCGTCCACGTAGTAAAGCTTGCGCAGCGCCACGATCGCGCGCGGCACCCGCTCTTCGACCTCGATGAGGATCCGGTGCGGAAATTCGCGCCGCACCAGCGCGCGGCGCACCCAGGGATGGCGCGCGACTTTCCTTTCGATCGCCGGCAGATCGACGCGCCAGATGCTCATGCCCTGGCGCAGGCCGGCGAGGGCGACGAGCTCGTTGCCGTTGACCTTCTCGGCGCCGCGCACCTGAATCTCGCGCACGGAAAAGTAGCGGCTCTCGAGCACGAAATCGCGCAGCGACCCGGCGGTCGCGACGATCGTGTCGCCGGCGCGATAGAGCGCCACGGCGCCGGCCAGGACGCCGAGAGAAACCGCCGCGGCGAAAAGCCGCCGGCGCCAGCGCCCGCTGTCTTTTTTGCGATTGTCCCTGCGATAGACCTGGAGCTGCATTGGATTTTTCCCGCTCAATCCGCCGGCCAGTCGCCCACGAATTTCACCTCGGGCACCAGCTCGACGCCGAACTGCCGGCGCACTTCCGCGCGCGCCAGCTCCATCAACCGGCGCACGTCGCCGGCGGCGGCGCCGCCGTGATTGACGATGAAGTTGGCGTGGCGCTCGGAAATCTGCGCCTGGCCGAGCCGCCTGCCTTTCAATCCCGCCGCTTCGATCAGCCGCCCGGCGTAATCCCCCGGCGGATTGCGAAACATGGAGCCGGAGTTGGGAAAGCCCGACGGCTGACTGCTCTTTCTTTTGCCCACCAGCTCGCGCACCTTCGAGCTCACCGCCGCCGCCTCCTGGCGGCGCAGGCGCAAACCGACGCGGGTGATCACGGTGCCTTCGGGCAGATGCGAATCGCGATAGCTGAACGTCATCTCTGAGCGCAGAAAACGCAGCGGCGCGCCGCGCCGGCTCAGCGCTTCCACAGACTCGACCACTTTTTCGAACTCCGATCCGAACGCGCCCGCGTTCATGAACAGCGCGCCGCCGACGCTTCCCGGAATGCCTTCGGCGAATTCCAGGCCGGCATAGCCCCGGCGCGCCGCTTCGCGCACGAGCTGAGTCACCGCCGCGGCGGCGCCCGCATCGACTGCCGCCGTCGCGCCGGCTTCGCGCCACTGGGCGGTCTTGAATTCGCCGGCGAGGCGAATCACCGCGCCGCGCACGCCGCGGTCGCTGATCAGAACGTTGCTGCCGTTGCCGAGCAGATAAAAATTCTCGCCGTGCGCCGCGAGGACGCCGAGCAGCGCCGCCAACGCCGCGCTCGTCTGCGCTTCGATGAAATAGTCCGCCGGCCCGCCGATCTTCATCGAGGTATAGCGCGCCAGCGGCTCGGCGGCTTTGACTTTCAGGCCGCCGATCTGTCTCAGCTCCGCCAAAAGCGGCGCAAGGTGTTTTGCTTCAGCCATGGCAACAAGCTCGAGGGGCGAAGTACGGGAGGGGTGGAGTTGCGGGGCTTGCTCGAATCTTTCCATCACTCCCTTACTCCAATATTCCATCACTCCAGGTTTTTCATTTCAGTTTCTCGACCAGCGCCTCGCCCACTTTGTAAACATCGCCGGCGCCCAGGGTGAGCGCGATGTCGCCGGGCTTCAGCTCGCCGGCGATGCGCTCGACGATTGCGTTTTTATCGCCGATGAACTGCACGTCCAGGTGCCCCTTGCGCTTGATCGCCTGATAGAGCGCTTCGCCGCTCATGCCGGCGATCGGATCTTCGCCGGCGGAGTAGACCTCGGTCAGCACCAGCCGGTCGGCGCCTTCGAAGGCGGTCAAAAATTCTTCGAAGAGATCGCGCGTGCGGGTAAATCGATGGGGCTGAAAAATCACCGTCAGCGGCCGCTTCCAGCTGTCGCGGATGGCGGCGAGGGTGGCGCGAATTTCGGTCGGATGATGGCCGTAGTCGTCGATCACGAGAATGCCGCGCGGCTCGCCTTTGATTTCGAAGCGCCGGTGAATGCCGGTGAACTGGCCGAGCGCTTCGCTCGCCCGCGCGAAGGGAATCTCCAGCTCGTGCGCCACGGCGATCGCCGCCAGCGCGTTGGTCGCGCTGTGGCGTCCGGGAAGATGCAGGCGCACGTTGCCGGCGGCCTTGCCGTGATGCAGCGCCGTGAATTCGATGCCGCTTGCCGACATTTTCAGATCGGTCGCGGAAAAATCCGCTTCGGCGGACAGGCCGTAGGTGGCAAAGCGCTTGCGCGCCTTGGGCAAAAGCGCGCGCACGTTGACATCGTCGATGCACAGCACCGCCAGACCGTAAAACGGCACCTTGTTCACGAAGGCGAGGAAGTTGTCGTTGAGCTTTTCCATCGTCTGATGGAAATCCATGTGCTCCTTGTCGATGTTGGTGACCACCGCGATGGTCGGCGAGAGCAGGAGAAAGCTGCCGTCGCTTTCGTCGGCCTCGGCGACGAGAAATTCGCCCTGGCCGGTTTTGGCGTTGGTGCCGAGCATGTGCACCCGGCCGCCGATCACCATGGTCGGGTCCAGCCCGCCGGCGCTCAGCACCGCCGCGACCATCGATGTGGTGGTGGTCTTGCCATGGCTGCCGGCGACAGCGACGCCGTATTTCATGCGCATCAGCTCGGCCAGCATCTCCGCGCGCGGAATCACCGGGATGTGGCGCCGGCGCGCTTCGAGCACTTCCGGGTTGGCGTATCGGACCGCGGTGGAAATCACCACCACCGACGGATCGCCGGCGAGATTTTCTTCCTGATGGCCGATAAAAACCCGCGCGCCCAGCCCGCGCAGCCGGCGGGTCGCCTCGCTCTCCTGCAGGTCGGAGCCGGTGACCACGTAGCCGGAATTGAGCAGCACTTCGGCGATGCCGCTCATGCCGATGCCGCCGATGCCGACGAAATGAATTTTGTGCTTTTTCTGCAGCATGAAATCGCAGCCACGATTACAGCGTTACGCCCGCGCCAGCCGAGCGCACTCATCGACGATGCGCCGCGCGGCCTCGGGCCGGCCGAGGGCGCGCGCTGCCGCCGCCATCGCTGCCAGCCGCGGGCGCCGGGAAAAATAATCGCGAATCTTTTGCGCCAGAATTTCGCCGGTCAATTCCTGATCCAAAATCATTTCCGCGGCGCCGCGCTCGCTGAGCGCCTGGGCGTTGCCGCGCTGGTGATCGTAGATCGCGTAGGGATACGGGATCAGAATCGCCGGCTTGCCGAAGGCGGTGAGCTCCGCCACCGTGGTCGCGCCGGCGCGGCAGACAATCAGGTCGGCGCGCGCGTAGGCTTCGTCCATCCTGTCGATGAAGCGGATCACCTCGGCCTGAAACGGCAGCGCGTCGTAGGCCGCGCGGATCGCCGCGAAGTCGAGCTCGCCGGTCTGGTGCGTGATAAAAATCTCGGCCTTGAGGTCGCTCAATTGCTTGAGCGCGTCGATCACCGCGAAGTTGATGCGCCGGGCGCCCAGGCTGCCGCCGAAAATCAGCAGGGAAAATTGCCCGCGTTTTTCCACCTCCGGCAGTTTCTGCCAGCGCACCGGGTTGCCGCTCTCGACCACCCGGGCCCCGGGGAAAAACGCCGCGCTTCCCGGATACGCGGTGAAAACCCGATCGACCCAGCGGCCGAGCAGCTTGTTGGTGAAGCCGGGCCGGAGGTTCTGTTCCATGATCGCGGAACGGACGCCCGCCAGCTTGGCCGCGAGCAGCGCGGGACCGGAAGCGTAGCCGCCCAGGCCGATCACGCAGTCGGGACGAAAATCGCGCAGGATCCTGAGCGAGCGGAAAAGACTCGCCGGCACGCCGTAAAGGGCGTCGATGACGCCGCGCAATCCGCGGCCCTTGAGCCCGCGCACCGGCAACGTTTCGAGCCGAAAGCCTTCCTTGGGCAAAACCCGATATTCGATTCCCTGCGAGGTGCCCATGAACAAAATTTCCGTCATCGGATCGCGGCGCTGAAATTCGCGCGCCACCGCCAGCCCGGGAAACAGATGCCCGCCGGTTCCGCCGCCGGCGAAAATCACCCGCATCGCTACAGCCGCCGGCGCGACAGCCCCAGTAAAATTCCCGCCTCCATCAGATTGATCACCATCGCCGAGCCGCCGTAGCTGATAAACGGCAGCACCAGCCCCTTGGTCGGCATCAGGCCCATGACCACGCCCATGTGGATCAGCGCCTGCAGTCCGAGCAGCAGCGTCAGGCCGAAGGCGAGATACTGATCGAAGGGCTCTTCGATTTTCGCCGTGAGCTTGAGGCCGCGCACGATGATCACGCCGAAGAGCGCCAGCACCGTGAGCGCGCCGAAAAGACCGAGCTCCTCGCCGATCACCGAGTAAACGAAATCCGTGTGCGCCTCGGGCAGATAGAAAAGTTTTTGCCGGCTCTCGCCCAGACCGCGGCCCCAGAGCTGGCCCGAGCCGAAGGCGATCAAAGATTGAATCACGTGAAAGCCGCTGCCCGCCGCGTCGCTCCACGGATCGAGAAAGCTCATCAGCCGGCGCAGCCGATACTCGGCCGTGGTCATCACGTAGACCAGCGCCGGCAGCGCCATCAGCGCGGTGGCGAGCAGATGGGGCACGCGCGCGCCGCCGATGAACAGCATGGAATAGACCAGCATCGTCAGGATCAGCACGGTGCCGAAGTCGGGCTCGAGCAAAAGCAGCAGCGCGAAAATGCCGCTGACGATCAGATGCGGCAGCACGCCGATCGAGAAAGTGCGGATCAGCTGCTCTTTCTTGGCCATCGAATGGGCCAGATAAAAAACCAGAACCAGCTTGGCCAGCTCCGAGGGCTGAAACGCAAAACCGGGGAGCATCAGCCAGCGCCGCGCGCCGCCGCGGCTCACGCCGACGCCGGGCACGAGCACCAGCGTCAGGCAGACAAGGCCGAGCGCCAGGAGCGGATAGGCGAAACGCCGGTAAAGCGCCGAGGGCGCGAACGAGCAGGCGACCAGCGCGACCAGCCCGGCGCTCATCGCGATCAACTGCTTGCGGAAAAAATACGTGCCGTCGCCGTAGCGCTCCTGGGAATAGAGATAGCTCGTGCTCAGAACCATCGTCATCCCCACCGCCAGCAGCCCGGCGATGGCGAGGAGCATCCATTTATCGACGGCCAGTCCGTCCTTCATAATTGCCGCACCAGATCTTTGAAAAGCCTGCCGCGCTCCGCGTAGTTGCGAAATTGATCGAAGCTCGAGCAGGCCGGCGAGAGCAAGACCACGTCGCCCGGCCGCGCGTGCGCAGCGGCGTCGCGCACCGCGGCGCGCAAGTCATCGACGACCGCGGTCTCGGCGCAGCTGCCCAAAGCGCGGGCGATGATTTCTCTGGCCGCGCCGAAGAGCACCAGCCGGCGCACCTTCGCGCGCACCGGCGCCTCGAGGGGCGCGTAGGCGCCGCCTTTATCGACGCCGCCGGCGATGAGAATCACCGGTCCGGCGAAACTCGCGAGCGATTTCACCACCGCGCCCACGTTGGTGCCTTTCGAATCGTTGTAGTAGCGCGCGCCGCCGTGCTCGCGCACGAACTCGAGCCGGTGCTCGAGCCCGGAAAAATCGTTGAGCGCGCGTTGAATCGGCGCGCGCTCCAGACCGGCGCATTTGGCCGCGGCGATCGCGGCCATCATGTTTTCCACGTTGTGCACGCCCTGAATTTTCACTTCGCGCAAAGAAAATCGTTCTTCAGCCGCGCCGGCGCGCCAGACGATTTCGTCCTTCGTCGCGAAGACGCCGTCGGCGGCTGCGCCGAAACCGAAGCTCACCACCCGGCTCGCCATGCGCCGGCGCATTTCCCAGACCCGCGGGTCGTCGCGGTTGAGAATCGCCGTATCGGCGCTCGTCTGAAAGGCGAACAGCCGCTCCTTGGCGGCGGCGTAATCGGCCAAGGCCGGGTAGCGGTCGAGATGATCCTCGCTGAGATTGAGCAGCGCGCCGATCTTCGGCCGGAACTGCTCGATCCATTCCAGTTGAAAGCTGCTGATTTCCAGAACCGCCCAGTCGTAATCGCCGTCGGCCGCGCTGATGAACGGCACGCCGAGGTTGCCGCCGACGAAGATTTTTTTGCCCGCGGCTTTCATCATCTCGCCCACCAGCGTCGTGGTCGTGCTCTTGCCGTTGGTGCCGGTGATCGCGAGGATCGGCGCGGCGCAAAACCGCGCCGCAACCTCGATCTCGCTGAGAATCGGCAGGCGCCGCGCCGCCGCTTCGCGGAGCAGTGGATTTTCCCGCGCCACGCCGGGGCTCGGCACCACGTAATCGACGCCGTCGAGCCAGCCGATTTGCTCGCCGCCGAAGCGAAACTCGAGCGCCAGGTCGGCGAGGCTCGCCACTTCCGCGCCGAGCTCCTGCTCGGAGCGCGCATCGCTAACCAGCACCGACGCTCCCTGCCGCGCGAGAAAACGCGCGCCTTCCCGGCCCGTCCGTCCCAGGCCGATCAGCAGAATTTTTTTGCCGCGCAATTCCACGGTCCATCTTCTTTTCGCTCACCGGAGCTTCAACGTGCTCAGCCCCACCACCGCGCAGATGAAAGAGAGAATCCAGAAGCGCACGATGATCTGGGGCTCCTTCCAGCCCTTGAGCTCGTAGTGATGATGAATCGGCGCCATCAAGAAAACCCGCTTGCGCCGGAGCTTGTAGGAAGCCACCTGAAAAATCACCGAGAGCGCTTCCATGACGAAGACGCCGCCGACGATGATCAGGAGAATCTCGTTCTTGGTCATCACCGCGACCACGCCGAGGGCGGCGCCGAGCGAAAGCGAGCCCACATCGCCCATGAACATTTGCGCCGGATAGGCGTTGTACCAGAGAAAACCCAGACCGGCGGCGACCACCGCGGCGCAAAAAACGCTCAACTCGCCGACGCCGGCGACGTAGGGAATCTGCAAATACTCGGCGAGCTTCAGGTGGCCGGTCACGTACGCGATGACCGCGTAGGTCCCCGCAGCGATCATCACCGGGCCGATTGCCAGACCGTCCAGGCCGTCGGTGAGATTGACCGCATTGGAAGTGCAGACGATCACGAGCATGGCGAAGGGCACGTAGAACGGTCCGAGATCGAAACGAAACGTCTTGATGAAAGGCACGGCGATCTCGGTGCTGAAGCGCGGCTGGTAATAGAGCGCCAGCGCCACCACCAGCGCGACCGTCATCTGGCCGAGCAGTTTGCCGCGCGGCGAAAGCCCTTTGCTGTTTTTGCGCGTGAGTTTCAGGTAATCGTCGGCGAAACCGACCACTCCGGTGCCCACGGTGGCGATCAGCGCGAGCAGCACGTAACGGTTGGCGATGTCGGCCATCATCAAGGTCGAAAACAGAAGCGCCAGAATGATCAGCGCCCCGCCCATGGTCGGCGTGCCGGCTTTGACCGCGTGGCTCGCCGGACCGTCGTCGCGGATCTGCTGGCCGATCTGCTTCTCGGTGAGCGTGCGAATCAGCCACGGGCCGAGCAGAAACGAGATCAAAAGCGCGAGCAGCGCCGCCATCGCCGCGCGAAAGGTGATGTAGCGAAATACGTTGAATCCCGAGTAGCTCAGCGAAAGCGGAAACGACAGGTAGTAAAGCAAGTGCAATCTCCTAGACCTTTCCGCCCTTGAGCGCGGCGAGAACTTTTTCCATCCGCATGCCGCGCGAGCCCTTGAACAAAATCCAGTCGCCCTTCTTGGCCAGCGCGCGCAGGCGCTCGCCCAGCTCGGCGTGATCTTTGCCGACGACGACCCGCGCCGCGCTCATGCCGCCGGCCAGCGCGCCGCGTCGCGCCAGCGCGGCGCGCGCGCCCAGGAGAAAAAGAAAATCGACGCCGCTGCGCGCCGCCTGTTTTCCCAGCGCGCGATGCTCGCGCGCCGCATGGCGGCCGAGCTCGAACATGTCGCCGAGCACGGCGATCCGCCGCCCGCGGCACGGCAGCTCGGCCAGCGTTTGCAGCGCGGCCTGCATCGAAGCGGGGTTGGCATTGTAGGCGTCGTTGACGATCCCGATGCCGCGCCAGCTTGCGCATTGCATGCGCATGGCGAAAGGCCGCGCCCTGGCGAGGCCGCGGCGCACCGCCGCCAGCGGCGCTCCCGCCGCCAGCGTCAAGGCCGCGGCGCCGAGCGCGTTGGCGACGTTGTGCCGGCCGATGTAGCGAAGCTGCACGCTGCAGCTCCGCCTGCCCGCTTTGAGCTTGAAACGCATGCCGCCGGCGCCGCGCAGCTTCCAGTCCTGCGCGCGCACCTGGCCGCGCCCGCCGTAGGTGATTTTGCGGCCGGGAAATTTTTCGGCGATGCGCCGGACCCAGGGATCGTCGAGGTTGACGGCGATCGCCCCGCCGGCGCGCATGGTTCGATAAAGCGCGCCTTTCTCGCGCGCGACTCCGGCGAGGCTGTTCAGGCCTTCGAGGTGAGCCGCCGCCACCGAAGTCACCATGCCGAAATCCGGATCGGCGATCTCGGTTAGCCGCTCGATTTCGCCGGGATGATTGGTGCCGAGCTCGACCACGGCAATGCGATGCGAGCGCCGAAGCCGCAGCAAAGTGAGCGGCACGCCGACGAGGTTGTTGAAGTTTCCTTCGGTCTTGAGAATCCTGCCGCCGCGTTGGCCGAACGCTTCTTCGAGAATCGCCGCAACCATTTCTTTGGTCGTCGTTTTGCCGTTGGAGCCGGTGATCGCCAGCACCCGGGGCGCCCACTGCCGGCGCCGGTAGTGGGCGAGATCACCCAGCGCTCTCAGAGTATCCTTGACTCTGATCGCGGTCGCGCCGCCGAGCGCCGCCCGCGGCAGCGGGCGGTGCGCGATCACGCACGCGGCGCCGCGGCGCACCGCGTCGGCGATGAAGCGATGGCCGTCGTGGCGCTCGCCTTTCAAAGCGACGAACACCGAGCCTGTTTTCACCCGAGTCGAATCGGTCACGATCTCACCGAAGCGGCGTTGACCGCCGTCGCGGAGTAGCTTGCCGCCGGTCGCCGCGAGAATGTCCGCTGCGCGCCATCCCATCCCCTTACGCGCTCAGCCGCTGCGCCTCTTCGCGCGCGACTTCCCGGTCGTCGAAATGAATTTTTTGCGCGCCCAGAATCTGATAATCCTCGTGTCCTTTGCCGGCGATCAGCACGAGATCGCCGGCGCGCGCGGCGCGCAGCGCGATGCCGATGGCCGCGCGCCGGTCGGCTTCGACGCAGTAGCCGCGGCCGGACTCCAGTTTCGAATTTCGAGTTTCGAGTTTTGCGATGCCGGTGCCGCGAATGCCGGCTTCGATCTCGGCGATGATCGCGAGGGGGTCCTCGCTGCGCGGATTGTCCGAGGTAATCACCGCCAGGTCGCTCAAGCGGCCGGCGATTTCGCCCATCAGCGGCCGTTTGCCGCGATCGCGGTCGCCGCCGCAACCGAACACGGCGATGAGCTTGCCGGAGGTCAACGGCCGCACCGCGCCGAGAACTTTCTCCAGCGCGTCGGGCGAGTGGGCGTAGTCGACCAGCACCGCAACGCCCAGCGGATTGGCGACTTTCTCCAGCCGGCCGGGCACCGCCTTGAGCTGCTCGATGCCGCGGGCGATTGCCTGCGGGTCGAGACCGAGCGCGCTGCCGACCCCGGCGGCGCCGAGGATATTTTGCAGATTGGCCGCGCCGACCAGAGAAGATTGGAATTCGACAGTCGCGCCGCGGGCCTGGATCACGCCGCGCAGCCCGCTCACGTCGCGTTCGACCCGGAGCGGCCGCACATCGCCCTTTTCACCGTAGCTCCAGCAGTCGAGCCCGGCGCCGCGCAGGCGCTCGAGCAGCTTTTTCCCGTAGGGATCGTCGCCGTAGATCACCGCGGCTTTGCGGGCCTTGGGGCTTTCGCGCAGATGCTCGGTGAAGAGCCGGCTCTTGGCGGAAAAATAATCGTCCATGTCGCGGTGATAATCGAGGTGATCGCGCGAGAGATTGGTGAACACACCGACATCGAAGGCAAGCGCGCGCACCCGCTCCTGAGCCAGTGCGTGGGACGAAACTTCCATGGCGACGGACTTCACCCCGACGCGAAGCATCTCGGCGAGCAGCGCTTGCAGATCGAGCGACTCGGGGGTGGTGTGGTGCGACGGCGTCTCGCGGCCGCAGTAGCGATAACTGATCGTGCCGATCACGCCGGGTTCCAGGCCCGCCGCGCGCAGAATCGATTCGACGAGATACGAAAGCGTGGTCTTGCCGTTGGTGCCGGTGATGCCGACGAGGGTCAGCCCGGCGCTCGGGTGCGCGAAAAAGTGCGCCGCCCAGAGAGCCAGCGCGCGGCGCGCATCTTTGACCCGCACGGCGGCGGGCGCGCGCGGCCAGTCGCCGCGCCGCGAGCACACCACGGCGGCGGCGCCCCGCCGCACCGCCTCGGCGATGAAATCGTGGCCGTCCGCTTTTTCGCCGGGCACGGCAAAAAACACCTGCCCGGGGCCGGCGCGGCGCGAGTCGTAGGCCAGTCCGGTCACCTTTTGATCGAGATCGCCCTGAGCCTCCTCCACCGCGTCGATCGTCAAAAACTCCCTGATGAGCATCGCTCTAGCCTTGCAGATTGAGCACGAGAACGCCGCCTTCATTCCGCTGCCTGACGACGTAGCCGCTGCCCTGGAGGCGCAGCTCCATTTTCAGGCTCTGCGCTTTTTCCAACGCCTCGCGCAGACTGAGCCCGAGAAAATCCGGCGTCGCATCGGCGCTCGCTTCCACGGCCGCCGCGGCCGGCTGCTTTGGCGCGCGCCGGCTCGGCGGCTCGGGCTGACTGGCGAGCGCGGGAATGGGCGCGGGCTTGGCCGGAGCGACGGCGAGACGGCGCAGCGCCGCCTGCGCGATGTTGCGAAACACCGGCGCCGCGACCACGCCGCCGTAGACGTTCACCTCGGGCTCGTCGATCAAAACCAGCGCGACCAGACGCGGATCGCCCGCGGGAACGAAACCGACGAAGGAGGCGACGCGTTTTTTCGCCGCATAACCGCCGTGCACCGGATCGGCCTTTTGCGCCGTGCCGGTCTTGCCGGCGACCTCGAAGCCTTCGATATTCGCCATCGTGCCGGTGCCGCCTTCGCTGGTAACATCCTGCAGCATGGATGCCAGAAGCTTGGCGGTCTTCTCGGAAATCACCCGGCGCACGACGCGGGGCTGATTCTCGAACGACACTTCGCCTTGCGGGCCGACGATGCGCCGCGCGACGTAGGGCTGCATGAGAAAGCCGCCGTTGGCCACCGCGCCGTAGGCCATCACGAGCTGGATCGGCGTGGTCGAAAGACCCTGGCCGAAGGCATGGGTCGCAAGGTCGATGGCGGACCAGCTCTCCGGCTTGCGCACCAGGCCGGCAACTTCGCCGGGAAGGTCGATGCCGGTCTCGTGGCCGAAACCGAATTTTTCAATGTATTTATAATAGCGGTCTTTCTTGAGCTTCTCGGCGACTTTGGTAAAGCCGATGTTGCTCGACACCTGGAGAATTTTCGAAAACGACAGCCAGCCGTTGGGATGGGTGTCGTGGATGATCTTTCCGGCGTAGGGATACTTGCCCATCTCGCAGTAAAACAGATCGTCCTTGCCGACCACGCCCTCCTCGAGCGCCGCCGCGGCGAGAATGGTTTTGAAAGTCGATCCCGGCTCGAAGCTGTCCGTCACCGCGCGATCGCGCCGCTGCCCCGGCGACTCCCTGGCGTAGTTGTTGGGATCGAAGGACGGGTAATTGGCCAGCGCCAGAATCTCGCCGGTAAACGGATCGGCGACGATGGCGACGCCCGCTTTGGCCCGGTACTTGGCGATCGCAGCCTCCAGTTCTTTTTCCGCCGCGTATTGAATCGAGGTGTCGATGGTCAGGTACATGTCGCTTCCGGGCGGAATGCGCAGGTCTTCAACGCCTTGGACGAGCACCCGCCGGCCGAGCGCGTCGCGCTCGGTCACCGATGAGCCGGTTTCGCCGCGGATATAGTCGTTGTACTTGAGCTCGAGACCTTCGAGCCCTTCCGAGTCGCGGCCGACAAAGCCGATCAGCTGCCCGGCGAGCTGCCCCTGCGGATAGTAGCGGTTGGGCTCGTAGAACATGCCGATGCCGTCGGCGTTCAGCGTCTGGATTTTTTCCGCCTCCGCCGAGCTCACCTGGCGCTTGATCCAGACGAACGGCTTGTCGCTGGCGAGTTTTTGCTTCACTTCGCCGGCGCGCAGGTTGAGGATCTGCGCCAGGGCGCGGCTGAGCGGCTCGGGATTGTCGACCCGATGCGGCCGGGCGTAGACCGAGTGCGATTCCATGCTGAGCGCCAGCGGCTCGCCGCCGCGATCGAAAAGCGCGCCGCGCTTGGGCAGGACGATCCATTCCTTCAAGTGCTGGCGCTGGCCGAGCTTCATGAGCTTCTCGCCCTGAAGCATCTGCAGTTGCACCGCGCGCGCGCCGACCGCGACGAGCAACAGCAGAAAAAACATTTTCGCGACGGCGATGCGCCGCTGATTGCGCTGCAACGATCGTCTCATGGGAGCACGATGATCTGCCCTTTTTCCGGCGCCGTCATGCCCAGACGGCGCTTGGCGAGCGCCTGGAGATTTTCCGGCGAAGTCATTCTGGCCAGCTCGATTTTCAGCTCGCGGTTCTCCTGTTCAAGCTGGCTCTGCAGCTTGCTCGCGGTCGAAAGCACGTAGCCCATGTGGACCACCTGCAAACGCAGCCACACATGCACGAGCACGGCGCCGACCAGCGCCAAGGCCAGACCTGCGCCGAGAAAAAAGCGCCGGCGCGCGCCGGCGCGATCGGCCCGTTCCGCGCGCTCGCGTTTGCCGGAGGCCTTCTCGCGCGCGGGCGCGCGGGCGGCGGTGTTGACGATGCTCACGGGCTAAAGACGCTCCACTGCGCGCAGCTTGGCCGAGCGCGCGCGCGGGTTGGTCTCGATTTCGCGGCGCGACGGCACCACCGGTTTTTTGGTCAACAGTTTCACTTTCTGGCTCCAGCCGCATTCGCAGCGCAAAACCCGCGGCGGACACAGGCAGGCGCGGCTCCATTTGCGAAAGGCGGTTTTGACCATGCGATCCTCGAGCGAATGAAACGAGATGATCGCCATTCTCCCCGCCGGCTGGAGAATTTCGTAGCCGCTCGCGAGAAAGCGCTCCAGGTGATCCAGCTCGCCGTTGACCGCGAGGCGCAGCGCCTGAAAAACCTGGGTCGCCGGGTGATGCTCGCGCCGGCCGCGGCCTTTGATCCGCTCGATCAGCCGCGCCAATTCGCCGGTGCTTTGCAACGGCCGGCGGCGCCGCTCCGAAACGATCGCCTGCGCCAATCGTCGCGCCTGGGGCTCCTCGCCGTAGTCGCGAAAGATGCGCGCCAACTCCTCCGCCGAGTAGGAATTGACGATCGCGCGCGCGTCGAGCGGTTGGCGCCGGTCCATGCGCATGTCGAGCCCGGCCTCCGAGCGGAAGCTGAAGCCGCGCTCGGCGGAGTCGATCTGATGGGATGAAATGCCCAGGTCCAAAATCGCTCCGTCCACCCGCTGCCAGCCGATTTCGTCGAGGATGCCGCGCGCGTCGGCGAAGCTCGCCTGGCGCGCGATCCAGCGCGGCTCGAAACGGCGCAGCCGCGCGCGCGCCGCCGCCAGCGCTTCGTCATCGCGGTCCAATCCCAAAACCCGGCCATCCGGACTGCTGTCGATCAAAATTTGCTCGCTGTGCCCTCCGCCGCCGAGGGTGCCGTCGAGGTAGCGTTTGCCCGGGCGGGGAGAGAGCAGCGCCATCGCCTCCGGCACCAGGACCGAAACATGCGAATACACGACTCAGTGGCTGGTGCCGTCGCCCTCCCAGTCATCGTCGAAACTTTCGATCGCGTCTTCAAGAGACGTGTAGTCTTCGAAGAACCGATCCATGCCGACAACTCTGAAAATATCGCGCAGAAAAGGACTCATGCCGGCGAGCTTGAGGTCGCCGTTCAGATTGCGCAAAAGCTTCAGCCGCTCCAGCAGGACGCCGATGCTCAGGTAGTTGATGTGATCCACCGACTTGAGATTGAGCACGACTTTGATCTTTTCCTTTTCGATCAACGACCCGATCGCCTCCTTGATCCGAATCATCTCGCGAAAATCGATATCGCCGGTGAGATCGATGACGGAAATGTCCTGAATGGGTCTTCGCGCTAGCATTGCCTCTTTCTCCTTTTCTGGATTCGGAACGCGCGCCTCGCGCTACAGTCCCAAATCGCCGAGAAAATCCGGATCCTGCATGAGCTTGTCTTCCGCCTCGACAAAAATCTTTTTCCACGCCTCGCGGTCCCACACGCGGAATTTTTCCAGCGCGGAAACCAGAACCACATCGCGTTTGAGATCGGCGTATTTTCTCAGCACCGGCGGAATGAGAATGCGGCCGTGGCTGTCGAGGCTGCACTCGCACGCCGAGCCAAGATAGTAATTCTGAAAGCGCACCATGCGCGGATCGAACTTGGGTTTCTTGCGCACTTCTTCCTCGAAACGGAGCCAGGCATCGATCGGATAAACATCCAGGCAGCGCTGATTGTCGATCACGAAATTGGTCATCACGATGCGTTCGTCGCCTTTGCCCACCAGCACGTCGCGGAATTTGGCGGGGATGCTCAACCGTCCTTTAAGATCGAGCGTGTGTTCAAAGCTGCCGCGAAACATGGTTTCTGTCGATTGAATAGAATCAACAACGGACTTCTATCCCACCTTTTCCCACTAAGCGCCACTTATAGCCCGACCTCCCCTACCTGTCAACAAAAAAGAACAGAAACATTGGGTTTTTAGATTGTTGGCAGCGACGGTGGATAGCAACCCGTCTCAATGGCTTGAAAGTTGGGCAGCGCCGCAACGGCCGGATTGGGTCTCCGTGGCTGAAACCCTCCGCTTTCGCTCCAGACCGGCAAAATCAAAAAGCGTTGGATAGGGAGCAAACGACCGCAGCGAGCAAAGCAGGGCGGAAAAGTGAATCGGGTCTAAAAAGATTTTGGGCTAAAGCGGATCGATAAGCCGGATTCTGTAGTAACCCGCAAAACGGATCACAGCGATCATTCATCTAGGCCCGCGATTGCTCGCGGGCTCAAGCGACCTTACCCGAGGGCTATGGGCGGACAACCCAACCCTCCTATTTGGTCTTGCTCCAGGTGGGGTTTGCCATGCGCTCGCCATCACTGGCGAGCCGGTGAGCTCTTACCTCGCCATTTCAACCTTACCGGCCGCGAAGCGGCAGGCGGTGTGTTTTCTGTGGTACTTTCCTCCGATTGCTCGGAGCCGTCGTTAACGGCCACCCTGTCCTTGGAGTCCGGACTTTCCTCGCCCGTGCCGAGGCACGAAGCGCGATCGCTTGATCCGCTTTAGCCCAAACCGTTTCCGTGATCGCAGCAGGTGAACCATACGTGAGGAGCCGCGCCGCCGCAAGCAAACGATGTGCGCGCAAAATGCGGACGAGCCAACCTGGGCCGGCCAGTAGCCGAATCCGCGAGAGAGACGCTGAGGAAACCGATGGCAGAAAAAACGCCGCTATTCAGCCGCCGCTTTGACGTAAAGAATGCGCTGGCAGCTCGGGCAAAGATGGACTTTATCGTTGCGCAGGATCTCATTCCATAACTGCGGCGGCAGATTCATATAACAACCCTGGCAAATGCCGCCCGCGACCTCGACGACGGCGGTGCCGCCGCGGCGCGAAAAAATCAGCTCGTAGCGGGAGATCAGGTCGCCGGTCACCTGCGACGCGATGCTTTTTCGCCGCGTGGCCGCTTCGGAAACCGCGGCGTCGATGCCGCTGATCTCGGTCTGCAGCTCGTTCTGCTTTCTTTTCCACTCTTCCTGCATCGCCGCCATCTCCGCTTCCTTCGACTGAACCTGGGCTTTGACGGCGTCGATCTCCTGCATGACCTTGATCAGCTCTTCTTCGAGATCTCCGTTGGTCTGCCGCATCAGCTCGATTTCGCGCTGCAGCGCCTGCAGCTCCTTGGCGTTTTTGATGCGGTTCATACGCATCCGCTTGTCCATCGCCTTCTTGCCTTCGTCCTGAAAGAGCCGGTCCTTCTCGACGCGAAGTTTTTCCTTCTCGGCGCAGACGGCGTTGAGCGCGTCGATCTCCCCCTTCTTCGCCTGGATCTGCTTTTCGGTGACGCGCAGCTCGTCGAGCAGCTTCTGCTTGCGTCCGGTTTGTTCTTTGATCTCGCGGTCGACGGTCTGCAGCGAGGCCAAAATTTCTATCTGTGCTTGCAACTTACTGTCCTCCAATCAAAAAAAAATGCACCCGTTGCGGGTGCATTTCTATTGCTGAATCTTTATCGGCGATCGATCGTTTCAGACTTAATCGGTTCACTCCCAACCAGCGCCTTCTTCCATTTTCTTATATGGATTTGCCCGGGTTGTCAAAGCCGAATACGGCCCGGCGCCGCCGGCTTTTAACGCGCCGGAGCGCGCCCAGCCGCGGCGCCCTCAGCGGGCGAATCGGCCCTGCGGCGCGCGCAATTGGCTCGCCATGCGCTGGGTCGTGCGCGCCAGCTCGCCGATCCAGGACATCAGATCGCTCAGGCGCAGGCCGTTGGCGTCGGCGATCTCGGACCACGATCGGCCGCTGCGGTATTCGTCGATGACGCGCCGGATCGAGCCCCGGCCAAGAGACGCGACCCCGCGCAGCGCCGCGTACTGCCCGTAGCCCAGCCCGAGCTGCTGGCGCTCCTGAAACACGCTCTGCGGGCTCGCGCGCAATTGATAAGCGAGCGCTTCGACGATCGGCCGCTCGCCGCCCTGCTCGACGAAGCGATTGATCGCTCCGATGCGCTGCAAAAGCTGCCGCTCCGATTGGGCCGCCGCGGTATCCAGGGCTTCTGCCGACGGCAGCGTCTCGATCCGACCAACGCCGCTATGATAATAGCGCAGCGCTTCGGGCAGAAACTCGCGCAGCTGGTGAACACGGGTTTCATAGCCGGGATGGGTTGAAAGAAATTCCGGCGGGGCGCTTTTGCCGCTCTCTTTTTTTTCCATGCGCTGCCAGAGATCGAGCGCCACGCGCGGATCGTAGCCGGCCTTGGCCATCAGAATCAGGCCGATGTGGTCCGCTTCGCTCTCCTGGCTGCGGCTGAAGGGCAAAGCCAGACCCACGCCCGCGCCGAGACCGTAGACTTGCAGGACTTGATTGGCAAGCGCGGGATTGCGTCCAAGCGCCACGCCGAGGCCGACGCCGCCGAGCTGCAGCAGCATGTCCTGGCTCATGCGCTCCGCGGGATGGCGCGCCAGCGCATGCGCCACCTCGTGGCCAAGCACGACGGCGAGTCCGGCTTCATCGCGCGCCGGCCCGAAAATGCCCGTGTAGACCGCGACCTTGCCGCCCGGCACCGCAAAGGCATTCACGGTTTGCGGGTCGTTGATGACGGTGAACTCCCACTTGTATTCGGGCTTGTTGGCCGCAGCGGCGATGCGCTCCCCGACCTTGCGCACGATTCGTTCCGCCTCCGCGTCGCGGGTGATCACGCTGTCGCGCAAGATGTGGCGGTAGGCGTCTTGCCCGAGGGCGATTTCCTGACCATCGGAGACAAAGATCATCTGGCGCCGGCCCGTGTAGGGCGCGGTGGCGCAGCCGATCACAAGCGCGCAGCAAAGCAGCCAGGAAAAAAATTTCATGAGCGTCGGCCGGCTCGCGCCCGGAGCCGATACGCGAATTCGGCGCCGCAGGGTTGCCGTCACAGTCCGAGTTTCCCCGGATTCATAATATTGTTGGGGTCGAGCGTGCGCTTGATTTGGCGCATCACTTCCAGTCCGTAGCCGTGCTCTTCCGCCATCAGCGGCGCCAGCTTGACGCCGACGCCGTGGGTGTATTCCATCGAGCCGCCCAGGCGCTGCACGAGCCGCAGCAGATCCTCGACGGTCTGTTCCAGAGCCAACTGGGCATCCGCCAGGCGGTCTTCTTCCGCGCCCAGGCGCATGGAAAAAAGCTCGGGCTGAACCCACAAACCGCTTTCCTGAAGGCGCACGCCGCGCCCTTCGATCAGCTCCAGCGCCGCTTTTCTGAACGGGAGAACTTTCGAGCCGGGAAGCGCCACGTGAATCCAGTCGCGGTAAACCCCGTCGCGCCCGCGCTGGCGGCGCTGGCGGCGGTTCGCGGCGAAGCGGCGCGCGATCTCGTGGCGCCCGCGCCAGAACTGCTCCGGCTCCGCGCGGTCGAGCGCCTTGCCGCCCGCCGCGGCGCAGATGGCGGCCGCGATCTCCGCTTCCGCGCCGGCGATTTTTTCGTTGCCCTCGAAGACGAGATACAAGAGCGCGCCGGGATCGTGCCGGTCTTCGTCGTCGCCAAAATCGAGCAGCGCCGGCTGGATGCGCTCAAGAAACATTTTTTGGATCGCGGCGTAGCCCGCTTCGAAAGAAGCGAAAAGAAAGCCGCAAAAAAATCGCGCCTCGGGCTTGGGAAAAATCCGCAGCGCCGCTTCCGTGATGACGCCGAAGCATCCCTCGCCGCCGATCAGAAGCGCGTTGAGATCGATGCCCGCCGAATGTTTGCCGATCGCCCGGGTGCGCAGCCATTCGCCGTTGGGCAAAACCGCTTCCAGCCCGAGCACCTGCTCGCCCATGGAGCCGTAGATGCCGGCGCGATAACCGACGCTGTTGGTGGAAATCGCGCCGCCGACCGTCGCGACCGGCACGGTCCAGGGATCGTGGCCGAGAATGAAGCCCGCCTGGTTGAGACGCGCGTCCAGGGCTTCGAGCACGACTCCCGCCTGCGCGCGCACCGACCGCGCCTCGGCATCGACAGCGACAATTTGATTCAAGCCGCGCAGATCGAGCGCGATGCTCGGGCGGATCGAAACCGCCCCGCCCATCAGACCCGAGCCGCCGCCGAAGGGCACCAGCGGAATTTTTTCCGCGTTGGCGAATTGCACCAGGCGCCGCACCTCGTCGGTCGAGCGCGGCCTCACGGCGCAGAGCGGCGCGCGGATCTCGGGTTGATGATCGGGGTGAAGCCGACCTTCGCTGAGCGCGTCCCAGGAAAGCTCATCGAGAGCCGACGCATCGGTCACGATGGCCGCTGGATCGATCACCGCGCCGAGTTGTTCCGCGATGTTGCCCATTGGCTGCAAGCCTTTTTTCTGACTGCAAGCATAGCGCAAAGCCGACGGGCACAAAAGCAGGGGCCGGGAAGAAGCGCAACGCGCGCTGCGCGGAGGAACTACAACAGCGTGCCGCTCAGCACCACGGCGGCAATGGAAAAATAGATGACCAGCCCGGTCACGTCCACCAGAGTCGCGACGAAGGGCGCCGAGGCGCTGGCCGGGTCGAAACCGAGACCGCGCAGAATAAACGGCAGGATCGAGCCCGCGACCGAGCCCCACAGAACCACGCCGATCAGACTGAACGCGACTGTGAGCGCGACGAGAAAGTAGTGATCGCCGTAGGCGTTGAAAAAAAACTGCCAGAGGAGAATGCGCGTCAGGCCGATGGACGCGAGGATGGTGCCGAGGCCGAAACCGGTGATGACTTCGCGCCGGATCACGCGCCACCAGTCGCGCAGCCGCACTTCGCCGAGCGCCATGGCGCGGATGACGAGCGTGGTTGCCTGGGAGCCCGAGTTGCCGCCGCTGCTGATGATCAGCGGCACGAACAGGGCCAACACCACGGCGCGGGCAATCTCGGTTTCGAACTGTCCCATGGCCGTCGCCGTGAGCATCTCGCCGAGAAACAGGGCGGCGAGCCAGCCGGCGCGTTTGCGGATCATGCGCGGCAGCGGCACCTGCAGGTAGGGCCCTTCGAGGGTTTCCACCGCGCCGAGTTTCTGGATGTCTTCGGTCGCTTCTTCCTGGACGACATCGACGATGTCGTTGACGTTGACCACGCCTTTGATGCAGCCCTGAGCGTCAACGACCGGCATCATTAACAAATGATGCCGCATGAAAAGTTGGCTGAGCGCTTCCTGGTCGAGATCCTCCGGCGCCGTGATCACGTCGGTGCGCATCACGTCCTGCACCAGCTTGTCGCCCGGCGCCACCAGCAGATCGCGAAAGGAAACCACGCCGTGCAGGTGTTCCTGGGCGTCGACCACGAAAACGTAGTACACCGTCTTCTCGCGCATGCGCGCATCCTTGCGCAGATAGCTGATCGCTTCGTCGACGGTCATGTCCGCGCGCAGGCGCGAGTAGCGCGTGTTCATCAGCCCGCCGGCTTCGTCCTCGGCGTAGTCGAGGAGTCCCTTCACTTCCCGGCGCGTCTGATCGTCGAGCAGCCCCAGCATGTTTTCGCGCTCCTCCACCGGCGCTTCCTGAATCACATCCGCCGCGTCGTCCGGCGCGAGCAGGCGCATCCACAGGCGGCGCTCGCCGGAAGGCAGGGCCAAAAGCAGCTCGGCGCGGTCGCGCGAGCTCAACTGCAGGAAGAAATCGTCCGACATGTCGCGCCGAAGAAACTGGAATCCCTCCACCCGTTCTTCGAGCGAAAGCACCGGCCAGGCGTCGTACAATTCCGCGGGCGTGAAAGTTCTTTCTGCCATGACGAAGCGGTTCCCCGCGCCAGCGCGAGAACTTCACATTCGTAGCACATCGCTCCGACGCTGCAAACCGCCGGCGGCGCGACCGAGCCATTTTCCGGAAAACTTAACAGGGATGGAAAGGCCGCTTCTCGGCGGGATGCGACGGCGGGATTTTTTGCGCGCCGTTTGTGCCGCCGGCCGGCGCAGGGTAAGGTCCGAAAAATATGCTGGCGATTCTTCTCGGCCTGTTGAGCTCCTTCTGGTTCGCGGTTTCGATGGTGGCGATCAACCGCGGCGTGCTCTCGGTCGATTACTTCCGCGGTCTCTTGATGAATCTCGGCGTCAACGCGCTGTTTCTCTGGCTCTACGTTTTACTCTTCATCCATCGACCGGACTTCTGGCAGCCCGTGTATCTGCTGTTCGTCGCGGTTGGAATCTTTGTTCCAGGCGGGGCGCGCTATTTCATTTTCAAAGGCATGGAACGGCTCGGCGCTTCGATCTCTTCCTGCCTTACCAACAGCACGCCGCTCTTCGCCACGGTGTTCGCGGTATGTTTTCTCCGCGAGCGGCCCAGCGCAACCAATCTGGCGGGCACGCTTTCGATCGTCGCCGGCATCGTCTCTCTTTCCTGGCGCGGCGCGGCCAAGACCTGGCGCACGCGCGATCTCCTGTTTCCTCTCACCGCCGCCTTCCTGTTCGCCGCGCGCGACAATCTGGTGCGCATCGGCGTTGTCCAGATTCATGCGCCGATCCTGGGCGCGGCCATCGCCGCCACCACTTCGCTCGTCACCATGACGCTCCTGTATCTCGCCGCTGAAGAAAAAAAGCCGCGCGCCGCCGCCGCGCCGCGCGGCTTGAAGTTTTTCGCCGCCGCCGGCTTCATGAATTTTCTCTCCTACGCGTTCGCCTTCACCGCGCTCAGCATGGAGCGGGTGTCGATCATCTCGCCGCTGATCAACGGCTCGTCGCTCTTCGTCCTGCCGCTCTCGGCGCTGTTTCTCCATGACGTCGAGCGGCTGACCGCGCGCAAGATTGGCGCGGTGCTGCTGGTGATTCTCGGCGTGGTTTTGATTTCCTGGGAAAAACTGTAGGGCCGCTTCAGTGCAGCGTCGGCCCTCTGTCGTCCTTGCCGCCGGTGTGGATCTGGAAGCGGCGCTTGAGGCGGGCGAGGCGGCGGCGGTCGAGATAGTCTTTGACGCGCTCCCACGGGTTGAACACGCGACAACCGCGCAGATAAACGTAGCCGAAGGCCATGCCCCCGAGATGCGCCAGGTGCGCGATGCCGCTCTGGCCGGCGGTCATCGAGGAATAGAGCGCGATGGCGCCGATGATCCAGACGAAGTGCTTCATCTTGATCGGAAAGAGCAAATAAAAATAGATGATGCGGTTGGGGTAGATCAGCCCGTAGGCGAGAAGAATGCCGTAGACGCCCGCCGAAGCGCCGATGCTCGGGCCCATCTGGTGGGGCAGAAAAATCGTGTTGAGGATACCGCCGCCGACCACGGTGATGAAATAGTAGCGCAGAAAAAAATTGCTCCCCCAGCGCCGCTCCAGATCGCAGCCGAACATCCACACCGCGAGCATGTTGAAGAGAATATGAAGCAGCCCGCCGTGGAGAAACTGATAGGTGAAGAGCTGCCAGAGATAAAATTCGCGCAGCACCAGCGGCGGCACCAGGCCGAAGTAAAGCTCCAACCGGTAGTCGGCGGCGGCGCCCAGGACGGTCTGCAGGACGAACACCGCCGTGTTGGCGATCAGCAGAAACTTGACCGCCGGGGTCACCGCGCCGGGGCCGAACATCATTTGCCGCGTCTGGTATTGCACAGAAAGTCAGTCTAGCGGTTCGCCGGCGCGGTTTAAAGACAACGCGGTTTTTATCCGCCGAGGTAGGCCTGGCGCACGAGATCGTTGCCGGCGAGCTCCCCGGCCGTGCCCTGGAGAATCACTTCGCCGGTTTCCAGCACGTAGCCGCGGTGCGAGATCGCCAGCGCCATGGCGGCGTTTTGCTCGACCAGCAGCACCGTCACGCCGGCCTGGTTGATCGCGCGGATGGTTTCGAGAATCTGCTCGACGATCTTCGGCGCGAGCCCCATGGACGGCTCGTCGAGGAGCAGCAGCTTGGGCTTGGCCATGAGCGCGCGGCCGATAGCGAGCATCTGCTGCTCGCCGCCCGAAAGCGTGCCGGCGTATTGCTTCTGGCGCTCCTTCAAGCGCGGGAAGAGTTGAAATGCCAAATCCAGCTCCGGAGCGAGCGCGGATTTGGGCCGCGCGTAACCGCCGATCCTGAGATTTTCCAGCACCGTAAAGCGCGGGAAAACTTTGCGTCCTTCCGGCACGTGGGCGACGCCGCGCCGGACGATCTCGTCGGCGCTGATTCGGTGCAACGGCTCGCCTTCGAGCTCGATGGCCCCGCGCGCAGGATGGAGCAGCCCGGAAAGCGTGTTGAGCGTGGTGGTTTTGCCCGCGCCGTTGGCGCCGAGCAGAGTCACCAGCTCGCCGCGCTCGACCGTGAACGACACGCCCTTGAGCGCGTGGATGGCGCCGTAGTAAACGTGCAGCGCGCTAACTTTGAGCATGCCCCATCCACGAGCCCTGGCCGAGGTAGGCTTCGATGACGCGCGGGTTCTGGCGCACCTCTTCGGGACATCCCTCGGCGATCTTCTCGCCGTAGTCGAGCACGTGCACGCGGTGCGAGATGCCCATCACGACTCTCATGTTGTGCTCGATCAGGAGAATCGCCTTTACGTGCCGGCCGATCAATTCGCGAAACAGCGCCATCAGCGACTGCGCTTCCCGGCTGTTCATGCCGGCGGTGGGCTCGTCGAGCAGCAAAAGCTCGGGCGCCGCGGCGAGCGCGCGGGCGATCTCCAGGCGGCGCTGCTCGCCGTAGGAAAGCCGGTGCGCCCATTCGTTTTCCCGGCCGCGCAGGCCGGCCAGCTCGATCAGCTCGAGGGCGCGGGCGCGCGCTTCCCCTTCCTGCCGTTTGAAATGCGGCGAGCGCAGGAAAATCGCCGGCAGGCTCGTGTGCAAGCGCGCGTGCATGCCGACCAGCACGTTTTCCAAAACCGTCATATGCGCGAACAGCCGGATGTTCTGAAAAGTCCGGCTGATGCCCGCGGCGCTAATCTTTTCCGGCTTGAGTCCGAGCAGCGAGCGCTCTTGGAAACGGATATCGCCCTGGTCCGGGCGGTAGAGTCCAGTCAGCGTATTGAACAAGGTTGTTTTCCCGGCGCCGTTGGGGCCGATCAGCGATGCGATCGTGCCTTCTTCGAGCTCCAGGCTCACGTTGGCGAGCGCCTGCAAACCGCCGAAGCGTTTGGACACCGAGCGCAGCTCGAGCAGAGCCATCTACTTTCTCCGCTCCGCGCCGGGCGGCAGCACGCCCTGGGGCCGAAAAATCATCATCACGATCAAAATCAAGCCGAACACCATGCGCTCGTACTTGGCCGGCTCGAACTGCGCCGGCAGTTGCGCCAGCGGATAGCTGCCGAGCCAAGGAATCGACAAGATCGCGCCCGACTGGCGCAGCCCGTTCAGCCAGATCGACAGGCCCTTGAGCAACTGGAGATTGAGGATCGTCACGCCGGTGGCGCCGAGGATCGCGCCCGGGATCGATCCCATGCCGCCGACGATCACCATCGCCAGGACGCCGATGGACTCCATGAAGGTGAAGCTTTCCGGATTGATGAACACCTGCTTGGCGGCGAAGAGCACGCCGACGGCGGCGGCGAAAGAGGCGCCCACCGCAAAGCCCAGGAGCTTCATGCGCACCACCGGCACGCCCATCGCCGCGGCGGCGATCTCGTCCTCGCGGATCGCTTTCCAGGCCCGCCCGATGCGGGAATTTTCCAACTGCCGCGTCACCCAGATGATGATGCCGACAAGAAACAGGATCAAGAAATAAAAATACAGCGGATAGAGCTTGGCGTCGGAGACCGCGACGCCGAAAAATTCCAGCAGCGGCTGGAAAAACAGCGGCGGCTTGGTGATCGGCGCGATGCCGCGCGGTCCGTTGGTCAAGTTCACCGGCTTGTCGAGATTGTTCACCAGCGCGCGCACCACTTCGGCGAAGCCCAGAGTGACGATGGCGAGATAATCGCCGCGCAGCCGCAGCACCGGCAGGCCGAGCAGCACCCCGGTCAGAGCGCCGACCACGATGCTCAAGAGCAAAAAGACAAAGAACCAGTTGGGCGAGAGCGGAAAAAAACCGCCGGCGATGAAAGCGTTGGCCTGGGGCGAGCCGAAGATCGCCCAGAGATAGGCGCCGATGGCGTAGAAAGCGACGAAGCCGAGGTTGAGGAGTCCGACGAAACCGACGACGATGTTGAGGCCCAGCGCCAGCGCGACGAAAATGCCGATCTGGATCGCGACTTCCAGGTAATAGCCGTTGGCCCAGCCCAGCACCGGAAACAAGACCAGCAGCAGCAGCGCGCCGAGGAAAATTTTCACCCGGCGCGGCGCGGCCACGTAGTAAAGCAGAAAAAGCCCCGCCTCGACGAGCAAAAACGCCAGCACCGAGTGCGGAAAAAAGTAAGCCAGCGCGCAACTGCCGGCGATGTAGAGCGCAAGAGCCGCGCCGCCGAGCGAGCGTCTCACGCTTTGCTCTCCCGCACGGTCTCGCCCAGCAGGCCCTTCGGGCGAAAGATCAGGATCAGGATCAAAACCAGAAAGGCGACCACGTCTTTGTACTCGGCGCCGAAGGCGCCGCCGGTCAGCAGCGAAAGATACGACGCGGCAAACGCTTCGAGCAATCCGAGCATCATGCCGCCGACCATGGCGCCGGGAATGTTGCCGATGCCGCCGAGCACGGCGGCGGTGAAGGCTTTCATACCGGGAATGAAGCCGGTGTACGGATTGACCAGGCTGTAGTGAATGCCGAAGAGCACGCCGGCGAGCCCGCCGAGGGCGCCGCCGACGAAAAACGTGAGCGCGATCACCCGATGGACGGCCACGCCCATCAGCGACGCGGTGTCCGGATCCTGCGCCACGGCGCGAATCGCCAGGCCGAGGCGCGTGCGGTTCACGAAGAAGTAAAGTCCCGCGAGGGTGATCAGCGCGGTGGCGATCACCAGCAGCGATTTCACCGGGATGACCAGATTCGCGGTGATGGGGATGGCGCGCTCGAGAAATTCCAGGCTCGGATAGTTGAGATAAAACGTGTTGCGCCACAGGCTCTCGAAAAGCCGCAGGCCGTCCTGCAGAAAAAAGGACGCGCCGATGGCCGAGATCAGCGCCACCAGGCGCGGCGCGCCGAGCAGCGGACGGTAGGCCACCCGCTCGAGCGCCATGGCGGCCAGGCCGCTCACCGCCATGCCGCTCGCGATCACCAGCGTCAGCACCAGCGCCGGGTGCAGCGTGGCGAGGTAGCCGGCGCTCTGCAGCGACAGGAATACTTCGACCCCGACGAAGGCGCCCAGAACGAAAATCTCGCTGTGCGCGAAGTTGATGAACTCGAGCACGCCGTAGACCATCGTGTAGCCGAGCGCGATCAGCGCGTACATGAATCCCAAGACGAGGCCATCCAGGATGACTTGGGGGAGAATTTCGAGCGCGAGGTCCAAAACCGGCGGCGACCCTTTAGAGTTGCCGCATGCTAACAGATAGTTTTTTTCCTCGCCACTCTCGGCGCGGACCCGGCCGGCGGGCGCGCCGCCGACCGGTCCCCGGCGCGCGAAACGCGCCGCGATAATTTGGAAACCGGCGCCGATCACGTATAATGATCGCGCCAAGGAATTCGATCATGTCCGATGCCGTTTCGACCGAAAACCTGGCTCTGCCGTCGTGGAGCTACAAAGTCAAAAAAGCCGCGTGGATCGGACTGGCGATTGTCGGCGCTCTCGCCGCGCTCCTTCTCATCGCGCCGCATTTTATCGACCTCGGCCTGTTCAAGCGCACTTACCTGCCGCTGGTCGAGGACGCGCTCAACCGCCGGCTCGATGTCGGCGAAGTGCGCCTGAGCCTGGTGCCGACGCCGTCGATCCGTCTGTCCCATCTCAAGGTTTTCGATGCGCCGGCGTTCGCGGACAACACCTTTTTCGCCGCCGAGCAGGTGCGCCTGCGGCTGCGGCTCTGGCCGCTGCTGAAAGGCCGCTTCGAGGTCACCGAGCTCGAGCTCGACAAGCCGGTGTTCAATCTGCTCAAGCAGCCCGACGGGACGTTTAATTATTCCGACATCGCCAAAAAGCCCGCCGCCGGCGCGCGCCGGGAAGCGCGCAGGAAAGCCGAGCCGGCCAAGACCGCGGAACCGGCGGCGGTGCCGATCCTGATCCCGCAAAACATCGGCGTCAACGACGGCCAGGTGAACATCCTCGCGCGCGGGCGCGCGCCGCTGCAAATCAAGGGCATCGATCTCTCGCTCAGGGAATTCTCCGCCGGCGCGCCCTTCCCGTTCAAAGCGTCGTTCAATTATCCCGGGCTCAAAACCGTGTCGCTCGAAGGCAAGCTCGACTACCAGGAGGAAAAATCTCTGCTCGAGCTCGAGAACAACCGGCTGCGCATCGACGACCTCAGCCTGCCGGTGGAGGGCGGAATCCAGCATCCCTTCACCGCGCCGCGGGTAAATTTGAATCTTCGCGGCAATGGCATCGACGCCGGCAGGGTTTTCCAGATTCTTGCCATCTTCAGCCTGGCGCCGCGCGACACGGATATTTCCGGGCCGATGAATCTCGACTTGAGCGTGAGCGGCCCGGCCAACAGTCTCGTGACCCAGGCGCGCGGCCGCTTCAAGGACGTCAAGGTGAACGGCAAACGCGCGCTCAAGGGCACCTTGAACGGGGAAGTTTTTCTGCGCCTGCCGCTCGGCAGCGCCGGCCCCGCCAGCCGGCGGCTAGAAGGCAACGGCAAGCTCGCCGCCCGCGACGGCGAGCTGACGAACGTGGACCTGATCAAAAAAATCGAGCGGGTCACCGGGATGATCGGCCTGTCGAAGGACGAGCGCCGCCAGGCGACCACCTTCAAGACTCTCGAAGCCGATTTTATCCTCGGCGGCGGCTACGCCGAATTCACCCGGCTTTATCTGATCAACCCGCAGCTCGAGGTCAACGGCAACGGCACCATGACCCTGGAGCAGCCGAGTCTCGATCTGGCGCTCACCACGGCGCTTGCGCCCCAGGCGTCCGCGCGCGCGGCGCGCGCCAGAGTGGCGACTTTCTTTCGCGACAAACAGGGCCGGGTCGTGGTGCCGCTCAAGGTCAGCGGCCCGGTGGAAAATCCTTCGGTGAATTTGAACGCCGAGAAGCTCGCCGAGACCGGCCTGCCGCAGAACGCCGAGAAAGGCCTCGGCGCCTTTTTCAAGCGGCTTTTCCGCAGCCGCTGAGGCGCTCAACCCGCCCGCGGCGGGCTCAGGCGCGCGATCAGCGCCTGGAGATTTTTTCCCTTGAGAGTTTCGCCCATCGATTCCTCGACATCGAGCAAAAGCTCGTTGATCTCGTTTTCCTCCGCGCTCCGCTCGGCCGGCAGTTTGGTTTTCTTCCCGGCGTTGCGCACGCAGTCGATGATTTCCTTGATGCCGATGGTTTGCGGGTCGCGTCCCAGCACGAAGGTTTCTTCGTCGGCGAGCGGCAGGACGAGCTTGGCCTGGGTGAACAGGTCGAGCAGCTCCTTGACGATGCCGGCGGGCAGGCGCAGCCGCGCCGCCAGCTGCGCGAGGCTGAGCGGCTCGAGGCCGTGATAGAAATTGCGCCCGATCAAAAGCAGCATGTGCAGCGCGAGCTTTTCGCGCCCCGCCGGGCTCTGCGCCAGGAGATCGCGCTCGCCCTGAAAGAAGCGCACGTGCTGGTGCGCGTAGCTCACCTGCGCGCCCAGCAGCACGATCACCCAGCCGATGTGCAGCCAGAGGAGAAACAGCAGCAGGATCGCGAAGCTCGAATAGATGACGTAGTAGCGCGTCGATGACGCGACGAACACGGCGAAGGCCCAGCCGACGCTTTGCCAGAGCAGCGCCGCGATCAGTCCGCCCACCGCCGCCGAGCGGATCTGCACCCGCGTATTGGGGATGAACACATACACGAAGGTGAACGCGCCCCACAAAGTAAGGTAGGGCACCAGGCGGAGCAGCACGAGGATGACCGTGCCGAGCGCCTGAAGCGACATGAAGGCGTGCACGATGGCATTGTTCTGCAGGGTCGCGGTGATCGTCACCGCGGCGAATACCAGCACCGGCCCGACCAGAATCGCGCTTAGATAATCGCTGAAGCGGCGCGCCAGCTTGCGCGGCGCGCGGACCCGCCAGATGTGGTTGAACGACTCCTCGATCGTGCCCATGAGCGACACGACGGTGACAAACAGAGTAATGAAACCGATGCCGCCGAGCGCGCTGGCGCTCATCTTGTCAACGAAGCCGATCAGGTATCGGGTGATTTCCTGGCCTTTCTCTCCAAGCGGCGCGAGTGCTTCCGCGAGAGCCGGTTCCATGCGGTTGTGCACGCCGAAGGCCTTGAGCATGGAAAACACCACGGCGAGAAGCGGCGCCAGCGACAAGAGCGTCTTGAACGCCAGCGCCATGGCCTGAAGCTTCAGCAAATTGCGAAAAAAATCGCGGCCTGCCGCCACCCCGATGCGCAGCGCGAGATGGAGCCCGCGCTTGAAGCGGGTGAGTTCCGAAAGCTCGGCGTCGAGAACATCGTCCAGGACCTTTTTCTTGAGATCCTGCAACGACCGCTTGCGCTCTTGTGCCGGCAGGCTCATGGCGTTTTCGGGTCGCGGAATGCGAAAATAGAGTCAGGTCGGACTGTATCAGCTTTGCTGGCGGCCGCAAAGATCGCCGGGCCGGGCGCGACGCGATTGACAAGCTCCGCGGCGGGCCGTTATCCTGCGCCCGTTCGTTGCGCCGGTTTAATTTTTTCCGCGGAGAACTTGCACGCCCACGACGGATTCATACGCCAACGCTTCTTTGCGCCGGGAGCTGCATTTCCCCGCGCTCACAGCGCTCACTTTTTTCTGCGTTGCCGGCGGCGCCTACGGTCTGGAAGACGCTGTCGGCGCCGGCGGCCCGGCCGCGGCGCTCGCCGGCGTTCTGATGCTCCCCTGGCTCTGGAGTTTTCCTACCGCGCTGATGACCGCGGAGCTGTCCGCGGCCATGCCCGAGGACGGCGGCTACGTGGTCTGGGTGGAGCGCGCCTTCGGCCGCTTCTGGAGCTTTCAGGAAGGCTGGCTGAGCTGGCTTTGCAGCTTCGCCGACAACGCGCTCTACCCGGTGATGTTTCTCGATTACCTGGCTTACCTGCGCGGCGACATGGGTCCGGCGGAGCGCTGGCTGATCGGCGCGGCGCTGATCGCCGCGATCACCTGGATGAACGTGCGCGGCATTCGCCTGGTCGGCTTGAGCTCGATTATTTTTACCTTCATCGTGCTCGCGCCGTTCGCCGCGCTGATCTTCCTCGGCGCGCCGCGGGTTCAGACGAGCCGCTGGCTCGAGCACGGCCGCGAAATCGACTGGGCGCTGCTGCTGAGCGTCTTGCTCTGGAATACTTCGGGCTGGGACAACGCCGGCTGCTGCGCCGCCGAGGTGGCCAACCCGGCGCGCAATTTTCCCAGGGCGATGATCGCCACGGTGATCCTGGTCACCGCGGTCTATCTTTTCCCGCTGGCCGTGAGCATCGGCGTGGCCGGCGACGGCGCGGCCTGGAAGGAAGGCTATTTCCCCGAAGTGGCGGCGCAGATCGGCGGAGCGCGGCTCGGCGCCGCGCTCACCCTGGCCGGGCTGGTGAGCGCAGCGGGAATGCTGAGCGCGCTTCTCTGCACTTCCGCGCGCGTGCCCTACGCCATGGCCGAGCGCGGCCTGCTGCCGCTGGCGCTGAGGCGGCTGCATCGCCGTCACGGCACGCCGTGGGCGGCGATCGCGGTCAACGGCGCCGGCGTGCTGCTGCTGATCCCGTTTTCGTTTCAGGATCTGATCGAGCTCGACATGCTGCTCTACGCCGCGGCGCTGATTCTCGAATTCGCCGCGCTGATCCGGCTGCGCGTGAGCGAGCCCGCAATGCCGCGCCCGTTTCGCGTGCCCTTCGGTCTGGGGGGCGTGGTTGCTTTAAGCGCTCCGCCGATCGCGCTCTGCGCTCTGAGCATGGCGCTTGCCAATCGCGCGACCTGCTACGCCGGCGCAGCCGGCCTCGCGCTCGGGCTGCTGGTCTATTTTTGCCGCGCGCAAACCGCAACGGCCAACGAAGCCTCGCGCGCCGGGCTGGCTATCTCCACCGAAAGCGAAACGGATTGAGCTCACGCCAACCCCGTGGCCGCGCCGCAGTTGGGGCAGGCGCGCCACTCGGCGTTGATCGCGTAGCCGCATTTCGAGCAATGATGGCGCGCCATCAGGCGCGGCGCCGGCTCCCGTGTATTTTGCGGCTCGGACCAGTAGACGCCGGTGAAAAGACTGGTCTTGCAGGTGATCGTGAGCACCGCGCCGGCGCGGTCGCGATAGGTTACCTCGTAGTGGCGCTCGTTTTTTTCGAAAAACCAGCCGCGCGCGAAGGGATTCCAGCGGATCGCAATCACGTGGCCGCCGCGCGCGCCGATCTCGTCCTTGATGCGCTCCTTGTCGACGAAGTGCATGACGATGCGCAACGCGACGGCGGCTGCAATCGCGATCGCCAGGAAATAAAATTTCATGGATGAAGCGCCGGCCGCAAGGATCAGGGTTTGTAGATGCGCTCGATGAAGCCTTCTTTTTCCAGCTCCAGCACCAGGCTGTCGTCGACGATATCGTCCGCCTTCAGCGTGCTGCCGGGCTTGCGCGCCACGGCTTCTTTCACCTGCGCGTCCATGCCTTCGCGATTCACCAGCGGCACCCGCTCGAAGAGCTTGCTGCTCGACTGGTAAGCGGCTTCGAGATAGGCCTCGTTGCTCTGGCGCGAGTATTTGGCAAAAATCTTTTTGCTTTCTTCCTTGTGGGTCTTGTAGAAGTGCGTCGCCTCGATCAGCGCCATCAGCAGGCGTTTCATCGCGTCGCGATTGTTTTTGAGATAGCTCTTCGACGTCGTCGGACAGACGTAGGGAAAAGCGAAGCCCCTGGGAAAATCGGCGGTGCTGATCAAAACGCGGTGCGGCATGCCTTGCGCCAGGTGAATCGTGCCGGGCGGCGACGGGAAAGCGGCGATGCGCCCGGTGCGAAAGGCCACCGCGCGCTCGGTCGAGCCGCCGACCTGCAGGATCGCCACGCCCCGGTCCGGCTCCAGTTTCAATTCCCGCAACAGCACCCGCGCGGCCACGTCCGAGGAGCTGCCCACCCGGCTGATGCCGACGCTCTTGCCCTTGAGCTGCTGCGCCGAGCGGATCGACTCGTGCACGATCAATTCGTAGGGCAAGGTGTTGATGAAGCAGCCCACCGCCACCACGCTGGCTCCGCCGACGGCGGCGTTGGCGGTGGCGCCGCCGGAAATATTTCCCACCGCGACCGAGCCCGCGACCACGGCGGCGATCGTCGTCGTCGACGATGGAATATAGATCAGCTCGACGTCCAGGCCGTACTTTTTGTAGAGCTGCTTTTCCTTGGCGATGTACCAGTTGGCGTTGGGCGAATCGACCGAGCTGAAAGCGATGGTCTGCTGCGCGCGGGCGGACGAAAATGAAAGCGCAATCACGGCGGCGAGCAAAAGTGAAACCCGGCGCTGCTTGAACCTGGCCATGGTAGATCAGCTTCCCGGCTTCTTCAGCATCTGCTCGTAGCCGAGCTTTTCCAGCACTTCGCGGCCCGAGTAACCTTTGCGGATGCCGTCGGCCATCTCCTGCTCTTTCTGATAAATCGCTTCGGCGGCGGCAATGACTTCCTGCTCTTTTTCCCTGGCGATAATCACCACGCCGCTGCCGTCGGCGATCACCAGATCGCCGGGATGGCACTGCACGCCGGCGAACTGAATCTCCTGATTGAACGATTCCTGCACCACCCGGCCGCGCGCGGTCATGGGCACCGCGCCGCGCGCGTAAACCGGGAATCCGAGATCGCGCGCCTCGTCCACGTCGCGCGACGCGCCGTCGATGACCACGCCGCTCAGGCCTTTTAATTTGGCCGACAGCGCCAGCAATCCGCCCCAGCAGGAAAATTCCAGCTTGCCGCCGTTGTCGATCACGATGATGTCGCCCGGCTGCGCCGCTTCGATGGGCGCGGTGCCGAGGTGTTGCTTGGGCTGCTCCAACCCGGCGGGTTTGATTTTCATCGTCACCGCGCGCCCGACGATGCGCGGGCAGGTCCATAGCGGCCGCACGCCCCAGGTCGCGCCCTTCAAAGCCAAACTGTCGAGCGCGTCCGAGACCGCGCAGGTGTCGAGCCTGGCGAGCCGTTCGATGATGGGTTCGCGGTTCATTTCAATCCAAAGGGCGACCGCCGGTCGCCCCTGCAAATGGTTTGCCCGAGGGCGGACACGCAGGTCCGCTCCTACCGTCTTTATATCCAGTACGCAAATCCCATCCCGCAGCCGGTCGCCGCCGGCGAGCGGTAGGTCGTCACGTATTCGAAATATTTTAGCTCGCGATCTTCCATCGCGCCGGCGAGCGCCACCCAGTTGAGAATCTCCGACGTGCCGCCGCGCAATTTCTCGCGCGGCAGGCGAAACAGCACCTCCGGCTTTTTATTCTTCAAGCCGTCGATCACCATGGCGTCGATTTCCTCGTCGATGACCACGTGGCTCAAGCCGCCGGAGGCCATCAGCGCCACGCGCTGGTCGCTGCTCCACGACTCGATCGCTTTGCGCACCGCCCTGCCGAATTCGTAACAGCGCTTCGGCGTCGGCTGGTTCGGCGGATAGTAAGTGTTGACCATGACCGGAACCATCGGCAGCTTGCCGCCGGGAAGAATGCGCCGGTAGAGAAAACTAAAGGCGTGGCCGACGCCGATTTCCTCGCGCAGCTTGTTGCAGCGCGCGATATCGAACTCCGCATCCACCAGCGCGCGGATCAAATGATTGGCCAGGTCCTGGGCGGTTTCGTACTCGGACGCGGTTTCCGCCCAGCCGCGGCGCTCGGCGTCTTTCCATCCCGCCGGACGATGCCCGTTGTCTTTGACCACGGGCAACGACTTGCCGTGGTAGATCGCGAACATCGGCATGTTCTCGTCGTGAAACTGCTCCTGTTGATCGTCGCCGAAAACCACCGCCACGTCGGCCCGGGATTTTTGCAGCGCCGCGCCCAGATCGGCCACGGCTTTGAGACAGGCTTCGTCGCGCTCGCGGAACTTTTCCGGCGTCAGCTCGGCGGCGAGGCCGGGCCTGGCTCTCTTGAGCAGCGCGGCGTAATCGAGCCGCGGATCGGTCTCGTCCTTCTTCAAGAGGTAATCCCAATCCCTGGCGCGGATGCTGAGCTGCGGGCTGTGCGACGTGCCGATGCCGATGACGATTTCTGCCATGATTCGTTCCTCCGTGGCCCGGACCAACGCCCTGACCGAGTCTCTACCGAGAAACCTCCGGCCGTGCAAGTTGGCGCGGGGCGGCGCGCCCCCGGCTACTTTTTCTTGGGCACGAGAATCTCTTTCAGCTGCGCCACCGTCGCCGGCTTGAGATCGTAAAGACTTCCCAGCGACTTTGCGATTGTCGGTCCGTCGACCGGATCGATGTCGAGCTGGGACTTTTTGGCTTCGGCGATGAGCTCGGGGTCTTTGAGCGTGCGCAGGAACGCCCGCTGCAGCAGCTCCAGCCGGTCTTTGGCCATCCCCGGCGGCACGGAAAACGGGAACTGTGCCACGTGCACGTTGTCGGCGACTTTGAGCAGCTCGCGCGCTTCTTCCGCCCTGGCGTAATTGATCGCCAGCGGAATATTTTTGTGCCGCGGGCCGGACTTGAGCGAAGTCTGCAGCACCGGCACGATCTTCTTGCTCTCGTAGGCGCTGCGCCACACGGTCTCCACCGTCCCCCACGAGCCGCAATAACCGTCCACTTCGCCGGACTCCACCGCCAGCCGCGCGTCGGCGCCGCCTTTGTAGCCGTCGATCACGTCCATCGGCAGATTGAGCGCGACTTTGAGAATTTTCGGGATGTCCGAGGTGCTCGTGCCCGGGCCGATGGTGGAAATTTTCAGCGGCCGCTTGGCGTGAATCCAGTCGTCCATCTTGGCGATGCCGCTCTGCTGGTTAAACGTGCACACCGTGTCGTAGGGGCTGGGAATGCCGAGGTAGCCGAACTTGCGCCCGTCAAACTGCGCCGCTTCGTTGCCCATGATCTGCTGCAGCACCAGCGGCGACGCCCACGCGCCGATGGTGAGACCGTCGGGCTTGACGCGATTGTAAAGATGATTGGCGGCGATCAACCCGCCGGCGCCGGTCATGTTTTCGACGATGCGGGTGGGATTTCCCGGCAGGTAGCGGCCGATGTAGCGCGCGAGCACGCGGGCGTAAAGATCAAAGGAGCCGCCGGGCGAGTAGCCGACGATGATCGTCAGAGTTTTGTCCTTGTAGAAATCCTCGGCCGGCGCCGCCGACGGAGCGGCGATCAGCCAGACCACCACGAGCATGCCGATCAGTCTTCTCACTTTCCTTCCTCCAAACTCAGCCGCGGCCGATAAAGGGAATCGTCTTCTCCTCGGTCCGCTCGAGATAGCGCACGAAAGTATATTTGTTCTCGGCGAGATCGGTGTTGGGACGGGGAATTTCCCGGTGCAGCAGACTCTCCTCGACTTTGCAGACGAAAAACGCCAGCTCATTTTTTGTCAGCGCTTCGAGGCCGCGGGTTTTAAATTCCTCGATGTCGCGGATCGTGTGCGCGTTGACGATGCCGGCGCCGCGCGCCATCGCGGTCAAATCCGTATTGCCCGAAGTCGCCGTGGCGTAGCTGATCCGGCTGCCGCTGTAAACGCCGTTGTCGAAAACATAGACGACCAGATTCTTCGGCCGAAGATTGCCCAGGGTCGCGAGATTGAACAGCGACAAGAGCACGCTGCCGTCGGAATCGAGCGCGATCACCTTGCGGTGCGGCAAGGCCAGCGCCAGGCCGGTGGCGACGCCGATGGCGCAGCCCATCATGCCGACCAGCAGATTGCCTTCGTGCTTCGATAAGTGCGACCATTCGATGCGCTGGCCGCTCTGGGAAGTGACGACCAGCTGATGGGTCATTTTCTCGGCAAGCAATTCGAGGCACTGATGGCGAATCATACGGAAAACTCCCCGGCGAAAAGCAAAGCATACGGCGCGCGCTGCGCGTTGGCCGCGCGCACGGCATCGGCAATTTTGCTTTCGAGCTTTTCGCCGTCCTCGAGAATCCGGTGCTCGATGCCGAGCCCTTCGAGCACGGGAATCGTGTGCCTGCCGATGGTGGCGTAGAGAAAGCTGTTGCGCTGGTCGGGCACGCCGCCGAGATAGCCGATCACGAGCAGCATCGGCACGCCGAGCTGCTTGCCGGTCACGAGCAAGCTGTAGCTCGACACGTAGATGCCGGTGTTCTCCATGTACACCGCGGCCTGCTTGCCGCCAAGCGTCGCGCCGGCGGCGATGGTCACCGCTTCCTGCTCGCTCGCCGCCGCGATCAATTCCATTCCCGGATCGTCGCGAATCAGCGGGATGATCTGGCTTAACCGCGTCTCCGGCAAGTAGGTGACAAAATTAATGCCGGCGCTCTTCAGACCGCCGACCAATCGTTTAGCAAGCTCTTCCGTCATAGCCGGTCTATTGAATTACCAAGCAACCGCCCCGGAGGCAACGGGGCGGCGCGGCTTGGAGTGGTGGAGTGTTGGACCGGATACCCATTACTCCATCATTCCAGTGCTCCCTTACTCCAGTCTTTCCCTCATCGCCCGCAGCACCTTCTCCGCCGTGATCGGCAGATCGTAAATCCGCGCTCCCACCGCGTCGTGCACCGCGTTGGCGATGGCCGCCGCCGTCGGCACCACCGGCGGCTCGCCGATGCTCATGCCGCCGAACGGTCCGTTGCCGACGGGAAATTCCTGAATGACGGTTTTTAATTTCGGCACATCGCAAATCGAGGGAATCTTCGCTTCGCCGAAATTGCTGCTGACGACTTTGCCGCCGTCGATGCGCACTTCTTCCATCAGCGCATAACCCGCGCCCATCACCACGCCGCCGTCGATCTGCGCCTGATGCATCAGCGGGTTGAGCACCGTGCCGGTGCTGTGCGCGCTGGTGAATTGCTTGAGCGCGACCGCGCCGGTCTCCGGATCGACCTCGACTTCGGCCACCTGCACGCAGAGCGCCGCTTCCGGACCCGATTCGAAATTTTTGTAGAAGCCGCGGCCCTGGATCGGCGTCTCCGCCAAACGCGCCAGCTCCGCATAACTCACGCGCTGGCCCGATTCGTCGCAAACCGCGCCGTCGCCGCTGAGCCGGAGCCTGTCTTTCGCCGCGGCCAATTCCCTGCTCGCAGCCGTAAGCAATTGTTCTTTGGCATCCCCGGCCGCGAGCCGAGTCGCGTGGCCGAAGATGCGCGTGCCGCGGCTGGCGCCGATGCCGGTGTCGGGACCGACGGCGCTCGTGTCCAACGTGGCGATGCGGATTTTTTCCAGCGGCACTTGCAGCTCCTCGGCGGCCACCAGCCGCATCGCCGTATGCGTGCCCGCGCCCTGATCGAGCATCGCCGTGGAAACCGTGACCTCGCCCTTCTCATCGACGGCGACCAGCGCGTGGCACTCGCCGCCGAGCGGCAGCCACTGCGCGATGCCGATGCCGCGGCCGACGTGCTTTCGTTTGGTTTTGCGATAACCGGCAGCCCGCACCGCTTCATCGACGATCTCGTCGCTCTTGATATGCGGGATCTTGTGGCCGATCGGCGAGATATCGCCGTCGCGCATCAGATTGATTTTTCTGAACGCCACCGGATCGAGGCTCAAGCGCCGCGCGATCAGATCCATCTGCGACTCGTTGGCGAAAAATCCCTGGGGATCGCCGGGCGCGCGCATGTGGCCGCAGGGAATTTTATTGGTGTAGACGATTTTCTCCTCGATGAAGACGTTGGGAATATTGTACGGTCCGGCGGCTTCTTTCGGACCGACGAGATAGCCCTGCGGCTTGAAGGCGCCGTAGGCGCCGCTGTCGAACACGTAATTCATTTGATGCGCCACGAGCCGGCCGTCCTTCGTGACGCCGGACTTCACGCGCACGATCGCCGCGTGGCGCGGATTGCCGGCGAGAAACTCCTCGGCGTAATCCATCACCATCTTCACCGGCCGCCCGCTCTTGAGCGAGAGCAAATAGCACACCGGCACGTCCATGAAGTCGCCCTTGCCGCCGAAGCAGCCGCCGATGTAGCAGGGATGAACCAGAAAATCCTGCAACGGTCTGCCGAAGGCCGTCGCCACCTGCTCGCGCAGGGCGAAGGGAACTTTGGAGCAGGCCCAGACATCGGCGCCGCCCGCCGCGCGCGCGCTGACCACGCACGCGTGCGGCTCGATGTAGGCCTGATGCACCGGCTGGGTCGTGAAAGTATTCTCGACGATCACGTCGGCGGCGCGAAAGCCGGCTTCCACGTCGCCCTTTTTCCAGCTCATGTCGACAAAGACGTTGCTCGCCCGCTCGAGCGGATGGAGCAGGCCGCGATAGCTTTGCACGTTGGGATGAAGTAGCGCGGCGCCGGTTTCCATCGCGGCAAGCGGATCGAGCAGCGGCTCGAGCTCTTCGTACTCGACCTCGATCAGCTCCAGCGCCTCCTCGGCGATCGCTTCGCTCTCGGCGGCCACCGCGGCGACTTTCTCGCCGATAAAGCGCACGACGCCGTCGGCGAGGATCGGCATGTCGTAGATTTTTCGTCCGATCAATAGACCGCGGACGTCTTCTCCGGTGGCGACGGCATGCACGCCCGGCAGCTCGAGAGCGCGGCCGGCGTCGATTTTTTTGATCCGCCCGCAGGCTATCGGGCTTCGCAGCACCTTGCACCAGAGCATGCCGTCGAACACCACGTCGGTGGCATAAAGCGCCCGGCCCGAAACCTTGTCCGGGCCTTCGAGGCGCGGCGTCGGCGTGCCGATGACTTTGCGCCGCGCAGTATTTTTTCTGCTTTTGGCCACCCGGCTTTTCCCGCTCATTCCCTGCCCGCCGCGTCAAGCGCCGCCTGCAGGCAGACTCCGTGCAGGTCGACGGCGGTCAGGCCGCAATATTCCAATGTGTATCCGGGTCGCGTTTGCGCCAGGCCGTCCTCTATCAGCGTCTTCAGCACGAGACGGCGAAAACTGCCGTGCCCCATCACGCCGTCGTGCTCCTTGAGATCGGCTTCCTCGTGGGTGGAAAAATAAATCGCCTGCTCCTTGCTGAGGCCGTAATGGGTCGTGAGCGCCTTGTAGAAATCCGCCGACCAGTAGCCGGTCTGCTCTTCGGTGGCGCCGCCGGCGTAGAATTCCGCCATCGTCCCCTCCCAGAGGAGCGAGCGCTTGAAGTCGAGCTTGGCGCGAAACTCGGCGAGCATCGGCGCGAGAAAAATCTCGTCCTCGCCGATGCCCAGCGCCTTCGCGGTTTGCACCACGACGTGCACGTGTCCCGGCGGCTCGGGGTGAATCAATTCATCGGCGAGTTTTTCCGCCATGCGCGCCATCAAGTCGCGATGCTTGCGAAAAAACGAGATGTGCTTGTGGTACGACGCCGCCTCCACCGTGTTGATCTCGATGGTGTAGGAGCCCCAGTTTTTGAAAAAGGTGCGGAGCGCCGCGGGCGGCAGAGTGCCGGCGCGCAGTTGCCGCATGAACGGCGAGTCGGTCACCCGGGCGCGCCAGCGCGCCGCAACTTTGCGGTAGTGTTCGTCGACGTATTCGCCGGCGTTTTCCGTGGTTATTGTCATAGAGTTTTCCCTTGAAATGGATTTCTCGCTCAGCCGCGGCCGCGAAAGATCGCCCGGCCTTCGGTGCGCTCGAGATAGCGGACAAACCGATATTTATTTTCCAGCGGATCCAGATCGGTCCGGGTGATTTCGCGATGGCTGACGCTCTCTTCGATCTTGCAAACGATGAATTTCATCTCGGCGCCGTTCAACGCAGCATTCATTTCCCGCTCGAACACTCCCAGATCGCGCACCGTCGCCGCCCGCTCGATGCCGGCGCCGCGCGCCATCGCCGCCAGATCGGTTTTTCCCGCCGTGGCGGTCGGCTCGCTGATGCGCGTGCCGCTGTAGACTTCGTTGTCGAAGACAAACACGATCAGATTTTGCGGCGCGAGATTCGCCAAGGTCGGCAGGTTGAACAGCGACAACAGCACGCTGCCGTCCGATTCCAGGACGATCACTTTGCGCTGCGGCAGACCGATCGCCAGACCGATGCCGACGCCGAGCGCCGTGCCCATGGTGCCGACGAGCAGATTGCCCGGATGCTGCGACAGACTCGCCCACTCGATTTTCTGGCCGCTGAGCGATGTCACCACGAGCTGATCGGTGATCCGCGGCGCCAGCAGCTTCAGGCAGTCGTAGCGGATCATCGGGTGAAGTCCCCGCTGAAAAGCAGCGCCACCGGAAGCTTGAGCGCGTGCATCTCCCGGACCGCGTCCTGCATCCGAGTTTCGAGACCCTCGCCGTTCTCGAGAACTTGAAATTGCACCTGCAGGGCTTGCAACAGCGGCTCGATGTAAGCGCCGGAGACGGCGTAGACGTTGTTGTTGCGCTGATCGGCCATGCTGCCGAGATAGCCGACGATCAAAAGCAGCGGCACGCCGTAGCGCCGCGCAATCGAAACCAGCGTGTAGCAGGAAACGTAGAGTCCCGTGCATTCGATATAGATCGCCACCTGCTTGCCGGCGAGCGCCGCCCCCGCGCCGATGGTCACCGCCTCGGATTCGCTCGCCACCGGCACCAGAGTGAACGCCGGGTCGGCGCGCAGCAACGGCAGGATCTGGCTGAGCCGCGTTTCCGGCAAGTAAGCCACCAGATCGATGCCCGCTTGCTTGAGGCCTGCAACCAATTTTTTCGCCAATCCCGGTTCCACTCAAATCACCATGCCGCGGACCAAAACAACTCCCGGAGTCCTTGCTAACGAATTCCCATCTCCTGATTCACTTCGCGCTGCAGGGAAAAATCGAAAATCTTCGCCGCCGGCACCGGCTCTTTCAATTTCAGCAGCTCGGCATCGGCCTTGAGAAACTCGTCGATTTCTTTCGGAGCAGGAATCCCGTCCGCGGTGAAAGCCGGCTTGGCCAATCTGTACGATTCGCGCGCGACGGCAAGATCGACATTCTGAAATTTCGCCAGGACCTCGCTGGTGCCCCGCTCGTTTTCCCAGAAATAACGGTTGGCCTTCGCCCGCGCGCGCAGGATCCGTCTCAATATGTCCTTGTTCTCGCGCAAAAACTTTTCGGTGACGGCGGTGCCGTTCTGCAAATTGGAAACATCTTCCATGGCCGAGCCGAGAATGTTCATGTGGAATTTATCGCGCGCCAGAACCACCGTCGGCGGCGACAGCGCCGCCGCGTCGATCGCCCCGGTGATCAGGCTTTGCAGCTGAGCCGGCACGTCGCCGCCCACGACGACCGTGAGATCCTTGTCCGGGTCGAGACCGCCCTTGCGGATCAGCCGGGTCGCGGCGGTGTGCTGCGAGCCGCCGAACGTGGTCGTGCCGAGGATTTTGCCTTTCAGTTGAGCGATCGACGTGATTTCTTTGCGCGCGACGAGCCAGAACAGGTTTCGCTTGAGACTCACGGTAAGAATCTTGAGAGGGATCTCGCTGCGCTCCAGCGCCCGAATCACCGTGCCGACTCCGTTGGTGGCCTGCACCTGGCCGCTCAGCGCCGCGGCCACCGCCACGTTGCCGCGGATCTGCACGATATCCACGTCGAGACTTTCATCGCGAAAGAAGCCGCGCTCCTTGGCAATGTAAAGATCGATGGCCGCGATGCTGCGGCTGGGAATCGAGAAAACGATTTTATCGGCGCGCGTCTGCGCGCGGAGTGGTGCAGGCGCGCCGGCGATCATGATCGCCAGAAAGAAAAGCCGCAGGATGCGATTGCATTTCATGTCAGCTCGGCGACTCTCCCATTTCCTTGAGGATTTCCCGCACCAGGCTGAAATCGAAGATATCGTCCACCGCCGCGTTCTTTTTCGTCTCGACGTTCAGGCGCGTGCTTTCGATGACGGTTTCCAGAGTGGCTTTCGACACCAGCAGATTGCGGCTGTAATTTTTGGCGTTGTCGTTGTAGGCGTCCTCGGCGACCTCGGGTTTGGTCCGGCCCCAGTCCGCAAGGATTTTGATCGCGCCCTTCGGATTGTTGATGATGTAGCGGTTGGCGCGGAGCAGCGCGCGCACGACTCTTTTCACCTCGTCGCGATTGTTTTTGAGCTTTGGCTCCGTGAGGCCGATGCCGTTCACCGGAAAGGGAAACAGATCGCGCACCCGCAACAGCGTCTTGAATCCCGCCGCCTCGGCGCGAAGATTGCCCGGCGGCGTGACGAACGCCGCCTGCACGAGACCCGACTGAAGCTGCGCCACCCGCGCCGAGCTGCTGCCCGCTGCGACGTACTGCACGTCGGTCTTGGGATCGAGCTTGAAGTGCGCTGCCGTCAGCCGCGCGAGAATATCGACGAGCGAGCCGAAGGAGCTGATGGCGATTTTCTTGTTTTTCAGATCGGCGAATTTCTGAATGCTCGGATGGGCTACGACCACGTGATTGGGCCGCTCGATGAGAATGCCGGCGATCTTGAGCGGCAACCCGCGCAGATTGGCCGTGACCACGGATTGCAAAATCAGATTGTAATCCACGTTGCCCGCCGCCAGGGCCGCCACCGAGACGTTGGCGTTCATCTGCAGCACTTCGACGTCCAGTCCTTCGTCTTTGAAATAGCCCTGATACTTGGCGACGCCGCCGCTCAGAAAGGACATGTCGGGATTGGAAACCGCAATGTAGATCGTCTTCGCTTCGACGCCGGCAAGCGGGAAGCTCGCGGCCGCGGCGATGACAAAACCAATGATACGTCTAAAAACCTTCATTCTGCCGACCTCTTTGAAAATGAAAACTATTCGGTAAATTCGCCGGTGAACAGCAAAGCCACCGGCTGTTTCAACGCGTGCATCATCCTCACCGCATCCTGGATCTGGGTTTCGAGCCGTTCGCCCGACTCGAGGATCGCATATTGGATTCCGAGCGTCTCGAGAACCCCTCGCGTCTTGTTGCCGTAGTGCGAAAATAAATAACTGTTGCGCCGGTCCTCGAAGCTCCCCACGTAAGCGACCAGCAAAAGCATCGGCACGCCGTAGCGCTCGCCGATGGTGAGCAAATTATAAGTCGACACGAACAGCCCGGTGCCTTCCATGTAAACCGCGGCGCGCTTGCCGCCGAGCGCGGCGCCGGCCGCGATGCCCACCGCTTCCGCCTCGCTCGCCACCGGCACGAGCATGAACGAGCCGGCGGCTTTCATCACCGGAAGGATTTCGCTCAGCCTCGTCTCGGGAAGGTAACTCACGAAATCGATGCCGGCGGCTTTCAGCCCGGCGACGGTACGGTTGGCGAGCTCGGGTTTCATGTCAAATAGCTGCTGCCCGTGGGTTCAAGACAAATGATCTTCGTTAAAAATTTGTGAATCTTTCCGTTCACGCTGAGCCCGTCGAAGCGTTCCGAATTCTCTTTGCATCCCGGCTACCCGCGCCCATGAAAAATCGGCTTGCCTTCCGTGCGCTCGAGGTAGCGCACGAAGCGGTACTTCGTCTCCAGCAAGTCGACGTTGCTGCGGGTGATCTTGCGGTGGCCGAGGCTCTCTTCGATCTTGCAGACCACGAAGCGGAGACCGGCTTGATGGAGCGCCGCCGCCGCTTCGCTCTTGAAGTCGTCCAGTTCGGAAACCGTCACCGCGTGCTCGATGCCCGCGCCGCTCGCCATCGCCGCGAGATCGGTTTTGCCCGCCGTGGCGCTCGGATAACTGATCCGCGTGCCGCTGTAAGCCTGATTGTCGAAGAGGAAGACCGCCAGGTTAGGCGGATTCAGATTCGCGAGGGTCGGCAGATTGAACAGCGACAGGAGCACGCTGCCGTCGGATTCGAAGACGAAAACTTTTCGGTGCGGCAGCGCCAGCGCGAGCCCGATTCCCACCGCCAGCGCGTTGCCCATGGAGCCGAGGTTGAGATCCGCTTCGCGCTTGGAGAGATGTCCCCATTCGACCCGCTGGCCGCTCAGCGAAGTGACCACGATCTGATCGGTCATCTGCGGCGCCAGCCACTCGAAACAATCATAGCGAATCATGGAGATAGACTCCTCCGGTAACCGTCAGCCGCTTCCCGGCAGTTTGCCCGCCAGCCAGGAGAACCGTCATTTTTTTTCACGCGCCAATCCGGGCGAGGTCGAAACCCAATCCTATCGCCGATAGCGCAAGCGGCGCGTCATTCAGTCTTGTGGTTTCTTCCCGCCCTTCTCACTCGCCTGGGTTTTCAGCTTCTCGATCTCCTCCGCCATATACTTTCGCTTGAGATCCATGAACTTCGCGCCGCGCGGCGCTTTGACGGCTTTTTTCGAGCTGTACTCGGCGTTGCGATCGTGGTTGCCGGCGACGGCGTTTTGCGCCTGAATCGCCGCTTCCTGCGGCCACAGGCCGAGCGAGTAACCCGACCAGGGCGGGCGCGGCGCCAGCCTGGGCAGTTCGAGCTCCTCCCAGATTTCCCGCGCCCGTTCCATGTAAGAACGCTGCGGCAGCGCCACCGGCGGAAACTCCGCCTTCAACGTCGCATCTACGAGCAGAGTCGAATCGGTGACGTCGTAGCGCTCGCCGTCGGCCACGTAGCGGATCGGATTCCACGGCAGCGGGCGATTGGGCACGATGCGCATGTCGCGGTGCGGCTGGCAGCGGTTGGCCATCGCCCAGAGCAGCGACTGCGCGTCGTGCGGATCGATGTCTTCGTCGACGCAGACGATGATTTTGTGAATCACCCGCGAGGGCAAAAGCGCCTCGAGCGCGCGCCAGGTGTCGTCGGGCTTTTCTTTCTTGAGTTGAATCACCGCGACCTGGCGGTTGAGCAGATCTTCGTAGAGCGCCACCCGCAGCGCCCTGACGCCGACTTCTTTGTTCAAATGATTGAGCGCCAGAGTCTCGTAAGCCGATTGCTTGATCTTGCTCGACTCGCTCGGCGTGAGCTGGCTGATCATCGACACGTAGATCGGATTTTTCCGGTGCGTGATGCAGGTCACTTCGAAGACGCCGTTCAGATCGCCGGGATCGAGATAGCCGTGCGCTTCGCCGAACGGCCCGTCGGGCTCCAGATAATCCGAGGGAATCCTGCCTTCGATGACGATGTCGGCGTGCGCCGGCACTTCGAGATCGACGGTCTTGCACCGGACCATTTCCAGAGGACTTCCCGCCAGGCCGCCGGCGAGCGCGACTTCGTCGACGCCGTAGGGCACCGGCTGAACCGCGGCGTAGGTGATGCACGGCGGCCCGCCGATGACGATCGCCGCATCGAGCGGCACGCCGCGCTGGTTCGATTGCTCCCAGTGCATCGCCGTGTGCTTGAGGCTGCCCCACATGATGCTGGTCTTGAGCGGGCCTTTGATCTGGCCGCGGTAAACGCCCATGTTGCGCACGCCGTCGGCCGGACCTCGGGTGATCCAGCAGCCCGCCGTGAGATAGGGCGCGTTGTCGAAGCCGGGCGTCGAGATGGGAATCGGCAGCATATAAAGGCCGCCGCGGCGCGTAAGCTCTTCGCCCTGATACACGACGTCCTGCACCGCGCCTCGATCGACGAGAACCGGCTCGATCGGCTTTTCCAAAGCTCTCGACCAGACCCTCTCCACCTCTTCTTCTTTGCACATGAGCCCGAGCGCATAGATTCTTTGGGACCCGGCGAGCCCGCCGATCAGCACCGGGATGTCGTACTTTTTCCCTTTGGCGTCGTGGATGTTGTCGAAGTAAAAAGCCCGCCGCTGCGACTCATCGAGGCCGCGAAACTGCCAGCGCACCAGCGGATGCATCTCGGTGTCCTTGTTGATCGCTTTGCCGACCCGAAAAAGCAGTCCTTCTCGCTCGAGCGCCTGAACGTAGTCAAGGAGAGTTTTGTAATAGGCCATCGTTTCTTATCGGCAGGTCGCGCTTCGATCATACGACCGGAACGCGCAGCGAATCGCGGGCGGCTGCCTTCGAGTACCGCCAGAATTCTGCCTACTGTCCCAAAATTCCTTCCTCGCGCAGCTCGCGCTCGAGCTTGGCGATCTCCTCCTTGGGCATCTGCTCGGTTTCCCATTTGGGAAAACGCTTCACCGCGAAACCGCGCATACGAAAGACTTCCTGCAGCGGCACGCGGCCGTATTTGCGCAGGCGCGCCGCGACGATGCGCGCCGCGGCATCGACCCGCTTCTGCGCGTTGACCGCTTCGGCGTAATCCTTGCGATCGAGCGCGTTGAACAGCTCGACGCAGAGCTCGGGCACGAAGCTCGTCGGCGGATTGATCATGCCGGCGAGACCGAAAGGCACGAGACCGAACAGATCGGCGTTGCCGGTGAAAACCGAAACATCCGGCAAAAGCCGCACGTACTCGAGCAGCGCGCCCTGGCCGTAGGCGACTTTGATGCCTTTGAGCGCCGGCACCTGCTCTTTCATGCGCACGGCCAGACCGGGCGGGATCGAGATGCCGGAGTATTTGGGATTTTCGTAAATAAAAATCGGCAGCGGCACCGCTTTGTGCACGGCCTTGTAGTGCGCGATGATCTCGAACTCGGTGTGATCGGAATAATAATAAGGCGGCACGATCGCCACCGCGTCGGCCTTGTGCGCCGCGGCGTGCTCGGCCAATTCGACAGCGCTGCCGGCGTCCGCCGTGCCGACGTGAATGATCACCGGCACCCGGCCCTTGGCCTGATCGAGCGCGATGGCCGCCGTCTGCTTGCGTTCTTCGATGGTCATCGCCGGCCCCTGTCCGGTGGAGCCAAGCACGAACAATCCCTGCACGCCGGCCTTGACGTGAAAATCGACAAGCTGGCGCATCATCTGCTCGTCCACCCTGACCTTTTCATCGAACGGCGTGATAATCGGCAGCAACACTCCGCGAATCATATTGTCCTCCCGGTCCGGCGCCTGTATTTTTTAATTTTTCCCTTTTAATTTTTAATTGTGCGCACACCCACCCGCGTCTCCAGTCGATAAAGCTCCTTCGCCTGCTTCGCGCCGATCACACCCTTCGGCCGCCCGCCGCTGAGCGCGGTCTCGATCGCCGCCAAAACGATCTTGCGAAACTTGATCACACCGCGATCGGAGGCGCCGAGCTGCTCCGCGCGTTCGCCGAGCAATCCCTGGGTTCCCTGGGTTACGATGTCCTCGAGCCGAATGTTGCCCTTGTACGGCATCCACTGGCGCTGGTCGTAGGGCTTCACTTCCTGCGCCGGTGTTTCCCTGGCGCGGAGCGCCTTGAGCTTGGCGAAGAAATTTTCTTCGGGACCGCGGTAGTTGTCGGCGGTGAACAGCATGAAGTGCTCGTCGTCGTTGGGCGTGACGAACATCCAGTGCTCGCAGCGCGAGCCTTCTTGGATCAGCGCCGCCGCGTCGACTTTGGCGTGGACGAATTCCGTGTCGCCCACCTGAACGATGCTCGGCAGCGCGAGGCTCATTTCATCGACGAATTCCGTGCCGCGCTCCGGGCCGGGTTTGGTCATCACCACTTTCATGCCGTAATCCATCTCGACGAATTCGAAATGCGGCATGTCCGTGTAGCTGAAAAACTGATTGCCCCAGGACTGCTGGCCGTAGCCGGCATGGCGGTGCAGGATGCAGACGTGCGCGGGATCCGCCGAGTTTTCAAAAAAATTGAACCAGTTGTAGTCGGCGCGGCGCACCGGCTCGATCTGCCACTGGCCGGGCCGCTCGACCAGCGGCGCGTAGTTCGGCAGCGGCGGCGGATGGTCCTGGTCCGGTCCGAGGTAGGCGAAGATCAAACCGCCGAGCTCTTTCACGGGATAGGAGAGATGCTTCACCTTCTGACAGAATTTGCTGTCCTTGGGTTCCGCCGGCATTTCCAGACACTGGCCGCGCACGTTGAAAAGCCAGCCGTGGTACGGGCAGCGCAGGCCGCCGTCTTCGATGTCGCCGTATTCCAGCGATGCGCCGCGGTGCGGGCAGTGCTCGCCGAGAAGGCCCACCTGGCCTGAGGGGTCGCGAAACAGCACCAAGTCTTCGCCGAGGATTTTCACTGCCTGCGGAATGTCGTAAAGCTCCTGCGCGGTGCCGACAACGATCCAGTAGCGGCGAAACCACTGGCCGCACGGCGTTCCCGGCCCGACGTGCGGGATGTCCGCGAGCGTCACGCTCCTTTTCTTGCTTGCGCTTGCTTTGGCCACTAACTCTTCCTCTTGAACGGCTCGAACGATTTGAACGTCTTGAACCGCTTGAACGCGTTTATCTCCTATTTGAAGCCAAATTCTTTCCAGCGGCGCAAAACTGCCTGGCGCATCTCGTCGGTGGGCTCCGCCACCTCGCCGCGAAAATTCTCTTTGATCGTGAGATCGAGCATCAGCTTCGATGTCAGCCCGTCGGCGCCGGCCGAAGGCTCCAGCGAGCTGGTGATGCTGCGCGGAATGACGAACATGTCGGTGGCCGGCTGAAAGCGCGTGGTCAGCGCCCACAGCACTTCGTTGGGATCTTCCATGTGGATGTCTTCGTCGACCACGATCACGTGCTTCCACTTGCCGCTGCGGGTGTAGAGCGACGAGGCGAGAATGTTGTTGACGATGCCCGGCCGCATCAGCCGCTTCTCCAGCTGCAGGATCAATACGATCGAAACGCCCCAGGGCGGCGCGTAGGCTTTTTTCAACGCCGGATACGCCGGCTTCAATTCCTGATAGGCCGCCACCGCGTAGGTCAACGCGTCCACGTACAGATGCTCGTGCGGCGGCTTGCCGAGCCAGATGTTGTGATAGACCGGATTTCTGCGGTGGGTCACCGCCTTGATCGTCATGATCCGCTCGTTCGGCACCTGTGCGGTGGTGTAGCCGCAGAATTCGCCGAACGGTCCTTCGTTGCCGGTCTTCGCGGGAATCTTGAGCTCGCCTTCAAGGACGATCTCGGCGAGCGCCGGCACTTCCAGATCGAGGGTGCGGCACTTGACCACCTCCACCGCTTCGCCGGCGAGGCCGCCGGCGATTTCCAGCTCGTAGACGCCGGCCCGCGGCTCGAACTGCGACGCCACGTAGACCGCCGGCGGCACGCCGATGCAGACGGCGACTTCGAATTTTTCCTGTTTGCGCTTCTCGGCGTTCTTGATGAAGTCGTAGCCGTCGTGGCCGGGTGTGAAGCGAATGGTCACTTCGTTCTTCGACACGACCATCATCCGGTAGATTGCGAGATTGTTGCCATACTCGGGATCGCGGATGATCACGTGGCCGGCGGTGATGTACTGCCCGCCGTCCTTGGGATTGTTGGTGCAGATCGGCAGCCGGGTGATGTCGACGTCCGCGCCTTCCATCACCACTTCCTGGCACGGGCCGCTCGCGACACGACGGGTGGCGATCGGCGCGCTGGCGCGCCGGACGGTTTCGTCGAAGGCGTTTTTCTCCGAGAGCCCCAAAGCCAGCGCGACCCGGCGGTCGCTCGCCAGCAGTTGCCCGACCACCGGAATCGTCGAGCCTTTTACATTCTCGAATAAAAGCGCCGGGCTGTTGGGCCGCTCGTTGAACATCTTGCAGATCGCGCCGAGCTCATGCCTGGGATCCACGGGCGCGGCCACCGTGTGCAGCTCGCCGGCCTTTTCCAGATTGTCGAGAAACTCGCGTAAATCCATCATCGGCTCTCGTCGGTCCTCCCATTCCTGTTGGCGCGCTTGGCAGTCTTCCGCGCGGCCCGCGCTCGCGCTGCGGCCGAAGCGAATCCTATCGGCTGGCTTGAAATCATGTCAATCTTTAAATATTTAACTTTGAGTCAAGTTTTTCTTTATGGAGCTTCGCCAGCTTAAAAGTCTCTGCCTGATCGCCCAGCACGGCACCGTCAAAGAAGCCGCCAAGCGCTCGTTTCTGACTTCCTCCGCGGTATCCTTGCAGATCAAAACCCTCGAGCAGGAGCTTGGCGTCAAATTGTTCGAGCACGCCGGCAAAAAGCTCGTGCTCACCTCGAAGGGCGAATCGCTCCGCCAGGATGCCGAGCGCATTCTCGAAGCCGTGCGCGAGGCGCGCGAGAGAACGGTCGCCGAAACCGGCGAGTTCACCGGCCGCATTTCCATGGTCGCGCCGGCGTGTTTGAGAAATTTCTATCTGCCGGCGATCGCCCGCTTTCGCGCCGCCTACCCGTCGATTCGCCTGACCCTCCTCGCGCGCAGCCACGAAGAAGCGCCGTCGACGATCAATTCCGGCGAAGCCGATCTCGCCATGGGGCTGTTCGATCAGCTCTTGCCCGAGCTGGAAAAAATCCCGCTGGTGGCGCCGAAGCTGCGCCTCATCGTGCCGCACGGCCACCCGCTGGCGCGAAAACAACGGGGCGTGTCGATGCCCGAGCTGGCCGGATATCCGCTGGTCCTGCCCCAGCCGCGCTCGACCACGCGCAAAGTGATCGACGGCGGCTTTCGCAAAGCGCATCTCGCGCTCAAGATCGGCATGGAAGCCAGCACATGCGCCGAGATCAAACGCTACGTCGCGAGCAAAATCGGCGTCGGCATCATTCACGATATCTGCGTGGACGCCGAGGACAGCGGCCGCTTTCGCAGCCTCTCGATCGAAAAATTTTTCCGCCATCCCGAGGGTTCGCTGATCTACCGCCGGCCCAAAATTCTTTCCAGCGGCGAAAAAAAATTGATCGAGTTCATGCAGACCACGCCGCTCAGCTGAGCGCGCACTCTATCATTCGTTTTCGATTTTGTAGGGGCGGCCCCCTGTGGTCGCCCGGAGGGCGCGCACGGGGGCGCGCCCCAGGCAAATGCATTACGATTTCCTTCATCGTCCGAGCAGCAACTGCGCGCGAAAGCCCAGCAGCTTTTCCGCCTTCGCCGCATCGTAGCCGCTCCAGCGCCCTTCGGTTTTGCCCACGACTTTCACGCCGGGCAGATATTTCGCGGCGAGCTCCGCGGTCGGCAATTCCATGATCGTGTCCGGCGCGCAGATATTGAACGCTTCGTGGCCGCCGAAATCGGCCTCGAGCGCGAGCCGGCAGGCGCGCGCCGCATCGCGCGCGTCGATGTAGCTCCAGAGCGCGCCGGTGCCGCGGATGAGCGGCTCTTTGCCGCGCGCGGCGAGGAGCTCGCGATGCTCCTCGGTGTAGATGCCCGAGAAGCGCAGACTCGCGATTTGCATCCCGGTCTTCGCGCTCGCCGCTTCGGCCAATTTCTCGCCCACCAGTTTGCTGAGCCCGTAAGGATCCTGCGGCCGCAGCCGATGGGTTTCATCGATCGGCAGATAATCCGGAACCAGCCGTTCGCTCGGGTAATAGAAACCGTACACCGCCAGACTGGAGCCGCAAACCGCTTTCTTGACCCGCGCGAGCTGCGCCGCTGCCAGAACATTGCTGGTCATGGCGGCGTTCAGATTGAAACGCTCCGCATCGCCTGCCACGTCGTCAAATTCCCAGCGCTGCGCTTCGACGTCGAACCCGCTCTCGGTGTAAGGAAAGCGCAGGCGCGCGAGATGAATCACCCCTTCGGCGTTTTGAAAATGTTCGGCGAGCCCGCGCGCCTTGCCGAGATCGACGGCGTAGGTCGGACAGAGACACTCGCGCGGTTTGACCGCATCGAGCACCGAAACCTGATGGCCGTGGGTGAAGAGCTCGCGCACGACGAACTGGCCGAGGCGGCCCGAGCCGCCGGTGACGACGACGCGCATTTTTAGCGCCCCGCGGTGCGGAACCAGCCGGATTGTTCCAGTTCCTTCAGCAGCGAGTTGTCGATGAACTCGCTCGCCTTCGCCTCGCGCGCCTCTTTGCCCGGCGTGCGCTTGAGAATCTCTTCCACGCCCTCGGCGCGCACGTAGGGAATCCGGTCGCCGCTGTAGCGCACGCCGTAGGTTTGATGCAGCTGCGCCAGAGTTTCCGGGTCGGCGACTTTGGTATACTGCGACAGCACTTTCATGCTGAATTCTTTATCCGTGCGCAGCCGATTCAATCCTTGAGTGAAACCGCGGAGAAAACGCAGCGCCGTGTCGCGGTTCGATTTGATGAAGCTCCGCGTGGTCGAGAGCGGCGTGTTGGGAAAAATGATTCCCAGCTGCCCGACATCGGCCAGCTCATGCATGGCGGCTTTCTGCGCGCGAAAATTGCTCGGCGGCGACAGCACCACAGCATCGAGCGCGCCGGACGTGAGGGCAGCCAAACCCTCGGGCATGCCGCCGGTCTGGATCACGATCAGATCGCGCCCGCGCTCGAGGCCCCACTGCTTGAGCGCGGCATCGAGCGCCCAATCGGTGGAGCCGCCGAGCCGGGTGACGCCGACTTTTTTGCCCTTGAGCTGGGCCGGCTGCCTGATCTCCGGCCGCGACATGATCGAGAAGACCAGCGCATTGCCGGTGTTGCCGATGAGCACGAGATCCGAGCCGCGCAGCGAAGCATTGATCACCGGCACCGACGGTCCGTAGGCCAGCGGCACGTCGCCGCTCAGCATGGATTGAATCAGAAGCGAGCCGCCGCCGATGTAGAGCAGCTCGGTATCGAGCCCTTCGCGCTTGAAGTAACCGCCCTCCTGCGCCACCCAGAGCGGCGCCATGGCGCCGCTGACGGCGCTGTAGGAAATGCGCACGGGCGCGGCATTCGCGGCGCTTCGCAGCGAAATCGCGGCGCACAGCGCCGCCAAAACGAGCCGTAAATTTCTCAGCGATCTCATTTCAGAGGGATCCTTTCGCGCGCACGCCGGTGAACGAATCGATCGCCACGAGCCGATCCGCCTGATCTTCCCGCAGCACGCCTTTGGGCGGGCGATTTTCCTGGACCGCGCGAATCGCGTTGAGGACGATCTTGCGGATCAGGATCACGCCCTTGTCGGAAGTCGCGAGCTGCTCGCGCCGGCGATCGAGCAGCGGCTGGGTGGCCTGGCAGGCGATGTCTTCCGTCCGGACGCTGCCGCGAAACGGCGAATACTTGCGCCGGTCGTAGGGTTTTTTTTCGGCCTTCGCTTCGATCTTGCGGCTGGGCGAGAGCTTCTCGAAAAAATCGGGATCGCTGCCCGTGTAGTGATTCACGGTGAAGAGCGTGAAGCTCGCGTCGTCGTGGGGCGTGACGAACATGAAGTGCGCGTTGTGCGAGCCGGCGCCGAGGGCTTCGCGCGGCCGTTTGAAGTGAGTGAACTCGGTGTCGCCGATCTGCAGGATGCTCGGCAGCGCGAAGCTCTTTTCATCGACGTATTCCGTGTCCGGCGTCGGCCCGGGTTTGCGCGAGATTACTTTCATGCCGTAGGAAGTCTCCACCGCGTCGAACTGCGGGATGTCTTTGAAATTGAAAAACCAGCTGCGCCAGGTGCCGTCGTTGGGATCGGCGCGGTGGAGAATTGAAAAGTGCACCGGATCGGCGCCGTTCTCGATGAAGTTGAACCAGTTGTAATCGTAAAGCCGCGTGGCCTCGAGGGCGCGCTGCCCCGAGTCATCGGCCAGCGCCCGATATTTCGACAGCGGCGGCGGGTTGTTCCGATCCGGCCCGAGGTACGCGAAGATCAAACCGCCCAGCTCGCGCACCGGATAGGCCAGATGCTGCACCTTGCCGGCAAACTTGCTGTCCTTCGGCTCGGCCGGCATTTCCAGACATCGGCCGCCGACGTTGAACAGCCAGCCGTGATAGGGACAGCGAATTCCGCCGCATTCGATGTCGCCGTACTCCAGCGCAGCGCCGCGGTGCGGGCAGTGCGCGCCGATCAAACCGATCCGTCCCTCGCCGTCGCGAAACAGCACCAGCTCTTCGCCGAGAACTTTGACGGCCTGGGGAATGTCGCGCAGATCGCGCGCCGTGCCGACCGCCAGCCAGTAGCGGCGAAACCATTCGCCGGCCGGAGTGCCGCGGCCGACGCGCGGCAGGTCGGCAAGAGTCGCTCGGTTCCTCGCCTGAGCTTTTGTCCAACGCGCTTGCATTTAAAATCTTTCTCCGGGATTTTTTCCGCGATCGTACCGGCCGGCTCAAAAGCCTGTCAATCGGTAAAAATTTCACTTCCGGTCAAGTTATTCTTGACCACTTTTTCCTGGTTCTCCACAGACAGCCCGCAAGCGACAAGTTTTCATCCCCGGCGCGCGGTGCGACTCGGCGCGCAGGAGATATGACGGCCTTTGCATGGTTTTTGCCTGTTCCTTCCCGCATGGTGCCATCGATTCCCTGCGCCGAAGCGCTCGTCGAAATTTTAAGCTTGTGCGAACAGACACTTACGGCGCTGCACCCGCGCCGGGCGCGGCGCGAATCAAACCTGCCGGCGGACAAATATTGCCGGACACGGCGTCACAGCGGCGCCAATTTTGGCCGCAAGCTGATTCTGCTTCAGGGCGGGCGGGACCAGCGGGAGCCGGCCGGCCGCAAGACTACCTGAACGCCGGCATCACTTTCTCAGCGAACAGACGAATATTTTTGAGGGCCATTTCCTGCGGCATGCCGCCGAAATGAAAGGTGCCTGAAATCGTGGTGAGCCCGGTCTCCTCGGCCCAGCGGCGAATCGTATCGGCGCAACGCTGGGGATCGCCGGCGATCACGAATCCCTCGCTCAACTGCGTGCGCGCGTCGCGCTGAACCAGAAGCCCCACTTCCTTGCGGTCGGGATCGGCGGCGTGATGCACGTCGACGTAGTTGTTCAGATACGGCGCGGCTTCGTCGATCGCGCGCTCCAGGCTGCTCGATACGTAAATATGAAATTTGCCGAGAATGTCCGTGCCGGCGCCGTGGCCCGCTTTGGCCAGGGCATCGCGATAAATCTTGACCAGCGCCGGCAGCGCGCCTTTCTCGCGATAGAGATACGGCAAAGTCATCAGATGAAAGCCGTGCTCGCCGGCCCAGCGAAAGCTGTCCTCGCTGCGCGCGCAGCCGACCCAGAATCGGGGGTGCGGGCGCTGCACCGGTTTGGGAAACACCGGCACGTTTTCGTAGTTGAAAAACTCGCCGCGAAAATTGACCGGCTGATCGGACCACGCCTGAAGCATCACCTCGACGCCTTCGTACATGCGCCCGGTGGATTCTTTCCCATCGACCCGGAGCTTTTTGTATTCGTGCGGCTCGCTGCCCTTGCCCACGCCGAAATCGAGCCGGCCGTTGGAAATCACGTCGACCATCGCGTAGGACTCGGCCACATCGAGCGGGTTATGCAGCGGCAGCACGTTGATCGCGACCCCGAGGCGAATGCGCTCGGTCGTGCGCGCCACGGCGGCGAGAAACGTCGGCGGGTGCGGCAGATCGCCGCCGTAATGGGAAAAATGGTGCTCGGTGACCCAGATGTGATCGTAGCCGAGCCGGTCCATCTCTTCCATTTGCGCAAACATCTTGCGATAGAACTCGGCGGCGGATCCGTCCAGATCGGGAACATAAGTCGGCAGATAGTGAGAGCCGAATTTCATCCGATTGCCCATGAACTTTCGCAACCTCCCGCTTTCGTCCCATCAGATATAGGTTGGCGCTGCGCGCGAGTCAACGCGCTCTTTGTCCGGCGAATTTTCGGGGTCAGCGGATGCCGAGCTCCTTGTTGATCTCGCGCTGCAGGGTGAAATCGAAAATGCTCGACGGCGCCGCGGGCTGCGCCAGGCCGAGGATCTGCGCGTCGAGCGCGAGATACTCCTTGATCTCGTCGTCGCTGGGAATGCCGGTGCCGGTAAACGCCGGCCTGGAGGCGCGGTAGCTGTCGTTGGCGATCTTGTAATCCGAATTCCAGATTTTGGCGAGCAGCTCGCTCGCCTCTTTTTCCCGCTCCATGAAATATTTATTGGCCTGCGCCCGGGCGCGCAGAAATCGCTTCAGCAACTCGGGCCGTTCTTGAAGCGTTTTGACGTTCACCGCCGCGCCGTTCTGGATGCTCGCGAACTTGTCGGTGGAGGTTTCGAGAATCCTCATCCTGAATTTTTCCCTGGCGATCTGCGCGTAGGGCGGGCTGATCGCGGCGACCTGAATGGAATTGCCGGTCAGCGCCTGCAGCAGCACCGACTCCTCGCCGATCTGGATCGAGGTCAGCTCCTTGTCGGCGTTGAGTCCGCCGAGCGCGAGCATCCGCTTCGCCGTCGTGTGCTGGCTGCCGCCGAAGGTCACGATCCCCATCGTCTTGCCTTTGAGGTCTTTGATGCTGGCGAATTCGGGGCGCGCCACCAGAAAAAACAGCGGCCGGCGCAAAGTCACCGAGATCACCCGCAGCGGCGCGCCGCGCTGGATCGAGCGGATCGCGCTGCCGATGGAGCCGAGCACGTCGATCTCGCCGGCGATGCCCGCGCTGATCGCCAGGTTGGCGGACATGCGGATCAGCTCGGCGTTGAGATTCTGCTGCTGAAAAAACTTCCGCTCCTGGGCGATGAACAGATCGATCGACGTCATGCCGCCGCTCGAGTAGCTGATGCGGATACGCTCCGGCGCACTCTGGGCGAACGCCTGGCCGGCGAGGAGTACACCGAGCAGCAAAACGATTTTCATTCCGCCCCTCCGATCGGCGCGAAAACCCGAAGTTCGAAATCAAAATCGAGCAGGCACTGCGCCGGCGCGAGACCGGCGTTTCATCCGCCCGAAGCGATGGCGGGCGAAAACACCGTCGGCTCCTTGACGTCGGCTTCGAGCGCCTTGAGCGCGGTCTCGATGATCTCGCGGCGCAGGCGCGCGTCGAGCTCCTTGGATAAGTTGGGATCGCCGCAGGGATGCGGGATGCTCACGCCTTTGACGATGCGGTTGGCGCGCACCTGCTGCGCCACCGGAAACATCGCGCTGATCAGCGCCACCGGCAATCCTGCTTTCTCGAGTTCTTTGCTCATCACAGCGCCGCTGCGACTGCACGTCCCTCACGTGGCGACGAAGAGCACGCCCTCGACGTTGTCTTTTTTCAAGTCGGCGGCGATTTCCTGGCCGATCCGGCGCATCACCGCCGGCGAGCCCTGATTGCCGGGAATCACGTAGTAGGCGGGATAGAGTTTTCCCGCACCGATGCGGCCCTCGGCTTCGAGCGCGCGCAGCGCGTCGAGCGGCACGCCGTAGTGCGGATTCTGATTCATGTAGGCGACGTTGTAGCCGCCGTGCACCGCCTCCCATTTGCCCGGCTCGAGCTCTTTCAGCTCGGCGATGTTGTATTTGCGCCAGTAGGTGTTGCGGTAGGTTTTGAACTTGTCGGGATTGCCCCACGGCACCACACCGCTGGTGGTCACGATGGCGAGATTGCGGTTTTTGAGTTCCGCGAGCGGCGGCGCCGGCGGCGCGTCGTCCCACACTTCCATGGGAATCTCGGTCTCGAAGGGCTGGCGGTGGATTTTCTTGAGCAGCATTTCCACGGCGCGCTCGGCGCCGGTGCGATCGGTGCGCTCGATGCGCCGGATGCCGCGGCTGAAATAACCTTCCGCCGCGGCGGCGCGAATTTCTTCGCCGCGCGCCAGCCGCAGCGCAAAGCGCGCGAGCCGGACGAGCGCGTCGTTCATGCCCGTGGTCGCTTCGCTCGTCGGCAGGCAATAAACCCGCGCGTTGGCGAATTCGCGGTAGGCGCCGGCGCCGGGGTTCTCCTCGTGCATCGCGGTCACACAGGGAATCGCGAGCGCGTTCGCGGCCGCCTGGCAAATCTCTGCGCACGCCAATCCGTAGCGCCCCGAGTTGAACGCGGGTCCGGCGACCAGGACGGCCGGCTCGGCCGCGCGCAGCGCGTCGAGAATCGCTTTTATCGCTTCGTCTTTGTGCTCGTGAAAATAGTTATCGCCGAAATAAACCGTGCCGACGATTTCGCCTTCGCCGCCGAGCTTTTGCTCCAGCCCGCGCGCCGCGCCCGCGCTGCCGGCGACGGCGCCGACCGGCAAGCCGGCCTTTTCCTCGCCGCCGAGGCCGGCGAAGAACTGATTGACCACATGAACGATCTTGATCATGGCGCCTCCTCAATCAACTAAGAGCATTCAAAACGGTCAAGCCGTTCAACCGCTGCGCTCCGTTCAAGCCCCCTCCTTCATCCTCCCCCGCGACGCGGGGGAGGAACAGAGGGACGGGCAAGCGATTTGAACGGCTTGAACATTTTGAACGTTTTGAACGCCTAAAATTCCGCGCAGCGGAATTTTCCTTCGCCCCAGAGATCCGCGCCGCCTATCATGACATCGCGCGATTCCAGCGACAAGCCGGCGCGCGCCGCCACCGGCGCGGCGCCGGGAAAGGGCAGTATTTTAATTTGCTCGTAGGGACCGATCACTTTGTCCATGGCCGGCAGCTCGACCCTCTTGTCGAGGCTGCCGGTGCTCACGATCGCGTCCGCCTCGCCGATGTAAAACAGCACCGGGCTGTCCTTGCCTTCCTTGCCGCCGTGCTCGTAGGTGACCAGCGTGGTCCTGATCCCGTTGCGCTCGCAGGCGCGCACGGTGAACATGACATCGACGAACGCGTTGCCGCCGCCGATCCAGGTGATGAGCACGCCGTCGGCGCCCAGCGCGCGGGCGAGATTGGCGGCATTCTGGGCGCCGACTTCCTTGCCGTGGCTGGTCTCGAAGCGAATGCGCTGCAGGATCACGCCGCCGAAGTTCAAGCTTTTGCCATGGGCCGCGTAGAGCTCGAGGATCAACGGATGGTTTTGCCAATCCCACGTGGTCGGATAGTAGCCGCGCCCCGAGCGCGTCGTGTCGACGGTCACCGCGCCGTCGAAAATCTCGTTGGGATGGACGAAGGTCGAGAGCGAATTGCGCAGCGAGAGGCCGTAGTAGCCGACCCCCGAATGCACGTGCTGCGGATCGGTAATGCAGCCTTGCACCAGCATCACGTCGGGCAGCGCGGGGGTTTTCTCGCTCAGATCGTAGGCCGCAACTTTCGGCGGCGGCAGCTCGGCGGTCGCCTGGGCAAGACGCTGGGCCACTTTGCACTCGGCCAGTTGAATCGCCGCGTGCGCGTCGAGCTCGCCCAGGCCGGGCGCGATCTTGAAGCTCAGCACCAGATGGCGGCTTTTGCTGAAGCGGGAAATCTCCGCGCCCGGCCCCGCCATGTCGAGGATCGCGCTGCGCTGCACGGTGGTGCCGGCGCGAATCGTTCCTTCGTACTCCGCCGCCGCGATCACGGTCATGCCGGACAGCCGATGGGTGCGGCCGGCGCCGACGTTTTCCACGGCGCCCAGCACGCCGGGAAAAACCTGGCCGCCGCCGGAGACTTTGAAGCGCGGCTCGACGATGTCGCGGATGCCGGTGATGCGGGTTTTTTCTCCCGGCACGGCGATGTCGAGCGCGGCATCGGCGATGCGCGGGTCCGCGCCGACGAGCGCGAGCAGCGCGCCTTCGTCGACCTCGAGAACTTCGTCCTGATACTTGAAGCGATGCCCCAGGCGAATTTGCTTTACCGGAAAATCTGCCAGCTCAAGCTTCATGATTTTTCTTGGTTCAAAATGTTCAAGTCGTTCAAACCCCCACCTCTGTTCCAGGAGGGGGCTTGAACGGAGCGCAGCGGTTGAACGGCTTGAACGTTTTGAATTTTTAATATCACGGCGCCCCCATGATCTTGCGAAAATCCTGAATGTAAGTTTGCAGCTGGGCGCCGAGCTTGGGGTTGACGACGTAATCGGGCTTCACGCGGAATTCAGTAAACTTGCTCTGCACGCCTTTCATCGCGCTGCCCTTGCCGAGCGTCTTCGCGAGAAACGATTGCGCTTCCTGCGACAGCACCCACTCGACGAACAGCAGCGCCGCGTGGGGATGGGGCGCATTTTTGGCGAGAAACAAACCTTCCGGCTTGACGATGATCGGCGCCAGCACTTTGAATCCGAGCGGCGCGCCTTTCTCGCGGATCGCCGCGGAAGTCTCGCCGTTGATCGCGATGCCGACGGGAAATTCGCCGGAGCTCACCACCTGCGTGGTGAGCGTGCCGCCGCGCCGGTAACTCAAGTCCTGCCTGGCGAGCCGGCTCAAGTAATCGACCGCTTTTTCCCGGCCCCATGCCTGTTCCAGGGCGGCGAGAATGTACCCGGCCTCGGGATCGAAGAGCATCTTTCCCTTCCACGAAGGATTGAGCAGATCGTCGTAGCTCTTCGGCGCCTGCTCGGCTTTGACCAGATTGGAATTGTACATGAGCGCGGTGGTCAGATAGTACATGCTGTGCCAGGCGCCGCTCGGATCGTAGGTGCCTTCGAAAAAGCGCTCGGCGCCGGGCACCGCGTAGGGCTGCACCAGATTGGCGTTGAGCAATTGATAGCCGTAACTCAGATCGACCTGAATCACGTCGGCGGCGTGCCGCCCGGCGCGCGCTTCCGTCAGCGTGCGGCTGAGAATGCCGTCCCGCGGCGCGAAGTAATGCTGGGTGGCGAGCGCGCGATGGCGCGCGTTGAACACGCGCGCGAGCGGCAGGAATTCGTCGATCGGCAGCGTGCCGTAGTAAACCAGCTCGCCCTCGGCCTGGGCGCCTTTGAGGAGATAATTCAGCCGCTCCGGATTTTTGAGCGGCTTGATTTTGGCGATGATCTCGGCGACCGTCGCCGCGCCCGCCGGCGCCCACGCCAACGGAACGATACAGAGAATCCCGGTTAGAAGCCGCGCAATTTTTCCGCCCATCGACCGCCTCTCGCTTTCCGGTCAGGATCGAATCAGCTCGTTTAAACAACACTTCGCCAGCGCGGTCAACCAAGACGGGCTCAGCCGATCTCCACCTCGGCCCACACGCCGGCGTGATCCGAGGGCCAGAGATCGGGATCGCTCGGCGCAGGCCGGTCGAAACAGCGGCCCGATTTTTCGAGCTTCATGGTTTTGGGAATCCAGAGGTAATCGAAGCAGCGGTCCAGGCGCGGCCACTCCGGGTGAGTCGGCGATCCGCCCGGATCGCGCAGCGGCGTAAAAGCGGTGGGCGCGCTCTGCGCGGGCCGGAAAATCTCGTGCATCTTTTTGACCGACGCCGCCTCCGGCGCGGCGTTGAAATCGCCGCACACGACCGAGCGAGCCGGATCGCCGCGCCGAGCGATCCACTCGAGCAATTCTCCGACCTGAAATTCGCGGGCGGCCTCGGGCACGCGGGTCGCGATCAGGTGCGTGACATAGACATCGAGAAGCGCGCCGTCGATCTCGAAGCGCGCCGCCAGCGCGACGCAATTGTGCGCGCGATAATCCAGATTCGCCGTCTCGACCGGCGGAAATCGGGTCAGCAGGCCTTCGGCCTCGGCCCGCCCGTCGTCGCCGGCTTTGGTTTGCTGCAACAGCGCGTAGCGCATCGCGCCGCCACGGCCGGCCGCCGCTTGCAGCCAGCGCCCGGTCTGGCTCGGCACGTGGATCTCGTTGAGCGCGCAAATATCCGGCCGCAATTCTTTCAATTCGGCGGCAACCAGCTCGCGGCGCGCGTCCCAGCGTTTGCGATCTTGCTCCAGATTCAATGTCGCGATGCGCACCATCATGCCGTTCTCCTGCCGTGACGGCCGGTCGATGCCTTCATTCTGATCCCGGGGTTGCGCGAGTCAACGCCGGCCGCCGGCCGTTTGCAGCCCGGCCGCGCCGCCCGTAAAATATCCGACGATTTATGAAACGCTGGCAAATCATCGCCCTCGCAACGCTCCTTGCCATCGCCGTCGCGATCGCGGCGGGATACCGCATCGGCGTGCAGTTGCTGCGCGATCGAGTCGTCGCCGCCCTGGGCCCGGGCGCCCGCCTGGCCGAGCTCAAGGTCAACTGGTTTTCCGTCGAATTGCGCGAGCTCGCCATCGACGCGCCCAGCGGCTGGCCGGCGGCGCGGACGTTCGAAGCGGAGAAAGTCACGATCTTTCCCGACCTGCGCACGCTGTTCAGCGACACGCTGCGCATCTCTTCGGTGGTCGTCGAGAAACCGTATCTCTCGATGCTGCGCAATCCGGGCAAGCTCGCGCTTCTCCCCGGTCTCGCCGATCGCGCGAAAAATTCCGGCGAATCCTCCGCCGGACGCGCCGTGACGATCGCGCGCATCGAGCTCAAGGACGGCAGTCTGGATCTTTACGACGCCACCGTGAGCCGCCCGCCGCTCAAGACCCGCATGGAAGAGATCGCGGCGGTGATCCGCGATGTCGCCGTGCCGGCGGCGGACAAAACTCAATTCGAGATCGCCGGCATCGTCAGGGGCGTGAAACGCGACGGCCGCGCGCAGGTGACCGGCTGGGTCGGACCGGGCGCGCGCGATTCCTCTTCGCGCGTGGTCCTGAAAGCGCTCGATCTGGTCGCGCTCCAGCCCTACCTGGTGAAGAAAAACGAAACCCGGGTCGCGCGCGGCGCGCTCGATCTGACGCTCGATTCCGAGGTGCGCGACAATTATCTCGACGGCAAAGGCCGAGTGATTTTGCAGGATCTCGAGTTCGCTCCGGCAACCGGGTTTTTCGACACGTTTATGGGCCTGCCGCGCAACGCGGTGATCGGTTTTCTCAAAGACAACCACAACGCCATCGACGTGGATTTCACTCTCAAAGGCAACACCAGCCACCCGAGCTTCTCGCTCAACGAAAGCCTCTCCACGCGCATCGCCACGGCGATGGCGGGCCAGCTCGGCGTCAGCATCCGCAGCGTCGCCGAAGGACTCGGCACTCTCGGACGCAAAGGCATGGAAGGCGCGGGCAGCGCGGTCGAAGGCATCGGCGCCGCGGTCAAGCGGCTCTTCGGCGGGAATTAGCGCCCGTCCGCACCGATCAAACCAGCCGCGGCAATATCTCCTTGCTCCAGAGCTCGATCACTTCGGGAATATCCGGTCCGAGCGGCACGCCCAGGGCGATCTGCGTGAAACCGCGCTTCGCAGCCAGGGAAAACAGCTCGGCGATGCGTGCGGCGATCTGGTCCGGGGTGCCGGCGATGATCAAACGATCCACCGCCTCGTCCGGCGTCAGCGCCGCCGCATGATCGACGCCGCGATTCTCCGCGTAGGCTTTGCGCACCGCTTGAATCGCCTGGGGATCGATCCCCTTCGATTGGAGAACGTCGTCGGGCCAGCCCGAGACGATGTGCGAGACGAATCGCTTGGCGTGCTGCCGGGCCGCCGCGCCGTCGCGCGACACCGAAGCGTTGAGCAGCATCACTTTGCGCAGCGGCTCGGCAAGCGGCGACTGCTTGCGCGCGGCATCGAGCCGGGCCAGCGACGATTCCATGTCGGCGATGCCGTAAAGCGTTTGCAGGATCACGCCGTCGAACGAGCGCGCGATCAGATCGAGCACCGCCGGTTTGAGCAGACTCGGCCCGTAATAAAGCCGCACCGGCCCCGGCGTTTTGAAGCGCAGCGCGTATTGCTCCGCGTTCATGTGAAAATAAGACGCGAGCACGGGGATCGCGCTTCGCTGCAACGGCGCACCGCTAAACAGAGTCCGCAGCGCTGTGGCGAGCTCGGCCATCAGCGTCATCGGCCGGGCGCGCTCGACTTGATGGGTGAGAATCGAGCGCGATCCGGGTCCCAAGCCAAGCGAGATTTCCCGCCCGTCCATCAGCTCGGACATGGTCGCGAACGCCATCGCCAGGTCCACGGGATTGCGAAAGTACGGCACGGTCACGGCGGTGCCGAGCTTCAGCGGCAGGCGCGCCACCAGCGCCGCCGAGCTCGCCACCACGCTGCGATATTCGAGATTGTCGTTGGTCCAGACCTGGCTGAAGCCGAAAGGTCCGAGCGTCCGCCAGGCGGTCTCGGCCAGGCCGATCAACTCCGGCAGCGAATAGCGGTTGAGCACATGCAGCGGATAGTGAATGCCGATTTCGCCGGTGAAGTGGCTTTCAGCTTTGGCCATGGCGCGCTCCTTTTAAAAAATTTCTTGCGACGGGCGCCGGCTTATTTCGATTGCCGCCGCGCCTCGGCGAGCCAGATGAATACGACCGAGGCGAACGCCAGCGCCTGCGCGATCCAGAAGGCGCCGCGGTAGCTGCCGGTCCAATCGTGCACGACGCCGCCCAGCCACGGACCGATGCCCGCGCCGGCGCCGATGAACAGCGAGATCGCGCCGATGATCGCGCCGAAGGCTTTGCCGTGGAATAAATCCGCCGCGATGGTCGGATAGAGCGACTGGCGCGAGGAAAAACCGACCGCGATCAGCGGCGGAAAGCCGTAGAACAGCCAGCCCTGGCCGGGATCGCCGATCCTCATCAAGAGAAAAATGCCCGCCATCATCGACGTCGAGCCGAGCAGGTAAGCCCGGCTGCGTCCGATCCGATCGGCGAGCAAGCCCATGAGAATCATCGCCGGCGCGGTAAAAAGTCCGATCAGCCCGAGACCCAGCGCCGCCGTCTCTTTGGAAAAGCCCGCGTCGCTCAGCGCCGCGACCTGGTGAATCAAAACCAGGTGCAGCGGGATTGCGCCGGCGAGCACGCCCGCGCCGAACGCCCAGAAACGCCAGGCGCGGAGCGCTTCTTTCAAAGTCGGCCCGCCGATCCCCGCGGCCTTGGCGCGCGCCGCGGTGTCTTGCGCCGCCGCGGCGCCGAAGTCCGGTTTGAGATTCAATTCCTCGGGCCGCTGGCGCTGCAAGAAAAAGTTGAGCGGCGCGATGACCAGCGCGAGCACGCCGGCGAGAATAAAAAACGCCGCGCGCCAGCCGTAGGCGGCGATCAGCCGCTGGGTCCACGGCACCACGAGAAGAATTCCCAGGCCGATGCCGGAGGCGGCCGCGCCGATCGCCATGCCGCGTTTGCGGATGAACCAGTTGGAGAGAAAAGTCGCCTGCGCGGTCATCGGCAGCGCGGCGAAACCGATCCCCATGAAAACGCCGATGCCGATGTAAAATTCCACGGCGGAATGGGCGAGGCCGCTGATCACGAAGCCCGCTGCCATGATCAGCGCGCCGCCCGGGAGCACGCGCCGCGGCCCGAAGCGGTCGAGCAGCATGCCGATGGCCGGCGCCGAGAGCGTCCACACGACGGAACCCAGCATCAGCGCGCCCGAAGCGAGGCCGCGGCTCCAGTGAAATTCCTCGATCACCGCGAGCAAAAACACCGAGAACGCGTTGCGCGCGCCAAAGGCCGCCGCCACGGTGAGAAACGAAATGGCGATCACCACCCACGGATAATAACGCTGCAAGGCCGGGCGCGCGGCGATTTCGCTCGCCGCCGCCGGCAATTCGGAACGCTCGGCTTTCACGAAACTAGAGATATCCTTTCTCCCGGTAATATTTCTTCGCGCCGGGATGAAGCGGAATGTCGAGCGGCGCGGCCTCGGTGCTGCGGCAAATCTTTTTCATATCGAGCGGACCGTCGTCATCGACGGGAATGACGCTCTGGCGCAAATCGATCGCCTGGCAGATCGAATACGCCAGATCGTTGCTCAAACCGCTGTGCGTGATCAGCGGCCAGCCGCTGAAGTCGAGCGTCGGCACGTCTGCGTCGAGTCCGCGGAATCTGCCCGCGGGCAGAATCGACGGCCGGTAGCCGAGCGCGGCAAGTTTTTTCATCACCCGCGCCTCGAGCGGCACGATCTCGAAACCGCAGTCGAGCGCCTCTTCGATCCAGTTGTGCAGCCCCTCGTCGAAAACCGCGTTGATTTTGCCGCTTTTGATGCCGTCGAGCCGCTCGGGCGAAGTGGGCCGCGGCGTTTCATGCACTCTGCCGCCCCAGCTTTTGAGCTTCGCCAGGGAAAAGCCGTAAAGCCCCAGCACCTGGGCGACCGTGTACGCGGTGGTGTTGTCGATGCCCGACGGCCGGGTGGAAACGCGCAGCGGAATTTTGCGCGCGGCAATGTCGGCCAGCGACTTGATCTTCAAATCGCGCGCCACCGCGAAAACCATCTTGTCCCAGGACGGAAACGAAGCGAGCGCGCGCAGCGGCAGCTTCTGTTGGTAAAATCCCTTGCCGCGGTAAGCCATCGTGACCACCGCGGAAGGATTGATGAACGCCACGTCGACGCGCTTTTTACCGACTTCGATCGGCCCTTTCATCCCGCCCATCAGATCGCCGTTGATGCCCATCAAGACGCCGGGGAACTGCTCTTCGCGCGAGCTCGGCTGGATGGAGATCGCCGCCACGTTGCCCATGCTGAACATGCGCTGGGTGTACAACTCCGCCGCCACTTCGAGAGCCATCTTCGTCCGCATCATGCGCGCGTTCATTTTCGCCATGGAGATTTCCTTTTCATTGTTTTCAAATGGATCGCGCTAACCCACGACGGCCGGTAATAAATCGCGCGCCAGCACGGTGATGGCATCCTCGTAGCTCGGCCCGAGCTTGGCCAGGAGAATCTGATCGAAGCCGTACTCCTCGGCGCGGGCGCACATTGCCTCGAGCGTCTCGGCGCATTCGCGCGGCGTGCCGGCGATGAAACCGATGTCGACCATGGCGTCGGTAATCAGCGCCGAAACCTGCTCGATTGTGCCGCCCGCTTCGAAGGCCCGCTTGATTTCGAGCACCGTTCGGCGCTCCACGCCCAGGGCGCGGAATTCCTCCTCCGAGAAACCCAGCGCTTCGAGCACCACCAGCATGTGCGCGATGTAGCGGCGCGGAAACTCTCTCGCCCTGTCGCGGTCCTCCGCGATCGAGATATTGATCTCGCAGACCTTGCGCAGTCGCGTTTCGCGTCCCGCCGCCCTTCGTCCGCGCTCCGCGCATTCCAGCAGCGCGGCGAGCTTGCCGCTGCGCACCAGCGGGATGAAAAACCCGCCGATCAGCACGCCATCCATCACCCGCCCGGCGATCTCCATGATGCGCGGCCCGTTGCCGCCGGAGTAAAAAAGCACCGGCGCTTTCGGCGCGAAGCCCAATTGCATGCGCGCGTCCGGGCGCAGGTGAAAATATTCCGCCAGCGCCGGATAATCGCCGTAGCGCGCCGAACCGCCGGCGAGCAAGCTCTTCATACACTCGACGCTCTCTTTCACCATGGCGATCGGCTTGAGCAGGTGAATCTGGTTGCCCGCCTGCGCGTAATCGCCGCGCGCGATGCCGACGCTGATCTCGCGGCCGCCGGTCAATTCGGAAAGCGACGCGAAGGCGTCGGCGATGTCCACCGGATTGCGAAAGTACGGCACCAGAATCGCGGTGCCGAGCTTGATCGGCACTTTCGCCGCGATCGCGGTCAACAGGACGAAAATATTTCGGTGGCCGAGGTTGTCGTTGAACCAGACCTGGGAAAAGCCGCTGCGCTGCGCCTGCGCCGCCAGCTCGATCCATTGCGGAATCGCGTAGTGCTTGGCCAGATGGGTGGTGAACTGCAAGCCGACCTCGCCGCGAAAAATGGCCATGGCGCAACTCCTCGCTCAGGAACTGACCGTCGCGCCGGATTTCTTGAGCTTCAGCCGCAGCTCGTAGCGAAACAGGTCGCTGCGATAAAAACCCGCCGTGCGCATGATCAGCCGCTTTTTGTGAAAATGGTCGCGCTCGACGTAGAGCACCGGCGAGCCCGGCGGGATCTCCAGGTGGGCGGACACCGCCTCGTCCGAAAGCCGGGCCTCGACGATGTGCTTCACGTCGCTGATCTTGATTTGCAAAGAGCTTTCGATCACGTGCGACAGCGGAATGCTTTTCATGCCCCGGACGCGCACGCGCGCGGCGATGCGCGACGGCAGATAGGAAATCACGTAGGCGAGCGGCCGGCCGTGCGCCAGGCGCACGCGCTCGATCCTTCTCACCCGCTCGCGCGCCGCCAGGGCGAAATCGCGCCGCAGCTCGTGCGCCGGCTCGACATCCTCCAGATTGAGCACGCGAAAGCTCGTGCCCGCGGCTTCCACCGGCGCCAGGTCTTCGGTTTCGACTTCGAGCTGAACCGATTGTTTGAGCGGCCCCTTCCAGCTGACAAAAGTCCCCCTGCGCCACTCGCGGGTCAGCAATTTTTCCCGGCACAGCCGCGCCAGCGCCTGGCGCACGGTGATCACGCTGACGCCGAGCCGGCGCGCCAGCTCGATCTCGCCGGGAAGACGCTCGCCGTAAGCGCGCGCGCCCGAAAGAATGTCGTCGCGCAGGCGCAGCATCACCTTGAAATACAAAGGAACCGGGGAACCGGACTGTTTGACGGCGCGCATATTGACTACGTATAGGTTTAGGAGTAGACCACCCTCGGAAGAATTACAAGCCTTCGCTCTGGCGCTGGATCGACCGGCGTGAAAATTTTCGCAGGCCCATTCACACCAGAGAACAATTCCTGGAGGTCTCATGGCCCAGCTAGCCAAAGCAGTCCGATCGCAGCCGGAAAATTCCGCCGTACATGCGGTGCTCGACGTGGTGCAGAAACGGCGCAGCGTGCGGGTCTACAAAACCGGCAAGGTCAGCGACGCGCAGTTGAATGCGATCCTCGAGGCGGCGCGCTGGGCGCCGTCGGGAGCCAACACCCAGCCCTGGGAATTCGTCGTGACCCGCGACCGGAAGAAAATGCGGCGCATCCGCGAGATCTACGATAATGAATGGCGCCAGCGAAAACGCGAGGACCCGGTCCACTACAAGGGACTGAAAAAAGACTACGTCGGCGATGTCAGCGTCGTCGTGCTCGCCTGCGGCGACCCGCGCACCAAGTCGGTTTACTTGACCACGCGCCAGCAGGCCGATCGCGAGAAACTCTTTCAGGCGAGCATCGCCAATTCGGTGCAGCAGATGATGCTCGCCGCGGCGAGCATGAATCTCGGCACCGTGTGGGTTTCGGTGCGCGAGGAAGTGGAGCCGGAATTGCGCGAGCTGTTTCAGGTGCCGCAGCCGCTGCGGCTCTTGTGGGTGGTGCCGATCGGCCATGCGCGCAGCTGGCCCAAGGCCAAGCCGCGCCGCAAGATTGCGGATTTCACCCACATGGAAGTTTACGACCCGAAGAAACTCCGGCCCGACTCGGCGATCTGCGCCTGGCCGAAGAACTGATTTCGACCGCCGTCACTTTCTCATGGCGGTTTGAGTTGATCCGCTGAAGGCCGGCAACGATGCGACGCCCGATGCGCGCGGTAATCGCCGGATTCCGCGCTTGCGCCGCCTGAAAATCGACAGCGGCGGCAAAGGCTCTTGTCATGAATTTCGATGTCGATGCCCACGTCGAGGAATCTGCCGACACGTGGAGGCACCTCGATAAAAAGTTCGAGCGCCGCCGGCCGATCCCGGTCACGCTGGAAGGACAGCCCGCACTGCTCGGCCAGAACGCCTTCTGGCTGATCGACGGCGCGATCGTGCCGCGCACCGCCGGGAAAGGATTGTCGCTCTTCGGCACGCCGACCCGCTCGCGCCACGCGCGCGGGAAACCCTTCGCCATCGCCAGCCAGGAGCTCACCGATGTGGAGGCGAGACTCGGCGACCTCGACCGCTTCGGCATCGACACGCAGATCGTCAATTCGACTCTGCTCAACGCCACGCTGTCGCCCGACGTCGAATTCGAGCACGCGCTCTGCCGCGCCTACAACAGCTGGATCGCTGAAACCTGCGGGCAAAGTCGCGGCCGGCTGCGCTGGAACGCGATGCTGCGGCTGACCGACGTCGAGCGCGCCGTCGGCGAGCTGCGCCGCGTCGCTGCTCTCGGCGCCGCCGCCGCGGAGATCCACGGCATGGCCGGCGACCGCCTGCTCGACAGCCGCGATTTCGATCCCTTCTGGGCGGAGGCCGAGGGGCTGAACATTCCCGTCTACGTGCACATCGGATTCGAGAGCCCGGCGTTCACCGGCCTGTTTCAGAATCTCTTTATGTCGATCGCTTTCTCGAATCGCGCGTCGCTCTTGATGGGTTTTCTCGCCATCGCCGGCACCGGAGTCGCCGAGCGCTTTCCCAACCTGCGATTTGTTTTTGCCGAGGCCGGCGTCGAATGGCTGCCGTGGCTGGTTCACGTCATGGACGGCTACTGGCGCATGGGGCATGGGCTCTTCGGCAACGATCCGGATTTCGGCCACTCGAAGAAAATGCCCAGCGAGCTGCTGCGCGAGGGCAAAATTTATCTGGTGTGCGAAGTCGACGACGATCTCCGCGGCGCGCTCGATCTCGTCGGCGAGGACCGCCTGCTGCTCGGGTCGGACATGCCGCACTCCGAGAGCCATCCCAATTCCTTTATGAAATTTCGCGAACGCGCCGATCTCAGCGACTCCGTCAAAGAGAAGATTCTCGGAGAAAACGCTCGTCAGCTGTTCGCGCGCTGAAACGATGGCACTCGACGGCAAAATCGTTCTCATCACCGGCGCCGGCCGCGGCATCGGCAAAGCGCTGGCGCTGGGATTGGCCGAGGCCGGCGCGCACGTGGTCGCGGTCTCGCGGACCAAAACGGAAATCGAATCGACGGCGCGCGCGGCGCAGGCTTTCGGGCCGGCGTCGCTGGCCATCGAAGCCGATGTCTCCCGCCTCGACGACGTGCGCAAAATGGCTCAGCAGGTCGAGAGCCGCTTCGGCCGCCTCGACGTGCTGATCAACAACGCCGCGCTGCGCATGAATCAGCTCGGCAGGCGCGACCGCTACTTCATCCCGTTCGCCGATCTCACTGTCGAGGACTGGGATGCGGCGATCAACGTCAACCTGCGCGGCCCGTTTTTGTGCATCAGCAAATGTCTGGCGCTGCTGCGCCGCAGCGCCGCCGCCAGCATCATCAACATCTCCGCCGGCGGCGGCAAGAAAGGCATGGCCGGCCGAGTTCCCTACTGCGCGTCGAAGTTCGGCCTGGAAGCGCTGACCCAATGCCTCGCGCTGGAATTGCGCGAATATGCCATCACGGTCAATTCTCTCTCTCCGGGAAAGTACTCGATCCTGACCGATGCGGAAAAGATCGATCAACTGAAACAAAATCCCGATCTGATTTTTCTGCGCCCGGAAGTGATGGTGCCGCCGGCGCTGTTCCTCGCTTCCGAGAACGGCCGGAGCGTCACCGGGCAGCACATCGAAGCGACCGAATGGATCGTGCAAAACCAGCGCGGCCCGCTGGCAGACTGGCGCGCGCGAATTTGACCTTCATGTAATTGGAAGGAGTGAACATGGCGATCAAAATCTACAAAGAAAAAATGAAATACCTCGACCAGCTGCTGGTCGAGCTGCCGCAAAAAGTCGACCCCAAAGATTATCGCTCGACGCCCAACGTCACGATCACCTGGCTGGAGAACTGCTCGGGCAAGACCAGGATTCGCGAGCAGGAGCTGATCTCGGACGAAAACGATCACAGCACCGGCTTCGGCAAAGGCGTCAGCCCGGCGCACACGTTTCTGGCCGGCTTCGGCTTCAGCCATTTCACCCAGTGGGGGCGCGCCGCCGGCGTGCTCGATCTCGAAATCGATTCTCTGGAGGAACAGGTGCGCGGCTGGTTCGATCGCCGCGGCGAATATCTCTACGAGCTCGGCTACGAGCACCGCGGTTTCGAGGAAATCACCTTCGAAGTGAAAATCCAGAGCAAGGAAAGCCGCGAGAAGATCCGCGAGTTCGCGAAGTGGGCGGACCGCTCGCCGCCGCACGCGACTTTAAGACGCGCGGTGCGGCTGATCGGCATCTTCCACTTGAACGGACAACATCTCACCACCGCGGTTTATCACCCGGACCGAACCGAGTGGCGCTGACCCTCTGTCGTGAGCGCCGCCTTGGCGGTCACTTCACCGAGACCGCGCCGGCAAATTCAGATTGATAGTGCCCCTTGGCCAGGTCGTCGTCGAATCGCCGGGCGATGCGCTGAATGATCGCGTAGGCCGGCGCCGTGGATTGCGTCGCGCTCGCTTCCGCGTAAAGCGACAACTCTTTGCTCTGCGGCTGAAACCAGAGATTGAGCGCCCAGCTTTCGATCGTCACCCTGGCCCGGTTCGGATCCGCGCCCGGGGGCGAAACCTGCGCGGCGAATTCCCGCTGCAGAAAACTCATGAATGTTTGCATCATCCTGGGCAGCACCGGCATCAGGTGATACTCGACCGCGCCGCCGGCGAAATTTTTTAGCCGTCCGCGCCACGGCAGCGGCGCGGCATTTTTTCTGAGCGCGAGGCGCTCGCCGTCCGCCTGCTGGGTCCATTGAAAGTAATGGGCGATGAAATCCGGCGTGACCTCGTCGGCCGACTGAAGGCGCATTGCGCTCCTATCGAAAGGAACCGCGTAGGCGCGGTTGCGCGCGTAGTCCACCGGGATCAGCGCGTATTCGAATTGATCGGCGCGCGAGCGCTCGCCGACCAGCACGTACTGGGATTTTCCCGGCGACAGCGCTCGGGCCGGTGCATTGGAAGAAGTGAAGTCGTCGAGCCGGCTCGCGCCATCGTACAGATTGATGACGTAAGACCGGAGCGCGGCAAGATCGAGCACGCGCTCGTGATTGATCAGAAGCAATTTGCCGCCGCTCAAACTGTGCGATGTGCCGCGCGCGTCGCGGATGCCCACGTCGTGCGGCTGCGCCGGCTGGCCGTTACGAGCATCCAGCCACTGGATGCTCGCCAGGTCGGTGCTCCCCGCCGAGAGCACCTGGGTTTTCAGCTCGCCGCGCACATCGGTGGCGAGATAAACGCCGCTGCTCGCCAGCAGCACCGCCGGCTCTGCCGCGCCGTCGAGAAACCAGGCGTCCAGAAAACTGTCGATCTTCGCGCCCTCGCTTGCGATCGCCACGGGCTTGCCTCTGTGCTTGAGCGTGAAGTTGGTGACGCTGGTCCTGGCAAAAGGATTGGCCGAGGTGTTGGGAAAGCCGCCGGCGCCGATGCGCTTGATCACGGTGGCGATTTCAAACGGACCGGAAGTGAACCGTTCCACCTCCGCTGCGCGCAACCGGGTCAAGAATCCGAACAGCATGAAAGCACACAGCGTACCGACTCCCCAGGTCCGCCGCGCCAAAGGTCTTTTAAATTTCACGTTGGAATCGCAGCGTGAAATCAGGACAGCCACAGATTATGCATGACGCGGCGGCACCGGGTCTTTGTAGATCATGTCCACGTCCATCTTCTGGTACGCCGCGACGAAGCCGGTCTTGTACTCGTGGCCGCAGTAGTGCGCGGGCTTGAGCTGATCCCAGATCACGTAGCCGCTGGCATCCGTGCAGCCCTCGTCGACGGACGCCGCCACGACTTGGCCGACGACCATCACGCGATGCAGCCACTGCCTGGTCCATTCGACCTTGCATTCGAAATGGCTGCGATACTCTGCGATGCGGGGAGGCTGGACGGCATTCGATGGAATTGCCGTGAGCCCGGCCTTTTCCAGCTCGTTCACGCCCGTCGGAAACTCCAGGCCCGTGACCCGGACTTTTTCCAGAATCGCGCGCTCAAACGGCGGCACGTTGACGACAAATTCGCCGGTGGCGAGAAGATTCCGACAGGTGTCCTTGGTTGCGCCGACGGTGAACGCGATGAACACCGGATCGTGGCACACGCGCACGCAGGTGCCGAACGATGCGGCATTGATCCTGCCCTCGCGGTCCACCGTCGTGATCGTAACTAAACACGCGCTCGGCGCGAATAGCCGATCCCAGTGCTCCGGCGGCACGTCGATTTTCTTCGCGCGATTGGTTTCGCTCATGGGCTGGCCTCCTTGGTCGTCGATTCGGAACCGCACCGTAATAAAAACCGGGCGGCTCCGTCAACCCGGCCGTTTCATCGACAGGACGCGCGCTTTTTTTGCGCGCGCTCGTGAGATTTCGTCAGCGACATTTCGATGGCCGTCGAAATAAAAGAGCGCCCTTTGCCAAGGCGATTGTTAATCTCACCGCAGATGCTTGGAAAGGAGGTTTTATGAAAGCAATCGCCCTCAGCACATGCGGGCAGGAGTGGCAGCCCGGCAGCGGCCAGTTTGGCGAAAGTTCAATTTATCAGGGAACTCAACTGAGCCATCTGAAAGTATTGAGCGACCGCCGAGACGAAGGAGGCGGAGTCGCGTTCCTGCTCAGGTTCAGCCCGCCGCAGGGGAAGCTGATGAAGCTCGTTGCCGTCGCCCGCTCGGACGAGCACATCTATGTTCTCGAAGGCGGCTACTGCGACAAGCTCGGCCAGCAGCTTTGTCTTCGGCTTCTGCGAACGGAGGATGCAGTACCCCGCGCTGCGAGCAGCGGATCTCGCATCGGGCGGGTGAAGGCGCAAGGTGCCGATACCCGCACGGACAAACGATGGGTATCGCTAACGCTCCACCCATCCAACGCCGGATGCGGACAGAGGCCATGGCTTGTGTTGGATTGGGCTCGAAGAAAATCAGGGATTCAGGATCGGATGAGGATCGAAAAAATCGCCGCGGCTATTTTCCCTTGAGCGCGGCCGCTGCTTCTTTGACCACGCTCCAGTCGGCGAGTTTTTCCATCGGCACGTTGGCGGGCACTTCGGCGATGCTCGCGACGTTCTTCATTCCGATTTCGCTCGGCATGCCGCTATCGGGCCAGATGTCTCTCAACTTGTCGTAGGCCTTGCGCGCCATCTCCAGGCTGTCCAGGCCGATGAACTCTTGGAGCAGCGGCGCAACGTCCTCGCGATGCGACTTGGTGAAAGCGATCCCTTTGAGCGAAGCCGTGACGACTTTTCTGACCTGATCGGGTTTATCGCGCAAAAGATCGGCGTGGACGATAATGCCGAGCAGCGGAAATTCCAGAATGTCTCTCAGGTAAACCAGCGGTTTGAAGCCGTCCTTTTCCAGGTAAAGCTCGAGCGGCGTCTGGAGCATGGCGGCATCGACGTTGCCGCCTTTGAGAGCGGCGAGGCTGTGGGTCGTGCTGCCGAGGCTCGCGGTTTTCACTTCGCTGGGATTGATTTTGTATTTCTCGAGGATCATCAGCAGCTCGCGATGCACCGTGCCGCCCGGCTGGCTGATCGCCACGACTCGCCCGCGCAACTGCGCCGGCGCAGTGATTTCCGGCTTGACCACGAGCACGTGGTGGGTTTTATCGGTGAATATAAAAATCAGCCGGGCCGGCAGACCGCGCCCGATCGCCGTCAGCGAAGAGCCCGTCTGGGTGATGTAGCCGATCTGTTTCGAAGCCAGCGCGGCGAGCGACGTGCGCGCCTGCATGTAGATCGGCAAAAGCTCAAGCCCCTGCTCGCGGAACAAGCCCTTCTTCCAGGCGACGTAAAGCGGAAACCAGGTGGCCGTGTTGGTCGACACGCCGATATGAATCGGCGTCAGCGTCTGCGCCTGCGCGGCAGCAAGAAGCCCGAACAAAGAAAACGCGGAAAGGAGTAAGCAAGAAGCATATCGGACATGGCACATGGTGCACCGTTATTCGCTCGCCGCGAAAACAGCAAAGCGGATGTTCACCGCGGAGGCACAGAGGACGCGAGAAATAATCCGCAGCAAAACCTCCGCGCCCTCTGCGTCTCTGCGGTGATTCGCCCTTTTTGCCGGCAGCCTTAGGATTGCGCCGGACGCTGCGTCAGATCGATCAGCAGGCCGTCGGGGTCGGCGATGGCGTATTCGCCGGCCCTGCAAGCATCGATGTCTTCCTGCGTGATGGGCCCGAAGACGCCGCCGGCCAGCTCCTTCGGCACGGCGGTGGGATTGGCGCGGCCGAATTCCTCGACGTCTTTCTTGACCTGCTCGATGTTTTCGACTGCATAACCGAAGTGATCGATCCCCTCGCGCATGCTCTGGTAGCAGTGATTGCTGGTGCGCCGGATCACCAGATCGACCGTGCCGTCGGTGACGCTGAGCGCGTCCTCGTCGTAGAATTTTTTTCCTTCCTTGAGCTCGAAGACTTCGTGATAAAACTCGGCGACCCGCTCGGGCTCGCCGGAGCGGATCGAAATATGGTCGATCTGGCGCGCCTGCTTCCAGCCGTCGTCCTTGTAGCCTTCCTGAACTTTCGGATGCTGCTTCCAGGAAATATCGAACTGGGTTCCCGCCGGATCGTGGCCGCGAAACACCGCGAACGCCACTTGCTCCAGCGCTTGGGTGACCAGAATCCTGGGATATTTTTCCTTGAGCCGGTCGAGAATCGCGCCGACATCGTCCACTTCGAAGCCGAAGTGATCGAGCGCCGCGTGAAAGCCCGGGCGCCGGCGCAAAACCGCAAGCCCGATCACGCCGTCGCTGATGTGGCCGTGATTGGCCTGATTGAAGCTCTGAGTGATGCGCTTCATGCCGAACACGGTCTTGTAGAAATTCGTCATTCCCTGCTGATTTTCGGTGTAGAGCGCCAGATGGCGGATTCGCGCGGACATGATCGCCTCCTTGCTCGTAAAGCCGCAGCCGCCATTCCACATAACAAAAGCGCCGGAGTCAGGTCAACGGATGGCTCGAGCGCCGGCCCAGCGCACTTCATTCGCTGCGGCTTCCTATGGTATAGACTCGGCGTTGTTTTGCGGCGAGCTGGCACAGCGGAGAAGACCGGAATGCTTCGCCAGGCTCGGCATGAACGGGAAATTTCGCTCGCGAAGCCTCGCGCTTCGCGCTTGCGAATCGCAGGAGGTTGCGCATGAACCCGCAGTTCGCGGCTTTGATGATTGCAACGCTTTTCTTTGCTTTGACGTGCCGCCTCGCCTCTGCCGCCGCTCCGCTTGCGAAGGTGGTGATGACGACCGGCTCGGTCAGCGAGCGCGAAGGCGCGATCTACGTTGCGCAAGAGCAGGGTTTTTTTCGCAAGTACGGCGTCGACGTTTCGTTCGTTCAAGTCCGCAACGGCCCGGTCGGTATGGCCGCGCTGAGCTCCGGCGAGACGCAGTTCCACTGGGGCTCGGTCTCGGGCGCGAACCTCGGCGCGATTTCCGAGGGCGCCGACCTGGTTTTCATCGCCGGATTCATCAACCGGCTCACCGGCATGTTCGTGGCCAATCCGAAAATCAAAAGCCCGGCCGAGCTCAAGGGCAAATACATCGGCGTCAACAGTCTCAGCGGCGGCGGCTGGATTTTCACCATGCTCGCACTCGATCACTGGGGCCTGGCGCCGGAACGCGACAAGATTCAGTTTCGCTCCCTGGGCGATCAGTCGGTCATGGTGCAGGGTTTTATGGCCGGCACCGTGGACGCCATCGTCGTCGGCTACGCCCACGGTAAAAATCTGCAGAACAAAGGCTACCGCGTGCTCGCCGATCTGGAGAAGCTGCCCATTCCCTATCAGGGATCGGGCCTGCTCGCGCGGCGCGCATTCATGACTTCGTCGCCGGCCACCGCCGAAAGCGTCCTGCGCGGCCTGCTCGACGCGGTGGCGTTCATTCGCAATCCGGCGAACAAGGCCGAAGTCATAAAGGCGGTGGCGAAGGGGATGCGCTTGCCGCGGGTCGAGGACGCCGAAGAGGGCTATTACAGCATGGCCGCGCTCTACGAGAAAAAGATTTTTCCCAGCGTCGACGGCCTTCGCAACGTCATTCGATTGCTCGGCATGAGCAATGAAAAAATCCGCCGGCTCAAAGCCGAGGATCTGGTCGACGACGGCGTGGTAAGAAAACTGGAGAAGGACGGGCGGTTCTAAAGCAGCGGTGAACCGAATTCGTCCTGTGGCCTCAAGCAGTTTTCCGGGCCAGCTCGCCTAGAATCTGCACCGCTCGCTCGACTCTCTCCGACCACGGCAACCCGCAACTGATCCGGATGAAATTTTTATATTTCTGCTTGGCGGAAAAAATCGGCCCCGGCGCGATGCTGATCTTTTGCGCCAGCGCGCGGCGGTGGAGATCGAGAGCATCCGCCGAGCGCGGCAACTCGACCCACAAAACGTAGCCGCCCTGCGGGCAGGTGATTTTCGTGCCGGCGGGAAAATAGCGGCTCACCGCATGGCGCATCTGCTCGACCTGCGCGGCAAGAATGCGCCGCAGCTTTCTCAGATAGCGATCGTAGCCGCCGCTCTGGAGAAATTCCGCGATCGCCATCTGCGGCGCGGTGGCAGTCGCCATGGAGCTGGTGAATTTCAAGCTTTCGACCTGCGGCCGAAAGCGCCCGGGCGCCGTCCAGCCGACCCGATAACCGGGAGCGAGGGTTTTCGAAAACGACGAGCACAAAAGCACCAGCCCCGCTTTGTCGTAGGCCTTCGCCGCCCTGGGCCGCGGCCCGGCGAAACACAGGTCGCCGTAGATATCGTCTTCGATGAGCGCTGTCTCGCGGCGCGCGAGCATGTCCACCAGCGCCTTTTTGTTCGCCTCGGGCATGCAGCTGCCGAGCGGATTGCTGAAATTGGTGACCAGCAGACACGCCTTGACCTTGTGCCGGCGCAGCGCCGCGGCCAGCGCATCGAGCACGATGCCGTCGCGCGGATCGGTGGCAATCTCCAGCGCCTTCATGCCCAGGCTTTCGATCACCTGCAAAGTCCCGTAAAACGCCGGCGACTCGATCGCGATCGCATCCCCCGCCCTGGCGACCGCGCGCAAACAGAGATTCAGCGCTTCCATGGTTCCGTGGGTCGTGACGATCTCGTTTTCGCCGAGCTTGCATCCCGCTTCGATCGAGCGCCTGGCGATTTCGTGCCGCAGCGGCGCATAACCCGGCGGGAAATCATAGCTGAGCGCGCGCGCTCCCGCTTTTCCCATGGCGGCGGCCATGAGCCGGTTCAATCTTTTCACCGGCAGATGCTCCGGGCTCGGCGTCGAGAGCGCGAGCTGCACCACCTGGGGATCGTGGGCCGACTGAAAAACCTGCGCCACCAGCTCGCTGACGCCCACCCGAGTCACCAGCGGCGACGGACTCGAGACGCGCGGCTCGGGCGCGAGATGGCGCGCCGGACGCACGTAAAAGCCTGACTGCGGCTTGGCTTCGATCCGCTCCTTGCCTTCGAGCATCATGTAAGCCTGGAGCACGGTCGAAATGCTCACGTCCATCTGCGAGCTGAGTTTGCGGATCGACGGCAGGCGCTCGCCGGCGTGCAAGGTGCCGCGCTCGATCAGCTCGACGATATGATCGGCCACGCGCTCGTACAGCAGTTCGCCGTTGTGCGACTGGGTTCTCAGCATGGCGTGAATTTAGCGCGCCAACGCCGCATTGGGTAGATACAGCCGCCCCCGGAGCGCAGCGGTACAGTTGGCGCAATCGACAACTGTTATGGTGGTAATTTTTATTATCTGAATCTGTACTCTTTCGGCGGCAATGGCTAACTTCCGCCTGACGCCGAGGCGGAAACCCATGCGCCAGCTGTTTCACACCGAAGATTGCGCCCTTTCCCTGCTCTGCCGCTGCTGCCGCGCGCCGGTCTGCGAGCGCCGTCTGGCGCGAGCCGATCGCCTGCGCATGCAGCGGGATCTGTGGCCCGCCGCGATGACGCCGATGGGCGCGAGGGTTTCGAAGAAACGCGCGCGCGGGTTCAGCGACATCTTCAATCTTTCTATTTTCCAGTGCTTTCGTTCAGCCGACTGATGGGTCCGGCGCGGCTCGCCGGCGCGCGCGCTCGGAATTCAGCGCGCGATCGGCGCGTTCCAGATTTTGAAAGCCGGCGATTCGCGGTAGTAGCTCAACACGCTCAGAGTGGCGGTGTCGAGCAGGAAGTGCTCGCCGTGGGCCGCGGGGAAGCCGACCCAGCGCGCGGCGAGGACGCGCGAGAAATGGCCGTGGCCGAACAACGCGGCGTTTCCGCCCGCGGCGCGGATCCTGGCGATGACCCGATCGGCGCGCGCGCCGACCTGCTCGGCGGTCTCGCCGCCCGGCGCGCCGTCGCGAAAGATCGACCAGCCCGGCCGCGTGCGGCGAATCTCTTCGGTGGTGACGCCTTCGTACTCGCCGTAGTTCCACTCGATGAGATCGGGCTCGACGGCGGCAACCGCGCCCAGCCCGGCGAGCTCGCAGGTCTCGCGCGCGCGCTGCAGCGGGCTCGTGAGCACCAGCGCAAAACTCTCCGCTGCCAATAACGGCCGCAGCAGCCGCGCGGCCTTGCGCCCATTTTCGGTGAGCGGGATGTCGGTTACGCCCGTGTGCTCGCCGCTCAAGCTCCAGGCGGTCTCGCCGTGGCGCAGCAGATAAATTTTGGGTTCCCGGTTAGCCACCGGTCTCGTTGCGTCCCCTCATGACCTTGCGAATTTCATAGCACGATCACGCCGCTCCCACCAAAGGCGGCCGTGACGGTCAATTGCGGCCGGCTCATTGAGCGCCGACGATTTTGACGCCGTATTTCTCGACCACCGCGGCCAGTGTGGCCCGGTCGGGCGGCTGATCGCCGCGGCCGGCAAGCTGCGCCAGCTCTTGCAAACCTTTCTCGAAGCCGCCCGGCGAGGCGATGACCAGCGCCCTGGCCGGCTTGGCGCTCGGATTGGAAAGCTTGTGCGCAATGCCGCGCGGCGCGAACGCAAAAGTTCCGGCGCGCGCCCGGATCGTGCGCTCGCCGATTTGAAAGACCATCTCGCCTTCGAGCACGTAAAAGGCTTCGTCCTCGCGCTCGTGGACGTGGGGCGGCGGACCGCCGGAGGACGCCTCCATGGCGATCTCCCAGAGCGCGTAGGCGCCGCCCGTGTCCTGCGCAGTGGCTTTGAAAACATGCCGGTCGCCGAGAACGGATAGGGCGCTTCCTTCTCCCGGCCCGAGCAAAACAACTTCGGCGATCGTCATCGCGGTTTTTCCTCTCGATTGACTTATGCTGCGACGATTTATAATAGCCAAATACCAAGAGGACCAAAAGCATGCCGATAAAAAAACCGCCGTTCTCGGTGGCGCGCCTCGATCACGGCGTCCTGCCTTCCAACGACCTCGGCCGCGCCTTTCGCTTCTGGTCGGGCTTCCTGGGGGCGCGACTGGAATTTCTGGCCAATTTGAACGGGCGCGGCCTCAACCGCGAAGTGCCGATGATCGTTTTTTTCACCGTCGCCAATCATCCCGGCTTCGGCATCGCATTGCAGGATTTCCGCTTGACGAAACCGGCCCGACCGCTGGAAGGCGTGGTCTTTGGGTTCGAAGTCGCGGCCGACGATCTTTCGGCCGCGCGCCAGGCGGCGGACAAGCAGAAACTGGAATGCTCCTCCCTGGAATATCCGGCGTCGAGCCCGCTGCGCGCCTCGCTTTTCGTTCTCGATCCGGACGGCAATACCGTCGAGCTTTGCGCGCGCAGAAATCCCTCGGCGCTCGCGCCGCAAGGCGGCGCCGTGCCGCTGCGGCGCATCAGCCACGCGCGGGTCGAAGTCACCGATCTCGATCTCGCGCGCTCCTGGTACGGCGAGACCTTCGGCCTGATCGAAGACGCCCAGGTGCCCGGCGAAAATCAGCTCACGCTGACTTTACCCGAGTCGGGCCAACTCGTGATTTTGCGCAAAGTCGGCCAAGTGGCCGAGCGCAGCACCCGCTGTTTCAAAGGACCGCACATCGATTTTCGCGCCAGCGCCGAGAACTACCGGGAAATTTTCAAGCGCTTCGACCGGCGCGAGACCTACTGGGGCCCCGATCCCAATCAGATTCCCTGGCACGAGCCCGACACCGACACCGCCTACGGTTACGATCCCTTCGGCAACCGCATTCAGATCGGCATACTGGCGCAGCGCCCGATGACCTTCGGCAACGTGAGCCGCGCCGCGCCGGCAGCCTGAGAGAGGATTCGATCCAGTTTATGATTTCAACGGTCGCGGCATTGGCCGCGGTTTTCCTGTGGACGGCCGGATTCCTGCCGGCGGCGCGCGCCGAAGAAAAAGTTCGCCTCTCGGTGGCGGCGGTTACCGCCAGCTACATGGATGAATTCGTCGCCATCGAAAAGGGCTTTCACCGCGAAGAAGGCCTGGCGGTGGAAATGATCCGCGCCGGCGGCGGCGTCGCCACCCAGGCGCTGATCGCCGGCGATCTGCAATTCAGCACCTCGGCGGGATCGGCGCTCGGCGCCATGCTGCGCGGCGCGGAGATCAAAGTCGTCTACACCAACATCGACCGCCCCGGCTATCAGCTCTGGTCGGGCCGCCCGGAGATCAAAACGCTGAAAGATCTGGTCGGCAAGCGGGTCGGCGTGACCAGCCGCGGCGACACTCAGGAGCTATCGGTACGGCTGCTGCTGCGCAAGCACGGTCTCGACGCCAACTCGGTGGCCTACATTCCGGTCGGCTTCGGCGCGACGCGGCTCGCCGCGCTGCAGACCGGCACGGTGGACGCGGCGCCGCTCGGCGCCGGCGATTTCGCGCAGTTGAAACAGCCGAAGGGCCACATGCTCGGCGACGCGGAAAAAGAAATCCGCTTCGCCTACGTCGGCCTGGCAGTGCCGAGCCGGCTTCTGGCGCGCAATCCCGCTCTCGTCGAGCGTTTTCTTCGCGCCGTCGTGAAGGGGCGCGAGTACGCGCGCCGCTACCGCGAGCCGACGATCCCGATCATCGGCAAGTACACCCAGCGAAAACGCGAATTCAACGAAATCGACTACGACACCACCGTGCCGGTGCTGACGGCGGAAGGCTGGGTGGGCGACGACGTCTTGAAGGAAGACGTGGCCATGCGCGCCGAGCTGGTGAACGTCCCGGCGCCCGCCGATTATAATAAATTCTTCGACTACAGCCTGGTCAAAAAAATCTATCGCGAGCTCAAAGCCGGCGGCTGGAAGCCCGCGCCTTAGGAAAGCGCGCGCCGCTCAGACCGTAGATCGACCATCAACTCCGAATCCTTGGAGGCCCGCTGCCGCCTGAAAATTTGCGCGGCGACGACGAGCCAAACCGCCTCACCGCGAAGAGATAAAAGCCAGCAGTTGCAGATTGTCGGGATTGACGAACTCGCCCTCGACCCGAACCCGGTCGCCGCGGCGCAGGGCGCGAAAGCTGTCCACGTCGGCGGCACGCGCATTGTACGGCACGGAGACGGTCACCCTGCGTCCGCTCGGCGGACGGACATCGAAAACACCCAGATTGTGATCGATGCGATCCACGGTGCCCTCGACCACGTCATTGCGCGAGCGCTGCGCTGTGCGCCGGCCGGCGCGCGGCGCGCCGCGGGCCTGGATCGGCTCCTGGAGCCGAATGGATTCCAGATAGCCGTTGTCGCGCGGCGCGGTGCGATAGGCGATGCGGTCCCCCGCTTCCAGATCCGCCACGGCATAATCAAAGCCGTGATAAGTGACGCGCGTGAAATCATAGCGCAGAATCTCTCTCCGCCCATCGTCGGCGATTACGCGAATCTCACGGCGGGTCGGATCGATTTGATCGATCTCCGCCGATACTTCTCCAGGGCCGAGCCTGCGATCTTCCGTCGAAGGCCCGCGCACCGCGCCCGAGCGAACTTCGTTCAGGCTCGGCCGCTGCGCCGTTTCCACCGGCACGCAGCCGGAAAGCCAGACCATCACCGCCGAAGACAGCAATGAAACGAAAGGCGCGCGCACTCGAGTTGACAGTTTCATGAGAGCCGCCCTCCTCTGATCCGATGATGAAATCAAAAAATGTGCCAGGAACGAGCAGCGCGCGTTCGGCCGCTATCCGTCGCTTCATCGGCTCCTGCGAAAGCGGTTTTCAACCGTGGGATTTTCCTTGCGCCGGCGAATCTTGCGAGGAATTACGCCGCCGGCGGCGCCCCGAAAGCGATGCGTTCACGAACAAAACTGAAGGGGATATTCGGTCGTCCAATAGCGGAAATTTGCGCACAAGCCATCGGTTAAAATCATACAAGCTGCGGCGCCTGCGCGGATTGCGAGGGGGCTGAGAAAGCGAGCCGGGCTCAGCGTCCCGGCATTTTATCGTCGAGAAACGCGCGCCAGTCGCCGGCGACTTTTTCCTTCAGCTCGCGGCTGGCGCCGCTGACCTTGGGAAATTTTTCCTGCCACTCGTAGGGGCGCGTGGCGTCGATCACCGCGCGCGAGCTGTGGCCGACTTGATCGCGGGCGATGCGCGGGTCGAGCGGGCCGCTCCAGGCGCGGCGCAAAACCTCGATCGACTCGGCGGGATCGGAGCGGCTGCTGAGCGCCCAGAGGAATTCTTCCGAATTGGTGATATCGACGTCGTCGTCGACCACCACGACGTAACGGCCGAGATAGGCGCCGGAGCGGCACTGGCTCGCGATCATGCCCGCCTGGCGCGCGTGGCCGGGATAGCGCTGCTTGATCGAAACCACGGTCAGAAATCGGCCGCCCGCGGGATGGCACCACACGCCTTTCACGTCCGGCACGCCGGCTTCGTCCATGGCGTTCCAGATCAGCGATGAGCGCATCAGCGAAAAGTGCAGATTGTCGCCGCTCGACGGCTTGAGCAGCGGGAAGCCGCACAGGATCGGATCGTTGCGAAAGTAGAGCGCCTTGACCTGAATCACCGGCACCGCCGGTTGATTGCTCGCGTAGTAGCCGGTCCACTCGCCGAACGGCCCCTCGGGTAGCGCATCTTCGACCGCGACTTCGCCTTCGATGGCGATCTCGGCGTCGGCGGGCAGCGGCAGGCCGGTGAGCGGGCCTTTCACGACTTGCAGCGGCCGGCCGAGGATACCGCCGGCGTAGTCGTATTCATTGATCCGATTAGGAACGTCGGTCGATGCCACCACGAAGTTGATCGGGTGGTGGCCGAAGGAGACCGCGATCGGCATCGCCTTTTTCTGCGCGTGATATTTATCCTTGTGCACGCGGCCGTGTTTTCCCGGCGACATGTGCAGCGCCAGGCGGTCCGGGCCGTGCACCATGATCCGATAGGTGCCGACGTTGACCCAGCCTTCTTCGGGATCGCGCGTGATCACCAGATCGTCGGTGCCGATGTAGCGCCCGCCGTCGAGCTCGTGCCAGCGCGGCACGGGAAATTCGAGCACGTCGATCTCGCGGCCTTTTCTGACGTTGTCGAAGAGCGCGCTGCCCGCAACCGTTTGTGCCGTGAGCGGCGCTATTTTTTTCACCCGCTGGCGCCAGGCGTGAACGAATTCCATGTCGGCCAGCCCGGCCTTCATGCCGAGGGTGAGCGCGAGCCGATCCACCGAGGAGACCAGATTCGCCGCGACGCGCCGGCCCTGGGGATATTCTTTGATCCGATCGAACAAAATCGCCGGCCGCGTCCTGGCGCGCTCGTTGATGATCTCGGTCAAGGTCGAAAGCTCGAGATCCCAATGCGCGTGCTCCACGCGCATCAGCTGACCGAGCTTGTCCACGTCATCCAACCAGCTCCGCAGATCCGGCATGAATTTTCCCTTTTGCCTTCTTACTTTTGCCTTTTTACTTTTTCACTGTCACCGATGCTTACCACAAGCGCATCGCCGCGCGCCAGCGAGCGGGCGCGCGGATCGGCGCGCTTTTCGATTTGGCCGCGCCGTGCTAGGTGTGGTTGTCGGAAAACGGAGAACAGGCATGTCGCAGCAAGACCGCATCGAAGCCTTGATGGCCGCGTTTCGCAAAACGACTTACTTTCAATGGATGGCGCGCGAGGGCATCCCGGTGATCGACGGTTACGGCGTGGCAGACGTGCGCGAAATCAAAACCGCGCCGTGGCCGCGCACCGGCGGCAAAGCCGCGTTCATCAATCTCTACGGCATGGAAGGCATCACCGGCATGTACATGGGCGAGATCCCCGCCGGCGGCGCGCTCTCGGCCGAGAAACATTTTTACGAGGAAGTGATCTGCATTCTCGACGGCCAGGGCGCCACCGAGATCTGGCAGGACGGCGGGCGCAAGCAGATGTTCGAGTGGGGTCCGTGGAGCCTGTTCGCGCCGCCGCTCAACACCTGGCATCGCTTGATCAACGGCGGCCGCGAAGCCGTGAAATATCTGGCCGTGACCAATGCGCCGCTGATCATGGACGTGGTTCATAACGAAGAATTTATTTTCAACTGTCCGTACGTTTTTTCCGACCGCTACTCCGGCTCGGAAGATTTCTTTCGCGTCGGCCAGAAACGCTACGAAGCCGGTATGCAGCACATCTGGGAAACCAATTTCATCCTCGATATTCAGTCCGCCGATCTCGATCAGCGCGAAGTCAAAGGCGCCGGCGTGCGCATCACCCAGTTCGAGCTTTCCGGCAACAGCTTGATCGGCCATCTGGCCCAGTGGCCCGCGGCGCGCTATCACAAGGCGCACTATCACGGCGCCGGCGCGATTCTGCTCGGCCTGCAATCCTCCGGCTACGTGCTCCTCTGGTCGAAGGAGCTCGGCACCCAGCCGTTCGCAGCCGGCCGCGGCGGCGAGGTCGTCGAGGTAAAGTGGCAGGCCGGCAGCGTCTACTGCCCGCCCGGCGGCTGGTTTCACCAGCATTTCAATACCGGCCCGGAGCCGGCGCGCCATCTCGCGCTGCGCTACGGCAGCCGCCTTCACCCGATCGGCTTCAAGATCGCCGACAAGCGCAGCGAGGACGGCGTCTACATCGATGTGAAAAAAGGCGGGACGCTGATCGAATATGCCGACGAAGACCCGTACATCCGCAAGCACTACGAAGACGAGATGAGAAAAAAAGGGCTGGCGAGCGAGATGCCGAGCCTTTAAAGATTGAACCCGTTCAACACGTTCCAATAGTTCAAACCGTTCAACCGCTCTTTCCGCAAGGGAGATTGAACAGAGCGCAGCGGTTGAACGGCTTGAACGTTTGGAACCTTACTTCTTACAGGCCCATGAAAGTTCTTCTGGTCCAGCCGCCGGTTCAGGATTTTTACGACACCGATGTGCGCCTGCAGCCCATCGGCCTTGCCTATCTCAAAGCCGCGGTCAAGAAACATTTGCCGGACATCGCGATCCGCATCAAAGATTATCACGCCGGCTGCGGCCGTCGGACGGCGGCAATCCCGAAAGAGCTGCGCCACCTGCGCGATTACTACGCTGTCGATGACGGCTCGCCGTTTTCGACCTTTCACCGTTACTATCACTTCGGCAAATCCTTCGACGCGATCGAAAGCGAAATGGCCGCGCTCCAGCCCGACGTGGTCGGCATCTCGTCGCTTTTCACTCCCTACTTTCGCGAAGCCCTCGAAGTCGCCGCGCGCGTGAAAAGGCGCACCCGGGCGATCGTCGTCCTGGGCGGCTCCCACGCTTCCGCCGCGCCGGAATCCTTGCTCGCCTCGCCGCATGTCGATTATGTCGTCCGCGGCGAAGGCGAGCGGCCGTTTGTCGAGCTGCTGCGCGCGCTGCGGCAGGACGGAAATGTCGCGGCGGTGCCGAACCTCGCCTACAAACGCGGCGGCGCGCTTGTCCTCAATCCGAGCGCGGATAATTTTTCCATCGATGAGCTGCCCTTCCCCGACCTCGGCGATCTTTCCCAGGACGCCTATCGGCTCGGGCGCAAGCCGATGACGTTCATGATCACCTCGCGGAGCTGCCCGCACAAGTGTTCCTTTTGCTCGGTGCACACGACCTTCGGGACCAATTATCGCCGCCGCTCTGTGGAAAACGTGCTGGAAGAAATCGAGCTGCGCTATCGTCAAGGCTATCGGGTCATCGATTTCGAAGACGACAATCTGACTTACTACAAGCAGACGTTCAAAGAGCTCTGCCGCCGCCTGATCGCGCGCTTTCCCGGCCGCGAGATGGAATTCGTCGCCATGAACGGCATCAGCTATCTCAGCCTCGACGACGAATTGCTGGAATTGATGTGCCGCGCCGGCTTCTCGCAGTTAAACCTCGCGCTGGTCTCTTCCGACAAGACCGTGCGCGAAACCACCAAGCGCCCGCACACGCTGGAGGCGTACCTGCGGGTCGTGGCCAGGGCGCACGCGCTGGGATTCAAAATCGTCTCGTATCAGATCCTCGGCCTGCCCGACGAAAGCCTCGACAGCATGATTCAAACCCTCGCCTTCAACGCGCGGCTGCCGGTGCTGCTCGGCGCCTCGCCGTTTTATCGCACGCCGCATTCGCCGATCGCGCGCGGGCTCGCGCTCAGCGAAGCCGATTTTGTGAAAGCGCGGCTGACGGCGCTCGCCATCGAGACGGAGAACTTTGACCGGGATGACATCTACACGCTTTTCGTCACGACGCGGATTATTAATTTTCTCAAAGGTCTCCCCGTCGGCTCGGCAACGGCCCTGAACGCGCTCATCGGCGCGCCCGCCGGCAATCGCGCCGCCGCCATCGCCTTGCCGCTGCTCCAGGAGCTTTTGACCAGCCGGCGTTTGTATTCCTGGACCCGGCAAGGCCTCGTCGAGAATCGAAAGTTCCGCAGCCATCTGTTCTTCCGCGTTCTTGCGGATGCTCGGTTTGTCGGCTGCCGCAACGGTCAGAGGATCGGCGTCGATAGTTTCGCCGATGATCGCACCTCGCGGGCTCTCGAAATTTGACATCGCCGCGACACCTGTACTACCTTCGGGCCGCTCATCGACAACGATGGCAGGAGGCAAAATGAAAAAATTCCTATCGGGCTTGATGTTTCTCGCATTCTTTGCAGGGCAGCACTCGCCGAGTGACGCCGCCGAGAGCCATCCGAACGCCGCGGCGGCGCGGAAGGAAGGCAAGCTGATCATCTATTCGTCGACCGATTCGGCGAGCGTCGAGCCGCTGTTGCAGGATTTCAAAGCGCTCTACCCGTTTCTTCAGGTCGAATACAACGATCTCAATACCACGGAGATTTATAATCGCTTTACCGCCGAGTCGGCATCCGGCGCGGGCACGGCCGATTTCATGTGGAGCTCGGCGATGGATCTGCAAATCCAGCTTGCCAGCAAAGGCAATGCGCTGAATTATGCCTCACCGGAAAATGCCGGTTTGCCCAAATGGGCGGTATGGCAGAACCAGGCGTACGGCACGACCTTCGAGCCGGTGAGCATCGCCTACAACAAGCGCCTGTTACCCGCGGACGCGGTGCCGCAGAGCCACGCCGATTTCGTGCGCCTGCTCAAAGCCAAGCCCGAGGTGTTTCACGATAAAATCGCGACCTTCGATCCGGAAAAGAGCGGCGTCGGCTTTCTCATGATGACGCAGGACGCGAAGGTATTTCCGCAATTCTGGGATCTCGCCAAGGAGTTCGGCGGCGCGGGCGCGAAGGTCTACACGAGCACCGGCGCCATGCTGGAAAAGGTCGGCTCGGGCGAGCATACGCTTGCCTACAACATCATCGGTTCCTACGTGCTGCTCCGCCAGAAGAAAGACGCATCTCTCGGCCTGGTCTTGCCCAGGGACTACACCCTGGCGTTTTCGCGCATCGCCTTCATTTCCAAGAACGCGCGCAATCCCAACGCCGCAAAACTTTTTCTGGACTACATCCTTTCCAAGCGCGGCCAGACCGTGATGTCGGAAAAATCTCTGGTCTACTCGATCCGCAGCGACGTGCCCGGGCAAATCACCGCCGCCGGCCTCAACAAAGACCTTGGCAAAGCGGTCAAGCCCATCGAGGTCAATACCGACATTCTCGCCGGTTTGGAGCAGAACAAGCGGCTCGAATTTATGAAGCAGTGGAAGGAAGCGCTGAGACGATAATACCGTGCGCCCAACGCTCCGGCCGTTCGCGGTGATCGGCGTCGCCCTGGTGGTTTTCGGGCCGCTGGGGTTGATCCTCTACCAGAGTTTTCTCGGCGAAGCCTTTTTCAGCCCGACGGCGCGCTTCAGCCTCGGCGCCTATCGATACGTTTTCACCGACTCGGGTTTTCACTCCGCCTTCGGCACCTCGCTGCTGGTTTCTTTCGGCATGACTTTGATTTCGGTCCCGCTCGGCAGTCTGCTGGCGTTTCTGCTCGTGCGCACCGACCTGCCGGGAAAAAAACTCCTCGAGCCCTGGCTGCTCGTGCCGATTTTTCTCTCGCCCGTGGTGCTAGCCTTCGGCTACGTTGTCGCCGTCGGCCCGGTGGGATTTTTCTCCCTCTGGACCAAGGCGCTGATCGGCCGTGTGCCGTGGAATCTCTATTCGCTGTACGGCCTGATTGTGATCGCGGGGCTGACCCACGTGCCGCACTCTTTTCTTTACGTCTCCTCGGCGCTGCGCAGTCTGGACCCCTCCGTCGAAGAAGCGGCGCGCGTCGCCGGCGCCGGTCCGTGGCGCATCGCGGCGACCGTGAGTCTGCCGCTCGTGCTGCCGTCGATCCTGTTCAGCGGCGCTTTGATTTTTTTGCTGGGCTTCGAATTATTCGGCTTGCCGCTCGTGCTCGGTGATCCCGCCGGCCTGCTCGTGCTCACGACGTATCTTTACAAACTGACCAACCTGCTCGGCGTCCCGTCCTATCATCTAATGGCCGTGGTCGCTTTGGCGATCGTCGCTCTCACTTTTCCATTGGTCTATGCGCAGCGGCGCATGCTGCGCACCGCCGGCCGCTTCGCCGTCATCGGCGGCAAGGGCCAAGCCTTTCGCCCGCTGCCGCTCGGCGCGTTGCGCTGGCCGGCGGTGGGAATTGTTTTGCTCTGGCTGGCGGTCACGGTGCTGCTACCGCTCGTCGGCGTGGCCCTGCGCTCGGTCGTCAGCCAGTGGGGTGAGGGAATCCAGTTATCCGAAGTGTTGACTCTGGACCATTTTCGCGAGCTTCAGGGCCATCCCAATTTGATTCGCGGTATTCTCAATACGCTTCTCCTCGGCGGTATCGGCGGCGCCCTGTCGGTCGCCTTCTATGCCGCGGTCGGCCTCGCCGCGCACCGCTGGCAGAGCCGCTGGGTTTCGTTTCTCGATTACCTGGTGATGCTGCCGCGCGCGCTGCCCGGTCTGATCGTCGGTCTCGCGTTCCTGTGGGTGTTTTTGTTTTTCAAACCCATCGCGCCGCTGCGCACCACGTTGTTCAGTTTGTGGCTCGCCTACACGGTGGTCTGGCTGGCCTACGGACTGCGCTTGATCTCCGCCAGCCTCTTGCAAGTGAAACCGGAGCTCGAAGAAGCGGCGCGCGTCATCGGCGCGCGCCAGGGCAAGGTCTATCGCGACGTGACGCTGCCGCTCATCCGCTTCGGCCTGGTCGGCAGCTGGCTTTTGATGTTTATGATGTTCGTGCGCGAGTACTCCACCGGCGTGTACCTGCTCGGCCCGGGCACCGAGGTGATCGGCTCGCTGATCGTTTCTCTGTGGGGCACGGGCGCGTTGGATTTGATCTCGGCGCTCTCGGTGATCGAAGTTGCGGCAGTCGGGTTGATCCTGTTCATCGCGCTGCGCCTGGGGGTGCGGCTCGATGCCTGATCTGATCGCGCGCGATATCGAGAAGCAGCTCGGCGCAGCTCAGGTCCTGTGCGGCGTTTCTTTCGAGCTTCAGCCCGGCGAAGTGCTCGCGCTGCTCGGCCCATCGGGCTCCGGCAAGACCACCTTGCTTCGCTCCGTCGCCGGCCTCGAGCGTCCCGACAAAGGCAAAATTGAAATTCGCGGCAAAGTGGTCTTCGACGCCGCGAGCGGCTTTGAAATTCCCGCCGAGCAGCGCGGCTTGGGTCTGGTATTTCAATCCTACGCGATCTGGCCCCACCGAAGCGTTTTTGAGAACGTCGCCTACGGTTTGCGCTTAAGACGCGCTTCCGACGCGGAAGTTCGCCAGAAAGTCGGCGATATTTTGAAGCGCTTGGGGCTCGATCACCTCGCCGATCGCTACGCGCATCAACTCTCAGGCGGCCAGCAGCAGCGCGTCGCCCTGGCTCGCGCCATCGTTTACAGCCCGCCGGTGCTGTTGCTCGACGAGCCCCTGTCGAATCTCGACGCCAAACTGCGCGAGGACGCGCGGGCGTGGCTGCGCGAGCTGATCAAGCAAATCGGCAACAGCGCGCTCTACGTCACCCATGATCAAACCGAAGCGCTGGCGATTGCCGATCGTGTGTTGCTGCTGGACCGAGGCCAGATTCAGCAGGAAGGGCCGCCGGAAGAAATCTACGGCAGTCCGTCGAGCCGCTTCACGGCGGAATTCATGGGCAGCAATAATCGCGTGGAAGGAAAAATTGCGGAGCGCGCGGACGGCCGCGCCCGACTCGAAGGCAAGGGATGGAGCCTGTGGGGCAAGCTCCAGGCGGAAAAAATCTTGGGCGCCACCGGCACGGGATTGGTTCGAGTCGAACGGGTGCGAATGGTCGACGGCGGTGGCGAGAATCATCTCAAGATGCAACTCACATCGGCGCTCTACCTGGGCGAGCGTTGGGAGTACGTGCTGCAACTCGGAGATTTGCGCATGCGCGCCTGGGGCGAAACTTCGCGCCCCGCCGGCGAGTACTGGGTTTCGATCCCGGCGGACGGCCTGTGGATCTTCTAGCCGGACCCGCTACGCCTTCTCCATCCCGATGGAAAACATGCGCTCGAGATCGTGGCGCGAGTAGACGCGAAAGGCGATCAGGGTCTCCGAGGCTGTGATGCCCGGCACGGCGCGGATGTGCTCGGTGACGATCTTTGCCAGTTGATCGTTGTCGCTCGCGCGCACGATGGCGGCGAGATCGTAGCGCCCCGCGACCGAATAAACTTCCGTGACCCCGTCGGTGTCGGCGAGCGTCTCGGCGACTTTGTTGGTTTTATCGCGCTCGGTATTGAGCAGGACAATGGCGGACAGCATGTTTGATCTCCTTTAACGGCTCGCAAAAAAATGCACACCGGCATGACGGTGAACTCCCCAGAACGATTCGAGACAAATTTTCATCCACCGCTAAGAAACCTTAACCGACGCCGCCCGCCATCGTCAACGCCGCGGCTTGACCGATCCGGCCGGCTTCCATAGGATTTGACGCGACTGGAGGCTCTCATGATCTCGCCCAAAATCACCCGGCTGATTTTTACCTTTGCGTTCTTTGCGGTCTTTGCAGTCAATTCGGATCTCTTCGCCCAGGAGAAGCTCACCGTCTCTTACAGCTCGGTGGATGCGCCGAGCGCCAACTGGTACATCGCGCAGGAACAGGGCTTCTACAAAAAATACGGCATGGACGTGGAATCGATCTTCATTCCCGCCTCGTCGACCAATGTCGCCGTGTTGGTCGCCGGCCAGATCAAATTCGGCAACGGCACCGGCGGCGTGATCGCCAGCGCTGCCGTGAGCGGGGCGAATCTGGTCGCGGTCGCCTGCTTCGTGAACACGTTGCCCTACGAGCTGATCGTTCAGGAGTCGATCAAATCCAAAGAGCAGCTCAAAGGCAAAAGCCTCGGCATCAGCCGCATCGGCAGCTCCTCCGACGTGGCGGCAAGAGTGCTGCTGAAAGGGCTCGGGCTCGAGCCCGACAAGGACGTGGCGATCATCCAGGTCGGCGGATCGAGCGAGCGCGCCGCCGCGTTTCGCACCGGCAAGATCGCCGCTTTTCCCGCCCCGCCCGGCGTCATTCATCTCGCCAAAGGCATGCCGCACCGGGTTCTCACCAGCACGGCGGATTTTCCCAGGCCCTATCCCTTTCCGTATATTTGCGCGACCACGACCAAGACTTATCTGGCGAGCAATCGGCCGACCGTCAAAAAGCTGCTCATGGCGCTGACCGACGCCGCGCATTTTTTCAAGACGCGCAAGGAGGAGAGCAAAAAGATCATCGCCAAATACACGCGCCAGAGCGACGAGGCCTATCTGGAAGCGGCCTACGATATCAATGCGCGGCTGGTCGAGCGCGTGCCGAAGGTCAGCCGCGAAGGGATGGACATTCAGCTCAAGGAAGCGCTGGCGCGCAAACCCGGCGTCAATCTCAAAGTCGACGACATCATCGACGACTCGCTCGTCAACGAGCTGGAGAAGGAAGGCTTCATCGACAAAGTGTTCAAACCGTAGTGCTTGCAGTGAACGGATTGAACGTTTTGAACAGCTTGAACGATTGAAACGCGCTGACGTTTATCTCCACAACTGATCGAAAAACCCCGAGCGCTTCACTTCCTCGACGTAGCGGTTGTCGTAGTACGCCGTCACCGGCGTGCTCGCGGCGACCTTGGCGTCGATGAGATTGCTCTGCACCATCTGTTTGACCATGCCGCGCAGCGCCGCCTCCGGCACGATTCCCTCTTTGGAATAATTCTCGGTGGCGACGCGGTACAATTGCTCGGCCAGCTCGGGATCCTTCATCGGCATCCACTTGGCCATGACCCTCTTGGTCAGATCTTTGTCCGTCTGGATCAACTTGATCGCCTCCGCTGTGCCTTTGATGATCTTGAACACCGTGTCCTTGTCTTTCTCCACCACCGAGCGGCGCGCGACGATGCCGTTGGTGATAAAAGGCGTGAGCTTGGCGAGATCGTTGGGCGATGCCAGCTCGTTGAAACCTTGCTTCTTGAGTTGAAAATTGTACGGCGGTGAAAACACCGCGCCGTCCACCGATCCCCGGCTCAAGCCCGCGTACGCCTCGGGCTGCCCGCCCATCTGCAAAATGGTCACGTTCTTGACGCCGTAACCGTCGAGCAGGGTTTGCAGCGCGAAATGGGTCACGGTGCCGAGCCGGCTCACGCCGAATTTGCGCCCGGCCATGTCCTCGGGCTTTTTGATCTCGGGCTTGGACATGATCGACTGGGTGAAACGCGGCACCATCGCGGTGATGTGAATGATGTCGCCGCCCTGGAGAATATTGGAAATCACCGACGGCCCGCCGGAGCCTGCGAACTCCGCCGCGCCCGACAGCATGGATTGAAACAGCGCCGACGATGCGCCGATGAAAATGGGATCGAAATCGATGCCGTATTTGTCGAAGATGCGCGCATCCTTGGCGACGAACCAGGGCAGGCAATTGAGGCCGATGGGCGAGAACGGAAAGGGAACCTTTTTCGGCGCCTGGGCATGAAGCGGCGCTGCGCTCAGGAGCGCCGCAATGAACATCGCGACGGCGACGCCAGCCAAAACTCTCGGCGGAAAACAAGAAGGCGGAAAATCTAACGAGCGATTCATCTCGGATCCTCCTCTCTTCGCGTGACGCTGTCTAGTACATCCGATTTACCCCTGTCAATCTTTCAGGCTCTCGCTTGTTTCGAAGCGGCGAGATCTTCCGCTCCGGTCACTTCGAGGCGCCGCCGAGAAATCCTTCCGGCCAACGGCTTGAACGCTTTGCACGGCTTGAACGTTTTGAACCTCTTATTGACCGCCCAGATGCCTGGCAAAAAACCCGAAGGTCCGCGGCCACGAAGCGCTCGCCGCATGCTCGCGGTAATTCCCCGAGCCGAAATTGGCGAAAGCGTGGGCCGCGTTCGCGTAGGAATGAAATTCGTGCGCCTTCCCCAGCCGCGTCAGCTCGGCGTCGAGTTTCTTCATGTCCGCGGGCGACGGATTTTTATCGTCCGCGCCGAAGTGACCCAGGATCGGACAGTGAATGTCCTTGGTGCGCTCGAACGGCGAGGCCCCCTCGCCCCACGAGGAAAATGGATCGCTGCCGTAGTACATCACGCCCGCTTTGATCTCCGGATTCACCGCCGACATGAGATAGACCACGCGGCCGCCCATGCAGAAACCGACGATGCCGATGCGCGCCGAACCGACGGATTTATGCGATTTGAGAAAATTCACCGTCGCGTTGATGTCCTGAATCACCGTCTGATCGCGCAGGCGCAGGCGCCGCGTCGGGCCGTCGTCTCGGCAATCCGGCGGATCGCGATGATAGAGATCCGGCGCCGCGGCGACAAAACCTTCCCGCGCCGCCATGTCGGAGAATTTTAAGAAATCATCGACGCCGGTTTGTCCTTGAACGACGATCACGGCGCCGGCCGGCCGGTGATTTTCCGGCGCGCTCATGTAGAGCCGCATGTTCGATTCGCCGACTTTCACGTTTTCCCAGGATGACGGCATGAGGCCCCTCCGTGTTAACCGCGTCCCTGAAACACTTCTCCTGCCCGGATCGTCCACTTCGCCGCGATGCGCCGTTGATGCAATCTTTCCTTGCCGGCCGAATCGCGCAGTGTTACCGGATCGTCGACAATCTGCAGCACCGCGATGTCCGCTTCGCGGCCGACTTCCAGGCTGCCGATGCGGTCTTGCCAGCCAACGGCGCGCGCGGCGTTGATCGTGCAGGCGGCAATAATCCGTTCGAAGCTCAAACCCAGCGGCAAAAACTTAGTCAGCACCGACGGCAAATCACCGACGACTCCAAAACCCGGCTGGCTCAAGCGGCCGTGCAAGTCCGAGCTGATCACATCGGGCACGATGCCCTCGCCCATGGCGCGCTCGACGAGATTGAAATCGAAGTGACCGCCGGCATGGCCGACGTCGAAGATCACACCGCGCTCCTTGGCGTTGCGCACCAGCGGCAAAAGTTTTCCCTGCTCGTCGATGATCGAAGGTTTTTGCGGCGTGTAGCAATGGGTGATGACGTCGCCCGGCCGCAGCGTATCGGCGATCTCGTCCATGCCGATGGCGGTGTCGCCCACGTGCACCATGATCGGCGTTCGGGTCGCCTCGCCGGCTTGGATCGCGAGGCGCAGCGCTTCCCGGCTGTTGTCGCCGATGGCCTTTTTGTGCAGCCGCACTTTGATGCCGACGCCGATGTCGCGGTTATCGCCCACGGCCTGCGCGGCTCCGTCCGAATCGGCAAATCCCAGGTTCAGCAATTCTCCCGGCGTGTTCAGAACCCCGTGCTGCGCCAGCGCGACAAATCCCAGCATGCGCGTCTTGGATTTCTCATAGACGAGCTTTCTAAAACCAAGAAGATTCACCGGACCGGCGGAGCCGGCGTCCATCGTCGTCGTGACGCCGGTGGCGAGACAGAGCGCGTCGAGATCGCAGCCGTAGGGATTCACGCCCCAGTAGCTGTGCACGTGGAAATCGATCAGGCCGGGCGTCACGTAGCAGCCGGCAACGTCGAGCACGCGCCTGGCGCCGGCGCGCGGCAGATTCGCGGCCATCGCCGCAACCCGGTTTCCGCTGACGCCGACGTCGAGTTTCTGATTTATTTTCGTCGCCGGGTTGAGCACCGTCCCCCCGGTCAACAGCAAGTCGAAATTTTCACTCATAGAGATCGCTGCGTCCGACTACTTTTGTCCTCACCCTCCGCCCTCTCCCATTCGGAATGGGCGAGGGAACTTTTCGATCAAACCAATTTCGCTCAGTTCTCATCCTCTCCCGTTTGCGGGAAGGGTGAGGTTCGAATCTCTGTCATTTCGAGGCGCAGCCGAGAAATCTTTCTTCTCCGATCAAGCCGCACGAACCCGCACAGGCTTTTAATCCCCATCCAGCCCGTAAAATTTCGCCGGGTTGTGCGTGAGAATCTTGTCGATGATCCTGGGTTCGATTTCGCCGTTTTCCTTGAGCTTGGCCAGCGCCAGCAGCTCGCTGGCGTTGTCCGCGTGGCCGTAGTCCGAACCGATCATCAGGCAATTCTCGCCGGCGTATTTGAGCACGTAGGGCAGATCGTCGTCGGTCTGGCAGGCGACGAAGAGCTGGTTGCTCCCGCTCAGCACGTCGGGACGCGCCTGCTTTCCTTCGAGCTTCGGGAAGCGCAAGTTCAAATCGTGCACGATATACGGCACCCATTGCGCCGCCACTTCGATGGCGCCGATGCGCAGCTTGGGAAATTTTTCCGGAATGCCGTTGAGAATCATCGAGTGAAAGCCGCCGATGACCATCAGCTTGGCGACACGGAACGGCTCGGCGCCGAGCATTTCGTTGACGGTGAAGTTGCCGATGCCGGAGTGAATGCCGATCGGCATGTTGAGACGGCTCGCTTCTTCGTACAGCGGAAAAAAATAAGGATCGTGCAAGGTGTGATTGGTTTCGATGCCGCGCATGAAAACCGCGCAGGCGCCGTTGCCGTGCGACCAGCGCAGCTCGTCGAGAGCCTTGTCCAGGGTCAAGAGCGGCAATTGCACCGCCCAGCGCAGGCGCTTTTTGTCTTTCGACCAGATATCGGCCATCCAGCGGTTGTACGAGCGGCAGAGCGCCAGCTCGATGCGCGGATTATCGGTGACCGGGCGCAAAAACAGGGTCGGATAAAGCACCTGCACGCCGGTGCCGATCTCGTCCATGTGCTTCAGGCGCGAGTCGATGTTCGCCATTTCGCGCGACTCTTTCGAAGTGTCCTGGCCGATATTGTCGCGCCCGCCGATCAGCCGCCCGCCGATGATCCAGAAATTCTGCTTCTTGCCGGTCGGCATGTCGACCGCGATCGGCACGGGCCGATAGCGTTTGTCGTCGCCTTCTAGGTAGTCCCAAGTCTTCTCGCACTCGATGACGTGCGCATCCGCATCGATCGTTAACATCACAGATCTCCTTCAAAACCAGGTTCGGAGTGTTCACCACAGAGGCACGGAGTTCACAGAGAACTTTTTTAAAAATTTTCTCCGCGTCCTCTGCGCCTCTGCGGTAAGAAATCCTTCATCATATTCCGTACAACGCGCGCGGATTGGCGTCGAGAATTTTATCAACTACCCGCCCGGGCAGTTTACCGTCGCTTCGCAACTTGCGCAGCGCCTCGATTTCCACGGCGTTGTCAGCGTGGCCGTAGTCGGTGCCGATGACGAGATTGTCCTCGCCGGAATAGCCCAGCACGTGGTCGAGGTCGTCGTCGGTCTGGCAGGTCACGTAGATGCGATTTTCCTTGAGCACGTTTTGCGGAAACGGCCGGCCGCGCCGCGCGAAGCGCCGTGAAAGATCGTGCACCGCGTAGGAAATCCACTGGGCGCTGACTTCGATGATGCCGATGCGCAGTTTCGGAAAGCGCTGCGGGATGGCGTGAAATACGAAGGCGTGAAAAGCGCCGATCACGGCCAGTTTGAACTTGGAAAAACCCGGATCGTCCGCGAAGAAATCGTAAGTCCCAAACGCGCCGTTGGCGGAATGAACGCAGACCGGCAAATCCAGCGCGCTCGCCTGCTCATACAACGGATAGAAATAAGGATCGCTGAGCATGCGCTCGACTTCGAGGCCGCGCAGGTATACGCCGCAGGCGCCGTTCTCTTTGCCGAACTTGAGCTCCTCTGCGAGATGCTCCGCGCTCTGCAACGGCGGCACGACCACCCAGCGAAATCGGTCCGGCGCCTTTTTGACGATGGCCGCCATCCAGCGGTTGTAGCTCCGCGACACGGCGAGATCGATGTCGGGCCGGCGGCTCACGGGCGTGATGAAGAACGTCGGGTAGATCACCTGGCAGTCGATGCCGAGCTCGTCCATGTGTTTGATGCGCAGGCTGAGATCGCTCATCTCGCGCGCCGCCGCGGGAAGATCGCGGCCGACGTTGTTGCGCGGAATCACCCGCCCGTCGACCAGCCAGTAGTCGAAGGGATCTTTGGCGCCGGTCGCGCCGACAATTTTGGGCCTGAGTTGCCGCTCCGACTCGAGCATGAAGTCCCAGGTCGATTCGTTTTCGATCACGTGCGCATCCGCGTCAATCACCGGCATGTCGAACCCTCAGCTCTGCGATTTTTCCTTTTCACCTCACGCCTCGCTTCTCGCCGCTTTCATCCTTCCCGCGCCGACTCGAGCACGAGCCTGCCGTCTTCGTACGCGAAGCATTTGCCGCTCTGAGCCATCGGCAATTCCGCGCACAGAACGAAGCCGCGGCCGAGAACTTCCGGCCCCGGCAGGCGCTGGCGCGCTTCGTCCGGCGCGGTTTCCGTGGCAATCGGCACCCGCGGCGAAAACGTCACCACGCAGATATTGGATTCGCGCACTTCCTCCGCGACGTAACGCGAGAAAGTGCGGATGCCGTCTTTGGTGACCATGTACGTGCCGGCACCGCCCGGCGTCACCCCGCCGCCGCCATAGAGATTGATGATGTGTCCGGACTTGCGCTTCGCCATGTGCGGAATCGCGTGCTTGGTGCCGAAGAACGTGCCGTAGAGATTGGTGCGCACCACTCGATCCCAGAATTCGAGCGGCATGTCGGCGATCAGCGGCCAGCGCGGAATCTTCCAGGCGAAGTGCGGCACGATGGCGGCGTTGTTCATCATCACATCGATCTGGCCGAAGCGCCGGATCGCCTCGTCGATCATATTTTTGACGCTGCCTTCGTCGCGCACGTCGGTGGTGATCGCGGCCGTTTCCGTCAGGGCGCTCAGCTCCGCCGCGGTCCTTTTCGCCAGGTCCGGATTGAAGTCGGCGATGACGACCCTGGCCTTCTCTTGCGCGAATGTCGCGGCGGCATGTTTGCCGATGCCCTGCCCGCTGCCCGTAATGACGACGACTTTTCCTGCAAGCACGCTGGACCTCCGAAGCAAAGGAATTATAAGCAGCGAATATCGCAATCGACCGGGGGATTCAACGCGGACGGGCGCGCCGGCAGTCAGCGGGCGTAGAGCCGGTCGATAAAACCGGTCTCATCGAGCCTGCGCACGAAGCGCGCATCGATCAGATCTTCGATCTTGAGCGCCGCCACTTTGGGATTTTGCTGCGCCATCAGACGCTGCGCGCTGCGCAAGCCGTCGAGGGACGGATAGGGCTTGCGATTGAGCGTCGCGAGATGATCGCGATAGCCCTCTTCCGCGACGCGCGGGTCGGCGATGCGGAGATGTTTTATCAGGATCTTCACCGCCGCGCCGTGGTTTTCCGGCCGCTGCACGAACACCAGGCTTTCCGTCAGCGCGGCCACCAGTTTTTCCATCGCCTCGGGCCGTCGTTCGAGCTCGGTGCGCATGACGCCCGCGCCGAGCCCGGGAAAGCTCGCGTCGGTCTGCGCGAGATCGACGAGCAGAGCGAAGCCTTTGGCCGCCAGTTGCCGGCTCAACGGCGGATCGAGCACCGCGGCATCGATCCGTCCCGCTTCGAGCGCGTGGCCGATGGTGACCGGGTCGCCGATCGGCACGAAGGAGATGCGGTCGCGCTTGGGCTCCAGGCCGAGTTGTTCGAGGGCCAGCATGGCGTACATCCAGGTGCTGCCGACGATGCTTTGCACGCCGAAACGCTTGCCGCGCAGCTCGGCGCTATTTTTGATCTGCGGGTTTGCGATCAGCTTCCAGCTCACGCGGCTCGCGATCGATGTGAGCATCTTCATCTCGACGCCCTGCGCCGCCGCGCCCAAAACCGAAACACCGGAAGTGAACGCCGCCTGAATTTCGCCCGTGAGCAGGCTCGCGACGAGGGTCGGCCCGCCGCGAATCAGAACGATCTGCGCATCGATGCCGTGCCGGGCGAAGATTCCCTGCTCCTGGGCCGCCCACAAGCTGAGCGCGCTGCTGCTCGCCGCGGCGACGCCGATAGGCAGGCGCGCGGGCGCAGCCGCGGCCGGCAAACCGCCGGGGGAAGCCGCCAGCGCTGCGATGGAGAGCCAAAGGACAATCGCCATCCTGGATCGAGCCAAACTCGCGGTCCTACTCGCGAAGAAACACGCCTTCGCCTTTTTGGGTTCTTTGCGTTCTTTGTGGTTAATTGATTTTTTCTGCTTGGCGCCCGGCGCTCTATTCGCCCATCACTTTCTTCATCAACCCGAGAACCTCGGCGGGCTGGCTCATCACCTCGCGCGCCAGCGCTTCGAGATCGTCGCCGTGGATCAGCTCGGGATCGAGCCCCTGCTTTTTCGCGTCGGCGATCAATTCCGGACTGGTCATGCCCTTGGCGTAACCGGCGCGCAGGGCTTTGGCGATTTCCGGCGGCGTGCCCGGCGCGGCGAACATGGGCGCAGCGCCGAATTCCCCCGAGCCGAGCATGACTTTTACCAGGCGGCGATGCACTTCGGCGGTTTTGTATTGATCCATCAATTCGCTCAAAAGCGGCGTGTCCGGCAGGCGCGGGTCGCGGTTTTTGCCCGCGTATACCAGCACGCGCACCTGATTCTTGCTGCGCCAGGTATTGAAAGGCTCGCGGCCGAAGAAAACCTGAATGGTGAACGCGCGGCACTGCACTTCGCCGCGCTCCACCGCCAGCTCGATGCTCGAGCCGCCTTCATAACCGGTGACAAGTTGAAACTTCGCGCCGATGGTGAACTCGAGCAGCTTGGGGAAAAAATAGCCGGTGTTGCCCGTGCCGGTGACGCCGCACTTGGGCGGCACGGCCGCCGTGCGCACGTCGTGAATGGTTTTGTACGGCGTCGCCGCCCACATGTAGAGCATCGGCGTGGTCCGGGTGGCGCTCCCCACCCAGGTAAATTTCGGCCAGTCGAACTGCGCTTCGGATTTTTTCTGCAATTGTTCGAGATAAAGGCCCGCGTTCACCACGCCGAGGGTCAGGCCGTCCGGCTTGGCGACGTTGTAAATATAATTGGCCGCAGTCATCGAGCCCGCGCCGGTCATGATCTGCACCACGGTCGCGGGATTGCCGGGGATTTGTTTGGTCAATTGCGGCGCGATCAGCCGCGCCCAGATGTCGTGCGCGCTGCCGGCAGGATAACCGACGACGATGCGGATCGTCTTGCCGTGGAAGTACGGAGTCTGCGCGTGGAGCGGGCCGATGCCGACGAGCATAAAGAAACAGATCGCCGAAATCTTTTTCATAGCGTCCTCCGGAGAGCGGTTTGCGTCCCAAGCCTTTGCGGCGGCTTCGCACCATAAGGCGGATCGAAAGCAAAGGTCAAGACGAACGCCCCCCGGCGGAGCCGAGCGATTTCGCCTTGCGGGTGGATTTATTTCTGGCGCTCGGCGCAGGTTTCGCCTATGATACGCCAGTTTTTTTAATCGCCGGGGAGCCGATTTTCACATGGAAGTGAAAAAGACGAGCTCTGCGCGCGGCTTCACGCTCGTGGAGATTCTGGTGGCTGTCGCCGTGGTCGCGCTGTTGGCCGCGATCGCGATCCCGCAGTTCATGATCTACCGGCGCGAGGCGGTCGACGCCGAAATGAAATCCGATCTGCGCAACGCCTCGGTGGCGATCGAAGCCTACTACGCCAAGCAAACCGTCCTGCCCGCCTCCCTGGCGGAAATCGCGGGCTACGGTTTTCATCCGAGCGACGGCGTCACCGTGTCTCTGGTGGTGGTCTCGTCGATGGCCTACCGATTGAATGCCGTCAAGCCCGGCGGCAGCCAGCCGAGCTTCACCTACGACAGCACCACCGGCTCGATTCAGTGACGGCGATCGGGAGAGGAGATCTCATGATTCACGAAATCGTCATTCAGCAGGTGGCGCCCGCAAAGCGCGACGAATACATCGCGGGGTTCGGCGAAGTCTTGAGAAAAGCCGATTACGCGGGCGCCCACGCGATCAAACTGTTCGCGGCCATCGAAGATCCGAGCCGGGTGATTCTGATGATCGAATGGGACAGCGTCGAAGCCCACACCCGCCATCGCGGCACGCCGGCGCACAACGCCATGCGCGAATTCACCGCCGGTTATCAAACGCAAAAAAGCGACGGCGGCCATTTTGTGCTGCACGAAGTGAAAAGCTGATCGCCTTGAGCCGGCGCGCTTGACGCCGGTTTGGCGGATCGAATAATTTGAGCAAGGATCGATTTTTAAGAATCCCTCGAGGAGGCTTGCCATGGCCGATTCAACAACGCAAAAAATTTCCGTGCTCAATCCGGTGGGATTTCCGCCGAAGGTGAATCCCAAGCCGATGGCCCAGCGGCTCGACAGCCTGGACGGCAAAACGATTTATCTCGTCGATCCGCGCTTCGACGACTCGGGGTTGTTTCTGCGCCAGGTGCAGGATTGGTTCGCCGAGCACATGCCGTCGGTGAAAACCCGGCTCGTGGAGATGTCGAGCGTCTACACCAAGGACGATCCGAAAACCTGGGAGACGATCAAAGCCAACGGCGACGGAGCGATCATCGGTGTCGGCCATTGAAGCACCTGCGCGCCGGCGGTCGCCGTGCACGCAATCGCCCTCGACAGCAAATACGGTGTGCCCACCGTGGCCATTCACACCAACGCGTTCGAGAAGGCCGTGCAGTCGGTGACACGCATGCACGGCATGCCCCAGGCGCGCTACACCTTCGTGCCCCAGCCGGTGATGGGAAAAACGGCGGAACAATTGAAAGCCTACGTCAACGGCAAAAGCCCGATCAGCGGCCGGCCGGTGATGCAGGAAGTGATCGGAGGCCTCACCCGTCCCGCGGAAGGCGACCATTTAAAGGAGATCCAGTTCGAGCGCTCGACGCCGCGCCTGGTGGACGCCGACACGGAAGACAATCTGCACCGTTTATTTCTGGACAACCACTGGACGGACAAGCTGCCGATCGTTCTGCCGACGCAAAAGAAAGTCGAGGAAATGCTCGCGCGCACCAGCCGCAAGCCGGACGAAATCGCCGGGCACATGCGTTCCAATCAGTTTCGCCAGCACTGGGAATTCACCGTCGAAAAAGTCGCGGTCAACGCAGTCATGGCTGGCGCCAAGCCGGAATATTTTCCGGTGATCCTGGCGCTCGCGGCGAGCGGCGTCAGCGCCCGCGGCAGCACCACCAGCTCGATGGCTGCGATGGTCGTCGTCAACGGCCCGATTCGCAACGAGATCGGCATGAACTCCGGCACCGGCGCCATGGCGCCGTACAATCACGCCAACGCCACCATCGGCCGCGCCTACGGATTGCTGTCGCAGAATCTCCAGGGCGGCTCGATTCCCGGCGACAGCTACATGGGATCGCAGGGCAACGGCTATGCCTACGGCAGCGTGACCTTCGCCGAGAACGAAGAGCGCAGCCCGTGGACGCCGTTTCACGTGCAGCACGGCTTCAAGCCGACCGACAGCACCGTGAGCATTTTCACCGGCTGCCGTTCCACGGCGTTTACCCTCGGCGTGCGCGAAAAATACTGGCGCGAGCACGTGCGCAACATGCTGCGCGGCATGGACGCGCACAGCGCGCCGACGTTTCTCCTCGACCCGATCGCCGCGCGCCAGTTCATCGACCGCGGCAGCTTCGACACCAAGGAAAAACTCATCGAATGGGTCTACGAGAACGCGCTCATGCCCGCCGGCGAGTACTGGGACTATCAATTGATTCAGAATTACATCTACCCGCGCGCGACCTTTGGCGAGGAGCCTTACGCGTCGAAGCTGAAGGCCGCTCCCGACGAGATGATCAAGATGTTCAAGCCCGAGGAGATTCACGTCGTGGTCGTCGGCGGCGAGACCAACGGCTACTGGCGCATCATGGGCTGCAATTATCAGAAGACAGTTTCAGTGGATGCGTGGAGATGATTTAATCCGTTCAAGCCGTTCAAGCCCCCTTCTTCATCCTCCCCCGCGCCGCGGGGAAGGAAAGAGGCGGGGGATTGAACGCAGCGCAGCGGTTGAACGACCTGAACGTTTTAAACGCAAAGAGATTAATACGCTATGTCCGAGTACGACATCATCGTCATCGGCTCCGGCCTCGCCGGTTTGACTGCCGGCCTCTTCGCCGCCCGCCGCGGTCTCTCGACCCTCGTGCTGGAGGCGAATATTCCCGGCGGCCACTTGATGAGCATCGAGAAGATCGAAGATTTTCCCGGCTTTGCCGACGGCGTCGCGGGTTACGATCTTTGCCCGACCTTGCAGCGCCAGGCCGCCGATCAAGGGGCGGAATTTCAACGCGCCGAAGTGTTGAGGCTGGAGACTTCGGAGCGCCTGTGGTCGGTGGCCACCGACGAGGAATCGCATCGCGCCAAAGCGGTCATCGTCGCCACCGGCTCCGCGCTCAAAGATCTCGGCGTGCCCGGCGAAGCGAAATTGCTCGGCCGCGGCGTCAGCCACTGCGCGAGCTGCGACGGGCCGCTTTACAACGGCCGGACCGTGGGCGTGGTCGGCGGCGGCGACTCGGCGCTGCAGGAAGCGCTGACCCTGGCGAGCTATGCGGAGCGCGTGTGGATTTTCAACGACGCGGCGCAATTCTCCGGGCAGCAATCCTACCGGCAGCGCGTGTCGAGCGAAGAAAAAATCACGCCGCGGCACAACACGCTCGTCGAGGAAATCCTCGGCGACGAATCCGTCGCCGGTGTGCGCGTGCGCGACAAAGCGAGCGGCGAGTCGAGCGAAGTCCCGCTCGCCGGCGTGTTCGTTTACGTCGGCATGAAGCCCAACACGGAGCTTTTGCGCGATCTGGTTCCGCTCACCGAATCCGGCCACGTGCTAACCGACGGCTGGATGAAAACAGAACGCGACGGTTTGTACGCGGCAGGCGATATTCGCCAAGACTCCGCGGCTCAGGCAATCGCGTCCGCCGGCGACGGCGCCACCGCGGCCATCGCGGCGTTCCGCTATCTCAAAGAACGATTTCCTGCTTAGGCCAGAGTATTCATTATGCCTCGCGGGCAAGGATGCAAAACTTGCCAACGGGTTACCGTCTACACGTAAGGTGAAGCCATGGACCTGTCTGAGCAAATTCTGGAAGAGCTTCGTAGCATCAAACGGTTGAACAGAATCAGCGCCGTCTGTTTCTTGCTTATCGCAATTGGATTTGTATGGGGAATTAGCAGTAATTACAAAGCCACGTCTAGGAATAACTATTATGGCGCTTCCGGCAATGAATTTATGGAACGCGCCTCGATTCTGCTGACCGAAGGCAAGGCGAAGGAAGCTATTTCATTGACAGAAGAACGGGAAAAAAAGTTTCCCATGGACCCGTACGTCTACTGGGTTCGCGGCAGAGCCTATTACCAGATTGGACAATATGATGCCGCCTTAAAAGCCATCAGTTTTGCCGACGAGCTTTGCCCAAACTGGCGCCAAGAATATACGGGTCCGTTCATAAGGCGAATCAACGAAAAACTGGCTGAGAAGGTCGTGAAGTAAGAGATCCTTCCGTAACAGTGAGTCGCATGCTTTGACGCTATCGCCTTTATGCAGATGAGCGACGCGTATTAACGAGCCGCCCAAGCGTTAGCAGTACCCATCGTGCTTCGTTGACGGGTATCGGCGCTTTGAACCTCCAACCCTCCTGCAACTATGACCGGATAATACATCGATGGATCATCCCTGGCTTTTGCCGGTATCGATATTCGCAAGCTTGCCGCTCATCCGCTGTACATTTTCCTTCTTCTTTAGAAACCTGAGAGGGGATTTACAGCGGGATGGCGTGTGGCTCGTGATCGGCGCGTTCACCGATTTCTCGCCCGGGGTGACTTGGACACTGCTCAAGTTGGTCTGGTTTGTCGGCGTCTGCGCTGCGTACATCTACGTCATTTGTCGAATCGCGCTATTGTTTGCTTGCAACCCTTTCAGCCAAACGAAAGCACGAGGCGGGATTGTGCACGGACTCTACCCACCTGCGCCGATAAATGATAAGGATCGGCCATGCGACTCGATTTGGGAAAAAATCATGTCCAAGACGTTCGTTTCGGCGCGCAGACCGCGCTCGACAACCGGGTTCTCTTCATCGACCGGCAGGAACTCGCTTCGCTGCTCGCGCAGGAGCCGCTCTTCGACCGGATCGAAATTGAGCTGGCCCATCCCGGCGAGTCGTGTCGCATTCTGCGCGTGCTCGACGTGCTCGAGCCGCGCTATCGACTGAAGGGACCGAACTTTCCCGGCGCGCTCGATCCGAACGGCCTGGTGGGCGACGGCGAGACCCGCGCGCTCAAGCACGTCGCCGTCGTCGAGACCGATCAACTGGCGAGTAAGTCGCGCAGCCTCATCGACATGAGCGGCCCGGCCGCCGAATATTCTCCCATCGGCAACACGCACAACGTCGTCCTGGTGCCGCATCCGAAAGCGGGCGCCGACCCGGACGATTATCGGCTGGCGGTGAAAAAGGCGGGGTTGAAAGCGGCCACCTATCTCGCGGCGGCGGCCAGGAACGCCGCGCCCGATGAAACGCAAACTTTCGAGCTGCCGCCGGTGGCGGCCAATCGCGGCCCGAAGGATTTACCGCGCATCGCCTATATTTTTCCCATGCACTCGCACCAGCACCCGACCCAGCAGAAGGAAACCGTCTTCTACGGCAGCAACATTCAAGGTTTTATGCCGACCATCGTGCATCCGAACGAGATCCTCGACGGCGCGCTGATGTTTTCCTACTCGGCGTTCACCTGGTTCGCGCAGAATCATCCGGTGATCCACGAGCTCTATCGCCGGCACGGCCAGGATCTCTGGTTTGCCGGCGTCGTTCTGACGATTGCGCCGGTCACCCTCGCGGAAAAAGAGCGCAACACCGCGCTGGCGGCGCGGCTGGCCAAAGAAGTTCTGAACGCCGACGGCATTCTCGCGACCAAGATCGGCGGCGGCGCCGTGGACACCGATCTGATGATGATCTACACGCGCGCCGAAGAGATGGGCATGAAGGCCGCGCTGATTATCATGGAGCGCTATCCCGACACCGGCATCACCTTCGTGCCGGCGAACGTCAACGCAATCGTCACGCCCGGCTTGACCCGCGATCCGATCACGCTGCCCGCGGTCGAGCGCGTGATCGGCGGCGACATCATCGCTCTGGATAATGAGAATCCGGACAGCGAAAACCCCGGCCTCACGCCGACGCCGGCTCGCAATGAATTGAATCTCTGGGTCGGCGACATCGTCGGCGCCATCAGCCAGGTCGGCGCCTCGCGTCTGACGACGTATATGAGCTGAAGGAGGATTCGGATTTGGTCCCGCCAAGGCGCAAGAAAAAAGAAATCATCATTTTCCGAGCTTGGCGCCTTTGCGAGAGAATCTTCTTGAGCAGCGCTCTGGAGTCAAAGCGATGAATACGAAGATCCGTGTCGTTCATTATTTGAATCAATTCTTCGCCCAGATCGGCGGCGAGGACAAAGCCGACGCCGGCCCGGGGATCAAAGCCGGCATTGTCGGCCCCGGCCGCGCGCTCCAGCAAGCCCTCGGCGCAGACGGCGAAATCGTAGCGACGATTTTTTGCGGCGACAATTATTTTGCCGAGCACCAGGAGCAGGCGACCGATGAGCTGATCCGCCAGATGGCCGGGTACAAACCCGATCTGCTGGTCGCCGGCCCTGCCTTCGAGAGCGGCCGCTACGGCAGCGCCTGCGGCGCGCTCTGCCAGGCGGCGCAGCAGCGGCTCGGCATCGCCGCGGTCGCGGGCATGGACGAAGACAACGTCGGCGCGAGCCTGTACCGAAAGAATCTTTACATCGTGAGCTCCGGCGCGAGCATCGCCAGGATGGTGCCGACGTTGCAGCTCATGGCGGCGTTAGGATTAAAACTCGCTCGCCGCGAAGCGATCGGCAAACCGCAGCACGAAGGTTACCTGCCGCGCGGCGTCAAGCGCAACGAATTCGCCGCCAAGCCGCCCGCCGAGCGCGCCGTCGACATGCTGCTCGCCAAACTGCGCGGCGACGAATTCGTTTCCGAGATCGCGCCGCCGAAATTTGCCGGCAGCAAACCCGCCGCGCCGCTGCGCGATCTCAAGTCGGCGGTGATCGCGCTCGTGACCGACGGCGGTCTTGTGCCCGAAGGCAATCCCGACAACATCGAGCCCGGCCGTCCGACGCGCTTCACGACGATTCCCATCGCCGGCGTGACCTCGCTCGATCCCGACAAGTACGACGCGGTTCATTCCGGCTACGACACCGCGATCGCCAACCGCGATCCGAATCGATTGGTGCCCCTCGATGCCATGCGCGAGCTCGAGCGCGAAGGCGCCATCGGCAAGCTCCATGAATTCGTCCACTCCACCGGCGGCGCCCACGCCGCCGTCGAAAACGCCACGCGCATCGGCCAGGACATTGCGCAGCGGCTGAAAGCGGCCGGCGTCACCGGCGTGATTCTGACCTCGACCTGAGGCTCCAGCACTCGCTGCGGCGCAGCGATCAGCAAAGAAATCGAAAAGCTCGATATTCCGGTCACGCAGATCTGCACGATGATTCCGGTGGCAAAGGAAGTCGGCTCGCTGCGGGCGATTCCCTCGGGCGGCATCGTCAGCCCGACGGGCAATCCCGAGCTGGCGCCGGAAAAAGAAAAACAATTTCGCCGCGAGCTGATTTTGCGCGCGCTCAAGACGCTGCAGGAAGAAGTCTGACCGATCGCTCAACATCTCTCTGGAGGCAACAATGGGGTTTGTCCGGCCGGTGTTTATCTTTCTCTGCTTGTTTTTCACCTGGAACCATTCCAGCGGCTTCGCCGCCGAGGATCCGATCGCCGCTGCGAAGAAAGAAGGCAACCTGGTTCTCTACCTTTCGACGAACCTCACCGACGCCAACGGCCTGGTGCAGCTCTTCAAGCAGAAATATCCCTTCGTCAACGTCAACCTGTTTCGCGCCGACAACGAAAAACTTTTGAACCGGATTCTCACCGAATCGACGTCCGGCAAGTTCAACGGCGACGTGATCCTGATCAGCAGCTTCGAGGTGCGCGTGCTGCTGCAGAAAAAGCTCTTGCAGAAATACGTCTCGCCGCACAGCGCGGCGTACCCCGAAGGTTTCACCGACAAGGACGGCTTTTGGACCAGCGTCTACTCGATCCCGCGGGTGATCGCCTACAACACCAAAATGGTCCCGCCGCAGCTTGCGCCGAAAACCTTCGACGACGTGCTCAACCCGCGCTGGAAGGGCGGCTTCGGCCTTTCCGACAGCGCGACCCTCTGGTACACCGGCTTTTTGAAATACGCCGGCGAAGAGAAGGGCCGCGACTTCATGCGCAAGCTCGCCGCGCAAAAGCCGGCGTTTCGCGACAGCGAGACCGTGATCATCCAGCTGCTCGGCGCCGGCGAGTTCCCAATGGGTCTGGTGTATTCGCACCAGGCGGCGACGTTAAAAAAACGCGGCGCGCCGGTGGAGTGGGTGCGCACGGCTCAGCCCATCGTTACGGGTTTGAAGCCGATCGCCCTCAGCGCCAAAGCTCAGCATCCAAACTCGGGTAAACTGTTCATCGACATGGTGCTGTCCAGGGAAGGCCAGGAACTGATCAAGAGCTTCAACCGCATTCCCGATCGCGGCGACGTGACATCGGATCTGAAGGAAGGCACCAAGCTCTACCCCGCCGACCCGCGCTGGGGCGATAACTACGGCAAATACGTCGAGGAGTTTCGCGAGATATTTTTCAAATGAGAATCGCCGCCGCGGGGAAACCGACGGCAACCCGACCGGCACGGCCGGCTCCGATCAAGGAACGATTCGGAACGGCTTGTTGCGATTCAGCCGATAGACGGAAAATCCGCGGCGATCCAAGGTGAAGACCGCGTCGGTCTCCAGTTCCTTGGCCAACGCAACCAGCGTGGCATCGGCGAAATCCATCGGAACGTTGCGATACTTCTCCATCAGGACCGCTACCCGGCGCAGGCTTTTCGCGGACGACGGCACCAGCTGAAAGGCGCCGCGCAGAATAAATTCAAGACAGGTTCTCTGGGCGCGAGCGTCCGGCCCGACCAGATAAATAGTTTCGGTCAACACCGCTTCGGTGGTCACGACGCATCCCGTCCACTGTTCCAGGGCGGCCACGCAGGCGTCATGGAATCTTTCGTCTCGGTCGACCAGCGCGACGAACGCTCCGGTGTCGAGGATCAGCTCATCTTCCACGGCGCAGCCGCCGGATCATGTAATCGCGATGGCGCTGGCCCAAATCAGGATGGCCGCTCGCCACGCTTCCCAGGAGATCGCGCACCCGCTCGATCGGCCGCGCTTCCGGCTGGGTGTCGAGATACTGCTGCAAAGCCTCGCGCACGACTTCCGATCGCTTGCGCTTGAGGCGTTTCGCCGAACGCTCCAGCTTGGCAGCAAGATCGGCCGGCAAACGCATGGTGAGTTGCCGTTCCATGGCATTTCTCCTTTGCAGTGCATTGTATTGCGCTGAAGTGCAGTTGTCCAATGGCCGGTCCTCCCTCGGCAAGAGCATGGAATATCATCATGGATGAATGACGCGGTTGCGCAACGCCGGCTCACCGCCGTATAGTTCGGCGCACGGATGACCCATCGGGCCTGTCTTCAACTCGCAGAGGTGGCGCCATGTACGATCTGATTCTCAAAGGCGGGCGAATTTACGACGGCTCGGGCATGCCGTCGTTCCTCGGCGACGTGGCGGTCGGCGGCGGGCGCATCGCCGCGGTCGGCCGGATCAATGACGCTGCCGACCGCGTGCTGGACATCGGCGGGCTCGCCGTCGCGCCGGGCATCATCGACTTTCACACCCACTTCGACGCCCAGCTCTGGTGGGATCCGCTGGCGTCGTCGTCCGTCGATCACGGCGTCACCTCGGTGGTCATGGGCAACTGCGGGCTCACGCTCGCGCCGTGCAAACCCGCGGGCCGCGATGCTCTGATCGGCACCTTCGTGCGCGTCGAAGACATGCCGCGCGCGACCTTGCAGGCGGGCATCCCCTGGGAATGGACGACCCACGGAGAATTTCTCGACGCGCTGGAAAAAAGACCGCTCGGCGTGAACGTCGCCACGCTCATCGGCCACTGCGCCGTGCGCCAGTTCGCCATGGGCGAGGCCGCCGTCGAGCGCGAAGCGAGCGGGGAAGAAATCGCCGAAATGGCAGCGCTGGTCCGCGCTGGCATGGCGGCGGGCGCCTTCGGTTTTTCGACCAACGCCAACCAGCGCCACTTTCGCGAAGACGGCAAACCGGTGGCGAGCCGCTTCGCCGCGCTCGACGAAATCGCGCAGCTGTGCCGCGTGGTCGGCGAGAGCCGGCGCGGCCTGGTGCAATTCACCCACGGCGCCTTCGCTGCGCCCGAGCACGTCGCGCGCATCGGCCAGTGGTACGACACCATCCTCAGGGAAACCCGCCGGCCCTTGATCGGCGAGAGCATCCGCCACTTCTGGAGCGAGCCGGATCTCTGGCGCAAGCAACTGGACGACGTCGAAGAGCGAAACCGCCAGGGCTACGCCGCCTACGCGATGACCAGCACGCGGCGCTCGACGCGGCGGTGGACGCTCAAGGATTCGAGCCGGTTCGATGAAATGCCGGCGTGGAAACGGGTGATGACTTTGCCGCTGGATCAGCGCAAGAAGCAATTTCTCGATTCGCGCACGCGCGCCGAGCTGGCCGGCGCGATGGCAGAGAGCAAACCGATCGGCTTTTCCCGGCGCTGGGATTTGATCGCGGTCAAGAAAGCTGCGCGCCCCGAAAATAAATCTGTCGAAGGGAAAAGCATCGACGACCTTGCTTGCGCGCAGAGAAAATCACCCATCGACGTTTTCCTTGACTTGGCGCTCGCCGAAAACCTGGAGACAACTTTCGAAGATGTCGCATCGCAAGGCGATGAACCGGCCGTGAAGGAAATTTTCGGCAACCCGCACGTGCTGCTCGGCCAGTCCGACGCCGGCGCCCACGTCGCCAACGCCAGCCCGGGCTTCGGCTACTCGACGATCATGCTCGCCCACTGGGTGCGCGCGCGCCAGATCATGAGCCTCGAAGACGCGATCAAAAAACTGACTTTCCTGCCAGCGTCGATCTTCGGCATCCACGACCGCGGCCTGCTGCGCCCGGGTCTCGCCGCCGATCTGTTCGTCTTCGATCCGGCAACAATCGATCTCGCCGACCCGGAAAAAGTCGCCGATCTCCCCGAAGGCGCGCCGCGCTATATCCAGCGCGCCAGGGGAGTTCATTACACGATCGTCAACGGCTCGGTGCTGATGAAAGACGGCCGGCACACAGGCGTCTATCCGGGGCGAGTATTGCGCAGTGTTTAGGGTAACCCTCTGAGAAGTTCCCGCGGGGGAACATACCGTTCGAGTTCCGACAACGCTCTAAGCTGAGGATGAACCTTGGTTCTAATCTCGGATTTCTTTTCTGCCTTGCAGTTATTCCCGGGCAAGAAGGCTTCGTATCGTAGACGACACTTAATCTTTTTAGTCCGCCCCCAACGTTAGGATGAGCGACGTGTTTTTCGCGTTCGCTCTATCCTTTTGTTAGCCGCGCGGCGAGGCAGAACCGCTTTTTTCATTTCTTCTAGAGACATGGTCTTGCCAGCGACAAACTGTCGGCGAGATTTAGCAATGATTTTCAGAAACTCCGGATGTGAACTCAAAGCTAGGGATTCTCGATCCACATTCTTTAGTGGAACAACCGCAGCAATAGGTCTATTGCGCTCGGTGACGAGTACTATCTGCTCATCCAACTCCTTCGCGTACTCCGCCAGTGACCGAGAAGCACTCGCAAGCTTAATGGTTTTCATAACTTGATCTCCTTACCGGCTATTCGAACAACATTTCCTTCCTTTTTCCCCACGGCCACAATGCGGACCACGTCAGGGTTGCCAGGAACGACTTCATAGAATGCCCGAAGGTTTCCGATTCGTAACTCCCAAGGAGCGACGGGATTCGGACGCAAAGGCTTTCGATTCCGCGTCTCGACCAGTGGCTCATGTAAAAGCTGTCGCTCGATCATATCCAACGCCGTTGATCGTTCTCTCACAGTCAATGCCTCCAAGTGTTGTCTGACGTCGGCGGCGAACCTAATCTCGTACGGCATTGGCTGAAGCTTATCAAAAAGGAGACCGGATTTCTGTAAGCGGAACCCACATCGCAGAAATATTAAGCGTTTCCCGTGTGGCTAACGTTTGAGCTCACCCGAGTGCGGAAGCGGCCGAAGCCCGCTGTAGCACTTCGGGCGCAGCAAGGGTTAGACATCGCCATGAAGCCTCACAATGCAAGAATTGCAGCCCCAGAACGCGGCAAGCATGCCTAGGATTGAAACGGGAAACATGATGGCGGCAATTGCCCAAACGAGCCAGTTGCCAGGCCGAGCGAAGAAGAAGTGAAACAGCGCCGCAATGCCAGCGGCGATTGCCAGGCTACACACAAACAGCGAGATCCGCCGCCACGGACGGTAGAGGCGCAACTCTCCCCAGAAGCAGATGAACCGGGCAGTTGCGCAAAACAGGCAGCCGGCGGCAGACATTGAGCGGCGAGATCTAACGACCCAAGCTCAGCGACCCGGCCCACGGGACGCCACGATTGCGACCGCGACGCTCACGCCGGGTTCGCTGCAGCGCATGGTTAGGCGTATTTGAGTGCACCAGCATGAGTATCCTCGCCCTCCTCCCGTCGTGAAACGACAGATGCGGATGCCGCGACAACCTCCAGCGTCTCGTCGTGAAATGTGATTACCCAGTGTCGTAACGCGCCGCCATGCGGCACGCGCGGTGAATCCAAAACCTCCCAGAAGCCGTAGAAACCCAAGCCAACGGCGTAGAGCGGATGCGTAGCCACCGCCTCGTCGGTCGGAGCGCCGAAGTGATACCACGCCACGCCGCTAAGGCGAAGCACTGCGCTCTAAATATCAAACCGCGATGCGACGGGGTCAGCGCCGCTGTCCCAGCCGGAAATTCAGGATTGTGACAGACGTATGCAACAACGAGTGACTCACCGACGCGCTCAACAACCGGAAGTGGAGCGCCGGTCTCCATTGACGGAGGATCGGATTGAGCAGATTTGTGTTGAATGTCGCTACGAACCGATATCGATGCCACTCAGGATATTCTGAAATAGGGCAGAAGCGTATGTGCGCGCACGCCAACCTGGGCGGCGCAAATTTATAGACCGATCAACTACGAACGTTGCAAATCTGTGTTACGAGCTCGCGGGTCAGACACAAAAAGAAAGCGGACACTTCCATCCGAAGCATCGGGGAAACAAATACCGACGAGATTCTATTTCGCGGGATATCGTTTTGCCATCTCGTTGAAAAAACCTTCCTTCTCCAATTCATTCAGGAAACTCATATCGACGAACTGCTCCGGTTTCGCGCTCTTCGCCTGCGGCATCGTCGGCGCGAGACGATCCAGCAGGAACTGCAAACCTTTCAAGGTCGGATACGGCTTGCGCGGCGTGGTGCCGATGTACGCCTGGTACGAGCTTTCGAGCACGTCGGCGTCGCTGGTGCGCATGTACCTGGCGAAGACTTTCTGCGCTTCCTGTTTGTTGTTGAAGATGAAGTTGATCCCTTCGATGTAGCCTTTGAGCGCCGACTTCACCACCTCGCGGCTGCTCTTGATGTAGCTCCGCGTCGTCGCCATGCCGTTGCCCTGCACTTCGACTTTCAGATCGGGAAGCTTCACCAGCTCGACGAATCCCAATCGTTTGGCGATCGGCACGGTCGAGGAATTGAAGATCGCCGCGTCGATTTTCCCCGCCGACATGGCCGCGACCCGCTCCGCGTCGGGCCCGCCGGGAACAAGAATCATATCTTTGTCGGGATCGAGCTTGAGATGCTGCGCGAGAATGATCGCGGCGAAATGCGTCGCCGCGCCGAAGCCGCTGATGCCGATGCGCTTGCCTTTCAATTGTTCTAGACGCGTGATTCCCGGGCGAGCAAAGACCGTGGAATCGTAGTAGCTCTCCACACCGGCGATCAGCGCGAGATCGAATCCCGCCAGGCCGGCTTGCACCACCTGCCCGATGCTCATCAGCGGCGGATCGCCGCCGGCCAGAGCCTGAATCGCCAGTTGCCCGCCGCGAAGAAAAATCGGCTCGACATCGAGGCCGTATTTTTTGAAAAGTCCCTCGTCCCGAGCCACCCAGATGTGCCCCTGGCGAAAACCGAGCGATGGATAGCCGAAGCGGACTTTCTTCAACTCCTGGGCAGCGGCGAGAGCCGCCGTCTGCGCGAGAACAAAAACGATGAAAAGCGATCCGAGCGCTTTCGACATAAGCGACTCCTGTCGGCCGTTGGTTGCCGGTAAGATCATTCGGCAGAATTGCCCCGGAATCGAGCTGCCGGATTTCTTCTCCGCTCGAACGACAAAGCTAACCACGGGGCTGAACGACTGAATCTCAGCGCATCAGCGAACCCGGGCGCAGCATGCTGCGCCACAGAGAATCATTGGCTCTATCGCCCCATGCAGCAGACGTTGGTAGTCCGACAATTTTGATCCGTTGCGCTCCTTGCGGCTAGGTTTCTTTCCTAAAGATAGCCGTGCTCGCGCCAGTAGCGCTCGGCCGCCGCATGGAGCGGCACTTCGAGATGACCCTCCGGCGTATCGCGGACCATTTGCGCCAGCGGCAGCGGCTCGTCCTTCGCCCAGGGGATATTCTCTTCGCTCGCCTCCAGCGCCGCGCAAAAATCCGCGACCAGCGCATCGGGTGTGTCGCGATGCGTATAGATCGGCCAGCCGCCGAAGTCGAGGGTCGGCACGTCGGCGGCAAGCTTGGGATAATGTCTTCGTTCCATCACGCCGCGGCGCAGGCCGGCGGCTTCGAGGCGCTGCAAAAGCGTCTCGTCGAGGGATAGAAACGTCATGCCCAGTTCCAGCGCCATGTTGCCCCAGGCAGTGGCGCCTTCGTCGAAGATCGCGTCGATCTCGCCGCGCTGCATGGCGCCGATCCGATGGGGTCCGTAGGCCATGCCGGCGTCGTAGCGGACGACACCGCCCCAGGAGACCAGATCATCGAGCGAAAATCCCGCCGCCCTGAACACATGATCGATAATCACGTGGAGCGAGTGATCCGGCTGGCCGCGCAGGGACACCCGCAGGGGAAATTTTCGCTCGCGAATTTCGCTGAAGGTCGTGAGCCCGGTCTCGCGCTTGACCGCGAACACCATCTGGTCCAGCGACGGCAGCACGGCGATCGTTCGGAGCGGCATCGGCGCATCGAAGGGCGCGCTTCCGAGCGCTGCGAGCTTCAGAATCATCGATGGGTTAACGATCGCGAATTGCACCTGACCGGCGGCCACTTCGCGGATCGTCGCGGGACTGTCGCTCGCGAACAACGTCAGCGGCCATTCCGCCGAACCTTGCTCGCGCAATTGCACCCGCGCCTGGAGATAGGGAAAATCCTTTCGGCTGACCAGTCGAGAGGCGACCTCGAGCATCAGCCGCGAGCGCGTCGTGTGCGGATGCGTGCGCAGGCGCGTCGGTTTGAGAATCGATTCGTCCTTGCTCATGTCGGTTTACCACGGAGGACAAGGCAGGGGCGATTCATGAATCGCCCCTGCGAGAACCCCTTCGTGTCCCTCGTGCGCTTCGCGGTGAAAATTCATCGGGCATGCTATTTCAACTTTAGCTCGCGATAGACTTCGCGCGCCAGCGTGAAATCGGCGACTCGCGAGATCGGCACCGTCTGTTTCGCGTTGGAGACTTTCAAACTTTCCTCGATGCCGGCCTGCAGCGCCGCATCCGAGGACACACCGGTGTCGGTCCAGGTTTTGACCATCATGTCGAACGCCTTTTCCGCCACCTCGCGTTCGAGCTTCCATTTGTTTGAAATCAGCGCCACGGAATCCGCGCGATGCGCCCGGGCGTGCTGCATGCCGCGAAACGCCGCCGCGATCATTTTCCTGATCTGATCCGGCCGCTGCTGCAGCCAGCGCTCGGACACACCGTAGCCGCCGTTGATGCTTTCCAGGATTTCGCCCATGAACGCGAGGCGGCGCAGCCCCAGGCGCTCGGCGAGAACATCGGCCGGCAGGGTCAATGTCGTCGCGTCCACGGCGCCGGCGCGGAGCGCCTGCAAGCGATCCGGCGTGTTGCCGATCACGCGCAGGGTCATCTCCTTGTCCGCGTCGATGCCCGCGTCCTTGAGCAGCCGGCGCGAGAGAAACGATTCGCCGGAGGTGAGCGTGGCGACACCGAGCACTTTGCCCCTGAGCTCTTTGATCGAACGAATCTCCGGCCGCGACATCAAGGAAAACAAGGGCCGGTCGTTGTAGACCATCACGAGCTTCACCGGCAGGCCGCGCACCGCGGCGTTGAGCGTGGTGCCGGCGAAGATCACGTACTGAATGTCGCCGGAAACCAGCGCGGTCACCGCGATCGTCGGCGGAATATTGATCAGCTCCACATCGAAACCGGCCTGCTCGAACAGGCGGTTTTCCTTGGCGACGATGATCGGAAACGGAATCAGCCCGCCGGCCGAGTAGCCGATGCGTACGCGCTCGAGATCCTTGCCGGCGGCGCGCGCAGCAGAGAATGGGACACACAAGACGAATAGGACCGAAAGCGAACCAAACAGTCGAGTTACAGTACGACCGGTCATCTGCGCTGCCTTCTCGTGCCGGAGTCTTTCACGGCCAGCGGTTTCTGTGCTGCGGGCGCCTGGTCCAGTAATCTTCGAACGCCTTTGGTCCGGCGCGCTCGTAAACGCGCCGGTGCGCCGCCTGGTCGGCCTGGTGCGCGAGCACGCGTTCGGAATACTGCACATGGGTGATTTCGCCTTCCTCTCGCGCCTTTTCTCCGGCGAGCAGATCTTCGAGAAATTCCCTCAGCTCGCGGTGATTGGCCATGTTGCTGCGAAACACCAATCGGCCGTCCTTGTGAATCACGAACAGCGCGTTGGGCCAGACGCCGTAGGCCCGGTGAATTCGACCGTCGAGGTGATCGACGAGAATCGGAAACTCGACCCCTTCGAGCCGCTGCAGGTCGCGCGCACAGGCGAGCTTCTGCTCGAAAGAGCGATGCGCCGGATAATTCTCCGCCGGGTGGGATTCGCGCGTGTAAAGCAGAAAGAATGAAATTTCCGCGCCGGCGAATTCCTGCTGCAAACGATTGAACTCCGCCACCTCGAAAGCGCACATCGGGCTGGTCACCGCGCCGGTCATGATCACGACGTGCCGCCGGCCGCGAAAATCCGCGAGGCGAACGATGCTGCCATCGAGCGACGCCGCTGCGAATTCCGGCGCCGCGAAGCCGACCCGCGCCGGCATGGTGTCGCCCGGATGGGTCGGCGAAGCGGCAGCGGCCGTGAATTCTGCAGTGTTGTACGCGCGTTCTTCTTCGGTCATGCCTTCACCCCGCCCTCTTCCATCGGATGAACGAGGGCGTCGGAAAATCAGCGCGCTTCTTCGCGATAAACGCCGATCGCTTGCTGCAGCGGCCGATCGGTGGTCGAAAATAAAATCGCCGGAACGCTCGCCGACAAATTTCGGTGCCGGTGCCAGCTCCAGTTGGGCACGACAAAAAAATCGCCGGCTTCCCATTCGAGCGTCTCGCCGGCGACTTCGCTCACACCGTTCCCTTCGACGACGTAATAAAGCTGGCTCGACGTGTGGCGATGCTCCCGAGTTTGTTTGCCGGCGTCGAGCATCTGAATCCAGCAGGAAAAAGTCGGGAAGGTCGATCCGCCGGTCACCGGATTGCGGTATTCGAGACACTTGCCGTCCCAGGCGCTTTCGCTCCCGGGCAGCATCTCGACCAGTGCGCGGCGAGTCTCTTGCCATTTATAGACGAGAGATTTGAGCGGCTGGCCCGGCGGCGCGAGCAAGCCGGGGTTGCGCGCGGTGGTGTCCACCGGACTGTTGTAAAGCCGCACGTCTTCGGCGGGATGCGGCTCCTGAAACAGGGTGCGCAGCATGCGCATCAGCCCGGAATCCAGACAGTCAATCCAGATCGCGTCGCGCCCGGTCTCGTTGATGTGATTGTGATACCCCCAGCTCGGCTGAATCACCAGATCGCCGCGCTCCATCACGCACTTCTCGCCGTCGGTGATCGTGCACACGCCTTCGCCGCCGTCGATCACAAAGCGCATCGCCGCGTTGGTATGGCGATGCGAGTAGACCGCCTCGCCCGCTTTGACCAGCTGCACGGCCATGTTGAGCGTGTGGCTGGTGCTGTCGCTGAGATTGGGATGAATCAGGCTGATGGCGCGGCGCGCGCCTTTGTAATTGGTCGGGATCAGCTCGCCGGCCGCTTCGAGACCGGCGCGAATCCTGGCCCACTTCCAGAGCACCGGCTTGCCGAATGGCGCCGGCTCGCGCCGCACCGTTTCCTCGCGCGCCCAGAGCCCGCGCATGAAATCCTTCGCCAGCTCGGCGTCGAGGGATTTGAGATCGGTGATTCCACCCGGTGAATCTTGTTTCATGCGAATTTTTGTAGGGCTGGCCCCCGGGCCCGCCCGCATGCGGGCGACCGCCGGTCGCCCCTACGAATTATTGATTGTCCAGATGAAAATATTTCACCGCGTTGCCGACCGTCATCTTCCATATTTCGTCTTCACTCGATCCCGCGAAGTTTTCGGCGATGACTTTGCGCGAATTCGGCCAGTCGGATTCGAGATGCGGGAAGTCGCTCGCCCACATCACGCGGTCCACGCCCATCTCGTGGCGCGCGATGCGCACGCCGACCGGATTGCGATTGAAACCCCAGTAGCAATGCTGGCGCGCAATCTCGCTCGGCAGCCGTTTCAAGCGCGGCAGGCCGAGCACGCGCTCGGCCCAGTACTGCTGGCGGCCGTACTCGTTGTCCATCTGATCCATCCAGTTGGGCACCCAGCCGATCTGCACCTCGGCGACGTAAATATTCAATTTGGGGAAGCGCTCGAAGGCGCCGCCCCAGATCATCTGCACCACCTGCTTGCTGCCGCGAAAGCCGTATTTGTTGAAACGCTCGATCACGTCCGGCACGTGATGCTCGGGATCGGGCTGGAGCGGATATTGGAACGACGGCGCAGCCGCCGCTGCCGGCTGGCCGCGGCCGCGGCGCGGAAAGCCGAACTCGACGTGAATCGTCAGCGCCCTGTCGAGATCCACGACGGCAGCCCAGAACCGGTCGTCGCCGGCTGTCGGATAGCGATGGCCGGCAGGAAAGTTGTCGATGGCGACTGCCTTGAGCCCGATCTTCGCGCAGTGTTGCAATTCCGCCACCGCGTCGTCGCTGTTGGTGATCGGAATCACGCCGACGCCGATCAGCCGCTCGGGCGCGCAGGAACAATATTCCTCCGCGAGCCAGTCGTTGTAGGCGCGGACCACGGATTTGTAAGCGTCGTCGTTGCGAATGCCGCGCCAGAAGCCCGGACCGACGTTGCCGGGAAAAAGCACTTCCGCGTCCACGCCGTCTTTTTCCTGCTCGCGCAGGCGCTGTTCCGGCGATCCGGTGCCCGGCGATTTTTCGTAGTGCTCGCCCGGCAGCGGATCGAAGGGACGGCGCTCTTCATAGGGCACGCCGCAGGAAATGTTCGAGATCAAACGCTCCAGCGGCTGCCCTTCCTGCAAGACCGCGAGGGTCCCGTCTTCGAGCGTAATCACTTTGGGCGCGCGGTCGCGAAATTTTTCCGGCACGCGTTTGGTATAACGATCGGGGCGGATTTCCAGGTGAGAATCGGCGGAAATGCATCGGTATTTCATAGAGCCTCGGGTCGATGAATCAGCGCCCGATTTATCCTGCTCGCTCGGAGTTGTCAACGTGAGCAACGCGCGCGAGCGCGCTGTCTTTCGATTGACCGGGGACAAATCGCGATGCTATGAACCGATGAGAAGAACGAACCTGCAAACGAGGAGATCCGCCGTGCTCACCATCGACGCCGACGCGCATGTTCTGGAGACGGAGCAAACCTGGGAATATATGACGGGCGCGGAGCGCAAACATCGCCCGCAGATCGTCGGTTCGACATCCGGCGATTCCAAAGACGAATACTGGCTGGTGGACGGCACCTTGCGGTTGAAATCCGGCAACGTCGGCCGCAACACGCCGCAGGCCTCGCGCGAAATGCGCGACGTGCCGGCGCGATTGAAACACATGGATGAGCTCGGCGTCACGATCCAGGTGCTCTATCCGACGCTCTTTCTGATACCGCTCACGCCGCGCCCTGAGGTCGAGCTGGCGCTCAGCCGCAGCTATAACCGCTGGCTCGCCGACATCTGGAAGCAGGAACAGACGCGGCTCCGCTGGGCGGCGGTGGTACCGGTGATGACGATGGGCGAGGCTCTCGCCGAAGCCCGCTTCGCCAAGGAGAACGGCGCCTGCGCCATTTTTCTGCGCGGCACCGAAGGCGATCTTCTGCTCAGCGACCCCTATTTTTTTCCGCTTTATGAAGAAGCAAGCCGGCTCGATCTACCGGTCTGCGTTCACGCCGCCAACGGCAGCTCGACGTTGTACAACTATTACAAATACGAGACCGTCGGTTTCTCCAAGTTCAAACTGAACTGCGTCGGCGCCTTTCATTCGATGGTGATGGACCGTATCCCCGAGCGTTTTCCCAAGCTGCGCCTGGGGTTTCTCGAGATCAGCGCCGAATGGCTGCCGTACGCTTACACCGATCTGACGAAGCGCTTCCGCATCAAGGGCAAGGAATTGAAGGCGGATTTTCTCAAGCAAGATCGCATTTACGTCGCCTGCGAAACCACCGACGATATTCCTTACATCGTCAACAAGCTCGGCCCGGACAACATCGTCATCGGCTCCGATTACGCCCACGCGGACAGCGCCACGGAGCTGCTGGCGATCCACAATCTGAGCGCCGACCCGCGGCTCACTCCTGAGCTCGCGCAGAAAATCGTCGGCGACAATGCCCGGGCATTGTATGGACTGTAGCCTGCGGAGCGGCCGAGGGAGATCGATGCGAAGCGCAACGAAACAAAACCGATGGATCGTATCGGGCCTGTGTGCTGCCACGTTCACTTTTAATTTGGCGCTAAATTCTTTCGGCGCCGAAACCGGCAAACCTGCGCCGCTGCGTCTGGCCTACAGCGCGATCACGGTCAATCAGGCGATCCCGTGGATCGCCCATGACGCCGGCCTTTTCAAAAAGCATGGCCTCGACGTCGAGCTGGTGCACGCGAGCAGCATTCTTGCGTTGCAGGCGCTCCTTGCCGGCGAAGTTTCCATCGCGCAGTCGGTCACCGACGCCTGCGTCAGCGCGAATCTCGGCGGCGCCGACACCCTGTTCATGGGCGCGATTCTCGACAAGCCGCTCTACAGCTTCATCGTCAACCCGAAAATCAAATCGCCGCAGGATCTCAAAGGCAAGCGGGTCGGCGTCACCCGCGTCGGCTCGACGCCCGACGCGCTCGCCCGCGCCATGCTCCGGATGTGGAACCTCGATCCGGCCACCGACGTGACCATCGTGCAATTGAACGAGATGGGCCTTCTGGTCCAGGGACTGGTGAGCGGCGTCATCGACGCCGCGCCGATCTCGATCCCGAGCAATATCCGCGCGAAGAACCTCGGCTACACCGAGCTGTTCGACATGACCAGGATCGGCAAAACCTACATCACCGGCACCGTGGTCACGCGCAAGCGTTTCATCGACGGCCAGCACGATACGGCCAAACGTTTCATGCGCGGTTTTCTCGAAGGCATGAAGACCTATCTCGAAGACGAAGACTTCAGCATCCAGGTGATTCAGAAATGGACCCGCGCGAAGAGCAGAGAGGAAGTGAAGGAAGCCTACGCTCTCCAGGCAAAGAACATGCTGCGCATCCCGCGCACGTCGATCGAAGGCGTGAAGACGATCCTCGAGGGCATGGAAAAACTTCCCGGCGCCAAAACCGCCGATCCGCGCCGGTTCATCGACTTCACGATCCTCGACGAGCTGGAAAAGGAAGGTTTTCTAAAAACCTTGTACAAAAACTAGAACGAGCATGAACGTGCTTTTACGTGCGCTGCTGCTGAGCGCCGGCTTTTTTCTTTGCGGCGCACAGCCGGCGCCGGCGCAGCTTCTCAAAATTCCCTACGTGTCGATTTCCGGCTTTCAGGCGCCGCTTTATCTCGGCGAGCGCGCCGGGCTGTTCAAGAAAAATCAGCTCGAGGCGCAGCTTATTTACATGCCCGGCGGCTCGCTCATCGTGCAGACTTTGCTCTCCGGTGAAGTCGGCGTCGCCAGCCTGGCGCCGCCGTCGGCGGTCGCCGCCTGGGTCAAAGGCGCGGAGCTGGCGCTGATCGCCGGCGGCATCGAGCGCGCGCTCAACGTGCTGATGGTCTCTCCGAAGATCAAGAAGCCCGAGGACTTGAAGGGCAAGCGGGTGGCGATCAGCCGCTTCGGCTCGCTTTCCGACGTGTCGCTGCGCGATGCGCTGGCTTTCTATCATCTGAAAGCCAATCAGGATGTGCAGGTCGCCCAGCTCGGCGGCCTCGGCGAGCGCATGACCGCGCTCACTTCCGGCGCAGTCGACGGCGCGATTCTGAACGTCGATCAGGTTTTTCAGGCGGAAAAACTCGGCTTTCAGATTTTGATCGACCTGCGCAAGCTGCCGCTCCCGTATTCCACCCAGGGCATCGTCGCCAGCCGAAACTTTCTCCGTGCCGATCGCTCAACGGCCAAACGCTTTCTCCGGGTCTATCTCGAGGGCATTAAAATTTTCAAGACCGACAAGGAATTTTCCATGGAAACCCTCGGCCGCTACATCAAGACCACCGACCGGGAAATTCTCTCCAAGACCTACGACGTTTATCGCGAGGCCTGGGAGAGCGTGCCGCTGGTCCGGCGCGCCGGCATCCAGCAGGCGCTGGACAGCATTCCCGAGGCCAGGGGCGCCAAAGTCAATCTCGACAACCTGATCGACAATTCGCTGATCAATGAATTGGACAAGGAAGGTTTTCTGAAGGAGCTCTACCCGGGCGGCGAAAGGCGCTGAGCCCGCTTGTCACGAGCCGCGCGGAAAAGTAACTTGATCCTGCAAATTCCGGAGAAGATCATGCTGCAGACCACGGGCCTTATCGCCGGCCATTACGAATGCCGCGCCCTCGCCGAGACCTTGCCGGTCTTCACCGATTTGCTGGCGATGGAGATCGTCGAGCAAAAAGCAGGCGAAGCGACTTTGAAGCACCCCAACACGGATTGGCGCTTGATCGTTCACGAGAGCGGGCCGAACGCGCCGGAAAAGAGCTTCGACAATCACTACGGCTTTCGCGTCGCCAGCCATGACGAAGTCGAGGCCGCGTGGGAATACCTCGAAGCGCACAAAGAACAGTATCGTCTGAGCAAGATCACCAGGCCGCAGAGCGCGCACTTCGCCTACTCGATTTATTTTCGCGAGCCCGGCGGCAATCATCTGGAGATCGAATATTACAATCCCGGCGGCGCGCTCCACGGCCGCTCGCACACCGCCGGCCACTGGCAGACGCCGCTCACCGACGCGCGCTTTCCCGGGCGCGGCTATCTGCCGCAGGCTTTCACCCACGGCACGTTGCAGTGCGACGACGTCGAACGAAGCCGCAAATTTTACCTCGAAGTTCTTGGACTCGAAATCGCCGCGGGCTTCAACGCCGCGCAGTACATCAAGCACGCTTCGAGCCCCTGGTACATCGTCGTCCTGAAGCGCAGCCCGCGCCAGTACCTGGCACCGGTGAACCGCTTTACTCTGCAAGCGGCGTCCCAATCGGATGTGGAGCAAGCGCATCACGAATTCGCGGCCAGGGGCGAATCCATCGGCGTTACCGAGTTGGGCGCGCTCGAATCCCGCAACGGCAAAGTGAATTTCATTTTCAGCGACCTGGATAAAAACTGGTGGGAGCTGACGACCGGCCTTTAAATCAACAGTGCGCCTAGCTCAACCGCAAAATCGCGATCCCGAGCACCACGAGCGTCACGCCGCAGATCGTTTTCAGCGTCACCTGCTCGGCAAAAATCAAGCTGCCTGCAACCACGGCGAGCAGCGCCTCCAGACCGAGCACGACCACGTAACTCGGTCCCAGCGCCTCATGCTTCATCGCCCACGCTTGAACCAACGCGCCGGCGCCGAACGCAGCGACCAGCGCCACGGAGGGAAGCAGCCGCGTCACCCCGTGGGAATATTTCATCAATGCTCCACCCACGACGTAGAGGACTGCCGCGATGGAATAGAGGCCAAGCGATTTCATAATCTGCGCTGCGGAGGTCGGAATCCCTCGACCAGGCTCGGGACGAACGGAGCTAGAACTCTAGATCCCGAGAGAGATTCCGTTCATGCTAAGCCCCGTCGAAGCATGCTTCAGTTCTTTCAGTGTAATCAAAACGAAAGCCCGATCTGATGAGCAGATCGGGCTTCTGTTTTTTTCCGTTCTGCTCGCGCCGCGATTATTCGAACTTCAGCAGCGGAATGTCCTTGGCCGCCAGCGACGGCTTCATGGTCAACAGATACGCATAGATGTCCGCCAGCTCCTGATCGCTGACGAATTCCTTGCGGTAGGCGGGCATGTCCAGACGCGGCGTGCGCACCTGCAGGGCGAAAGCCGGATAGGGAAGCGGATTGGGCGCGAGGCGCGGCCCGGTGCCGCGATCGGCGCCCTGGCCCAGCGTGCCGTGGCAGGTGTAGCACATGTATTTTTTGAAAGTCGCGCCGCCGCGCTCCGCGGAGCCCGCCGGCGCGTCCTGCGCCGCCGCCGGCACTGCCATTGAAATCAACCACGCGATTAAAACCCAGACGCGCATTCCCGCTCCTCCTCTCAGCGTCCCTGCGAAACGATATCGACCAGCGCCGGCTCGCCGCGCTTGACCGTCGCCAGCGCGCGCGCCAGCGCGGGACCGATGGCAGCCGGATCGTTGATCGGCCCCTCGCCGTGCACGCCCATGGATTGCGCCAGCTTGGCGAAATCGATGTTGGGATTCTCGATGGTGGTGCCGATCCCCGCCGTGTCCATGCGCCGATTGTGCAGGCTCGCCATTCTTTGCAGATGCATGACTTCCTGGTGATAGGCGCGGTTGTTGTGCACGATCATCAGCAGCGGAATCTTGTGATGCGCCGCGGTCCAGAGCGAGCCCGGCGCGTACATCAAATCGCCGTCGCCTTCGATAGAAACGGTGATGATGCCCTTGTCGCGGTTGGCGAGCGCCGCGCCCACCGCCGCGGGCGCGCCGTAGCCCTGGCCGGCGCCGCCGGAGCCGCCGAGAAAATTATAATATTCCGTCGCCGGCCATAAATTTCTGTTCCACTGCACGCTGGAAACGGCGACGCACCATTTTTCGTTCTTGATCGCGCTGTACAACTGCGCCGAGGTGCGCGCGGTGCTGCACGGGCTTGCGTCCCAGCCCGGACCGGCCTCGTTGCGGATGCGGTCTTTCATGCGCCGGTAGTCTTCGCGCAATTTCGCCGCACGCTCGGCGATGGCGCTGCGCTGGGACATCGTTGCGGCGCTCTTCACCGCCTCGATCAACGACGGCAGGGTCGCCTGCGCGTCGCCGGAGATTGCCAGATCCACCGGCAAGAAGCGCTGCATGTCCTGGTAATTGGCCTTGGTCAGGGTATCGCCGAGCGAGATATGAATGATCTTGACGTCGGGCTTCGACAGCCGGCGATATTCGTGGTGCGGATCGCTGATGGTATTGAACTGTCCCCACGGGTCGGCGACTTCGAGCATCAGCACCACGTCGGCCTGTCCCACCAGCGGCCGCTTGTCCGCGTTGCGGCAGAGAAAGTGCGTGGTCGGGAAGTTCATGCGCCCGCCGATGTCGACCACCGGCGCGTTCAGCGCTTCGGCCAACTCGACCATGCGCTTCATGCCTTCCTGCGAGCGGCACGCGCGATCGGCGAGGATCACCGGGTTCTGCGCTGCCGCGAGCATTTTCGCCGCTTCGCGCACCGCGCCGCTGTCGCCCTGCGGCGGGATCGAGAGCGTGAGCTTGGGCATGCGCAGCTTCTTTTCGTCGTGCACGGCCTCTTCCGCCAGATCGCCGTCGGCCGTGATCAGCACCGGCCCCATCGGCGGCGTCATGGCGATTTTGTAAGCGCGCAGCACCGACTCGGCGAAGTGCTGCAGCGACACCGGCTGATCGTCCCACTTGGTGAAATCGCGCAGGAGCGAGGCCGGATCCTGCACGCAGTGATACCACTCCACGCCAGGCCGCCGGGTGTTGGCGTCGAGGAAATTGCCGGCGAAGAGCATCACCGGCACCCGATCGCACCACGCGTTGTACACCGCCATCGCCGCGTGCTGCAGCCCGACGGTGCCGTGCGCCGCGATGCCCATCGGCTTGCCCGCTGCTTTGGCGTAGCCGTGCGCCATCGCCACCGACGATTCTTCGTGAGTGCAGGTGAGAAATTCCGGCTTCTTGTTGCCGCCGTAGTTGACGATCGATTCCTGCAGGCTGCGGAAACTCGAACCCGGATTGGACGCGATGTATTCCATGCCCGTGGCCTTGATCACGTCGACCATGAAATCGGAGCCGGGCCGGGACACGATTTTGTCGCGGCTTGCCGGCTTTTCGCCGTTGGCAGTGGAATCCGCCGCCTGCGCCGGCGCATTCGCCGCCACCTGCGTGCCGATCACCGCCGCCGCCGTCGCCGCGGCGCTTTTCAAGAAAGCCCGACGATCGAAATTGTTCGCGCTCATGATTCACCTCCGGCGATCATTGTGGATTTGGTGGAATCGATCGGTAAGACATCCCCTCAGCGCACTGACGGTAGCTGAAAAAACGCTCCGCTGTCAATGCACAATCGAAATTGAGCCGTTTGATCAAAGGCGTGGGAGAGTTTTGGGCGAATAGCGCGCTATTTCAAAAAGCCGTGCTTGCGAAGGAAAGCGAGAACGTGCCCGTCGAAGGTCGCCGGATCTTCGAGACAGCAGGCATGGCCGGCGCCGGCGATGACATGATGCTCCGCGCCGGCGATCTTCGCGCTCATCGCGCGGCTGCGCTTGAGAGCGTTGTCGAACTCGCCGTTCATGATCAGCACCGGCATCCTGAGCTCGGGCAGGCGCGCGGTTAAATCGCGATTCTGCAGGGCGTGGAATATTTCGGCAATGGCCGGCGCGCTCAGCCGCGCATCCATTTCCGTGTGCATCCCGAGCAGATATCTTCCGCGCTGGCTTTGCGCGAATTCGGAGCTCACCAGATCGGTCAAGTGCTGGATGTGGAACGAAGGCACACCTTGTTTCCTGTAGCCGTCGATCCGGCTCTGATAACGATCGCCGGGCTGGCTGCTGCAGCCGACGATAATCAGAGCTTTGAACAGCTCGGGATGATCCAGCCCGAGCTGCAACCCCATCACGCCGCCGACGCTGACCCCGGCGAAGATCGCCTCGCGCGCGCCTTCCTGCCGGCACACCGCGACCACGTCTTCGCATAAATCGCTCAGGGTCACCGGCGCCGCCGGCTTGTCGGAATAACCGTAGCCGCGCAGATCGATGTTGATGACTTTGAAGTAGGTCGAAAAATGCGCCGCCTGATACAGAAACAGCCGGCGGTCGAAGGGGTTGGCGTGCATCAGCACGAAGGGAAACCCCTCGCCGGAGATTTCGTAGTGAGTTTTTACGCCTTTTCGCTGGCTGTAGGGCATCGAGAAAAGATCAGAAAATACCATTCACCACAGAGACGCGGAGGCCGATGAGGTCAAAGCATCGATTGCTCGACTCTTCTGTCCTCCGTGTCTCCGTGGTGAAAGATCTTATCTTCAATCATTCGCGTGGCGCGCGAACTCCGCCGAGTCTTCGTTGGTGATTTGCAGGCGAAAGCCGCTCGGCTCGCGGAAGTAGGTGCCCAGCTGCCCCGGACGGCGCCCTTCGCGCTCGCCGTGGTCGTCGCGCTCCTCGATGCCGGCGGCGTGGAGCTTGTCGACGATCGCATGGAAATTGTCGTCGGAAACGTTGAACGCAAAATGACGCCCGCGATAGGCGGCCCGGGTCACTTCGCTCAGCTCGCTGACCTGATTCAACACCACGCACTGCCCCGAAGGCACGCTGACGGCGGCAAAGCCGTTCTGTTTCTCCGCGATGGCGCAATTGATGAACTTTTTGTAGAACTCCACGCTGGCGTTCAGATCAGTGGTGTCGAAATGCAAATGATGCAGCCGGGTCTTCTCGATGCCGGGCGTCTTGGCGACTTCGATGAAGTTGCCTTCGGAGTCCTGAAAAACCAGCCCCTGTTTCCAGAAACAACCCAGACCGGGTTCGCGCTCGATGTCGCGCACGAACGAACAGGCGCCGCGAATCTTCGCGGCCGTGGCGTCGTAGGCGCCGGCGGGAACCTGAAAAGAATGGCGCGGGTAGGAATTCACGCTGTCGCGCTTCGGCAGGGTGGCCTGGCCCTGGGAAAAAAGCCCCACGTGATTTTCGCCGAGCTTCATGAAGATGCGCGTCATGTTCGGCGAGTTTTGCGTCTTTAAAGTGTAGGCGCCGAGCACTTCGCTGTAGAATTTTTCCGCTCGCGCCGGATCCATCACCGCAATCACGAAGTGATCGAGATGATGCACATCGCCATTGGCTTGCGGGCCGCTACCCATGGGACTTTCTCCTTTCTCTTTGTCGCATTGCGAATTCGCTGGTCATTCGGCCAGCCGCGCCGCGCGCTCGGGAAAAACCACCAGACGCTCTCTGGGCAGATGCACGGTGATGGGCTCGGCGAAAGGCCCCCCATCGGGCGGGCTTTTGGCAAGCAGCGTTTTTTCTCCGAGCTTCACCTCGGTTACGATTTGATCGCCGAGAAAAGTCGAGCGCGCCACTTTTCCCTCTATCCGATTTTCTCCGCCATTGAAAGCGCGTTCCAGCCGCACGTCTTCCGGCCGGATGCCGACGACCACCGCGCCGGCGTAACCCGCGTCGCCCACCGCCAGCCGCCCCACTTCGGTTTCCACCCAGGGGCCGTCGCCCATCTGCCCGCCGATCCAGTTGATCGAGCCGAAAAACTCGGCGACCAGGGCATTGGCCGGCCGGCGATAAAGCTCGAAGGGATTGCCGACCTGCAGAATTTCGCCGCGCGCCATCACCGCGATGCGGTCCGCCAGCACCATCGCTTCGATCTGGTCGTGGGTGACATAGAGCACGGTGCTGCCCAGTTGCGTGGCGAGCTTCTTGATATTGGCGCGCACTTCCTCGCGCAGCCGCGCATCGAGATTGCTGAGCGGCTCGTCCATTAACAGCAGCGCGGAATTCACCGCCAGCGCGCGCGCCAGGGCGACGCGCTGCTGCTGCCCGCCGCTCAATAGCCGCGCCGGGCGGTTTTCATAATCCTCCAGCTGCACCAGCGCGAGACTCTCGCGGATGCGCTCCGCCGCGGCTTGCTTCGACAGGCGCGCCCTGCCGTGGGTCAACACCAGGCCGATATTTTCCGCCACCGTCAGGTGCGGCCAGATCGCGTAGGATTGAAAAACCATGCCGAGGCCGCGCTGCTCGGGCGCGGCGCAGAGCCGGCGCCGGCGCGAAAAGACGGGCTTGCCGTCGAGGGCGATTTCGCCGTCGTCCGGTTTTTCCAGCCCGGCCACGCAGCGCAGCAGCGTCGTCTTGCCCGAGCCGCTCGGCCCGAGCAGCACGAAAAATTCGCCGCGGCCGACTTCCAGATTGATTCCCTGCAGCGCCGCCACCGCGCTGTCGCCGCTGACAAAATTTTTACCCAGCCCGGCAATCGAGATCACGCCGCCTCCGCGATGCGGTTGCGCCGGGCGAAAACAAAATAGAGCAGCACCGCCGGCAGCATGAACGCGAGCACCACCAGATTGGCCGCGGCCGCCTGATTCAAACTGCCGCCGAGCCACAAGCTCCAGACGATCATCGGCAACGTGACGTTGCTCTGGCTCGTGACCAGCACCGAAGCCATGGTCAGCTCGCGGTAGCACAAGAGCGCCATCCAGATCCAGGCGTAAACCAGCGCCGGCTTGAGCAGCGGCACGAGAATCTTGCGCATCACCTGGAAGAGTCGCAGGCCGCCGACGAACGCCGCCTCCTCCAGCTCGGGATGAATCTGCGCCAGCGAATTGTTGATGATGCGGGTGGCAAAACTGATCCGGCTCACGGTGTAAACGAAAACGAGAATCGCCAGGCTGCCGTAAAGAGAAAACGCGTTGTGCAGCAGAAAGAGCGTGGCGAACATGGCGGCGATGGCGAGGATCAGGTGCGGCACCGCGTGAGGAAGAAACGCCACGGCGTCGAAAACCAGGCGCCAGCGCAGCCCCGAGCGCAGCACGGTCCAGGAAATCGCGAGGCAGAGGAGCAAAGTAATCGTCGGCACGGTCATCATGAGAATGACGGTATTCCACGCGCCCTGCAGCAGCAGCTTCCAGGGCAGGCCGTAAAAATTGTTGAGCGAGACCTGCTCGAGCGCCGCCCGCGACGGCGGCTGAAAGTAGCGTAACAGCGCTGCCCACACGAGCAGCAGAAAAGGCAGGAGCTTGGCGACAATGAAATAGAAACCGAGAAACAACCAGGCAAAGGTCCGGCCGGCGGCGCCGAGCTCGACCAGCCGCGGCCGATAGGCTTTGCCGGTGACCACGGCGTAGCGGTGGGAAAACCGCAGCACGCGAAAGTAGCTCCAGCTCAAGAGCAGCGCGAGAACGATCAGCACCGTGCTGACGGCGCCGGCCACGCCGTAGCTCGGCAATTCTTCCAGCGGCTGGATCTTGTAAAAAATAAACGTCGAGAAAGTGAAAATCTTGTTCGACATGCCGATGATGGCCGGCACCTCGAAGGCCGACAGCGCAATGGTGAAAACGTAAATCGCCGCCGCGATGATGCCGGGAAAGGTCAGCGGCAAAGTCACGTAGCGAAGCGTGCGCAGAATTCCCAGGCCGTGCACCCGCGCCGCCTCCTCCAGCGACGGATCCATGGTTCGGTAAGTCGCCACCACCAGGATGAACGCGATCGACGACAAGCCCAGGCCTTCCACCCAGCCCATGCCGGCGATCGAGGCGATGTTGAGCGGCGCGGCGTCCAGCGCGAAAAGGTCCATGAGATAGCGATTGACGATGCCGATGCGCGGGTGCAGCAGAAAAACCCAGCCCATGGCAGTAAAAAAAGTCGGCAGCAGAGCGCCGAGGGTCACCAGCAGCAAGATGAGATTTTTTCCGGGAAGGTCCGTGCGCTCGACCAGCCACGCCGTCGGCACCGCAAAGAAAAGCGCCGCCAGCACCGCGGTCGCGGCAAAACCGATCGTGTTGAGAAAAGTTTTGTAAGTGAACGGGTCGGAGAAGATCTTGCGGTAATGGCCGAGGGTGTAAACCACCGGCTCGCCCGGCCCGTTTTGCCAGAAGCCCATCCAGAGCACGAGCAGCAGCAGCCCGAGCACCGGAATCAAAGCCGCCGCCGCGATGCCGACGGCCCAACCGCGGCCCTTCACGATTATTTGCCTGCGAGAATGTCCTGAAACTTTTGCCGCACGCGGCTTTGGTTCTCGTGATTCTTGACCACGTCGGAAACCGGATTGGCGTAGAACTTGACGCCCTGGCGTTCCTGGTCTTTGACGAATTTGTACATGTAGGTTCCTTCGACCAGATGGGAGCTGGTCTTCTCGGTCTTCCAGAGAATGTCCTGACCTTCTTTGGTGAGAAGAAACGCCGCCAGCAGCGCGGCGCCGTTGGGATGCGCGGAGTTGCTCGGCACCGCGAGATACCAGTAGGAGAGAATGCCAGCATCCTTGAAAATTCTTCCGCGCACCGGCGCGCCTTTCTGACTCATGTCGTTGGCGTCGGCCAGATCGCAGTTGAACACCAGCATGGCGAACTCGCCGTTGGCCACGCGCTCTTCCTCGCCGCAGCGAATCAGGCCGGCCGTCTGTTTGGCGAACCTTTGCAAAAACGCCGTGCTTTTCTCTTCGCCCCAGAAAAGCGCCAGGCGATCGAACGACGCCGCGTAGGGCGTCGACGCGATCTTGCCCTTCCATTTCGGGTTGAGCGTGTCTTCCAGTTTTTGCGGGACCTCGTTGGCGCGGACGAGATTGGTGTTGTAGGTGAACCCCGGCGTGCGCGAAACGACGATCAGAACCCGCCCTTCCCAATCGACCATCGGCTGGGTGATGTGCGGAAAGATTTTCGCCCAGTCGTATTTTTTGAGCGACATGCGCGCCACGTGATTTTCCGAGCCGATGAACAAATCGCTGCTCGCCGGCTGGCCGGCCTTTTCTTCCTGGATAATTCGGCTGGCGAACTGCGGCATCGCCGGGCCCGGGCTGAATTTGAACGGCAGGTTCAAGCCGTATTTTTTGTTGAACGCCTTTTCCATCGCCTGAGCGCCCTCAATGCCGCCCATGGTGCCCGTGCCCCAGCTCAAAACCAGCTGCCCTTCCTTCTTCGCGCCGTCCAGGAGCTGCGCCAGGGTCTGCGCGTGCGCAGCGAACGGCATCAATACCACTCCGGCCAACAGGCCGATCCTAGCCAGTTTTCGCAGCGCCATCATCGCTCGTCTCCAATGTCCGATTTTTCTCCGAGAAATTCCCGAGGGGCGGCCATCTCCGCCCGAAGACTTGCGCAAGAACGGCGGGATTCTGCCTAGCTTCGGAGCGCTTGTCAAATTTGCCGCGCGGCTCCACGTCGTTTCGCGGCCCGCCAAAGCGCCGGATCTCCTCGCGTCAAAGGCAGAACCGGGTGCTGCAAGCGATCATCGCAGCATTGCACAGGCCGACAAACCGAAGTTGGACCGTAGACTCGAGCAAGTCGTCTACACCGCTTTCGCCTGTTCCGCTCCGAGGAACACAAGTCGCCTTTTTATCGCAACTCCGTCGGCCACAAACTTCACCTCGGTACTGGTCATGAAAAAAACGAGGCCAAAGAGGTCAAAGAGAGACAAGTACCTGGAGCCGGACAAGTAAAAATAGAGGAAGCCAACAACTAAGGAAACTCTGAACAAGTCAGTCGAAGTGTGGTAGATGGAGAGGAGATGGCGAGGTGGGAAGAAGATGAGACAAATCAGCTTCGGCGACAGCGAGTATTTGGCCAAGAAGAAAAAAACCCGGCGCGAGATATTTTTGGGCGAGATGGAGCAAGTGGTACCCTGGGCGAGGTTGCTCAAGATTATCGAGCCGCACTATCCGGTGGCGGGG